>Ga0226835_1000076_pt1 | contig 201571 bp, 166 predicted proteins | sample LAC_MetaG_1_FD_163627 | JGI IMG/M metagenome (GOLD analysis project Ga0226835, IMG submission 163627) | Anaerobic ammonium oxidizing microbial communities from anammox membrane bioreactor (MBR) in UC Berkley, California, United States -... | ecosystem: Engineered > Bioreactor > Anaerobic >...
GTGCACAACTATAAACGATTGCCTATTTTGCAACGGGCGATCAAAGACGAGGTCAACAATAGAATCCAGTCCAATCAGCCCAAAGCCAAAGTCTCTAGATTTTCAACTAAGAAACGGACATAGTCCGGTGATAAGCCAACCATTTCAGTTGTTTTATCGAATACAAACACCACGTATGGAATAAATGGTATAAAAGGAACCATAGTCATTAGTGACGGCAGTACCCCGGTAGCGCAGGATTCAATTGGCACACACACTCTGGCACCCGGCGGGTCAAAGCAGGTAGAGATTGTATCCCAATGGACAGCGCCCGAGCCGGCAAACAAAACCTATAGTGTCAAGTTAACGGCAAAGGGCCTGGATAATATCAACGGAACCCAAACGGCTGAAAAGACATTTACCGTATGCCCGGGTGCGGCATGCCCGGACAGGCCAACGGCAAGCGGCGATGTGATTTACTTAGGCACCGGAAATAGTGGCTCAATCAGCTATTCAACACCCAAGGAGTCTTGCTGCTTTCGCATTAAGGTTACAAGGGTTAGTGGCAGAACAGATGCAGTTACTGTTTCGCCGGACACCTGGACAGTTGTTTCCACTGCCGGTACTCAGGTTGCTGTAACCATCGATAAGGTAAAGAACAACGGCCAGATCACCGTCGTGCGAGTTGACTGGCGTTCATGTGATGATAAGTCGGCCGGCAGTGACTATGTTTTGGTACGCGAAGGGCAGGCTCCAACCGCATCTAACCATACTACTCCGCCCCCTCCGGTGAGTGGCGCTCAATGTCCTAACAGTGGCTATGACAGCGATCCGGTAATTACCGCTACACGTGAGGTTATTATCTCCGCTCCCGTTGACGTGATTACAAATGCGGATATTGGTGTATCGCTGGAGCGTGACTACTTGTCATCACTGCAAACTATCAGACCTAAGGTGCATGACTTCGGTCCCGGATGGAGTCATCCGTTTGACTGGACACTTGTTTCTGGTGACGGTGAGGCATACATTCTGGGTCCGCTCGGCTTGAATATCCGGTTTAGGCAGGCTGACGGGAAGTGGGTGCTTGACTGGCCAACAACAGGCAGCTACCAACTATCGCACCCCAACAACAATACCTGGATGTTGCTTGATCGAGCGGCTGACCGGATATACGAATTCGATAACACCGGCCGATTGCTCAGCATTGGTAATACTGCAGGATATAAAAACACTGTCACCTGGACCGGGGCATGGATTACCGGAATATCAACACCAACAGGGAAGGGGCTCACGTTTACGCGCGACAGTGTTGGCAGAATAGTGTCGGCATCCAATGGGCGGACAACAACCCTGTATGACTACACCAACGGACTACTGACACGTGCAACGGACGGACTTGGTAATGCTACAACATACACGTATGCTCCGGGTACGTCGTTACTAACAAAATGGACTACGCCCGAAGGTCGCACTCCAATGATTGTAACGTACGACTCCGAAGGGAAGGTTCAAACGCAGGACTTTGGTGGGTTCCTCGTCAATTTTTCACAAGTTGGAACAACTACCAGCATTACTCTCCCCGGCGGGAAAACAACCAGGCACACGCATGATGCCGATGCCCGACTCACAAGTCTGACAAGTGCCGGCGGCGGCACGGCAACGTTTGTATATGATGCTGCAGGCAATCGGTCTGAAATAACCGACATGGGAGGTGGTAAAACAGTACGAACGTTCATTGATGGTCTGCCGACCTCAGTACGGTATCCCGATAACACTGGATACACAATCAATTACCGTAACCGCACTGTAAATGATTTAGACATTGCTGATATTGAGAGTATCGAGGTCGTCAACGGCCTTACAACAAGCATTATACCGGTAACCGATATGGTTAAACAAATCATACGGTCAGACGGGTACAGCGCCGAACTCACCTACCAACCACTCACGTCAAAACCAGTGCATGTACGGTCAGCAGGAGTTGATAACAGCTACGAATATGATTTAGACGGTATGCTAAAGCGACTGGCTATGTTTGATGGCTCCAGTTACAACTATGCTTACAATGCCGACAATACAATAAAAGAGATTACAAGCAGTGCCGGTTCGCCAATGACGATTCAAACCAATATTCTGGGTGCCGTTACCGGCTGGCAGTGGGGAACACAACATGCACAGTACGTCTACGATAAGGATGGTCTTCTGTCAGCAATTACCGACGGTGAAAACCGAACCACATCGTTTTCGTATAATCTGCAGGGTATGCTGGATAAGATTACAAAACCCGGTGGCGCACAGACCATCTATACCTGGACAGGGCCGTACTTGTCGGGAATTGATTTCGGAAACGGCCGGTCGTATCAGGTGAACAGAGACGCAGATATGCGCCCCAATACCATTGTCGGCCCCAATGATTTATCGTATTCGGCAAAATACAACTACGAGGGTATCCCAACATCCTTTACTATGCCGGGAATCCCTGCAATAAATATAAAATCAGATAACATGGGCAGGCGGACTCAGGTCATAACACCGTCGGGGCTGACAACGAACTATACCTGGACAAACAGCGGCAGTCTTGGTGAAATCCAACTTCCAACAGGGCTCTCGTATACGTATGGTCAGCGCAATAACAACAAAACTGTTGACGTAACTCGGAATGGTTTGCCCTGGCTTAGCTACACAATGGAATTTGATAAGATGGAGTCTGTTGACCGCACAATGACGGATGCCGAGGATAACACCTGGAGAATAAGCAGTTTCAGTGCCGGATACGCGGAATACACTACCCCTTCCGGAAAGAAAATGGTCGTACAATATGATGCATTAGGCAAGGTTAAAAAGGTGACCTGGCCCGACGAATCGACCGATACGTATGAGTATTCGCAGAACCGGTTAACCAAGGTAACTATTGGGGGTGAAGCCAATACATTTACATACGACTTGAGTGGCCGGATGATTTCAATGAACGGTGCTCCCATTGGTCGCGATCAGGCTGGCAGAATTACAGATGCCGGTAATATTCATAAAACATACAACGCAGACGGACAGGTTACACAAGTTGACGTCAATAACAAAAGGCTGGCATCCTATGAATACACCAACGGACGACCAACGGCAGTAACTGACTTCCTGGGTGGCAGAACGGAATTGCGTTATAACGATATGGGGTTGAAATCAGGTTATATCTATCCCGATTTATCAACTCTTAATTACGTTTATACAGCCGATGGTAAGATACAACGCATTGAAGACTCGGGTGGATGGTGGATGGAGTATGCGTACACCAACGGTCGGGTAAGCTCAATCACACGCAGTGACAACGTGAATCTGGACCAGGAATTTTCTGACTTCACCGTGAATTACACACAGGATAACCTGGTTGAGGGAGCACAGTACGATGGCCGTTTCCGATTACTAGGCGCTCCGTCATTAGGTATCACCAATATCAAGTATGGTCAGAACGGTATTTCTTCATTCACAAGGGACGGAAAGGACTTCAGCATAATCCATAATGCGTTTGGCAAGATTGACTCTATTAAGAACAACGATGAGACTGTGAAGTTTTACTTTGACCCATATTCCCATACACCGGCAGCAATATCCCATAAGATTGGGAATAGTGACTATACTTTCCTAACCTTCCCCTATGCAGAGTCGAATTATCAAGTTTGTGATGTTACAAAGCTCGACGGCAAGTATCTTATCGATGATGGAAACGGGAATATAGTAGCTGTTCGTAACAAGGACGGTACGTATGATGAGCCGTTGTGGTACACTCCATTTGGTGAAAAGATAGGAGCCCAACAGTATCCGCTGGGCTTCGGTGGATCCAACGGCATCGTAACCACGGGCGGCTTACATTTAACACTCGACGGGCGACAAACACACATGCCGGAATTGAGTGATGAGTTTCAGGGTGCATTTGAAAAGAAGTTCTGTTTTGGGATAGTAGGTGGTGATGTGCCGGTACCTATCGACGTAAGTGGTTATGTTGATATGGAATGTGAGCGTGCAATATTCCAGGAAGAACTAATGGCCGTCTTACGAATGCAATCATCTTCAGCGCTGGATATGCTGAAGCGGGAAGGACTCAAAATTGCGCACCCTTTAAATGACGTTGAAGATCATTTTCCTTTTATGCCCGCAGAGTACACACCGCCAGCTACAAATGTGCTGAAGTGGGAAGGATTCAGAATTGCTCGGGCTTCTACTGAAGAGGATGAATATCATAATTCATACGTTTCTGATTTCCAATGTGCTGAACAATCAAATTACGACGCCTGGGAGAAGTACTTTCTGGATTATGCTCGAACACACGGCAGATCATTTGATGCAATGTTTAATCCATTATTTGACTGTAAGGAATTTCTCGACAAAAAGGTATGGGGCTCTAGTACCTGGGGATATTTGAACCCCATCATCCAATGGGGTTGTGCTGAATCCCTCGTTGACCCCAATGAACTTCTTGCTGACTTCTTCTTTGGTGACGGGCCACCGATTACTGCTCCGCCAACGATAAAGTCAACACCTGCTCCGCCTCTTCATGTAACGCCACCACTCACAACTACCCCGAATAAAAAATAGGAGAAAATGATGAAGAACTGTATTTGCATTGCCGGTCTTCTGACCTTGCTTGTAATCGCAGCAGGTGCTCAAACAAGACAAGATATTTCGTACGATGATTTAGGTCGGGTATCAGCAGTGGTATTCACGCAAGGGGCTAAGCGATTAGTTGTGAACTATGAGTATGATAAACGTGACAACATTATCCGACGAACAGTACAGACCACGACTGATGTTAACGATGAGAACTCAACGATTGCATCAATTCGAATGGTGCCCAATCCGGCAACCGATGCATTGTCGGTTGAACTGAGTGGCGCTTTAAGTGCCGGTGCGCAGCTAACGATAACAGACGTCACAGGCAAGGTGGTGCTTTCGCGAACAGTACCTCCATCGGCAACAGGAACTGCAAGAGTGATGATTTCAAAGTCGGACTGTGTGTTTGCAAACGGAGTGTATGTGGTTACTGCCCGCAAGGGTGAGGTTGTCGTCTCATCTAAGCTGATAGTTTCAAAATAGTGAATACATACTGATGAGGGGGATTGGTCAAGCCCCCTCACGTTCAATGATCACGGAGCATTCGTGCTTGCCGGGCAGGCTCTGTAGCACGATTCACCTCGCCCCCGAAGGTCCATTTGTATTTTTGAACATGTTCGATATTCAAAAATCAAAACTGGAAGAGCTTTCGGAACGCGTGGAACAACTCCGGAGGTTTCTTTGACGTTGATGCTAAGCGCGACCTGATTGCCGAGCGCGACATGCTGTCGCAGGCACCCGACTTCTGGGATGACCAGGAGAGAGCCCAGAAACTCATGAGAGAACAGGCCGATTTAAAAGACTGGGTGGAAACCTGGGAACGCGCCAATAGCGCAACTCAAGATGTACGAGCCCTGATAGAACTTGCCGAGGAAGCCGCCGATGCTTCGATGGAGGCCGACATCGACACCGAACTTGAAAATGCCGTACAGGCTGTTGATGAACTGGAGTTGCGAAAGATTCTGTCGGGTCCGGACGACAACCGGAATGCCATCCTCACCATCAACGCAGGTGCCGGTGGAACAGAAGCTCAGGACTGGGCCGAAATGCTGCTGCGCATGTACACCCGATGGGCCGATCAGCACGGATATCAGGTGCTGCTTGCCGATGAGCTGGAAGGCGATCAGGCAGGCATCAAGAGTGGTACCCTTGAAATACGCGGAGCCTATGCGTACGGCTACCTGAAGGCCGAGAATGGCGTACACAGGCTGGTACGGATAAGTCCGTATGACTCGAATGCCCGCCGCCATACCTCGTTTGCATCGGTATTCGTGTACCCCGAGGTAGATGACGACGTAGAAATCGAAGTCAACCCTGCAGATGTTGAAATGGATACGTTTAGGTCTGGTGGTAAGGGAGGACAGAATGTAAATAAAGTTGAAACTGCTGTCCGGCTTACACACGTCCCCACAGGCATCGTTGTAAGCTGTCAGCAGGAACGCTCACAGCTGCAAAACCGTGAACGTGCCATGAAAATGCTTAAGTCGCGCTTGTATCAGAAACGTCGCGAAGAAGAAGAAGCTGCAAAAGCGGCCATCGAAGGAACAAAGAAAAAGATTGAATGGGGCTCTCAAATTCGCAGCTACGTGTTTCAGCCGTACACCATGGTCAATGACCATCGGACAGAAACTAAAATAACTGATGTTCACAGTGTGATGGACGGCGACCTTGACGAACTGATAAAAGCGTATCTGTTAATGGAAAATGCTGAAAGTCAGCACTAAGCAGATGTGTCTTCATGCCGTCAGAAACAACGATACAACACCTCTGTGACGCAATGCATGTTTGCGTACTTACCGGCGCCGGAGTTAGTGCAGAGAGCGGCGTAGCAACATTCAGGGATCCCGATGGGTTGTGGGCAAAGTTTTCGCCGCAGGAGCTGGCAAGTATGGACGGATTCCTGGCAAACCCGGAGCGTGTGAGAGACTGGTACACATACCGTCTGCATGTTATTGACTCTGTGACGCCAAACCGGGCACACACGGCATTGGCAACGCTGGAGCAGCACGTTCCAAAGTTTACGCTGATCACACAGAATGTTGACAGACTGCACCAGCAGGCCGGATCGCGCAATGTAGTAGAACTGCATGGCAACCTGCTTGAAAATCGGTGTAACGGCTGCGGCTGGCTGACTGATGCACACAAGCATGTTGAAATCTGCATACGGTGTGGTGACCTGATGCGCCCCAACGTTGTGTGGTTTGGCGAGATGCTCCCGGTTGAAGCGATTGAACAAGCCACCGAAGCAGCCCGTACATGCGACGTATTTATCTGTATTGGGACAAGTGCCGAAGTATTTCCTGCTGCTCAGCTCCCATACGATGCCCGAAACCATGGTGCGTATCTTGTAGAGATTAACCCAAACCAAACTGTCCTTACACCGTACGCTCACCAGTCTATCAGGCGTACAGCAGTACAGGCTGTATCGGAGTTGGTAGAACGGTTTCTGAATAAACGTAATGCACATTCACCACAACGCTGAGGTCAAGAGAATCTGATGATAACTGGAATTGGTACTGATATCGTTGAAGTTGGCCGAATAAAACACGCCTATAGCGAGTACGGTGAGCGGTTCTGCAAACGAATATTTACTGACACTGAAATCAGCTATTGCGAACGATTTGGCGAAACACGCTTTCTGCATTACGCTGCCAGATTTGCCGCCAAGGAAGCGTTCTCGAAAGCTGTTGGAACCGGTATGACCGGAGGGATGGCATTCAAACTTGTTGGTATTCGAAATCTGGAATCAGGACTGCCCATCATCGAGCTGTTTGGTGCAATGCATGAGCGCTGGTCAAACAAAACGATTCACGTTACACTCTCGCATACCGATAACGTAGGCCTGGCCGTTGTTGTTATTGAATCATAATCATTCTGGTAAGCGATCAGAGCTCATACTATTCGTTCATCATCACATATATAAACAATGTTACCATCTATTTATAACCCATCCGAAACACTTACACTTGGAATATTGGGAGGCGGTCAGTTGGCAAAGATGACGGCACAGGCAGCACAGCGCATGGGACTACGGGTTGCCATCATTGAACATGCACAAGATTCACCGGCAGGAATGCTTACGAAGCTTGAGTTTACCGGTGGCTGGGACAGCGAAGAATCGGTACAGCAGTTTATTGAAGCATCGGACGTGATTACGCTTGAAAACGAATTCATCCCGCCCGAGGTGCTCGAAAAGTTTGCAGAAAAACGATTACTGTACCCAACCGTTGAAACAATGCGTCTGGTCCGCGATAAATTCACACAGAAACAAACATTTGCAGGTATAGGTATCCCCACACCGCACTTTGCTAAAATTATTGATCGTGAAGACTTAATCGCCTTTGGAAAGCAGTACGGATACCCTTTTGTTGTGAAAACCAGAACACACGGTTACGACGGACACGGTAATGCTACCGTAAACCGTGAATCGGAGATCGACATCGCCTGGAACAGGTTCATGGGTGGCGGTAAGCCCAGGGCCTTGTACGCAGAAAGTTTTGTCACGGCCGCAAAAGAACTTGCAGTCATGGTTGCCCGAAACAAGCGGGGCGAAACTGCTGTGTATCCGTGTGTGCAGACAATTCAGCAAGGCCATATCTGCGTTACGGTTTTAGCCCCCGCTCCAATCGAGGAACACCTGCAAAAACAGGCTCAGGAAATTGCTTTAGCCTGCGTAGAAGCCGTTGGAGGCATCGGGGTGTTTGGTGTGGAGATGTTTTTAACTCCAGATGACAAAATCATTTTTAACGAAATAGCGCCACGTCCGCATAACAGCGGACACTACACGATTGAAGCATGCCATGTAAGTCAGTACGAAAACCATGTTCGTGCTGTTCTGAATCTGCCGTTAGGAGCAGGAACAATGCAGGTACCTGCGGCCGCTATGATCAACCTGCTTGGTGAGCGTAATGGTAACGGTATTCCCGACAACATTCTGGATGTTCTGAAAATTGATGATGTAGTTCTGCACCTGTATGGGAAGAAGGAGGTGCGAATGGGACGTAAAATGGGGCACCTTACCGTAACGGCAAATACAGTGGATGAGGCTTTTGCACGTGCAAGTAAGGCATTGGACAGGCTGGTGTGGTAAGCCTGACACTAATGATTGCTATTCTTCGGGTTCAACTCCGACAATATTAAGATTTGTTATTTCAACGCTGCTACCCATCCCCGGAGCAACCAGGATCCACTGAGTGGAAGGAGTGTGATTCCGGAAGCGGAGGAATTGAGTGCAACCAACCTCAATATCGGTCCATCTGCCTAAGGATGCGTACCTGATTGCAAACGGCTGGGCTACAGTATTTGTAGTTCGGGTTTCAAACTTGTCACGGTAACGTAGTGTTGTTAGCGAACCATCAATATCGATAGTAATTGGATTGGGATTAGTGCCAGTACTATCATCGTACGGGGTTGACCGTAACCGTACTGTGGCATTGTTGCCCCGAACAAAGCGCATAACTGTATTCAGCTCGCCATCGGTAATCTGCGGGTTCCGGATGGCAATCCTGGCAGGCCATGATACAACTACACGGTTCAGAGCCGGCAGTGAAACCGAATCGGGGCTGCTCAGGATTCGTCCGTCCAGCAGCGTGTAGTCTTCAGACTGCAGCTGAAAAACACGCCGGTTACAACCACTCAGCAGAAGCACAGTAACGATGGCGACCAGCGCCAGTTTTGATGCCTTCATGGATGTAACGGCAGACGCGTGCCAATACGATGCAGGCAGGGTATTACTCATGCGGAAGCCCCCTGCCATACCGCAGCTCATCTCGTGAGAATATCCTGTCAAACAGTCTGGCCCCCACACCAATGTAGAACACGCTGAAGCTGCTGCTGGTTTGTATTCTGTCGCTAAGATTTTTTAAGAGTTCTGATCCGGTATTGCCGCTAAGATAGCCGAAAACAACCTGTAACGACGTTTGATCGGCAATTGGCAGCATGACGCGGGCACCGGCCTGTAGGTAACGTGACGGAGCAAAGGCAGTTTCCACAAATGGGTCAATGGCAAGTTTACCACTGCCGGGATTCCACCGGTAGCCTACCTGAATGGGCAGGACACCAAGAGTGTATTCACGAATACCCGCAACCGTAAAGTTCAAAAGTGACGTGCCCGCATAAAACCTGTAGTCGGCAAACGGTAAGGCAATTTTGGCTGTAAGTGCAGATACAGTAAAACCGTTTATTGGATTTTCGGTCTGAGTTTTAGGGTCTTTTCGAGAGAAAAACGAACTATCGGCACTTGACCCAAGAAATGCAAAGTCAAGAACCGAAAGCTGCCAGCCGCTATGTTCGTGGTTTTTCCATTCAACCTCGAGTTCTTCTTCGCGATTTAAAAAGTCGAACATTCCTAAGCCGACCCCGAGATACGGAAAGCTTACCAGCCGGGCATCGCCGCCGATAAGGGTAGTCTGACCAAATACGTATCCTGCCTGCAGGCGGAGGTTAACCCCGGCAATGCTTCCAACATCGGCACTCACGTTGGCATGCACGTATGACGAAGGCATAGCAGTGAAGTGCAGTCCTGGAGTAATGGCAACATAGGGAATTCTATCTCTGAGATACCACCGTTTTCTAACTGAAAGAGTACCAACGCCGGTGAGTGTGTTCTCAACATCATCATCGGGAGAAATCTGCTCAAATGCAGTTAGGCCGTACGTCCAGTTTGGATCATCCTTGAACAGATCAAGTTTCCATTCACCGATACCCAGCCTTAGCTGCTGACCGGTGAATAGTGTACGGTCAGGGATTGTGGTGGGATCACCAAAAAGGATATCATCTACTTCGGGAAAAATGCCAAACAAACCCAGCAGGGTGCTATTACCCGTTTGTAGAGTACCTATCATGCCAACGCCTTCGAACAGTGCAAGGCGTATAAAGGCTGGGTATTCACGCGTTACAACGCTGTCATACTGAAGCAGGGCACGCTCGGTAGTAACCGTCCGTGATGATGGGTAGATGATACCTTCGGGACGGGAGTTTGGCTGGTTCTTTACCTCGCTGGCCGTAAGCGTGTCAATAATCGTATGCGTAAAGCGGTCGCGCTCAACGCGGTTAATGGACCCACACGCCGTTATCAGGCCAATGCTTAGTATCATGAGCAAAACAGCCGTCCTGTGTGTTCGTGATGCCTGGAAGGGGCTTGGGTACCGGCTAAAACTTGTCGGTGACGGTTTCCCAGAATTAGTGTAGGACTTCTGCACTGTCGGCCTCCTGTTTTGTTGAGCTTTTTTCTTCTGGTGGATTGACGATATCTATGGGCAGTACCGTATCGGCCGAGGCTGCCTGCAGCGAGAAAACGCTTCGCTGGAACGGAAGGACCTGATCGGCAGAGATGTGGGCCATAAGCCGACCCCATATAGGTGCAGCGGCCCGGCCGCCCTGTCCGTCGTTCGTGGTAAAGTGAATGCGTCGGTCGTCGAATCCTACCCAAACACCGGCTACAAGCTGTGACGTATATCCCACAAACCAGGCATCGCCAAAATCGTTGGTTGTACCGGTTTTACCGGCAGCCTGCTGCTTAAAGAACTGCCGAACTCTTGAGCCGGTACCGCCGTCAACTACGCCACGAAGCATACTCGTCATTGTGTGGGCTATCCGGGGCGAGATAGCGTCAGTAACGTTCAATGGCAATTTCGCTTCCCAAAGTACATTCCCGCGCTTATCTTCAATTTTTGTAATAAACCCGGGCTCAATGGCCAGACCCTGATTAACAAACGGGATGTAGGCTGCGGTAAGTTCCAGCGGACTAACTTCAACGGCGCCCAGAGCAATTGATGGCACGGCACGAAGTGTGCTTGTAATACCCATCCTCCGGCACATGTCAACAACGTCGGCCGGAGTAGTAACTTGTGTTATGAGTCGGGCTGCCACGGAGTTAACTGACATCTTTAATGCCTGGCGTAGCGTCATTGGTCCTCCGTCCTTACTGCTGCCCCGTGGAGCCCACACCTGGCCATTGCCAAGTTGAATGCTGAAGGGACCGCTTTCAATCGTTGAGTCAGGTTGTATTCCTGCTTCCAGAGCAGTGGCATAGAGAAACGGTTTAAAAGCAGAGCCGGGCTGACGTTTTATCTGAGTAACGTGATTCAGCGAGTATTTTGACGCACGATTTAATTTCATTGCCCGCGGCGAAGCACCCACCATAGCAAGAATGGCTCCGGTGCGGCTGTCCAGCACTACAACACCGGTTTGAATTGTCTGAGCCAGGTGTTTGATGCTGTCAATATATCGTCGGCTTGACGATAATCGTTTCATCATTTTCGACCGGTCTTCCTTACCGGCCGAAATATAGTCTGACCGTTGCCGAATGCTGTTGCTGACGATGCTCTGAAGAGTATTTCTGTTGGACTTCCACGACCATGAATCATCAAACATTTTCTGGAATTGTATCAGGTGTTCTGCAACGGATTCGTTGGCGTAATTCTGAATCCGGGCATTAAGGGTAGTCGTGATTACAAGACCGTCACGGTAAAGGTCATATCCATCGAGCCTGCGCTTCCAGGTTTCGTCCTGCGTTAATTCCTGCCGAATCATCTCAACAAAATGTGGTGCGATCCCACGATAACTGTCGGTAGTGCTGACCTTAACAAGCGGCTCGGTGATTGCCTGTGCATAGCTGCTTTCCGAAAGGAAGCCCTGTTCCTTCATCATTTCAAGAATAAGATTGCGTCGTTGTACGCCAATACTGTCATCATTATTATACCGTTCCGGTGCCTTAAACAGTCCAACCAGATAAGCACACTGAGCTGCAGTAAGCTGCATAGGTTCTCGTTTAAAGTACGTGTTTGCTGCTACACGCAAGCCGTAAGCCCCTTTCCCGTAATAGACGGCATTGGTGTACATCTCGATAATTTCTTCCTTGGTGTATGTGCGTTCAATCTGTAGTGCTGTCCATGCTTCCCGGATTTTTCGTGCCAGTGTTTGTTCCTGCGTGAAGTACAGGTTTCGGGCAAGCTGCTGCGTGATTGTACTTGCGCCCTCCTTTGTGCGCAGTGAAAGCACATTTTTAAAAGCCGCTTTTATAATCCGCATTACATGCACGCCCCAGTGATCGTAAAAGGCTCTGTCTTCTGTTGCAATCAGGGCATGGACAAAGTGGTCCGGAATACTGTCATACGGTACATAGGTGCGCCTGGTTGTTGCAAAGTGATCCAGGACAACGCCATCGGCACTCAATACCTGAGTTGCCAAATCCTGGCGGGGATTTTCAAGTTGCTGAAGAGTAGGAACGCCTGATGACAGTGAGTAGGCAATATAGCCCGCAACTGCAATTGTAACAAAAGCAATTGAATATAAAACAAGTCTCCAGGCAGTGAATGGTTTCATTGCTCAAGCACCTTTACCAGCTCTACACGACGGGCCCGTTTGCGCCACAGAACAATACTCTCTCCGGGGCGTCGGGACGGGAGAAGTGATTCGCCGGCAGTCCGCCCTTCAAGGATTTCCGGGTTCACGCCACTGGCTACTAACTGCTGTATGATAAAGTTTACGCGGTTCCTTCCCAACGTTATGTTGCTGGCATCTGTTCCAACATCATCGGTATGACCAATTAGGACTAAGCGTTTAAGGCGTGATCCGGACAATTTAATGTTGTTTACTAATGTCTGAAGAGCTGCATTCCACGTAACGTCAGTATCAACTCCGTTGGTATCGAGAGTGTACTGGTATGGTGCGTCAAAAATGGCAGTAGGGAAATTAATACGAAGCACCATTGTCACCGGAATTGAAAGGGGCTTTGATATCGTTACGGTATCGTTGTTTGATACCTTGGGCACGGTAATCTTGATCTTATCAAAAAACAGTTCCGGCGTCTGTGCAGTAATGTTCACGGTTTCGCCTTCGGGAAGGTTCAGTGCGTAGCGTCCGGCTGTATCTGTCTGGGTCTGTGATATCACCTGTTCCGATGCGGGTTTTGTAGCCTTTACATCGGCACCGGAAACGGGTTCCTGTGTATCGTTGCGGATAACTGTGCCTGCAACAACAACTGTTTTTGCCGGTTCTGCCGGTTTCTGATTGTTCACTTCTGCGTCTTCAGTTACAACTTGCTCCTCGCGCTCGATCCGTGTGCCCTGCGTTTTCATCGAGAGAACAAAAACGTCGAAGTCTTTTCGGGATGTACTACCCCGTACAGGCTGATCGCTGGAGTAGTATAATGTCTGAGCGTCTGCCCAGACCGGGAACATCTCGTCGAACGGTGTGTTAACCGGTTTTCCGAGATTATAAGGCTTACCAATGGTGACAGTACTTCCGTTAACGGACACTGGCACTGCAAATAAATCATAACCGCCAACCGTGGAATGTCCGGCAGATGAAAAGAGAAGCACTGAATCACCCGCAAACTGAGGGCATAGTTCGTCGCACGGTGTATTCACACCGTCACCCAGCGGTTGTGGAGCTGACCATGCCTGATTAATGAGAGCGCTCCACCACAGATCTGTACCACCCAGGCTTCCGGGGCGGTCTGAAGCAAAGACCAATATCTTCCCGTTGCTGCTAACGGTGGGATGCCCGTCCCAATGAATAAATGAATTAACAGAATCAGACTGTAATGGCTGCCTGCTCAAAATACCGTTCGTAAACACCGCCTGTTGGACTGAAGCATCACCGCTCATCACTGTGTCGGCAATTGCAGTAATATAAACGGATTGACTAATGGTTAGAGGCGATGCAGCTATCGATGTTGCAGAAGGGCGGTTCACGGTTACATACTCGGCAAGGGCAGGGGTATTCCCCCTGATAAGAATACCAGCGGAGCCACGAGTTTGCAGTGCCCACTCGTTAGTTCGTGTTGCGGCTCCGATAACCCGCTGAATAAACCACTGCTTATTATTCACAACAATCGACGTATCGTAGATGGTGCCGTTAAATGTTTCCGGCAGACACTGTGGAGGCGGTGGCGGAGGCGGACAAAAGGCGGCAGACCGTACAGTTCTTCCCGGCATACAACCGGCAAGCCATATTGCCGTAAAACCAAGGCAAAGGAAGGTTAAACAGATGGAAAATCGTAAGGCGTCAACACCCCTGAATTTTCGTAACAATGTGGAAGGTGAAGTGTGCAGGACAGTCCTCCGAAAACTCAACAGTACGTACAGCCCTCATCGGCTGAGTCTGACGATGGCTTCAGACTGGTTTGCAAAATACGCTGATAAACAGAATCTGGAATCTCAATGGCACCCAACGACAGCGTAAAGTCATTTACATACTGGGTATCAAGCAGCATAAACCCATGCTCACGCAGATAGTGCACCAGGTGGTAGAACGCTACTTTCGACGCATCACGCTGAACCGAGAACATACTTTCGCCAAAAAAAGCACGTCCTATAGCTACGCCGTACAAGCCCCCTGCCAGACGTCCTTCGTGCCATGCCTCAAAACTGTATGCGTAGCCCATCGAATGAAGCTGGGTATATGCGTCAATGATCTCCTGCGAAATCCAGGTTTCATTCCGGTTAGCACATCCGGCAATTACTTCACTAAATGCCGTGTTTATCGTGACGTTATAAACTTGTTTTTTAACGGTCTTCAGTAAGGAACGTGCAAAACGCACCGACTGCAACGGGATGATTCCTCTGGGATCCGGGCGATGCCATTCTATGGCACCGGTATCTTCGTTAGCCATTGGGAAGAATCCCTTGCTGTAGGCAAGGAGCAGAACATCGGCTAAAACCGGAACTGAGCTGGCAGAAGACGTCATGCGAGTACACTCCTAATCATTGTTTGAATTTGCCGTAGCGCAGAACAGTCTGTACGGGATATTCTTGCGTCGGCAGAAATTCTGCTGATCGGTTTCAAAGCTGAACGGCCAATCGTCAGGGTGTAACTCCGCAAGGTGGAACCCCTGGTGCTCGTCTAGCATTGCCGCCTGCTGTTCGGCAACATCTGCACGATCGGTAGCAAGGTACAACTTTCCGTTTGGTACCAGAATCCGCTGTAGGTCAGTGAGAAAGGGGCTTGAAAATGCGCGCCGCTTATGATGTCGTTTTTTGGGCCACGGATCGGCAAACAAATACGTAGCATATTCAACCGACGAGTTGGGAATCCATGAAAACCCGTTTGCAGCACTGTACCACAAAACGTGAGCATTGGTAAACTGCTCACCTGAAATCACTCGCATCGTCCATTCCACCAAAATATTTCGGATTTCGACACCTAAAACATTCTTTTCAGGAAACCGCCACGCGTGGTTCAGCAAAAAGCCTCCGCGGCCGGAACCAATGTCCAGTACCAGCGGCTGGTGAATATCTGTAAACCATTGCTCCCACTTGGCTTGCGTTATTATGGGCGGATAGAGCGACGGCAGTTGTTGCTGGTCTGCAGCAGCCAGATATGACTGTGGATTTACGTGATGCCTGACCCGTGGAATCGGGTATTTTTGATAGTCAATTAAAAATTGCTGAAGCATAATAGCAAAACTACAGGTTCTGACTCTGTATATTTGCCGTCCTTGTCCCGACTCTCCGAAAGTTTTGGAGAGTCGGTTCCTGTTCAGTCCAGGAGGCATAATTGAAACAGAAAGTATTAAGTCGTTGGTTGATTCTGGTTCTGCCATTGGTGGCAGCAGCCTATTTGTTTTATCCCACATACGAGTATTACCAGCTCGATAATGAACGTTCTGCGCTAAAGTCAGACAGTGCCGCGCTTGACGAGTGGGATCGTAATAACGAAAAAGCGTTTGACGCTGCTAAGGCCGGACGGTTAAAGTTAGGTCTGGACCTTCGTGGCGGTATGTATGTTACCCTGGAGGTAGACGTACTGAAGCTGATCGAAGAGTCGGCCTTGCCGGAAGCCGTGGATGACCAGTTCCTGGCTATTGTGGAGCAAACCCGCAAAGCCACTGATAATACTGACAAGGATGTGCTTCAGACCTTTCTGGACATTTTCCGAAAGGATCCCAAGCGGTCGCTCCTGGAATATTTCACGGTTAGCAATCAGCTGGATGTAACCGAGGAAGCTGTTGTAACGAAGCTTCAGAAGGACGTTTCTGATGCTATTGACCAGGCACTGCAGGTTATCAAGCAACGGATTAACAAGTTTGAAGTATCCGAGGTCTCGATTCAGAAGATTGGGTCACGCCGGATTCAGATTGAGCTTCCCGACGTTAAGGACGAAGGTGAAATTCGAAAGCTGCTGCAAACCACTGCACGTTTGGAATTTACCCGGGTGCTGAATGGTCCCCGTTTGATTGAAACCGCTCTGAATATTGACAAAATCCTGAAAGGTATGTCGATCGAAGAACCGGTTGCCGACACCGCATCCGGCGCTGCTGCTGACTCAGCCATGAACATTGCTCAGGCCGACAGTACGGCTGACAGTGCCAAGGTTGACTCGGCTGGTAAACGTAATGCCGACACAGCAGATCCGTACGCCGGTTTATCCGATGAAGAACGGGCACGACGTGTACGGGCAGACTACCCCTTTACCTGGATGATCAGCGGCTCGTATGCTGCTGACGAGCGTTCACAGCCACAGCAGTTTGGAATTGCAGGTGCAAAACTTGATGGCTTCCCAAAGACAGGGATTTATAACTTCTATGTTGGTGCCCGTGAAGTTCCAAAGCTGCTGGCACTCCTTGACCGTCCGGAAGTAAAGAAGGCAATGCCTGTGGACTTAAAGATTTTGGTAGGCGCTACTGCCGAGGGTCCGAAAGACCTTCCCGAATCCGAAAAGTTTTATTATGTGTACGCAGTTGCTGCCGAACCCGAGCTAACCGGTGACGCTATCACCGAAGCATATCCAAGCTTTGACCCTACAAACAACTCTCCGATGGTTATGATGCAGATGGACGCTAACGGCGCCGAACGCTGGGCTCAGATCACCGGGGCGAATGTTGGGAAACGAATTGCTATTGTACTTGACGGCAGGGTGTATTCGGCACCAAACGTTCTGGGCAAAATTCCAAATGGATCATCTCAGATTACCGGTTCAGGAAACATCGAGGAAGCAACATTACTTGCCGTTGTACTTAAAGCCGGAGCTCTGAAAGCACCGGTGAAGATTATCGAAGAACGTGTGGTTGGGCCCTCGCTGGGTGAAGATTCAATCCGGCGTGGCATCACCTCATCGGTTATCTCGTTTGCCCTGGTTATTGTATTTATGCTTCTGTACTATGCCATTGGCGGTGCACTGGCAGATATTGCCCTTTTGGTAAACGTTCTTCTTGTTGTGGCCGCGCTAATCGGCTTTAACGGGACACTGTCACTTCCGGGTATTGCGGGTATTATTCTCTCTACGGCGATGGCCGTGGACGCCAACATTCTGGTGTTCGAACGGATGCGAGAGGAGTTTGCCGCCGGCAGAAACCTGAGGTCGGCAGTCCAGCAGGGATACGAAAAAGCATGGTCAGCCATTTTTGACTCGAACATCACCAACATGCTCTCCGGTGTTGTGCTGCTGTTCCTTGGTACAGGACCTGTAAAGGGATTTGCTGTTACGCTCATTATTGGTGTAATCATGACGCTGTTTACGGCTGTGGTGATGACGCGTGCAATGTTTGAACTGATCATTGCCAGCGGTGCTACTACAATTAACCTTGGCCAGAAGAAACAAGCGTAAGAAAAATTAGAACAAGGAAACACCATGGATCTTATTAAGAAAACCAATTTTGACTTTGTTTCTTCCGCCGGTCGTCTCTTTATGGTGTCAACCATAGTTGCCGTGGTTGGAATTATCGCTTGTTTTATTGTTGGTCTTGACTACGGAATTGATTTTACCGGTGGTACCCAGCTGACAGTGCGCTTTAACAAGGGACAGGTTGAAACAGAACAAATACGCCAGGTTATTTCTGACCTGGGATACCCCGGGGCCCAGCTGAAAAGTTTTGGATCAAAGGGCGAATACCTAATTCGCGTTGGTGCTGTTGGAAATCCTTCGGAGGTTTCGCAAAAGGTTGTAAACAACCTCCGGCAATCGTTTCCAACCGAGAATGTTGAACTGTTAGGTGCAGATAACGTAGCTAAGACTGTCTCTACGGAGCTTGCCATTGATTCCATCCTGGCTCTGGTGGTGGCGGTAATCATTATGCTTATCTACATTGCCTTCAGGTTTGAGTTTGTGTATGGCCTCGGGTCAATTGTAGCCTTGCTGCATGACGTAGTGCTCGCATTTGTTATTTCGGTACTGTTTAACAAACTCGGCCTTCTGAACCTTGAACTCAGCATCAACTCGGTAGCCGCATATCTTACCATTCTTGGCTATTCTATTAACGACAAAGTTGTTGTGTTTGACCGGATTCGTGAAAACCGCGAAAAGCATAAGGGTATGAACCTGAGTGACCTGATTAACCTTAGCATTAACGAAACTCTGAGCCGAACGATCATTACTGGTGTTTCGGTGCTGGCTGCCTTGCTTGTGCTTATCTTTTTTGGTGGCGATGTTTTGGAAGGATTTGCCTTCACAATGTTCGTTGGTATCGTTATCGGTACATACTCGTCGATTTATATCGCTTCGTCGTTTGTGCTGTGGTACACAGACCGTGTTCTGCGTAAAGAAGTTGGAGCAGCACATGCTGCAGGCGCAAAGGGCTAATCTCCGGTACGGAGGTTGTCTGCTTTAAGTGTTGTTCGGCTGCCGGTAACTGCACAGTCGTCAACTTGCTCTTAAAACTGTTTACTATTTTGTTTGTACAATCTAAGTCTGCGCCGCCATGAATGTTCAGATCGTTGTTGGCACCCAGTGGGGTGATGAAGGCAAGGGTAAGATTGTAGACTTACTGTCACATAATGTGAATATCGTAGCCCGGTACCAGGGCGGCGCAAATGCCGGGCATACCATCGTGTCGGGCGATACCAAGGTTGTGTTGCACCTTATCCCCAGTGGAATCCTCCACCCGGGTGTCCACTGTGTTATTGGTAACGGAACCGTTGTTGACCCGGTAGCCCTGATGCAGGAAATCAGAATGCTGGAGGACATGGGAGTGGATGTAAACGGGCGTTTGCATATCTCGCATAAGGCACACCTGATTATGCCCTACCACAAGGCGCTCGACGCAATGCGGGAAAAGGGGGCCGGGAGTATCGGCACCACCGGACGCGGTATTGGTCCGGCATACTTCGATAAGGCATTGCGTATTGGTATCCGGATCGTTGATTTACTAAACCGCGATACATTACGTGACAAACTGCGGGTTAACATCCGGGAAAAAAACCGAATGCTCCAGGCAATGTACGATGCAGAGCCTCTGGATATTGATGCTATCGTTGATGAGTACGTGAATTTTGATTCTCGAATTGATCCGTTTATTACCGATACCACGCACCTGTTGAATCAGGCAATTGCCAGCGGCAAAACAGTACTGGCCGAGGGAGCGCAAGGGGCTTTGTTAGACCTGGATCACGGGACCTACCCGTTTGTAACCAGCTCAAACCCAACCAGCGGCGGAGCCTGCACAGGCCTGGGCATTCCTCCAACAAAAATCGGCTCGGTTGTGGGCGTTGTAAAAGCTTATTCAACCCGCGTAGGCAATGGCCCCTTCCCAACAGAACTTCTGGATGAAACAGGAGAGCTGCTACGAACGGAAGGCCATGAGTTTGGTGCCACCACAGGCCGGTTGCGCCGGTGCGGGTGGCTTGATATACCGGCCCTCCGGTACAGTTTTATGGTGAACGGTGTTACTGAAATTGCCCTCACCAAACTTGACGTGCTGGGCGTGCTTGATGAAATTCAAATTTGCACCGGTTACTCGGTTGACGGTAAGCAGCAACGATTCTTCCCTGCTTCCGCAGAGGTGCTCGACCGGGTGGAATGCCACTATACAACCTTCCCTGGGTGGAAACAGGATATCGGAAGTGCCACCAGTTTTTCGGAACTCCCCGCCAACGCACAGAATTATGTTGCTGCCATCGAAGATCTTATGGGCGTTCCCATTACATGGGTAAGTACCGGTCCCGGCAGAGAGCAAACGATTCAACGGTAGAAGATTTTTCTCCGATGAGTGTAACACCTTTGCCCGGAAACAGTTATGTTGGGTAATTGCGAGCGCTTTTAACGATATCATTCCTGGTTTCAATCTCTGCCTCCATGCTTTTCGCTCAACGGTGGGAGCAGGTACAGCTTTCAGCACCGTACGATTCGGGCTATTATTTGGATATCTATTTCCTCCCTTCACAGCCACAATATGGCTGGGCATGCAGCCAGGACAGCGGCTATGTTGTGCGCACGACCAATGGCGGACAAACCTGGATGGGCAGCAGAGTGGTGCAGTCAGGCTTCTGTCACCTTGAGTACATACAATTTCTTAACACTCAGGTTGGATACTGCACTGGACCTTGCGGGGTGTATAAAAGCACAGATGGCGGAGCATCATGGTTTGAACTGAACCTGGGATATCCTGACAGTATGGTGTGGGGAGGATGGTTCAAGGATGAATATGAAGGATGGGCAACAGGCGGCTCGTGCGGTGTTAATAATTTTTACCATACAACCGATGGCGGAACGTCATGGGAGCGGTTTAGGGATACTACGGTCAAACGTTCCAATATGAGCGATCCGCTGTGGCAAGGCGATATGCCGGCGGGCACCGTGTACGCGGTTGGTAACGGAACTCTGTGGAAGTCAACTAATAGCGGCAGTACGTGGTCGCCGGATTCGTACACCGGCACCACCTCGCCATGGCACGAGGAAATATCTAAGCTGGGTAATACCATTATGGTTTCGTGCGCCGGAAATAACTGCGGAAGTGACTATACAACCGGCGGTATGCGGTGGACCCACGATGGTGGCTCTAACTGGTACGAGTTCAATACAGGCTCCGATATGTTTGGCGTGTACCTGCTTTCAGCTCAACATGCCTGGGCAGCAGGCTATGCAGGCAACGTGTGGCAGACGCTGAATGGCGGAACGTTATGGGCTCTTCGTAACTGTGGTCTGCCTACTAAACACATGGATGATATTCTCTTTTTAAATGATTCAACGGGATGGGTAGTTGGTCAGGGTATCTATCGCCTAGCACCTCCACGGCGTACTCTTTCCGATTCTGTTGTATGGTTCCTGGATGCGTGTCCGGACTCTGTACTCCGTGATACAGTATGGGTTACAAACGAAAACTTTTTTCCGAGCGATTGGACGATCGAGCTGGTTGGTACACATAGCTACATGTACAGGGTTGCCAATGTTGTTCCAACACCGCTGCCCTCCTGCAAACCAACAATGGTTATTGTGGAGTATAAAGCCACGGTACCGGGTCTTAACTCCGCCGACATGATCATTAGAATTCAGAATCCCGACACTACGCTGGTTGTTCAGCTGCGGGGCAGGCAACGGATGTTTAATGCGGTTCCGGCTGACACGCTGATCGAGTTCCGGCATCCGGTAGGAAAACCTGTTAACAGGGTGCTGGAATGGTTTGCTACGGCTCCGCCACTCGAAGAGATTCGGGGTATTGCCAGAGATAGTGGCAGTTCGGATCTTTCACTTACCGGCACCTATCCGGTTAAAATCAATGTCGGACCCCCTACGGCGCAAACGATAATTTCCGGGACTCTGAGGGATACCGGATGGGTGGCAACAAAGTTTTTAGTCCAGATGCAGCCCTGCCTCCGAGATACAACAATTACTGTTCGAGTGTACGGAGAGTCGGGTATTATTGATTCTGATACTGTGCTGACCGCCAATACGGGCTGTGCTGCCTCCGATACACTATATCTGCCAGTTTCAAACTCGGGTAATGCACCGCTTACAGTTTTTTCGGCACAGCTGCTGGGACTAGGTACAGAGGCATTCACGATCCTTGGTATGAAAAGGGCGGGTACAAATCCGCCATGGAAGATTGATGTTGGCAAGACAGATACTCTTGCCATCGTGGTCACACCTACGTCGAATATTCATCAGGTGGTACTTCAACTGAATAACGATGATCTTACTACGGCACGAGGTGTGAAAACACCCAGGCAGGTGACGATTAGTGTGCAGTCAATGCGGGTTGAAGCAAGTGTAACGCCACAGATGATTGATCTGGGGACGGTATGTACGGGCACGTGGAAAGACACGGCTTTTACAATTACAAATACGGGGCCGACGGCACTATCATACACACTTAGCGGATTGCAACCACGCTTCATGGGCCTGGGCAGCGGTTCGGTATCTATACCCCGCAACGATCATCGTAACGTTCCGTTTCGGTGGAGTGCTGACTCGGCAGGCTCGTACCTGGATACAATTGCCATTAAGATACGTCCGTGCGATTCAGTGTGTTTTGTTGTTGTTCGTGCTACCGTCGTCGAGTTGAACATTGCGTCGGTAACAGAAAGCATAACGGGGAGCATTGAAGTAGGGAAGACCCTTGTCCGGTCAGCCACCGTTGTAAACCACGGCTCCCAAACCGTGCGAGTAACATCGGTGCAGCTGATCCCTCCGGATTCTGATTTGGTGGTTAATGCCTTAACGCCGTTGGACCTTGCCGGTGGTGATAGTATAAAAGTTGAAATTCAGTTTACGCCCGATGTGGTGCGCAGGTACAGCGGCAAATTGCTCGTTGACGTTGATGGAATATGCAGGGGAACGATTACAATACCGGTTGATGTTCGGAGTATAAGCAATCGTGTTACGGTTTCAACAACGGAAATTCTGTTCCGTTCAGAATGTGACCTGAGAATTCAAACTGATAGCATTAAGATATCCGGCTTGTCGGGACAGGTTGCAATGAAGGCACCTACTATTAATCAGACTGGTAATGCTTTCAACCTTGTAATGCCAACCGTTCCATTTACAGTGTCAGCAAATCAGGAGCAGTGGGTAGTTGTGCAGTACAGGCCAGCAAATTCACGCAACGCTGTGGCTGTACTGGAGCTTGAAACAGCCGATGGTTCCGACAGATTTGATGTACAGCTTTCAGGTTCCGCAACTTGGTCTGACTGGGTAGGTACACCCTCTGCCATTAACTTTGGTGACCTTCGTGTCTGTGATTCTGTACAGGTTAGTCAGATTGAAGTTCGTAATAATGATTCTGTTGCCGTCACCGTTAACGTAAATACATCAGGTTTGCCGACATGGCTCGATATTCCGGCGTCCCGCATTGATGTCCCGCCTTTTGCCAGTGAGTTTCTTACAGTTCGATGCCTGACCAGCCAGCTGCAAATTGGTAATAACCAGTACCGTTTGGTGCTGACAGACGAAACATGTAGGCAATTGGATACAGTTGAGGTGTTGGCTCTGCTTGCTGACGGTGCCTTGGTTGCCGAACCTGCTGAAATCAATATTTCGGTTGCTGTTGGAACAAGTACAACACAAACTGTCAGGGTGATAAATCCTACTCGGCAACCTCGTAAAATTATTGATGTTCACGTAGTTGGTCAGCAAAGTAGTTGGAGTATTGAAACACCGGTTACAGACAGCATAGTGCAGCCTGCCGACACAGTAATTATCCGTGTGGTGTTCGCCCCGTTGACCGAGGGGATATTTAATACAACGCTCCGGATTACTCAGGCAGAACGATGCACCACCATCACTGATGTGGCCTTGAATGGTGAAGCGGTTCAAAAAGGGATACTGCCTTCACATACTGTTCGGCTGGTGGTGAACGACTATACCGTGCCGGCCGGAAGCCGAATTGCAGTGCCGGTATATCTGGAGGGCTCAATGAAGGATGCGATACCTGACTCAATGGCGTTTCGTGTTTCGTTTTCGGCTCTTCACCTCCTGGTTGACACGGTGTATCAGGGAACCATTCCTGATGCTCAGGTTGAACATTCATACAATAACGGCCAACTCATTGTGCAGATGCGCAAGGATGGACCTGAATTTGGAAATGGAGGCTCGGTAGTCGTGATAGAAGGAACTGCCATGCCTGCGTTGCCAGACAGCACCATATTTACGTTTGCGGATGATAGCGTATGGTCAGCCCAACAAGTTGAGGTTCGGCATCGTCCGGGTGTTTTAATCGTGGATGTATGCGGACCTCGCAATTACGTTATGCTTGCAAACCCCACCACGATAACAGTGCAACCGCCAGTGCCGGTCGGAGATCGTGTAAACATACAAATAGACGCACCGTATTCAGAACACCTTTCCGTGAGTGTAATTGATATGCAGTCTAACCGCGTAATTACAATTCCGGATATCCAGGTTGGTAAGGGGCTTTCCAACCTTGCAATACCACTTCACTCGTTGCCGTCAGGGATGTACATTGTGCACATTCAGTCCAACCGTGGCGGAGTATTTACGCTGCCGGTGCCGGTTGTTAGATAAGGCGGTCTGTACTAAGCCGGTTTAAGTAGTTCAAGCAGGACCGTCTCAGCCGTTGTACGAAGGGCTTCCTTGGTATCAGAATCTACAACGCCCGTTGTAGTGCGAATAACAGAATAGGTACCGTTACTTTCTATTCTTGCCAGACGCAGCGTTAGCTCAGCCCCCTTCAACGTCCGTTCAACAGAACCAAGAACAACATAGTCCACGCCAACACCATACAGGATATTCAGCTCACTTTTCGATGCATGCCGGTTATTCTCCACAAGATAGAACCCGGCGCGGGCAAACAGTGTGTCATGTGTATCGATATCCAGTACGGTGATCGTATCGTTGGCTTGAGCGGCTGCAACCATTGCCTGTGTTACATCGTATGAGGCAAGAAGCTGCTCACTGAATACAGCCCACTCCGGGTATGAAGAATCGGCTTTGAACGTAATACCGCCAAATGACAGTACAGATGCCTTCCTTGCACGCAACCCTACGTCCAGCGTATCGTACCGAGGTTCTGTCGGCAGAGCGCTCAGTGCTGCACGCTGTACTGCAAGAAGTACAGCGGGATCGGCAACCACCGTATTGTCGCCCCTGGTGTACGCAATCGCTGCATACCCAACACCGCTGCGAATAAAACCGGTATCTGCTGCAGAAACAACTTGCATATCGGCACGGACCAGGTGTTCTATACGGCGTACTCTTAAAAAAACTGAATATGTGCAGCCGACACGGGATGCTGCTTCACGAACTGACAGTTGACTGCTACCCTTGAGTATCGAGTCGCGGGCAAAAAGATCACAATACTTGTATCCTGCAAGTGACAGTGCAAGATTCAGAGCTGCCTCGGCCTTTCGTGTACCAATAGCTTTATCGGCTGAGTCAACACTGATGGCAGCCGCCATGAAACACTCCGAATGTGCAGATAAAACACTTGGGGCAAGCATGAAAAGCACAACCGCTAACCTTAACACATGCCTGGCAAAGAGAGTCAATATCAAATTTGTGCGAAATAGTAGTCGTGCCGACATGGGTGAATTTCCTACGATGCTTATCGAAATAAAAAAACAGCAAAAACTAAAAGCATAAAGCCTGCGATAGTGCCGGTGACGTATTTGGGGAATCGAACCTTGTAATGATGCCACAGCAAAGACAATCCAACCATGGGAATTGTAAGTGCCACCCATACCACAAGAATCGTTGGGAAGCTGCTGTTGGCAAGATTCAGCGAACGTATGATATGCGGAGTTACAGTGCTGTAAACAACGAGCAGATGAGCAACGTAAATAAAGAGTGATTCGTTGCCAATCTGCTGCAGAATTACTCCTGTCCGACTTCCGACAAGCACGTTGTTGGCTCTGTACAGTAACCCAAACATGCTTAGAATGCAGCTTAACCGGAATGCATGAACACCCGGACTTGAATTCCACCAGAACGTATCCCATGGAGTACTAAATGGCAGGCTCTTTATCGTAAAAACAACAGGCGGGACTACCACTCCGGCAACGATAAACCAGTTGGCAAGCAAGGTCTTGTTACTTGCCGAAAAGAATAACGTACCAACTGCAAAACCGGCACACAGGTATCCAACCCACGGAATGAGAGGGAAGGTTGATATTGCTGACTTTGAGAATGCCAGAGACGGTAAACTTAACGGATTCAGAGTGTTCGTAAACTTCCATATCAGTGCAGTAAACGTGAAAATCAGCACCGTGATAACTGCCGCTGCTACGGCAACACGGTTTACAGTGCGGAGTATGAAGAAGAGTCCAAGTACCAGCACTGATCCAAGTACGATTGTGTGAAGGACATCGAACTTTATCCATGTGATAAACCGCTCAGGCTGCACATACTTGAAGGCAGTAAGCGAATACGCAGGAATATGCAGCAGGTACGCAAGAAATAGGATAAACGAAAGGCGGCGCAGGTATATCCATAAACTCCGATCCGCACGCAAAAACAAAGCCCCTTTCCGCGAAAGCGCAATAGCCAAGCCAATACCTGCACAAAGGATGAATGTTGGAGCAACAAAACCGTTGGACAAGAAGAGGAGATTGCCCCAGAAGCCATGCCGAAGACTGGGTTCGGCAATCACATTGGTGATATGAACCTGAATCATCCACAGAATTGCCAGCGCTCTGAGAACATCCAGGAAAACATACCGTTGTGTTGTGGGTGTTGACACGGTCACCGCGGACCTCTGCCCGTAATGCGTCGCAAAAATCCGAGTACAACTTTTGAAATAAGTATTGACCCAACCACTACAGCCATGACAATAATCGCATACCGTTGCATATACACATAAAAAAAGTTGCTCGAATTTAGTTGATCACAGTATTTTCGGCAGTGATTTCAGGCACCCGGAACAGCGGAAGCAAGACGATTGCTGCAATAGATGTTGGAACAAACTCAATCCACATGGTAATTGCTTCCGTGAATACACACTCTACCTTGCACGTTCTTGAGCGAAACAAGGAGGTTGTGAGGCTGGGGTCATCGGCAACCGATATGAAACAGTTGTCCGCTGAAGCTATGGACAGGGGTGTGGCTGCTCTTCAGCGCTTTGCCGTCGAAGCCGGATCACACAAGGCACTGATTAAGGCCGTAGCAACGAGTGCTGTGCGCGAAGCAAATAACCGTGATGTGTTTTTGGACAGAGTGCTGAAAACATCCGGTATTGATGTTGAAGTCGTGAGCGGGGTTGAAGAGGGTCGGCTAATTTACGTTGGTGTGCTGCACTCTCTGCCCGTGATCTCCAGGCAGACGTTAGTTATTGATATTGGAGGCGGAAGTACCGAGACAGTGATTGGCAGTGAGGGCGATGTTGTGGCCGTTCACTCTGTAAAACTCGGACACATTCGTCTAACGAAACGGTTTTTCCCCGACGGCATCGCAACACCGGAAACAATCGAGGCATGCAGGAATGCTGTACGCAATGAATGGACGCCAACATTCCAGGACCTTATGCGTGCCGGGTTTAACGAAGTGGTTGGTACAAGCGGGACAATAAAGGCATTGGTTGGGATGACTCTGGCCCGGCAAGGGAAACACGTACCGGAGTCGTTAAACGGTGTTAGAGTTTCAAGGGATGAAATGATGGCCACCATAAACAATGTTATTTCTGCAAGCATTGATTCAACCGTGGCGTTGTTGCCGGGACTTGACCCCAAGCGGGCAGATGTTATTCTTGCAGGAGCATTGATACTGGAACAGGCATTCGTAGGAATGAATATTGCAGATCTTGTTGTTTCCCGGTTTGCACTGTGCGAAGGGCTGGCCTTTGACACAGCACAGAAAATGCATGATATTCAGCAATATCATCACTTGTCCAGTCTGCGCTATCAAAGCATCATGCATTTGTGTGAACTGTACCAGGTACGCCTTGACCACGCCGAGCACGTAAAATTTTTAGCACTGCAGATCTTTGATGCGCTACAAAATGTTCACAACCTTACCGATAGAGAGCGGGAGCTGCTGGAGGCTGCTTCGCTGCTCCATGATGTGGGATACCATATCTCGGCAGAACAGCATCATAAGCACAGCGAATACATTATTGCAAACAGCGATCTTTCGGGCTTCACCAATGATGAGGCCGATCTTATTGCTGCTATCGCTCGGTACCATCGCAAAAGTCATCCAAAAAAGAAGCACCCAAATTATAACAGACTGCCTGCCTCCTCGAAACGTATCGTGAGGATATTGGCCTCAATACTTCGTATTGCCGAAGGATTAGATCGGAGACAACTGGCAATAGTAAGGAATATTAGGGCCGTTGTTACCGTTTCAACTATTGAGTTTAGGCTTGAATGCTCAGATAAATCAGATATCGAAGTATGGAGTGCGGAACGCAGGAAGGGGCTTATGGAAGAGGTCTTTAAAAGAGAAGTCCTCCTGGTTCCCTGCGGCTGATAACAAAAACAGTTTGCTTGCTGAATGTACTCGGGTGTTGCGGTTTAACCGAATATTAGTGAAGAGTTTCGCTAAGGGTTTTTTCAAGTGATTCCCCTCGTAGCTTGTTGCCGATGGCAATAATTTTAGAATCAGGTGCAATAAGGATTGTAAACGGAATGTATGGCGTCTGAAATATTTCGGCCGCCTTGCTCTTGAACACGCCCTTACTGAAAACATGATGCCACGGCATCGTCCATTTGCCGTTTCTGTACTTTGCAATATCTTCGGGCTTACCATCAAGTGAGATGCTCAGAAAGTCAATGTTATGATCATGAAACTTATCGAATGCAGCATGCAAAAACGGCATCTCGCCTCTGCAGGGTCCGCACCAGGTTGCCCATAGGTCAATTAGCAGGTATTTGCCTTTAAAACTTTCCCTTGAGAAGAACTTGGTCGAGTCTTCGAGCGAAGCAAAGCTGAAATCGGGTACGGTTTTTCCAACCATGATTGCACGACCGGGGTCGTACTGCTTATTGGCCATATCAATGGCACTTGACCCAGGGAATCTACGCTTTAGGAGAGAGAGTATCGGCATGATATCGGCGTTTGGATTCATTGCGGTTGCAATATCAAGTACCTCGAGCATTGCCCACGGAACCGTGTTGGTATCCTTTTCTGCCTTGTGAGCCGCCATGATATAATCTTCGTATCGGGTAATATCTCCGGTGGTGCATGCGGTTTGCAGCATGACTGAGGCATCGGACCACAGATACGAGTCAGGAGCAACGGATGAAAGGAGTTCTTCTGCCAATTTCTTGCTACGTTCGTCAATCGAAGTATACCAGGGAATCTGGATATAACTCATTAGTAGAATACTGCGAAGGTCCTTGTCCGATTCGTTCGAAAATTCATGGAGGATCTCACGTCGTACCGAGTCAGTAACCCTTGCCATTATCTGCTCGGCACTGCTGCTTGCTGCCATGGCTTGTTGTGTATCCCAAATGTACCGAAAGCGATCAGCATTACGTTCCCGGTACTGAACGTATGTCTGTTCCCATTCGTTATGAATATTGATGGAAGGCTGAGGTGAGGATTCCGGCATCGAAGCAGGATCGAACACTACACGCACGGTGTGGCCCGGCGAATACAGCACTGAGCGGTAGTCACCGCCAAGGTCGTATTCGTAGGCGTTTGACATCGAGCCGTTAATACTGTGTTGCACTGTCTGGTCAACACCGGGATGAAACAGAAGTATCTGGTATTTGAGCGTGTCGTCGCGAGTATCAAGATTAACAAAATACTTACCATCCGAACCACGCTGCATCTTTGTACCGGTTTCAAACTTAAACCGATTAAAATCACCAATAATCAGTACTGAATCAATAGTTTCCGGGCGCACATTTGCTGCCAATGAAACGTCTACAGGAAGAGGTGAATGGATAGATTCCGATATAAACAGGTTAGCTGTGAACGGCTGGTGATTTGTACCGGAAAATACAATACTGAGCCTTCCGAGTTTATCTGTTGTAAAACGATATACACCATTGTCATCCGCCACAGCAACAACAGTAAGGCTTCCCGTCCTATCAGACGTACTCACGTGGGCCAGCTGCATTGGCTTTCCATTATGCCCCACTAAACGCCCCGTAATCTCCACTCGGCAATTCAGATTAAGTGAACTACATAAAACGAAAATGCCAATGAGAGTTTTCATAACAGGGTTGCAGTAACTAACACAACATTAATTGATACTAACTTAAGTAAAGAAGTGCACTGTTGTACTCTAAACAATAAGAATGTATGCATCTGTTCTGAATGTTGTTAAGAAGTAGTCACCGGATAGGGATGTTTAGGCACCTTTAGCAGTTTGAAAAAGCAGCATCTGTCCGTACACTGCAGGGTAGTAGGATAAATGACAAGGCAGCGGTTAGACGGTTTTTTTGCCGCCGGCCTGTACAATGGGGCCGGGTGCTGTTTAAACCGGCGCACAGCCCATTGTGAAGCAGTTTTTACCTTCTCAAACATGGCATGAGAAAAATATAGCCCCTTCATTATTCGTCAACAGAACTTTGAATCTGTATCGTGCAGGATGATACCTGCACCATGTCTACTCACATTTAAAGCACATGTTATGAGTCACAAACGCACGTTACTTACCGCCGTTACCCTGATTGGGATAGGCGTTGTTTTTGGCGTTGTTTTAATGTCCACCTTTGGAACCAATGCTCTTCAGAAAGCATTTGCCGCCGATGCGAATCTTGGAGCAGTCCAACCACCGGTTACCATGCCGCCGTTGGTTCAGGCACTTGATAATCAGTTTAGCGCAGTTGCAGAAGCCGTTAAAGGATCTGTGGTGTACATAAATGTAAAGGGAAAACCTGCAAAAAGCAGTCAGCGTCTTCCTCAGGAATTTTTCCGGTTTTTTGGACCCGACTTCGAGGAGCAGGATCCGGGGTACGCACCCGAAGGTGCAGGCTCTGGAGTGTTTGTTACTGCCGATGGATATATCGTTACGAATAATCACGTTGTAGAAAATGCAAAAGAGGATGGTATCACGGTAACCACAACCGACCAAAAAGAGCATAAGGCAACACTGATAGGCAGAGACCCACTGACTGACCTTGCTGTAATTAAAATCGACGGGAATTTTACGCCGGCACATTTTGCCGATATTAACAACCTTCGCGTTGGACAATGGGTAATGGCTGTTGGAAGCCCGCTTGGCCTGCGCTCTACAATAACCGCCGGCATCGTGTCGGCACTTGGCCGTGGCATCGGAATCGTGGGTACCAACCAGCGGACGTTTGAACGTAACCGATATGCCGTTGAGAACTTTATTCAGACCGATGCGGCTATTAATCCCGGCAACAGCGGTGGCGGGTTGTTTGATCTGAACGGCTCACTGGTAGGCATCAACACGGCCATCGCCAGCCAGAGCGGAGTAAATGCAGGCTATGGATTTGCTATACCGATCGATATGGTTAAAAGTGTTGTGCTGGACTTAATGGACGATGGGAAAATTGAAAGGGGCTATATCGGAATTGAAATCACAACGGTTGATGAGACTGTTGCAAAAGCTACCGGACTTGATAAGGTTCAGGGAGTAAGCGTCCACAAGGTTGTTAAAGGCGGGGCTGCTGCCCAGGCCGGCATCGAAGTAGGAGATGTTATCCTTGAAGTTGACGGGAAGGCAGTTAATACCTCAAATGACTTACAAAATCAAATTGTACTGCGACGTGCCGGTGACAAGGTAAATCTTTCAGTATGGAGGAATGGCAAAAAGATTACGAAAGCCGTGGTGCTAAAGGCTCTGGATGAAAACAATAATTTCACGGATGCCTCTACAGGCAGTTCTAACAATGAGTCGTCATCAGAGCCAGTTACCTTTAAATCACTTGGCTTTACTGCATCGGCTCTTACCGCAAGGCAGAAAGAAGACTACGGAGTTGACGGTGGCGTAATAATTACCAATGTTGACCCGCGTGGCATGGTAGCTCGCAGAGGCCTGACGGCCGATAACGTTATTATTCGTGCCGATGGCAAAACGGTAAAATCACCGTCGGACTTACAGAAAATTCTTTCATCAAAAAGTAAGGGTGACGGTGTACTGCTTGTTCTAAAGGACAAAGAAGGCAGTAAGTTAGCGGTATCAATAGAGATACCCGAAGAAAAAAGTTGATGAAGATTCAGCGGCATTTCATTCTCCTGATACTGATCGGCCTCACGTTACCGGCAATGAGCCAAACGTACGTGGGGCCGTCAGCCTGGTATATTGCCTCCACCAGTGTACCGGCTTCAACAGCCGGCCAGCCAGCTCCCACCCGGTATCTTGTGGGAGCATCTGCATTATGGACACTCTCGCAGCAGACGGCTATCCGCCTGGTTGGGGGGTACCGTTCAGAAGCCGGCTACTTTGCCTCGCACTGGCAGGAGGTTCAGGCCGACGGTCTTATTCAGGTAATCGAACCCGGTTTGAAAATGCCAAATCAGTTTAGCACCATAACCTCGTCATCGGTTGAACTTATGGCTCTGCTTAGCCTACCTGCTATCAGCTTGGATACCTCCGGGGGCTCGCTGGGGATAAGCGTTGGTTTACTGTCGGATCTTGTTTTTGCAGCAAATCAGGTGGACGATAATTCACGAATTGAAAACTACAACGGACCGCCCGTTGTTAGCACCGACTACTCACAGCAACTGGGTTTTGGTGCCTACATTGGAACCTACATTGCCTTGCCGATCGCGTCGTACAAGCTGATCTTTGACCTTGGATACTCATTCCGAAGTCCATCTATTCTAACCACGGCACAGGAACCAAAAGTTGAGCAAAACACAGGATGGTTAATAGGGAAGGGGCTAAGGGCTGGTGCTTCTTTTTTTGTAAGCCTGTAAAGAAAAGTTCGACGCCACAGCATAAACACAGCATTAAATTTCGATATTACTGCCAACTTCCAGTACGCGCTTAAAAGGAACACCGAAATATTTCACCGGCATTCGGGAGTTACGGTGAACGAACATGAAGATGTGTTTTCGCCACCAGGCCATACCCTTGCGGTTTGTTACCGTAATGGTTTCGTGACCGAACACCAACGTTGTATCGGTAATGTCGATAGGAATATCAAACTCAGGCAGGTAATCTATGTCACCCGCAATATCAAGCTGATCCATAAAGCCGTAGTGTAGCACCACCTGGTAGAAGTTTTTTTGTAACGGCTTTATTTCAAACCTACGCTCGCGTGTAATGTGGGACTCAGTTCCCACTGAGACGGTAAGCAGAATAATCACCTCATGCCTGCACCGGTTGTACCGTACGTTCGAGACCAGGGCAGGTGGTGCAATATCGCGATAGCCACTTAGATAAATTGCAGTGCCGGGTACCGTTGTGTACGAGTCGATATCATCAATAATCTCCTCCAGCACCGGCGTTCGCTTTTGTATAGCTGCCCGCAGGATTGAGCGCCCGCGCTTCCAGGTGACCATCAGGAAGAACACCGAACCGGCAATAATTAACGGGACATACCCACCATCCGGAATCTTAGTAGCGTTTGCAAGGAAGAATGAAATATCAACGCCAAAGAAAATTGCTGTTACCATGAGTGATGTCGTTACACTCCACTTTGCAATATGTCGCATGGCATGCCAGGCAACCAGAGTCGTTAGCACCATGGTTGTACTTACGGCTATACCGTACATGGCAGCAAGTGCACCGGAAGACTGGAACTGAAGGACAAGGTACACCGTGCAGGCAAAAAGGGCCCAGTTTACAAAGGGTATGTAAATCTGCCCTCTTTCGGTATCGGATGTGTGAACAGTTGTCAGCCTGGGCAGATAGCCTAACTGTAGAGCCTGCCACGTAAGTGAAAACGCACCGGAGATTACAGCTTGCGATGCGATGCTGGTTGTAGCCGTGGAAAAAATCACCAGCGGAATCACGCCCCAGGAGGGTACAAGATGGAAAAACGGATTGGCAACGGTAGACGCGATGTGTCCTTCGCGCAGTAACAAAGCCCCCTGACCAAAATAATTGAGCAGCAGGCACGGGAAAACCAGCATAAACCAACCCTTCCGAATTGGTTTTGCACCGAAGTGTCCCAGATCGGCATACACGGTCTCGCCACCAGTCATCACAAGGAAAACAGAGCCAAGGACCAATGCGCCTTCAAGGCCGTGTTTGGAAAAAAATTCAATTGCGTACAACGGGTTAACAGCCGCCAGGATGCCGGGTGTCTGCACAATTGAAATTGCACCAATAGTACCAATCACCAGGAACCATGCAATCATTACAGGGCCAAAAATCCTGCCAACACCCCTGCTTCCAAACCGTTGAACCGAGAAAAGTCCGAACAGTATTAAAATCGTTGCAATGACTATTGTTGATTGGCTGAGTGACGGGATTGCAACTTTTACGCCTTCTACTGCCGACAAAACGGAAATGGCCGGCGTGATCATCCCGTCACCGTACAACAGAGCTGCACCAAACAAGCCTATGTACGACACCAGGAGCAATATGTATCGATTTTTAACAAAAGGAAGTACCAGCTCCATCAGCGCCATTTGTCCGCCCTCACCGTGGTTATCAAACCGTGAGATCACGCCAATGTATTTGATAGCAACCACGATTGTGAGTGACCAAAAGATCATGGACAGCACGCCATACACGCCATTAAGACCGGCCGAAAGCGAGTAGTGTGGTGAGAAGCACTCTTTAACAGAGTAGAGCGGACTTGTTCCGATATCGCCGAAAACCACGCCAAGAGCTGCAATGACTAATGGCCATGATTTCTGTTTGGTAGTGGAGTTCGTCAAACCAGTATTAACCCGAGAATGCGGCAAGTCCTGTTACATCCTGTCCAAGAATCAGCGTATGCATTTCGTGTGTACCCTCGTACGTTTTCACGCTTTCAAGGTTTGCGGCATGCCTCATAATCGGGTACTCATCAAGAATACCATTAGCGCCATGAAGCTCCCGGGCAATTCGAGCGATATTCAGGGCCACCTCGCAGTTATTACGTTTTGCCAGTGAGACTTGCTGCGGACGCATTGTACCCTGATCTTTCAGTTTTCCGAGTTGCACCGCGAGAAGCTGTGCTTTAGTAATTTCAGTTACCATGTAAGCAAGCTTGTCCTGAATCAGCTGATATCCGGCAATCGGCTTACCAAATGTAATCCTGCTTTTTGTGTAGTTCAGAGACGACTCATAGCAAGCTGTAGCCGCACCAATAACTCCCCATGCAATACCATAGCGGGCTTGAGTTAGACATGACAGAGGTCCGCGCAGACCTTCAACCCCGGGCAGGATATTTTCGGCAGGGATTTCGGCATCCTGGAAAACCAACTCACTTGTGACAGACGCACGTAATGAATGCTTGCCCTTCATTTCGGGAGCCGTGAACCCCTTTGTTCCTTTTTCTACAAGGAAGCCGCGTACCACGCCATCTAACTTGGCCCACACCACGGCTACATCGGCAAGCGTACCATTTGTAATCCACATCTTGGCGCCATTTAATACAAAGCCCCCTTCCGATCTTCGGGCAGTAGTAATCATGCCACCCGGATTCGACCCATAGTCAGGCTCGGTAAGTCCAAAGCAGCCAATAGCTTCACCGGTTGCCAATTTTGGAAGCCATCGGGACTTCTGTTCATCGGAGCCGTACGTGAAGATGGGGTACATTACCAGCGAACTTTGTACCGACGCAAAGCTGCGGATGCCGCTATCACCGTACTCAAGTTCCTGCATGGCAAGTCCGTAGCAGATATTGTTCAGCGCTGCGCACCCGTATTCCTGCGGGAGTGTGATACCAAACAGCCCAAGCTCACCGATTTTCTCAACCAGGTGCATTGGGAATGATCCCTCGCGCGCATGCCGTTCGATAATGGGCAGAACCTCGGCACGGACGAAATCGCGTACGGTATCGCGAACCAGCTTTTCTTCGTCTGACAGCAATTCGTTGATATTGTAGTAGTCCAGCATGGCACCAGGTAAATAGTTAAAGAAACTGCAAAAATAGGCAGGTTTGCTTACCTGACCGCAGGTTCGGTTTTGCTGACGAACCATTGTCGTGTTGCACAAAACCAGTCCGCCCCCGAAACAGTTGGTGTGGAAAACTCGCTATGCGACGGTTTTTCAGTATATTTGAACCTGCTTAACCAAGGATGGGCATATAAAGCCCATTTTTTGTTGAAACGGACTGGAGTTCGATTGAACGATACCTTAATAGTGCCGGCGCATGTACGCCAGGCAATAGAAGCTGCCTGTAAAGGGGCTGAGGTTTCGCTAATTGATCTCGGGGTTCGGGGTACGCACCGGCAGATGAGGTTAGAGATCAGCATTGACTCTAACGATGGGATAACCCATGAGCATTGCCGTGCTGTTAGCCGTTTACTCGAAGAACGGCTAAAAGAAGACGAATTCTACGATCGCCTGCAGGCGGTTGACGTGTCTTCTCCCGGAGCCGAGACTCCGGTACGATTCCTCTGGCAGCTCAGTAAACATGTAGGCCGTACGGTGCGTATTGTACGCACTGACTCTTCTGTAGCAGAGGGAATCTTGCTCAGAGCTGATGACAGCGGCGTGGATGTTAGTGTGCAAACCGGAACGAAGAAGAACGCCGAAAAGAAGGTTGAAAGCATACCTGCCGACAATATTCTTGAAGCCAGGACAGTGCTCACATTGTAAGGGCATTAAACCTATTCTTTTTCTCCCGGGCAAGCTGTAGGGAAAGCTGGCACCAGTGTATCGCAACAGTATGAGTTAAAATTTCAATTCATCTAAAAATACTCCAATGGCAAAGCGTAAAGTCAAACAAAAGGTCGACAATAAAAAGCTCATTATAGATGCTTTTGCCGAGATGGCGCGCGAAAAAAGCATCGACCGCGACTTGCTTCAAGGTATCGTGGAAGAAACGCTCAAAGTAATGGTTCGCAAAAAGTACGGCGAGAATGCAAACTTCGACTGTATCGTAAACATGGATAAGGGTGATATAGAAATCTACCTGATGAAGGAAGTTGTAGAGGTTGTTGAAGATCCCGAAACTCAAATTTCACAGGAACTGGTGAAGGAGGAAACGGGTGATACTCTGGACATTGGTGATGAGTTTATTCAGGAAATCACGCTTGAAAATATTTCTGACTCCTTTGGACGTCGCCTTGTATCGCAGGCAATTCAAAATCTGAATCAGCGAATTCGGGATGTTGAAAAGGACAATATTTACGAAGAATACAGTAAGCGCGTCGGCGAAGTAATTATTGGTGAAATTTACCAGGTACGCCCGAACAACATTCTGGTAATGCACAATAAGATCGAGATGCGTTTGCCACGCGAAGAACAGATTCCAACCGAGCGGTTAAAGAAAAATCAGCAGATCAAGGCTATCCTGAAAGAAGTACGGCGCTCCGGTGGTGCAACAGGCCTTCCTGACCTGATCCTTTCGAGAAGTGACGACTCGTTTATGGCTCGCCTATTCGAACAGGAAATTCCGGAGATTTATGATGGCATTATTGAAATTAAGTCTATTGCCCGCGAACCGGGTGAGCGTGCAAAGGTGGCCGTGACCAGCTTTGATGAGAGGGTGGATCCCGTAGGCGCATGCGTGGGAATGAAGGGAATCCGGATTCATGCTATTGTGCGTGAATTAAGCAATGAGAATATCGACATTATTGAGTATACCGACGACACGAGGCTCTATATCGCAAGATCACTATCACCCGCAAAAGTGCGTGATGTTCAGATTGATGCCGAAAACCGGCAGGCTACTGTTGTAGTGCCCGACGATCAGGTATCGCTTGCAATTGGCCGGAACGGCGTAAATGTACGCCTTGCCTCTAAGCTTACCGGTTACTCGCTGTCGCTGGTTAAAGAAGGTGCCGAAGACATAGAGCTTTTTGAATTCCGTGATGAGATTGGAGCCGACCTGTACGATCTTCTGATCCACGAAGGTATTGATACTGCACGCGAATTTCTCGAGGCAGATCCGGTTGTACTGTTGCGGCTGATGCCCAAGGAACGTATTCTTGAGCTGAGGTCGGTGATTCACGAGGAGTTTGACGAGCGTGAAGATCCACGCTGGCTGCGTATGCTAGATGAAGCAGAAAACCCAGGCTCTGCTGACGAGACCACAACTACTGAAACAGATGATGATATCAGTGAGGCATATGCAGAAGATACCCCGTTAATTGATGATAGCATGGATAATGAAGCTGACGAGGACGGGAATGAAGAACCTGTTCAGGATGATACGGACAACACCACAGAGGAATAATTAAAGGAAACTATGGCCCCCTCAGGCAACAAATTATTTAAAGTAGCAGCACAGATTAATATCAGTAAAGATGCTATTGTTGATTATCTGGTTTCGAAGGGTTTCGAAATTCAGAATAAGCCAACGGCCATCCTTACTGATGAGATGTTTGATCTGGTTGTTGACAAGTTTGCCAAAGAGCTTAAAGTTGCCGAAAAGCAACGTGCCAAGGTACAACGGCAGCAAGCCGTCAGGAAAACCTTGTTAGAAGGGGGCGGAACTGTTTCTATTGATGCCCTTTCCGAACCTGAACAACATCTGCCGCAACCTGCTGCACCGGCGGAAAGCCGTGGTATTGCCGAGCAGACGGACCATGCCGTCCATCATCCCGCTGAAGACACGGTAACCCAGCAGAGTCCGAAGTCGCAGACAGAGGTTGATCTACAACCGGAACCCGAGCCGCAAGCACCGGCCGAGATCGCTGATCATCAAGAAGGTTACGAAGCAAAGGATAACAACGATAAAACATCGGTTGCAGATGTCGAAACCGAAGATCAGTTAGTACCAGCCAAAACGAAAAAAGCCAAAGGGCCGGCTGTTGGTGAGGTAATCGATTTGGATTCGATTGGAAAACCACCGACACCGGCAGAACCTGAACCGACTGCCGACGTAGTTACTGAAGAACCACCCGCACAGCAAACCGGTACCACTTCGGAGACTGCTGCCGTTCCGGAAGCTCAGGTATCTGAACCGAAGCAACCGGATGAAGCCACTCCCGAACCACTGAAACAAGATGCTGAAACGGTTGCTCCGGCTGATGCCGCGCCGACATCGGAGCCGGATGAAAAGCGTAAGCGTAAGCGTAAGGGTGTTATCGAAGTTGATTACAAGCCCGGTACTGCTCCCAAATTGCGGGGCCTGACCGTGCTTGGCAAGATTGACGTTCAGAAGAAAGAGGAACGCCCAAAACGAACCAAGGAAGAAGCACGAGCGGCCAGAGAGAAAACCGGACCCGGTTCCGGACGCGGCGGGAAAAAGCAGCAGTCCGACGGGCAACGTCAGCATACTCCGGGATCACAGCAACGCCAGCGACCACAAAACACGCAGGGCTCCAACTTTGTTATTCAGCCCGCATCGCCACCTGCAGGAAGTTCCAGTAAACCGGGAGGCAGACAGGACGATCGGAAGAAGAAGGGGCGCGGCACCAAGGAGCAATTCAGTGAAGGCGACGTAGCACGCGCAATCCGGCAAACACTGTCGGGCATGGAGGACAGAAGTACGTCCGTTGGAAGATCCCGAATCAAACAAAAGAAACGTGCCGTTCGCGAAGAGCGTGAAGCAATCCGGCAGGAAGAAGCTGCCCGCGAAAGTACAATACTGCAACTTTCAGAGTTCGTGACCACCGGCGACCTTGCCAATCTGATGAGGGTTACCGCTGCCGATATCATTATGAAATGTATGGGGCTGGGGCTGATGGTGTCTATCAACCAGCGCCTTGATAAAGAAACTATCGAACTTATAGCCTCCGATTATGGTTTTACCGTTGAGTTTCTCGACGACCAGGCCGAGGTTGAAGTTGTTGAAGATGCTGATGCTCCCGAAGATCTTAAACCGCGCTCCCCAATTGTTACCATCATGGGTCACGTAGACCACGGGAAAACTTCGTTGCTGGATTACATCCGGCATGCCAACGTGGTTGCCGGAGAAGCGGGAGGCATTACCCAGCATATCGGCGCCTACCGCGTAAATGTTGCCGGTGGACGTCACATCACGTTTTTAGATACACCAGGCCACGAAGCCTTTACGGCCATGCGTGCCCGTGGAGCACAGGTTACAGACATTGTGGTGCTTGTTGTTGCCGCCGATGATAGTGTGATGCCACAAACCATTGAAGCTATCTCACACGCTCAGGCAGCCAACGTCCCAATGGTCATTGCAATTAATAAAATTGATAAACCTGATGCAAACCCCGAAAAGATTAAACAACAACTTGCCGATCATAATGTGCTTGTAGAAGAGTGGGGTGGCAAGTACCAATCTGTTGCATTGTCAGCCCGCAGTGGTCTAAATGTTGATACCCTCCTTGAAAAGATCCTTCTTGAAGCAGACCTGCTGGACCTAAAAGCAAATCCCGATCGGGCGGCACGTGCTACGGTTATCGAAGCCCACGTAGACAAGGGGCGCGGTAACGTGGTTACGGTCATTGTTCAGAAAGGGACACTCTCGGTAGGCGACATCTTTGTATGCGGACAGTTTGCGGGGCGCGTGCGGGCCATGACGGATGAACGTGGCAACAAGGTTGATGACGCTACGCCCAGTATGCCGGTACAGGTTACGGGCTTTGACGGTTTGCCGAATGCCGGTGATGTGCTTATGGAAATGGAAACAGACTCAGAAGCCCGTGAAGTGGCAAGCCGCCGGCAGCAATTGCGCAGAGAACAGCAGTTCCGTGGCATGAGGCACATGACGTTGGATGATATCTCGGCACAAATTCAGCAAGGCGGAGTTAAAGAGCTGCGTCTGGTTGTAAAGGCTGATGTGAGCGGATCACTTGAAGCCCTTTCTGACTCACTGCTTAAACTAAGCACCCCCGAAGTGAAAGTTCGTATTCTGTACCGCAGTGTTGGTGCAGTAACGGAGAGCGATGTGATGCTGGCAGCCGCATCGGATGCCGTTATCGTAGGCTTCCAGGTTACGGTGTCGGGCAGTATTCGAAAACTTGCAGAAGCCGAAAACGTTGATGTTCGGTTGTATTCCATTATCTACGACTGCATTAACGAAATTCAACTTGCACTCGAAGGCCTGCTTACACCCGATATCAAGGAAGAAATTACCGCAACGGTCGAGGTACGCCAGCTGTTCAAGATTTCAAAGCTTGGTACCATTGCCGGATGCTATGTACAAAGCGGCACGATAAACAGAAATGACAGGGTACGGGTATTGCGCGACGGTTTTGAAATCTTTAAAGGTACCCTTGCCTCGTTGCGACGCGTGAAAGACGACGTACGCGAAGTAGTTACCGGTTATGAATGCGGTATCAATATCCAGGGATTCAACGATCTTACCGAAGGCGATATTATTGAAGCCTATAAGACTGTTGAGATTAAGCGAAAACTGACGTGAGTAACGATTAACCACCATGTCGATTCGCACACAAAGAGTAGCAGCGGAAATTCAAAAGGCTCTGTCGGGCCCGCTGCAGGATATTGCCCACGAGATACATGCCGGATTCATTACCGTAACTGAAATCCGGATGAGTCCTGACCTCCAGCTTGCACGCGTCTTTCTTAGCGTGTATGGCGGAACTGCGAGTGCCGGCGAAGCTGTTGACTTTATTGAACGTGAAGAAGCCGGACGTTTGCGGCATCATCTGGCACGAACGGTTCGACTGCGCTATGTACCGCAGTTAAAATTTTACATTGATGACTCGCTGGACCGTGCAATGCGAATTCACGCAATCCTGGATAGTGTTAAGCCAAAAAACGATGATAACAGCGAACACTGAGTGGCCGGTTTTGTGCGCACCGCTGTGCGCGCATCAGGATGCCTTTGCGGAATGGGCTTCCCGTGCCCGGACCGATGGTGCCGTTGCTTATGTTGATAAGCCGGAGGGCTGGACGAGTTTTGATTGTGTTGCCCGACTTCGGTCAACGCTAAAGCAACGTCGTGTAGGCCATGCAGGTACCCTGGATCCGCTGGCTACAGGTGTACTGGTGATTTGCCTGGGTAAAGCCACAAAGGCAGTCCGACAGTACCAGGAAACAACAAAAACATATACGGTAGTTGGAAAGCTTGGTGCCACCACTTCTACCGATGACCGGGGGAGTGCCGAAGAAGTGAATCCCCAGGCCACCATAAGAATGCAGGAAATATCTGCCCCGGAGATTGCAGAAGCTCTGCAGGAATTTATCGGCGAGCAGGTGCAAATCCCGCCAACCTACTCGGCAATTAAACATTCGGGAAAGCCGCAATACACTCTTGCTCGCAACGGTAGGGAATTCGTGGTACGTCCGCGGATAATCAGTATTTATAGCATTACCGATGTTATGGTATCGCTTCCCTTTGTTAGTCTTACCATGGAATGTAGTTCCGGTACCTACGTTCGATCGGTCATCCGTGACCTTGGAGCCAAACTGGGTGTAGGTGGCTATGTATGGCAGCTGCGCCGTACGCGTGTTGGTGAGGTTTATGAGAGCCAGACAATTTCAATGCAAACATATAATACCCTGGTAACGACGTCGGAGGTGTACTCATGAACGTTGTAACGCTTGGTACGGATATGCTGCCATTTAACAGTAATAGCGCTGTAACCGTTGGTACATTCGACGGAGTACACCTGGGGCATCAAAGCATCATTAGCCGAATGCATCGCTGGGCAGCCGATAAGAATGGCCGACTCGTTGTGGTTACCTTCGAGCCGCATCCGCAAATCGTGTTGCAGAAGCCTGGTAAAGCACCGGTTCAGCTTCTGACCACACTGTCGGAGAGACTCCGCTTGCTTGAACAGTACCAAGTACACACCGTTATCGTAATACCGTTTAGCATCCAGTTTGCAGCTACACCACCAATGGAGTTTGTTCAAAATGTTTTGGTGGATGGTATTGGGGTTAGCCGCATGTTTGTTGGACACGACCACATGTTCGGCAAGGACAGACAGGGAAACGAGGAACTTCTGGAAAAACTTGGTGCTGAGCTGAATTTTGACGTAGAACCGGTGCCGGCTTTCGAGTTAGACGGGGTGGTAGTTAGCAGTACGAAAATTCGAAATGCCCTGGCCCAGGGTAATGTTACTGAAGCAGAGATTTGGCTCGGCCGACCCTATTCGCTTTCGGGTACAGTAGTACATGGCGATGGCCGTGGAAGTGGTATCGGATTCCCGACCGCGAATATTCAGGTTAACCACTCAAACAAGTTAGTGCCGAATAATGGGGTTTATGCCGTAACTGCACAGGTGGACTCCAGGCAATTCAAGGCAGTGGCAAACCTGGGGTTCCGCCCTACGTTTGGCGATAACGGACATCATGCAATTGAAGTCCATCTACTGGACATCACCGAGAATCTGTATGACAGGGAAATCACAATTCAGTTTTTACAAAGGCTGCGGCCTGAACTAAAATTTGATTCGGTTAACAGCCTGGTTGCACAAATTCAAACAGATATTAAACAGACACAAACCTATTTTCAAACTCACAATGTAAGGATATCATTATGATCACAAAGGAGCGTAAAGCCGAGATCGTGAAGCAATTCGGCAGCGGTCCAAACGATACCGGTAAGCCGGAAGTGCAAATCGCTTTACTCACCGAGCATATTGCCGACCTGTCGAAGCACTGCGAGGCAAATAAAAAAGATCACCACAGCAGACGTGGCCTGATTATGCTTGTAAGTAAACGTAAAACATTGCTTGCATACCTGGCGGGACGTGACATTACCCGCTACCGTTCGCTGATAGCTACACTTGGCTTGCGTAAGTAATGCCGGATACTATTAACATTTATGAATCGAGATAACTATGCATACGGTCAAACGGACCATAAACGGTAAAGAACTGTCATTAGAAACAGGCCGCTTTGCCAAGCTTGCATCGGGTTCGGTGATGGTACGGTATGCCGATACCATGGTACTGGTTACAGCAGTTGCTTCTGCTGATGCCAAGCCCGATATTGATTTCTTGCCACTTACCTGCGAATACAGAGAAAAGCACGCTTCGTCAGGTAAAATTCCCGGCGGATTTTTTCGCCGTGAAGGCAGACCCACCAACAAAGAAATCCTGTCATCGCGACTCATTGATCGCCCATGCCGCCCGATGTTCCCAAAGGGATGGCGTAACGACACTCAGGTGATTGCGACAGTATATTCATTTGACATGCAGAATGAACCTGATGTGCTGGCTATGCTTGGTGCATCGGCGGCACTTATGACAAGTGATATACCCTTTAATGGTCCGATAGCCGGTGTCCGCGTTGGCCGTACCAACGGAGAATTTATCGTGAACCCTACCATTGACCAGCTTAAAGAAAGTGATCTGGAAATCATGGTGGCGGGTACCGAGAATTCCATCGTCATGGTTGAAGGCGCCAGCAGTGAAATTTCGGAAGATGATTTTGTTGCTGCAATGGAGTTCGCTCACGGCTGGATTAAAGAGTTGGTTGCTATGCAGCGCGAGCTGATGGCCTTGGTACAACCTGTTAAACGCGATGTACCGAATGCCGAGCCCCCTGCAGAACTTGTAACGGCTATCGAAGGGGCAATAACAGCGAAAATCGCAAGCCAGATTCGGAATAGCTCCACCAAGGAAGAACGCTCAGCTTTCCGGTCAGAGATTAAAACTCTTGCGCAAGAGGCCGTTGCCGCTGTTGTTGCGGCAAACGAAGAAGCATACCAGGGAATCAACACCGACAAGGTACTCTCGGCCATCGTGAAAAGTATCGAAGCACGCGAAATGCGCGAGATGATTTTGTCAGAAGGCAAGCGGCTGGATGGCAGAGGAACTACCAACATACGCCCGATTACATGTGAGTTGGGTATCCTGCCACGTCCGCACGGCAGTGCGTTGTTCACACGCGGTGAAACACAGTCGCTAACCACTGTTACCCTGGGGACAAAGACTGATAATCAACTTATTGATGGTTTGCTGCCTACGTACGAACGCAGGTACATGCTGCACTATAACTTCCCACCGTTTTCAACGGGTGAAACCGGGCGGTTTGGTTTTACCAGCCGGCGCGAAACCGGGCATGGCGATCTTGCAGAGCGAGCATTAGAACCATTTATCCCATCGGAAGAAGATTTCCCCTACACTATCCGTGTTGTCAGCGATATTCTTGAAAGTAATGGCTCCAGTTCAATGGCCACAGTCTGCGCCGGAAGTCTTGCACTTTTTCATGCTGGTGTTCCAATGAAAAAAGCAGTTGCCGGTATTGCTATGGGATTGATTATGGAAGGCGAACGCGTTGCTGTTCTTAGCGATATTCTTGGCGATGAAGACTTCCTTGGAGATATGGACTTCAAGGTGACAGGTACCACAGAGGGTATTACGGCCTGCCAGATGGATATTAAAATCGAGGGGCTGAGTGTTGAAATCATGCGTACGGCACTTGAACAAGCCCGCATTGGTCGTTTGCATATCCTGGGTATTATGAACTCTACCATTGCAACTCCAAATCCTGAGCTTTCGGAGTATGCACCAAAGCTTACAACCATTACGGTTCCGGTTGAAATGATTGGTGCAGTTATCGGCTCGGGAGGCGAAACAATTCGTGGTATTGTTAAGGAAACCGGTGCCGAGATTAATATTGATGATGATGGTACGGTTACCATTGCAGCCGTAAATCAGGCAAGTGCCGATGCTGCAATTGCCCGGATCCGAGAGATCACACGCCCAATTGAGGAAGGTGAAATTTATACCGGTACCGTGAAAGAAATTCGTGAAGGCCTGGGAGCTTTTATTGAGATTGCTCCAAAGAAACAGGGACTGTTGCATATCTCGCAGCTCGACCATCATCGCGTAGAAACGGTTGCAGAGATTCTTAAAGTAGGCGATGTCCTTGATGTTAAGCTTATCGAGGTCCAACCCGGCGGGAAACTTCGGTTGTCTCGGAAAGCACTGATTCCACTTCCGGAAGGAATGGAAGCGCGTCTGGAAGAACGGAGAGGACCCCGCACCGGTGGTGGTGGACGCGACCGCGACCGTGACCGCGGACGCGGAGGCCGACCCGACCGGGAACGCGGACGAGGGCGCGATGACAGACGGCCGTACGAGGGCCGCGGAAGCAGAGGAGATTACCGGGGCAGTGATTCCGGCGACGGACACGGCAGACGCCATTCACGGCACGACAACGACCATGGCGCTGACCACGGCGGACGCCAAAATGAGTCCGGCAACAGGCCTGATGATGCAGGCTCCGACGACTCCTACTTCGTTGGATAAGAGCAATGACTACGATGGGCGGCTTCTTGTCGCCCATACTTCTTTTACACTGTTCGTTGGATGAGAATGTTCAGGCAGGCAGTCATTATTGTCTTTGTTTTTTGTTCGCATACGTTAATGTCGCAACAACTACACTATCCGCAAACAAGTCGTGGATCAGATAAGGATACTTTTTTCGGAATAGAAGTCAGTGATCCTTACCGCTGGTTAGAAAACGACGTAAATCCCGATGTGGAGGCCTGGGCCAATCGGCAGCAGGAATTCACGGAACAATACCTGAGTTCGATTCCTTTCCGGACCCAACTGGAACAGCGCCTGCATGAGGTAACAGAATTTGAATCGGTTAGTACACCGTGGCGTGTTAGAAATAAATTATTTTATTATAAGAACGACGGAAAACAAAATCACGATATCCTGTACGTGCAGGAAGATGGTATCGAGCGGGTGCTGCTGAATCCTAATTCATTCTCCGCCGATGGTACCGCTGGCCTTGCCTTTGCCAGTTCGAATGAAGAAGGTACCCTCCTGGCCTATGGTATTACCCAGGCAGGTTCCGACTGGCGCACGATTTACGTTATGGATATTGCAACCGGCAAAAAGTTTACGGATAAAATCGTTGGTGTTAAGAATAGCGGCGTTAGCTGGCACAAGCAAGGCTTCTTTTACAATGGCTACGGTATAACGTCCGAATCTGATCTATCGCTGACGGCTCGTAACGAAGGGCAGCGTGTATACTACCACAAGGTTGGTTCGGAGCAGGCCGCTGACCAGGTAGCGTTCACCCCGGAACACCCTTCAACCTCGGCCTATATGTACGTCCTGCGGTACTCACCATACCTGATTCGGTGGGAGAGCGATGAAGGTTTAAAGGGCAACCGGATATTTGTTAAGGATATTGGTAATGATGGCTCATGGGATTCGCCCGGTGATTTTGTGTTGGTGTACAGCAATGACGATCACGGATTCTGGCCTGCATTCTTCCATAATGGCTCCCTATACGGCACTACAACGTTGGATGCGCCCAACGAGCGTGTCGTTCGTTTAACCAATATCAAAACGCGTCCGCAACTGGAAACAGTCGTACCTGAATCAACGGAACCGATCAGTGCAATGTCATGGGGTGGTAGCCGGATTTTTGTAACACGAATGAAGGACGTTAGGGAGCACGTGTCCATGTACGATACAAACGGGAACCAACTCGGCGTTGTCCGGCTTCCGGGCTTGGGTAATGTTGGTGGGTTTAGCGGCGAACCGGATGATACAACCTTGTACTATGTGTACAGCAGTTTCGTAACACCGCCGACCATTTACGCATACAACGTTCGCACAAACACCTCGGAAGTTTACTATCAGACAAAGCCCCCTTTTAACCCTGATAACTTTCAGGAACAACAGGTGTGGTACACCAGTGCCGACGGTACCCGTATTCCTATGTTTATCGTGAGTAAGAAGGGACTCACCCTGAATGGTCAGGCACCCACAATGCTGTATGGCTATGGTGGATTTGGTATTTCGCAAGGGCCAAGGTTTATCTCGTCGTACGTACCCTGGCTGGAACAGGGAGGCATAATCGCAATTGCTAATCTCCGTGGCGGAGGTGAATTTGGCGAGAAGTGGCATGACGCCGGCAGGAAATTAAAAAAGCAGAATGTATTCGATGACTGCATAGCAGCAGCCGAATGGCTAATAAGCAACAACTATACGTCCAAAGACAAACTGGCCTTAAACGGGAGATCCAACGGAGGACTGTTGGTTGGTGCTGTTATGATACAGCGACCAGATCTTTTCAAGGTTGCTGTTCCCGAAGTAGGCGTTCTTGATATGCTTCGTTACCATTTGTTTACAATAGGCCGGTACTGGATTACTGATTATGGCTCAGTAGCCGACAGTGCGGAGTTCAGAGCGCTTTATGCCTATTCGCCTGTGCATAATCTAAAGTCAGGCATTGAGTATCCCAGCACAATGGTAATGACAAGTGACCATGATGACCGGGTGGTACCGGCCCACTCGTTCAAGTTTGCAGCCGAACTACAGCATACGTATGCCGGAGAACGACCCATGCTGTTAAGAGTTGAGCGCAGGTCGGGCCATGGAGCGATAAATCGTCAGAAATCCATATCCAACCTGACCGATAAATATGCGTTTATGTGGTGGGAGATGAATTTTCATCCGCAGTTTCCGGTACCTGCCAGGTGAACTGGACGCGCTCGACCTTTCTGGGCGACGCCGCAAGGATGGTTACGCAATACGGTGCAAGTTCTACAGTATCCCCAATGCGTGAGATTCTGCCTGCAGCTGCGTTGATAATTCCACCGATAGTTTCGTAGTCATCGGATTCCGGCAAAGGTACCGGCAGTACTTCGTTTGCCTCATCAATATGGATGCTGGCGTCGAACTCCCACACATTTGTTGAATGCTCTGATGCAAGTGGGGCCTCATCGTCATACTCATCCTGAATATTCCCGACTAACTCCTCCAAAACATCCTCCAGCGTCAGCAGCCCAGCAGTTCCACCAAACTCATCCAGAACTACCGCCATGTGAACCTTCTGTTTTTGCATATCGCGCAAAAGTTTTTCAAGTTTTGTATCTTCCTGCACGTAGAAAACAGGGTGCAGGATATCCTGAAGGACAATAAGGTTTTTGTGATGAAGCAAAGTAAGCATATCCTTTGAGTACACGATACCCTGGATATCATTAATCGTCTCTTTATAAACCGGAAGCCTCGAGTAACCTTCGTCCATCATTGTGTCCAGGATTTCAGAAAGGTTCTGCGAAATTTCAACGGCAACAACCTTCGAACGGGGAACCATTACCTGACTTACCGTTGTCTCAGTAAACTCAAATACGTTTTCGATGATCTCGCGTTCTGTTTGTTCCAGTCCACCCTGCTCTCCCGTTTGAGCAATCAGGTATCGCAGTTCATCGGGTGAGTGGGTCTCAGAATGCGGAGCAGCCTGGAATCCCATCACCTTGAGCAGGGTTAATCCCATCCAGTTGAGACTGGCAATAAACGGACGGAACAACAGGTAAAAACCATGCAGAGGGAGTGCAACTGCCAGGGAAACAGTTTCTGGTCGGCTTATAGCAAGGGTTTTGGGCGCCAGCTCACCAATAACGATATGTAGAACAGTGATAATACTAAAAGCTATGATTACGCTAATCGTATGTAGCAAGGAAGCCTCAACTTCAATGCCAAGCCACCCTGCTATCTGATGAATCATGCCTGCAACAACAGGCTCGCCAATCCATCCCAGCGCAAGTGATGCCAGAGTAATTCCCAACTGGCACGCACTCAGATATGCGTCAATGTGATCCAGGATATGCCGTGCAATTTTGGCGAACACATCGCCATTGCGCACCTTGAGATCAATTTGGGAAGCACGGACTTTTACAATGGCAAATTCAGCTGCCACAAAGAAGGCATTGAGTAAAACAAAGAATCCCGTTAATGCAATGCTACCAATCATGCCTCAATTTACAGCGTAATTGGTCATCAGCAGAATACCATCTGAGTAAGCAATACACTTTGCGAGTACCCAAGCCCCTAACCCTCTATGCTGCATTTTTGTATAGCATGGTTACTGACAACGCTATTGTGCTTCATTCGCGCAGGTATGCCGATACATCACGTATTGTGGTGCTGCTAACAGAAACCTTGGGTAAGGTTAGTGTAGTAGCCAAGGGGTCGCGTACTCCCAAGAGCAAGGTTGGCGGGGCACTTGAGCCTCTCTCGCTTTGTCGGGTTAGTATTTATCACCGCAAGAACCGTGAACTTCACACGCTTGGGATGGCCGAACTGACGTCGGTTTGGAAGCGCAACCATACATCGTTTGAACATTTGCAGGCTGGAATGATAATCTGCCGACAGGCATTGCGGACGCTGCCGGCAGAAGTATCTGCTCCTGAAATCTATGAGCACTTCAAGGTGTCACTCCAGCAGTTAGATGCGGTGTTACCTGAAGAGGCTTATCCGCATTCCGTACGCGTACGAGTACATCTCACTCATCTGCTCGGCTTTGGTTTACACCCCGAGTTACTACAACGGGATGAGAAATTGATGAAAGGGGCTTGGGTTTATGTTGATGTTGCTGATGGCAGGATAGTTGGCAGCAGTGGGTATCCCCTCACCGTTGATTCACTGCAACTCCTAACGGCGGACTCGTGGACGTCGGGTCAGGTCCCGGTTTCCGTCCAAACCGAGGTTGATGGTTTCCTGAGCAGGTATTTTGCTCATCACCTTGGTGGCCATAGTTTGTAAAGCACGCCGGGGTGGGGCCTGCACCGTGTTCTTCTGTGCCATCCGCGGCGGACTACAAAAAACCAAATCCGGAGTTGGTGAAATCAAAACCTTGTGTATTTTTGCAGTTCACTTTCCGCAGTAGCTCAGCTGGTTAGAGCATCTGACTGTTAATCAGAGGGTCCGGGGTTCAAGTCCCTGCTGCGGAGCAAGAAAAGCCTGTGCGTTGCACAGGCTTTTGTGTTTCTCCCCTCAGCCTCCCCCACCCGGGTACCCGACTACAAGGCGGATTCAGAGCGCAGCTTACGCGTTCGGATGTGCCTGACTCTATTCCCAATTCTCGAGTGATCGGATTCTGAAAATGCGGACTCTGAGAACCAGGAGTAAATACCATAATACCGTCCGGAGACTGCAGTAAAAAACGCGCCTTGGGTTTTATGAAGAGTGCAAACCTCACACCGTGAACATGGTAGTCAAGGGGTGCACGATGACGTGGGTGGCTTGTGAACTTGGCAATACCACTCGGCTGTTCGACCACTGTTGATATGATAAAACGCCGATATTCACAATCTACAAAAAACAAGCAGCAGTGTAAGCTTGTATAAGGATCACACCAAACTCCTCAACTCAGTAGCAGTCCCGGTCAGATCCTGGGTCTGGGTGCCGCTCTGATGTATATGGCACATTGCCGTAGGCTGCCTTGTGAAAGGTACGATAAGCCAATTAATCAACCATGCTACAAGCTGCAAGTGTTATTGCAAACCATGAATTTTTTACAGTAGTAGAACAGAACAACTTCTTTTCTTACTAATTTCGGCCCCGGGGGTGCAACGTAATGTGGGTTAGTTGTGTGCGGAGGCACCTGATCTCACCATGATATTGCAAAACCTTGTTATTTACTTGAGGGAATACTAAAATGAAGTATTGTAGTTTACTAATTAGCCTGCTACTGACGGCCTGCATAACAGTAGTGGCTCAAGATCTTGTTGTTACACAGACAAACTTTGGTGCGGTGCTCTGTGGCGTGAAAAAATGTCAGACAGTCCAGCTAAAGAATGAAACTGCAGCACCGATCACCATTGTGGCAGTGACGGTTGCGGGACCATTGTTTTCGCTCGAAGACCCGTTGTTTACGCCACCACACGTAGTTCCTGTAGGTGAGACCATTGGCATTGACTTTTGCTTTACTCCTACAGCAGCCGGTTCGGTATCTGAAAACATTCAGATAACAACAGCTGACAGCCCGATGCCACAGGTAGTTATGCTCACGGGACAGGTTACGGCATCCCGTTTAACAATTAGTCAGCCGACGGTTGATTTTGGCAGCATTTTTATTGGCACGTCAAAGCTCATGTCGGTGGTTGTTACAAATCAGGGTGACGCACCGCTCACCATTCCGGATGCTTCTGGACTAGCAGCACCATTTTTCCTCGTGGGTGGTGCGGGCAATACTGTGCAACCCGGGCAGACTGATACGCTAAATTTTCTGTACGTGGCAACAACGGAAGGTACTCAAAACGCAACTGCTGTATTTGCGGGATTACAGTGTCAGACCAACGTAATGGTTTCATTAACCGGAACCGCAATTAAACCGCCTGCGCCAACCGTTGGCGGTGTGCTTCAGATCACTCCGAACGAAATAGCGTTTGATACGGCAATGTGCGGGCGAGAGAAATGTATTCATGTTGAATTCCGGAATATTGGAAGTGACTTGGTAACAATCCGTTCTGTGGAAACGCCTCCGGCAGCCCCGTTTACGGGTACTATTCCTGTTGGTGCAATTCCCGTGGGAGAAACCAGAGAATTTAACCTCTGCTACCAACCAATGGAAGTACCAAAGGCTGATGCACAGGATGTTGTGATTAGGGCCGACACCCGACAGTCATTAAGTGTTGGGGTTTTATTTGATGTTAGTGGTAGCATGAGCCAGCGAATCAGCGGGAGTGAATCGCGTATGCAGGCAGCCCGGGAAGCCGGTGTCATATTCATAGATCAGCTCATTAATGACCCGCAGCGGAATGTTGTTGACCGTGCTCAAATTATGTCGTTTAGCAACCCGGCTTCCTCATTTACTATTATCAGTCCGTTTACAACAAATCGTGCAGGTTCAAAACAGGCAATTAATAATCTTACGCCTGATGGTGCTACCTGCCTGTATCAGTCGGTAATCAGTGCGGTTAATGCAATTAAGGATGAGCCAAATCCTGTGTTAGTACTTTTGTCAGACGGTGCTGACGCAGGTTGTGATGTAACGCGCTGGCTGCCGGAGGTTGTTAGTGCAATCCAGAGCAGCAAGGTTAGAATGTTTGTTATTGGTATTGAGCCTGAACCAAGATTTGCTGATACGTTGCGGAGTATGGCAGCGGCGGGTAGTGGAATAGCCACGTTTGTTAGAACAAGGGAGGAGCTGACAAACGCCTTTATCGAAATTTCTAAACAACTGAGTCAGAATATCACGGTTCGTATACCGCTAAAAGGGGTATCAGTTGCGCCATTGTTGAAGATTGTACCCGAGACGATAGAATTTGACTCGGTGAAGGTAGGCGAAGAAAAGTGCGTGAATATAACAATCGTTAATGAGGGCACTGCACCACTGGTGTTTAATGACGCGGTGTTTGCTGGAATGGGGTCTCAGTTTACAGTGCGCAATCTTCCTGTTGCAGCTCTGCAGCCCGGTACTGCCGGCGTAACCTTCCAGATGTGTTTCACTCCCACGGCTCTGCGCAGTCAGCAAGCCCTGGTTGAGCTGGATTATAATACGTGCCGGCAACAGATTGACCTAAAACCACACGGAATCGGCTACGATAGTGTGACCCTGGTGATTGATAACCCAATAAATGTTGCTAAAATCGGTGATACCGTGAGAGTACCGATTATTCTGGAGGAGACGGTTCCCGCTCACTACGGAATTGATTCGCTTGAGTTTACCGTTGAGTATGATCCAACAGTTTTGAACGGACTGGGACCAAATCCAACCGAGAGTTACCTGACAAAAACGTTTGTATCGCAGGTTACTTCCGACAACTTTTTCCCTGATGTAGCCCGTTCTACATCTGTCTTCCATGGAGGCACCTTAGTCAATGATGTGCCAGCAACACTAATGTCGGTACTGGAGTTTGAGGCATTGCGTGGCTCTGCAACATTCTCGGATGTTAAGCTCATAAGTGCGCGATTTGCTGACGGTAATCCACGGGTGGGCATCAAGGGAAGTTCTCGTGTGAACATTGATACAGTTTGCTTTCTGCCCCAAAGGCTAATCGATGCTTCTGCACGGCGGTTTGACGCACACATACTGAAGGTGGTGCTTGATCGTACAGGATCGGCAGCCAATGTTATGTTTACCCAGGATCATGCCTCAGATGTCCAGCTTGCTATCTACGATCAGCTGGGACGGCGAGTTGTACAAACCCAACCCGGGTATTTTGAACAAGGAGAACATACAATCACCGTCGCGTCTAACGGACTCCGTCAGGGCGTGTACTTTGTGTGCATAACAACCACGTCCGGTGCTGACTGTATGGCTATTAACTTTATCCCGTAACAATCAACAGAAAGATAATATCATGAACAGAATTTTACTTCGGTTGTGTGCTGTTGCATTGTGCGTAGGCGGCTTGGTACTTCCCGATACGGCAACTGCCGGACTGAAACTTTCAAGAGATGTAATTCTTGCACCGGCTTCAACTGAGATGCTACAGTACATTGGCGTTTACGGCGGTCTGGCAATGAATTATCATTCAGGCACTTTTTCGCTCACAGATGGCAATACCGTGTGTTGCACCTTTACTGACGGTGACGGACTCGGTTTTGTTGGTGGCGTTAAAGGGTTCTTCCCAATAATTGAAAATCTTTACTATTCGCCCAGGCTTGCACTCGAGGGAAGGGGAGGTACGCTTAACGGAAACCAGTATCAGGACAATATCCGTGGTGCTTTTAACAAGATTGAACCGGCTACATTCAGGAATGACTTTGAAGTGTCGCTTCCAACGTTGAATCTGGACTTACTGGCATGTTACGTACTGGTACCGGACATTGGCTTATATCTTGCAGGCGGGGCATCGGTTGGCTACGTCATGAGCACTGACTATACCCAGTCAGAAAATATCATCGCCCCCACCGATATTACCTACGCCGGTACGTCGAGCAGATCAAGAGTAATTGCAACCGCTTCGGTTGCCGACTTTAATTCAGTGCAGATTGGAGTGCGGTTTGGTGTAGGAGCGCTCTTGCCGCTAACCGATGGCATCGCACTGAATCCGGAAGTACTGTACCACCTGCCGATGTTGGCATACGCTGATGCGAATAATGCAACGTGGAAGAGTTCCATGCTGCTCCCAACACTCGGCTTTTTAATTACTCTATAACTGCAGAAGGGAGAAAAGAATGAAGAATATCCTGGTATTGGTGATTGCACTCCTTGTATGCCTTGCGCCTGCACTGTCGCAGGATATGAGTAATTACCCGATTTCGCTTACACCAATGAGTGGTATTAACAGTAAGGCAAATGATTATGCACCTACGGTGTCATCCTCGAAGTCGTTACTATATTTTACCTCAACCCGTGATGGTGGTACCGGTAAGGCCGACGTGTACACCTCGTTGAAGCAGGGCAATGCATGGGCGTTGCCCGTACAATTCCTAACACTGAATACTCCGCAGCATGAGGGGTCACTTTCGTTTACGTCCGACGGTGCCAAAGTAGTTTTTGCCGCTGAGAGAGAAGGGGGCTATGGCGATGCTGATATCTATATCGCCAGCGTGACAAATGATGGAATTGTAAACATTCGGAATATGGGCGCTGCTGTGAATACAAAGTACTGGGATTCGCAGCCATCAATCAGCAGCGATGGTAAGAAAGTATATTTTGCCTCAAACAGGCCCGGTGGCATCGGAGGTACTGATGTTTGGGTTACGGTTCAGGACGACCAGGGACGCTGGAGCGAAGCCCGGTGTATGGACCAAACCATTAATACGAGTAAGGACGAAGTGTCGCCATTTATCACCATGGACAACGGCACCCTGATTTTTGCCAGCAAGGGTCACCCCGGTTTTGGCGGATTTGATCTGTTCTATTCACTGGCCGACGGTGGATCATGGTCGGCTCCCACAAACCTTGGCGGTATTGTTAACAGCGATAATGACGAGATGTTTTACTATGCCTCTTCAACATCAGATAACTTTTACCTGGCATCTTCAAGGAATCCGGAAAATGCTCTTGATATTTACCAGGGTACACCCAACTTGCTTGGGGTAGGAACAATGAAGCTGAACGTGAGTGTTGTTGATTCACTCTCGGGCCGGCCATTACCCGCCATTATTCTCATTTTTGACGTTGCGGCCAACATTCCGATTGCAACAATAAGCACAAATCCCGACGATGTGGCTACGCAGATTGCACTGCCTGCGCGCCGTGCATATCGTGTGGAAGCTCGTGTTCAAGGTTATCCGGCACGTAGTATTGATATCCCCTCGGTTGCAGCGAATACCTCGCATAATGCCAAAATCATGTTTGGTACAATTGGATTTGACTTTAGCAATTATCAGATACCGTTTTTTGTGACCGGCTATTATCGACCGAATACCAGTAATAATTTGGCAGAGCTCTTCCAGAAGCGAAAAACAGACCTCAAAGATGCAACCTACATCGAAGCATTTGAAGAAAACTCTGAAAAACATCAGCGCTATCAGCGCTATTCAGAAGTTGTGGAAACGTTGTTCAACAATGTAGTTGCTACGGCTGTTGACACAGTATTCCCTCGTTTTCTTGAAACATCCGCCCCTGATGACGTAATTGAAATTGTAGTGTATGGTTATGCAGATCCCAAACCAATTCTTGGTCGTTATGTGGAACCGGAAGAAGTAACGTTCGAAGATGCATCGGGAGGGGTACATACAGTAAAGGATAACGATAAATTAACTAATCTTACGTTATCTGGTTTGCGTGCCTATTATTCGGTTAAGCAAATTGAGCAAATGATTCGGTCACGCTCAGAGGCTACTCATTCCGAAGCATACAGTAAGCTTGCAGACAATGGCAAGGTACGCTTCCGCACAGTTGGTGGTGGTGTAAATACAACAGGTACGGATTATGCCGCTCAGCGCCGTATAAAGATTGATTTTGTCCGTTTGAATGGTGCCGGTAAACAGAAGCAATAAAAACGTTGTCAACCCTGGGTTCCGGTGAATAATCCCAATAACAACTATGCAGGGGTGCTTTTCGAGTTCCTCTGCATAGTTTTGTTTTTACCTGATACTGAATGACCAAGGGAGCAATATCAAATATATTACGATCTCTGCGGATACTCTATGTCGCCGATACGGTACGCTTTTGGATTTACAGACTGAAGAATTCGGCTTCCAACAACGAATTCCTCCAACAAAACCCTGAGGTGAGGTTACCACCTGACTACCTGATGTATGAAGCTTTCAGGTTGAACTATCGGTTGTACTATGATGGCGGAAAGCAGACCGCGCAATGGCTGGCAGGTATAATTGAGCACTATTGTCCGCTGGAGAATAAGCGGATCCTGGACTGGGGATGTGGCCCGGGGCGTGTAATCCGTCACATGCCCGCTCTTGCGGGGCAAGGCTCTGAGTTGTACGGCACCGACTATAATCAGGAATCTATCAGGTGGTGTTCACAAAATCTGCCTGGCATACAGTTTTCAGTTAACACCCTCAGCCCTGCACTCGCATTTGAAGCCAACTATTTTGATGTCATCTACGGGCTGTCGATCATTACCCATCTGTCAGAAGCAATGCACTACGGATGGTACACCGAACTGTACCGTGTACTCAGGCCCGGAGGGATTCTGATACTCTCGTCTCAAGGTGATAACTTTACCGGTAAGCTTACGAAAAACGAGCTTGAAACCTACGTGCAGGATAAGCTTGTTGTACGTGGTAAGGTCAAGGAAGGACACCGGACCTATTCGGCATTTCATCCTGCCGGATTTATGAGGCGTCTGTTTAATAATGCAACAATCCTTGGGCATATCACCCGTGAACCAGAAGGTGATAATTTGCCACAGGACCTTTGGATTGTTCAAAAACCTGTTAGTTAGCCTCTAGTACCGTCCTTGGTAAACTAATGCGGGTTGGTCCGACCACATACGGTGCAATTTCGTACGGGTTGTAATACAGAATAACGCTATCAGTAGTAATACCAGATGCCAATGGTAGCGTAAACTTGCCATCCTGCATCATGTATCCTTTCTCAGCATAGTCATTCCCCTTGATGCCTACCTGTTTTTTAAACGTCTGTTCGGCGACATTCAGGAACGCTTTCATATTTCGGACCAATCCGGATAGCTGGACCGGTTTTCCCGTAGGAACATGAACCATGACGAAGTCAGTTACTGAATTTGGATGTGCGCCGCCAAGGAAGGTGGTAGCTTCAAGCTGGACGCATACGATTGAATCATTACAGATAACCGAGCCGGAGCCCTGCACCGTCCACACGACAGCCATCATCGGAAATGCAGCCTTTTCTTCGGTGTAATCTGCCATCAGAAGCTTTGACTCCTTGATGATATCAGGGAACGTAACAGCCGAAGCAGTGTCGGGCTGATTGGGAAGCGATCCGCCAAGCTGACTTACAAAAAAAGCTCTAACAGCGTAGTTAAGATAATCCGAAGCACGTGACCCATTCCCGTTAAATACGGGGAAATGGACTTCCACGCCGCCACAATCTTCAACTAGGCCGTTACAGCCGTGGGCACGAACAACAACAGTACTGTCTTTAAAAGAAAGCTCTGGTGCAGGATCTGCAGGCGGGGTTTCCGGTTCGCGCGAACACCCGGCGCACACAATAACCGCTCCAACGCAGAGGAGGAGCCAACTACGCATTTTGTTTACTAGGATTGTCTGTACAAACGGTTATTATTTAACCAGCATGAGCGGTTTGGTTGACGTAAAACCAGGAGCTGTGAGAACAAAGTAGTATAACTCGCTGGACATATTCTGTTCGCGAGTATTAAATTCAACCGTATGTTCACCGGCACCGATCACATCGTTTACGAGTGTAGCAACAACGTTGCCGTTTAAGTCAACCACTTTTAGGGTAACAGCCGCTGTTTCTGAGGTGCTAAACGTAATTGAAGTTCTGTCGGTTACAGGGTTAGGCTTACAGTCATTTAACACAAACGATGCCGTGCTGGTTTCGTTAATCCGGTGCCCTGCAACACCATCCTGAGGATTGCCGGTTTCGGAGTTTAACTGGAATGAGCGGTCCTGTACAAATACCTGAATTGGTTTGCTCATTACCGTTGCGCAAGGGCTGGACATTTGGACGGTATAAACGCCTTCGAGCTCTTGTGTTGCAATCGGATAGCGGAGCTCCTGGCTGGTTTCTCCCGGTAAGGCAATGCCATCTTTAAACCACTGGATATCATAAAACCGAACGTCTTGTCCCTTATTCACGGTAAGAATGAACAGTGCCCCCATTGGTATCCTCTTCGTGGCAAGTTCGGCTTGTCCGTCTACACTAACCTGATGCTGGCGTGGCAATACCCTGATGGTCGGTGCAGCAACTATCGGCATAACCATACCAATCATTAACAACGCAGAAATCAAAGTTTTGCTCATAATAATACTCCGTAGAGATTTTTTGTTCGAATAGTTATACCAATATAGGCAGATTTGCACTAATGCGCATCTTCATTACTGCAGGCGACCCATCGGCAGACATCCACGCTGCAAACCTGATGGCAGCGATACGGGAGCATTTCCCGGATGTTGCTTTTGATGGATTTGGCGGCCCGGCAATGGAAATGCAGGGATTGCACACCCTGGCACCTATCAAGAACCTTGCCGTTTCCGGCTACTGGGAGGTGATCAAGCACCTTGGATTTTTTAGGGGGCTTATGCACCGGTGTTCAGATGCTTTGGCTTCCAGAAAGTACAGCGTGTTCATCCCGGTAGATTATCCGGGCTTTAATCTACGGTTGGCTGCCGTTGCCAGACGCCGGCAGATACCGGTCTGTTGGTATATCGCGCCACAATTGTGGGCCTGGGGGAAGAAAAGAGCTCCTCAGTTGGCACGTGTGGTGAACCGCCTTCTGGTAGTATTTCCGTTCGAGGTAGAGTTTTTTGAGCAGTATGGCATTTCCACCCGGTTTGTTGGTCATCCATTAAAGGATGTAATTGGTGGCAGCGATCAATATGTTCCCAACAGCGTTGTACTGTTACCTGGCTCGCGCAGAAACGAACTGGCACATCACGTTCCATTGCTCGCGAAGGTTGCCGGTGAAGTTCTTTCACAGGGAATTGCAAAGCTGGTTACAGTGCCGGCTGCCCCGGGTATTCAGTCCGAACTTCTCCTGCCACTCGCTGATGCAGGAGCAACCATTGTTGCTGATTCGCACACAGCTCTCCGTTCGAGTGCTGCAGGCTTGATTAAGGCCGGTACATCAACACTGGAGGCGGCGGTAATGGGACTTCCGTTTGCCACGTTTTATAAAACCTCATGGGCATCGTATCAGATTGGAAAGCATTTTATAAACATTTCTACTGTTACCATGGCTAATCATTTACTGCAACGAAACGTGGTTCACGAATTTCTGCAACACAATGCAACGGTAAAAGCTCTGATACGTGAGCTGGAGGATTTGCTGCATAATCAGGAACGTCGTCGTGAATTACAAAATGCGTTTGCAGAAGTACGACGTTTACTTGGTGGAAGCCACGAACGTAAACCCGCTCAGCGGGCTGCCGATGAGGTGGCCGAGCTGCTGGCTACAAGGCGGGTGCTATGATGAAGTCGCTGACTTCTTCCATTGGCGTCCTCCTCCTTACGGCTGTTGCATCAACATGGCGGATACGCCTGCCCAAGCCCCTTCCAGGCCCTAACGGCGTAGTAGCATTCTGGCACGGTACCATGCTGCCGGTATGGTGGGTATTCAGGAACAGTAGGCCGGGTGCCCTTGTGAGTATGAGCCGTGACGGACAGCTGCTGACAAGCCTTTTGGAGCGATGGGGATATACCGTGGTGCGGGGCTCTTCGTCGAAAGGTGGTAATGAAGCACTCGACGCAATGGTACGGCTGGCATCAGAGTCTCTGGTGCTTGTAACGCCCGACGGTCCACGGGGTCCGCGCTGCACGGCAAAGGCGGGCGCTGCGATAGCTGCACAGAGATCGGGTACACCGCTGTTTCCGGTGCGGACGCTGGTAGGGTGGAAGTGGACGTTTAAACGGTCATGGGATAGGTTTGTACTTCCCTTGCCGTTTGCCGTTGTTACGGTCGAGGTGGGGGATCCGATAGAAATTCCGGCGGATGCTAACCATGCCTCAATCAACATGATCATTCAACACCTTTCACAAGAATTGGGCACATGCTAAACCAATTGAGTAAGTTGTATGGCTGGATCGTGGAGCGCAGAAATCGTGCTTTTGATACGGGAACGCATGCACTGATCCGAGTGTCGGTTCCGGTGATATCAGTAGGGAACCTTACTACGGGGGGGACTGGCAAGACGCCGGTGGTACAGGAAGTAGTGCGGATGATACAGTCATTAGGTCATGCTCCTGCAGTGGTTATGCGCGGGTATAACAGGGCATCGAAAGGCCTTAAAGTTGTTCATGATGGAACCGGCATACGGGGAACGGTGATGGAAAGCGGCGATGAGGCGTGGATGCATGCAGCAGAACTGAGCGTTCCTGTTGTTGTGTGCAACGATAAGGCAGAAGCTGCCCGATATGCAGCGGCCGAGTTACCGTGCGATTGTATAGTGGTTGACGATGGATTTCAGCACAGACATCTATATCGCGATGTGAATATCGTACTTGTAGATGCGAATACACTTCATGACACACTTCTCCCTGCAGGACACCTTCGGGAACCAATACGGAATATTGCACGTGCAAACGTTGTGCTTTGTTCCAACGGCGTGGGTGCTGACGTGGTCCGGGAATACTGTACTCCGGATACACTGTTTTCTACAGTTGATTTTATTGCACAACTCAGTGAACTGCAAGGCAAGAGAGTAATCTGCGTAAGTGGAATCGCCAATCCGGAGCGGTTCGAGAACAGCGTTGCTAATAATGGAGCAGAGATTGTAAAAATAGTCAGATACCCGGACCACCACTGGTATAACAAGGGAGAAGCAGATACCCTCCTACAGTATGCAGTTTCTCACAAGGCCGCAATAGTAACTACTCATAAGGACGCAGTAAAGCTTGCAAAAGCAGAAAAGATGTTCAGGGATTCCGGAATTGAATATCTGGTTCTGCCTGTTGCAGCCAGAATCGAAAAACAACGTGAACTGAAAAACCTAATTGCCTCACATTTCAACAATTACACTCAACATGAAAATTGCAATCAGTAAAGGCTCGGGCTCCGAAAAATATTCACTCTACGGTACGTGGCTGAAAACCGCTAATCAGGATGTAGAACTTGTTGACCTGAATGGGAAAACACCCGAACAGGCAGCGGAAACTCTTGAAACTGTCTCGGGTTTGCTTCTCACCGGCGGGCCCGACGTGCACCCCGGGCATTATGGTAAGCCCGAGTTTGAAAGTATGTGTACTGAAATTAATGCCGAGAGAGATGAACTTGAACTGGCTCTTGTTCATAAAGCGGTAGAACTACAACTTCCGATACTTGGCATTTGCAGAGGACTGCAAGTTCTGAATACCGCGTTTGGAGGTACACTGATAGCAGACATTCCTACACAGCATGCACCAGCAGCTGCCAATCCGGTAGAACACCGCAGAATTATGGATGCAGACAGTACGCATCATATCGAGGTTCAGCCGGGATCGATAATTCGCAGGTTGGCTGGAACCATGGACGGAGTAGTAAACAGCGCACATCACCAGGCTATCGATGCGATAGCAAATTTGTTTACGGCATCTGCTATATCCCCGGATGGTATTGTTGAAGCAATCGAATGGGGTGATGCCACGCTGGGAGGTAAGCCGTTTTTGTTGGCAGTTCAGTGGCATCCCGAGCGTATGGACTACAACTCGGCGTTTAGTATGCCCATTGCCAAACACTTTACAAATGAAGTTCAGGCGTTTCACCTTTTGTTCAGATAGAACACCTCGGCCTGTAAACCGGTTGTGAACGTGGTTGGCTGACCAAGCTTGTAAGTATCCCAGAATGCAGCGCTAAGAGTAAGCCATGGAAGCATGCTGTAACGCAACGATAGTAGTACTCTGCTTCCACTACCCGTTGCAGCCACTGTCCGTGGCAAGCCGGGCAGCGGATACTCCAGCATATAGGGTGCCACGCTGATCGTTTGGGAGCGGAATACTGTGGTTCGAAGACTCATACGTAAACGTTCAGCGAGATGGTACACAGTCTCGGCAAAGCCGGCCAAACCTGTCTGCGGATAACGTCCGCCCGAAAACGATAAATGCTGATACTCACAACGGACAATGAACCGCAGCTGCTCCGTAAGGTTAGCACCAAGCTGCCATCGTGTGGTAAAACGTCGTGCTGTGTGCATCAGACGTCGTGACGTGAAGTCAGGACGCCATCCTTCGTCGCTACCGTTATAACGGATTCGTACCGATGCCTGAAAGCCCTTCCCAAGCCGGTACATAATATCCGTAAGCAGAGTGACTCCTGCTGAGGGCATGGGGCGTGAATAGGATGGTGCAAGTATGCGGTAAACGTCAACCATTGTTTCGGCCGCTAGCCCCTTCCCGCTTGAATAACGGTAGCCAAGGGCAATCCCTGCCTCGTTGCCGAGTGCAGAGAGTGTACTAACCGGCGAGGCATACGGGTTGCGAATATCAGGGTGCGCATAACGAGCACACAGCAGTACTTCACCGGATTTAACGGGGATTCCGGCAATAACCATCATCGCCAACCGCAGACTATCGTCAGCGGCAAGCTCGGCAGCAATTGAATAGCGGGAGTCGGTAACGCTCATCACTGCCGAGGCGATGGTACGCTGACATTGTGGTATGATGCGCATTGAGGTGGATGTAGAGGGAGCGGTGTACCGAGCATGTTGCACAAATACTCCCAATGCGTTATTCATAAAATTCGATACTATGCCCGAAGCAAGAATACTCTCAGTTCTGTCACCAAGTGTTTGCCGAGAGTACGCTGCAACAGCATGGAATCCCACAGTGCCTGCCTCAACTGTGCCTTTCAGGGCAACACCGGTAAGCGCTCCATCGGTGATGCTGCTTGACCATGGACGGATGCGCGGCTGAATACTGTAGCCTGAGGCTTTCGAAATCACCGAGCTGCCAAAGGTGCTTCCCGATCCTATTACCAACCCCAGTCCGCCGGCAACAGCCAGGCGACCTGCAGCAATACTGACGGCTCCGATATCGGCAACAACCCAACCAGAAGAGAGTGTGCTGGTCTGCTGCTGGCGGATGATACCGCCAGCACGGCCATACGCCGAAGCTACGTCAATCCGCGTCAGTACGTCGGCGTCGCTGCCAGTACTGCGCAGTGCTCGTGTGGTATGGTGAATACCGGTAATGAATGGCTCACAGCTACAGTGGAACGTAGTACATAAAAAGAGCAGCGTTCGTTGATCTTCGGACAGACATGCCTGGTTACAAAGTTCGTCAAGATCGATTATACCGTTTTTTACGGATTGAGTGATCCGCGATGCAGTGGACCGGTTGATACCCGGGATAATGGTAAGGCTGACCGCCGTAGCACAGGGCAGGCATAAGGGTTGGCTGCGTAACTGCTCTACAACATCGATAACCGGTGCAGCCCAGTCGTCCCCCGCAAGATCATCAAGCTGTGCCAACACTGATACCACTTGGGAACACAAGAAAACTGCTACCGGTAGTAACCGTATCATAGCTCTACCACAAGCTGAGACACAAAGCCTGAATGAAGGTATCGGGTAAGCTGGAACGCCATGACCGGAGATTCAATGACGGACAGTCTGACCCCGATGCTAAACGCAAGAGGCTCTGTTTGAAGTGCAAGCCGCACCATAGCTGCATCGGGGAGCGGTGTTAGTACGGCAAGTACAAGCGAAGGGGGCTGAGCCGGCGAGATACAAAGGTTAATGGCGGCTGAAATATCGTCAGACATACCAATGCCCGTTGTTAGAATACGCGGCTGGGAGCGTCCGGCAGATGAGTATGACAATAAGCCGGCTGCCTGTACTGACAGGAAGAAAACCGAGTCCAGAACAATTCGGGATTGAATCCCTACATCCGTCTGCTGAATTGCAGTGAAGCCCGTGGCGCCCTGTACCGAAAAACGTGTACGTACTCCAAGCGTGAAGCGGTGTGTAACGGGAATCAAACGAATTCCATACGCCGCGATATCTGTCCACCCGCCGCCTGAGCCCCCTTCCAAAATAAATGTATAATCAGCCCAGGGTAATAAGACTCCGCCATACGACAGGTTGGCAACACCGAACGGAGCCGGTACTGCCTGAAACCCTGCTGCGGTTGCAGGCAGGGTATAACAGCCCTGAATATCGAAAATGCTGACAGATGTTGCCCCCGTGCAGTCATACAATACTGGTTGCACCTGTGCGATTGATGAGGAGCAGTGCAAAAAGCTGCAGAACAGCGGTAGTACTCTGCGTAAGTTAGTACCGAAGAACATAAGGACGAGGTATGAAAAGTTTAATCAGCATTGTATGTATGGTAGTAGCCATTAACCTGACCAACGTGACGTATGGTCAGGAACTGGCGGCTACGGTAACCGTGGACATGTCGCAGCTGCAGATGGATGACAAGGTTGATGTCCGCACCATGGAAGCCGATGTGCGCGAGTACCTGAATAATCAGCGGTATTCGCGGCAGGACTGGGAGGGTCCGCGCATTCCGGTATCGGTTGGGATCTTTCTTACGGGCAAGCAGGCCAACGTATATACGGCACGGCTGACGATAGTGAGCACGCGACTGTTGGTTGACGACTCTTCGCGAGGTACCCCGTTATTGCGGGTGTACGATGCAGACTGGCAGTTCCAGTACAGCTTTAGTCCGGCCTTATCGTTCCAGTCAATGCGATATGACGATTTTACAAGCTTGCTGGACTTTTACATGCTGATAGCCATTGGGCTGGATATGGACACGTACAGCGATCTTGGAGGCGACAATTGCTTTATGGATGCAAAACAGATTGCACAGTTGGGCAATGCCAAGGGCATCAGCCAGTTCTCGTCAACCTACGAACCCGGCCACTTTACCCGAATGGCACTCATTTCGGAATTAACGGATCCGCGATACCAGCAGTTACGACGTTACTTTTACGACTACCATCTAGCGGTTGACGAATTTGCTGTGACCCCTGAAAAGGGCCGAACGCTCATGGTGCAGGCTATTAATGATATTGATGATTTCAAGCGCAATTCAATTTCAAACAGATCTGTTCTACTTCAGTCGTTTTTTAATGCAAAGGCAGGTGAGTTGGCAGAGATGTTTAAGGGAATTAAAAATTCACCTGTCTGGCAAGTGCTGATGTCGCTCGATCCCAGCAATACGCAGCTATACGAAAGTGCCCGGAGCGGACGGTAGGGTGCATGAGCCATACGCAACGCACACACGAGCATTACATGCGCATGGCACTGGAGCTGGCTCGCGAAGCATTTGAAGCCGGCGAAGTACCGGTTGGTTGTGTGATCGTCCGTGACGGTACGATATTGGGATCCGGATTTAACCGGGTTCAGCAGTTGGCAAATCCAACGCATCACGCCGAAATCGAAGCTCTTAACCAGGCATGCAGCACCGTAGGGGAAAAAGTTTTGAAAGGGGCTACGGCATACGTAACCCTTGAACCGTGCGTAATGTGTGCCGGTGCCCTTGTGCTTGCCAAGGTTGAAACCGTTGTGTATGCCGCACATGACCCCAAGACCGGTGCTGCGAGGTCAGTGTATGAATTACTGGACAGTCCAGAAGCTAACCATCAGTGCATTGTTCGAAGCGGCGTGCTTGCCAGCGAAAGCTCGGCATTACTGACAACGTTCTTTGAGCAGCGTCGCGCCGACCAGGCAACCGCAGCCGTGAGTACCGGGGATGGTAGGATTACGCTGGCTGAAACCGGAATGCTTGTTTTGATTCCGACGCCAATTGGTAACCTTGCCGACATTACCAGGCGGGCTTTAGACACCCTCTCGTCCTGTAAAATTATTCTATGCGAAGACACTCGGAGAACCGGCAACCTACTCCGTTCGTACGGCATTGGCGGAGTACGACTGGTGAGCAACTTTGAACAAAACGAGAAGGCACGTGCGCAGGAGATTGTTGAGTGGGTTCGCAACGGGATTACGGTAGGCCTGGTGTCGGACGCCGGGATGCCGGGTATCAGTGATCCCGGATTCCGGGCGGTTCAGGCCTGTATTTCGGCCGGATGCAGTGTTGTTGCCCTTCCCGGACCATCGGCAGCAATAACAGCACTTGCAGCCTCGGGATTACCAACTGACAGGTTCTTTTTTGCCGGGTTTCTGCCACAGAAAAAGGGGCGGATGTCAGTGTTGCAGAAGATGCTATGTCGGGAAGAAACCTGTATCCTTTACGAAAGCCCACATCGGATTGAAAAACTCCTGACCGAAATTGCAGAATGTGGCTCGGCTGACAGGCAAATCGTAATTGCTCGTGAGCTGAGTAAGGTTCATGAGGAATATATTCGTGGTATGGTTTCGGAAGTTCTTGCTACTGTTCGCAGTCGGAATTCGTTAAAAGGCGAATGTGTAGTGGTGCTCCAGGGAGCAGGGACCCCGGATTGATAAACGGGCTTTGATTTTAACCACGTACAGCAACGATGTTTATATCATTTGAAGGAATTGACGGAAGCGGTAAAAGTACGCAGCTAATCCTGTTACGGGAATGGCTGCAGGAACGTGGGTACAAAGTGGTTTCTGTGAGGGAACCGGGTGCTACCGCCCTGTCCGAAGATATCAGAGCCATACTGCTGAGCAATGCCCGGCAAATCACGAGCACCGCAGAGCTTCTTTTATTCTCTGCGGCCCGTGCCCAGCTTGTAGAAAGGGTCATCGTCCCTGAATTAGAGGCTGGCTCGTTTGTGCTGTGTGACCGCTTTGCAGACTCCACAACAGCCTACCAGGGTTACGGCAGGCAGTTGAGTTTAACCGATGTGGACGTCTGTAACAGAGTAGCCACTCGCGGAGTCATGCCAGAAATAACCTACTTTATTGACGTCCCCTATGCCGAAGCCCAAACGCGGATGCAGTTTCATGCCGATGCCGGTGAACCCGATAGAATGGAGCGAAGTGGTGCTGCGTTTTTCGAGCGGGTGCGGACCGGGTATCTGGAGTTAGCCCGACAGGAACCCAAGCGGTTTGTGCTGATTAACGGGATGATGGAACGAACTCAAATCCATCATGAAATTATTCAGCACCTAAAACCGTATCTGCAAAACATCAAGAAGCCGGTTTAAGTTCCGTAAATTACAGGCTCTGTCACATATTCAATATCACATGATGAAGCTTTTTTTTGTTGGTATTATCGCTCTGGCTGTAACCACACTGTGTGCGACAGCAGGAACAACTCACGAAGTAGATATTAATTCCGTACTGCGTCCCATTCGCACTGCGAATATGGATGACATGGTGCAGGATAACCACTTTGCACAGCCATATTATGTGCAGATTGATGCTGCAAACAGCGTTTTTGCTGCCTCGTACCAGCACCTGCTGGTTCATAACGTTCCTGTTCCGCCGTACGGAACGGCAACGCTTGCACTCGAGGCTACTCGACCGGTTTTTGATGCACGGTCCACAATTCTGATTGCCACAAAAAACGGTAAGGTGCCGTTAAAAGTACGTCCGATTTATTCCTATAAAGGACAAATCGTGGGGGAGCCCGGGTCGAGTGTTTCGCTGCATTACAGTACCGATGGCGACATTACCGGCTTCATCACTCATGCAAACGGTGAGCGCACAGTAGTTGGGAAAGCTCCGGAATACCGTGCCGGAACCAACGAAATTCCCCATGTGTTTCAGGCTGAGTCTGCTGGTGCCCTAAGTCCGGTACTTGACAATTTTATTTGCGGTTCGGATGAGTTGCCCTTTGATGCTAAGGAGGCACTTGAGCACATGGACATGCCCACCTCGCAAAAAGGTGAATCGGTGCAGGCAATGGTCCTTAAACAGCTAACGCTTGCTCTGGTGCTTCGTGAAGATGTTGATAGTGCCCTGAAACGTCAGGGCCTGAATGACGAGCAAATCGTACAGCATTTTGCCAAGATTGTTGCCGCAATGTCGCAGGCTTACGAGCAGGAGCTTGGGGCACACATGTACATAGGTTACATGGAAGTTTACACCACTGAAGCGCCGTCAGGATTCTTGTACGACGGCAAGGATCCGGGAAAACTCCTTGATGAGTTCAGTGAATTATGGTCGGGCGCCTACTCGAGCATCGATCGCGTCGTAGCCCATTTGTACACAATTAAGAAGCCTGTTCAGGGCATGTACGTCGGTGGTATAGCCTATGGCGGTCAGGCAGGTTCGCGCTTATGCGTTAAAGATCACCGTGGCGGATACGGTGTTAGCACCCTTGATCTTCGGGCTAATGAAACTATCCCTGGAGCAGCCGCTAACAGAAATGCCTTTGTGTGGGATGTTTTTGTGGCGGCACACGAGATCGGACATAATGTGGGCGCACCGCACGGTCATAGCTGTTACTGGAGTCCGCCTCTGGACACCTGTCAGCTGCAGAGCGATGGCACTGATGCATGCTACAACAACCCGGCGTTACGCCGTGTTCGTCCCGGTACCATCATGAGCTACTGTCACCTGGTGAATGGCTCCAGCACCCCGCTTGAATTTGGTACACGCGCTTCGGAACGGATGCGCACATGGATTGATGCCTCGTGCATGCAGGCTGTTACCGAGCCGCTGGTCAGGATTACCTCGCCACGCGGACCCGACGGCTGGGGCGGCGGCGACAAGCTTACGATCCTCTGGGCTTCGGCAATGGTAAACAATGTTAATCTTGATTACCGTATGTCAGACAACGGGCAATGGTTACCCATAGCGTCAAATTTGAATGCGATTGACGGGAAGTATGTGTGGACCTTACCGGCGCAGGCAACAAATACGCTCTGGATTCGAATCAGCGACGCGACAAACGCAGACGTGTTCCATATTGCCCCTGCCGCATATTCAATTCGTGTTCCACTCGTGATTTCTAATCCGGTGGGTGGCGAACGATTGGCAAAAGGTGCTAAGTTTCAGGTGAGGTGGACAAAGGATCCCTCGATCACAACGGTGAATGTGTTGTTCTCGTCCGATGCAGGCCAAAATTGGGAAACCGTTGCCTCGAAAGTTTCGGCAAGTGCTTATGACTGGACGGTGCCTGACATAGAAACCGAACAAGCCATGATCAGGCTCGAGGCAGCTGCCAATACATCAATAACAGCAGTAAGCCCGGTCTTTGCAATCGGAACCCCCAGGTTCAAGTTGCTGCTGCCTAAGGAAGGATCTGACCTTTGTAATAATTTTGACAACCAGTTTAACTGGTCGGCTGATTTTATCGACAGAATCAGAATCAGATATTCAACCGATGACGGAGTTACGTGGCGCAACGCCATTCAGCCGCTTTCGGTTGCTGCTGCTCAGTGGCAGATATTCTCTCGAAACGCTGGTATGACCTCTCTGGATGCAGGTACCAAGGTTAGTTTGCGGGTAGAGGATGCCAATACCGATGAAGTACTGGATACCCGTGATGAACTGAACATTGTGTCGTGTACGCAAGTAACCTCGGTTAACGATGACCATCGTTCTGCTGCTCGGATTGTTGAAATTTCTCCAAATCCGGCACAGACCACTGCACTTGTCAGGATTACTGTTCCTTCGGCTTCAACGGCTACAATTAAAGCAGTGTCTGTAACCGGTACCGAATACGTTCTTGTTCCTGCCATACAGCTTCATGAACTCGAGAACTACGTTAACGTTCCATTAGCTGCAGTTCCTGCTGGTGCGTACAACCTGGTTATCGAATCGAAGACTACTCGTACCGCCAGCCCCCTTCGAATTGTTCGGTAAGGGGCTTGCCACAAATGGGATGGTTTGATAAGCTTGTTGTTGCATCGATGCCGCTTATCCCGAAAGGGATTATTAAGCGCATCTCGCAAAAGTATATTGCCGGCGCATTGCTGGATGACGCTGTTCGCGTTACCCGGCACCTTAACTCGATTGGCGCTACCGCAACCATCGATGTACTTGGCGAATTTGTTTCGTCGAAAGATCGGGCTGTACATGAAACCGCTACATCGGCATCGGTTGTGGATGCAATACGGTCACATAAGCTGAATGCCTACCTTAGTATCAAGCTGACGTCGTTAGGTCTGGATATCGACAAAGAGTTTGCCTTCGAGAACGTACGCACAATCGTTACCCGTGCTCGTGCTGCCGGTGTGTTTGTTCGAATGGATATGGAGAATACACCATACACCGATATCACGCTTGACTTTTACCGCAGGCTTCGTACAGAAGGATTCACCAACGTTGGCGTTGTGATACAGGCCTACCTGCACCGATCGGAAGCTGACATCCGAAGCTTACTGGAATTCCGACCAGACGTACGACTTTGTAAAGGTATTTATGTTGAATCTGAAACTGTTGCCTTTAAGAATCGGGAAGAAATTCGGTCAAATTATAAGAAATTATTGCGCCTGCTGATAACCAATGGTGCGATGGTTAGGATTGCAACTCACGATGAACCGCTTATTCAGGATGCGGTGACTCTGATTCATGAACAGAATATCCTCCCCCAAGACTACCAGTTTCAGATGCTGCTTGGCGTACGAGAAGACCGCCGGGATACGCTGATTAAGGCAGGCCATCCCATGGGTATCTATGTACCGTTTGGCGATGACTGGTATGGGTACTCTACAAGACGACTAAAAGAGAATCCGCAGATAGCGGGATATGTTGCCAAGGCTCTGTTTACGGGAAAGTAGGCATTTCATTTCGTGTCCCGAAAACAAGCCGTTTTCTAAAGGATCCGACTGTATGATGAAGTTTTATGTTTTTATCGCGATGGCTTTTGCAGTGCTGCTGTGTGGCTGCGGGACGGCTCATCATAACGGTTTTGGGTACTTAACAGTCGCAACATTTAACCTGGAGTGGCTGGGCGACGGGGTTGACGACAAGATGCGGAGATCTGATGCGGATTATTTAGCAATAGCCGACATTATGCTAAAGACAGATGCCGATGTTATTGCTGTTCAGGAAGTTGAGAATAATCAGGCACTCCACAAAGTAGTTCGGTATATGTCGGGCTACAAATATTTTCTCAGTCAGGGCGGTGCTAAACAGCGTGTTGGTTTCGTAGTCAGAAACACCGTGGAGTTTACACCAATTGGCGATTACACGCCACTTCAGCTTGACCGTCCGGACCGGTTGCGACCCGGTTTTGCCGCTATGTGCTCTAAGGGGGCTCTCACATGCCTGATGATGAGTGTGCATCTGAAAAGTACATCACGATATGATAGTACCAACGAGCTCAGGCAGCTAAGCCGGGAGCTGAGAGGTCAGCAGGCACAAGTGTTACACAATTTTGTAGACTCGGTGCTTGAAGCCGGGAACGAGCATGACATCCTTCTCTGCGGTGACTTTAACGATTATCCAGGGCGCAGACAGAACCCAACCTTAACCGCTCTTGAAAACGGACACGTTACGTTTGTAACGGCAGGCCTGACCAGTTGTGCAAACCCAAAATGGACAGTGATAGATCACGTGGCCGCGTCAGCAAAAATGACTGATCGCGTAAATACAAGCACCGTGCGGGTAGAAAACCATCGTGTCTATCTCGACGATGAAGCATCTGCGATGGTGAGTGATCACTGTGCCGTCGTAGCTCAGTTTGAGGTGTCAACGCCTGACGTTGACCGGTACTATGAATAGTTAAAAATCGGAGTGTATGACGCGCCTGGCCCGCAGCGCAAAATGCTACGAGTACACCGTTACCATGTTGTTTTGGCGAGTGGAAACATCCAAGGCCGTTTGTGCATGCTCGGCAAATGTAAGCCATGAATCGGACGAGCTGTATTCAGCAATGCCAACACTGATTGTTACAGATGCCTGTACATCGCCGAACGGTATTTGTGAACTGGCAACATCGCGTCGCAGGCTTTCGGCCCACACCATTGCCTCGGAGGCGTTAGAACCAATCAACAGTACAGCCAGTGTATGTCCGGAAATTTTAAACACAGCATCGTAATCCCGGATTTGTTTAGAGATCTGTTGGCCTACCCTATCGCGGGCAATCGTGCGGGTTGATGAAATTTCACTCGTCATGATACCAACCGGAGGATCAATTTCGATGAAGCACAAGGTTAAATCCGACTGGTAATCGGCAGCCCTCAACACCTCCTGCTGTGCTCTGGAATTAAACGCCATCGTCTCGTCTGCCTCTTCAGCTGTCTCTGCAATCTGAATATGATGGGGCAGGGGAGTATCGCGTAAACCGGCAATCATTTCTCCGGCAATATCTGCCAGGAGTTCTGCCATCGTAACGTCATGACTTGTAATTGTGCCCTTATGGTTTTCCATTACCAGAGCCCCGTGGGTATGCAGAAGCGACCGCATTGGTACAGCCACAAACTGGCACAATGCGATAGGCGGCTCGGACGGTGTGATTCTGGTTGTACCATCTTCTACACTCACGGCAATAGTTTCACCATTACGGATACACTCACCAGCCAGAGAGCCTTCCAGGTCAACACCTGTGCCAACCAGGGGACCATATTCGGTAAGGACGCTTTTTACATCGCACAACGTCCAGATCTTTTGCTCTCTGTCATACATGCATGATCCAACTGTGCTAACCTCAATATTGCGGATTATAACGCCAAACAGTGCCGACACGATGTTGTTAAGAGACGGTTCGGCATCAGCCACGGTACTCCGAAACTCAAGAACGGCCTGGAGTAAACGCGAATGCTGCTGAAGGTCGAACTTGGACGTGTAGTTTAATACCAATGCACTGATAAGTTTTGTAAAGTGGCCGAAAAAGCCAACCGTAACATCGGTGTATGCATTCTCTTCCATTGAGTCGGCGCACAGAACACCCACAACATTCCCTCTGAAGTACACCGGAACGCCAACAAAGCTTAACGTACCGGCTCTATACTTGTAGTAAGGAAGCAGCTCCAGCTCTGCTGATGGCACGATATCGGTCACGATTTCGGGTCGGCCCTCTAATGCAATCTGGCTGACAACATCCTGGCCGATCGGTATTTTACGTTGGTCAGTAAACTGCTGTTCAGCATTGCTTATTCTGGCCTGAAGGACAAGTTGATTGCGATCTCTGTTAAACCAAAAAAAGGCAGCAGTCCGTGCGTTCGTTGCCGACCTGATTACCATTAGCACTCGGTTAAGCAGGTAATCGAATTCTTTTCGGGGCTCAGCAGAGTCTTCGAGTTCATCATCGTCATCATCCATGAACGAAGAAACCCGGATCTCTTCCTTGATTGCCCGGCTGGCCGGTTCCGATGAATCGGATTCGGAATCGTCTTGATGCAACATACCGGCAGTTTCGATTTCAGGCGCTGTCGCTGCAGTATCTGCATGCGGTATTTCCGGGACATCGCTTTCCGGCGTATCCTGCCGGACCTGCACCGGCACGGGTTCTTCAACCGGCACCTTGATTTTGGGCCGTACTACCAGTTCCTCGGAGATGCGCAGTTCCTCGGTTACGGGCTCGTCATGGGGCGGTGCCTGGGACGTTGCTGCGGCTACAACCTCGGATTCAGCAGCCGGCTTGTTTCGTCCTAATCGTGCATTGATTGCAAGCTGTGGTGCCGAAGCCATGCTTCGTGCCGATCGTACGCCCACCACCCGTACCGAACTCTGACCATCGGCAAATTCAACATCCAGTAATGCTGTTGACGGGGTATTATCGGCCGGTACGGTAGGAACCGCTGTTAGCGGCTCGGGCACCTCCATCAACTCGGGAAACAGTCCGATCTGGCGTTCATCCGGCGGCTTTGTTCCTGAATCTTCGGCACCAAAGGTGGCACGATATGCTGTACTGTCAAAGACTTGTCTGGTGCGCCCACCATCCCGCGTGGTTTGCGACATGAACGACAGGTTTTCTGTAGGCTTGGGCGGACGAGGCATCGACATATCCGACAGACGTGGTGATACCATCATGAAAAGGGCAACACCACCAAGGATGGTAATGCATACACCAATAAGCCGAACCGCCATCTCGTCAAGGAACAGAGCAATAAACAACCCTATAATGATAACCACAAATGCAATGGTATCACTGGGTTGAAATACATTGCGGTAGTTTACCTTACGCTTTTGCATGTGTTAAGGTAACAATTCTACGGTAAATGTTTGATTTTGGTTTTGCACAAGCGTCTTCGCCGGCTGTCCTGGTGCCGACAATTCGATTGTTGCTCCGTTCTTCACCGTTGTTTTGTTGTGAATGGTCAGACCGGTCTCCAGGTCAACAATTATGCGTGCAGTCCCGCTCAGATTATATGACTTTAGCTTAAGTGTTGGTTTGGGATTAACATGGTCGGGTACCGGACGTAGGCTCAGAACACCGCCGAGTTTAGCCTCGATCGTTGCAAGCTTTTTACCTTTTACCATCCGAATTGACGTGATACGAAACGTATCAGTAGTTTTTACCGCAAGGAGTTCATTCAGAAAGGCCCGTTCGGTTCGGGTCCACTCCAGTCCTTCGGTAATCGCCGAATCCGGGAGCGACGGGAATAACATTTGTGCTTTGGGCGTGATGACAGTACCTTCGATAGCCTGCTGCAGACGTTGTTTGTCTAATTCGTTAGGATTTTGTCCCATTGCCTTATCGGCTGCAAGGCCTGACGTTACACGATCTACAATAGCTCCGGCACCGGTAACACGGATAACCCTGTTGCGTTTGTTTACGGTGATGCCAATGGGTGTATCGAGCAGTGACGCGAACTGCAGGAACTTAGGATCGGAGCGTTGTGTTGAATCATCGGAGTTGAACCGCACCTGAGGTAGCGGGGATGGATTTGCTTCATCATTGATCTTGGTATCTGTTGCAATCTTCTTGAATTTCAGGCGAACTGTTGTGTTGCCGGAATTGTCCACATTGTCAACAGTAAATTCAGTTATCAGATCTTCATTGCGATCCATCGTCATTTTGTCCTGGCGGAGGTTCGCATCGGACGTAATTCGGTACCGTACTGTTTGGTGAGGTTGTAGGTTTAGGCGGAGGTCTGCGACCTTTATCGAGTCAAGCGATAGCGTCACGCCCTGTGAAGTATCGCTTGCTGTAATCGTTCCACCTGCATGTGGTTCGATCTCCTTGGGGGAGTCGGACTCATTTGTAGAGCAGGCAGTAAGAAAGATCAGAGAAGTAAAAAAACATGCAAGGAGTAGCTGTTTTACCACTGGAATTGTCCGGTAAGTTTCCACAAATAATCCGAATTTACCACTTCTGTGTACAGTTCGTTCATTATTGACACCTTGTACCGGGCCAGTGACTTTAGATGAAGCTCGTCAATAACACCCGTATTCTTCAGGATTGTCTCGGCCGTAAATGATACAGTTCCATTGTTTACCTGCGCCACCTGGGAGATGCCGAAGGGGCGGTAGGGCTGTGGGGGGATATTCAGCGAATCTGACGTAGTAATTGTATAGTAGCCGCCGTTATTCTCAGAGAATACGCTTTTCACCGGATGGTTTACCGTTAACCCGTTCTGGCACAGCAGGTAGGAATGTGTCCACGACGAATCTACCGCAACCTTCAGGCCTGGTATAGCCCCCTTCTGAAGATCGCAAACAAACTTAATATTCTCGTCTGACAGAGAAACATTCCAGAGCAGGAGAGTAAGCGAGTCCAGATCGGCGGCATTTTCGGCGATGTAATCGCGCCAGAATTCAATTTGGTCGCCCTCGATTTTGGTAACCTCACCGTACGAATTCATGGTGAATGTAACCGGACGGTTCAGTAGGGCAACGTAATGATGCAGGTCGCTGAAGTTTTTGGGAGTATTATCAACTTGTGAGTCGTACACCACCATCGTGCCATTTGACTCATAGGCATACGTCATTGAATCAACCGTAACCACCACCTTGCTGATTCCGTCCAAACTCTCAATGCATCGCACCGTCACAAAGTACTTAACATTTCGGTTAAATGTCTTGGTAGAGCTGTCAGAGTGGATCCGCTTTATTGAGCTTGTTTCAGTGAACTCATAATTCTGAGCGATACCACTGGTATATTTTACTTCCAGCCGGTACTCACGGCCCGGTGCCTTTGGTTTTGGCTGAGATTGTTGTTGCTGAGCGAATCCATGACCTGGAAGTAACAGTCCAACCGCAAAAACGAAGCAGCACAGAACAAAAGAAGACATTTTCATCACTGAACCAAAAAAGTAGCTACAATGGGTAAAACAGCACGAGGGCCGGAAGCCCTCGGTGTACAGTTAACGATATCGCACGTTTCATCGTGTAAGGGGCTAGGCCAGTTCTGAATCGGCAAAGAAGAAAGCTACTTCGATTTTGCCGTTTTCAACTGAATCTGAGCCGTGTACGGCGTTTTCACCCTTGCTGGTAGCATACAGACGGCGTACCGTGCCTTCGACGGCCTCAGCGGGGTCTGTGGCGCCAATAAGCGTACGCCAGTCTGCCACAGCATTCTCTTTTTCGAGTACAATCGGGATGATTGGACCGCTGCTCATGAACGAGACCAGTTCACTGTAAAAAGGGCGCTCTTTGTGAACGTCGTAAAATTTGCCTGCCACAGCATTGGGGATGGTGATCTGTTTCATCCCAAGGATTTTAAATCCTGCTTTCTGGATCATTGCAATGATGTTGCCGGCATTGTTATTGCGAACAGCGTCGGGTTTAATTATGCACAGTGTGCGTTCCATACGGTATCAGTAAAATTTGAAGTGAAAAAAGGAATCAGTTATGCGGTGTGTGCCTGAAAGTGGTGTGTACCGGAGATTTATTTCCTTGCAGATTTCCTGACGGTCTTGCTTCCCTTGCTGGCTGGCCGCGATGCAGCTTTTTTCTTAGCGGGTGTCTGACTTGCTGCCGTGCTACCCGACGTTCCGCCAAGGACCTTTTTCATCGTTGCGCCAATCAGTGCGGGGCTGGGAGCAACAACGATGCCGCAGGCTTCCATTGTTGCGATTTTATCGGCAGCTGTGCCCTTGCCGCCCGAGATGATAGCACCGGCATGGCCCATCCGGCGTCCGGGAGGCGCAGTACGTCCGGCAATAAACCCTACGACTGGCTTTTTAACATGGTCACGGATGTATTCCGACGCTTCTTCTTCGGCCGAGCCGCCTATTTCGCCGATCATCACGATGGCCTTGGTTGCCGGATCGTTGTTAAAAAACTTGATAGCATCAATGAACTGGGTTCCAATGATGGGATCGCCTCCGATGCCAATACAGGTGCTTTGTCCCAGGCCTTCGTCAGTAAGCTGCTTCACAGCCTCGTAGGTTAGTGTTCCGGAACGTGACACCAGGCCGACATTTCCTGGTGAGAAGATATATCCCGGCATTATTCCGATTTTAGTTTCGCCGGGAGTAATAACACCCGGACAGTTCGGTCCGATAAGAACCGAATTGGATTTTTGCAGTGCGGCTTTTACCGCAATCATGTCACCTGTTGGAATTCCTTCGGTAATGCAGATGATAACGCCAATCTCAGAGTCAATGGCTTCCAGAATTGCATCGGCAGCAAAAGCAGCTGGTACAAAGATGATGGATACGTTGGCACCCGTGGCTGTCACTGCTTCGCGAACCGTGTTATATACGGGCAGCGGACGCACAAAGGTATCGTCACCCTTGCCCGAGTACATACTGCCGCCCTTGCCGGGGGTTACACCGGCAACCACATTCGATCCATATTCCAGCATCTGGGAGGTATGGAAGGTACCTTCACCACCGGTGATGCCTTGTACCAGAATTTTTGAATTTTTGTTGACTAAAACGCTCATAAAAAGTATTCCCTTTAGGTTAGAACTACAAATTTACGGAACCACACCCGGAGAAACAGATGGTTGACATCACAATTACGTATAGCGGAGATCTTCACACCAGCGCAACGCATGGTCCGTCGGGCGTGGTGATCGAGACGGACGCCCCGGTTGATAACCAGGGCAGGGGCGAATGTTTTTCTCCAACTGACCTGGTTGCTACTGCTTTAGGAACCTGTATGTTAACCTATATGGGGATGGCTGCCCGACGTCAGGGCTGGGACCTGGCAGGCACAACGGTACGGGTACAAAAGGAGATGGTGGCTGACCCGCTGCGCCGTATCGGCAGGATAACGGTTACCATAACGCTGAACAGAGTGTATGATGACCGCGAAATGAAAATTCTGGCAAATTCGGTGACGTCGTGTCCGGTGCGGCTTTCGATTTCCGACATGATCGAGGTGCCTGTGCACTTTCACCAGGGGCCTGCAGAGGGATAGTACCCCTGCTTACAAAATGGCTGCGTACTCACCCAGAAGCAGGGCATCGGCTCCGTGAGCTGCCTGTAACTGCACGCCGATGGGCATTCCGTTAGATGCAAATCCTGCGGGGATGCTGATAGACGGGATTCCGGCAATGTTGGCACTTACGGTGAACAGGTCACTCAGCCACATCTGAACGGGCGAAGCCTGCCGGCCTAGAGGAAACGCTATATCCGGCGTGGTAGGTAAAGCCAACACGTCAACACTGCTGAATGCCTTTGCATAACTATCTGCAATATGATGCCGGGCTTTTTGCGCCTTGGCATAGTACTGATCGGCGTAGCCGCTGGAGAGCACAAAGGTTCCCAGCATAATTCTGCGTTTTACCTCGGTTCCAAATCCGGCTGTCCTGGTGGCGGTGATCATGTCGGTATCCTGTGAATCAGATATCCGCAAACCATAACGAACGCCGTCAAAGCGGGATAAGTTGCTCGAGGCTTCGGCTGCTGCAAGAATAAAGTAGGTGGGGATCCACAGGTCGGATGCAGGCAGGTCTATCAGAACGATACGATTACCGGCGGCTTCGGCCTTCTGCAAGAAATTGTTATAAACATTTACAACCTCCGGACTGCAGTCTTTGAGCAGAGTATCGGACACACGTCCAATGATCCGTGATTGACCGGCCGACTCTGCCTCTGGATCAAAATCCCGGAAAGCACTGCACTCAACCGAGGTTGCATCCATAGGGTCCTTGCCGCTTATGAACTGCATGATCAGTCCGATATCTGCCGTACATCCGGCAAACACTCCTATCTGATCGAGCGACGATGCAAATGCCACAAGACCATACCGGCTCACAAATCCATACGTGGGTTTGTACCCATACACACCGCAAAATGCGGCCGGTTGCCGAACTGATCCTCCGGTATCGCTTCCCAGGGCAACATGGCACATGGAGGCGGCAACGGCAACCGCAGAGCCACCACTGGAGCCGCCGGGAACCCGACGTGTGTCATGCGGGTTTTTCACGGGACCAAAGGCGCTGGTTTCATTGCTGGATCCCATGGCAAACTCATCCATGTTGGTTTTGCCAATGATTACAGCTCCTGCATCGATAAGCCTGTCGATAACGGTTGCGTTGTAAACCGGTGAAAAGTTCTCCAGCATGCGGGAGGCACAGGTAAGGCGGATGTCACGAACGGAAATGTTGTCTTTCACGGCCACAACACATCCTTCAAGGGGTCGGGCCAACCCTGTTGCAAAACGCCGGTCTGACTCGGCAGCAGCCACCATGGCGGACTCGGCCATCACGGTGATAAAGGCGTTGAGGTCTGTTCCGTCGCTGATGGCCTGCAGGAATTCGGAAACGCGTTGCTGTACGGTAAGTGTACCGGCCTGGAACAGGCGTCTGTCAGTGATGTACGTCATTCAGGGATTTGTATCGTCAGTTTGTTGCTTCCGCGGCGTGGTGTGGGATGCCGGTGTAATCGAAGTTGCTTTATCAAGATCAGCGCGCAGTTGTTCAACCGGCTTTTCAACGTCGGCACTGATGTCCCGTATTTGCTGGGTAAGATCTTCCTGAGCTTTCTTTACCTGCCTGATCCCCTTTCCAACGGTGCGTGCAAGATCGGGCAGGCTTTTCGGACCAAAGAGAAGCAGAATAACGAGGATGATTAAAATCAGCTCGCCGCCGCCAACATCGAACATGACGGAACCTTACTTGTTAGGTGCTTTTTCTTCGGTCTCGTCCTGGCCGCTGGCTGCCTTCTTAAACTCCTTGATGCCGGAGCCAAGCCCGCGCATAAGCTCAGGAATTTTGCGTGCACCGAAGAGCACAACAACCAGCAAAATAATCAGGATAAGTTCGGGTGCTCCAATTCCAAATGGCATAGCATTACTCCGCGTACTGTTCTTGAGATTTCGTTAATAAAGTATTTGATGGTAGCAGTGAAGCAAAACTGTTAAAAATGAGCAGTCCATCAAAATAACCAAGTTTAGGATCTGCTGCCCGTTCGGGGTGAGGCATCATACCCAGAACATTGCCTTGTTCGTTGGTTATCCCTGCAATGTTACGCATACTGCCATTAGGATTGGCATCAGGTGTTGGTTCTCCGGTCTGAGTTACGTACCTGAATGCAATTTGTCCGTTTGCTTCCATGGTATCCAGCTCTTCGTCCGACGCAATAAACCGCCCTTCGCCGTGGGCAACAGGAATTCGGAGGGGGCTTTGATTTTGGGGTATTCCCCTGGTGAAAATGCTCTTGTGGCTGGTGGTTTCCAGGAACACATCTTTACAAACAAACCGGAGGTTGGCGTTCCGAACCAGTGCACCTGGCAGTAATCCGGCTTCGCATAAAATCTGGAATCCGTTACAGATTCCCAGAACATGTCCGCCATTGGCGGCAAACCCTGCAACGGCTTCCATAATGGGGGAGAACCGGGCAATAGCGCCGGTACGCAGATAGTCGCCATACGAAAAACCGCCGGGGATGATGATCAGGTCAATAGCATCAGGCAGTTCGGCATCCTTATGCCACAGTTGGTACACCACACCGTCCAGTCCGTTGTTCTGCAGCATCAGTGTGGCAGCATACCGGGCATCGGCATCGCAGTTGGAGCCCGGGAATGTAATTACGCCTACATTCATGCCGGCACCTGGTGAGTTGTTTCCGTTAGTGTGATTTCGTAGTCTTCCATCACCGGGTTAGCCAGAAGTTTGTTGCATGCATCCTGAACCTGCGTACGCGCGGTTTCTGCATCGGGAGCATGCACGTCAAGTTCGATATGCTTTCCCAGTCGGACGTTGGAGAGGGAAGGCATACGCAGTGCCTGGAGGGCGTGTTCGATGGTTTTGCCCTGAACGTCGAGTATCGAGCTTCTAAGACGAATTGTAACGTATGCTTTATAAAATTTCATGGCTACAGGGTAAATGGATTGGGATCGGGTTCTTCGATAGTATCATTGTCGTCATCGTCAGCACGTTTAAATCTGGTTATGATATGCCGGATTGTTCCCCATGCCAGATATGCCAACATACTTGGGAAGATGGAAACACCCTTTGTGATGAACGCAACGATAACAATCAGGAAAAATACCACAAAAAACACAGGTCTCTTTCGAAACTGCTGTATGCTTGGACGCGGCAGATTGTCAAACTTAATCGTACTTACCATTGCAAGTGACACAGCACAGGTAACCAGTACCAATACTGCCGGCTTGAATTGCTCGGGCACAACCTCTGCCGGGTGAGAGAAAATGATGTACGACACAATGGTAAAAGCTGCTGCCGGAACGGGCATTCCCCGAAAGTACAGTTTATCTTCCCTGCTGGTAAGCTGAATGTTGAAACGGGCAAGCCGCAGCACCGCCGCCAGTGCCGGTGCCGATGCCAGGAGCAGCCCCCAATTCAGCCACTCATGAAAGAAGACTACCCAGAGCATGACTGCTGGAGCAACGCCAAAGCTGACGGTATCGCAGAGTGAATCGAGCTCTACGCCGAACTCGCTGGTGCTGTGAACCAAACGTGCAATCACTCCGTCCAACGCATCAAAAATGCCCGCCATAAGGATGAACAGGGCAGCATGCTCCAGTTTGCCGCTAAAGGTGGTAATGATCGCAGTAAAGCCACAGAAAAGGTTGGCAAGCGTAAACAGGTTGGGTATAACCGATCGGGTTACTCTCACGTTGACTCCGCTGTATCCACTCGGGCGATAATGGTATGGGCACTCCGAACTGTATCGCCAACCTTAACAGGAATTTGTGCTGTGGCCGGTACAATGACGTCCATCCTGGAACCAAACTTCATCATTCCAAATCGGTCACCTGCATGCACCGAAATATTTTCAGTGGTATCGTACACCACACGGCGGGCAAGGAAGCCGGTGATCTGCCGGAAAACAATGGTTGCCGTTGGCATTTCCAGAACAAATTCAGAGCGCTCGTTCTCGGTGCTAGCCTTGGGGTGGTAGGCTACCAGGTACTTCCCCGGGAAGTATCGTACCGCCCGTATCCTTCCTGTGGCCGGATACCGGTTTACATGCAGGTTAAGGGGCGACAAAAAGATGCTGATCTGCACCGAGTCCGTACCGATATCGGAATGCGGGCCAATGTTCGTTACCTCGGTAACCTGCCCGTCGGCAGGAGCAACAATGACCGACGGGTTGTGCCGGGCCTCGGGCAAGAGTTCGCGTTCCGGATCGCGAAAAAACCAGAGCGTGAAAAAAATAAGTAACAGTCCAAGGAAAATTCCTACAACCGACAGCACGAGCGGAATCGGCGTAAAGGCAAGGAGAATAAGGCATACACCGATGCCTAACAGTAAAAAAGCGTTGTCCCGACCGTAGTTTGTTATCATTGATCGCGAGTTAATCGTTGTTCGGTCATAATCGGTTTCGTAGTTTCGGCATTCAAATTAGCTATCTCCGGTCACTACTTCACAATATTGTATGCAGTTTACTGTTGCGCTGGCAGAACTTCAGAAGGCTTTACAGAAGGTTCTTCCGGCTATTCCGGCAAAATCTACAATCCCAGTTCTGGAGCATCTTCATACGAAGTTACAGGGTTCGGATTTAACGTTTATGGCTACCGATCAGGAGATCACCATTGCACTTACAACAACGGTGTCAGGTGAGGCTGATGGCGAGGTCCTGATTCCGGCACGCCAATTTACCGACTTAATAAAAGAATTGGGTAATGCCGGTACAGTTACGATTCATGTTTCCGATAGCCAGATGGTTGATATCCGAACGCCAACGGGAACGTTTCAAATGAAGGCACTTGATGCCAGGGAATTCCCGCTCATTCCTCCGTTCCCGGAGTCGCAATCGGCTCTGCTCTCAAAAGAAAACCTTAGCCGCATGGCTAATAAAACTGTATTCGCAGTCAGTACTGAAGAGTACCGACCGAGTATGACCGGGGTGTTCTTCCAGTTTAGCGGTGAACAGGCAACGGCTGTGGCTACCGACGGGTTCAGATTGTCGAGAGTGACGATTGCCGCAACCGAGGATAAGCCTTTCCCGGCAGGCCTGGAGGTGATTGTGCCGGCACGTACCGTGGAACTGTTAAAGAAAGTTGATTCAGACGTCACGATGGATGTGTCAAGAACACATGCACGATTTACAATTGGAAGAATGAGCATCACCACACGTGTGATCGACGAGAAGTACCCGCCGTATCAAAACGTAATTCCAACCGATAACGATAAAACACTGGTGGTGCATCAGCGGGAAGTACTGAATGCGATAAAACGCGTTAGTCTGTTTGCAAATGCAAATACCCGCCATGTTCGGTTTAAAATGTCGGAACATAGTCTTGATGTCCATAGCGAAGACGAGGAGTCCGGCGGTAAGGGAACAGAAACAATCCCATGCGAGTTTTCAAATGGTGATTTTGAGGTTGGCTTTAACTACCGGTTTTTAGAAGAAGCAATAAAAAACATTGGTACCGACGACGATCCGGAGCTGAACGTTAAGATGACGTTTTCAACGGCAGTACGTGCCGTGCTGATTGCACCGGGCGCTGACGGAAGCGGATTGCTGATGCTGGTGATGCCGGTAAAGATTTAGGTGGGTTGTTAATGCAGTTAGAGCAGATCACTGCAACAAACGTGAGGTGCCATGAACACGTCAGGTTACAGTGCGCAGAACGGGTGACCATCTTGTCCGGTCCCAACGGTTCAGGAAAAACGTCGCTCCTGGAAGCTGTGAGTGTTTGCTCTGTTGGTAAAACATTTGTTCCGGTTCCTGATGCCTCCATTATTCGCGAATCGAGCTCACAGGCAACGGTGTCTGTTATCGCCAAAACTGATGCCGGGAACAAGTATAGTGCACAGGTTCAGATTCGGCCCGGACAGCGAAAGGTGATTTGTACCAGCTATGCCGATGGTTTAAGTGTCCGCCAGCTTCTTGGACAACTGCCAACGGTAGCATTATCACCGGATCACAAGTCAATTACATTGGGAGGTCCGGCCGAACGACGTAGTTTTGTAGATGCAATAATGGCTCAGACATCACAACGGGCAACCGATGTGCTGTTCGAGCACCGGCGACTGCTGAAGCAACGCAATGCATGTTTGGCAGGGGGCTCTGACTCTTCGGTACTGGATTCGTTTACGGATGCATTCATCAGGGTGAGCGCGCAACTCGTTGAGCTCAGAGCGGCGTTTATCAGCCGGCTGACGCCGGTTGTGCAGCAGATGTATGACAGCATTGCCGGTGGGTCGGAGGTTGTTAGTATCGAGTATGAACCGAACTGTGTGAGGGTGCAGGATGATGTTCCGCTCCTTTCACAGTTTTACGGTGCTGCTGACAGACTCCGGATTGCTGAACTACAACGCGAAACCACCTTGTTTGGTCCCCATAAGGATGACGTGGTTTTGCGGCTTGATGGCAGACTGGTACGGGACTCGGCATCGCAGGGACAACATAAGTCGCTGCTGGTGGCGTTAAAGCTTGCCGAGGCAGTTGTCCTGCTGGATAGGCGTACGGAGCGTCCGGTGTTACTGCTCGACGATATTTTTAGCGAATTGGACAGTAAAAGAGCCCGGCAGGTTCTTGCAATCATTGCTGGTTTGGGACTGCAAATGCTGATAACAACAACAGACGGTAGTGTAGTGGAGCAAAATGTTCGGGCCGGCATGAAGGCTGGCTCCGGAGGCATTCTAACAGTTCATATTCCAGAAGGTCTTATGCTGCCCGTATCCGAAAACATAACGGTGGCGGTATGACAAAGCCCCTTTCAGAACTACTCAGTGGCTTTGTTCGTCAGTACGGTCTTGAACAGGCAATGCTTCGGCAAAGAATGCCGGAATACTGGCAGGACGTTGTGGGTAAACGACCGGCTGAACTGAGTACGGTACACAGCTTTGAGAATGGCGTGTTAACGGTTCAGGTTCAGTCTGCCTCGTGGAGGGCTGAGTTGCATCTGCGACGCGAAGAAATTAGAACAAAACTTAATGCATGTATAGGCACTGAGGCTATACGTGAACTACATGTGAAGTAAAAGGAGACTTTCGTGAGTGAACAAAATGTAAATTATACCGAAGACAGTATCAAGGTCCTTGAAGGTCTCGAAGCTGTTCGTAAACGTCCGGCCATGTACATCGGCGATATTGGCGAGAGGGGTCTGCATCACCTTATCCAGGAGGTAGTGGACAATAGTATCGACGAAGCACTTGCCGGGTACGCACGGAATATCTTCGTGACGCTGTACAGCGATGGCTCGTGTAGCGTAAAGGATGATGGCCGCGGTATTCCTGTAGGGGTTCACCCTGTAAAAAAGATTAGCACCTTAGAAGTTGTAATGTGTACTCTTCATGCCGGCGGCAAGTTTGATAAAAACACATATAAGGTGTCCGGCGGACTCCACGGCGTAGGCGTAAGCTGCGTTAATGCATTAAGCTCCACGCTGGAAGCTGTTATTGAAATTGGCGGTAAGATTCATAAACAGATTTATCATCAGGGCAAGCCCGAAGCACCCGTTCAGGTAATTGGAGAAACAAAAAATACCGGCACTACGGTCCGATTCTGGCCTGATGGAACGATTTTTAAGACGTTGGTATTCCGCTACGAGAAGGTAGCTGAGCGCTTGCGCGAACTTGCTTTTCTGAATCCGGACGTCACGATTCATTTGTATGACGAGCGGGACGGACAGAAAGAGACCTTTGCCTATCGTGGAGGTCTGGTGGACTTCGTTCGCCACCTTGATGCTTCCAACACCTCTATCACAAAGCCTCTTGCCATAAAGGGATCCTTTACGAATGACGCCGGAGTCGAGACGCAGGTTGATATCTGTCTGCAGTACAATAGCGGATACAGTGAACTCCTTCTATCGTATGTAAACAACATCAATACGGTTGAAGGGGGTACGCACGTTTCGGGGTTTCGGTCTGCACTAACACGCACGCTGAACGCCTATGCATCAGGCAATAACATGCTGAAAAAAGATACAAACCTATCCGGTGATGATTTTCGTGAGGGATTAACCGCCGTTATCAGCGTAAAAGTTGCCGAACCGCAGTTTGAGGGGCAGACGAAAACCAAGCTCGGCAATGGCGAGGTTGATGGTATTGTCCGTCAGATCGTGAATGAAGAACTTGCCAAGCGCCTCGACGAGAACCCGTCCGCTGCCAAGCACATCATCGAGAAAGCTGTGCAGGCAGCCGAGGCTCGGGCGGCTGCCAGAAAAGCAAAGGACTTAATCCGGCGTAAAAATGCACTTGACGGAGGAATGCTGCCGGGTAAACTGGCAGACTGTTCCCTGAAGTCACCGGAAGACACCGAGCTGTTCCTGGTGGAAGGTGATTCAGCCGGTGGATCTGCAAAGCAGGGACGCGACCGACGGTTTCAGGCAATCCTTCCGTTAAAAGGGAAGATCCTGAATGTTCACAAGGCACGGTTAACAAAGGTGTTGGAGAACGACGAAGTACGCACGATTCTTACGGCAATTGGTGCCGGTTTTGGTGATGATTTTGATTCGAGCAAAACACGGTACGGTAAGATTATCCTTATGGCAGATGCTGATGTTGACGGATCGCACATTCGAACGCTGCTGCTAACCTTGTTTTATAAGCACATGCCCGATCTGATTAACGACGGGAAGCTTTACATTGCTCAACCTCCGCTGTACAAGGTAAAGAAAGGTAAAACCGAGAAGTATGCGTTCGACGAAAACGAACGTGATGAAATTATTGAGCGTATCCGTAGGGAAAAGGCAGAGCGCAAGGCGGCAAAGGGCGGCAAGAAGGTAGAGGAGGAAGAAGTGACGGAAATCCCTGAAGAAGGGGCAACTGCCGACGGTATTACCATCAGCAGGTTTAAAGGACTTGGCGAGATGAATCCGGAACAACTGTGGTCAACCACCATGAACCCTGAAACCCGCACGTTGCTGCAGGTGAATATTGATAATGCGGCCGAGGCAAACCTTGTGTTTGAGACGCTGATGGGCGAGGCAGTAGAGCCACGCCGTGCCTTTATCGAACGGAATGCTCAGTACGTCAGGAATCTGGACATTTAGTGTAACAACTGAACTTTAGCTTAAACGCGCATAAAAAAATGCCCCGTGCGATTGAGCAACGGGGCATTGTTGTATATGCAAAAGAGAATACAGCTTAATATCGGTACCAATCGGGTTTGAACGGCCCCTTTGAGTCAACACCGATATACGCCGCCTGCTCATCGGTGAGGCGGTCCAAGCTGACACCAATTTTCTTTAAATGCAGCCGGGCAACCTTTTCGTCGAGGTGTTTAGGCAGAACGTACACCTTGTTGGTATACGCATGATTATTTGTCCACAGTTCGATTTGAGCCAGCACCTGATTAGTGAAGCTGTTACTCATAACAAAACTTGGGTGGCCCATAGCGCAGCCCAGATTTACCAGGCGTCCTTCGGCAAGCAGGATAATGTCATTGCCGTCAACAGTATATCTGTCCACCTGGGGTTTAATCTCGACCTTGGTTTTTCCATAGTTCTTATTCAGCCAAGCAACGTCAATTTCGTTATCAAAGTGACCGATATTGCATACAATTGCCTTATCCTTCATCTTTTTAAAATGTTCTGCAGTAACGACATCCTTGTTGCCGGTGGCGGTTACAACGATATCTGCTTCACGAACGGCATCACGCATCTTTTTAACTTCGAAGCCATCCATGGCGGCCTGAAGCGCACAAATCGGATCGATTTCGGTTACGATGACGCGTACGCCAGCGCCGCGAAGTGAGGCAGCAGACCCCTTGCCTACGTCGCCATAGCCTGCTACAACGGCAACCTTGCCCGCCATCATAATATCGGTTGCCCGCCGAATTGCATCAACCAGCGATTCCTTACAGCCGTATTTATTATCGAATTTGCTTTTGGTTACGCTGTCATTCACGTTGATTGCCGGTACCGGCAGGGTACCGTTTTTAACCCGTTCATACAGGCGGTGAACACCGGTCGTGGTTTCTTCACTAAGGCCCTTGATAGAAGGGATCATGTGCGGATACTCGTCGATTACCATGTTGGTTAAATCACCACCATCATCCAGAATCAGGTTAAGGGGCTGCTTATCATCGCCAAAGAAGAGGGTCTGTTCAATACACCAGTCAAATTCCTCGGCAGACATACCTTTCCAGGCGAATACGGGGACACCTGATTTAGCGATAGCAGCGGCAGCGTGATCCTGGGTTGAGAAAATGTTGCAGCTTGACCACTGTACCTTGGCACCCAGATCGGTTAGTGTTTCAATCAGCACAGCGGTTTGAATTGTCATGTGCAGGCAACCGGCAATCCTAGCCCCCTTCAAAGGTTTCTTTCCTTTGTATTCCTCGCGAAGTGCCATCAAGCCGGGCATTTCTGCCTCTGCCAGTTCGATTTCTCTTCTGCCCCATTCGGCAAGTGAAAGATCTTTTACGCAGTAGCTCTGCATTTTATACGCGAGTTTACCCGACGACACCCTGGCAGGAGTTTTACGTCGTTTGGATTCAACCTTTACAACCGGGGCAATTGTGTTAGGAGTATGATGAGGAGGAGTTAACGCAATGGAACTCACGGCAGGCTTACCATTGGTTGCCGTGGTCGGAGAATCGGTTTTTGAACTTTTCGGATATTTAGACATAATTACAAAAGAGCTGAAGTGAATTGTTCTGTTAGGTCAAGGCGTTCCCACGGAAAATGATGCCGGCCAAAGTGCCCATAGGCAGCCGTTTCCCTGTAGATAGGTGAGCGCAAATTGAGTTGAGTGATTATTCCCTCGGGCGTAAGATCAACATTCTTTGTTAGGTAGTTGGCAATTTCGGTATTGCTGACCTTGCCGGTGCCATTGGTGTGGACATGAACAGAAACGGGCTCTTTAACACCGATTGCATAGGCAAGCTGTATGGTGCACTCATCGGCAACTCCTGCAGCTACTAGGTTCTTTGCAATGAACCGTGCTGCATAAGCAGCTGACCGGTCAACCTTGGTGGGGTCTTTGCCGGAGAATGCTCCGCCACCATGGGGTGCCCGCCCCCCGTATGTATCAACGATAATCTTCCGTCCGGTTAATCCGGTATCGCCATGGGGACCGCCAATAACAAATCGGCCTGTAGGATTGATGTGATAGATAATATCAGGGCTTAGCAGATGCTCAGGGATTACAGTTTTAATAACTTTTTCGATAATATCAACTTTTATTCTATCGTTGGTAACCGGACGGCCGTTAAGGTCAACTTCGGCATGTTGTGTTGACACGACAACGGCTGGGATACTTACCGGTTTCCCGTTTTCGTACTGTACGCTAACCTGCGCCTTTGAATCGGGGCGGAGGTAAGGGATAAGCGATGGCTCATTCTTCCGGATATCAGCAAGCCGTTTTACCAGCTTATGAGCATAATAAATCGGAGTGGGCATATATTCATCAGTCTCCCGACATGCATATCCGAACATCATGCCTTGGTCACCTGCGCCTCCGGTGCTCACGCCCATATCGATATCGGAGGACTGGCCGTTAATAACGTTGATCACGGCAACGGAGCTGGCTTCGAAATGCAGAGCGGGATCTGTATATCCAATATCCTCGATAACCTGTCTGACAAGTCTTGGTAAATCGATATAGGTATTGGTGCCAATTTCGCCGCCAACAACAATCATACCTGTGGTGGCAAAGCACTCGCAGGCAACCCTACCCATAGGATCGGATTCAAGAACTTTGTCAAGCACCGCATCTGAAACCTGGTCGCAGATTTTATCGGGATGCCCTTCGGATACTGATTCAGAAGTAAAAACCATGATCAACGTTAATTAGTAAGTTTTACAATTGAGGCATCGCCAATATTGATACTGGCAAACCGCCCTGTTACGGTAGCATTTTCACCGATAATGCTGCGGTCGAGCGACACATCGTTCACCGTAGCCTGGTCACAGATAATGGAGTCTCGAACGATCGAGTTGCGGACAACGGCGCCTGCTGAAATTGAGGCAAACGGACCAATAACACTGTGTTCCACAACTGCCGTGGGATCGATATGGACCGGTGGAACTACAACGCATCCCTCCGGCGCAAACCGGGCCGACATTGAATTCAGCAGATACCGGTTGGTTTCGAGCAACGTATCCGGCTGACCGCAATCATGCCAGCCGTCAACCGTGAACGTTGTGAATTTTTCACCCTTGTCAACCATCATTTGAAGTGCATCGGTGAGCTGGAACTCTCCCTTAGTACGAAGATCATTGTGAATGATATAGTCAAGCGATTCACGCAGCACCTTAGGGTGGGCGATATAGTACAAGCCTACAATGGCATTGTTACTGACGGGAGTCTGTGGTTTTTCAACCAAGCGTGTTACAAAGGCACCATTGGTGATAACCACGCCAAACCGTCTCGGATCGTCAACGGTTTTAACACCAAGTGACGAAAACTGACTGGTATTCAGAATGCTTAAGTCAACCTCAAAAACCGTATCGCCCAGAATAATGAGTACCGGGGTGTTATTCAGCGATTCTCTTGCTGTCCAGATTGCATGCCCAAGCCCCATCATTTCATCCTGAACAACAAACCGGCACGGTAGGCTGTAATTGTTTTGGACGTACTGCTCAACCAAATCACCTTTATATCCGGTGATTATGGTTGCACTCTCGATATTTTGCCGTACAAGGGCATCGAGGATATGGCCAAGAATTGGTTTGCCTGCAACATTAACAAGCACCTTGGGCAGGGTATGCGTGTGGGGCCTAAGCCGGGTACCAATACCGGCTACTGGAATTATGGCATGCATGAACAGCAAAAATACGGAGCTTATTGCAGTCGCAAACGCTGTCCGACGCGAATTATATCAGATCTTTTGATGGAGGGGTTCAGTTTCCTCAGGGCCGAAATCGAAATTCCGGTCTTTTCAGAGATCTCATCCAACGTATCACCACGAAGTACCGTATACGATGTCCGTGCCCGGGGTTTTTCGCTTGCCTGAGTTTTAGCGTGCGGCGTGATAACATTGGTTTCTACAAGTAAAACAGAACCGTGCTTGAGCACCGACCTCTCGGATAGTTTATTCCGGCTTCTCAGTTTTTCGATCGTTGTGGCGTACTTATCAGCAATTGAGGTTAGAGTCTCGCCCCTTCGTACCTTATGGCGGATTACCTTTGCTTCCGGGATTTGCTCTACCCTGATGGTTTGGTTTGCAAGTGGTTTTAAAACCAGTAAGGTATCGCCGGGCAGAATTGTTTCGTGCCGGTCCGACATATTGTTCCAGTTTCGAAGGTCTGCCACGGTGGTACTGTAAGCAGTGGCTATTCGGCTGAGCGACTCACCGGCCTGAACTACGTGGAACTGTGTTACAGGCGTACTTTTTACTGTTGCGGTTTCGGACTTAGCCTTTGGGGTTACCGAGGGTGGATTTGACGCAATGGCGGCAGACGGGGCTGAAGGAGTTACAGGAACAGTTCCCGGAGCAGCCGTACCAGAAATTATTGGGATCCTCAGGCTTGTTCCTGCCCTTAATCTGCTTTTATAACCGGTTATTCCATTGATATTGGCCAGATCCTTAAGCGGGATACCGTAGGCATCTGCTATTGAAGCAAGGGTTTCTTTACGTTTAACCAGGTGATTCACCCACGGCTGTTTTTCTTCCGGGGTAAGTAGAGCAAAAGCGTGTGTAACCGTATCGCGCAAACCAAGGGGAATTTTCAGCTTGTACGTCATGTTAGGTGGTGTGCACGAACGGAGGAGTTCCGGGTTAAGTGCTTTTAGTGAGTCAACGGATATGCCGGCACATTTAGCCAGTGCTGACAGGTTTGTGGGCTCGGTAACAGTAAAAACATCGTACTGATACGGCTGGTGGAATGTCAGAGAATCAAACGGAAATCGGTACTGCTCCGGACTCATGGTGGTTAAGCTGGTAGCGATGTACCGCGGAACGTAGTTACGGGTTTCGCGGGGTAACTCGTCGCGGATGTCCCAAAAATTCCCATCAGGAAGTCCGGCTTTTCGTTTGGCGCGGCGGACGCATCCGGGCCCGCAGTTGTAGGCTGCGAGAGCAAGATGCCAGTCTCCAAAGTCGTTGTACAGATCTTTTAAAAACCTCATTGCAGCACGCGTTGATTTTTCAACGTCACGGCGTTCGTCTATCCAAGGAGTGATTTGCAGACCGTACATATCGCCGGTGCTGGCAATAAACTGCCACATTCCTACAGCTTTTGCCCATGACTGTGCATTAGGATTCAGACCGCTTTCCATCATTGCCAGGTAAATAATCTCTTCCGGCATTCCCTCTTCCCGAGCTATCCGGCGCAACGTAGGGAACCATCGGCCACTCCGCTCTAACCAGCGCTTCATAAACGGCCGTCCAGCGTCCACCGTCAGAAATGCAATGCTCTTCTCAACCTCTTCGTTTACCGTCATGTCAATTGTGAGCTTTGAAAGGGGCTTTAACACAGGTCTTGTAGCAGACCCTGTAACAGCATCGGGGTGTGTGCGCACCGACTCATCAGCTACCCGATGACTAACGTACGGTTCCGGAGACTGATCCGAGAGGTCAGACAACGATTGTGTGTAAAATTCATAATCCTCCCGAACTACCGAGAGCAGCCGGGTATAATCTCTGTTTAACTCAATATTGGGCTCGTTACCCAGCTTTTGCAAAACACTTAAAGCACGTTCAAGCTGCCTGATGGCTGCCGCTGTGTCGGCCTTAAGAATTGCAGTTACTCCGGTATCATAGGCAGATTTAGCCTTTGAGATCGCCTCAGTAACTCTGGTGTTAAACTCAAGTTTTGGGATTTGCCGCTTTGAACCATCAAGCTCGCTAAACTCATCCTTGAACGTCGATCCTGAACTGTCGGCTCCGGCAATCGATGTGCTCGATACCGTTGCCATGGATACGGATACCATGGCAAAGAATACCACAAAGCAACAGGATCGGAGCGAAATAATCATGAAATTCCTGGGTTTGTACTGGTGAACAGGATTCAATATAGCCCCCATATCGACGCTATCCAAAGATTTTTTTGAAAAAAATAATGAATGGAAGTTCATGAAAATGTTGGAGTTGCACGATTCTATTTACACAAGGTGCAATTCACGGTCAAATAGCGTATTCTACTGGCCTTCTCCCAAGGGTTCGGCTGGTTTGGTTGTTCGTCAGACTCAGGCGCATGCCGCTTTTTTCGCTAATTTGCACTCAGACCATGAAGTTCAAGTCCAAAAAGTAAACAGTTCATTTCCCTTACCAAACCCTTCGCAACAGTTATAAGTGAGCATGTAACGTATTGTTACGTTATTTGTCGTAACAGGGCGGGGGTGAATTTTTATCCATTTAGAGTGTAACCAGAATCAATTCGCGGTGTTGAATGAGCAACGTACAACCACCGGATGAAGGTAGCTATCCTGAGCAGCCCGGACAATCGGATCAAAATGAACTATTGGTTGAGTTGTTTAAAAAAGTTCAAGATGGTAACCAGAATGCGTTTTCGGAGTTGTATGAGATAATTCGAAGGCCACTGATGGCGTATTGCTTGGTTTTAACGAGAACGGTAGACGACGCGAAAGACTTATTCAGCCTGTCAATTGCAAAGATGTACGAGGGGAGAGCCGGTTTTATTGGTGGTAATTTTGAAGCCTGGATCTTTACCATTGTTCGTAACTCATCACGTTCATTGTACAGATCTTCGCAGCGCAGGCAGGCAGAACCGATAACCGATGACGTTGCTGATGAAACAGCATCGAGTTTTGAGGAGGCAGACGAAGCAGAATATGTACGGAAGGCTATTGAAAAATTACCGCCGGAATTCAGATCTGTTATCATGCTAAAATACTTCGGTGGTCTTTCTGTGGGTGAGATAGCAATAGCTGAAGGAATTGGACAGGAATTGGTGAAAATTCGATTGTTTAGGGCAAGAAATCGGTTAGCAAAATATTTGCGACATTTGGTAGAAGAGGACTTATGAAAAGTGTAGACGACATCATTAAATCGTATATGGAGCAGGTTGAAGCCTCGGTTCAGCCTACCTATGACGATGCTAGGACAATGGTTCTTGACCAGATGAAACAAAAACAACCATCCTTTATGTGGATAGGTGTAGGAGTGCTTGCTGCTCTTGTCGTTACGCTGTTTTTGGTTCTTAATACTGCTCCGCAGGTGGTACGTATTCAGGCAATTGCACACAACGTCGAGGCCGATACGGATGTAACAGCCATCGAAGGGGTAGAGGCACCGGATGTTGTGCTTCTGCCGGATGAGACCAATAGGATATCGGAAGCCAGGACCGTAAAACAAGGTCGTACAGAACCAATTAAGTTTCAGGTTCAACCTAATACAGAAGAAGTTGATAAGCTGATTCAGGATTATGTGGCTGTTGCCAACGCAGCATCCAATCGCAATGATTCCGAGGCTGCTGCCCGTGCGTATTACGAGCTTGCGCGTACATTGGAGCTTCATGACCGGACAGATCAGGTGCAGTGGGCAGCAAATGAGGCGCTGAAGCTTGTTCCAGAAGCTTCAACCGGGCTAAAAGCCGATATAAAATCGCTGATACAGAAATACCAGAAGTAAGGGGGAGTCCTTACGGATTATCGCTCGATTTGAATTGTTATTGTTTCCAGTTCAGGTTGTGCATTTTCTTGTGAGGGCTGAACTTCTACATTTACGTTACCGGTAAGTCCCAGTTCAGAAATAATTCGCTTGCATTTCTCGGCAGATCCTCTGAAGAGTATTTTTCGTGCTTCTCGTGCGTGGTCTGTTAGGGCGGCTACCAAGCCCCTTCCTGCCTTCGAGAGTTCATTAGTTCCGTGAATGAATGTTGCAGGTGGAAAGTCCGCCGAGACCAGATCAGGCACCAGTGCCGATTTCTTGTTTGGTCGGCTCCTGATGACGACGATGTTTTGAGGTGGTGACACAGACTCATCGCCAAAGTAGTCAACAACAGTGCTTTGTATGGAAATGGTTGTTGTATCTCCGGCGAGTGCCGTTACAGGCAGATCACGCAACGGCCACGAGAACACGGTGTCCGTACTCGAAGTCCACGTATCTTCAAAGGCAAGGTTACCGCCGCTCATGGCTCGCACAACACCGCTCTGTACACCTGCTTCGGCCGTTGACCGCACACGGATCACTGCTGTTGGCGGGGTGGCATCCAAAATAGAGTCTTTATGAATGAGTTCGAACTTTGTAGCGTCCCAGATTGTAGAACCCGCATCAACGTTGGTTTCGATCAAGCGTAATCGCAGGCAGTTAAGAACCCGGACTACTACATCAGCTTTTGATTTTGTCTGGTTTGACATATCGGTAAGCTGTACCTGTGTTGCAGTGGCAAGGTACGGACGTCGTATGATGCTAACTTCGGGAAGGGGTGTTTCAAACTTCCTATCTTTATTGATCAGGAGTTCATCGGGAATCTGGGGTGCTGTTAGTATTACCTGGGGGATTTCTTTGGGAATGAACAAATTGGTTGAAACGCGCAGCTGAATTCCTGCGCTTATCTTGGCAGTTGTTAAGTCAACCTGCAGACCTAGTGAAGAAGGCACGATGGTGGCCTGCAGGTACGGCAACATGTCAATGTCTTGTGCCAGTGCGATTTTCCCTAATATTCTGGCTTCGGCAAAGTAGGTGGCAACACCGACTAACGCACCGGAGAAGCGCACACGCTCGCGCGTCCTTTCGTCATACGTTGCCGTTGGAGGATCGATAATTTTCTCTGTTGTATGCGCCAATATTGATGCAGGGAATACAAATCCACCGCCAAGCTCTGCTTCCAGAAATGGAGTTACCCGTAGGTTCAGCCGGGTAGACATCATAAGCTCGTACCAGCGTAATTCCAGACCCTCCTGCAACGTTACGGGAATTGGGATGCCTTTGGGCGAAACAATGCCCTGGATTGAGGTTCCAAGTGAAGCCGACGAAATGCCAAAACCCACATCTGCACTGATGCCAACTCCCGGCGATACCGGAATAAGTGCACCGGCATCGATATGTCCGGAAAAACCAAATGTTGTTGGGAAGTCAACGGGCGGATCAATAAATCCGCCTGGCCCCTCCGAGATTGGACCAAGTGAAACACGCTGCAAACCTCCAGAAATACCGCAATAGGTAGCAATAGCGTTGCTTTCAGGTTCCTGTGCCATCATGCCGACGCCAGGAAACAGAGCAACGGCTACACATACGTGCAGAGGAGTAAGCATCCATCTGATGAGACTGTTCAATTTGGGCCTTACCACATTCGAACGTCGGCAGTTATACCGTTTTTAACACGCTATCCGAAGGAATTATTGTTTGGCAATCATATTAAGTGCACTCCCTGCACGGAACCATTCAATTTGGTGTTTGTTCATGGTGTGCATCAACTGTATCGTGTTGGATGTACCATCTGCATGGGAAATTTTTGCAGGAAGAGGGTTCCCTACTTCCAACGCTGTAATGTCGATCGTAAAACGGTCATCCTCACGAATTACATCGTAATCGGCAGGATTTGCAAATGTTAAAGGCAGCATGCCCTGCTTTTTCAAGTTGGTTTCGTGAATTCTTGCAAAGCTTTTTACGATGATTGCCTTGCCACCCAGAAAGCGCGGTTCCATGGCTGCATGTTCGCGAGATGATCCTTCACCATAATTCTCATCGCCAACAACAACCCAAAATGTATTGCGCGCCTTGTAGTCACGCGCAACCTGGGGGACTTCGCCGTACTCACCGGTAAAGATATTCTTTATACTGTTTGCTTTGTCATTAACATGATTTATTGCGCCAATAAACATGTTGTTGGATATGTTATCCAGGTGACCTCTAAAACGTAGCCATGGTCCGGCTGCCGAAATGTGGTCAGTTGTGCATTTGCCTTTAACCTTAATCAGCAAGGGCATGTTAACAAATTCGGAAGGCTGCGGAGCAGTAAATGGCCGGAGCTCCTGCAGACGGCTGCTATCATGATTTATAATAACCTTTATGGTGCTTCCGTCGGCTGCTGGTTCTACGTAGCCATGTGGATCAGGAACAAATCCGTTATCGGGCAATTCGCTGCCTGCAGGTGGTTGAAGTAACACTCCGTTGATAGGTTCAGTAATGAAGTTGTGTGTAAGCTTCCCTGCAAGGACAAAGCCGGTTACGGTTTCCGGTGAGGCAACAAATGCATGTGTTTCCTTCATGCCGTCATTCCGGCCGGTGAAATTTCGGTTGAATGATGTAATGATGCTGTTTCGTTCTCCCGGCTGAACATCGTGTCTCTTCCACTGTCCGATACAAGGTCCGCAGGCATTGGCAAGCACTGTTCCGCCGATTCGTTCCAGCTGCTGAAGGATACCGTCGCGTTCGATGGTTGCGCGGACTTGTTCTGATCCTGGAGTTATGGTGAATTCACTCTTGGCTGTTAAGCCGTTGTCGGCTGCGTACGATGCAATGGCGGCAACCCGGCTCATGTCTTCGTACGATGAATTTGTACAGGATCCAATCAGGCCTACTTTTAGTTCTTCAGGCCAGCCGTTTTGTTTTACGGCGGCAACAAATTCACTTAGTTCCAGTGCTCTGTCGGGGGTGTATGGTCCATTAATATGCGGTTCCAGCTTTGACAGGTCGATTTCAATAACCTGGTCGTAGTAGTCATGCGGGTGTAGTTCAACTTCGGGGTCTGCCGTCAGATGCTGTGCCACACCATTGGCCATGTCAGCCACATCATGGCGTCCTGTAGCACGAAGATAGCGTTCCATTGAGCTATCGTACGGGAAGACCGAGGTCGTTGCACCGATTTCAGCACCCATGTTGCAGATTGTGCCCTTACCGGTTGCGCTGAACGATGTAGTCCCTTGCCCAAAGTATTCCACGATTGCACCGGTACCGCCCTTTACGGTTAGGATACCCGCAACCTTGAGGATTACATCCTTAGGGCTTGTCCAACCACTCATTTTGCCGGTTAGTTTAATACCGATTACCTTGGGCATGAGCAGTTCCCAGGGCATTCCAGCCATGACGTCAACAGCGTCGGCACCACCAACGCCGATGGCAATCATACCCAAGCCCCCTGCATTTGGTGTATGAGAATCGGTACCAATCATCATGCCTCCGGGGAAGGCATAGTTTTCGAGTACCACCTGATGAATGATACCTGCACCCGGCTTCCAGAAGCCAATACCGTACTTCTTGCTTACGGAAGCCAGAAATTCGAACACTTCGCTGTTCTCTATCAGGCTGTTCTGCAGGTCAGTCGAAGCCCCCACATCAGCCCGGATGAGGTGGTCGCAGTGGACAGTGCTTGGTACGGCAACGGTAGGGATACCGGCACTCATAAACTGGAGCAAGGCCATCTGAGCAGTAGCATCCTGCATGGCAACCCGGTCCGGGTTGAAATCAACATAATCCTTCCCGCGCTGCTGTTCTGCAATTGTAGCCGAGTGCAGGTGAGCATACAGGATTTTGTCGGTCAGGGTGAGTGGCCGGTTCAGAGCGGCACGAATCATAGAAATCTTTGCCGGCAGTTCATTGTAGAAGCGGGTTATCATCGACAGATTATGTGTCATCGCAGAACTAATACCTATGGTAATTGGTTAAAACAAAAGTTTACGATACGTCAGCGAGTTGTTTTGCTTGTACTGATCGGGGGATTCTAATAACATTTTTTACCAGACCCACTTTTTCAAGGAGCCATACAACCCATCCGGTAACATCGATTTGCCACCAACGCATTCCGTGAAAGGCACTGGCAGGGAATGCATGATGGTTGTTGTGCCATCCTTCGCCCAGAGCAAGCAGGCCAATTAGAAAATTGTTTCTACTGTCATCTCTGGTCTTAAACATCTTTTTTCCGGCAAAATGGCAGACGCTGTTTACACTCCAGGTAACATGAGCAGTGATGAAAACGCGAATCAGACCACCCCATAAAAAGCCGGTTGCAGCACCAGTGATCCCGTTGACAGCGTAACCAAGAATAGCTGGAAGCAGTAAGCCAACAATTGTCCAGAACACAAATGTTCTGCTAAAAAAGCGCACATACGGGTCCTTCATATATCGGTCAGCCCACTGATCTTTTATCTGGCTCAGCTCGTCAGTACGCATACTTAACAACCACTCAAAGTGTGCATGAATAAACCCACCTAAAGTGGGAGAGTGTGGGTCGCCTTCGTGATCGCTATGAGCATGATGTGCTGTGTGCACACTTGCCCAGTTTACTACCGGACCCTGAAGAGCCATTGAGCCTAAGGCAAGTGCAGTAGCTTTCACAGTTGGATGGGCTTGATATGATTTATGAACAACCAGCCGGTGATAGCCGAATGTAACACCAAACTGTGTTAATATTACACCGGCTACACACATTGAAAGGTCGAAAACGGACACGAGTCCGGAAGCTGCCAAGTAAACTCCGGCACAGGCGGCCAGGAATGGAACTACGATCAGTATAATGATTTCGGGATTTTTCACAATAAATACAGGGATGTTAAACAATACTATTAATAACCAATGAATAGTGCTTTCCTTTTAAGTCAGCGCTGAATTGCGAAATTCGGATGCTGTGCACCTGCCAGCCTTGCAGTATTTCCTATACACAAAAAATAACCCCGCCATTACAACGCGTAAGGCGGGGTTCTTCGGTTTTTCTGATGTAGATGTACGGAATTACCGCCTGTTGTTAGCGTGCTTACTTTACAATTTCAAGCAGTTCAACTTCAAAAATCAGTGCCTGGTTAGGACCAATTGATGCTCCGGCACCATTTTCGCCATAGGCAAGGCTTGGCGGGAGGTAGAAGACGTATTTGCTTCCTACCGGCATGAGTTGTAATCCTTCCGTCCATCCGGCAATAACACCATTAAGTGCAAACTCAGCGGGCTGCCCACGGTCAACCGAACTGTCGAACTTGGTGCCGTCAATCAGTGTACCGGTGTAATGAACGCGCACGGTGTTGTTAGCATTTGGCTTCTTGCCGGTACCTTCCTTAATAACACGGTACTGCAGACCTGATGGGGTGGTCATTACGCCGGTCTTGGTCTTGTTTTCTTCCAAAAACTTATTGCTCTTTGCCAGGTTCTCAACCTTGGCCTTGCTTTGTTCGGCTTCCATAGTCTTGCTTACTTCTTCTTGCAGAGACTGAAGGGCTGCCTGCATGTCGGCGTCAGCAAGTTTGCTGCTGCCGTTAAATGCATCGCGAATGCCTGCGGCAACAAGATCAATGTTTACGGGGAGTTTTTGCTGGGCCATATTTTTACCAATATTGGCTCCCAAGGCATACGACATGGTGTCTTTCTTGTTCATAATTTGTGTGTCTGCCGGTTTGGGCTGAGCGTTGCAGGCCACTGTTAAGACTGCAACGATTGTAAGGATAAAAGTGTAACGCATAGAACCTTCTAATGGGTCGTACAATGAATTAGAATCTCAAAGATACGGAGATTTTGACGCTGTTTTTACTGTTTTTTCGTAGTGTAAGAATCAAGGGTTTACCAATACGCAGGGAGTAGGGTTTTCTTGGCAAAGCAGGTTTCGGACAGATATGGTCTGGTTTACGACATTGTACGTTGCATCCCGTTTGGGAAGGTAACCACATACGGGCATATCGCTGCGGCAATCGGGGTACGGTCGGGAGCCCGCCTGGTAGGATGGGCTTTAAACTGCATTTCCGGTTCGGAGAATGCAGATATTCCTGCACATCGTGTTGTAAATCGTTTCGGTGCATTATCGGGGCGGATGCACTTTGAAACACCTTATGCAATGCGGGAGCGCCTTGAGTCGGAAGGGGTATCCTTTAACGGTGAATATGTCGATTTGGAACAATGTTTATGGATTCCGGAGCCGGTAGCCAACAACCAATAGGCGGTAACGTAGGCGGTAACGGTGTGGCACAATAATGCATTTGGCTGCACCGGTTGCAAACATTGTTTGCAACCGCACTACTGGGAAGGCTGCTACTACTATTTCCGTAAGATCTTAAAGACAGTTCTGCGGTTCTGAGCCCGGCCGGCCTCAGTATCGTTCGAGGCAACCGGTACAAAAAACGCAAAGCCACGTGGTCGTAATCTGGAGGGATCGACACCTTTTGAAATCAGATAATCCCGCACGGCATTGGCACGGGCCTCGGATAACCGCTGGTTGAATTCTTCGCCGCCAATATTGTCGGTATGACCCTGAACTTCGAGTACTACGCGTTGAAATCGCTCCAGGTCTGCGGCAAGCTGATCCAGTGTTGGATAGCTGGCCGAGTCAATCACCGAGCTATTATAGGCAAAGGCGATGTACTTGGTAAACTGCGACCCAACGTCATCGAGAGTGCGAAGTGAACTTTTGTCGTACATCCCATGCGCAACAAGGGTGTCGCGACGCGGGACTGAAATTGAGACGTTGACGTTGTGAACCGAAGGAATGTCGGGGGGCACATACGTTATCAGGTAGTAGTTCTGCAGTGAACGATAGATGTCCATAAAGATTGAGAGCAGATCGGACTTCGTATATGCCCTGTAGTATTTGCCTCCGGTGTAGAGTGCGAGTGCCTGAAGTTCTTCGTCATTGGCGTAGGCAAACCCAACACAGTAAATGCTGATGTTGTGTTTGGTAGCATACTCATAGATGTCGGAACTTTTCGCTTGTGATGTGTTTTCCTCTCCATCAGCAAAAACAACACAAACTTTGGGCTGGTGCAGCGGAACCTTGCTCAGCGATGTTAAAGCTGCCATTATGCCGTCATACACCTTCGAGAATAATCCGAGGGAGTTCTTACGGTACTCACGGAAGGCCGACAGTGCAAGCGCAGTGTCAGACGTGAGTGGGAATACTTCACGTACATCCTTGTGAAAGCCATACAGAGAAATGTAGTCGCACGGCCGTTTCATGCCGATGAACAGTTCGGTTCCGTAGTCAAGTACGCTTTTGATGCCCTTCATGCTACCACTTTGGTCCAGTGCCAGAGCTATTGAGGTGGGTATGCTGTCCTGTTCGCCAAATTCCCGAACGGTAAAGGGGCTTACATTATAGGTTTTTTCGTAGCGTTTTGTAGCGCCAACCCGTTCAATGACCGATGAAAAGTAATTAGGGGCGGTAGCAGATTTATAGGGCTCTGCCATGTGCGTCACAACATAGCCGTTTGTGTCGAGTACCCGAACAAAAAGGCGAATACTATCAGGAAACGAGTAGTGTTCAATCTTCCATACATCGGTAATCAGGGCACCAACATCTACCGAATCAATATGCCGGGTTCCTGTAAAACGAAACTGTGTTGTACGTTCCCCATCTTCGCGGAGATCAAGAATCTGACCCAATGTATGAGAGCTCTTGCACCCGCTGATCAGTAATAGAGTAGCAGTAATTGCCAGCAACCACATCGGGAGTGTTGTAGAAGGAGACTGCATCGCGTTTTACTTCAGTAGCACACTACACCTTGTGGTGTTGTTCATGTGATGCTGATGTGATGATGTTCGTTGGATAGTCATTAAAACAGAGTGAGTAGTAAAAAGGATGCACAAGGGAACGAACAGGTTGGAATGTATGTGGTACTGATGAACGCATGAAAGGAATGATTAGTGCCATAGCCCCTTGCCGATCGTACAGTAAAAGCCGTGCAGTGCTACGTCAGGAAGTATTAGCGATGACCGATGCCAACGTTTACGTTAACGCCGTTCACACGGGAATGCTCCACAAACCGTTTTAGCTGCAACGACAGAGTATCAACCTGCTTTTTAAAATTCTGATCGTACAATAGGGTATGAACAAGTCCTTTGTTGGTTTTAATATCGGTTATTACGCCATTGACGTTTGAGATCAGCGAGTCAACGCCCACAATTGTTCTGTCACCTTTTGCAATAACCGCTTCCAGCTCGGTAAGCCGGCCATCCAGTTTGTCGAGGGTTTTTGAAAGCCTGGGTTCATTATTCTGAATGGCCCTCCGAACATCCGATATTGTTGCCTTCATGTCTCTGACGGATACGGTAAGATCGGTACGGTTTTCTTCCATCCAGATTCTGGCATCGCGTACCAGAACCGCGCCATCGGCAGCGGCTGACTTAAGGTTGGCGGCCAGTGTGCCATCGGCGAGCAAACCTGTTGCCATTGCCGATAACGTGTCTAGCCGGCGGAGGAGGATAACAAGTTCACCACTAATATCGCCTACTGTTGTCACCAGCCCTCCGATATCGGAAGCCGCCCGCCCGGGCAATTCGTTTTTAGGATTAAAGCGTCCGCTTTCTGTACCAGGAATAATTTCGAGTTTTTTACCACCCGTAATTTCAAGGATGGTTACAACAGCGTGTGCGTCCGGATGGAGGTCATTAATGTGGTCAATATCGCAGGTAAGCAGAACGGAGCCATTATCAGACTGAACGCTGGTTACTCTTCCGCGCTTTACGCCATTTACAACAACAGGGGCACTGTCGTCGATCCCGCCGCTGGCAGACAGTCGAACGTTAAGAGTGGTATGACCGGTCTGTAGGTTGAAACCTTTTCCAATCAGGATACCAGCTATGAGGAGAGCAACACCTACAATGCTAACGATGCCAACAACAATTTCAGTCCGGCGTGTTTGTTCCATACGTCGGCAAAAATAGTATTGTTAACCTTGGAAGTCTTATTCCGTGTGTGAGCCGCCGATATATTCATCCAACCCAATGGAGGTTTCGGGCTTCTCCATTTCTCCGTTCACGGTGGGAGCGTCGGGCTTTTTGCTGTCGAGCATCAGAATGTTATCGGCAACAACTTCGGTCACGTATCGTTTGTTACCATCGCGATCATCAAACGTACGGTATTGCAGTTTCCCTTCAACATATACTCGAGAAGCTCGGTGGACAAGGCGCTCAACAACATCTGCAAGTCCTCGCCATGCGATGATGGTATGCCACTCTGTTTGTTCCTGAACAGCACCTTCCTTGTCCCGCCAGGTTTCGGTGGTTGCCATTCTGAACTGGGCCACCTTAATACCGGTTGATGTGAAATTTACGTCGGGATCTTTCCCAACATTCCCAATCAACATCACTTTGTTTAATGTGCGTGACATGATGTTAGACCTCCTGTTATGTCAACTTGCATTACTGATCCGATGCCTAATATAGTTATGACATCGCTGAATTGGTACTATTCAGTGTCAGAAATGCAAAAAAATGTGACAAACGCAAGAAAAATCAATAGCACTCAATACTGGGTGTGAGGCTTTCAGGAGGTATAAAAAGCAGTTGGACCGCGTTGGTGTTTTCCGTGATTTAGCTAAGGCTATATTCGTCGATTTTTCTGTAGAGCGTGCGTTCGCTAATTCCAAGGAGTTGGGCTGCTTCTCTGCGGCGGCCGTGAGTTTTCCGTAGGGCTGCTTCAATGGCAAGGCGTTCGATTTTCGCAAGGTTCAGCTCGTCAAACTCTATCACCTGATCACTGTCACTGGTAATCAGCTTAGCGTCGCCATTGGTAATCACCTGATCCTGCATCCTGTCGTTAACGTTTAACAGGTGATGGATTGCATTTTTCATTTCATACACTTCGGCGGTAAGCTGTAAAACTGATCTGTAAAGCATGGTCGTCTCGTTCGGATCAAAAGGTGGGTAAACGTCTGTTAATCTCATTAACGCCTGAGGGTGCGGTTCGGTTACGCTTTCGGGTAAAATATATGGTGCAATTGTTCTGGTTGTGATTCTGGCACCTCGTTCCAGTGTGACGATTGTTTCAATCATATTGCGCAATTCACGCACATTCCCGTGCCATGGGAGGGCTTCCAGCTGAGAGAGCGCCTGTTCGTCAATCCCTTGATACACAAATCCGTTTTTATCGGCTGTTTTTGTTGCAAAGTATTCAACCAGCAGGGGGATATCGGTTGGATGCTGACGCAGCGGAGGCAAATGAATGTTTACCGAGTTTAGCCTGAAATACAGGTCCTGCCGGAACCGACCCTGCTTTACCTCAAAGAGCAGGTCACGATTTGTTGCGGCAATAATTCGTGTGTCAACGCGCTGGACCGACGAAGATCCAAGGCGCGAGAACTCACCGCTTTCAAGGATACGCAGCAACTTCACCTGGGTACCAATCGGCATTTCTCCAATTTCGTCCAGGAAAATGGTCCCACGGTCTGCAGCCTCGAAAAACCCTTTTCTCTTCTCATCTGCGCCTGTATAAGCCCCTTTCTCGGCCCCAAAGAGCTCGCTTTCCAGAAGGGTTTCCGGGATAGCCCCGCAGTTAACGCTTACAAACGGGAATCGTTTCCGGGCGCTGAGTGCATGAAGTGCTTGCGCAAAGATTTCTTTTCCGGTTCCGGTTTCTCCGGTGATCAATGCAGTAAGATCTGTTGGCGCAACCTGCACCAGTCTGCTCATAGCTTGTAGCATGGGGATGCTGTCGCCCACAATGCCAAAGCGTTGTTCTAACTGTTGAACGATTTCCTGACTTATTATACTCATACCGCAACTTCTGCCAATCCTAAAAGTTTACTACCTGCGTTTGCTCCATTCTGCCCATCCACCGGTGAAGATGTATATGGGACCGTACCCGAATTGGGTGAGCGTATTTGCGACAAGGTGACTCAGTTCGCATTCACCTCCGTCACAGTACACCAGAATTGGTTTGTCTCGAGGTACCATTGCCAATAAATCCTGTATCCTGCTTTCTACTTCTCCGCCATAAACGTTAACCGCATCCCTTATCCTACCCTTGGCGTATGTTTCGGGGGTACGGGCATCGATTAAATAATGGTCATCGGATAAAAGCCGTTCAAACTGCGAAAGCGAGATCTCGAGAACCTTTCCAGGCTGAGGAACAAACTCATGAGTCTGAGTTTTGCTTTGCGGCTGACCGGCCTTTTCGCTATTAACGTCAGAAATTGAATTTGGTTGCTCATTCATTTTGTCAGCCGCGTCTGCCGGTTTTGTTTCGGAAGAACTTAACTGCATTGTGTCATTTACAGATACGTTGGGTTGAGTGTTTCCAAACAACAGTGAGTCTGTTGCCTGAATGCGTTCAAATTGTGGTTTTAACCAGGCAATGCGCTTACTGTTCAGCTGGTTAAAGCCTAAGGCAAGTCCGGCTGCTGCCAGAACAAAAATTGCTGTCTCCCGCACAAGAGTGTTTCGAAAGATGCTCCTGGCTGGTGATGGAGGCAAAGGGGCTGGGCCAGGCGTGCGAGAAGATTCTGATGCCTGGTGCGACTGCGTCATGGCTCCAAGGGGCTCACCACCAAGCAAATGGAAATGGAGGTGAAAAACAGTCTGTCCGGCATCGCTGTTAACATTTGTTACTACCCGATATCCACCGTCCTGAATATCAAATTTGGCTGCAAGGTTTTTTGCAACAATGAAGACCTTGCCAACTAAAATCTGATGTTCTTCGCTGAGAAATGCGATGCTTGGGATGGGTTGCTTGGGAATGATTAGGATGTGGACCGGAGCAACGGGCGCAATATCACGAATGGCAATAACATCATCATCTTCATATTCAATGGTGGCAGGGATCTCCCTGGCAATAATGCGTTCAAAAACTGTCATGGGTTGTCTCCGGCTTTGGTGAGCATACTACGGTATGGTAGTCTGTTTAATATATTCGAAAATTACAAGTTGTGCGGCGATGATGCTTCTGATCTGGTGATCCGCACTTTCTTTTTCGGCGGGTCTGTCGGCCTTTACCACGTCAGGATGCCACTTCTTTAGCTGTCTGCGATATTCAGTTTGCAATTCAGCCAATGTGGGGAGGCGTGAAAAACCAAAAACGTTAAGGGCCTCATGGACTTCTGTTGGAATTGTGTTCTTGTGGTGTAGGACTGCTTCGTCAATTGCTCGACGAAGTTCCGTATCGGCGTCAGGAACCACAGTGTTGTCAAATCCGTAATCTGGGGATGGTGTTTGGCTGCCAAATTGAGATTGGAGCAACGATGCAATTCTGTTCAAAATTTGTCCCATGTTCCTATCGCGGATAACGTACAGAAATGAGCTTTAGTACAATCGTACGCCAAAGGAGAAATATCCCAGCAGTGGCTCGGATGCAACATTTGCAGGGTTGTTGAGGAACCAGAAGCGCTTCCCCAGGCTTAGCTTTACCGGGCCGATCGGTGTGTCAAGGCCAAACGTGGTGCCAACACCGTGTTTAAGAACCGACAGCTTTATTTGCTCCGGATACGCCCAGACAGCGCCAAGATTATACTGCACACTCAGGTAGGTAGGGAACAGTATATCGATGGGAAGCCGGTATCTGACTTCAATGTTTCCCAGTACCAGTTGCCTGCCACGCTCCTGGTCTTCGCGCATACCCAGAAACATGTCTTGTCCGCCCAGCGAAAACAACTCAGCCGCTGGGAGGCTGTTGTCTGCAGCACCAATTTGCACCGATGGCAGAAGAGCGAACGGTTCCAGATTAAAGACTGGCGACAACTGGGCAAAGACCTTGGTAAAGGAGATACCGGTTTGAGGCGTCAGGAAGCCTGATTCCAGTGACAGATTGATCATACGTCCGCGCTGCGGGAAGGCAACCGTTGCTCTGTCATCCCAGCGAATTACTCCCCGTACCGTTGTGATGGGCTGGTATGGATCCGGGGGTTTGGCAGACATATTCTGGTAGCGCTGATATTCGTATCTGAACTCGGCCAGGATTATGCCATTTCGTTCCAACTGGCGCCCGGCACTAAGGCGCAACCCGTATCTGTCTTCGGAAAAGTTTCCCGTACGGTCGGTAATCACCTTGGTTCTGGTTGAACGGGGCGATCTTTCGTACGTCCATACCTCTTTGAAGCCGGCATACAGCTTAAGGCCGGCTGTCCACAGGGTTCCCAGGATTCTTGGCAATTCCGCATTGAGGGCAGCTTCTCCGATACGCGATGAAATTAGTCCGTGTAAGCCCAGCCTGACGCCACTTGAAAACAGGCTTTGATGGATGAAGTCAAAACTTGCCTGGGCATAGCGCTCGTTATCTGTTCGGGCACCGATTTTTAACAGCTGGTTGCCTCTGTCTGTTGCCCCAACCACAATATTCACCCCGGTACCGCTGGCAGGAACAACCGACATGTCTACGTCGGCAAATAGTTCGCTTGACCGGAGGCGTTCGCTCGTGTTTCGAAGATCATCGATAGAAAAGTGGGAGCCTGCGCTAATAGTAAATTCCTTGATGATATCTCGGTAGTCAACCGGTCTCAGTGAACTTACCTGAACGGAGTTCAGCATGCCACCGTCCAGCCACACGGTAACCCGTTTTGCTACAGAGTCGTACGTCATTGATCGTACAAATGCAAATGGCCATCCCGAGGTGTGGAGTGCTCTTTGTAACTGCCACTGATAGTGATGAACAAAGTTGCTGCTCCAACTTCTGCCATGCATTTCCCGAAGAACAGAGTCAACAGCAGTAATACCGGTGAGGTCCGGCGAGGCGTTCAGAACAACACTCAAGACCATGGTTCTCATCATGATACTGTCCTGCTGTTCTGGTGTACGCCGGATTGCAGGGTCCGAATTTAAGCGTATCTGCGCCTTCCGTATCAGCGTTTGAATCTCGGGAACTGCCTGCTGTCCGGCTTTGGCACCCGAATCAATAATCGCTGCAGCGTTTGAGAAATCAAATGTTGAATAATCCGGTATGTCCGGCGTAATCACAAAGTCAGCAGCGCCAAGGTTGATGCTGTCACGTTGCTTCATGGCAGCAGTAAGTGACTGCGTAGCAAGGTCGAGTGCATCAACAAGATCTGTTTGCGGCATGTAACCGCTAACAGTGTTAACAACGATGATAATATCAGGACGGAGTTCCTTTGCCGCCTCAGTGGGGATGTTGGCAACCAGACCTCCGTCAACCAATACCGATGTGTCTAATCGTACAGGAGCATACCGCAACGGGAAAGTGGCGCTGGCCTGTATTGCCGTAGCAAGGTTACCATTGCTGAGAGCAACCCACCTACCGTCTGAAAGGTTGGTAGCCACAGCTCGAAATCTGCAGCGAAGGCTGTCGAAATTGGTGACGGTATTGTACGGACTCCTCCATAAATACTCCCGGATCACACTGGCAAACTGCGAGCTGCTGCTCAGAGCCTGGGGGGGCAGAAATGTGAAGTCACGGAATCGAAGTGTAAGGATGCTCCGGTCTTCTTCGGTTTTCTGAGCATAAAACATGGTCTCACGCCTGGTATTGTCCTGGAGCGACAAAACCTTATCCCAGTGTGCATTTCTAAGGATACTGTCGATTTCAGATCCCGAATATCCGGCAGCATACAGCCCGCCTACTACAGCACCAATGCTGGTTCCAACAACAATGTCAGGAGCGATGCCGGCATGCTCAAGTTGTTTAAGAACGCCTGCCTGGGCAAGGCCGCGTGCACCGCCACCGGTAAGAACAAGCGCAATCGTTGGTCGGGGTGATGCACATACCTTTGTCACTGCAACTATGCAGTACATGACAAGACACAGGGTACGAAATGCGAACATGAAGCTTACCTGGAACAGTAACAGTGCGTGTGACAAAATGATACGTTAGCCGATGTACCGTGAGCTGTGGTTATTTACTGTTGATCCTGCTGATAATACACTGTGTTCATTGCTGTCCATAGCCCACGATGCTGATCTTCTAAAGCAATTCGGTTGGAACATGCAAGGTAGGCAAGCTCCGCCGTACCTTCATGCGTATAAATGTCAGAACTTCGCCCGGTTCTCAGCACATTTACAATAATTGCTGCAACCTCATCTGCCGACAACATCTTCTTTAAAGGGGCTAATGGCAGCCCCATCTCCTTGCATATCGTGCGCGATGCCGGAATTGCCCTGGAGTACAAATCATGAATCGACCGCTGTTCGGTAACATGACTCCACTCGGTGCTTACACCGGAGGGACAAATTACGGTTGCATTGATGCTGGTGGTGATTAGCTCTGCCCGCAATGCAGCCACAAAGCCCACCAGTGCATGCTTTGCAGCAACGTAGGCTGCGTTAAAGGGATAACCAATTTTACCGGCCATGCTGCTAACATAAATATGATGACCATTGTTGTTACTGATCATGGCCGGCAGCAGCGCCCGTGTAAGATAAAACGGAGCGTCCACGTTTAGAGCAAACATCGTACGCCATACATTGGTTCCGGTGTCCTGAACAGCCGCACAGTTCCCTCGTCCCGCATTATGTATTACAACGTCAACCATCCCCAGATACTCTTCAGCCTTCCGTGCCAGGTCGATGCACGAAGTCTCTGATTCCAGGTCTGTGGTTACTCCCAAGGCTTGTCCGCCCAGCTCATGAATGGTTTGCACTGCATTCTGCAATCTGTTGGCACGCCGGCCTGCCAGTACAAGCCGGGATCCGGCAGTACCCAGCATGGTGGCAAGTGCAAGGCCGATGCCTGATGTTGCACCCGTAATGATGATATTCATAGTATTCGAAAGCCGGAATAAATTCTGGGTTCAGTTTCGAGGTCAGTACATTGCACCGATTCAACGCGACTGTGTGCGGGACCCTGTCGTAGAAGCATCTCGAACTCCGATAGACTGACGGTACTTCCCTGGGCAATACACTCTACCGTTTTATCTTCAAGATTTGTAATAAAGCCAGTCAAGTCCAGCCTGTTTGCATGGTAAAGTGCAAAGCGCCGGTATCCAACTCCCTGTACCTTCCCTGAAATTAAATAGTGAACACTTGCCATGTTATACCTTTCTTGAAACAATTGTAGCTGTTGCCTGCGCCGTTGGCATTAGTAGCATATCATGTACGCTAACATGTGGCGGCCGGGTTGCTACCCACAGCGCGGCATCGGCAACATCTTCGGCTGTGAGCGGGGTTAGTCCCTGATATACCGATTGGGCTCGCTGAGCATCGCCATGAAAGCGAACAAGGCTGAATTCCGTATCAACCATGCCAGGGTCAATGGAACATACCCGCACACCGGTTCCGTTAATATCGATTTGCAAACTGTCACTTATCATCTTTACGGCAGCCTTGGTTGCCGAATACACATTCCCGCCAGGATATGGCTGTCGGCCCGCGATAGAGGCGACGTTTATGATCGTACCGGATCCGCGTTGTATCATGCCCGGTAACACACATTTGGTCACCCACAGCAAACCTTTAATATTGGTGTCAATCATCTCATCCCAGTCTGTGTCGGAACCCTGGTGAAGGGGGCTAAGGCCACGCGACAAACCGGCATTGTTGACCAGAACATCAATGTGCTGCAAAGTTTGTGGCAGTGACGCATAACACGTGCGAACGGCTTCCCGGTCTCTAACATCAATACGGTGTGTGTATAGTCTTCCGTCCGCAAGCTGTTCTACCACCTCTATCGGACGTCGGGCCCAGCCTATCACTGTTGCACCTGCATGCAAAAACGTCAGCATGCATGCCCTGCCAATTCCCGAAGATGCTCCAGTTACGAGTACAACTTTGTTCTTCATGAGGGTAAATTTATCGAATGTATTCAACCCCTCCGCTTTCGAATTCTCGGTTTCAGATCGTACTTCCTGAACTTCAGACGATTGAGCTGTACGATGGAACCCGGGTAAACATCATAGAAAAGCCCACTGCTGGTTTAGTTACGATAAAGGTGATTTTTCACACCGGTGATGTGAATGGTACCGTACCGGGTGCCATTGCGTTTATGGCGGAACTGTTAACACGGAGAACGAAGTGCAAGGACACCGTGCAATGGAACACGTATATTGAACAGCGTGGTTGTACCATTGCGGCAACTACCTCGCACAGCAATGTGGTGTTTACCGGTACCGGCTTAGCCGAACATTTTTCCTTCCTGGTTGACGCTTTAGGCGAATGTTTAGGTCAGCCCGGATTAATCGAGATTGAACTGGAACGTCTGAAGCTGCAGTGGATTACCGAGGCGCAAATCAACCACAGCGATCCGGAATGGCTGGCAGGCAGGGCAATGCATATTGCCTGCTACGGGAACCATCGGTACGGAACTCCGGTTCGAGGGAATGTAGAAAGCATGGAAGAGCATACCATCCAGGGTCAATGGGAAGCATATCGCACCATGGTATCTGCACAACGCGATATTGTAGTAACCGGACCCCTATCATCTGATGATGTCGCAGCTACAGTGCGTAACCTCTTACACGATTTCCCAACGCCACGCCCCTCAGGTTTGCCGGATGATGTCAGAGAAGTACCGCATACAGCAGTAGTGGCAGGCATACCCGATGCATTGCAGACAGTGTATTCGATTGCTATGCCTGCCGTTGGGTACCATCATCCCGATTATGCACGGCTGCTGCTTGTAACAACAGTGCTGGGAGGTTATTCGCTTGCACGACTGTTCATGGAGCTTCGCGAGCGGAAAGCGTATACCTACGGCGCATATTCCGAGCTGATTGTTCGCCGGTTTTCTGCACTTACCATCATCACCACTGCCGTTGGATCTGAATACTCGGCTGACGCGCTGGATAGTATTGCTAACATTGTTCACGAGTTAGCAGCGGCACCCATTCCTGCGGAGGAACTGCACAATGCAAAGCAATTCCTGGTTGGCGAATTCCTACGGAGAACCGAGACTGCCGGTCAGCTTGCAGATCTGATTCAAACAGGTGTTATACACGAACTACCCTGGAGTTTTTTTGCGGACAGCTTGCAGCACTTACAAAACGCAACGCCTGAAGATCTGCTATCGGTCCAGCATACCTACCTCACGCCCGACCAATGGTCCATCGGCGTTAGCGGTAACCCCTCGCAGCTCATGGACGCAGTAAGCCAGCACTCCGGAGGGGTTAGTCTATGGGTGCCGGATGTTTCGGATACAGAGGAATAACCAACCGGATATCTGCCGTCAGCCCGTAAAGAGCTATTTTTACCAATCCCATGATATACGCCGATTATGCATCTACAACGCCGGTGGACCCGGCAGTACTCCGTGAAATGCAGCCGTTTTTTACCGATGTGTTCTATAACACATCAAGCAACCATGCCGGTGGTATAGCTGCACAACGCGCTGTTATGAAGGCCCGGATGGACATTGCCCGTTGTTTGGGAACAACAATGGGGAGTGTATTGTTTACCAGCGGCTCCACCGAAGCAATTTCACTGGCTGTTCTCGGGCATTTCCGCAATTCCGCGCAGCGCCGTCCCGGACAACCAAATACCTTTGTGACGTGCGCCACCGAGCATGCTGCCATGCTGGATACCGCCAAGCAGCTGCAAAAAGAAGGCTATACTGTACGGATCGTTGATGTTGATGCTGACGGAGTAGTGGTACCTGAAAGCCTTAGGAATGCACTCGATGAAACCGTACTCATGGTATCGGTTATGGCAGTAAACAACGAGACCGGTGTTATCCAGGATATCAAATCCATTGCATCGGCGGCCCATGACGTTGGCGCACTGTTTATGACGGATGCCACCCAGGCATTTGGGAAACTCCCCCTGAACGTAACAGATCTGGGCGCTGACTTGCTGTGTATTTCCGCACACAAGATATACGGACCCAAAGGAACAGGTGCACTGATTTGTGCCACGCCAGAGAGCAAGGTGCTCCAGCCCCTTCAGTTTGGTGGTGGACAGGAAAACGGAGTTCGCAGCGGTACCCTGAATGTACCCGGTATTGTGGGTCTGGCAGCAGCCGGAACTCTTGCCTATCAGATGCTCGACGAAGAAAGTACAAGGATTAAAGCCCTCCGTGACAGCTTCGAGGAATCAATGAAACAACTTGGAGCCACGGTTAACGGTGAAGGGGCTGAAAGGTGCTATCACGTTTCGAATATTACGTTTAAGGATGTAACGGCTGATGCTTTACTGGACATGCTGGATGACGTTTGTTGCAGCAAAGGGAGCGCCTGCTCTTCGGCAAAAACAACACCCAGCCATGTGCTGAAAGCAATGGGCTTGTCAGATTACAGTGCATCATGCTCACTACGGTTCTCATTTGGACGTTATAGCACCGACAGTGAGGTACAGTTGTTAATTCAGCGCCTGATTGCTGTAGCACTGACGTCAAAGTAACGAAGAGTGCGCCGTACGCCACACCGTGAGTTTTTCATACACCATCGAATATCAAATAGTCAATGACAGACACAGAACAACTGAAACAGTTATCAGCAGGAATACAGACCGTACGGGAAGAAATCAGTAAGGTTATTATTGGTCAAACAGACATTGTTGAGCAGCTACTGGTATCGTTGTTCGCTCGCGGACACTGTCTGCTGGTAGGCGTACCCGGACTGGCCAAAACGCTGCTTATTCGAACGTTAGCCAACTCTCTTGATTTATCGTTCTCACGAGTACAGTTTACACCCGACCTGATGCCGGGCGACATTACGGGTACAGAAGTTATCGAAGACAACCGGACCACCGGACAGAAAAGTTTCCGTTTTGTTAAGGGTCCTGTATTTGCCAACATAGTGCTGGCTGACGAAATAAACCGTACTCCGCCCAAAACACAGGCAGCCCTGCTTGAAGCAATGCAGGAGCACAATGTAACTGCTGCCGGCACAACCTATAAACTGCCAGAGCCGTTTTTTGTTCTTGCAACCCAGAATCCAATCGAACAGGAAGGTACCTATCCGTTGCCTGAAGCCCAGCTGGACCGCTTTATGTTTAACCTGCTGCTGGACTACCCCTCGTTTACAGAGGAGCTGCAGATCGTTCGGTCAACCACGCTTGAAAGTTTAACCCAGGTTAGCACGGTGATGGGTGCCGATCAGATTCTTGCCTCGCAGAATTTGGTTCGAAGAGTTCCGATTGCCGAGAATGTTGTTGAATATGCAGTGAAACTGGTGCAGGCAACAAGACCCTCCACATCTGACAATGCAATGGTACGAGATTTTGTTGCGTACGGTGCCGGTCCCAGAGCCTCGCAATATCTTGTGCTTGGGGCAAAAGCACGTGCCGCTATTACCGGACGTCCGACGCCCGAGATTGCCGATGTTATTGCCGTAACATTGCCGGTACTCCGTCATCGTATAGTAACGAATTTTAATGCTGAAGCTGAAGGCGTATCTGTTGACACGATAATTTCATCGCTGGTGGCAGGTATGGCGCGGTAATCCGTGCTTTCCTTTCAGACGTAGGAAGTAAATCAACCGGACCTTGATATCGGGCGTGATCCTTTCGTGGAATGCATGGTGTTATTAGGTCGCAAGTCCGAATTTGTGCAAAGAACAGTTATGGAATTGGTAGCAATTGTTGGCAGACCAAATGTTGGTAAGAGCACCCTCTTCAATCGGATTATTGAGGAGAGGCACGCCATTGTTGAAAGTGAACCTGGGGTAACGCGAGACCGGCTATATGCCAAGGCAGAGTGGGCAGGAAAACACTTCCAGCTTGTGGACACCGGTGGGATTGTGCCACAAAGCGATGAGCTGTTTGACAAAGCAATTCGCGAGCAGGCGTTTATGGCAATCGATGAGGCTGATCACATCGTGTTTGTAGTTGACTCACGTGATGGCATAACACCAACTGACAGGGAAATCGCCCATATTCTCAGGCAGAGCTCCAAGCCGGTTACCCTGGTTGTTAATAAATGCGATGCTCCCAATAGCGACCTCGCTGCTGCCGAATTTTATGAATTGGGTCTGGGTGATCCGTTTCCCATCAGCGCCCTAAATGGACGCAGCACGGGTGACTTTTTAGATCACGTGGTCGGCGATTTCTCGGACAAGCCCGAAGAAACCGATACAAGGCTGAAGATTGCAATCGTGGGAAGACCTAACGTTGGGAAAAGCTCACTGACCAATGCGCTTCTGGGTAAGGACAGAATGGTGGTAACGCCAATAGCTGGAACAACCCGGGATGCTATCGACAGCGTAGTTACGTATTATGGTAGAGAGATTGTGCTCATTGATACTGCCGGGTTGCGCAGGCGAAGTCAGATTAAAGAAAGCGTTGAAGTGTATTCAACCATGCGTACCTCCAGGGCCATTGACCGGGCTGACGTGGTAATTGTAATGATTGATGCTACACAGGGTCTGGAACAGCAAGACAAGCGCATCCTCTCGGAAGTAGAACAGGCACGCAGGGGGATGATAATTGCTGTTAACAAATGGGACCTTGTTGAGAAAGACACGAATACTGCCGATGCCTTCACCAGAAAAATAAAGGAAGAACTGCGAACGATGGACTACGTGCCGGTAGTGTTTATCAGTGCGTTAACCAAGCAGAGAGTTACCAAGCTGTTAGAAATGGCAGAAGCTATCCAGCAGCGCCGGATGATGCGTATAGCAACGCACGAGGTAAATGAACGGCTGATCGAAATTCTGGAGCGCACACCGCCACCGGCTATCCGCGGCAGGGACCTCCGAATCAACTACGTTACCCAGGTAAAATCCGGACCGCCGGTATTTGCTTTCTTCCTAAACTATCCCGACCTGCTTCCCGACTCGTACAAGCGTTATATCGAGCGGCAGCTTCGGCAACTGTACGATTATACCGGAGTGCCAATTTCCTTCGTCTTTCGAAAGAAAAATAAAGATCGTGAATAAAGGAATGCCAGGTGACTATTACAAGAAACACCTAATTCCGATACCAGTCAGGCTTTGCAAATCATTTTCCTGGTCTCTACCAGGCCGAGATCCCGCCCTTGAGATTCACGGGCTTGCAGAATCCGCTCAGTTCAAGAAACATGCATGCCTGGCCTGACCGACCGCCCGACCTGCAGTACACGATGATTTCGCAGTCTTTATGGCACTCAATCTCACTTAGCCTTGATTCAAGTTCGTGAAGGGGGATATGGATTGCTCCCGGAAGGTGGAATTCATCCCATTCTTCGTTGGTCCGTACATCCAGGATGATGAGTTCTTCGTTGTTTTCAATCCGTCGTTTAAGAACATCTGTTGATATCAAATTAGTCATAATTGCTATAAATGATTAATTCCCAATACGTGCTAATCCGTGTCTGTCCAAAATTTCGATATTGCCACGCGAGAGCTTAACAAAGCCCTTCTGATTAAAATCGTGCAACAGTCGGGTGACTACTTCACGGGCCGTTCCTGCCTCGTCTGCAAGCTGCTCGTGAGTTATCTTTATTATATTGCTTTGGTGTCGTATGCCATATTCCAGCAGAATATCAGCAATGCGCTCATCCATTTTTGAAAACGTAACTTCTTCTACAAGCAACATGGCATCTGCCAGCCTTGAGGCAAACTCTGCAAACACATAATCGCGGGCTGCACGGTTCTGATGGACCAGGTTGTTAAACGCCTCCACGCTCATTGTAGCAATTACGGCGTCTTCGTCAACTACCGCCGATGCCGTGTGAATGGGATTGCTTAATGCACAACTCATAGAAAGAATACAACCGTCTCCCGGCCCCAGGCGATATAGCGTGATGGAACGTCCGCTGTCGTGTTCCTTAAACACCCGCACGCTTCCCTGGATTAAAAAACCAACTCGAATACAGCCTGAATTCTCGGCATAGAAAATTGAACCGCGCGACATGGTTACGTATTCAACGGTTGCGAGATTTTGCAAGAACGACAGTTTGGGCGGCAACAAGGTGGTATCAATTTTGGCATGTGGACTCATAATGCATGCACAATTTTCGTGGACTAAAACAACGGATTCATCAAAAATAACGGCAGGTTCGTGGAAAACAGGTTGCCTAATGACGATCTTTTAGCGTGGTTCGTGACCGAAACTGTTTTTTCACCCAATCAAGGAGTAGTTATGGAAATCAGTGAACGCCACCTGTCACGCATCATTCAGTCCGCCTTCCGGCAACTCAGTGCCGATGACATCGAAGACGTGCTTGCCGAAGTTCGCAGTGCGATTTTCACTGCCCAATCTGCCGGGAAGGTAATTCTGAACGTACATGCATACTCCTGTACCGTTGCCAAACGCAGGGCAAGTGTTTATGCCAGACAGAAACGCCGATATGTATCGGCAGAGGCTGACCCGCTTGATGACTCTGAGGGCTGGACGGTCCTGGATACGTTAACTGCCGACGCTGGCAGTGAGAACTGTGAAGATGAAATCGATGTTGCCAGTGTGTTGCGCGAGGTACCCCGGCATTATGCTACCGTATTGCGCCGCCACTACCTTGAGGGTGAAGATTTCGGGCTGATAGCCAGTGCCGAAGGCGTTAGTGATGTCTGTATCCGAAAACGTCATGAACGGGCACTGAAATGGGCGCGCAAACGGTTTAGACCGCGTGAATAAATGCGTCTTGGCACAGTAAACCTATACATCCGGGCTGGCATCGTCGGCGTCTGTTATGTTGCCCTGCAACTCTCTAATCTTGGACAGGTCATGCGCCACATCTACAACGTTGCGTACAACGCCTTGTGTTGTGCCAAAATAAACCGTGTCGAACCGTGAAAACGTAGCCTCATCGGTAGTTGACAGTAGTTCAGCCATTTCGAACCGTAGTTTGTTAACGTTCAGCATAAACTCGTCTTCGAGTTGACGGAATCCGGTATCTCCCTGCCGGAGCCTGCGGAGTTCGGAGTAGATCTGCCACACCGTTGCTCCGGTTATCGTGATAGCATTAAACTCGCCCGGAGCGTCTCGCTGCGCTGCAACTTCGAGCAGGACTCCGATATCAGAGCGCTTGCGAAAGCCCCCTTTCACTGCCTGGTCAAGATAGCCAAGAACTGCTTCTGTATCAGCCGACAACAGCATAGCACACCAATGAAGTATGAATGATGAGTATAAACAAACTTAATACTGAATTGTTGAGAGGATCGATCGAAATGCCTGGTCAAGTTCCAGGTCGGTTGGCATCTGCCGGGCAGTAAAGGTTAGCGGTGCCAGGGCAAATTCATACAGTTGTTGTTCGGTACTCTGAAAAACTGCGCACCGTATAACTCCGCGATTCGCTACGCTATAGTCAACTCTGCCAAAAACACGAGTACCAACTGTATCAACGTGAACTGTGCCTGCCATAACGGCTTGCCGCCCGGAATGTCGGTTACGGATTTCGAAAACACTTTCTGCCAGTGCGTGTAGTCCGTTTGCACGAACGCCTGTGAGGATTGTTTCTGCCGGTGGTATGGTTCGGAAAACCGCAGCAACGGTGTAGTTGGTGTTTACGGCCAGAGCCAGCGTTCCATCCAACCCATCCGGATTAAGAAGCTGCCAGCCCTCGGGGAGCAACGCAACCATATCGCCGGTACTACTCCGCACCATCAGATCACTCATAGCAAGAAGTGGCAGGGGGCTTGGTTTTGCATGCTCAACGGGAGTCTGCTGTTTATCGGGAGCCTTAACAAACAGACATCCGTGCAGTAGGACGATAAAAAAACTGAGAACAAAGGAATGTTTTAGTGCCACGCTTTTTCGCCGGCTGTGACAGGTACGGACAGGGTGTTGTAAAATGGGACTAGCGGACATGAATAATTACTGTTATAGGCACAGTATGGGTTATAGGCCATGTTGAAATCAATCACGTATTGTCCGCTGGCAGATACAGGAACTTCAACATATCTGCCAAGTTCGTATGCGTCGGTACCACATGTAGCATCCTTGAACGGAATAAAGAAAACCTCTCCGGCAACAGGTTCTAAAAACTTAAATGACCACAGAGTGTACTCAGTACCCTGAATTATAAACACGAACTTTCCAATACGAAGTGCAGTTCGGAGCTCATCCTTTGATGTTGTCATCTGAACCGTATCAACATGAGTTTCGGGGATATACCTGGCAGGTACTGCCCAGGCGGGGCTGACAGGGAAGTAGTTGAGCCCCTTAAAGCCAATTCTCTCCTCAACGGGGATTGGGCTCCATACTTCCTCGATAAATGCCTGGTTTTTGTCAGCTCTAAACTTTGTTATTGAATTAACGTCGTATGCCATTGACTGTTCGGCATTACAGCCAACAAGTACCAGGAAGAGGATGAAAAGTGTCATTAGAATTTATTCCTGAACATCATAGATTCAACGGGAATGGGCTTCCGCTCGGTATATTTTGCCGATTCTTTTCGATTATACGGATTAATTACCGAACCCTGTACTTCAAAATAAATCAGCTGGCCGATAGGCATACCAGCATACACACGAACGGGTATCTTCACGCTAATCTCAAGTGTCCAGTAATTGCAAAACCCTACGTCTCCTTTCCCTGCCGTAGCATGAATGTCAATGCCAAGCCTACCTACACTGCTCTTGCCTTCGAGAAAGGGTACATGGTTATGTGTTTCGGTGTATTCCTGGGTAACGCCAAGATACAGGAAATCAGGAAGCAGAACAAAACCGGATTCGGGAATTTCAAAGGTAGTGATGGTGTTGTGCTTCCTTGCGTCGAGTTCAGGTTGGTTGTACGTAGCAAGGGTGCTGCCCAGATGTACATCGTACGAATTGCTTCCCAGACACTCAGGGTTAAACGGCTCAATTACAATCGTTCCGCTTTTGATACAGGATAGGATCTCGGCATCGGATAAAATCATGTGCAAATGTATGAGATTACGTCTTTCTACCGTTGTCCCAGGGTTGCATAGCGTGGTTATTGCATTTCGAAGACCGCCTCAATGGAGACGCGCATTGCAAGTTCACCAGCTTCGACGGGGGTTTCGGTATCTGCTTTGGCCATGAGTGCCTGTGCAGACGACCTCATGTATTCGCGGACAGGTACGTCGCCCGAACTGGCTGCGTGAATGGTTACCACGTGACCTAACGAGGCACCGGCAGCGGCAGCGATTGCCATTGCTCGGTTTCGGGCATTCTTAGTGGCTTCAACACGAAGGCTGTCACGCACGGCATCTGCTCGTGTGGAAGCAAACACCAGGCTGTTTAGTATGTTGCTGCCACCAGACAAGCCGGCACTGAGCACTTGCTCAACTTTTTGTAAGTCACGAATTGTGATGGTTACGGAGTTTCGCATTCTGTACGTTACAAGCTCCTGCCGGCCTGTGCTGTAGTTGTATACCGGCTGAATACTCAGCGCTGACGTCTGAATGTCTTTTGCGGGAATACCCGCAGACTTTACGTTGCTTATGATAGCACGCACCTTTGCATCATTTTCGGTTCGAATTTTATGAATATCAAGCCCGTCTATCTCCACCCCGATGGTAACGTAGGCAATGTCGGGTGGTAGGTCTGTTCTGGCCTCGCCGCTAACAGTAATCAAGCGTCTGGTATCTACGTATTGCGAAAATGCCATGGTGCAGCCCGAGGCCAGTAATACGGCAATGATGATGAGTCTGTTCATAGTTGCATTTCCTCTAAAATTGTGGTTGTTGATTCCCATTCCTGCAGCAGGGAGGCAAGCAACATTCGTGCGGTTTCGTAGCGCTGTGTTGTTTTGTGTTGCAGCACGGGATCTTTATACAACTCAGGATCAGCCAGTGTTGTCTCGCACTCGGCGATTGTTTTTTCCTGTACGGTTACCTGACGTTCAATATCGTTAATTCGTTGCTCTAATCGTTTGCGCTCACGGTTTCTGGCTTTCTGTTCTTCACGCGTTTGAGCATCGGATTGCTGCCGGTTTTGTTTTGCGCTCTGACCCGCCGGGCTGTCTGGTTGACCCGAAAGAGGTTGCTGTAGTACGTGGATGGCTGAGCCGTATGCGTCTTCGTAATCTCCGATCACTTCTCTGGTGACACCATTTTTAAAAATGACCACTTTGTCGGTCAAGCCGTCAAGAAAATCACGGTCATGACTTACCACAATCATTGCACCGTCGTAATCGATCAGAGCCTGCTTCAGCACCTCTTTCGAAAGCATGTCCAGGTGGTTAGTCGGTTCGTCCAGAAGGAGCAGATTTGTAGGTCTGAGCAGGAGTCGGGCCAGTGCTAACCTACTTTTCTCACCACCCGAGAGAACGCTCACTTTTTTATTAACGTCGTCGCCGCTAAACAGGAAGGCGCCGAGCAGAGTGCGCACACGTGCGCGCATTTCCGGTGGAGCTACCTGTTCAACTGACTCAAGCACGGTATTCTGTCCGGATAACAAATCGGCCTGCTGCTGAGCGTAGTAACCGAACACCACGCCATAGCCCAGTCGCACCTCGCCCCCGGTAGGTTGCTCCTGTTGAATGATGATTTTGCTGAGCGTACTCTTGCCTTCGCCGTTCTTACCCATGAAGGCGACTTTCTCGCCACGTTCCAGTGCGAAATTTATTCCTCGCAGCACGTGTTTGGTGCCGTAGTGCTTGTGAACTTCTACGCACTCAACCACCAGTTTGCCGGGGCGGGGTGCGGGCGGGAATTTAAAGCGCATCGAGCTGACGTCGGGATTGTCGATTTCGATGTCTTCCATTTTCTGAAGGTGCTTGATGCGGCTTTGGACGCGTGTGGCCAGGCTTGCCTTGTACCGGAACCTGTCGATAAACTTTTGAATGTGAGCTTTTTCACGGGCCTGTTTCAATGCAGCGCTACGTTGTTGCTCCATTCGTTCCTCGCGAATTTCTTCATAGTCACTGTACGATACGGGCAGGTCGTGAATGCGGGCTTGTGTAATTTCGATAGTACGATTGGTTACATTGTCAAGAAATGTTCTGTCGTGCGAAACAAGTACCACTACACCATCGTACTCACTCAGGAACTGCTCCAGCCACTGTACTGACTCAATATCAAGATGGTTTGTGGGCTCGTCCAACAGCAAAACATCAGGTTTACTCAGCAGAAGCTTGGCCAGCTCCGCACGCATTTGCCAGCCTCCCGAAAAGGCAGTAAGGGGTTTGTCGAGTTCGGCAGCATCAAAGCCGAGTCCGGTGAGCACACGTTCGATGGAGGCATGCATGGTAAGTCCGCCACGACGCTCAAACTGTTCATGGGCATCGGTGAGCTGCTGAATCAGCTGAAGATAGGCAGTACTCTCGTAGTCTGTACGTTCGCCAATTGTGTGTTGAAGGTTATCAATCCGATCCTGAATTGCCAGCACATCGGCAAATGCAGTAGCTGCAGTTTCGCGCAGCGTGTTGCCTGTATCAACGGTAAGGTTCTGACTCAGCAAGCCAACCCGTACATTGTTCTGGCGATGGACTCCACCGGCAGTAGGCCTGTTGTCACCGTGAATTATCGACAGCATGGTACTCTTCCCAGAGCCGTTCCTGCCAACGAGCCCAACCCTGTCACCATGCTGTAACAGGAAGTTCACGTTACTGAATAACAAACGCGTTCCTAAATCGACTTCCAGGTTCTGAACAGAAATCATGATGTCGGACTGCCTTGTAAAAACTGGGTGACCGCAGCGTGTACGATGACTTCGGCACACGCCTGCTTTGACATGGGAGGATACGGTTGTATTTCATCCTTCGTGACAAGGGTGATAGTATTCATGCCTGTACCAAAGCCACTGTGAGGGGGTCCTGCCTGATTTGCAACAATCATGTGAGCGTTCTTCTTCTTGAGTTTGGCGATTGCATACTCCAGCACGTTGGTTGATTCAAGCGCAAATCCTATTAGAACCCTTCCTTCGACGTGTTGTGAACCCAACTCGGCCAGAATATCTGCAGTGGGCTTCAGTGCAATTGTAAGTCCGTTGCCTTCAGTACTATCTTTTTTGATTTTATGGGCAGCTGGTTTTTCGGGCGTAAAATCGGCAACTGCAGCTGCCATGATGATGATGTCAGCATTGCTGTGCTTCAAGACCTCTGAGTGCATTTCTGCGGCCGTTGTCACGTTAATCCTGTGAACGCCTCTTGGCGTTGACAAGGTTGTTGGACCGCTGATAAGCGTGACCAGGAACCCTTTATCGGCTGCTGCCTGTGCCAGCGCATATCCCATTGTGCCGGTACTGTGATTAACAATGCTCCGTACCGCATCTATCGGCTCGTGTGTTGGACCTGCCGTCACCAGTACCGATATTGGCCGTTGTGTTACTGTATTGCCGGCCTCTGGTAAGCCGGTGCGCGTGCTTGTACTGCAGCCCTCAGGGGTAGCCGATGGCACAGGCGGGGTAATATCAGCATGGTAAACATGGCTGTTCACGGTGCTAACGATGGATTGCAGCTCGGGTAGCCTTCCAGCGCCAACAATGCCGGATGCCAGCTCGCCCGATTCCGGTGAAATAACGTGGATACCCAGTGCCTTGAGTGACTGTATGTTTTTCTGAGTAACCGTATTCGTCCACATATCAACATCCATTGCCGGTGCAATAATCAGTGGTATGTTGTGTGGCAGACACGAAGCAAGCAGAGTAACGGCAGAATCGGAGATTCCGGTAACGATTTTGGCAATTGTGGTGGCACTGCACGGTGCAATCAGATAGGCATCAGCCCACTTACACCAATGCACGTGCCATGAGCCCCCTTCCTGAATAGCCGGATCAAACAGGTCGGAAACAACAGTAAACTTACTTACTGCCTGCAGAGCGAGCGGAGCAACAAACATGCGGGCTGACGTTGTAAGCGCCACACGCACGCTATGACCTGCTTTTGCCAGGTCACGTACCAGCCATGGTGTTTTATAGGCCGCTACTGACCCGGTAATTCCAAGGATAATGTTCATGAGGTAGAGTGTAAACGTGAAGGCATTGGTAAAGTTGCAACGATACTGACAAACAAAAAAAGCCATCTGGGAAAATCCCGGATGGCTTAATACCTGCTTTCGAGATGTTATTCCTCTGAATCTCGTTTAGTATGAATTTGCCCGGAAACTTTCTCGTTCATGGCAAGAAAGGTAGGCTTCGGAATTTTATCAAACTCCTTGCTGATAGCAATCTGGTCCGGGTTGGGGCCTTCGGCTTCGTCCATATCTACAATCACATCGTGCAGGCGTTCCTTGATCTGAACCTTGATTTGATCGTTAATTTGACGTGCACGCATTCCCATTGCTACAATGCTTTCGTAGATAGAGCCTTTGGCGCTCTCTTCCATCCGTACTTCGACGGGATTGACGATGTAGGTACTCATTTTACTCCGTAATTGAAAACCGAACCGCAAAAGTACGCAAAATTGTCCGGTTTTGGGTGGCTTTACCCAAGAAATCGCTTCCGTTCAGCAGGAGAAGGCAGTCTGCACGACTCTTTACGACCAAACCAGCGGTATCGGCGGGCTGCTACATAACGGTATGCAGGGTCGCGAAGCAGCGGCGGAAAACAGCTCAACAGGATGCCTGCCAGAGTCAGGTGCCATCGTCTGCAGTATCGCAGGAGGAAGATAATGGCGTTGCTATGGGTATACATCGTGCTGTTAAACACAACACAGACGGTCTCGGGCATACTGTTTACCCCGAAGGACTGCAGGATACGTGTACCGGCCAAACTCTGCAGCGGTGCAAACAATAGGGTTTCGGTTCTGTCGTTTCGTATTAGGAAGTCCACAGTGCCGTTACAAAGAGTACAAACGCCGTCGAAGAGCACAACAGGAGGTTCGTGTGGAGAAGAATCCTGAATCACGGTAACAAAATTGCCAAAACTTTTGTTATCTATTGTAACGATACAACAAACCTTAATTGTGGTAAAGGAGGTAGATATGGCAGCATTAGACCTGGGTATGTTCACAAACGGTGCGACTGACCCCGAAGGAACGAATTTCGAAGTTCGTGCGGCACTGAATACCATTACTGCTAACTTCAGAAAAAACCGGCTGTATCCGGGCTTGGCCGAGCTGGTGGAAATTGCTACTACACTGGAGGCCATCCTAAACAATAGGAATATGTACACTTCACGCCTGCCAAGAAAATTGACCGGTGTTGATTTAGAGAAGAAAACGCTCACATTCGAGTCGGTACCGGCCTCGCCCGAGATGGTGGAGCAGCTGTTTCTGCTTATCGAACAATTGCTTCCGCTGATTAAAACTGCAACGGATGAAGGCATCGCAATGTTCGATTTTATTATCCAGAACCTTACAGCCGATATCGTGGGCATCCTGCCGGTGTACCGCGACGAAGGATACGCTCTGATACCGGATCAACGGTCAAACCTGATTCATGTGCTTCGGTATGAAATGAGCCTGTACACGAGTGAGGGTGACAACTACCGTGCGTTAAAAACGTATGAACTGGAGCCCAGAGAAATGGTGGTCGGTAAGGATGCTCCCGAAGATATTAAACTTGCCCTGGTCAATGAGCACCGAGAGATGCCCAATCCGGCAACATACTACCTGGCTACCGATCTTGATTTCCCGTTCGAAGAAACCATCCTTCCGATTGCAAAGCGCAAGCTGATGAGATTGCTGGTGTCGTAGCGGTTCTATCCTGTTCAATTAGGTGGCATCGTGTTTATTCACAGAAACAGCGATGTCAGCACGGTGATGAGGATGATGCTAATAATGTTCAAAATAAGTCCGTGGCGGATCATGTCATTCATGGTTACCATTCCGGAAGCAAACGCAATGGCATTGGGCGGTGTGCCTACCGGCAACATGAATGCCCAGCTTGCACCAAGGGTAACGGCAATAGAGAGCTGAGGTACGGACAGGTGTGAGGCTAACGCAAATGCTGCAACGATCGGAACCAAAATATTAGTAAGCGCTGTGTTTGACACCAGTTCAGTGGTGAATACGGAGATTGTTACCACGATCAGAAGAATAACAACAATCGGTAATGTGGTAAATAACGAGAACGAGTCTGCTATCAGTGCGATGACGCCATGTTTTTGCAATGCTGAAGCTACTGCAATCCCACCCCCAAATAAGAGCAGGATGCCCCAGGGAATGTTGCGAACGGACTTCCAACTGAGCAGCGGCTTTCGCTTGTTAGCCCGCGGTATGATAAAAAGCAATACGGCGCCTAACATGGCGGGAAACACATCGGTATAGGAGAAATGGAATAAGGCACCGCTGATATCCTTGGTAAGCCAGAGAAGAACAACGATACCAAAAATCGTTATAACCCGGAGCTGATTTGCAGACCAGGGTTCGACTGTTAGGTTGTCCAGCTCGATCTTTTCTGTGCCTTCCTTTCCCAGCCGTAGCCGAAATACCAGGAATAAGATGAACAGAAATATCAGGCTGAAGGGTATGCCAACGATTGCCCAGCTAAGGAAATCAATGTTGGCATGGTAGGGGGCTTGGTTAACCAGCGCAGCCATGATAAGATTGGGCGGCGACCCGATAAGCGTGCCTGCACCGCCAATACTTGCGGCGTAGGCTACCGACAGGACAAGCAATACACCAAATCTTGACTGACGCTCGTGCTCCGGCCGAGCTTTCAATATTGCCATACCAATGGGAAGCATCATAAGGGCTGTGGCGGTGTTGGAGATCCACATGCTAATAATGCCGGTACTCAGTATCACTGCCAATAGTAGCCTGCTCTTGGTGTTACCAACAATACGGATAATCCGCTGTGAGATCTGCAGGTGAATCCTGTGCTTCTCCAGCCCCAGCGCCAGTATAAAGCCACCCAGGAACAGATAAATATTTGTATCACCGTAGGCTAATGCAAGATCGTTGGGCGTTAGAATCCCCAGAACTGACGACATAGCCAGGGGGAGTAATGCAGTAACATAAATCGGAATGACTTCCAGAAGCCACAAATACACCATCAACACCGTCAGGGCTACAGTGCGCCACATGAGGATATCAGGTCCGGAAATCCCTTTTACGACGATAATGCCCGATGCCAAAAGAAGACCGGCCAATAACTGAATCCGCTTATCCCTCATGAGAATATTCATCCGGTACTCTGACAAAAACAAGTCGTTGCTGCAATACTGCAGTAAAAATATCTATTCCCTGTGGGAATATTAAATTGGAATACTTGCCCACATTCCTACCGAAGCGTACGTCACCGTCAGTTTTTATGAAGGCTGAGAGAAGGGGAACGCTTTGCGGTGTACAGTGTGTGACGATGCTAATAGCACTGATCACCGGCGTATCAGGGAACCCGCATTAATGCGCAGTAAAAACCATCGCCATCGTCCTGACCTTGATAGGTACTCCATTCATGGATAAGGGAAACACGGTTGCTTGCGGTCAGGGTGCCCACCTGGTCAGTCCCTTCAGCAGAGAGGATGCTGCAGGTGGTGTAGGCCACAAGACCGCCGGGCGCGCATAATGAAATAGCCCGATTCAGTAATTCAGTCTGAACTGACCTCAGCTCATCGATGGAGTCAGCAGTATGGTGGTACAGAATGTCCGGATTGCGGCGCAGAACCCCGGTCCCGCTGCACGGTGCATCAACAAGGACGACGTCGGATTTTCCGTAGATGCGTTTAAGTATCTTTCCCGATGTGATTAACCGGGTCTCCACATTAGTAACGCCTGCCCTGGTTGCGCGCCGCCGTAGCTCGGTCAGCTTGTCCTGGTGGACGTCCATAGCCAGTATCCGGCCCTGGTTGTTCATCAGTGCAGATGCATGAAGCGTCTTCCCGCCGGCACCGGCACAGAGATCCATCCATAAGCTAATTGATGATATTGGTACAGCACGTACAATCTCGGTACAAACCCGCTGCGAGTTCACGTCCTGCTGCTCAAACCATCCGTGGCGAAACGCATCTGACGAAAACAAACCATAGGGCGCGTCAATACGAATACAGGTGTCAGAAACCTGCTCAGGCTTGAAGGGGGCCAAGGCATGCGTACACTGTTCGGCTGTACACCGGATTGTATTAACACGGACAAAGGTGGGGGCATCGGTGAGCCATGAAGCGATAATGGCATCCCGATGTGATACAGTTTTAAGGCTAAGTTGTTGTGCAAGCCATTCGGGGACGTATGCGTTGGCAGGGTTACAGACAGCATCCAGCTCCCCATCCCATGCGCTTTTCCAGTTGTTATAGCGTAACGCCTGAAACATACGGTGCCGAATTGTGGCGGCCCTGCTGCTACCCGGTGTATCGGCTCTGAATAAATGCTTTAAGGCAAGTGATACGTGGTGTCCTTTGCGGGTAACACGAATCCATGCATCATAAAACTCATCACGGGAAACAACCGTGTGACTTGCCAATCCCTTGGTGTGACGGTTATGGGATGTCATTCGCGTACTTTTTTACTATGTACTCTTAGGCGCATTGCACTAATGAAGATTGTGATTGTTCCTAAACCAAGCACAAACGAATAACCCCGGTGCAAAACTCCAAGTGACAAATCGTCGGGAAGAAGACCATACTTGAAAACGGGTTTCCACTCAATATGCTCAGTTGTAGTCCCAAAGATTTCGTCAGTAACGGTAGTTACAACCTTCTCTCTGTCCTTTGTAAAAATCTCCATACCCTGACTAATCCACACTATGCCACCGGCAATCATGGTAATTGCTGCAAAGCCAATGAGTACTTTCCACAACATGCGAATGCGTCCGTATAAAAAATGAGCGTTTTATGGGTTACTGAAAACCAAACGATTTTATGCACTTTTCAAAGACTGGCAGGTACAGTTTTTCGTCCGGCTTATACCAGTTCATAGTGATACGGTACAGTTTTTTATTATTCAGCACGAAGTATGCCCGCGAGTTAATCTTGGAGGTAGGAGCGTATTCAAAATATGCACCTTTCTGACCGCCAATGTTGGTGGAGAACGGATCCTTGCCACCGTAGTTCGGCTTGTTTTGCAGTAGAATTTTATCTAATGCCTTTTGCTTCGATGCATCAAAAACATCAACCTGAATGTTACAGTCCAGACGGGAACCAACAAAGTTTACGGATTCAATTCCTGCTCCGGATAAACGTTTGCCTTCGAAGTTCTGCGGAATTTGAATTACAAACTGTGGTGAGCTGAACCTGCGTAACGTGTCGGAAGGGGGCTGAGGTCCTGTTGGTGCAAGGGTATCCGGACCCTTGGGGGCATCCGGACGTCGGGCAAGTTTAACTGACGAAATGATTTGAGCAAACTCGTCTTTATAGTCGTCAAATGTAGCGCCGAAGGCCGCCAGAGTTAGGATGGTTACCACCGAATCGTTTTCGGCAAAGTATGCTTCCGATCTGAACTGTCCGTCCTCCTGGTCAAAGGCAACCCACAGTTTTTTTGCAGGTTTCCCGCCCAGGGTTGCATCCTCGATTTCGTATCTGTCAAGACCATCTTCGAACGTAACCTTGGAGTTTTTTATCAATGAATCCATTACTCGGCTGCTATCGGTGATCTGCACAGCCCGTAATTCAACCTTGGCTCCGCCTTCGCCCTTGCTGAAGTCCAGAAAGCGCTTTGTTGTTTTGGGGTTTGCCGAGGCAAGAATCAGTTCACCCTTCAAAATCTGATGCGTCCAATTTTTCGGCACCTTTACTTCGAACTTCCGAACATCGTCCTTGATAAGTTCAAGTTCTTCAATTGGTACCGGTGCAGCGTGACGTTCGCACCCGATAACGACCAGGAGTGCAAGAAGCAGAAAAGTTGTAATGCGAATCATGAGTACTATGCTCCAACGTAGTGGTTTGTATCTAATTGGGTAGTGCGCCTTCCTGAATCCAGGTGCGAATACCATAAATCTGATGAGCTGGGATTTCGTTGATTTGTCCGCTGATATGCTGGATGCTTCCGGTCAGGACAAGCATGAGCAAACTCTGGTCAGGATTACCCGGGACCACCATGTTGGCGCGACTGAACATGACCGATGAATAGTCAGTAAGCTTGATATCGCCGCTGGCGTTATAGCTGTCGTGACATGGGAAGCAGCGTAACGTAAAGAAGGGCTGCACATGTTGTGAGTAGCTTACGGCGGAGTCGGGGAAAACAAGAGTATCGGGATTGCTGATCATGTTGGACGGACATCCTCCCAGAAGAAGGGTAAGCGTCAGGCCACCAATTGCAAGTACTGGCCTGATCATCAGTAGCTCTCCTCCGAAGTCGGGAACCCTTTTGAGCGCACATCAGCAACGTACTTGCCAACGGCTTCTGAAATCGTAGAGTGAAGTTCGGCATACCGACGTACAAACCGGGGACGGAACGAGGTTGTCATCCCAACCATATCGGTCCACACCAGGATTTGTCCGCTGCAGTGTGGGCCTGCGCCAATGCCGATGGTTGGAACAGAAATCATCTCGGTAATTTCCTGTGCAAGTGCAGTAGGAATTTTCTCAAGCACCAGGGCAAAAATTCCGGCTTCTTCCAATGCTTTTGCATCGGCACGAATCTGGTCAGCCTCATCTTCATTTGCGCCACGCTTGCGGTACGAGCCAAACTGGTGAATACTCTGCGGGGTAAGACCCAGGTGCCCCATCACGGGGATACCATTATCGGTCATGAGTCTGACAGCATCGGCAACTCTTGAGCCCCCTTCCAGCTTAACGGCACCACATCCGGCTTCCTTCATTAAACGTCCGGCATTACGAAAGGCTTCTCTTGGCGAAGCCTGATAGCTCATAAACGGCATGTCGGTAACCACCATGGCATGCTCCGCACCACGAACTACGGCCTGCGTGTGGTATATCATCTGCTCCAGAGTAACGGGGATAGTGGTTTCATGTCCCTGCACCACATTCCCCACACTATCACCCACAAGTAAAACATCAATGCCGGCAGCATCCATGATCCCGGCACTTATTGCATCGTATGCCGTCAAACAAGCAATAGGAGTACCTGCCTGTTTCATTTCGATCAGGCTTAGTGTAGTAACCCGTTTCCGGCTTGCTGAAATGTGCGACATTGTAAAATATTCAGGTTGAAACCGCAAAAATAGCCGTAACGGGTTATCACAACGTTATCTTTCGAAATATGTTTCGCCAAGTCGCTCATGTTAAAACGGTGAATCTTACTGTTCCGCCCGGGCATCGTGTTGTATTTATCTCCGATGTACACTTGGGCTTTGGTAGCCAGGCACAGAATGACAAGCGTGAGGACCGTTTGTTGCAACTCCTTGCTAACCTTGATAGTTGCGTACACCTCATTATTGTTGGCGACCTTTTTGACTACTGGTTTGACTACGGTTTTGTGATCCCGTCAGCCTTTGTACGAACTCTTGCCGCACTACATCATTTGGCGCGGAGTGGCGTACAGATTACCTATCTGATGGGGAATCATGATTTTGGACACTACCGCTACTTTAGGCAGGAACTTGGTATACCGGTGGAACAAGCCGATATTGACCTGCACCTGAACGACACCCGGATTTACGTGTGTCATGGCGATGGTAAGGCTGCCAACGACACCGGTTATCTGATTCTTCGTGCCGTTCTCCGCAACCGCTTCATTCAGTCACTCTACCGCATGATTCATCCATCGGTAGGGATCTGGCTGGCATCACGGACGTCGCATGGCAGCAGGGCATATACCGATAAGAAAGAGTATGGCCCTGACGGACTGGGGGCCTTTGCAGAACAAAAAATCGTGCATGAAGGGTATTCCTGCGTGGTGATGGGACATCGCCACAAGGCAGAAGTCCGGCGCATTGCCTCGGGAACCTACGTTAACCTTGGCGACTGGCTTGGTACTGATAGTCCGTATGCAGAGTGGACCCCTGAGGCCGGAATCATCCTGCACAGCAATGATATCCCAACGTCATTGTCAGAAACCTAACCATAAAACAAAGCCCCCTTCCTATCTTCGCTAAAACCACCATCCATGTTTGAATGCCATGAAACGAATTGGACTACTGTTCGGAATGGAACAAAGCTTTCCACCGGCACTTGTTGAAGAAATCAATAACCGCGACGCCGGTGTTTCTGCCGAGTTTGTAAAAGTTGGCGGCATTACGCTTGACGAGTTGTTTGAGTACGACGTGATCCTTGACAGGATTTCGCAGGATGTGCCGTTTTACAGAGCAATGCTGAAGGTGGCTGCACTCAATGGGGTTCGGGTAGTGAATAATCCGTTCTGGTGGACGGCAGACGATAAATTTTTCAACTATGCAGTTGCACAGAAGGCTGGGATCCCGGTGCCGCGTACCGTACTGCTGCCAAGTAAGCAGCATCCGCCGGACACTACGGGCGACAGTTTCCGTAATCTTATGTTTCCCCTTAACTGGCAGGAGATTTTCGATTACGTTGGCTTCCCGTCATGGATGAAGCCATATGATGGAGGGGGCTGGAAGCACGTTTATAAAATTGAATCGGTCGAAGAGTTTTTCAGCAGGTATGCCGAGACCGAAGATATTGTTATGATACTTCAGGAAGGAATTGAGTTTACAGAGTACTACCGCTGTTACTGCATTGGTCGTAAACACGTGCATATCATGCCCTATGAGCCACGAAATCCACACCATCTGCGCTATAAGGCAGGGTTTGCTCCCTCTGCTGATATGACGGCACTGTTAACCAAGTTGTGCATTCAGATTTGTACCATGCTTGGGTACGACTTTAATACCGTAGAGTTTGCCGTGCGCGACGGAATTCCGTATGCTATTGACTACATGAACCCGGCGCCCGACGCCGAGCGCACCAGCGTTCAGGATGATAACTTCCAGTGGGTTCTGCAAACAACGGCATCGTTCCTGATAGAGTTAGCACTCGAAGGCCGAAAGGTTCCTGAAGAATACAAATGGAGTTCGTTCATCGGCACAGAGCCGGCAAAGAAGAAAATCCGTAAGAAATAACAGGAGCAGAACAGTGGCACAGCAGCTGGTGCTTGACGGGGTGCACCTAACAATCGATGACGTGGTTGCCGTTGGAATGCGCGAAACGGTGATTCCGGTTGTACTATCCGATCAGGCATTAAAAGAAGTTAGCAAATCACGTGATGCCGTTGAGCGCTGGATTGCCGAGGGAAGAGTGGTGTATGGATTAACAACCGGCTTTGGTGAATTTGCCAACGTTGTGATACCGGCTGATCAGGTTGCCGAACTCCAGGTGAATTTAATTCGTTCGCATAGCGCCGGGGTTGGTGATCTGCTGCCCGCAGAGATCGTCCGCGCAATGATGCTGCTCCGGGCTAACTCACTGTCGCGCGGGTATTCCGGAATCCGACCTGAAACCCTGGAAGCCCTGGTGGCAATGCTTAACGCAGATCTTGTACCCGACATTCCGAGTCAGGGGTCTGTTGGATCAAGTGGCGATCTTGCACCACTTGCTCATCTGGCGCTGGCCCTGATTGGTGAGGGAACCATTGGCGGTGCCGATGCTGCCGCAGCGCTTACGGCTCATGCTATTCGGCCGGTTAAGCTTGCCGCAAAGGAGGGTCTTGCCCTTATCAACGGCACACAGATGATGGCGGCAATTGCATGCCTGTGTATTGCTAAACTTGAATACCTTGCCGAACTTGCTGATGTAGCAGGTGCGCTCTCGGCTGATGCTTTGCGCAGTACCGATAACGCCTTTGATGCACGCCTCCACGCGTTGCGTCCGCACCCCGGGCAGCAACTGGTTGCCTCCCGACTATGTGCGCTGCTGTCCGATAGTGAAATTCGGGAGTCGCACCGACACAGCAACCATAAGGTGCAGGATGCATACTCAATTCGGTGTATGCCACAGGTACATGGAGCATCACGCGACGCAATCGCATACGCACGTGGTGTGGTGGAGCGTGAGATAAACAGCGTTACCGATAACCCCTTAATTTTTGCTGATGATGATACTGCCATCGAAGGCGGTAACTTCCATGGTCAGCCTCTGGCCATCCCTTTGGATACGCTGGCGATTGCAGCCGCGGAATTAGCCAACATCAGTGAACGACGAACAGAACGATTAGTAAACCACACGCTTGGCGGATTACCTCGTTTTTTAACACCCAATGGCGGACTGCACAGTGGTATGATGATTGCGCAGTACACGGCTGCAGCGCTTGTAAGTGAGAATAAGGTGTTGGCGCATCCTGCAAGTGTGGACAGTATTCCTACGAGTGCCAATCAGGAAGATCACAATAGCATGGGTAGTATTGCAGCCAGGAAACTGTTGCAGGTTGTTAACAATGCACAATATGTGATAGCGATAGAGTTGCTCTGTGCTGCCCAGGGTATTGACCTGCTTGCACCGCTGAAGACCGGGAGGTTTTTGTGCGGCGTACAAGAAACTATTCGGAGTGTTGTGCCATTTGCTGCGGCGGACAGGGTCATTTCTTCTGACATCGAAGCTGTGTATTCGCTGATTCAGCGCAGAAGTATCCAGGTTAACGTTTAGCACTCACTCATTGATGAATGCGGCTTTTCGGGCTAGATGTGCCTGCCGGCGTCTGCGAATCGCTCCGGTTGCATACTTTGATGCCAGTATCCGCTGTATGTCAGAAAACCGTCGCCACGGATGGTGAGGTATCCGGTGCTCGGTGCACCACGAAGCAAGATAGCCTTTTGCAAAAACAACATCGGCAAACTGAACTGCACACGTGTCCGACATCCCGTCGCCGATATACACCAGAATCTCATCGTCGGCAAGCCGCTGTAACAGAGCATTTCGCTTACAACCGGCACAAAAACAACTGCAGCTTTCCGAAGCACCGGGGTAGTCCCCTTTCCACCCCTGCGGTGTAAAGCGCATAGTGTTGCATGCAACGTCGGCAATTGTAATGCCTGCATTGCGCAGAATGGGATCAATGTAAGCATCAAAACCATCGCTTACTACGGCAAGCCGGCAATCAGTAGAACGTAACCATTCAAGAAATGAAATAAACGTACTATCAATTTCTCTGCTGTTAAGCCACTGTGCAAGTACTTCCGGTGTACACGTATCTGCGAGGGAGGCCAGGGCCATATCGTAATACTCGGCAACCGTAATGCGTCCGGCTACCAGCAAAGCGGTAGTCTCGGTAACGCTGCCGAATTCAGCAAAGAGATCGTCCGACGTATCTCGGCACGAAATCGTACCATCAAAATCAATAGCTACAAGCATCAGTACGTGTAAAAGCCCCTTCCCGAACGTATCCCCAGCCATCCGGCGCGGACGTACTGTTTAAGCAGAACGCACGGGCGATACCGTTCCTGCTGGTATTCACGATGCAGTGCCTCAAGAACAATGAGTACAACATCGAGTCCGATTTCGTCTGCCCAGGCAAGCAGCTTCCTTGGGTAGTTAACGCCCAGCTTCATTGCATTGTCAATATCAGCAGGGTGGGCCACATCTTCCATTACCGCAAAGGCAGCTTCATTAATCAGCATCACCAGAACGCGCAACTGAACCAGTGCCACTCTGTCCTCTACAATGTTTGGAACATAACCCAGGGTGCGAAGCAGACCTGCAGCGCTTTCAAGGTGTTGGGGATTGGTGTTTAGTCCGGCGCAGATATCGGCTGACGATGCGTGATGTGTAATGCCGGGTCCCAGTGTTACGCCGGTAATCCGCTCAGGCTGGTTTGCAAGCAGGCCAATCTCCGTTGCCGTATTGCTATGCACCGACGTTATAATTGTAGCCTGGGGATTAAGGCTGCATGCAATTTCCAGAATCGGTATTCTTTCATTCAGGGGAGCCACTGATAGCATTACAATGTGCGAGAATGCAATGGTCAGAGAACCGGGTTCGCGTACAACATAGGGTGCAAATTTGCCGAACTCCGCGGGATCAGAACCCGTGATGCTGCGCTCCGGAATGCCCTCGCTGAAATCGTCGTCGAAATCTTCGTCATTCCCTATAGTCGGCAGAATATAGAAACTCACCGAGGCAGCCTGAAGCTTTTCGGCAAAGTCAGTTACAAAGTCCACATCGCCCAGGAGCAGAACACTTTGACTGGATGAATTTGGTAACGAGTACACCTTCATATTTTACGAACATACGGGAGTAGATTTGTTGTTCTATGAGTAACATGCTAATTCGAATCCTTGCTGCTGCCGTTGGAATCCCTTTGGCAGTACTTGTAATTGTTGCCGGAGGATGGTGGTATAACGTTGCCATTATTGCCGTGACAACGCTTGCACTGAATGAGTTTTATTCGCTTGCAGCTACGAAGGGTATAGCTGTAAACAGATATGTGGGCCTGGTGTGGAGTATTGCTGTCCAGGTTTTTATTTCGATTGCAGCCGGCGGAGGAGGCTTCCAGGGCTTATTATGGTTTGCCCATAGTGTTGTGTTGTTTGTGGCTGGAATCCTGATAACTCTTGTGGCCGAGTTGTTCCGTAACCGCGAAAATCCAATTCAGAATATCGCCGTTACCGCAATGGGTGTGCTGTACATTACTCTTGGCATGAGTGCCCTGCTGGTGCTTCGCACCGGCATGATGTCATTTACCAATGGGACAGTAGGCGAGAAGGGTGCATCGCTGGTTTTGGTGCTGTTTGCCACCGTCTGGTTATGCGATTCAGCTGCGTACTTTGCCGGCATGAGTTTTGGCAAACACAAACTGTTTCCCCGGGTAAGCCCCAAGAAAAGCTGGGAAGGGGCTTTGGCAGGCTTTGCAGCCTCGGTTATTGGTTTTGCACTGCTGAGTACCTGGCTGATGCCTCAGTACCCGGTATGGCTGGGACTAGTTAGCGGAGCTGTGATTGGCAGCATTGGACAGATTGGCGACTTAGTGGAATCGCTGCTAAAAAGAGATGCCGTTGTTAAGGATAGCTCACAGTTAATCCCCGGACATGGTGGTGTACTGGATCGGTTTGATTCGATGCTGTTTGTTGCTCCGGCTATTTTAATCCTTCTTACAGTGGCGGCTATTCTGATGGGACCGTTCTGAGATGAGTCCGCATCGTCACGAAGAAGAAGGCATACATGGCGGACACCACCATATCCATGAATTTCGAGACATACGTCCGCTGCGCATTGCACTACTCCTAACAGGGCTTGTGCTTGCTGTGCAATTAGTTGGCGGTCTTCTTACAAACAGTGTGGTTCTGGCAAGTTATGCTGCTCACGTATTCGTTGATGTTTCGTCGCTCCTGATTGCATACATTGGCTTAACGCTGGGAGCCCGAATGCAGTCGCGCCGGGGCACACGCTTTACCTTCGGGCTGCGACGACTTGAGATACTGGCAGCACTTACCAACGGTTTTGTGTTGATTGGAATTTGCGTATTCATTGTCCTGGAAGCTATTGGCAGACTGTCACATCCGATGCACGTACATGCCGACGAGATGCTGTGGGTTGCAATTACTGCGTTTGTGGCAAATTCGTTTAGTGCCTGGTATTTGCATAAGTCAACCCACATTACCACACGTAGTGCCTATTTGCACGTGGTCACAGACTTAATGTCGAGTATTGGTGTTGTTATAGCTGCAATCGCAGTAAAGCTTACTAACTGGCCGCTGATTGATTCAGCTATCGGAATCGCAATTGCCGTTGTGATTTCGGTGGGCGCAATTCGAATTATCAGAGAGGCTTTAATCATTCTCATGGAAACGGCTCCTCCCCGGCTTAGTATTGCTGACCTTGAAGCAGGCGTCAGGAGCATTCCCGGAATTCTTGACGTCCACGATATTCATGTATGGCAGCTAAGCCGTAAAGAATCTGCCGCAACACTACACGTGGTTACGCAGCAGCCAAATGACGAGATGGTGCGCACGGTACAGCAGTTCCTTCATGATCACTTTGGTATACACCATGTTACCGTCCAAATAGAGCAATCACATTTAAATGATGAGTGCTAACGCGGGATGAACACAGAGCATTACCTGCTCTGGCACGCCAATGCGGTGAGTTGTGGATTACATCGTGGATTTTGCAAATCTCAAAGTCGTCATGTCAGCCAGGAGTACCTCTCGGCTACGGTAGCATTCGCCATTTGTCTGGTCGCCGGGAATGATCATTGAGTTGCACCGCCCAGAGACCTGGCGGTTGGAGTCACCCGGTCTGGGTTGTCGGGCATGGTTTGTTACCCCGTGTAGATAGGTACACGCTCATCTAAATTCGGGTTGATGACGAATACCCGAATCAGGGTATTTTTACCGGTGATAAAATTAATTATAAAATGACAGCAATGTGCCGTTGTAAGTTTACCAACCGGTCCAACCGGAATTTATTGTGAGTTGAATTATGCCTGCGTGGCAGGGAGCCACTGTCACGCAGACATCCGGCCAAACAATCAAGAGGTTTTATTTACCGGAGAGGTGCAGGTGAATATCTGTCGGCATTCTGTTTTGGTGGTGTCTGTGCTACTGTGTGTCAATGCAGTTGTAAGCGCCCAAACATTAATTGGTGGCAAACTGCAATTATTTGATCCTGTATCAGGGAATAAGACTGTTGTTCAGCCAGGACTTTCATCTGGCACGGATACACTCATGTTGCCGGCAACCAGTGGTAAACTACTCGCTAATGATACATCCAGGGTATCGGCAGCATGGCTGGTTGGCAGGAATGACCTGACGGCACCGGCTAACACTAGCGTTGGATCAACATCAGCTCATGATGTTATTCTGATTGCCGGGGGTACAGCCTCAACCAATCAACGCCTGATACTCTCCGCTTCATCGAATACGATTTCTACCAGTGATGGTGGGGGATTTCGGTTTGCCGAGCCTGTTGCTGATGGTGGGAATTTTTCAGCTTTTATTCCGGCGGCACAACCAGGGAATATCGTTTATACATTGCCAAAGTCAGCACCTGCCTTAAATCAGTTTTTAAAAGCAACCGAGGTAGCTGGCAGTAACGTCACCCTTGGTTGGGCCGTTGTAAGTGGTGGTGGGTCGCACTACGTAGGAGAACACCATGCCGGAGGAATTGTATTCTGGGTTGACTCGTTAGGGAACCACGGCCTGATTGTCAGCATGATTGACCTTGGCACTGATGAAGCATGGAGTAATGTTGACAGCGTGGCATGTGGAAATACAACCAGTGATGACGGTAAAGTAAATACAGCAAACATCATTGCACAAACCGATCACACGAGCAGTGCTGCTAAGCTGTGCGACGACTATTTCAATGTTGACTATGGTACGGGACGGTTTAATGATTGGTACCTGCCCAGCAGGGATGAATTTGAACTGCTCCAGAATAGCGATGTGGAAGTGGAAAATGCATTGTCGGTTTATGGGGCACCAGCAACGCTTTTTGACGAAAACGTTTACTGGACCAGCACGGAAACAGACAACAAGAATTCAATAGCGTATTCATTTTACACATATTCATTTGTCAGCGTCCGAAAAAACACAACCCATTATGTACGGGCTATACGCTCGTTCTAGCAGGATGTACTACCTGGATCAACTAAACGGTTATTTACGAGGTGATATGATTCGATACTGCAGGTTAATTGCCGTCTGCTGCATGTTGTTAAGTGGGGCTGTTGCCAAGTCGCAAACTCTTATTGGCAGTGGTTTGCAATTCTTTACATCTCAACCCGGGAAATTGACTGTTATAACCCCGGGGACTGTTTCTCAAACCACGACTCTTACGCTGCCCGATTCCAATGGTACGCTGCTGATACGGAGTGCCCAGGGTGAGTCCGGCGCATGGCTTCTTGGCGGCAACAATTTATCTGGCTCATCATCTGTTGAGTTTGGCTCGGCAACCAATAACAACGTAGTACTGATTGCAGGCGGAACAAGTGCATCAAACCACCGCCTGATTCTGAACTCGACAGAGAACGTTACGTCCACGACCAATGGTGGTGAGATTCGTTTTTTAGAACCATCGGCGAGCGGGTCAAATTACAGTTCTTTTAAGGCAGCTGCACAAACAAGCAGTGTTAGCTACGTACTTCCGGTCACAAAGCCGGTTGTAGGCCGGTACCTGAAAGCAACCGGTATCAATGGAACCGAGGTTACACTGTCGTGGGCGGTAGCTGCAGGTGGAGTAAATCACTATGTGGGCGAACAATATGGTGGCGGTGTGGTGTTCTGGGTTGACGAAACCGGTAATCACGGTTTGATTATCAGTATGGTGGATGTTGGAGTAAATGTTACCTGGAGTAATCTGTACAATGACTGGTGCGGAAATACTAATGATGACGACGGGAAGAACAATACAGCAAGCATTATTGCGCAGGCAGGCCACACCAACAGTGCTGCTAAACGATGCGATGACTACTATAATGACGACTATGGCACCGGCCAGTATAATGACTGGTATTTGCCGAGCATGAATGAAATGAAGAAGATTTGGTCTTCTTTGTATGAAATAAGCAAGGGAATTACCGCTTATGGAGCACCTGCCACTCAAATCGATAATAAACCTTACTGGACAAGCACGGAGAACAGCGCTACCCAGGCAATCGCTTTAAACTTTGTTACCTGTCATTTTCTCCCCTATTACAAGGCTACTCGTTGCAATGTCAGGGCAATTCGCTCCTTTTGAAAAACACTTCTTTTACGTCACCCTTCACGTTATTAATTCTAATTGCCGATGTAGTTATGCAACGTACAAAACACAGTCCGGAACCGACTCTGCTGAGCATGTACCGTTTTAACAATGCACATTGTAGTGTGAATGTAAATTCCGTACGAAGCCTGATGAGTGCCTCATCACGGCTACTGCTGAGTATCGCAGTCATACTGATTGCGGGACTTACAGTTGCGGTATCACAAACGCTGATTGGGAGGTCGGTTCAGTTTTTTGAACCCGGAACCAGTTATCAAACATTTCTCGTCCCTTCAAATTCAACTCAGGTGGTTACAATTACTCTTCCGAGTGGAGACGGTACTCTACTTGTTGACAAAGGGTCGGGGGCTTCGGATGCATGGCTGCTGGGCGGGAACGATCTTTCGGGGCCGGCGGATAATCGGCTTGGGTCAACTTCTAACAACAATGTGATATTCTGTGCGGGTGAAACGGCACCTGCTAATCGTCGCCTTGAATTATCGGCGTCAGCTAATGCGATAACTGTACCCAATGGTGGTGAGTTGCGGTTTGCTGAACCTTCTGCAGACGGTTCACATTATACGGGATTTAAGGCAAAGGCTCAGGCAACTGATATTGTTTACGTACTGCCTTCACTAAAACCACAGGGTAATCAAGCATTAAAAGTCACCCATGTAGCCGGCGATACGGTTGCACTGTCATGGGCTAATGCGGGTGGCGGTGGACCTCATTACGTGGGTGAGCAATATGGCGGTGGTATTGTGTTCTGGGTTGACGAAACCGGAAATCACGGTCTGATTGTAAGCATGGTAAATCTCAGTACAGGTTCAGCGTGGAGTAATGTGACTAATGCGATTGTTGGCACCAATGACTGGAATGGTGCCGATAATACAGCAGGAATTCTTGCCCAGGCAGGTCATACGAATAGTGCGGCAAAAATCTGTGACGATTATTCAAACGGTGACTATGGTACCGGTGTTTATAATGACTGGTATCTTCCGAGCAGAGGTCAACTGATTCACATCTGGAATAACTGGACGGCAGTTCAAAATGCTCTTGCAAATTATGGTGCACCCGCAGAGCTCATTGCTCAGTATCCATACTGGAGTAGTACAGAATATGCCCCGAATCAAGCTTTTGCAGTAAACTATAAGAATATTTGGATTCCCAACGCCGCCAAATATGATGCTGTTCCTTACGTCCGCGCCGTACGCTCCTTTTAGGAACTTCGATCTCAGGCATTATTGCCATTTACTGAATAGTATAGCAGGGATTGCTGCAAGCATGCAATTGGACGCTACTTCCCGTAAAACTCCAGAGCCCCTTGCCGCATACGTTCAAGCTCTGAACGCAGCAGATACATCATGTGGCCTGCATCGTAATACGTAAGCGAGATATTGCCCCGTAGCGATTCAGGCAGCCCCAGGTGTTGAATGGTGTATTCGGCTCCATACACTGGTGTTGCAAGATCGTAATATCCGCATAGAACCCAAACGCGTAGCGCGGGGTTGGTGACGATGGCGTTGCGAAGCGCCGGGGCAACATTCAGATATTCGTTCTTCACGTTTCCGTAATCCCACGGCCATACACGTCCGGTAAGTACTTCGTAGGGGAGCAGTGTTGTGACCTTTAATTCGCGGGACAGGTAGTCATTGATACAGGTAGAAAAAGCGCCCCCGGCCGCCGGGTGGTAGCTGGGGTCCTGCTCCATGAATTCAGAGAGCTGATTAACAAGCGGACCTGTATAGCGTCCATCAAATCTGCCAACCTGCTGTCCGGTACTGCGCAGCAGCTCAGCACAAAATCTAAAAATGTTAATTCGAAGATCGGAGCGCTCAATGAACTCGGCTGATAATCCGGTGTACCTGCTGATGCGCTGAACAAGCTTTGTACGGTCTGCACCCTGCAGTCCAGAGCCTGCCATTAAACCAATGGTGTACTCGTTGCGAGCAAATTCAGTAACCTCACGCACTACCTCTTGTACCGGTTTCTGCTGTAGGTCTGCCGACAGCTTTTTGTGATACCAAGCAGTGGCTGCATACGTAGGCAGGAATGAAATGAACGGAAGGTCATTCCCTTCGTCGAAACTAATCGTCTGAAAATTTAATACAGCACTCACCAGAATTACGCCGTTTAGATACATCCCGTAACGTGCCTGCAGATGCTCACTCAAGCCTGAGGCACGCGTGGTACCATATGATTCGCCAATCAGATACTTGGGAGAACCCCACCGCCTGTTATCGTTAATGTACCGCCGAATAAATTCGCCAACTGATTCGATATCCTGCTTGTAACCATGGAAGTCCTGGCCGGCAGTCTTCTCGTCGGTTGCCCGTGAATATCCTGTGCTTACGGGATCGATAAACACCAGGTCAGTCAGGTCAAGCCAGGAAAACTCGTTGTCAACAAGTTCGCAAGGAGGTGGGAGGGGGCTTCCGTCAGTGGCCATGTTTACTCTGCGAGGGCCAAGGACGCCAAGATGCAGCCACACACTCGACGAGCCGGGCCCACCGTTGAATGAGAAGGTCACCGGACGTTTGGCCGCATCCTTGACATTGTTACGGGTGTATGCAATGTAGAACACCTTTGCTTTTACCGTTCCGTCTTCCTTGGTAAGCTGTAACTGTCCGGTCGTAACCGTATAGTCAACAACTGTACCGTTAATCGTAACCGATGCCTTTGTACTGGTAGGACTTGGGTGTACGTTAACGGTTGTGGTGTCATTTGCAGCATGAGCAAAACCAAGCATACAAAAAAATGCAACCAGTAGGCTCATCCAGAGCGGGCAGAGAGTTAATCTATGGTACAAGCATCATCCTTAAAATAGTCTGCAACATTTAGTCTATAACATTTTGTTACTGGCACATCAATTAGGGTCGGCCTCGCTGCGCAGCGACGTTTGTTTTGCGGCTATTGCATCCGGTGAAGGCTGCTGTACGCTTTCAAGGAAGGGAGCAACATCGGAAAACAGACCCGACACAGTTTCTTTTTGAATGTATTCCGCAACCGCACTCAGGTTACCCGTTTCGTTAAATACCCGCAACTGTCTGTCTGCGCCGGAACCGTTCTCTAATATCGTGTTGATATATTCAATTTCCTTCCTGGATCCTAAGTCATCAACAACATCATCTACAAAATCCAACAGCTCGCGGATTAGTTCACGGGCAGGCAGCTCAATCTGACGTCCCCAGTCAATAAGTTTACCATCCAGCCCGTATCGTACTGCACGCCATTTATTCTCCATGAGCAGTGATCGACGGTACTGGCGGAACGAAAGGTTGCGCTGGTACAGTGAATAGAGCTTTGCCGCAATTGCCTGACAGAGTGCGGCAATGGCAACAGTTTCCTCGATACGCATAGGAATATCACAGATGCGAATTTCAAGAGTAGGGAAGAAGGGGTGTGGCCTGATGTCCCACCAAATTTTCTTTGCGTTGTCAATCGAGCCCGTTTTGACCAATAAGTTAACATAGTGCTGGTATTCACTCCAGTCAGAAAACAGGTCGGGAAGAGCGGTACGCGGAAAGCGCTCGAAGATCTTTGAGCGATAGCTTTTCAGGCCGGTATTATCGCCTTCCCAGAACGGGCTGTTGGTAGAAATAGCCAGAACGTGCGGCATAAAGTAACGCATCTCGTTCATAATCTGAACCTGCAGCTCTCTGTTTTCGATGCCAATATGAATGTGCATCCCAAAAATTAGCAGCGAGCGAGCCAGCAGTTGCATGTCTTCGATAATAACCTTGTAACGATCATCAGGATAGATCTCCTGATCTTCCCACAATGCAAACGGGTGTGTAGAGGCTGCTCCTATTAGCAAACCATTCTGTTTGGCAAGATGGTTAACAATACTCCGAATCTTGGTTACCTCGAACTGGACTTCCTGTACATTCTTGCAAACAGCTGTGCCAATTTCCAACATTGAGCCATGCATCTCGGGTTTAATATGTTCGTGAAGCAGCAGGCGTCCCTTGCTGATAAGCTCCAGATTCACGTGGGACCGAAGGTTATATGTTTCCGGATCAAGTGCCATGTATTCTTCTTCCACGCCAAGAGTGAACGACGGACGCTCGTACGGGTTGCCTGGGTCGAACATAATACCGGTGTCTTCTGCCGACATAGTACTCCTCTTCAAAAAAATAATGCAACAAGATAGTATGCGGAACGTTCATGTTGTACCCATTTAAAAAACTTTGATTGTTGTAGTTTGGTATTATGGCTGAATTAAGTATCGAAAGCAACGGGCTGCTGGAAACAACGGCCATCTATTACAATGGGGCACAACTGCGGGGGGTTCGTGAGATTCTGTTGAATCTGGACGAAAACGGTACATTTGATGCCATCATGCAGTACAAGGGTACCGATGGTGAGCTGTACACCCGGAATATCCTGCAGGACTACCCCGACCTTATTGTAACCACCGAGCCCTCGTTTACTGAAGAAGAAGCCAGGTCACTTCGGCTGCTAACATTGGACAGTGACGGAACGTTGGAAGGAACGGTGGTAGCGCTGGATGGCGTTCGGCAGGAGGGCATCGTAAGTTTATATGTTCAGATCTCGGGTCCACCCGACATCAAGCTTCTTGGTGAAATCACGTATCGGGAAGCTGACGGACAGCTTACCAAGGAAGGAATTTGGTGATGAAGACCTGTAGAAATCTTGTTGCCATTGTAACCATGGTCCTGATGATAGTGGCAGGATTAGCCAGTGAGGCTTATGCACAGCGGTCACGCGGAGGCGGATCGTTTGGCGGCAGCCGTGGCGGAGGGGGCTCATTTGGTGCACCCAGATCTATGCCCCGGTCTGTGCCGTCGGGCGGTGGGTCATTTGGCGGATCACGCCGCTCCCCGTCGGCAGCGCCTTCACAGCCATATTCGAATGGTACAACACCGCGCCGGTATTCTGCACCAAGAGCTACACCCGGAGGACAGCCGCCGGCGGGAATGCCATCGTACGGTAATGGTGCATTTGGCGGCACACGCCTCTCGAACAGTCAACAGTACACGTCGCGCTACGGTCTGCCAAGGAAGACGGAAACGCGCCAGGTGACGGGGACACAGGGGGCCGGGAATTATCAGTTTCAGTACTATGGCGGAATGGGCGACAGATTTATGATGGGATATTTTCTTGGCAGTATCCCCTGGTATTACAGTATGCCATTTCACCCTGCCTTTTATTACTCAGCCCCTTACACCGTTAAAAATACCGATGGCTCGGTAAGTGTGTATCCTGGTACATTCCAGTGGGGTGAACTATTCTTTGTCCTGCTTTTAGTTGGCGGACTTGGTTTTATTATTTACGTATGGCTAAAAAATAAGCGCCGCCGTGCAATACACGGCGGCGTTGATATGTCGCGTTCTTCCTTCGGGTGATTACCGAACCACAGTCAGAGGAATGTACCGGATTGAGTGTGGGGTTGTTACGCATATTGCGTAGTGTCCTACAGCAAGATTTCCAAGCTGAAAAACATGGGTACCTGGCTGCAGCTCGCCGGAGGACTGAATTGTTAGACCTTGAATATCAACAATATTTACAGTAGCCTGGGCTGGCAGATGCAGCGTTATACTGCTTGAGGCAGGGTTTGGATACGCGTGAAGTTCGCCAGCAATCGATTCTGAAACCGATGTGGGTCGTTTAACATAGCCGTTCAGCTGTAATGTCAGAGGACCGTTCTGCGCGTTGGCAAACACTGTTACCGTAGCAGAATAGCTGCCTGTAGTGGTAGCATACATGCGTACAGGCAGGCGAATGGAGCTGTCGGCAATTATCACGGTCGGTGGCTCACTTGTAATCCGGAATGCATCTGCTGGTGTAGCCCCTTGCGGAGAAATAACGATTGAGTCGATGGCGATGTCGCTGGTGCCGGTATTACTTATCCGGACACTCCGAAGTCTGTTCTGCCCTGCTTCCAAGGTATCGTAGTTTACAAACTCTGATTCAACGCTGAATATGCGCGTACCGTTTGGACCTGAGAACCTGTATTCCAGCATAGCAACTGTCTCTCCGGCGGTTATCAACAGTGGTGTAGGCGCCATGCGTGCAACAGCGTACTTTGTTGGACCTGCTGCCTTGCTTAGTACAACATTCCAGGTCTCACCAGTATCGTCGCTGGCAAATACCTCGCCATTGCTTCCAATCAGTAAGTGGTGAGGTCCGGGGCTAGCTACTGCCACAGCACTGATGCCAAGGGTTGCCGGATCAAAAACCTGTGCATTCCATGTTCCGCCGTTGGTTGTGTTTGCCAGCCATGTTTTACCGGATGCTTCGTACAGGAGCACTCCGTTTTTTGAATCAGTAAATGCCACAGATTTTATAACAGCGCCACTAACGGGTAGCAGAGACGTCGTCCAGGTTAATCCACCATCTTTTGTAATGATAATTCGTTGTGACGTGGTCGCAAACCAGGCGCCGGTTTCGTTGCCATACACTACGCCTGTCAGTGCTGATTCCTTGGTATTCGCAACGGGTGCATTGTTCAGGCGCTGCCAACTGTACCCGCCATCGGTTGTTCTGGCAAGACCCAGCTTACCACCTACGGGATCCCCAAATGCTACGCCTGTGGTGCTGTTGAACATGTGAATACCGGCAACGGACCCCATAAAGGAACTCACTTCTTTCTTTGACCACTGGCTCATGTCAGTTGAGCGCGCAATGGTGGGCTTGCCAGCCTCCAAACCGCCAATAACAACGCCGGAGCCTGCAATCCCATGGATTGCTGTTGGACTAAACGGAACACCGGCGATTGCACTGGAGCCCTTTAGAGAGCCATAGGCCAGCGCCGCCTGGTTGAACAGTGTTATCGATGCATATAATTGGCCATCTGATGCCAGGTCGAGAATCCCGTAGCTAACAAATTCACTTGGTGGCGACAGCGTGTGCTTGTTTGTCGTGGACAGGAGTACGGGGACATTTACAACCGCATAGTTAACGTACGATCCAGCCTGGATTGTAACGATAAAGTTCAGGTTTGCTTCGTACCAGGGAAACGTTGGCTTAAGCTGAACCGTGATATTGAGTGACTCGGTCTGATCGTGATTAAAATTAGGAACCGTGATCGTATTACTGCCGCTGATGACTGCATTATTGGAGCGCGGTGTTATGGTTACCTTTACGTTAGATGCTGATGCCAGATAGTTTTTAAGTTCCAGTGTAACAGGTGTAGGATCGTAATTGGTAATGATACCTGAACCACCGGCTTGCACACTGTTTACTCCAATACCCGGCAAACGGTCTCCGGAGGTGAAAGAGGCGTTAAACTTTAGTGCGCGCTCGGCATTAACACGGCCGTAATAGTACTGGCGGTCCGAACTGCTGACACCGTTTAAGAGGTCAGCAGTTGATCTGATTTGATGCGTAATCATCTGCGGTGTCCAGTCAGGATGCTTTGCCTTAATTAAACCGCAGATACCGGCAACCAATGGGGCTGAAAAAGAAGTTCCACTAAATGTTTGGTAACGATTATTAGGGAAAGTGGAGTAGATGTCGTCACCCGGAGCATAAACGGTAACATCTGATCCGTAGTTGGTAAAGCTTGAAGGCCTGTCGGAAAGGCTTGATGCACCAACATTGAGCACACCCTCATACCCTCCCGGGTAGAACTGCGTTTTATCGGTAAACAAGCTGTTGTTTCCGCTGGCAGTAACTACAAGTGAGCCTTTTCCAAGAGCATAGTTGATTACGTCCTTGCCCAGGGGATTGTTCTGTGTACCACCCCAGGAGCAGTTGATGATGGCTGCTCCCATATCGGCTGCGTAAACGATTCCCGGGTATCCTGCAAGAATGCCGCCAATCTGTGGGTTATCGGAGGCTGCCTTGATAGGGAGTAGCGTGCACTTAAAACCGGTTGATGCAATACCACGGTTGTTGTTTGTTTGGGCTATGGCACATCCCGCTACGGCAGTACCGTGTCCGTTGGTTTGATTAATCGTTCCAAATCGTACCTTCGGATCGCCGTCAGGTCGGAGTACACCTGCCTGCGCTTCCTGCATGGAAATGTTACCAACAAAGTCCCAGCCGTTAACGTCGTCCACAAAGCCGTTCTTGTCATCATCGATTCCATTACCGGGAATTTCACCTTTGTTAATAAACACTTGTCCTGCAAGGTCAGAGTGCTCAATATCTGTTCCGCTATCAATAATTGCGATTACTACATTTGAAGCCCCTTGCGAGATATCCCATGCCGCCTCGAGCTTCATGGTTTTCATCCACGGCTGTTTGGTGGCATAATCAGGGTCGTTCGGCACAAAACCAGGTTGATGGATTTCCATGGGAATGGCGTATTCAACGTCGGGCGCTTCCATCAGTTTCAGGCATACGTCAAACGGATCAACCGATTCAGAGTACCGAACGGTGTACACTCTGTCCAGGCCGATAGCACCTGCAATTCCGTCGGACGTAATGTTTTGAAACGTACTCGATACGCTTCTGGAGCCAACCGATGCCAGAACGATGTTGGCCAGGCTGCCTTCGATTGTAGAGGAGTTGTGTAAAACGCCATGGGTGGCACGAGTTTTTACAATAACAACCGCAGGCACATACGTTCCGACCTTCATCCGCGTAAGTGTGTGTACAGAAGGGAGCACCGTGGTTCCGTTAGCAAAACTTCGTTGCGGCAGGTAAACCGAGTACGAACCGTTGCCGGGCTGAACCTGTGATTGGAGGTGGTAAGGGAGTGTAATAACAATGCATAACAGGAGCAGACAAAATGTCAACCTACGTTTCATGAGGCTATCTGTGTAAGGTGAAGCAATGGTGTACTGACGTTTGAAGCCGTCAAAGGATACAGCGTCAGTGCAAAACTAACCGCATTGTATCACCACTTTGGGTGACGATGTCCAGCCGGCAGCCTGACCCTGCATGTTCACCGGCAGGATACAGCTCGCAGCCCATTAGGTTAAAGTAGCGTACCAGCCCGGCTGGATTGGCGGTGAGTTCAGAAACGCTACTTGGGATGAGCGGTATCAAAGCCCCCTTCCCCCAAAGAGGTCCGGGGCGGTTTTCTGACGTTGTAACCGGACGTATTCGTAAAACGGTGTGGCCGGTAGGGATTGGAATCGAAACAGTTGTGTCGGATTCCGAAGGCATTGTTACCCAGGTAATCGGCACGAACTGATCGTTCCGGGTTGGAGCTGATTCAATCAGACACAGGGTGTTGCCCGGCATTTCGCCGGGAGCCGCCGATACCCTTGGTATATGCAGTGATATCATCGTGTTACCTAGTGTGCTGATTGAAGGGGGCTCTGTAAAGGCTGGTCCCTGAAGTCGTAGCGTGGGGTCGCCCAACAACATGATGTGTATGCCCCGACTGCCCAGGTAGTACGGGGCAAAGTCGCCGCTGGCTTCGTCCATAATTGTTGGTCCAATGTATGAATCTGCATTGCAAGCCGACGTTTTCATGCATTCCCCGATGGTTTCGCCTGAAGCAAGACCATGCATAAACCAGTGAGGGCGGCCGGACCACCCGCAGGTAAGGGAAGTACCCTTGGTGGCAAGCACCGTCCGCATTATGTTGTCAGTACTGTTTACGTCGCCAAAGTAGCTTCCAAACAGCAACGTAAACGTGGCATTGATTGTAGCAGATGCAATTTCGACAGTATTCCCAACGCCGTCGCAGTGTTCGTAGCCACCGCCGCCGCAACCATAAGCCAGCAGCACCGACAGCGTGTCGAGTGACGGTCGTGGGCGTCGCGAATCAGGTATCCAGTCGCCTTCGATGACGTTCTGTGAGCCAACGATTGCCGAGAACGAACGCCAGGCGGAAGCCGCAAAGGCTTCGGTGATGCGCAGGCCTTGCTGGACGCGAGTAAAGAGTCCGAAATTATCATCAATAACTCCCATTCGTGCCGGCACAGAATTCTGGGTTCGGTAGTTATGAACTTTATTTAAATAATGTTTAAGTAGTTTAATTTCTGCTGATCGGTTTTCGCCGGGAATGCTTCCCATCGCAGGCAGGTCCCACATATCTACTCTGCCAACGCAGAGTTCGATATCGGTAGGGATTAGTGAAGCATCAAACTTCCCGTCTCCCGGCACGTTTTTGTTTTCGGTCCGGTTTGCAACCGTATCTGCCTGTATGTTAACCTCGCTATCGGTCCACTGATAATCGGCAGACACACCAGCTGATGTGCGAACATCAGCGTAATACAAATCCGATGCCCAGGCGCCACCGTGTTCCGGGTGATAGTCAGGATTGGGCACAGCGCCGCGTGTATTAAAGCCTCCGCTGGTTGCGTACGGGATATGTCCGATAAGGTACAGGTGGGTAAGGGGCTCAGGTCTTTTGAAAAATGTTGGAACTATGTATGCTTTCTTAATTTCAGCCGGTTGCATATTGCCGGGAATAAACTCAACGTCAACCATCCATCCTTCCTGGACTAAGTCAGTGGTCAGTGTAGTTAGGTCATTGGCAAGAGCATCTGAAAGGGCTGCTTCTACCAGGATCAGAATACGTTGTGACGGAATCGGGTTTCCGGTGAGTGACCTACGGTTTAGTCCAACATAGCCGGTGGCAACAAACGGGATTGAATCAACCGTCCACTGTTGTATTATTTGAACTTCTGTTACCGTGGTATCGCCAATCTCGGCAGTGAACGGTGATTTATCAACTGTTTTCAACGGCATCCAGTCTGCATTGTGGTGACGCCGAACAAATACCGTTGCAGGTGTATGGCTTTCAGGAGGCATCCACGAAATACGAACCGCTGTATCATTTACAGCCTCAACATCTGTTAGTATACAGGCACTGCGTGGTGACTGTGATAAAAGAGGTAACGGCATGCCGGTAATTAACAGGAATGCCGCACTGATAAAAATAAACTGAAAGTTGTAACGAATTTTAGCCATTGTGGTTTGTTATGATGTAATATTGCTATAGCACAATCAAGACCTTGAAAAGCAACAAGAGTTTCACTATAATCAGGAAAATTTTTATGAAAAAAAACTGGTTAGGTATCGGCGTCGGCCTTACGGTGATGATGCTGTTAGCCGTTGGATGCGGGCAGAATACCAACGAGCCTGATCCTGAGTATGACAGGCTGGTAGGTACCAGCTGGCAGGATCAGTTTGGTTCTTCGGAATGGGATGCAGATGTGTTTGAAACCATGCAGACCTCGATTGATGTCACTGACTGCTCGATCGAAAATGAAATGCGTGAGCGGCCTGACCCGAATAAGGGCGGTCGTCCTGACAGGCCTGCCTTCCACCCGTGGCAGCGCTTGATCAATGCCCTCAAGCTTACGCCCGAGCAGCAAACCGCTGTAAAGGAGCTACTTGCCAAATTCAGTTCCTGCACAGATGAAGCCCGTACCATCATGAAGGACCACCGGTTGGAGATTATCCAGAGGGCCAACAAGGCACGTGCTGACGTTATTGCCCAGGTGCGTGCAGGTGAAATAACACGGAAAGAAGCACTTGAAAAAATCCGTGCTATAAACCAGGAAGCCCGCGAAGCACTCCGCAACTCTGATGTTGCCAAACGGGTTCGCGATATGGTAAAAACCTGTGAAGATGAATTTCTGGCATCGCTTGACAACCTGCTCACCCCCGAACAGAAGGAAATCCTTAAGAAATACCTTGACCACCGCAACTCCGACGGTCCCGGACGCGGTCCCGGACCGGGCAAACGCGGATAGCAGCCCCAGTTGTAAGCCAGATAACCACCGAAAACCAGTGCCTGTGAGATCATCACAGGCACTTTTGTTTGTGTAGATTGCACGTTTATGACGGGAATGGTGCAAAAATTTGGTCGCATGGTTCTGAATGCCATTGCGGAAGTTGGACAGATCGTGCAACTGCTGACCGCAACGCTCTGGTATTCCCGAAGAGTGGTTAAGGACAGGGTGCTGGTTCTTGATCAGATGCGGATTGTAGGCGCAGACTCATTGCCACTTGTTATTCTTGTTGGCTCGTTTACCGGAGCAATCGCAGCGTTGCAGGCTACGAACCTTTTTGCAAAGTTTAATCTAATTGGAATTGCCCGACCGTTTATTGGTGGCTCCATTGCAACTGTGGTTTTTACCGAATTAACACCGGTACTAACGGCCCTTGTCATTGCTGGACGCGTTGGAGGTGCCATTGCTGCCCAAATTGGAACCATGCAGGTGAGTGAGCAGATCGATGCTCTGGAGATGATGGCAATCGACAAGAACCGGTACCTGGCAATGCCCAGGGCTATTGCTGCGCTTACCATGATGCCGCTCCTGGCAGTGTTTTCGAACGTGGTAGCCCTGGCAGGCGCTTATATCCTGACTGCTGTGAAATTTAACTTTAGCGCAGTGACCTTTTTTACCTCAATTCAGCAGTTCTTTCAGCCTGGTGAGATTTTCATCGGTATCTTTAAGTCGCTGGTTTTTGGAGGCTTTACGGCACTTATTGGTATTCACGTAGGCTTCCACACCAAGGGCGGTGCCGAAGGCGTAGGGCAGAGCACCGTACGTGCCTTTACCATTTCGGCAGCCGGAATTCTTGTTATTGATGCCCTGTTTGGCATCGTGTTTTAACATCGCCAGGGAATCCACCTGCCCAATTCCTTGCAAGTTCCTGCTTCTACCCCAAACCTCTTGCCGGAACATCAATAATACTCTATTTTTGCCGTCCTATTAGCACTCAGTTACGGCGAGTGCTAATAACTCACGTCAATATTCACATATCATTTCATGGAGTTAGCGATGAATTTGTCTCCCTTGCACGATCGCGTGATCGTAAAACCTGCAACACCCGAGGAAACAACAAAGGGTGGAATTATTATACCGGATACAGCCAAGGAAAAGCCGATGCAAGGCGAAATCATGGCCGTTGGCGGTGGCAAAATTGGAGATGACGGAAAGGTAGTTCCAATGCAGTTAAAGGTAGGCGACAAGGTATTGTACGGCAAGTACAGTGGAACCGAAATTTCACTTGATGGAGACGACCTGCTCATTATGCGCGAATCCGATGTATTCGCTGTGATTAAGTAATTCAAAGCCCCTTTTCATTTACTAAAGAAACAACGAAAGGTTTATCATGGCAAGTAAGAAAATTTCATTTGATGTTGACGCGCGGTCCGCTCTGAAGCGTGGCGTTGATCAACTGGCAGACGCAGTAAAGGTTACGCTTGGACCGAAAGGTCGTAACGTGGTTATCGATAAGAAATTTGGTCCGCCAACCGTTACCAAGGACGGTGTATCGGTTGCTAAAGAAATTGAGCTTCAGGATTCAATGGAGAATCTTGGTGCAGCAATGGTACGTGAAGTAGCATCAAAAACAAGCGATAGTGCAGGAGACGGTACAACTACAGCCACTGTTCTTGCCCAGGCTATCGTGCGTGAAGGTCTGAAGAACGTTACTGCCGGTGCAAATCCGATGGATCTCAAGCGTGGTATCGACGCAGCCGTAAAGGAAGTGTATTCGGGTCTGGCCGAATTAAGCCGTACGGTAACCGGCAAGAAAGAAATTGCACAGGTTGGAACGATTTCGGCAAACAACGATGCAACAATCGGTACCCTTATTGCCGATGCAATGGATAAGGTTGGCAAGGACGGCGTAATTACCGTTGAAGAAGCCAAGGGTACTGATACAAGTGTTGAAGTTGTAGAAGGTATGCAGTTTGACCGTGGCTATCTGTCGCCCTACTTTGTAACTGACCCCGACACAATGGAATGTGTTCTTGAGAACCCGTACATTCTTATTCACGACAAGAAGGTTGGTGCAATTAAGGATCTGCTCCCAATTCTTGAGAAAACAGCACAAGCTGGCCGGGCCCTGCTCATTATTGCCGAAGATATCGAAGGCGAAGCTCTGGCAACCTTGGTTGTGAACCGTCTGCGCGGCACACTGAAGGTAGCAGCCGTTAAGGCACCAGGATTTGGAGATCGTCGCAAGGCAATGCTCGAAGATGTAGCCATTGTAACCGGCGGCATGGTTATCAGCGAAGAAAAAGGATTTAAGCTCGACGCAGCCACGATTACACAGCTTGGTACAGCAAAGCGTGTTACGATTGACAAGGACAACACAACCATCGTTGAAGGTGCCGGCTCCAGTGAAGAAATCAAGAAGCGCGTTAATGAAATCAAGGCTCAAATTGAGAAGACGACAAGTGATTACGACCGCGAAAAACTGCAAGAGCGTCTGGCCAAGCTTAGCGGTGGCGTAGCCGTTCTGAAAATCGGTGCTGCTACCGAAGTTGAGATGAAGGAAAAGAAGGCCCGCGTTGATGATGCCCTTGCTGCCACACGCGCTGCCGTTGAAGAAGGCATCGTACCCGGTGGTGGTGTTGCATATCTGCGCACGATCGACCGTTTGGATAACGTAAAGGTAGAGAACGACGATCAGCGCACCGGCGTAAACATCATCCGCAAAGCAATCGAAGAACCAATCCGCCAGATCCTTGTTAACGCCGGCATCGAACCGTCGGTTGTTGTGAACAAGATCAAGGAAGGGAAAGGGGCTTTTGGCTTTAATGCTTATTCCGAACAGTACGAAGACCTGTTTGAAGCCGGTGTTATCGATCCAACCAAGGTGTCACGCGTAGCTCTCGAAAATGCTGCATCGGTTGCGTCACTCCTGATCACGACCGAAGCTACGATTGTTGAGAATCCGGAAAAAGATGCTGCACCGGCTCCGCATCCGGGCGGCGGAATGGATATGTATTAATTCCGTTGAGCCTGAACCGCGCACGTTTGTTACCGATGTTCTCATGAACAGAATGAGGAAAAAACGAGCGGTGCGAAGCAGGAATGATTGGAATGACGGTAGGTGCCGGGACCCAAATGGTGTCCCGGCTTTTTTTTATTATTTGGGGTCCGTATCCATAATTTGGATGCTGGATTATTAGCACGAAGTATAACGAAATCAGCAATTGCCGTTTTGTATGAAAGAGTACTGGAACAGTATTATTTTTGGGAAATTCCGGAGCAAACTAGAAGCTGCATGACTTTTTACGACATTATGACTACCAAACGTTCGGACGATCCGGATGTGAAGTCAATCCTTGCTATTTACGTAAATGCCGAAACTGACAGCCTGGACGATGATGAACCCAGCAGCGTTGGAGTCCACCCGCGGGATATTGCCGATGATATTGAAGACGTGCTGTTTACCGCCCGTGATTTGGCACATGCCGATACTGTTGTGGCGATTGGACCCTGTGGCCTGGACAGATCGTCACGAACCGGATGGGCCGAACAAATCCATGCGTTCGAAGACATGGTTTCATTCAGTGAGCTCGTTTGCAAACCACTGCTGGTTCACTGCGTGCGTGCCCATGCTGATGTAGTTACACTGAACCGAGAACTACAATCCGTACAGCCGTGGGTGGTGCTAAATTTTATTAAGGGTCCTGACACCCTGGAACGACTTGTCGAGGCGGGGATTTATGTTGCATTTGGTTCGGCAATCATGCAGGATGGTGCTGCAACTGATTCTGTTGTAGCAATCCCGGCCGACAGACTGTTTCTTGCCACGGGCGACGATCCGGGTGTGTCTGTTAAACAGCTTTATGAACGCGTTGCACAGCTTAGAAGTTGTACTGTGCAGGACCTGTGTACGCAAATAGAGCATAATTACGAGTCGGTTTTCAATCATTAAAATACCGGTTCGCTCCACGGGTTGTAAACCGCCATGCCACTGCGCATCACCATCATAGGCAAAGGTCTTGCCGGCTCATGGCTTGGCTACGAACTGGTCCAACATGGGTGCAGTGTACGATTCTTTGATGTTCCTGACAGGAACCGTGCGTCGAATGTTGCCGCCGGTGTTATCAATCCAATCACAGGGTCACGTCCGCAGCTGCAATGGCGCGCAGACGAGATTATCCCATACTCGCTAAACGCTTATCGGCAACTTGAAGAAAGAACAGGTGTTTCGCTTCTGCACAGTTCTACGATTCGCAGGATTTTTGCTTCCGAAAAAGATCGCCAGTTTTGGATGACTGCAGTTGACAGGGGGCTAAAAGCACCGTGGGCACGTATCGAGCCGGGGATTGTAAACTCGGTGCCAGCCGTACTCGGTGGTGTAGAATACGATGGCTATGTTGTGGATGCCCAGGCTTCACTTACTGCCCTTGAGTCGGTAACACCGGCTGAATGCAATGCTGAAGAGGTAGATGCTTATACGCCGGCTGATAACGAGTTGGTGGTTTGGTGTACGGGATGGAGAGCTTCAAAATCAACACTATGGAATTGGCTGCCGTTTCAGCCTGTAAAGGGAGACATCCTGGATGTCGTACATACTGCAGAGCCCCTTACCGCCATCTATACACAGGGAATTGGTGTGGTTCCGCGTCAGCACTCACCCAATGAACCAAATGTGCAATACCTGCGTGTTGGCTCGACCTACGTGTGGGATTTTGATGATACACAACCGGACAGGGAAGCTGGTGAGAACTTACTCACGGCTGCAGAAAAGCTGCTGAACCGCAGGCTGACGGTTGTTGACCACCGGGCAGCAGTCCGGCCGGCACTGCAGAATAAACGGCCAGTAATTGGTAAACATCCCAGGTATGCACGCCATTACATCGTCAACGGTCTTGGCCTTAAAGGAATTCTTTGGGCCCCGTGGACAGCAAAGCAGTGTGCTAATCTGATTCTAAACAACATTGCCGTTGATCCCGAAATCTCTACAATGCGTTGGTGGCGGGAATGAGCTTCAATAATGCAGTGTCGTACGTACACACATTGCTGCGCGGTGTTGTAATTCCCGGCGATGTGGTTGTTGACGCAACCGTTGGAAACGGATTTGATACACTGTTCCTGGCAGAACGCGTTGCGCCTGCCGGCCTTGTTCTTGGTTTTGATATTCAGGAGGATTCCATCCGGGTAACAAGGGAAAAAACTGAACAATATGCTTCGATAGTACGCTTGTTTACCATTGGACATGAAGACATGTTGGCTTCAATTCCAACGGAGCATCACGGGCACATTACAGCAGTCATGTTTAACCTTGGTTATCGTCCGGGCGGCGATAAACAGATTACTACAACGGCCGGGAAGACTGTAGCTGCCCTCCAGCAAGCTATGCAATTGCTTAAATTAGGCGGCGTGATTACTGTTGTGGTTTACAGCCATCCGGAAGGCATGCGCGAGCTCGCTGCAGTTCGAGACCTTTTTTCAGCCCTGCCGCAAACGGAGTTTACGGTTACTGAATCCTGGTTTGTGAATCAGCAAGGAATGGCGCCAATTGTGTTTGCCGTGTGTAAACATCGGTGACCGTACATTGTTCAACTATGTACGAGTCCCGATTTCTTGTTTGTGAAATTGTGATAACGATGAAGGAGTTAAATGAACTACACATTGCTGCGTATTGTTTTGTATCCTGTTTTGATTATTCTGGTTGGACAACTTTCAGGAGCTCAGACGCCTGAAACACTAATGGATGAGCAGTTTACCTCAAATCAGCGGGAGTGGTTTACAGGTAATAACTCAAGCAATTCACTTCATGCCACCGTTAAGGATGGCGTGTATAGTCTAACATATTCTTCTGAAAAAACATTTAACATTTTACATCAGACGGTAGCATTACCAAAAGATAAAAATTGGATCATAACCTCGAGGCTTCGCTTTACAGAGGCTGTTAAGAATGCAGAGTGCGGGCTGATATTTAATGCAGAGTCAACCAATAACGTGTATATCGCCATGGTCACGGCCTCGGGTGACGCCACCTTAGCACGCTATAAAGACGACAAGTATAAAAAGATTGGGTCACGTACGCTGTCAAAACCAAGGCAAATTGGTGAGTGGAACACATTTAAAATCGTGAAGCACAACGATGCCGTCGGATTATTTATTAACGATGAGTGCGTTGCTGAATATACATATTCATACTACCTGGTATTAGGCAACGAGCTGGGGTTTTACATATCAGAACCATGTACAGTAGAAGCCGATTACCTTGTTGCTACCACATCAGCACCTGACAACATCAGGATTGTTGCCGGTGCCGATGTTGCGTCGAAACCCACTCACCTGCCCGAAGCAATTAACACAACGGCCGATGATTTGCTGGACTGCATTTCGGCTGACGGCTCGGTGCTGGTGTTTAGCAGAGGACAGCACCCTGGTAACATGGGAGACTCGAACGACCGGGACATCTGGTGGTCAGAGAAAGGAGCTGACGGAGAATGGACAACTGCCATAAACCTTGGGAAACCACTGAATACAGCTACATCGAATTACGCTCTTGCTTTATCGCAAGACAATAACAGCATTTATGTTCAGGGAGTGTATTCACAGGATGGAACATCGCGGAACGGTGACGGTATTTCGGTAAGCCATCGTACGGCCTCAGGCTGGAGCTTCCCCGAGGCTCTGCCTGTTGACAGTATTGTAAATAAAGGAGTTGTATTAAACTCTCATATAACACCTGACGGATCGGTGCTTATTGTTTCGCTGGAGTCTGACGACACTTTTGGTGCAAACGATTTATATGTATGCTTCCGAAAACCGGATGGTAAGGGGTGGACCAAGCCTCAAAATCTTGGGAAGACGATTAATACCGTCGGGATGGAGGTTAGCCCCTTCATCGCTGCCGATAATACGACACTATTCTTTAGCTCGAGCGGTCATCCTGGCTATGGTGGCAGGGATGTATTTGTTTCGCGCAGGCTTGATGATACATGGCTGAAATGGTCTGAACCCGAAAACCTTGGTCCGTCTATCAACACCGACGAGCACGATACATTTTTGCAAACTACCGGCAAGGGCGATGTTGCCTATTATAGCAGTACAAAAAACTCAATCGGTGACGGTGACATTTTTCAAATTGCCTTACCAACAGGTGCTCGTCCCAAACCCCTTGTAGTGCTACGTGGCAAGGTTCTGGATGCAATTTCAAAGGAGCCGGTTGGTGCTGAAGTTGTTTACGAAGATCTGGGTACCGCAACAACGGTTGGGGTTGCAAACAGTTCACCGGTGAATGGCGAATATCGGATTGTGCTTCAGCAGGGCAAACAGTACGGAGTGCATGCCAGGGCAAAGGGATATTATGCTCTTAGTGAAAGTTTTGATGCCAGCTCGCTAAACCATTATACCGAGACCGTGAAGGATCTGCTGCTTACGCCAGTCAGGGCACTTACAACCCTACGCCTGAATAACGTGTTTTTTGATTTTGCCAAAGCAACACTTCGTGCAGAATCAAACGCCGAGCTCAACCGTCTGGCTAAATTCATGTCCGATAATCCAACCGTTAAGATAGAGATCTCGGGGCATACTGACAGTATTGGTACCGATGGCGCCAATATCACGCTGAGTACTGACCGTGCACGTGCTGTGAAAACGTACCTGGTAGCGGCTGGAATTGCAGATTCCAGAATGGTAGCCAAAGGATATGGTCGCTCTAAGCCGGTTGCCACGAACGCTACCGAGGAGGGCAGGCAGGAAAACAGACGTGTTGAATTTACCATTCTGCGGTAGTATTGTGCCGCGATGAAACATACCCTTAATGAATTTCTGAATATACCAACACCGCTGGTGCTTGCGTCGCAGTCTCCGCGACGCAGACAACTACTCACCGGTTTGGGGTTTGAATTCACAACCGTAACACCATCCGTTGATGAAGAAGCTGTTCCCGCTGTTCAGCCTTTTAACGAGTATGTGCAAACGCTTGCCGTTCAGAAAGCACGTCGCGGATTAGAGCTCTGTGCACCTGATAGTATTGTAATCGGAGCCGATACAACCGTTGTTCTAAATAACACGGTACTAAACAAACCTGCATCGGCTACCGATGCCACGCAAATGCTGATGTCCCTAAGCGGTAAAACACATACCGTGTACACCGGACTTGCTGTTCTTAACGGTAAAACCAAGGCCGAGTACATAGGGTATCGGTCAACCAAGGTTACCTTTCGGACGTTATTGGCAGACGAGATAGCTATGTATGTTCAGGGTGGTTCTCCGTTAGATAAGGCAGGGGGCTATGGCATACAGGATGATTTTGGAGCTGTTTTTGTAGAGTCAATTCACGGGTGTTACTATACCGTGGTGGGATTACCAGTTGAACTCCTCTATGCCCTGCTCCGGGAGATGGTTAGGAAAGAAACGATATGAAGTCAACGACTGTTAAAGCCGTTCTTCTTGCACCATGGGTGATTACACTTGCGGTATTTTGGATTTATCCGTTGATCTATGCGCTGGTGTTAAGTTTTACCGAGTATCAAACATTAACAAATAGTATGACGTTTGTTGGTTTTGATAACTACAAAGCGGTCTTCACATCGGACTCCTTCTGGCAGGCTTTTCGTAATACGGCCATATTTACCGGCGGAACAGTACCGGTAACAACAACGGCAGCACTGCTTCTGGCTACGGCAGTACGATCTCAGACGGCAAAGTATGCAACCATACTGCGCTCCAGCTATTTTCTGCCATCGGTCACGTCGCTCGTGGTAATTGCACTGATATTTACCAATCTGTATTCACGCGACGGATACATCTCGGCATTGGTTTCCATGATTGGGTTTCCGGTGCCGGAGCATGGGTGGTTACTTTCTACACAGACTGCTTTGCCTGCAATCATGTTCATGGACGTCTGGATTAGTATTGGCTATTACATGATATTGTTCCTGTCGGCAATGGAGACAATCCCTCGCGATTTATACGAAACAGCAAGCCTTGAGGGTGCTACTCCCTGGCAGCAGTTTGTACGGATAACGCTTCCGCTTGTGAAGCCAACGTTACTTTTTGTTGTAGTAATAAATACGATAAAAAGTTTTCAGATTTTTGTTGAAGTGTATGTTATGACCAAGGGCGGCCCTCTGGGTGCTACAACCACGCTCGTGTACAATGTGTACAATTCCGCATTCGAACAAACCAATCTTATGGGCTATGCGTCGGCGGTTGCCTGGGTGGTGTTTGTTCTTCTTGCGGGTATTTCGGCTCTTCAACTACGACTGTTACGGGTGCGTGACTAATGCCGTTTGTTTCGTTCATATTGGCCTACCTGATTGGTACTATTAATCCAGCCTGGCTGTACCAGAAGTATGTTAATCAAAGTGATCTTCGAAAACAGGGAAGCTATAACCTTGGTGCACGGAATCTGTATGATGTAACCGGAAGCATGAAGGCGTCGTTGCTGGTTGGGATGTTTGATGTGCTAAAAGGTGCCGTAGCAGTGATCACAGCGTTTATCCTTTCCCCCTCGGACTATACGGTGGTGGCGGCTGCGGGCGCAGGTGTTGTAACTGGACATAACTACAATGTCTTTCTTGGATGGAAGGGAGGCAGGGGGCTTGCAACGGCACTTGGAGTTGGGGCTGTACTGTTTCCGCCTATCGTGATTACCTGGGGTGTGATGTACATCGTTGGCTACTATGCCATTCGGCGTGATATCCATGTGGGGAGCATGACGGCCACAATAGCAACTTTTTTTATTGGCTTTAGCATGCCTGAGAACGCTATTAGAGCAATGAGTACGGTAGCACTCCAGAATACAACTGAACTTCGAATACTAAATGCGGCAATCTGTCTGCTGCTGTTCTTTAGGCACTTGGCGCCAATTCGTGAAGTGATGCGTTCAGCTCAGGCAGAAACAGACGACGAGTAGCAACACGTCAGAGACGTTTCAACGGCCTGCTTGCCCGTATGTCAGACGATGTAGCATCCGCAATGCATCGGCACTGTTCTCATCCGGTACTCCAATAAATACCGAATAATTGCCAGCGCCGGCCACAAGAAAGCATGGGTTGAAGGGTGCAGCAAGCGATGCAATGGCGGCAACTCTGTCTGCCCGTTGTGCAGCAGGACCAGTGACGGCAATTATGCAGATGTTGTCAACGGTAGCGTCACCAAATTGAGCCAAAATTGATTCTCTGACATTGATCCGATCTGCAGGTGCATGCAAAATCACAGCCCGATATTCAACAGACTGAGCATCTGCAACCCGCATCCGGGTGTATTGTTCCATACTGCAGAGTTCAGCGATTGCGGCAGCAGTACCGCGCACATACAAGCAACATGGTACCATGCTCACCGCATTGATGTCGGCAGAGACCGAGGCCTTGCTTCTGACAATTGTTCCCGGTTCCGATGGTTTCTCGGTGTTGCGAATTACCACAGGGATATTGTTTTGTATTGCAGGAATCAAGGTGTCGGGATGTAGAACCTTGGCTCCGTACAGGGCAAGCTCACGAACCTCATCAAGCGATAGTTCAGGGATAGGCTGTGCCTCAGGCACTAACCGGGGATCGGCGGTAAATATGCCGCTGACATCTGTCCAGATTTCAATCCTCTCGGCACTTGTTGCCGCGCCAAGAATGGCCGCACTTGCATCAGACCCCCCACGGCCAAGAGTTGTAACTCGTCCCTGACGGTCTGCACCGGTAAATCCCTGGGTAACTACCACGATGCCCTGGCCGGCCAGTGGCAGTATCTGTGCTCTGCATTGTGAGGTGGTCTGCTCCATGTTTACGGCAGCCCGGGTGAAATTATCGTTTGTTGCTATCAGCATGGGTGCCGGAACCTCTGTCACCGGGACACCGGCCTCCACCAACGCACAGGTGAGAATTGCCGTGCTAAACCGTTCGCCAAATGATACTACTGCATCGGCTGACATAGCAGTACATTCTTCGAGTGTTTGAATTGCACAGCAAAGCTCTTGCAGTTCGCTCACTAAACCATGCACATATAAACTTGCCGTATCGCGTAGTTGCGAATCGGTAATAAGCTCATTTACAATCTGCAGATGCTTGTCAAGCAACAGTCTGCACCGATGTGCCACATCGGTATCCCGAAAGCAACTGATTCTGGATAACTCCAGTAAATCGTTTGTTGTACCGGCAGTAGCAGATAAAACTACAACCAGGCCATTAGTACCCGGATAACAATTCCTGACGATAGCCACCACGTTACGCAGAGCGGATGCATTGCGGACGGAGGTTCCCCCAAACTTCAGTATCAGCATAACTACTCCACGTTGAACAAACCGGTCAGATGGTCAGCACTGGTCACGTGTACCAGTACCCGATCGTTTACCAGCTCGCTCACTGCACGCTTTGCTGCTTCAAGGTTGATACCCCGCCGGTATGCAAAATGCCATATATCAACTGGGCCGGCCGAGGCTTCGGCAGTCAGCAGTTGGGCTATGGTAAGGGGCTTCCCCGACAGTACCATATCGTGCACCGCAGATTTGTAAGCATCGCTTTCGCGTTCAACGAACATCTCGGGAGCAAAGTAGTAATTGTCGGTACTTTGCAGATCGCAAATATGGAACACCCCCTGCCCGGTACCCGAGAACGCCTCCAGGAACGCCATGCTGACCAGATAAGGAGTGTCCAAGTCAGAATCCCACAGGTCGGCCCACACATTGGGATCGGCGGTCTGAAGCCAGTTAAAAAAATCTACTTCGTAATCGGGAAGGTGCAGCAGTTCTTTGGCACCAAAGGTATTCGTAAGCAAACTTACCTGCTGACTACTGAGAGAAGCAAATACCTCAGCTGTAAGCCTGATATGAGAGTGCTCCTGAAGCGACGCTCTACAAAGAGCGATTAATTCATCATTCGTCATGCCACTGTTGCTTTTGATCGTGATCTTCTCCATAACAGCAGGCTCCCTAATGCAACAAGTGCAATGATGGCGTTAGATGCAATACTGATCGTTTTCCCCAGGCTGTAAGCTGGGCTGCTAAACCTCAGTTCAACAGTGTGACTGCCTGCCGGAACAACAACGCCACGGACAAGGAAGTTGGTACGATAGATCGGAACCTCTTTCCCGTCAACATAACAGTGCCATTCAGGGTAATAAACTTCGCTAATAACCATCAGTCGCTCTGCATCAGTTTTTGTGTTAAACGCAATACGCTGGTTCTCTTTATGAGTCATTGTAACCACATTGCCGGCAGAAGGTGGCAGTGGCTTTACGGGCAGGGACTGCTCTACGTACGCTGTTGTCTGCAGGTTAAAGGTTGCATCCCTCAAATGATGCAGTGTTTTCAGCCTGTCGGTTTCAACGATTACCGTATCAACAAACCATGCTCTTGGCATCACTGACGGATTTGCGTACACCATTGTGCCATCGGAACCCGTAAAGGAGGGTGCAGATGCCATCACCTGCTGTTTGGCCACAATGTATTTCACGTTCAGCATGTTCCACAGAAACGGGTTAACGATGATGCTGTTACCCGGACGTGGTTCCGATCCGGAACCCATGGCAGCTACGTCCAGCATATCCTGATAGATCCGGATTTTGGCTGATGAATAGCCATGAACATTTTCGACAAAATGGTAAGCCCACCAGTTAGCCGGTAGCCCGCTTAAATCCGCAATCCGAAACGTGCCTTTGTCATTTTTAATATAGTTTACAACATCGGTCACGCGGAACACGTTCTTTTCGGGCGATCCTTCCTGTGGGTGGTACGGTCGGGCCGCAACCCGCCACAAGTCAGTTACTGACAATGCAATAGCCACATAGATGGCTACCGAGGGCTTCAACGTCCCCCGAATCACCAGAAGGACCAGCACACCAAACGCTAGTGCCAGAAACCCGGTTTGCATCCAGTCAGACTTCATTTGGTCATACACTACCTGCAGATACTGCTTGCTTATCTGATCAGCACTCGTTACACGATCGGGCTGTTTAGCCATGATGGCGTGGGCAACATCGTCCTTATACGATTCTTCGTTAATGCTTGTATAGGCCACACCAAACAGCAGGAAGGCTGCTGTGGCTCCTGCAATCCACATCCCGGTTTTCCTGCGTTTTACATTCCCGGCCCAGTCATCCAAAACATTGGCCAGACCGAATGCCGCCAGCACCGGCATGGTGAATTGCAACAGGCAGAGTGCCATTGAAGGGGCTCGGAATTTATTAAAGGCAGGTACGTAATTGTAGAAGAAGTCATACAAAACGCTGAAGTTCTTGCCAAATGACAGTAGCAGAGAGAACAGTGATAAAACAATAAGGAAGATTACGAACGGATCTTTCCGCTTATACCACGCTCCCAATATTCCTAAAAGAAGAACTCCAATACCCATGTAGTTGGCGGCGTCGGTAAACGGCATCTGGCCCCAGTACAGATTTGTTTCCTGCTCCTTCCCGCCGGTGGACATCTTCACCTTTGTATTCCCAAATCCAAAGTAGTTCGGTACAAAGAATGTTGCCATTTCGCCGGGAGAAAAAGACCAGTTTGTGGCGTACTCGTAGTCGTTACCGCCATCCTGTTCCTGTTGTGATCCCTGCACGTGAACCAGCGGAGCGGAGCCCCGTGTGCTGTACGGAGTGTATTCCCTGGTTGATAAAAACATATCGGCATGCGTACTCAGCGCCAAAATGGTTGCTACCACCAGAGCGCCCCCCGCAGTAAGTACCGGCAAGGGATTATCCTTTTGAATTAGCCGTACAATGAGTTCCGTTAGCAGGTACAGTGCGGCAGCACATCCAAGATAGAACATCATCTGCGGGTGGGTAGCGCTTACCAGCGCAGTCAGGGCCAGGATTAGAATTAGAAACGATCCCAGTGAAAACTTTACTCTGATCCGCTCAAGGGCCAGCAGAATCCAGGGAAGGGTGGCAAAGCTTACAGGCTTCGTGCTGTGACCGATCATAATCCACACCATTACGAACGTAGAAAACACAGCCGATACTGCACCAAAAACCGAAGCCCCCTGCCCAAGATTCTTTATTCTTAACAGTGAGAACACACCAATACCATAAATCCCGTACCACAGAACCAGCCGCCAGGTATCGTTCCCTGTACCGGTTCCAAGCAACCTGGGTATTCCAAGTACCGCCATACTGGCAATATCGTACGTTCGTTCACCCGCTGCCAGGAACGATGCAAGTGACGGCATGCCGCTAAAGATATAGGGCATCCACAGAGGGAATTCTCCGCTCTTATTGGCTGCGTCCAGATAGGGTATAAAAGAGTAGAAGGCAACGTTATCGCCCTGCGATAAGAAGTTTTTGCCGGTAAAGAGCGCGTCGCCAAAAAACACAAGGAGTGTCCCCAAAATAACGGCACACGCAATCAGCCACTCGCGTACATGATTTGTCATACAACTATCCGGTTAATGAATGAGCGCAAAGCTACGGTACAGAATACCAGAAAAATTACGTAGAAATTGGTATGTGGTAACATCTGATCGGCTATATTGTACATGCGTTATCCTAACTTTACTTAACCATCAGTCGGGGAGTATCCGTATGGACCTATCTGTCAGGCAGACGCCCCTATCAATGGCGGACGCATTCCACCTGCTTCGCAGGCTAACGTTCGCTCCCACATGGCAGCAGGCAGCCCAACTGAAGGGCTTAATGCCTGAAGCTGCTCTTGACTTGGTCATGAATCTTGACCCTCCGCTTGAACAACCGCCGTGGGCACAGCAGCCCATTTCGGCAGACAGAAACGAAGTTGTCCGCTTGTGGGGAGAACTGCAGAGCTGGTGGATTTCGCACTGTCTGCGCCATCCGTCATTTCGTGAAAAGCTTGTAGCAATGTGGCACAACCACTTTACCAGCGACTACGTAACTGTGTACTATGCACAGCTCATGGTTACCCAGAGTAACCACCTTCGGCTAAACAGATATGATTTCCGTGCCCTCAGCGAGGGCATCGTAGGCGATCCGGCCATGTTACTCTACCTGAACGGTGACCAGAGTGTTAAAGGCAATCCAAACGAAAATTTTGGTCGCGAGTGGTTCGAGCTCTTTTCTCTTGGCGTTGGAAACTATACCGAGCATGATATTATCGACGCCGCCCGCGCATTTACCGGCTGGCGTGTTAATGGCCTGGAATCACTCTACAACCGGCAGTTGGCTGACCTTGGTGAGAAAACAATCCTGGGTCAGACAGGGAACTGGGAGTATAAGGATGTTATCCGAATTACACTGGAACAGGATGCATGTGCCAGTTTTATTGCAACAAAAATTCTGCGTGCATTTGTTGAACATAATCCAGATGAGGCCACCGTTGAAGGCGTGGCTCAGCTCATTCGCAGCAATAACTACAATTTGCAACCGGTATTGCGGACGCTTTTCATTAGCAACGGCTTTTATGATGTATCCATTCGTGGTGCACTCATTAAGGATCCAATGTCGTTTGCAATCGGACTTGCCAATATCACAGGGATTTCACGCGTAAGCAATACCGTTATTTCGGGTGCCATGAGTGCGTTGATGCAGACACCGTTTTATCCTCCAACCGTGCAAGGATGGGTTGGACATCATAAATGGATTACCAGCAATACTTTTCCATTACGCCAACGATTTGCTGAATCGTTGTTGGACGGCCGGCTTGCCGGTACAAGTTCTGTGCTCAAGGATGAAAACGGTCAGCCGGTGAAGCCCGACCTGGTATCGCTTGTAAAGTTGTTCCCTGATGCCAACGATGCCGCTCAGGTTGTTAAGAATCTGGCTCTCTTGCTGTTGCCGGTACAAACAACACCCGAGCAGGAAGCAGTGTTGTTAGACATCATGATGGCCGGTGCTCCGGCGTATTCGTGGGATATCGAAAGCGGCACAGCTGAAAACAGGATAAAACTGCTGATGCAGACAATTGTGCGAATGCCTGAATTCCAACTGAATTAGGAAGAACGTTATGAACAGACGAAACTTTATCAAGAACGTTGGCACAACATCTGTTGCTGTTGCAACGCTGCCCTCGGTGATTGACGGCTTTACCGTTAAAGCCCTTGCCGGCGGTGATGCCATGGGACGACTGCTGGAAGATTCTGACCGCGTATTTGTTATCATTCAGCTAACTGGCGGCAATGACGGCTTGAATACAGTTATTCCCGCTGATAACGATATTTATTACAACAACCGGCCAAAGCTTGCCATCGCCAAGAATAAAGCCTTGCCTCTAACTGATACGTTGCGATTGCACCCCTCCCTGAGTGGTTTTAAAAAATTATATGATGAGGGTCAGCTCGCAATTGTGCAAGGTGTTACCTACCCTAATCCTGACAGATCGCACTTTAGGGGTACCGACATTTGGCTGACGGCAACAGATGCCTCGGTGTTCGGCTCCACTGGCTGGGTGGGGAGGTATCTGGATATCCTTGCTCCCAGCTTCCCGACAGAGCTGCCGGAACACCCCCTGGCGGTTCAGGTTGGTGGAACTCAATCGTTAGGATTTGCCGGCTCAAAAGGCAGCATGGGAATTACATTCCGTGACCCTGACGAGTTTGCCAGGCTGGTGAGTACAGGTGGAGGAATCGAAGAGGTCCCTGCAGCAGATCTTGGAGATACGAAGGCAGCAGCCGAAGTCGAGTTTGTTCGCAATGTTGCACGCTCGGCTGATGTGTATGCCAAGGTGGTTAAAACTGCCGCCGATGCCGCGCCAACATCAACGGTGACCTATCCTAATAGCGATATCGCAGCTAAACTTCGAGTGGTTGCCCAGCTTATTGCAGGAGGCCTGCAGAGCAAGGTATTCCTGGTAAGCTGGGAGAACTCAAGTTTTGATACCCACGCAAACCAGGTTGTTGGCTCGGACCCTCTGACCGGAGCGCACGCAAACCTCCTCTCCGATCTTGGTGGTGCCGTGGAAGCCTTTATGGCCGACATGAAGAACTCAGGCAATGCAGGCAGAGTAGCAGGGATGACGTTCTCGGAGTTCGGCAGACGTGTTGCCGAAAATGGCTCGCTTGGAACAGATCATGGTACAGCCGCACCACTGTTTGTTTTTGGTGAAAATGTTCTGGGTTCCGTGATTGGTGCAGACCCGGATTTGGAAACCTTGGACAACCGGGGTGACCTGTTAATGAACTATGATTTCCGTGACATCTACGCATCTGTACTCCTGCAGTGGTTTGCCCAGCCATCAACGGTGGTTAATAACATTCTGTATCATGATTTCTCGAAAACAGCTGTTCCACTGTTTAAGGGGGCCAGTACGGTTTTGGAAGGGGCTGCGGCAGGTAGTACCATTCAATTCAGAAGTGTATCGCCAAACCCGGCGAGTGACGTGGTAACGGTGCGAGTGCACATGAACCTGATTGCCGATGCAACGGTTGTTGTCCACTCAATGCACGGGAAGAAAATGCTGAGTGCCGAAGTGAATCCCGTGAGCGGTGTGGCACAGTTCAACGTGTCAGGGCTTAGTACGGGTAATTATATTCTCGGACTATACAGCGGAGGAGCAGTAACCCACAGCTTGCTTTCGGTTCAGCGGTAATTGCGACGAATAACATTCTACACACCATGAAAACTACACCATTACTACTGCTGTCAGTTTTACTGATTTTTTACTCCATCCGGACCCTTCCCGTGAAGGCACAGCCCCTTGTTAACCCGTACACATTTACGATGGGACCCGACGTAGCTCTTGACTCATCGCTGGTTGCAGGACCATGGGATACGACCTTTAGCAGAATAGTCCTGAATAACGGACACTTCGCCTACGAGGATGGCCGCCCTTTCCGAATGGTTGGCGTTACAATAGCCTATGGAGCATGTTTCCCCGACAGCTCCAATGCGATTGCGATTGCACGTCGGCTACGTGCTCTCGGAATAAACATCGTTCGGTTTACAGGATTTGACTATACCCCTTGGTGGCCTATTAGCATTTTCCCCGATGGCACAACCACCACCGGTAAGGGATTGGATGCCGGACAAATGGCAAAGTTCGATTGGTTTGTTTATAATCTTCGCAAGCATGGTATTCGATATGGATTCTCGTTTCAAAATGCATGGGTACCGCGTAAAGATGACGGTGTCAGACAGCCTGATAGTGCCGGCGTAGGTGCCCGATTAACGGTTTTGTTCGATCCCCTGATTCAGCGCATCCACCGAGACGTGATCCGACTCCTGCTTTCGCATGTTAATTCATTTACCAACATTGCTTACAAAGACGACCCCATGCTTGCCTTTGTGATGCCGTTAGAAAATTCTCCGATTTCCCTCTACTGGTTGTACACCCGTGAAATTGTTGCCTCCAACCCGGTTGGTCAGCCTCGAACCATCGGTCTCGAACACCATGCACTGATCGATTCGCTGTATTTCGAATTTTTAAAGGGGAAGGGGCTTAAAACAGATAAGGCTCTCAATGATGCCTGGTCCGTGACACCAACACAAACCCAAAATTTATTTAGAAATGGTGATTTCGAAGATGCCTTTGACCAGACCTGGACGCTTGGTGTGAGCGCTGAGAATGGCACCCAGGCCTTGATGCAGTTTATTACGTCTGACAAAGCACAGGGACAGCAATGTGCACAAATACGGATTGGTAACCTTGGAACGAATCCCAGATTCAATAACATTTATGTAATGCAATCGGTGGGCAAAATGGAGAGACTGGGGAGATATACCCTTTCATTCCATGCCAAAACAACACCCGAAAAGGGTAGTAGAAGCATAATACTGTACCTGGTTAGCGACGGAGTACCATACAATTCGTACGGTGTTGTTGATTCGGTTCGAATTTCATCCCAATGGGCCAGATACGAACTTTCATTTTTCGCCTCATCATTACCTGAAGCCGCCGGCCGGTTTGTGATATACATGGGTCATGAATCAGGTGATGTATATCTGGATGACTTGCAGCTTAAGCAGGTTGGCGTTGACGGATTACAGCGTGGTGAAAGCATTGAGCGGAAAACTCTTTCACGGGACTTGCTTAGCAATCGGAACATCAGTCCCGCGCGGATGAAGGCAAATGCGGACTTTTATCGTCTGTATTTAACCAACATTCTTGACCGCGACTATAAACTGATACGGGATACGCTGAAATGCAGGGCGCTGCTAACGCCGAGTTCGCGGCTATATTCACGGCTCGACCAGGAGGCTGCCATGCAGTATGACTTCTTCTGCTGGCCCGAATCCAGAAGTCAGAAAAATGACTATGTTGCTGATAACTCCACCTGGGACTTTATGATGCACAGCCAGAACAAATTCGAGGGTAAGGCTGTTGTAGTCACCGATGCAAGTGTTCGCTATCCCTTGCCGTACGCCCATGAGCTGACGATATTTTATCCAGTGTATAGCGGCGTTCAGAACTGGGACGGCATGATCTTTTCTACATTTATGGCAACTGCAACTGCCGGAAACAACAAAGTTGAAAAGAACAGTGAATGGACGCTTGGCGACAAACCATCGCTCCTTACGCAAATCCCTGCAATGAGTGCAATGATGCGCAGATTTGATGTTGACTCAACAAGAAAAGTAATCAGCATTTCGCAAAGCAGAGAAGCTTTAGACTATCCGCCCTTTCACATAACGCAGCCCTATTCGCTATCCATTTATACAGACGGAAGAATGCTGCTGTTCCGGCGCACTGAAACCAGGCAGGAATTCCAGGAAGAAGAAAGTTTATTGCCGCACAGAGAAGTTAGTGCACTGGCAGGACAGATTGATCCCACACGGTTTGACGCTGAGAACGACCAGGTGTTCCTTGATGGCACAAAGGGAATTCTTCGCGTATTCACTCCAAACTATTGGTGTGTAGCCGGCAGGCTGGACGGTCAGCTGATTATTGAAAAGAATATGATTGTGGAGCAGCTTAGCAAGGGGGTGCACACGTCAGTTGTTATTAGCTCGCTTACTGCCGACCCAATTACCGAAAGTAACAGTTCCCTGCTTGTTATTGGTAGCAGGGGAGCTAATGAAGGTGCCGAGTGGAACGCAGAAAACGAAATGATTTCATTGGGTGACGGGCCGTATCAGATGGAAGGCCGTACGATACGTTTAGTTCTGACCATGCCGGGCCGAGACTCCTGCAGAATCGTTCCGTTGGGAGCTGATGGAAGTGAAATGACCGGGTCGTGGACAATTGCAGCGTCGGCAGGTGGAAAGTTTAACGTAAGCATCAACACAACCGAGCACAAAACACCATGGTATCGGATTGAGAATCCGGATAAACCGGTGTGGATTGGTGAAAACACCGTCGTACAGTCAGTTGTTTACCCCAACCCCGCAAGCCACGCAGTTACAGTGCGCGGATCCGGCGATTTAGACGTAAGCATATTTAATATAATTGGTGAAGAAGTTGCCCGTGGGAGTGGGAATGGGCTGGTAACCATACCTGTTGAGAAGTTGCCATCAGGACGGTACGTAGTACAGACTCTTGGTGAATCCCGTGGTCTAACGCCAATTGCAATAGTGCGCTAAATTAATTTAACAGAGAGAAAAATACCCTGTTAGTCCATGAATAGGTACGGACGCCACGTATCATCAACAACTCCTACATAGTGCTTCAGGAATACAACGTGGTTAGGCTTCTTGGGCTGCCGGATTAATTTCATTCCAGCCTCTTCCGGAGTCCGGGAACCCTTGCGATTGTTGCATTTAACGCAGGCGCATACCAGGTTTTCCCACTGTTCCATCCCACCGCGGGAACGTGGAATCACGTGATCAATCGTAAGCGGCAGCCGCCGATCACCGCAGTACATGCATGTAAACCCATCACGTCGCAGAATGTTCTTTCTGCTAAGCTCAATTTTCTTAAACGGGACGCACAAATACGTGCTTAATCGGATAACGCTTGGGAACGGATATGTTAAATAAACTGACCGGATTGCCTGTGAGGATTTCTGTTCCACCATTTCGGCCTTTGTCAGGAACAGCAATCTAAGAGCCTTATGGGCACTGCACACACTAATAGGCTCGTAGCTTTGATTCAGAACCAGTACTTTACCATTTAGAGAGTACACCACATCCGCTGGTGAGCGGTTAGGAATAGGATGAAAATGTGATGCAGAAAAACTGAAAACTCTCTCCTTTGCCGCTAAAATAGGTCTGCAGACGCTATTTTCGAATGCCCAAACTAAAAAGTTGTATACATCACCCTTAAAAATGAAGAAAACCCCTGCACTTCTGGTACTTGAAAACGGACGCTTTTTTGAAGGAACGGCTATCGGGGCAATTGGTGCCCGCAGTGCAGGCGAGCTGGTGTTTAACACCGCTATGACGGGGTACCAGGAGATTATCACCGACCCCTCGTACCACGGTCAGATCGTAACCTTCACCTACCCCCACATTGGGAATTACGGAGTTAACGAAACCGACATTGAAAGCAGCAGTATTCATGCCCGTGGCATCGTTGTGAGTGAACTCTCGAAAGTATATTCCAACAACAAAGCCACAGGCTCGCTGGCTGCCCTGCTGGAGAAAAACCAGATTGCAGGTATCGAAGGCATAGACACCCGGGCATTGGTGCGGATGTTAAGAACGGAAGGGGCTATGCGGTGCGTGATCGAGCATGGTAACAACCTGGACCCGGACGAACTGACTGCCAAGGCCAGGGCCGTTGAAAGCATGGAAGGGTGCAACCTTGTGCCAATGGTATCCACGCAAACAGTATATCAGTTTGAACCCGAGCCCCTTGACGTAAAAGCCAGTACTGCACCTCAGCACCATATCGTTGCCGTTGATTTTGGCATAAAGCGTAACATCATGCGCAGGCTGTACCACCATGGATGTCGGATAACCGTTGTGCCGTGGACAACAACACTTGATGATATCAGGGCACTATCGCCGGACGGCGTGTTCCTGAGTAACGGACCCGGAGACCCTGCAGCCGTACACCATGGAATTGAGCTTGTTCGCAGACTTTTAGGGACTCTTCCCATGTTTGGTGTTTGTTTAGGGCATCAACTCATGGCGTTAGCAGTTGGAGGGCAGACCTACAAGCTGAAGTTCGGACATCGCGGAGGTAACCATCCCGTGAAGAACCTCCGTACAGGACAGGTTGAGATAACCTCGCAGAACCACGGATTTGCCGTAAACATGGAATCGCTGCCCGCAGGCGTGGAGGTAACCCACATCAACCTTAACGACAATACCTGTGCTGGCATTGAAATTATGGGGAAAAACGCCTTTGCCGTGCAGTACCACCCTGAAGCAGGCCCAGGACCCCGAGATTCGGATTACCTTTTTGAGCAGTTTGCAGCCAGGATTGCTGCCCATTAGTCGTTGGACATTTTTTTTTCGTACTGACCCCCGTTTTTGTTATTAACACCTACATGTCGTAAGTTTGTCGGCTCTGACGTACCGGGCAGGTACTCAAGTGGCCAACGAGGGCAGACTGTAAATCTGCTGGCATACGCCTACGGAGGTTCGAATCCTTCCCTGCCCACACGCACGTGGTAAGCACGTTTGAGTTGCGGGAGTAACTCAGTTGGTAGAGTCACAGCCTTCCAAGCTGTTGGTCGCGAGTTCGAGTCTCGTCTCCCGCTCCCAGATAATTGCTGATGTAGCTCAGCTGGTAGAGCACCACCTTGGTAAGGTGGAGGTCACCGGTTCAATCCCGGTCATCAGCTCCATGTTTGCAGAGGGGTGTAGCTCAGCTGGTAGAGCAGCGGTCTCCAAAACCGCAGGCCGCGGGTTCGAATCCTGCCGCCCCTGCACAAAGAAGTTGACATGTTAAGGAAAAATGATGCTAAGCAAAACAAAACAGTTTTTTACCGAGGTAAATAAGGAAATGAAGAAGGTTTCATGGCCTACCCGGGATCAGCTGCGCGAGAGTACCATGGTTGTAATTGTAACATCGCTGATTATCACAGCAATTGTGTTTGTGATTGACCAGGCCATGACTCAAGTAATGAATTTCCTGTTCTGATAAAAAGAGAAGAGACAAATGACAGCCACTCCAATACAACCGCTTGAGCTTAAATGGTTCGCACTGCGTACCTTCACCGGCCATGAATCCAAGGTGAAGGCAGGTATTGAGCAGGAGATGGTGCGGCTGGGAATGGAGAATAGGGTTCATAGTATCGTTATTCCTCAGGAAACTGTTTACGAAGTCCGCAATGGGAAACGGCGTACAAAGGTGAGGAACTTCCTGCCCGGTTACATCCTCATAGAATGTACGCTTGACAAGCGGCTGAAGGAAATTATCCTGTCTCTTCCGTCAATCGTGAGCTTTGTTGGTACCAAGACGGAACCGCAGGCACTCCAGAAGGATGAGGTTGACAGGATAATGGGGCGCGTAGAGGAGCGCAAGGACATTGCAACTGTCGAGATTGCCTTCCGCGACGGAGATCCGGTAAAAGTAATTGACGGACCGTTTGCCAACTTTAGCGGCACGGTAAAAGAAGTTAACCACGAAAAACAAAAACTCAAGGTGGAAGTAGGCATTCTTGGACGTAAAACGCCAATTGAGCTTGACTTTCATCAGGTTGAGATGGAACAACATTAACTTAATTTATGTGGGAGGTATGGACAACCATACCGCTGACCACGAAAGGGATACATGGCAAAGAAAGTCATGGGGAGCTTTAAGCTCCAGATAAAAGCCGGGGAAGCCACCATGGCTCCTCCTGTAGGGCCTGCATTCGGGCAGCGCTCCCTTGCCGGGATGGAATTCGTAAAGCAATTCAACGCAAAAACATCCAAGCAGCAAGGAACAATTCTTCCGGTTGTAGTTACGTACTACAGCGACAAGAGTTTTACATTCGAGGTAAAGTCGCCTCCAGCTCCTGTTCTGCTTGTGAAAGCAGCAGGAATTCCGAAAGGTTCTTCAGAGCCTAACAAGACCAAGGTTGGGAAGGTTACCCGGAAGCAATTAGAGGAAATTGCCCAGGTTAAAATGAACGATCTTAATGCCAACGACCTTGAGCATGCAGTATCAATGATTGCCGGAACAGCCCGTTCAATGGGCATTACGGTGGAAGGGTAAGGACTACTATGGCAACAAACAAACGATACGAAAAGTTAGTTAAGAGCTACGACCGCAAGCAAGTGTTTGATTACAAGAGCGCTGTTGAGCTGGTAAAGAAAAATGCTACTGCCAAGTTTGACGAGTCCTTCGAAGTCTCGATGTACCTGGGTGTTGACCCACGGAAGGCCGATCAGCTTGTTCGGGGAACTGTTGCATTACCACATGGTACCGGGAAAACAGTTCGTGTTCTTGTGGTGGCAAAAACACCAAAAGACAAAGAAGCATTGGATGCCGGAGCCGATCATGCCGGATTTACCGAGTACCTTGAGAAATTGCAAGGGGGCTGGGCTGATATCGACATTATTATCGCAACACCGGATGTGATGGGCGAGCTGGGTAAGTTGGGACGGATTCTCGGTCCTCGTGGTTTAATGCCCAACCCCAAGAGTGGCACTGTTACCTTTGACGTAGCGAAGGCAGTCGCCGAAGTAAAAGCCGGAAAGATTGAATTCCGTGTTGATAAGGCCGGAAACGTTCATGCCAGCATTGGCAGATGTTCATTCTCACCGGAGAAACTTGCTGAAAATGCCCAAACGTTTGTGTCAACAATCCTAAGGGCAAAACCCGCAACTGCCAAGGGTAAATATGTAAAAAGTCTTCACTTCTCGAGTACAATGGGGCCAAGTGTCCGCGTTGACGAAAACTCGATTGGTGCAGATCATTAATAACGTCTATTACGCACTGCTATCGTGCTCTGCTTCTAACCCGCCTTTGGCGGTTGAGCACATAGCGTAACATTATTATCGGAGCCGTATGGTAACGAAGGAAAAGAAACAAGCTGTTGTTGCCGATTTAGTCGAGAGAATTAAAGGTGCAGCGAGTTTGTACTTTGTGGACTTCACCGGGATGACCGTTGCTGATGACCAGGCATTCAGGCGTGAGCTACGCGAGAAAAGCGCAGTAATGCGTGTTGCGAAGAACACCTTGATTCTGCGTGCCTTGACAGAAGTTGGTGGTTATACCATTGAGGAATCCAAGCTCTTCGGTCAAACGGGAGTCATATTCGGTGCTGACGATGCTATTGCGCCTGCCAAGGTAATTCGTAAGTATTTTGAGAAGGGTGAAAAACCAAAGCTCAAGTTTGCGATTATTGAAGGACAGTCGTTTGACGGATCGCAGTTGAAACAGGTGGCGGAATTACCGACGCGTGAGGATATGATTGCCGGAATCGTGGGCAGCATTCATGCACCAATCTCGGGCATTCATGGCGCAATCAACGCAGTAATGCGTGATGTTGCCATGCTCGTAGAGGAGGTTGCCAGAAAACAGGCAGCCTAACATTTTTTATTCACCAGAATTTAATTTTCGGAGAAACGTATGTCAGCAATCGTTGATGAACTCGTTGAGAAAATCGGGGCTTTAACCTTACTGGAAGCCTCGGAACTCAAGAAAGCACTGGAAGACAAGTTTGGCGTAACCGCCGCTGCTCCGGTGATGATGGCCGCCGGCCCTGCCGGTGGTGCTCCTGCTGCTGCAGCAGAAGAAAAAACTGAATTCGACGTAGAGCTTACCGATGCCGGTGCTCAGAAGTTGAATGTAATCAAGGTAGTACGCGAAATCACCGGTCTTGGTTTGAAAGAAGCCAAGGACTTGGTTGAGGGTGCACCGAAGATTGTTAAAGAAGGCGCACCAAAAGAAGAAGCAGATTCTCTTAAGAAGAAGCTTGAAGAAGCCGGTGCAAAGGTTACACTTAAGTAATCTTTTCTGCTAAGAATACTACCCGAGGCGGTTTTTTTAATCGTCTCGGGTGTTGTTGTCTTTGTCTGTTCGTTTCTTTACCACGATTTTTTTGAGTTATCGGGAGCCCCCTTCCCATGCAAGGTCCACAGGACACAACATTGTACACGCTGCCACTGCAACGATTGCGCGAGCGCATTACCTTTGGCCATGTGGCAAAACATCACACCTACCCCGATTTGTTGGGGATTCAGATTAATTCGTTCCAGGAGTTTATTCAGGAAAACGTTAAGCCTGAGGATCGCCGGGAAATTGGTCTGCAGCGAGCATTTCTATCGAACTTTCCGATCGAAGACAATGCCGGGGTGTACGAATTAAACTTTGTTGACTACTTTGTAGAGAAACCAAAGTACACCGAAGAGGAATGCCGCGAGAGGGAACTCACGTACGCAAAAACTCTGAAGGCCCGACTACGCTTATCGTCGAAGGCTGACCCAACCTCAGAAGATCATATCGAAGCAATTGATCAGGAAGTTTATCTTGGTCAGATCCCGATTATGACCCAGCGCGGCACGTTTATTATCAACGGCGCCGAGCGCGTTGTGGTTGCTCAGCTTCACAGGTCGCCTGGCTGCTTCTTTGACGAGGCACTTCACCCGAATGGCACAAAAATCTTTTCTGCACGGATTATCCCGTTTAAAGGATCGTGGATTGAGTTTACGACTGACATCCACGATGTGATGTATGCGTATATCGACCGGAAGAAGAAGTTTCCGGTAACAACACTGCTGAGAGCCCTGGGATACAGCAGCGACGAAGACCTGCTGAACTTGTTCGAGCTAACCGAGGACGTGCCAACGTCTGAACTGACAGAAGACTACCTCGGACGTCGGGTGGCTGCCGATACAGTTGACATGGGCACGGGTGAAATCGTGGCTCCGCGCGATACCATTGTTAGCCCCGAGTTCCTGAAACTGCTTGAAAGCACTTCGGTTGATTCACTAAAATTGTATAAATACGATAATCCAAATGACGAGCCGATTATCGCTAAAACCCTGGCCAAGGATTTAACAAGAACCCGCGAAGATGCTCTTGAAAGCATTTATCGCCAGCTGCGTTCCTCGGATCCGCCAGACCTGGATACTGCATGGGGTTTACTTGAGAAACTCTTCTTTAACTCAAAGAGATATGATCTCGGCGTAGTTGGCAGGTTCAGAATTAATGAAAAATTGGGCATGAATGTGCCTCTGGATGTAACAACACTGACTGTTGACGACATCGTAAATATTATTAAATACCTGATAGAAGTTCGTGATGGCAAGCAACCAGTTGATGACATTGACCACCTTGCCAACCGACGCGTCCGCACAGTGGGTGAACAACTCGAAAGCACCTTTAACCTTGGGCTCACGCGGATGGCCCGCACCATTAAAGAACGGCTCAGTGTTCGCGACAGCGAAAACATCACCCCCAGTGAACTTGTTAATGCACGAACGATAACAAGTGTTATTAACCAGTTCTTTGGAACAAACCAGCTTAGCCAGTTTATGGATCAGACCAACCCGCTAAGCGAAATCACCCATAAACGTCGTACATCAGCTCTTGGCCCTGGCGGTTTAACGCGTGAAAGAGCCGGTTTTGAAGTGCGCGACGTGCACTATACGCATTATGGACGACTTTGTCCGATTGAAACTCCCGAAGGTCCGAACATTGGTCTGATTTCATCGCTGGCTATTCACGCTCGCGTTAACAAGTTCGGCTTCATCGAAACTCCCTATGTTAAAGTTGAGAACGGTGCTCTGACCGATGAGTTAGAGTTTATGCCGGCAGATCGCGAAGAAGATTTAATTATCGTTCCTGCCGGTACCGAACTGGACGAAAAGGGGCGTATTGTAGGCGACACTGTAAAGGCCCGCGTAAGCGGTGACTATCGCGTAGTTCCTACAACTGATGTGCAGTTTATGGAGGTAAGTACTGACCAGATCACCTCACCTGCAGCATCGCTCATCCCGTTCCTTGAGAATGACGACGCTAACCGTGCACTCATGGGCTCGAACATGCAGCGCCAGGGTGTACCTCTGCTTCGTCCGAAAGCTCCAATTGTTGGTACAGGCATGGAAGCCCGTGTAGCCCGCGACTCGCGCGCTCTGCTGTTGGCAGAAGATGACGGAGTGGTGGAGTACGTATGTGGCGATTACATTCAAGTGCGGTACGATGATAACCGTACACGCGAAGAACGACTTGTTTCGTTCGATAATGACAGAGTTGTACGCTACGATCTGTTTAAATTTTACCGTACCAACCAGGATACTGCAATTAACCAGCGTCCGATTGTAAAGGCCGGACAACGCGTACGTAAGGGAGAACCCCTTATCGACGGTGCCTCAACCGAAATGGGTGAACTGGCGCTTGGCCGCAACGTCATGGTTGCATTTATGCCCTGGCGCGGTTATAACTTCGAAGATGCTATCGTTATCAGCGAACGCATGGTTGCCGAAGACGTTTTTACGTCCGTTCACATCGAAGAGTTCACTCTCCAAGTCCGCGATACTAAACGCGGTGAAGAAGAGTTTACACGCGAAATCCCCAACGTCAGCGAAGAAGCTACCAAGGATTTGGATGATCGCGGCATTGTTCGCATTGGCGCCAAGGTTAAGGAAAGTGATATTCTGATCGGTAAGATTACCCCGAAAGGAGAAACCGATCCTACACCCGAAGAAAAACTCCTTCGTGCCATTTTCGGCGATAAGGCCGGTGATGTGAAAGATGTAAGTCTTAAAGCACCTCCAGGCCTTAAAGGAACGGTTATCAATACCAAGTTGTTTGCCCGACGGGTGCTTAGCAGCGACAGTGAGTTCCGGCTTGAAGAAAAGAAACGCCAGGACCTGATCACGAAACGTGAACAGCAGGCACTGCGCGCACTGGATATCGATTGTGTGGAACGCATTGGCGAATTACTGCAAGATCAAACCAGTCTTGGCATTCATACGGCAAACGAAACCGTTGTCTTCCGCTCAGGTACAAAACTGTCTGCAAAAGACCTGGTTGCCAAGTATGAAGAAGGCGTTTTTGTACCATCCGCAATGAACATTGCGCAAGACTGGGTGGCCGACTCAAAGGTGATGAAGCTGCTCCGCACGCTGCTGGATAACTACGAGACACGACGTCAGCAGATCATGCTGGATGGCCGTATCGAACGAAACAAGATAGCTGCCGGCGACGAGCTTCAGCCGGGTATCCTTCAGATGTCCAAGGTATATGTTGCTAAGAAACGAAAACTTCAGGTTGGCGATAAAATGGCCGGACGCCACGGTAACAAGGGTATCGTGTCGAAAATTGTTCCGGTGCAGGATATGCCATTCCTTCCGGACGGCACACCTGTTGATATCGTTCTGAATCCACTGGGCGTACCCTCACGGATGAATATCGGACAGCTGTACGAAACCGCCCTTGGATGGGCCGCCAGCAAACTTAATGTTCACTTCGCTACGCCAATCTTTGATGGCGCAACCTGGGAAGAAGTGGGCGAATACCTGGAAAAAGCAGGCCTGCCATCCACTGGAAAAACTATTCTGTACGATGGCCGCACAGGTGAACCGTTCGAAAATGAGGTTACCGTTGGTATCATCTACATGATGAAACTCTCCCACCTGGTAGAAGATAAACTTCATGCCCGCTCCATTGGCCCGTATTCGCTGATTACTCAGCAGCCCCTGGGCGGTAAGGCACAGTTCGGCGGACAGCGTCTGGGCGAGATGGAAGTGTGGGCGCTGGAAGCGTATGGTGCTGCACACACACTACAGGAAATGTTAACCGTAAAGAGCGACGATGTGCTGGGACGTGCCAAAATGTATGAGGCTCTGGTAAAAGGCGAAAATCTGCCAGTGCCAAACATCCCCGAATCGTTCAATGTTCTTGTCAGAGAATTACAAGGCCTCTGCCTTGATGTTAAAATTGATTAAGATAATGAAAATAACACCCAACCGGAGTTAGAATGCAATTCCAGAATAGTCCTAAACGCGGATATTCACAAATTACAATTCGCATCTCGTCGCCCGACGATATTCTGAATCGTTCTCATGGAGAGGTGACCAAGCCGGAAACGATTAACTACCGTTCTTTCCGTCCAGAAAAAGATGGTCTTTTCTGTGAAAAAATCTTTGGTCCAATTCGTGACTGGGAGTGCGCTTGCGGTAAATACAAGCGAATCCGATACAAGGGTATCGTATGCGATCGATGCGGCGTTGAGGTTACTCAGAAAAGTGTACGCCGTGAACGCATGGGACATATCATGCTGGCGGTTCCTGTTGTACATATTTGGTTCCTACGGTCTCTGCCAAGTAAGATTGCCGGCGTGATTGGAATGCCAACCAAGGACGTAGAGCGAATCGTGTATTACGAGTCGTACGTTGTTATCCAGCCGGGCTCAACAGGTCTCCAACCAAAGGACCTTCTCACCGAAGATCAGTACCTGGAGGTTCTTGCTTCGCTCCGCTCCGACGAACGAAATATGGATGATGACGACCCCCGCAAATTCATTGCACTTATCGGGGGTGAAGCTATTAAGGAGCTGCTTCGTCGCGTAGATCCCGACGAAGATTATTTTACGCTGAGAGAAGTACTAAAGGAAGATATTAGCCAGCAAAAGCGTGCAGACATCCTGAAACGCCTGCGTATCATGGATGCCTTCCGAACATCGCCACTGAAAGAGCCGAATAAGGCTGAATGGATGGTGTTAGATATTATCCCTGTGATTCCTCCTGATCTGCGCCCACTCGTACCTCTGGAAGGCGGACGTTTTGCTACATCTGACTTAAACGACCTGTATCGCCGGGTTATCATTCGCAACAACCGCTTAAAACGACTTATCGATATCAAGGCACCCGAAGTTATTCTTCGCAATGAAAAGCGGATGCTTCAGGAAGCTGTTGATGCGCTGTTTGATAACTCACGCCGTTCCGTTCGCAGTGAATCACAGCGCGCTCTTAAATCACTTGCTGATACCCTGAAAGGTAAAACAGGACGCTTCCGTCAGAACCTGCTTGGTAAACGCGTTGACTATTCAGGCCGGTCGGTTATTGTGGTTGGCCCCGAGCTGAAACTGCACGAATGCGGTCTGCCAAAAGACATGGCCGTTGAACTCTTTAAGCCGCTCATTATTCGCAAGCTGATTGAAAGGGGCTTGTGCAAGACGGTTAAGAGCGCTAAGAAGCAGGTTGAAAAGAAAACTACAGATGTGTGGGATATTCTCGATGTTGTGATCGACGGTCACCCCGTGCTGCTTAACCGTGCACCTACCCTGCACCGCCTGGGCATTCAGGCATTCCAGCCCCGACTTGTAGAGGGTAAGGCTATTCAGTTGCATCCGCTGGTTACTACAGCGTTTAACGCTGACTTTGACGGTGACCAGATGGCTGTACACGTTCCGCTTAGCCACGAAGCTCAGCTGGAAGCACTGCTGCTGATGCTCAGTAGCCATAATATTATGCACACTCAGAACGGCGAACCAATTGCAGTACCGTCACAAGACATGGTTCTGGGCGTGTACTACATTACAAAGATGCGTAAGGGGGCTAAGGGCGAAGGGAAAATATTCTCCTCCGTTGCCGAGGTTATTATTGCCTATAACGCAGGCTCACTTAGCCTACACTCAGGTATAAAGGTAAGGATGGACGGTAAGCTGGTTGAAACAACAACCGGTAGAATCCTGTTTAATCAGATCGTACCCGCCGAAATGGGGTATATGAACGAGATGCTCGGCAAAAAGCGCCTGCGTCAGGTAATCTCTGAGTGTTTCCGTAAAGCTGGACTTGCTAAAACAGTTGAATTCCTGGATAAACTTAAAGAGCTTGGATTTAATACGGCTACACGCGGCGGCCTTTCGGTATCGGTCGCAGATGTGGTTATCCCAGCCGAAAAAGAAACCATCATAGCCAAGGCTCAGGCCGAAGTTGATAAGATTGAAGATTACTATCACAGTGGTGTAATCACCGAAGGTGAACGGTATAACAAGATTATCGACACCTGGAGTACCGCTACAAACAGGGTGGCCGACAAACTCTATGCCGAGCTGGCCAGTAATCAGCAAGGATTTAATACATTCTTCATGATGATGGACTCCCAGGCTCGGGGCTCGAAAGAGCAGATCAGACAGTTGGCAGGTATGCGCGGTCTAATGGCAAAGCCACAGAAGACAGTGGCGGCCAGCAGTGCAGAGTTGATCGAAAACCCGATTATCTCGAACTTTAAAGAGGGCCTTACTAACCTTGAGTACTTTATCTCTACTCACGGTGCCCGAAAAGGTCTGGCCGACACCGCCTTGAAGACCGCCGACGCAGGGTACCTTACCCGCAGGCTTCATGATGTAGCCCAGGACGTTGTGATCGGCGATGAAGATTGTGGTACCATTCGCGGTGTAGAGATGCGTGCCCTCAAGGATGGCGAAGAAGTTAAAGAGCCCCTTAAGGAAAGAATCCTTGGTCGGGTAACCCTGACTGATGTGATTGATCCCCTCTCGGGTGAAACTTACGTGAAGGCAGGTAATCTGATAACGGAAGAAATTGCCGAAGTTATCGAAGCCTCACCTATCGAAGCCGTGATGATTCGCTCCGTCCTCACGTGCGAATCCCGCCAGGGCGTGTGCGCGATGTGCTATGGCAGAAATATGGCTACCGGACAAATGGTGAATAAGGGCGAGGCGGTAGGTACAATTGCCTCACAATCAATTGGTGAACCTGGTACACAGCTTACATTGCGTACCTTCCATACGGGTGGCACGGCATCGCTTTCATTGTCGCAAAGCGCTGTCATGGCTAAGTTCGATGGTAAGATCCAGTTTGAAAACATCCGCTTTGTTACTACTCCCGGCGATGAAACAGATGTTCAAATTGCCGTTTCAAGAGCCGGCGTCATTAATATCGTTGAGCCTAATAGTAACCGGATCGTGACGAAATACGACGTTGTGTATGGCGCTGAACTCAAGGTTCAGGATGGACAATTGGTTCAGAAAGGTGAACTGATTTATGAATGGGATCCGTACAACTCAGTGATTATTACTGAAAAAGCCGGATGGGTACGGTATCGCGACCTGGTGCCAAACCTTACGTATAAAGAAGCCATTGATGAACAAATAGGCCATACAACAAAGATCGTAATCGACTCCCGGGACAGAACCAAGAGCCCGGCAATCGAAATTATCGACGAAGACGGCGTGCTGATTCAGCAGTATATCATTCCTACCAGGGCACAGATTGTTGTTGATGACGGAGAAATGGTGGCGGTTGGTTCCAAGTTGGTGAAGATGCCGCGTGACATGGGCAGACTTCGCGACATTACAGGCGGCCTGCCACGTGTTACGGAACTGTTCGAAGCACGCTCACCACAGAATCCGTCTGCTGTTACAGAAATTGATGGTATCGTAAATATTGAAAAACCAAAACGTGGGTCTCGTGTGATAGCAGTAACGTCGCTCGACGGAGAACTGCGCCGCGAATACCCGGTACCGATCGGACGTCACGTACTTGTGCAGGATGGAGATCTTGTGCGCTCCGGTGACCGGTTGTCGGAAGGGGCTATAAACCCGCACGACATTTTGCATATCAAGGGAATCAACGAAGCACAGGCATATCTGGTAAACGAAATTCAAGATGTTTATCGGATGCAGGGTGTGAAGATTAATGATAAGCATATCGAAGTCATCGTCCGCCAAATGCTGCAAAAAGTCCGTGTAACCGATGCCGGCGACTCCAGATTCCTGGAGGGCGATCAGGTTGACAGAGTTCCGTTCAACGATGAGAACGAAACCTTGAAGTCGGCTATGATTGTGATTGACAAGGGTGACAGTAAATTCAAGGTTGGCCAGATTGTAAGCCGGAAGGAACTAAAGGAAGTTAATGACGATCTGAAGAAGAAAGAGAAGACACCAGCTAAGAGTAGAAAAGCCGAACCTGCAATTGCCGAACCATTGCTACTTGGAATTACACAGGCGTCGCTCACGACCGAGTCGTGGCTGTCTGCAGCATCATTCCAGGAAACAACCAAGGTTCTTAGCGAGGCGTCAACCGCTGCCAAACGCGATCACTTGCTGGGTCTGAAGGAAAACATCATCCTGGGTCAGCTGATCCCCGCCGGCACAGGCCTGCGTGAATATCAGTCAATGCTTATTGCCTCTGATGTTGGAAATATCTTTGGCGCAAGTGCCATTATACCAAAAGCCGAGGATGAAGAACCTGCATCGGCACTGGCCAAAAAGCCAAGCCGGCGTAAAGCTCCGGTTGTTTAACCGTTTGCTAATTGATTATGAACAAGAGGTCACCATAGGTGACCTCTTTGCATTTGTACTGCAGGGAACAAGTACTACACACTAAGATACTTGAATGGATCCGGATTCATGTTGTATCTTTAACAGCGTTGCTCAACATCATATATCACCGTACTACTCATTTTGCACAACGAATACTGCATTAGAATGAAATACTCTTGTTTAGTTCATGGTTTACTTGCCATTGTAATCTGCACTCTCTCTTCAACGGCCGATACTCTGTATGTATCGCTATCGGCGTCCGCCGGCACCGGACAGAGTTGGCAAAGCCCCTTCACAACAATTGATGCTGCACTGATGGCCTGGCAATCGGGCGACGAAATCTGGGTTGCCCAGGGAACGTATGCTCCGCCGGTTAGTGGCTGGAGTTTTCCAAATGGGTTGCGTATGTATGGCGGGTTTAACGGCACTGAGGTGCTACGCGAGGAGCGCGACTGGTTTCGAAAGCCCGCGGTGCTTACAGGTGAAAGTATTAAAACGGTGTTTGTTTTAAATGATTGCGACTCTTCATCGCGAATTGATGGATTTACACTGCAGGGGGCTACTGAGCATGCACTGAGCATAACTGGTGGATGTCCGATAATAAGAAATTGTACCTTTTTAGATAACACTGGGCAAAGTGGAGCTGCAATACTGGCAACGGCAACATCAAGGATCCATATTGAATACTGTGTTTTCGGAAGGAATACATGCGACCGGAACGGTGGTGCAGTTGAAATCAGAAACAGTATAGCTCATCCATACGGATATGGTGCATTGATTGGGCAATGTCAGTTTTACGACAACACTTCACTGTCCGGAAACGGGGGTGCTCTTTCCATCGTGAACAGTCCAACGATACCGCAAATCGTTAGTTGCGTGTTTAACGGCAACCGGGCGGTGGGCGGTGGTGCATTGTTTACAGAGCAATGCTATACCTATATCACCAATGCAACATTCTATAACAACAATTCTACCGGCACTGACACCGCTGCAGCACTCACGCTTCTGCTAAATGGTGGCGAGTTGCTGAACTCAATCGTCTGGAATGGTACCATATCCGATTCAGCCCGACACATCGTCCACTACCTATTAAACCAAGTGACCGACACGACAATATTGCGTGCCAAATCCAATCTTGTGGAAAATGACTTTATTTATGGATTTTATCAAACGAATCCAAATTTTGAAGATGAACAGCTGGTTGCCGGAGCCGATGGTTTCTTTGGCACCGATGACGACGGGCTGCGCCTTAGCTCATTATCTGTTGCTCGTAATGCAGGTGTGATTGATAGGTATGTGAATTCGCGTCAAACCGATGCAATAGGGAATCCCAGGCTGGTGGGGCGGAAGGTTGACCTGGGTGCGTATGAAACGCAGCGCCCTAATAGACTAACTCCAACGGAAATAGTGGAAGGACTTAAAAACGGACGGTACAGCCTTTTCTACCGTCACTCAAAAACAGACTGGGGTGAAAAGGATGAAGGGCCATCTCCGGAGTGTTTTCCGGGACGTAACTTAATCTACGAGGGAAGGGAGCTTGCTACTGAAGTTGGCAAGGCGCAGCGGTTACTTGGTATTCCTGTCGGCGAAGCACTTAGCAGCCCTGTATGCCGATGCTGGGAAACCACCCTGCTGATGTGTGGTCGGTACGAAAAGGTACCGTACTGGGGGAGTGGGGGCGGAGAAACGACGTCGGCACAACGAGACTCGGCATTAACAACGCCACCTCCAAATGGTAACCGCATCATAAGTTCACACGACGCTGTGGCAAATATGGTATTTAACCCGCATGGCGACGGGCAGGTACTCACCTCGGCAGAGCTGATGGAGTGCGATAATCTGTTTGTATTACCGGTTGCTGACACCTTTGAAGTGGTTGGCCACTGGTGTGCAGACACATGGATGAGGTATCATGTGCGGTTCCCGGATGAACCAACGTCGGTACAACCGGAGCCCGTACTGGCGGCAGTTACATGCTCGCCGAACCCTGCCACCACTATGTTAGAAGTTCGGATGCCTTCACCACACGACGTAACAATTGTTAATATGTACGGACAGGTGGTTTGGTCCGGTGTTGTTCAGACCTCCGCCGCAATCGTGGTATCCGACTGGCCACAGGGCATGTACGCAGTACAAGCCGCCGGCCGCTCAGCTCTGGTTGTGGTGCTGCACTAAAGTAGCGATGCTACGGAAGATTCTGAGGACGGTATCTGCAGTTTGGATCGTTCCTGCGACGATATGCCGTTGCATCAACTGACTGATTTGATTGTGAGTGATCAACGGTAATTCTGCGTTTTCGATGCCACAGCAGTGTTAGCGGAAACCATGGACATCCGATATCATCCATGTAATCACTGCTGTAGGTGATTGGTTCCGAATGGAGGTACAGTCCGGCTTGTACGGCTTTTAGAGCAATCCATGCCAAGGGGATATTGCTTAAACTGTTGTTGGCATAGCCGCCGCCAATGTTACTGTGAACGCCCGGAAACCAGCGCTGTTCCAGTGTTTGCGGAAATGTTGTATTTGCATATTCGCTTGTCTTCCATAAGACCGGAGCAAAGGGTACCCGAACCTCGTCAATTGCCAAAGCCTGATATGCATATTCTACGGTACTGCTCAGGGTGGTATCATGAAACCGGTACCGGTCAGCAGTAAGTATGTTTAAATACGGAGCCGGGATACCTAAGCTTCCTACCGTATCCCACACTCCGATCATCCTGATCCTTGTAACCGTTTCGTATGCATATCGCCCTTTAAACCCAATCATTAAATCAGAGTCCGGTCTGGAATAGTCGTTCCTGTCTCTGTATAGTTCAAATGCTGTATCGGTAAGATGTATGTATTCAGGACGAAGGATGCCGCAGTTACGAATCAAGCCGGCCAGACTGCGGACGGTATAGGCCCCGCGACTGAAACCGAACATGAATATCCGGTCGCCTCGTTCGTACTGCGTAATTAAAAAACGATACAGATCCTTGATATTCTTATCCAGACCGGCACCTGTTATACCACCTTGAAGTTGGTCTAGAAAGCCATGACCAGGAGTGCCTACACCCGAGTCATAGACCTTTACCTGCAAAGGCATACCAGAACGGACCACGGTACCTGTTGCGGTCAGCTCATACAATTTCTGCACATTTGTCTGCACGGTGACGTTGCCATCCCGCATACCGTGAAAGTTCCAGGTACCATCGCTAAATATCGCAATATTCTTCATCTCCTCCCGCCCCGTGTTGTTGATGATGAAGTGATGCGTCAAACTTAACAAAATAATTGACGAATGCGGCTCTGTAGAGCCTTGGGTGAGGTGCCGTTGTAAGGGCGACGTTACCCTGCCATGGTACTCGAAATCAAATCCCCCTTCACTATAAATCTGTATTGCTCTGCCACGCCGTATCGTCAAACACGCCCTCCCAGCGTGCAACAACAACGGTGGCCAGACAGTTGCCAACCAGGTTGATGCTTGTTCGTGCCATATCCATGAACTCGTCCACGCCGAAGATCATAGCAACTGCAATCGGACCGTAGTGCTTTAGGTCTGGCGGAAGGAATGATGACAGTGTGGCAAGTAAGATCACCAGAGAGGCTCTTGGAACTGCGGCAACCCCCTTGGATGTAATCATCAGTACAAGCATCATACCCAGTTGTTCCATAAGGCCAAACGAGAAGCCCGGATGGGTTGTTGAAATTGCCTGCATGACAAAGACGCTGGCAATTGCCAGGTAGAGAGTTGTGCCGTCCAGGTTAAAGCTGTACCCGGCCGGCATCACAAAGCCAACAATTCTTTTGGGAACACCGAAGGATTCCATTCGTTCCATTGCCATTGGAAGTGCACTCTCACTTGAAGTAGTAACAAACGCTAGCATAAACGGTTCGCGGACTGCTCTAATAAAAGGTTTGAACGGTATTCTGGTAATTAGCATTACAGAGCCCAGAACGATCACCGTGAACACGACCAATGCAACGTAAAGAGATATAATGAGAATGCCAAGATGTCCTAAAATGTCCAGTCCCTGGTGTCCGATTGTAGCAGCCATAGCGGCACCAATACCAACCGGGGCATACATCATAACGATATTAGTAAACTTAAACATTATCTGGGCAAGCCCTTCGCACCATTCTATAACCGGTTTTGCTACATCACCCGCCATTGCGGCAGCAGCACCGAAAATGATTGAGAATGCAACGATCTGTAGGACCTCGCCCCGGGCCATTGCATCGATGATACTCGTAGGGAAGATGTGCAGAATGGTCTCGACAAAGGTTTGCGGATGGTTCTGTGCAATCGAGCCAAGCGTACCAGGATCGCCTGCAAGCACTACACCTGTACCAGGCTGAATTACATTTACGGCAATGAGTCCAATGGCAAGAGCCAGCGTGGTAACAATCTCAAAATACAGTAACGATTTTAAACCAAGCGTACCCAGAGTTTTTACTGAGCCCCCTCCCGCAATGCCCACCACTACTGTTGCAAACACCAGTGGTGCAATAATAGCTTTTATAAGATGTAAAAAAATATCGCGCAGCCATCCAATGTTAATGCCAAACTCCGGCCAAAGTTGTCCAATAATTACTCCCAGGACAACACCCAGGAAGATCTGCAGTGTGAGCGACGTACGAATTTTATTCAACAAAGGGGCTCCGCCGAATGTAGGATGAAACCAGTATGCATAAAAGTATGCACTGCAGATGAATTCTGGAATACAGAACGGAACATTTTTCTGTAGTATGAAACGCTACAACGATAGTAGCTTTGTGTAGTGGAACTCTTTACTCCGACCTTTAAAGCATACATTTCTGTGCGACTATTCCTGGCCATTGGGTGGCAGATACAGGCATTGATAGTAAGCTGGACGGTGTGGGAGATAACACGTGACCCCCTGATGCTTGGAATGGTGGGGCTGGCCGAGGCAGTTCCGGCAATTGGCGCAGCGTTACCTCTGGGTTATCTGGTTGATAAACTCGAGAAACGACGAGTTATTAAAACCGCTCTTGCTCTGATGATTATCAGTGCCATCTGTACCGGAGTACTGGTTCAGCCGCAAAGTATTGCATACATGGGTACAGAACACTCCACAACCCTTTTGCTTGCCTTTATCGTCGTAAATGGTTTTGCGCGCAGCCTGTACTCGCCGGCAATGTTTACAACACTCAGCAAAACTGTTACTGTTGATGTACTGCCAAAGGCAACGGCAATATCAAGTACGGCCTGGCAAGCTGCAATGGTGCTCGGACCTCTGATAGGTGGGCTAGTGTATGGGCAGTTTGGTGTACTCACTGCCGCAGTACTCACCATTGTATCGATGTGTGTGGGTGGAATCAGTTCGTTGTGGCTTCCGGTTATTCAACCGATACCATCAACAGCCAAGGGCAGGTTATGGGATGATGTGATAAAGGGGCTACAGTTTATCAGGAGTACACACGTACTTTTTGCGGCACTTGCATTAGACATGTTCGCCGTGTTATTTGGTGGTGCTATCGCACTCCTGCCTGTGTTTGCCAAGGAGATACTACTGGTAGATGCATCAGGATTAGGTGTACTAAGAGCAGCGCCCTCGGTGGGATCGGTACTTACCATGGTGTGGTTAAGTTTTCATCCCCCGGTTAACAAGTCGGGTAAGAAACTTTTGCTTGCCGTAACCGGGTTTGGCATTGTAACGGTAGGCTTTGCACTGAGCACGAACTTCTACATAAGCATAGTCTTGCTTGTCTTTCTTGGGTTATTAGACGGCCTGAGTGTTGTAATTCGGCAGACAATACTGCAGTTGTTTACACCTGACGAGATGAGGGGCAGAGTGGCCGCTGTTAATACGATGTTTGTTTCTTCCTCGAACGAAATCGGAGCGTTGGAGAGTGGCGTTGCAGCAAAGCTGATGGGTGTAGTTCCAAGTGTAATCTTTGGCGGGGTGATGACGGTACTCATTGTTGCAGGAACCGCATGGAAGGTACCAAAACTTAGTAAGCTTGAGCTTACCGGAAAAACTAAATAGCTAAAGAAGCTATGGCAGAATGATGAGCGGCGTTTTCCCCTGGTACACCAGTTCATTAATTACAAACGGACGAAACAGCTTGTCGGACAGTAAACGTGAGCCCTTCTGAACAACCAGCAGTTCATCGATATCTGAGTTGATGACGTCACGGATTCTTGAAAATCGCTGACGCCCCTCGTATACTTCGAACGTCGTTGAGAACCTGTCCTTGTATGCCTCTGCAAGCTCTGCGAGAATATCACGCGCACGTTGGGTGTCGTCGCCCAGCTTAGCCAGATGAAAAAACGTAACAACTGCCCGGGGATTAGAGATAAATGAAAAAAAGTTATCAAGTTCGATGCGATTAATTGGAAATGTATCGGATACTGCCACAAAAATTTTGTCCTGATTAAAAACATCAACTCCGCCCGGTATAGCAGCAACAAGATTGCTGGTATTTTCGATAACCTGAACGGGCGATTTTGGATCGAGCAGTTGACGCAGAAAACCGGCATCCTCAAGTCCGGTAACCACAATACTGTCGTACGGTTGTTTAAGGGTACGATTTAGGATGTACCATAGTGGCTTGATGGGGGCCAGCAATTTTACTGTAACCCTGTGGTCAATGGAAGACGCTGCCAGCAGGTCCATCTTCTTTAGTGCTTCAGCCTTTGTGTGTCGGGTTATTGTTCGTCGGGTTTCAGGAGTGATAAAAATCGGATAGAACGGGGTAGGCTGGTGCATGAGTAAAACTTCTGCATCAGCTTCTAAACTCCAGCTACTAACATACCGCATCAGTGGCGCAGAGAACCTCGAGAAGTCAACTAGTACGATAAAACGTTTTTTCATTGCACCTGGCATTTAATGAATTGATACAGGGTTATACAGACATTCCGAGACTGCTCTGAAATCATCAGCAGTATCGGCAAGGACCATCAGCACGTCACCGACCTCGATTGTTGTTGATCCACCCGGACGAATATATTCATTATCCCGCTTTATCATGATGATGAACGCAGATTTTGGGAAGTTTAAATCAACAATTCGTTTTTGCACAGAATAGAAATCAGGAAGGATTTCAAACTCACGAAGTGACGATTTAGGTATCTCGTTCAGCAACTTGTCTACGTCGGTGACCTTCCGCACTCTTTCCGGCAATGCAACACCCAGCCACCGTGCCACGAATGAGAGACTTGTTCCTTGTATCAGCACCGACGTCACTGAAATGAAGAAGACGATGTTGAAAATTGCACTTGCCTTTTCGATACCGGCCAACAGTGGGTATGTAGCGAAAACAATTGGTACGGCACCACGTAAGCCAACCCAGGCAATATATGCCCTCCGCCGTAACTGCATTCTAAAAAACGCCAAGCTGATAAAGACACTTAACGGCCGGGCAACCACGATGAGAAAAATAGATATCAGAAGTCCGATGCCGATGTAGGGGACGATGCTGCTGGGGAAAACCAGCAAACCAAGAGTGAGGAACAGTACAATCTGCATTAGCCATGCCAGGCCATCGTACATTTTCAGGATTGCTTTTTTGTGAATTAAGTCCTGATTGCCCAGATAAACTGCACTAACATAAATGGCAAGAAAACCATTTCCCCCAAGAAAATCAGTTGCTGAAAACGTAATAAACATTAGTGCAATTGCCAGGACAGGATACAATCCCTCGAATTCAAGTTTGATAGAGTTGATAATGTATTGGCTTGCTCTGCCGAATGCAAGACCCAGAATTCCACCAAGCAGCATCTGTTGAATAAATAACGGGATAACCGACAACAGGGTCTGGTCCTGATGAACAACGAGCGTCAAGAACACGATGGTCAGAACATACGCCATTGGATCATTACTTCCGCTTTCCAGCTCGAGTGTGGGTCGTAGATTGGCTTTCAAGCCCAGGCTGTTTGATCTGAGAATCGAGAATACCGCTGCCGCATCGGTTGACGACACAATCGATCCTAACAGAAGACTCTCGTAAATCGTAAAGTCGGTGATTAACCAAACAAACCCTCCCAGTGTTATTGCAGTTAAAAGAACACCCAGCATCGAGAGACTCATGCCCTGTTTCCAAATCGGTTTTACTGACCCCCAACTGGTATCAAGCCCACCCGAGAAAAGAATAAAGTTTAAAGCCACGATGCCAATAAACTGGGCAGCCTTCGGATCGTTAAAGTGGATTCCACCTATTCCGTCTGAGCCCGCCAACATCCCAACTCCTAAAAAGACAATCAGGATAGGAACACCAAATCGTCCCGACGTTTTGCCAGCTATAACACTGGCAAGTAACAGAATTGATCCGATTAACAGAATATTCTCGATTGATAAGTTCATGAGGAAGGTAGCTCAGAAAAACCTGAATATGTAACAGAGTAGTCGTAAATCCAAATAAAATGTGATGGTGTGCTACAATAGTGTGCGAAGATCTGTACACAACGTATATGATGGAGTGCATAGGAAACGTCCATTACCCATACCAGTAAACCGCAATTTCATAATACGGCCATAGTATGACACATAAGTGCTGTTGGAACAATTCGAGCACATATTAACTAGTTTTGTGTCATGTAAAGACATGTACAATCAGCAAAGCAATAATCATGAAGCACTTCCTACACTATGCAACTGCTATTTTTTTGCTTGGTATTCTGCTTGTGTCGTGCAATGGAACAACAACGGAACCAGACAGATCTGAACCCGATAAAAATACCTTTACCTACGATGTTGAATATGCTGATGCAACTGTATTTGTTGACAGTGCGGGTGTATCAGAGTATCTAGTATCGTTTGATGAAGAAACGCAGACGTATGTGTTTAGAGCCAACATCCCAACACTCTCAGATATTAAACCAGGCAAGCAACTCCTGGTTTTTCGAAAGGGGCTTGGTGAGATTGTCACCGTTAACACCTCCGGGAATTCGGTCACTGCCACAACCAAACCCACAACGTTGGATAAGGTATTTAAGAATGCCATGATATCGTGGGACAGAACCATTCGTTTCAATAAGGAATTGGTTCCGCAGGTAGTTGATAGAAAAGGTATGTCGCACATCATGACCCCCGTTACTGCCGATAGTTTCGATCTTGAGCTGGAGATGGGCGAATACACGTACAAAATTTCTTGGAAGATGTTGGGTGATGATGCAAATGTTTACATCCATGTAGAAAAGAAAATTTATGAAGCATTACGAGCACGCTACTCACTGGTAGGAAAGATCAACAAGTTCAGTACAAGTTCAACTATTACAATGCAGAACAGTCAGCTTACGCAATACCAGGTGTCGAACCCTGACGTGAGGGGCACCGTTACCATGTCGGTCAACTGTGCTGGTTCCGGAAATGAAGCTGTCAATCTTGAATTACCGATGACGCTGATTAAAGTGCCGATAACGGTTGGGCCGCTGATTGTGATGATGAACATCAAGGTTCAAGTAGTGGTAAGCAGTATCGTCCCTCCTGACGGTTCATCGCTGATTGACGCGAAGTTTGAGTATGAAAGTTCCACTGGATTTTCGTTTGCGGGTGGGCAGATTAAGGGATTAGGTGCTGTTGGCACATACACAATGGAGAAGGGTAATAACGCCCAGACGGGAGCATCATCGGCCGTCGCTGCCAATTTCGGCTTAGGGTTCCCGCGACTGGAATTTTCTCTCTTCGACAACACCATTCTTGTGCCATGGGTGCAAACAGCAATGTTGCTTGGCGGCGACTATTCGTCAGGAATCAACCCATGTCAGCAGGCTAAGGCTCAGTTTATCGGAGCTGCAGGTGCTGATTTCAGTGCTTTTGGTGTAACCCTGAAGAAAAACGTAACGCTCTGGAGTGTAGAAAAGGTACTGCTCAAGGCTGGAGTGTGTCCATAGGCCGGTCGCCTGCAAGCCGGCGTTCCCAGGGAAATCAACCCTGTTAGTTTGCTAAGGGGGACTCTTGCCAGAGCCCCCTTTCTCTTTAAGCTTGCCATTGACAAAGAATTTTCATGTATCTTTGTAGTCTTTTTCTTAAAGTATACATCAAAAAACCATGTCAGACATCTCAAAAGTCCGAAATATTGGAATAAGTGCTCACATTGACTCAGGAAAAACAACCACCTCTGAGCGTATTCTATTCTATACAGGTAAGATTCATGCAATCCACGAGGTTCGTGGCAAGGACGGTGCCGGTGCCAAGATGGACTCGATGGAGTTGGAGAAAGAAAAGGGTATTACAATTCAGAGTGCCGCCACGTATGCAACATGGGGTGATTACAATATCAACCTGATTGATACTCCTGGCCACGTTGACTTCACGGTGGAGGTTGAGCGTGCTCTACGTGTGCTAGACGGTGCCGTCTTGGTATTGTGTTCCGTAGCCGGAGTGCAGTCTCAGTCAATTACTGTTGATAGACAGATGAAGCGGTATAGTGTGCCACGAATTGCGTTTATTAATAAAGCTGACCGCTCGGGAGCAAATCCTGACAGGGTTTTATCGCAGCTTCGCGAAAAGTTGCAACATAACCCGGCATTTGTGTCATACCCGATTGGACTTGAAGACAAACTTCAGGGTGTACTTGATTTAGTCACAATGGAGGCTGTGTATTTTGATGGTGAAAAAGGTGAGACTATTAGCCGTAAGCCAATACCTGCCGAGCTGACAGAGAAAGCCACCGAGCTTCGCAGACGTTTGATAGAAGTAGCTGCTGACTTTGATGATGCATTGATGGAGAAGTTCCTCATGGACGAGGAGCCGAGTGTTGACGAGCTCCGTGCAGCTATCAGGAAAGGTACTCTTTCGATGAAAATGACACCGGTATTCTGTGGCTCAGCCTATAAGAATAAGGGTGTACAGGTTATGCTTGACGGGGTAACACAGTTCCTACCGGCACCATTTGACGTCGTGAATGAAGCTCTGGACCTTGATAATAACGAAGAGAAGATAGTTCTGGACAGCAATCCAGCCAAGCCACTCGTGATGCTTGCATTTAAGCTGGAAGATGGTAAATATGGTCAGTTAACGTATATGCGTGTTTACCAGGGGACTGTTCGCAAGGGTGACTTTATTCACAACATGTCCAACGGGAAGAAGATTAAGGTGTCACGTCTGGTTCGGATGCACTCGAATGAAATGCATGATATCGAATCAGCGGAATGCGGTGACATCGTTGCACTGTTTGGCGTAGACTGCGCATCGGGTGATACATTTACCGATGGTACAGTTAACTACTCGATGACGTCGATGTTTGTACCCGAGCCTGTAATTGAGTTGGCAGTCAGCCCCAAGGACAAGTCTGGTCTTGCAAACTTCTCGAAGGCATTAAACAGGTTTACCAAGGAAGACCCAACCTTCCGTGTAATGCGTGACGAAGAGTCTGGCGAAACGATCATTAAAGGAATGGGTGAACTGCACCTGGACATTTACATTGAGCGCATTAAGCGTGAGTATAACACCGAAGTAATCGTGGGTCGTCCGAAGGTAGCCTTCCGCGAAGCAATCTCGCAGCAGGCTGAGTTTAACTATACACATAAAAAACAAACTGGGGGCTCAGGTCAGTTTGGTCGTGTAGCAGGTTACCTTGAACCACTGCCGCTGGATGCCGTTGAAACATACGAATTTGTGGATGACATTGTTGGTGGTGTGATTCCCCGTGAATATATCCCCGCATGCGATAAGGGCTTCCGCGAAGCGATTCAGGAAGGTTCACTTATCGGGCAAAAAGTTGTTGGTGTTCGCGCTGTCATAAATGATGGAGCCACCCACGCAGTTGACTCTTCTGAGCAGGCCTTTAAAACAGCAGCTCTAATGGCCTTCCGTGAAGCATACGAAAAGGCAAAGCCGATTATTCTTGAACCGATTATGAAGCTCGAAGTAAGTACACCCGAAGAGTTTCAGGGAACTGTGATTGGTCAGGTAAACCAGCGGCGTGGTGTTATAATGGGTACCGAAGCCGATGCAACGTATGTAACGATAGTTGCCGAGGTACCTCTGTCAGAAATGTTCGGGTACTCAACAGATTTACGGTCGGTAACACAAGGCAAGGGCGAGTTCTCGATGGAATTCGCTAAATACCAGCAGGTTCCCCGTGCTATCCAGGATGAAATGGCCAAGGAGTACCAAAAGAAACGCGCAGAAGGTATTCGATAAAATAGCTTAGAATTATGACAGAAGGCGATGTCGTGTAAACGGCATCGCCTTTTTCATTAGACATAAAGTGAAGACTTGCCAAGATCAGGAGCAAGTATCATACAATCATCATACTCTTAGCACAACCTGCCTGCAAGGCTTGCCTCAGGTGTTTATCTTCTGGCCTTAGATACCGGAGCCGGCATTGTTTCATCGAAGTTGTTTGTTGCGGAATAGGGTACTGAGCTACATACCAGGCAACCGGAAGGATGCACACCCAGTACGGTCACTAATTTTTTGCTAAAAAAGATTTGCGAATCTGTAACACTTTGTGTATCTTATAGCATAAATCATGTTGCAACGTAATCCCAGTTGCAGCGCCGAATTACCTGTACAATGGAGTCTCTTATGAAAGCTCTGTACTCATTTCTCGGCTACCTGCCTTTTCTATTTGCTGTAATCCTGCTCGGAACTGCCACGCCCCCTATGGCGATGCCACAAGTGATACTACCAAGGTGTGACTGTAATGACATTTCGCCTGACAAAGAGCGAACGGAGAGAATTTATGTCTGTATTGATGGTGATACGTGTGAAGCTTTCGTTACGTACAGACATCATGAACCACCTCCAACTGAGCAAGATCCGTGCGCTCCTACTTTTTACATAAATTCCAGAACATGCTTTAAGAGGATCTGCTTCACAGATAGCTGCCCACTTCCAATAGGCAAGGAGCAGAAAGTGATGGAGAGTGTGTTCTATGCACTGAATCCTCTTGGCGGTGACATTAATGCGCTGGCAGGAGCGATTCCGTATTGTGATCCTATTCCCCCAAGAAGGCCAGTACAGGTTTATTGCTGGACGGTTACCATGCCACGCTGTGTACGGTGGGAAGGGAACTGTTTGGTTCTCTGCGGTGATGAAGAATGCTGTACCACGTCGTGGAGAATTTGTATTAATCCTGTGACAGGTCAACCTTATGCTGAAGAGAACGGGGTATGTCCCCCACCAAATCAGGTATGCCACCCTCCCTGTATTCCGGTTGTATGCAAATACGATCCCACTTTGGTAACAAGCTTTTGTCGATAAAAACCAATTGGTCTGGCTTCGTTATGAATAAAAATCGTGGACCGGTAAAAGCAGTAACATTGGTACGATGCCTTGTTTCATGTTTTCTCGCCGTAATTATTTTACTGCCCGTACCGCAATCTGCTGCCCAAATGTGGCAGGCTCTGCCTGCGGTAACCGTAGGAGGTGCAAAAAATTCTTTTACATGGCGGCCTCGTGGTGGCATAGCCGGTCTTGTAGCCTACGACACTGCATACCGGGAGTTTTGGGCCGGACACGGTTCGCATTTAGTAGTGTCACGCGATAACGGGGTTTCCTGGTCTGTGCCAAAGCTGCCCTTTGCTCCTTCTCTACAATATAGAGATTTTGCCATTTCGGCAGGTGCGGGCCGAATCCTTGGAGCATTAACGACTCCATATAAGCTCCGAGTTAATATGGAATTTGATCGAGCGCGGAATTGCTGGACTGAAATTGACAGTTGCCGTTGGGCACCATTTCACGCAGTAGTTGGTAGTGCTGCTATTGTAATGAGTGGTAAGCTTAATTCGCAGGGAACAGCAGGGATATGGGATTTATGGGTGTCTGACGCCGGCGATCAAACCTGGCATTCTGTTAACGATCTCGGTGAGCTTAGGCCGGTGGAAGAACCAATGAGACTGAAAGATTCTCCATACGTCCAGGAAGTACACCCCACAATCGTTGCTGTACAAAGCCTTGACAACTGGGTTGAGTATTCGTCAGAAACTGGAAGAATGACACTAACCAAAATTCCGCCAACAGCGCTCTATTACAACTATTCAGCCAGCAGGGATGCGGTTATTGCCGGGTTTCTCACCCTTCTTCCCAATCCGGATCCTAACAAGTCAACGGAGAAGATCCAGCATTTCAACATAGGCGTAAGTACCGATGGAGGCAACACCTGGCGCCTGTATGATACGATTCGCTTTGCAAATAGCGATGAGATTGTTACCAATACCGAATACCAGAAGAATCGTCTTCAGGTAAGCATAATGCATTTGCATGGCAATACGGTAACAATAGTTCTTGCCGACGGAACGGTATTCTCGACCAATGATAACGGCAACACGTTTTGGTACCGCGGAGTAGGTGAGTTCGTAGTTAAGGATCATTGGGGCGAGCTCGCCTACCCTGCCCGAGAGACGGTACGAACCGATAGTGCTGGGAATATGTATTACGTGCGGCAAAGCTTGCAGTTATTGGGAACAGGCTGGTTGTTTCGAGTACCGGCGGATATCCGGCAGCCGCTGGAACTCGTTACAAAAGGAAAAAATTTTTACTGGTTTACATTAGGCAGCGGCACGATGCTGGCAGCCGGACCAACGTATCTGGCGCGCAGTACCGATGCGGGAAATACCTGGCTGCTAACCGGCACAGTTACTGAGCAGTACGAAGATCAGGACTACACTCCGGTGCCTCAGGAGAAGA
>Ga0226835_1000077_pt1 | contig 200811 bp, 176 predicted proteins | sample LAC_MetaG_1_FD_163627 | JGI IMG/M metagenome (GOLD analysis project Ga0226835, IMG submission 163627) | Anaerobic ammonium oxidizing microbial communities from anammox membrane bioreactor (MBR) in UC Berkley, California, United States -... | ecosystem: Engineered > Bioreactor > Anaerobic >...
CTCCTGTTTGGCGTCGGGTTCAAAACCCCGGCTGGGGCTGCCATCCAAGGGTGAACTCCCATGCGGAGGGTGAAGTGTCGCTGGTGGTCAAAAATCCAGAAAAAATGGAGGTGAAGAGGTCAAATCAGGATACACAGCCCCTTTATTTTAGGGTGGATACCCCATCGGGTGCGGCTTTTCCACCCCTCGAACAGCCTGCTCGGCGTATTACGCTTGATTTTTCAACTCTCTCAGGAAAATTGGAATGGATTGGATTCGGCTGGCAATTGATTTTGTACTGCACATTGACCATTATCTGGATGTGATCATCCGCAGTGTGGGGATTGGCACCTACGGCGTCTTGTTTTTGATCATCTTCATCGAAACCGGGCTGGTGGTGACGCCGTTCCTGCCGGGCGATTCGCTCTTGTTTGCGGCGGGGGCTTTTTCCGCCAAGGGTTCGCTGGAAGTGCTGCCGCTCTGGCTGCTGCTGATGGCTGCCGCCGTGATCGGTGACAGTGCCAATTACTGGATCGGCAACAAGGTTGGTTCGCGGGTGTTTGAAGAGGATACCCGCTGGGTCAAGCGGGAGTATCTGGAACGCACCCAAAAATTTTACGAAAAACACGGTGGCAAGACCATACTGCTGGCGCGCTTTGTACCGATTGTACGTACTTTTGCGCCGTTTGTCGCCGGCATTGGCAAGATGCGCTATGGTTACTTTCTCACCTACAACATCGTCGGCGGGACGCTGTGGGTCAGCCTGTTTCTGTGGGGCGGGTACTTCTTCGGCGGGCTGCCGTTTGTGGAAAAGAACTTTTCGCTGGTGATCATTGCGATTGTGCTGATCTCGGTGCTGCCGGCGGTGTGGGAGACGCTCAAAGCCCGGCGGGAGAAGCGCGCCGCGGCGGTCGAGTAAAGCCATTACGCAGGCGGGGGGGAGATTCTCCTGCACTGGCGAGTGTTGTTGCGTTCGGAGTAACGTCAAAGGGTTTACGTCATTGCGCGCCGCCGCAGGCGGCGTGGCGGTCTCCTGCCTCACTCCCAGCGCTGTGGGCAAGTTTCATGACGTTCGGGGTAGTGGAATGCGTGTGGGGAAAAACGGTCGCAAATTTAGTCAAAACCGCCCTTCTCACATACCCCGTTGAATTTCTAATTCTTAAGTTCTATAATCAAAGAAAACCATATTTACTTCACAAATTGTCCTGTATAATGCCCGATTAAACCCTGGAGGGAATCAGACCTTCAAAGGTAGCCGGGTTGGTGCTCGAAATGGCTGCTTGTGGGAGGGGAGGCATCCATGAAACGCTTGTTATCTTCACTCGTGATCGTAGTCTGCTGTTTATCAGCATGTGTGGATATTCCTTCGCAATTCGGCGTTGATCTTAATGTAGAAACAAGCAGTGAACTGGGTCCGGATACCCTCGCCCGCATTGACGCCGTCAACCAGACTCTGGCAACCGGTGTGGAAGTTGGACCGGAAACCCGCCAGGTGGTTCGTGAACTCAACGAAACCATTCGCCAGGGGGTCAAGGCCGGTTTTGACGAAGCCACACTCTCGCGCGTGGATGACCTGCTGCGGGTGGTCGAGGATGGCTTGAAGATTGGGCTGGACCAAGAAACGCTGGACAGCATCAACGGAATCGTGGACGCCATGGACCGCATGCCCGGTAACTGGGAAATTGCTGCCACCGAAATTGTGCGCACGCTGGAACGCAGCGGCGGTACCCTCGCCGGGCGGATGGCGGATGAAGTCAAAACCGTGATGAACGAAGCCCGGTTGAACATGCAGCAGATGACCGCCATTGCCGGGACGGAATTCCGCTGCAATGTGGATTTTCTCGGCTCCAAGGCCGGGGCAACCGTCAACGAATTCATCGGCCGCAGCATCATCGGCCGCTTGAAGAACATCCTCTCCGGTAAGCCGGCAAAGGAAGAAATTCCGACACCGTGGGTGTGTCAGGTCATCCCGGAGCGCATCGAACTGATTCAGGTGGGCGGGCGGTTGATCTTTCAAGACGGTATTTTGACCCTGACCGGTTATAACTACGTGGAGGCAAACTCTCCGCGTGCCTACGTGGTGGATGAAGCCGGCAACCGGCTTGAGTCCATTCAGTTATTCCCCTACCGCACCAGCCCATATCAAATCCAGCTCAACCTGCAGGATTTGGATTTCAGCGCCATTCCGCCCCGTTCGCGGATTGTCTTTCAATGGCCGAACGTTCCGGAAACCAGCGGGGTGGCCATTCTGATGCCGGCGGTCAACCCTCCGGTGGCACGCTTTACATTCAGTCCCGCCGGCGGGAGCGCACCGTTGACCGTCCAGTTTACCGACACTTCTACCGGCGACCCCTCGCAGTGGTCCTGGTCGTTTGGGGATGGGGCAACCTCCAACGAACGCAATCCCACCCACACCTTCATGGAAGCTCGGCGTTATGAAGTTCAATTGACGGTTTCCAATCCGCTGGGTTCTTCAACCGTTTCGGAAGTGCTGGTGGTGGGCGAGCAGCTGGCGGCTGATTTCACCTTTACCCCCCGGCAGGGCGATGCTCCGCTGATCGTTGAATTTACCGATCGTTCAAGCGGCAACCCGACTGCATGGGAATGGGATTTCGGCGACGGCGAACGCTCCACCGAGCGCAACCCCATTCACGTGTATAGTGTCCCCAATCCGGAGGGTTACACTGTGACTTTACGGGTGAGCAATGCGCAGGGAAGTGCGCTCAAAACCAACCCCGACCGGGTCATCGTCAAGGAGAAACTGGATGCCGATTTTACCGCCGATACCACCAGTGGGCGCGCGCCGCTGACCGTCAGGTTCCGCGATACTTCCAAAGGCAGCCAAATCACTGGCTGGTTGTGGGATTTTGGCGACGGCACTACCTCGACCGATCGCAACCCCACCCACACCTTCACCGAAAACAGCCTCTACGATGTAAGCCTGACCGTTACCAACCCTGAAGGGCAAACCAGCACCGAGGTCAAACGTGGTTACATCAACGCCTTCAAACTGGTCTACCTGCGTCCGGGCTTCATCACCATTCCTGTTTTCTCCGTGCTCAATGATTTACAGGCCTACACGCCGTCCTTCTCACTGGCAATGGGCGGTGAACAAAAGGACACCGGCATTTCTTCTGATCGCTATGTGTGCGGGATCATCGGTATTTCCGCCGCGGAGGGAGATATTCAGGAAGACGATGCCGGGGATATCCTCAAAGCATATCTGTTCCGGCAGTCCAGCCCGGCGCTCGGAAAAGACTCGTGGTGGGTGACGGCTGACTTCCGCACTCACCGTGACAGAAAAGAACGCTGGAATATCAAACTGCTCTGTCTTGACCGAAAAACGGAGAATAGCGCTTTTGTGTACCGGGAATACACCGGCATGGAAGGCGGAAAACAGCACCTGACCGGACTCTCAACAGCGGACTACTTCTTCTGCGGGGTGGTGGGGCAGGCTGCTTTGTTCGGTGATATTCAGGAGAGCGGCGTTCAACCGGTGGTCTGGCAGGCGTATCTGGACGGCAGCGGCCCGGAGTGGAAAATCGTTGTGGATTTTGCCACCCACGGTGTTAACGAAACCTGGAATGTCAACGTGCTCTGCCTCAAGCGAGGTTCGTATCTGGCAACCGATAAACCGGCTTTTGTGACTCAGCATTTCAATTACCTGGCTCTGCCGGAGCCGCGCTTCCGCACCAGCATCCCGGTCAACGATTATTCCTGCGGTTTGGTGGGTGTTTCTGCCGAAAGGGGCGATATTCAAGAGAATGACCGGCAGCCGATTTTGCTGCTTGCCGACATGACCCCGGATGGCAGTATCTGGGCAATCCGCACCTATTTCGCCTGGCACAATAAAGCCCCCGACTGGCAGGTGGACATGCTGTGCATCCACAATGAATACGTCAAGGGTGAAATTCCACCCCCGTAAACAATCGGCCCGGCCAAACTCTTCCGAGGCGGTTGGGGGTTCAACCGCCTCAACTTTTTTACCACCCGCTTGCCGCAAAGATGCTTTCCAGCAAGGCCTGTCGTTCCTCGGTGGTCATCGGACGCGAGCGCAGAAAATCCTCGAAGCGCAGGGTGAGCAGTTGCGTGCCGATGTACCGCCCTTCGTAGAAAACATGCCGGTCAACGAAGGCGCGCTCGAATGGTTCGCCCATCGAATACTGGTCAAAGAACAGGTTGCCCAACCCGTAGTGCAGAAAACTGCCGTCGTAAAATTCCATAGCCTGCGGCAGGTGCCCCTGACTGCCGGAGACAACCACCGCCCCCGCCTGAGCGACGCGCTCAAAATCTTCCACGGCTTGCGGCCGGGCGCTGAAGGTTTCGTATTCAAGGTGCGAAAAGGTTACAATCGGCAGGTAGCCCTCCGCCCGCAGGCGGGCAATTTCGGCGGTCAGCCGGTCGAAATCGCACAACACTGCGCCGGGGGACTCGGCTGAAGCCTTGGCGTAAGCCGGTCCTTTGGCGTTACAGCCGATGAAAGCGATGCGGTTGCCGTTGTGATCAAACAACGCCGGCTGCCAGCCCTCTTCCAGTGTTGCGCCGCCGCCGTAAGTCTGCCAGCCGCGCCGGTGGTACTCTTGCAGGGTGAACAGCACATCCTCCGGCTGAGCGTCAATAAAGTGATCACCGGTCATCTCGACCACATCGGTGCCGACGGCTTCCAGCAGTTCAATCCAGCGGATGTCGCTGCACGGAAAGATGATCACTCCGGTTTCGTTCAACCCCTCCTCAGGTGGCGAACAATTCTCCCGGAAGGCCACTTCGTTGTTGATGTGGGTAATGTCCGCTTCTTTGAGCCAGTCGGTTACTTCGCCCAGGGCGTATTCCACCCCGTGCAGGCGCAGATACAGCGCGGTGGCGCGCACCAGTGCCGTGACACCGGTCACCGCCACAACCGTCATCCGGTTTTCATCACGGTTGCCGGGCGGTATGCCGGCAGCCAGTTCCCCGGTGTGGCTACCGCTCAAGGCATAGGGAATGGCCAGCGCGTAACCGGCTTCATCCAGACCGCGTTGCAGGGGTGAGAGACCGTCCACTGCCAGCACTTTCAGTTCGGGTTCAAGGCGCTCGAAGGGGACAATGCCGCGCGCTTCGGGTTGCTGCCAGAGCGCTTGCGTCATTCCCCCAAGCGGCACAACCCGAACGGTTGACTCGCCGGGCGCTCCCCACCAGCCGGTCAACATTGCCAGCGTATCGGGTTCAACCAGCAGAGGAAAAGCCGGATCGTCCAATCCATACCACGCCCGCTGCAGGCTGACCGAGGTGATCCCGTCCTCCACCGTGGCAAAGCGGGCAACCAGCGCGTACACCCACCGGCCGGCCGGCAGTCCTTCCTCCCCCAGCCGCAGCTGAACATCGGCATCCGCAGAATGCTCGCTCAATTGCCAGCTGTCCGGTAATTGAACCGCCCCGCGCAAGCCGGGAGGCAGATGATCGTCCAGCCACACCCGCCGGGATGGCGAGGCTATCGGCTGTGGTTCATTGATCTTTGTTTGGGGCTGGAAAGGCGTGGGAGTCTCAATGCTGTTTAGATAAATCGGACGAAAGGAGGAACCTTCTGGTAAAATCTGGCAGCCAGCCAGCCACACAATCCACAGCAGGTACCATAAATTGCGTTTCATGGGCAGAATTATAGAATATAATCAACCCATGACCGTCGAAATCACCCCTTACAAAAGTGAATGGAAGACAGAATTTGAGCAAATTGCCGCATTCTTGCGGCAGGTGTTAGGAGATACGGCACTGCGCATTGACCACATCGGCTCAACGGCCGTGCCGGGGCTGGACGCCAAGGATATCCTCGATATTCAAGTAACGGTAAAAGCATTGGACGAAACCGTGATGAACGCCTTGACCACAGCCGGTTTCATTCACCGCGCCGACGTCACCGGTGATCACCTGCCGCCCGGCCGGGATGAAGACGAAGCCAGCTGGCGGAAGTGGTTGTTCAAACCGCCGCCCGGCTGGCGTGAGGTTAACCTGCATGTGCGCCTTGCAGGTGCGCCCAATCAGCGCTATGCGCTGCTGTTCCGCGAATTTTTACGTTCGCACCCCTTGTTTGCTCAGGCCTATGCGCGCCTGAAATGGGGTCTGGCTGCCCACATGCCTGACCGCCACACCTATTCGGATGTCAAAGACCCCGCCGTGGATTTGATTATTCTGGCAGCCGAGGAATGGGCCGCCCAAACCGGCTGGCAGCTTCCGCCCCCCGATGCCTGAACCATCCCCCTGATGACAACGGCGCTTACGGGGCGATCACCTGCTGCTGGACGGTTTCCGGCAGTTCGGGCGAAAAGTCCCGCAGGTTTTGTCGGATTTCATTCACCTGTGCAGGACGCAGGGCGTAGAATGCCACCGTATCGCTGGTACAGACGATGTTGTCGGCAATCCGCCAGCGGCCAACCTCGACCCAGCCGGCCGGTTTGGAATACAGGTCAAACCACTCCGGGTAGAGAATAGCCAGCGCTGCCCCCTCGGATTGGGCGAGATCATCCACGCTGGCGAAATTCCAGCTGCCCTCCTGCCACCAGCGGCCGGTTTGGCGGTTAGCCAGCCCGAGGATGTCAATCAGGTGTATATCGGCGTAATAACTGATTGCGCCGATGTCATTGGCAACAATCCTCTGGCCGTTGTAAAAGCGGCTGACAAAGCGCGCCATTTGTACCTGCTGTTCGTGAATGTTGCGCACGGCCAGGGGGTATGCCGAAAAGGCGTTACCGCCGCGGTAAGCCAGCGGAAGCAGCAAAAGCAGGGTGAGCGTCAGTGCGGCTGCGTTCAACGGCGTGAAGCGCCCCTGCGGCCGGCTTTGCAGCCATTTGAGCAGCACTCCCAGCAGCTCCATCAGCAGCAAGCTGCCGGTAAAAACCAGATAGGCCTCATAACGGAAGAACCAGCCAACCCTGGCCAGTTGCAGATGCAGGCTGAACATGCCCACAAATAAACCCACCCGCCAGCGCTGGGGCGAATTGAGCAGTCCGAGACCCTCGCCCAGCCCAAAGGCGAGCAGCACCGCCACAATCAGCCCGAACAGGGCCGGCGTATCCAGCAGGTTGTAAATTCCCTGGGTTAGAAATTGAGCCAGCCCCGCGGCAGAAGACATATCCACCACGCTTTTGACCAGCACCGAATTGGGGAAAAATGCCCAGCCGTTGGCGAGCGAAATCAGTCCGTAGAGGGTCATCAGCGAAGCACCCGCCGCAGCCAGGGTCACTGCGGCACGCAGGCGTTTTTGCCAGAGCAGGGCAAGCCCCACCCAGAACAGGAGAAACAGGCCTTCGTAGCGGGTGACGGGCAGCAGCGCACATAAAGCCAACAAACCCCAACCCGGCCGGTTTGACCGTTCTGGCGCGGCTAGCAGTTCAGAGGCCGACCAGAGCACCGCCGCGCTCAGCAGGGCGTGCAGGGCGTGTTCCATACCGGTTAAGGCCAGCACCGGCAGGGGGGTGAAGAGCAGCACCAGAATGACCAGCACGACCCGCACCAGCCGCCGCCCGCTGTTTGCCAGCAGGCGCTGAGCCATCAGCAGGGCGGCCGCTCCTGCCAGCAGGCTGAGCAGCAGGGCAGCCCAGTCGCGCACACCCCCCAGCCGGAAGATGACTCCTAGCAGCAAAGTCCACAACGGGGAGGAACTGGCCGAGGTGAAGGGGCTGAGATCTACACTCCAGTGTCCATCTTCGGCAAAATGGCGGGCAATTGCCATGTGAATGAAGGCGTCGTCCACCGGATAACCGATTTGCCCGCCAGTGTTATTCAGAGCTTGCCAGAACAGGGTCAGAGCCAGCAGCAGGTAGAGAAACAGGGGCAGCAGGTCAAGAAGTGTGTTTTTCTTCATTGCAAATGATGGTCTCTGATGAGATTATACATCCCAAGACCCGAATCAAAATCCGTAAGGGCTTACAACGCCCTTACGGATGAGGTGCTTGAATTCGCCGGGTATTCTTAGCGGGCGGCTGCAGCGCGCTTTTCCAGCGCCGAGCGAATCATCAAAAACTCACCAATGTTTTCCATGGTGACCAACCCGACCAGCTGCCCGTCGGCTACTACCGGCAGGGTGTGGCACTCGCGTTCCTGCAATTTGCGCGAGACTTCTTCCAGCATGTCGTTGATGTGGGCGCTTTGAAATTTACAGTCCATCGCCGCCGAAACCGGGGCGTTCTGCCCCAGCCGCTGAAGGGCATCCACCAGACTTTTGCGGGTCAAAATTCCCACTACGCGGTCACCCGAAAGCACGGGGAAGTCCTGCTGGGTACTGCTCATCAGCAGTTCAATGGCGCGGGTGAGCGGCTCGCCTTCCTGCAGGGTACGGAAATCGGTGACCATTGCCTGCGAAACCGGAATCCCGCTGAGGGCCGATTTCATCTGTACCATGCTGGCTTCCTGGGCTGCGCCGATATAGACAAAGAAGGCGATGAACACCAGAAACGGATTGGTAAACAGACCGATGAAGCCAAACACAAACGCCAGGGCTTGACCGAGGGTGGCGGCTGCCTGAGTAGCCTGAGTGTAGGGCAGGCGGGTTGCCAGCAAAGCCCGCACCACCCGTCCGCCGTCCATTGGGAAGGCCGGAATCAGGTTGAAGCCCGCCAGAAACAGGTTAACCACCATCAATCTTTCAAGGAACGGCCCGCCGGTCATGCTCAGCGAACCGATTGGCTGCAATGTGCCGGTCAACAGCAACCCGATGAACAACACCGCTGAGATGACCACATTCACCAGCGGGCCGGCCAGCGCCACCCACAATTCCTGCATCGGTTTTTCCGGCATGCGTTCCAGTCGGGCTACACCGCCGATGGGCAGCAGGGTGATGTCTTTGGTTTGAATGCCAAAACGACGGGCGGCAAGGGCGTGGCCGAGTTCATGCAGCACCACACACAAAAACAACGCCAGTAAAAAGCCAACCCCCACGGCTACCGCGTTGAGCGAACGCCCCACCAGATAGTAACTGAATGCCACCCAGCCCAAAATCAACAGGAAAGTGGCATGGATTTGAATATCAATTCCTGCCACCCGTGCAATTTTCAACGACCATTTCATTTCTCATCCTCACTCACTTAAACTTTACTTGAACAATCAATGTCCATACGGATAACCTTATCTTACTATATTGATGAGCAAGTATCAATTTTTGATTAACAATCTGTATAAAGCATGTTAGTGAGCAAGTGAACTTCGTTGATGTTGAGAATGTATCTCCAAAGACAAAGGAGGTTACAATGTCCGAATGGATTTTCAATGATGAAAAAACAGCTCGAAGAAACACCATCAGATGATTCTTAACATGAAAATTTGATGAAAAGTTGCCTCTTGACTAGAACAAATATTCTGATAAAATAGATGTATATAATCCAAATTAAGATTCGTCCTGATCGCGCATCCTCTCACCTCTCAGACGAATCCCTTGCCGGCAATACCGGACCACCAAAGGAGTAAAAGGTATGAATCCGATAAACCGTAACATTGTTCCGTTTCTCTGGTATAACCAGGAAGCTGGCGAAGCAGCAAAGCTTTACCTGCACGCTTTTCCAGATTCGTCTCTTCGCAGTGTCACCACCTTAACTGAGACCCCCTCCGGCACTGTGAAAATTTATGCAGCCGATCTTTGGGACAGCGAGTTCCATTTGATGAGCGCCGGCCCGGAGTTTAAATTCACGCCGGCAATTTCTTTCCTGGTGGCTTGTAGTAGCGCAGCGGAGGTTGACAGTGTCTGGCAAAAACTCTCGCCGGAAGGTTCTGTGCTGATGGAACTGGGAAGTTATCCATTTAGTGAACGCTTTGGGTGGTTGCAGGATAAATACGGCGTATCGTGGCAGATGATGTTGTTTTCGGGAGATCGGCCCATCCGCCAGAGAATGATCCCGTTTTTGATGTTTACCGGTCAACAGTTCGGCCGGGCAGAAGAAGCCATTCGTTTCTACGCCTCAATATTTCCGAACAGCGGTGTGGAGGAAATTCAACATTATGAAAAAGGAGAAGAACCAAATCAGCCCGGCACGGTTAAATTTGCCGAATTTACCCTGCATGGGCAGTGGTTTGCCGCCATAGACAGTTCCTATGAGCATGGTTTCACTTTCAATGAAGCCATTTCGTTTGTGGTGAATTGCGAAACGCAAGAAGAAATTGATTATTATTGGGAAAAACTTTCGGCTGATCCCGAGGCGGAGATGTGCGGCTGGCTGAAGGATCGTTTTGGTGTATCATGGCAGATCGTCCCAACAATTATGTATGAAATGCAGCAGACAAATGACCCCATCCGGTTGACACGCTTGACCAGGGCCTTTCTCCAAATGAAGAAATTTGATATTGCTGCCTTAGAAAGGGCTTATGAAGGCAGCTGATCGGTTAATTGAATTGGAGTGGATTTTTTCCGGCGGTAGAACCGGCCAGTGGTTTGGATAAGGGAGAAATCCGTTAATTGAATAAAATTCCTGCAGCCATCCTGTTCGTTGGGTGGCTGCAGTGCCGTGTGCGTTTTTCTGTTACGCCGACTCCAAAAGAGGATGACCGATTTCCTGATCCCACTCCCATTGATTCAATTCGGGGAAGAGGGAGTAGGCGGTCAGGTCGAGTTTAAGAGGGGTGATCGAAACAAAACCATCCGCCACGGCGCCGATGTCGCTGCCCCGTTCGGGAATGCCGGTTGGCGAGTCCCCGCTGATCCAGTAATACGGGCGGCCGCGCGGGTCTACCCGCGAATCGAGTTTGTCGTGATACACGCGCAGTCCCATCCGGGTCAGACGGTAACCTTTGATTTGATTCATCGGTAAAAAGGGAATGTTGACATTCAGTAAATTCCCTTCCGGCAGGCCGTTCTGAATGACGGCGCGGGTGATCTGGCGGGCAACCTGCTCGGCAGCCTGAAAATCGTCCAGGGTGAGGTGGTTTTTGGGTGAATCGAGCGAGAAAGCAATCGCCGGCAGTCCCCAAATGGCTGCTTCCATCGCCGCGGTAACCGTCCCGGAGTAGGTGACATCATGCCCAAGGTTGGCGTAGGGGTTAATTCCGGAAACCACCAGATCCACTTTTTCGCCCAAAAAATTGCAGATTGCCAGTGCCACGCAGTCCGAAGGCGCGCCGTCAGTGGCAAAGGCGGGGGTGCCGTCTTCCAACGGCATTTCTTTGACTCGCAACGGCCGGTCAAGTGTTTTGACATGCCCGGAAGCCGACCAGTTGCGGTCAGGGGGCCAGCACACTGACCTTGCCGAGCGGTCTGACCGCCTGCGCCAGCGCCAGCAGCCCCGGCGCGTGAATGCCGTCATCATTGGTGACCAGAATGTGCATGAGATTTCCTCCCGTCCAGAATGTGCCTTGCGGTTCGGTTTCTGTGGCTAAAACGCAGCCAAGGCCTGATCTTATCTTACCTGCCCAAGATTAGCAAACCACAAAAAATGGATTAAGAACAGGTAAAAAATCTTTTAATGCTCAAAACAAATCGGTTGGGCAGTGTTTCCACGTCACCCCAACAAAGCCCTGATGAGGTTGCGTCTATGGGTTGAACCTGATCTTGCCGGAACGAAATAAAAGGTCGTGATCACGCGTCCGCATAAGTGATGCCGATGATCCGCAGGTCAACCGGATTCTGGCGGAAGTTCTCGAAGGTCAAATCGCGCAGGCTCAGGCCGCTGACGGTTTTCAACTGCTCGAACAAGGTGTAGTACCCCATGGCGATGCGGGCTTCCCAGTTCAGGTTAAGTTGCCGGGCCATCTGGTGAATCGTGTCTGTATCCGGCGCTTCGATTTCACAAAACAGCCCGAAAGGCATCTCATCCAGCACAATTTCAGCCTCTCCCAGCCGGTAGGTGGTGCGGTACTTTTCATACATCATGCTGACCTGATAGCCCAATGCTTCCAACAACCGCCGGCAAGCCTCCGCATCGCTGACCTCCACCTCCACTTCCTGACGGACGGCAACTTCGGCTCCGGCTTGACCGGCGCCCTTGTAGGTGAGCAGGGGGCGGCCATCCTGACGCAGGCGCAGGACGCGGTGAGCGCGGGTCAGGCTGCCATCCGGCAGGTCGAAACGCCAGTTGAGTTCATGGTGCCTTGGCTTCACCTGTACCGCACCGATGTTTTCCAGTCTCCGGCGGAAGGCGGTCAGATCACGCAGAAAAAACTTGGCTTCAATTTCCATGTCGTTGTGAATCATGTGGCTCTCCATTCTTTCCATAACACCCAACCTGCCAGCGCAACCAGCAGCACCGAAGCCGTCAAACTGAACGGCAGGTTGAACCACTGCGGCGAGCGGGCAAAAACCAGCCGCTCAAACCAGTCCCAGCCCAGCCAGAGAACGAGCGTCAGGGTAGCCAGCCCGACTCCCCAGCGGCGACCCAGCCATAGACCCACCGCGGCGGGGAACCCCAATATGCCAAAGAACACACCGCTGGCGATGAAGTAACCCATTCCCAGCGGGAGGTCGAGCCGGCTGTAAAAATCCGCATTGCGGAGCGTTTCAGCCAGCCTCAGCCAGCCGCCAAGCCCGATGAACAAATTGGCGAAGGCGATCACCTTCAAGCCGAATGAACGCTTGCGCCGGGGAGGGAGCTGGTTTATTGCCATCGCACATCCCACAGGTGGACGTGGGCGCTTTCGCCGTCACGGGTGCTGTAAATCTCAATGTCTATCTGACTGGCGGTCAGTTCTGTATCGAACAGCACGGTAACTTCGCGCGGATCGGGGGTTTCTTCTTTTTCGGCCTCAAACCGGCGCGGATTTTGACCATCCGGCGGATAGACCCACACCACCACCCTGCCCGGCACCCCGCCGATCCGCGTCGTCAGCGCTTTCAGGCTCTGCGGTGTATCGAAAAACAGGTTGAGGACGAGCGGATTGGCTTCCAGCGTGCGGATCAGCGTACCCGGTTGCCCGTCGAAGGCGTGTTCAATTTCGCCCATGTCCAGTCGGGAATAGCGCACATTCAGCAGTGTCCCGTCATTCAAACGCAGCACTTTTTCCTGCAAGGCGCGCCGTTCCTGCCGTTCCTGCTCAAAGAGGTCTTGGGCATTTTCGACATAGCGCAGGCGCACAAAGTAGAATCCGGTTTTGCCGTTGGGGTAATTCAACCTGCGCTCCACCTGAACGTTGGTGAATTTGTTGCTTTCCTGAACCTTTTGCCATTCCTCCGGAATCATGACGAAGCGGGTGTTTTCGGCCAGCGGCTGATAATCGTTCAGATAGCCTTCAATGCTGCCCAGCCGGAAGGGCAACGGGTCGTCGAAGAAGAAACGCGCGATCACATCGGTACCATTTGCCCAGGAAGGCGAAACCACCAGATCCACGCCGGGGTTTTGGCTGAGGTAGTCGCTGACTTCGGCAAACAACTGGCGAGCGCCCCACTGTAACCCGCTCAGCCCATAATCACTTGACCAGAATGGCGCGTGATTCAAGGCATCCTGCAGCATGGAAAAGGCGGCAATGGTAAGAAGGAGGAACAGAACGAGGCTCAGCCAGACCGTCCAGTTGGGACGCGGCCAGCGCTTCTGCAAGCGGCGGCTGAGCCAGTGAATCACGCTTTCCAGTCCCAGCCCGCCCAATAATGCCGCCGGGATGACCATGAACAGCGCCCGGGTGATACCCAGTTTGACCAGTGCCGCTCCGCTGGGAGCAGCCAGAAGAGCCAGTAGAATCAGCCGGTACTCGCTGCGGCGCAGATTTCGCAACGCCCGCCCCAAACCCACCGTCACAAATGGCAGGCTGATCCAGCCCAGATGACCGTAGCCCTTCATCACATGGCGAATCAACTCGCCGGTCTGCGGAATGAACCAGTACAGGGGATTCAGCCCGCTCACGTACTCGCTCAGGTAAATGCCCACTTTTTGAAGCGGGGTGCGGTCGGACAGCCAGTAGGAATTGAGCAGGGTCAGGTGGCGAGTCATTTCGCCGGGGTGTTCGATTTGGAAACGCAGGTAGGGCAGGGCAAACATGGCCGCCAGTCCCAGCGCCAGTAACAAACGGCGGCGCTGCTGCCAGTGGTAGTGCCAATCGGAAATGAGCAGAAACAGAGACAGGCTGATGATCACCATTTGCGCCGGGCTGTAGCTGTAAAAAGTCAGGGCTGCTGCACAGACGGCCCCGTAAATCCACGCCGGTTGACCTTCCCGGTAGCGCCAGTAGGCGTACAGAAAGACCCCAAAGAAGGTTACCGCCAGACCGACTTCAAAGGCCGTGCGGGAGTGTAAAAACCAGGCCGGCATTACGGCAAGCAGCAGAGCCGCCCCCCAGCCAAACGGACTGCCGAACCCCCTGCGCAGCAACAGGCCAACCGAAAGGGCTGCCAGCAAACTGATGACGGCTGGAACGGCGCGGGTGACCCACACCGATTTGCCGAACCACAGATAGGGCAGTACCTGCACGTAAACCGAAAGGCTCAGGTTGTACATCGAGCCGTTCGGGAAGTAGGCCGGTAAAAATTCGCCGTTGTAACCGCGAAAACCATCCCGCACCAGATCGGCTGCCAGCACGGTTTGGACGGCTTCATCGGTGAAGAAGTAGACCGGAAAATCCGGCAGAGCGATCAGGCGGGTGGCGAGGTAGACCAGCAAGGCCAGCCCCAGCAGAATGGACGGCAGATGAGCTGTCGTCCTTTCCCACCGGCTGGGGCGGGGTTGAACCTCTCCGGTTGGGGCTTCGAGCCAGTCCGGCAGGGGTAAGGGCGGGTTCGCAAAGGTCAGCGTACGGCTTTCCAGCCTTTTGCCCTCCGGTGAGCGGCTTTCGATGGTCAGGTGCAGGGCAGTATGAGCGGGCACTTCCACCTGCATCCGCAGGTGAACTTCGGCTGAGGGGGAGGCTGCTTCGCCTTCCGGCGGGGTTGGAAGGGAGTCGGGGCTATTTTGCGGCTGGAAATCGGGGGAAGATTCGGCTGCACACATTGCTACTGGGATTATAGCATGAGGCGAACTAATCGCCTCTCATCCAGATGCGTTTGGGATAAAAGGTATCGGCTGGCGGGCGGAAAATTTCGCGGAAAGGTGTTGATCTACCCCTTTCTACAACAGCATATTTGGTTTGTTCCTCTCCTTCCATAGTGCTATAATCCAAAACGATGAACCTCTTTTCGCTGATGGTCGGAATAGGCGCATCGCTGGGTCTGCTGCAAGTCTGGCGGGACGCGCCGCCGCGCAAGGAGTTTGCCTGGCTGCTGAACGGCTGGCTGATTCTGCTGACGGCGCTGATCGGCGGGCGGGCCGGTTTCGTCTGGCTCAACCCGCACCTGTTTGCCGGGGACTGGCAGGCGGCGCTGCGTTTTTGGGAAGGCGGGCTGATTTTTCCCACTGCCTTACTGGCGGTTCTGCTGATGATTCCCCTTCTGACCATCCTCCGTCGTCTGTCCATCCCGCAGGCGGCCGATCTCACCATTCTTCTGCTCATCCCCCTGGCGGTGAGCCTGTGGCTGGGTTGCGGTGTAGCCGGATGCGCTTACGGCATGGCTCTGACCGATCAGTATCCCTGGGCGCTGCCGGTGCTCGATTCGGACGGCACACTGACTTACCGTTTGCCGCTGCCCTATCTGGCGGCGTTCGTCCTTCTGCTGATTGCCCGCCCGGTGGAGAAGAAAGCTATCGAACTTCAAATACCGGGGGCACGCGCCAGTCTGCTCGGTTTTGTGCTGGGTGTGCATACCTTAATCTTTTCCTCGTGGCGTGCCGATGCCGTACCCACCTTTCAAAACATTCGCCTGGATTTGGCTGTCGGTACGCTGTTAGCTGTGATTGGCCTGTTCGGCGCGCTGGTGATTGAGGTTATCCGTCTTTCCAAAGCCCTCAACCGCCGCCGTCTCTCTGCCAGACGCCCCCCTCATCCTTCTACTTAGGAAAAAGCAACCCATGAGATTGATGCTCGGATTGGCTCAAATCAATACCGTGCTGGGCAAGCCGGAAGCAAACCTCGAAAAACACCTCGCCCTTGCCCGGCAAGCCGCTCAGGATGGAGCGGATTTGCTCATCTTCCCCGAACTTTCACTGACCGGTTATGTGCTGCAAGACCTGACCGCGGCGGTGGCTCACCGCCCGCAGGCCGATGACCCGCTCTTCCAACCGCTGCTGGAAGCCTCTCGCAAGATTGACTTACTGGTGGGCTTCGTGGAAGAAGACACCCGTAACCGTTTTTACATCGCTGCCGCCTATCTTTCCAAAGGGGAAGTACGCCACGTTCATCGCAAGGTGTATTTACCCACCTACGGGCTGTTTGACGAGGGGCGTTTCTTCGCCTGGGGAGATGCGATTCAGGCGTTTGAAACCCGTTTTGGGCGGGCGGGGATACTGATCTGCGAGGACTTCTGGCACGCTTCGCCGCCTTACCTGCTGTGGCTGGACGGCGCCGACCTGTTTCTGTTTACCTCCGCTTCGCCAGGGCGCGGCCTGAACAGTGCGCCAATTCTCGAATCGGCACGCTGGGTGGAGCACATCAACCGCGCCTACGCCAGTTTGTTTACCGCTTTTGTGGCACACACCAACCGGGTGGGTTACGAGGACGGCCTGAATTTTTGGGGCGGCTCAACCGTCTTTGACCCGAACGGGGAATTGATTGTGCAGGCCCCCTACTTTGAAGAGGGAGTCACGCTGGCAGAATTAGACCTCAATCAACTGCACCGCACCCGCGCCCGTCTGCCGCTTTTGCGCGACGAACGCACTGCCCTCGTCCAGCGTGAACTGAACCGCATCCTCACCAGCCGCACCTCCGGCAGATAAAAAGAGAATGGCCATGAAACCGATTGACCTGACGATTAACACCGACCTTGCCCGGCGTATTTTAACCGGCTTCATCCGCAGTGAAATTACCCGCATGGGCTTTTCGCGCGCTGTGATTGGCCTTTCCGGGGGGATTGATTCGGCGGTTTCCTGTTTTCTGGCAGCCGAGGCGCTTGGCGGGCAAAATGTACTGGCCGTGCGTATGCCCTACCGCACTTCCTCGCCCGATTCGCTGGAAGACGCCCAAAAGGTGATTGATGCCACCGGCGTGCAATCGCTCACGGTGGAAATTACCCGAATGGTCGAACCGCTCTTCCAGCGCTTTCCCGATATGGATAATATGCGCCGCGGCAACATCATGGCGCGCCAGCGCATGATTATTCTCTACGACCAATCGGCGGCTTTTGGCGGTCTGGTGGTGGGCACCGGCAACAAGACCGAGATTTTGCTGGGATACACCACCCTGTACGGCGACTCGGCCTGCGCCCTCAACCCGATTGGCGACCTGTATAAAACCCAGCTGCGCCAGTTAGCCGAGGCCCTGGGCGTGCCGGAGTCCATCCGCCGCAAAGCCCCCTCGGCAGACCTGTGGGCGGGGCAGACGGACGAGGGCGAACTGGGCTACACCTACGCCGAAGTGGATCAGCTGCTCTACCTGCTGGTGGATCAACGCTATACGCCTCAGGAATGTATCGAAGCGGGTTTCGATGCTTCCTTTGTCCATAAGGTGGTGGATCGGATGCGCCGTAATCAATTCAAGCGCATTTTGCCGCCGATTGCCAAACTCAGCAACCGAACCATCGGATACGATTTTCTCTACCTGCGCGATTGGGGTACTTAATAAACCGTCTGGTGAAGTTCTGTCCAGCGTTCCAGGCGCTCATCCAGTTTGCGCTGCACCTGCTGATATTCTTCCCCTAAACGGCTGACTTCCAGCGGGTCAGCCGGCGGGTTTTCTAAACGGCGGCTGATGTCCTCCAGCCGTTTTTCCAGCTCGCTGATTTCGGCTTCCAAAGCATCTATGACCGCCTGCCGTCGCTGCTGCTGATTGCGGGACGGCTCGTTGCGGGCGGTCTGCCGCTCGGCTGCAGCGGCCTTTTCCTGACTGCGCCGGGCGGCTTCGGCAGCCGCCTGCGCCGCCACCCATTCCTTGTACTGGCTGTAACTGCCCTCGAAGACGCGCAGGGCGCGTTCCTGGGGCAGCACTTCCCAAATTTGAGTGGCGAGGGCGTCTATCAGATAGCGGTCGTGAGAAACCAGCAGAATGGTACCGTTGTAATCGGCCAGCAGGGATTGGAGGGCTTCCTGGGAAGGCAGATCAAGGTGATTGGTCGGCTCGTCCAGCAGGAGCAGGTTGGCGCCCTGCAGAGCCAGCCGCGCCAGCGCCAGACGGCCGCGCTCGCCGCCGGAGAGCATTGCCACCGTCTTAAAGACATCATCGCCGGTGAAGAGAAAGCGCGCCAGATAGTCGCGAATCTGAGCCGGCAGCCAGTCCGGGACGATTTCGGCAATCGAATCCATCAGGGTATGTTCGGGATTCAGGCCTTCGTGCGCCTGCGCAAAATAACCGATCTTCAAGCTGGCGCCCAGCAACACCTCACCGCTGAACGGCGGGACTTGTTCCAGCAGGGTTTTAAGGAAGGTGGTTTTTCCGGCCCCGTTCGGGCCGATAATGGCAGCGCACTCCCCGCGCCGCAAGATCAAATCGGGAGCGTAAAAGAGCGGTCGGCCCTCATCCTGGTAGCCGACTGCCAGCCCCCGCGTGCGGATGACCAGATCGCCCGAGCGGTTTGCGGCCTGCATCTGAAATTGCAGCCGGCGTGGCTGGCGGGGCGGGGCAAGCCGGGCTTCTTCCAGCAGCCTTTCCAGCCGTTTGCGCCGTCCCTGCGCCTGACGGGTGTTCTGACCGGCGATGTTGCGGCGAATGTAATCCAGTTCTTTCTCGATGAATTCCTGTTGTGCCTGATATTCCTCCAACCGGCGCTGATAACGTTCCTCGCGCTGCACCAGATACGCCGAATAGTTGCCGGGGTAAATTTCCAGTGCGGGAGTCATCTCCCAAATGGTGTTGACCACCTGATCGAGAAAATAGCGGTCGTGCGAGACGATGACGACACCGCCTTCCCATTCACGCAGGTAGGTTTCCAGCCATTCGATGGCTTGAATATCCAGATGATTGGTCGGTTCGTCCAGCAGGAGCAGGTCGGGGTTTTCCAGCAGCAGTTTGGCCAGCACGGCGCGGGTGCGCTGTCCGCCGGAGAGGTGCGCCAGAGGACGGTTGAAATCACTGCGCCGAAATCCCAAACCGCTCAGAACCTGGGCGGTGCGGGTTTCAAAGGTGTACCCGCCCAGCTGCTCAAACTCGGCTTGCAGTTTCCCGTAGGCTTCCAGGGCCGATTCGGCCTGAGATGGGTCGGCCATGGCGGTTTCCAGTTCGGCCAGTTCTGCCTGCCGTTTCAGCAAGTCGTCAAACACCGTCAGGCATTCCTGCCAGAGGGTGCGCTGCGAATCGAGGCGGGCTTCCTGCGGCAGGTAGCCAATGCGCAGCCCGCGCGCCCGCTGGACACTGCCGGCGGAGGGTTCTTCCAATCCCAGCAGGATGCGCAGCAGGGTGGTCTTGCCGACGCCGTTGGCGCCGACCAGCCCGATGCGGGCGCGGGGTGGTATGGCAAATGACAGGTCGCTGAATAAATCCAGGGCGCCGTAGGATTTGCTTAAGCCAGAAACGGTAATCAGACTCATGCCGAGAAACAGTATACCGCAGTTTGCCAGAGTGTACAGCGGTGGAGTTGTTTGGAATGATTGTTGATATTAGCAGTAAAGGTTGTTAAAATAAATTAGCGAAACATGTTTAGATAAGAATGTGAGCATTGCATCGGTAAGGTCCTCTGTTTGTTCTCCCCCCTCTCAATGCCGGAAAGTCTGGTCAAACCAAATGAACATAACCCTGATTTACTTCTCTCAGACGGGTAACACCCGTCGGATTGCGAATACCATGGCGGAGGTGTTTTGTGAATCGGGTTACCCCGCTCGCACCCTCTCCCTCAAAAGAGCATCCCCCAGGGACGCCGTCGAGACAGATGTGATTGGGATTGGCAGCCCCTGTTTTTCCAGTCAGGCGCCGACGCCGATAAAAAATTTTTTACACAGCCTGCCGCCCATACCTGGAAAACCCGCCTTTGTTTTTGCAACCTCCGGTACGGCGCCGGGGCGGGTATTGTATGATCTGTCTTCAATCTTACGTGAAAAAGGTGCCAGCGTGCTGGGCGGTTTTCTTGCCCGCGGCACGGTCCGTCACCCCGCACCCTGTCTTTATGGGAGACTACCCGACCGTCCGAATGCGGAAGACCTGGCTGAGGCGCGCCGGTTTGCCCGCGAGATTGCCGAGAGTCTTGCGAGCGGTCGCACCGAGCCGGTTGCCACCAGCCGGCCGGACACCTTCCGCTTGCACGGGGGTTTCTATGATTTCGTGGCTCTTATCAGCACAGATTCCGCCCTTCGGTTGCTGATGCCAAAACCAAAACTCAATCCAGCTCAATGCAACCGTTGCCGTTGGTGCGAATTTGAATGCCCGGTGCACAACATTGAACTTAAACCCTTTCCGGTGATTGCCGGTGAGTGTATTCGCTGCTACCGGTGTGTCAATGGCTGTCCGCAAAAGGCTTACACGGTGGATTGGCGCATCGGCAACCTGATTGTTTATGCTTTGTATAACAAAACCTTCACGCGCTGGTTTGGAACCTGAACGGTGCGCTGAAAAGCCAGCGTGACCGTTAGCCTCTGGCCATTGGTTGGGTTGACCCTTTCAGTTGGGTGCCCTTCGGTGGGTTTAAAAAATCAGAGCGGTCATTCCGCCGCTCTGATTTCTCAAGAAGGAGAGACCAGTAAAAGTTCAGGCAGGCTGGGCAGCGCCGGTCGGGCAAACATCGGCGCATGCGCCGCAGTCCTGGCATTTGGAGGCATCAATCACATACAGGCCGTCCACCTCAGAAATTGCGCCTTCCGGGCATTCGGCTTCGCAGGCGCCGCACTGAATGCAATCATCGGTAATCACATACGCCATGGCTGCTTTCCTTTCTTTTGTTTGTGAAATCATGTACTTTCAGCGGTAAGCATAACATATCCGCTCAGGTTTGTTAGCGGTCTTTTGTCATTTAATCGGCGTAAAAATGTCATATTTTAACCGCTGCAATCTTCCCGCAGCAATTCTGAGCTCATTTCGAAATTGGAATGATCTGGACTTCAAATGACTGCCACTTTTCGCGCATCTGTTGAACCCAGTGGTTGATTTCGTCCTCTTCAATTTCAAAGATATCCACCGTTTCCGGCGGGATACCCAATTCATCCAGCCAACCGCGAATGCGCTCGCGCGCGCTGATGGCGTCCGGCTGGTTGGTTGAAGGTGTACCTTCGCTGGAAGGTTGGGTGTCTTCAGCCTTGTGTTTGGGCTTCAGCAGAACAAACTGCACCGACTCGCCTTTTTCCAACAGTGCCTGAATCAATCCGCCGTTGGCGTACAGGCTGTTTTCATCCTCGATTTTTAAGATGATTAATCGGCGCAGGCTTTCCAGTGTGATGGGCGGCAGGCTTTCCGTCCCAACCTGAGCCGAAGCCGTCAGCGGTGCAGATACATACAACAGCGAGAACAGGACGAACACAATCCCGGCCAGCATCAGCAATGGGCGAAATGCCGGACGGTGGGGCCCTGGAACGGCGCCGGGTTGGACTGCGGTCTGCGGCCGAGTCTGCCGGTACAGGTTCTCGTAACGGGTAAGGGTGTTTTCCAGGCGGTGCTGCTCGGCCCGCCGCAGGCTGATCTGTCCCATCTCCGCCCAGCGGCGGCGGTTTTCCAGCAGCCATTTCAACCCTTCGGCGGCCGATTGCGGGTTTTTGGGCTGGAAAAGATAGCCATTTTGCAGGTGAGTGACCAGTTCCGGCAGCGCCGAAGCGTGGGCTGCCAGCACCGGTTTGCCACACGCCATTGCCTCCAGCGTGGCAATGCTGAAGGATTCGGCATCACCGGGCATGAGGAAAATATCGCTGGCCGAAATCAGAGCGGGCAGGTTTTCGTGAGGAACGTTACCCAACAAATGAACACGATGTTCCAAACCCCGCTTTTGGATCAGTCGCCTGATCTGCGGCAGGCTGGCCCCGCTTCCGGCAATTGCCAGATGAACCTGCTCATCCGGCAGGGTTGCCAGGGCTTCGATTAACACATCCACCCGTTTCTCCACATCCACCCGCCCCACATACAAGCCAATCACCTTGTCTGCCGGTAAACCAAATCCCCTCAGGATTTGTTCTCGATCCACTTTCGAAGGCGGGGTAAATTCACTCAAGCGGATGCCGCAGGAAACCGGTTGAGCCGGGCGGCGGATGCCGTGGGCTGCCAGCATTTGGGCAGAACTGCGCGAGGGAACGCTGACCGCATCGGCGCGGTTGAGGTGCCGGGCGACAAAACGCCAGCCAATGGCTTCTACGCCGCGCTTGAAAGGCAGGGGAAGACGGGCGAAATAGGGTGCGCTGATCTCCGGGCCGGGGTGATGGGTGGCAATCGTCGGTATGCTGCGCTGCCTGGCCTCGCGCACCGCGCTCTGGCAGAAGGGAGAGGGGTCCTGGACGTGCACCACATCCGGATGGATCTGCTCGAACAAACGCTGCAAAAGCCGCCGGTAGCTCACCGCCAGCCGCAGGTCTTTGTGAATAAAGCTCAATTGAACGGCTGGCAGACAGATGACTTTCACATTCCCGTCGGAAATTTGGGTAAAGCGCAAAGCCGTGCCGGGGCGCACCACCCAGACCTGATGCCCGCGGGCAGCCAGCCCGTGTGCCAGATTGGCGGTGAAAATCGCCTGCCCGTTCAACTCCGGTAGATAGGTTGTCGTACACAACACAACGCGCATCTTGCCCTCCCTTCACTGCTCGGCTTTATCGAGCAGGGTCACAACATCCTTACGGCTGAGCAGATGACGCACGTAAAAAGACGCTGCCAGTAAAAACAGGAGTGTCGCCGCAAAGGCTGCGTAACGCAGGCCTTGCTGGACGCGCAACAGGCTGGAAGCCATGTAATAACCCACGGCTACCATGACGAGGCTGGTCAGCAGATTGGTCACAAGAATAATCGGGAACCATTTGCGCCACGGGACACGCGCCAGTCCAGTGGCAATCAGCACCGGTACGATTAAGCCGTTGGTCAGTTTGGCAAAAATCAGCAATTTGACGGCTTGCTGGTGAATGACCTGCCGGAACAGGTTGAGTTTTTCGGCATCCACCCCAAACCAGCCGCGCCGGCGCAGCAGCCAGTCAATTTTGCCGATGTAACCCAACCCATACCACAGGGCATCGGCAATCAAATTGCCGACCGTGGCGGCAATGAACACCGGCAGCGGATTGAGAAAACCGGCCGAGGACGCCCCGGCAGCCAGTAGAATGGAGATCGGCCCTTCGACCATGACCAGTAAGGTGATGACCACATACAACCACAGGTGAGCAGAACTGGCGCTGCCGCTGCTCAATGCCGCCCAGAAGTTTTGTCCAAAGCCAAGGATTTGCTCAATCACTCGTTCCGTCCTCAATGATGACGCGCTGTTAATCCATTTTGATTAAACCACATCCAGCCGTTCTGACAAGGGGTGAGAAATCGCTTCTTATGGCTTTCTAAAAAACGGCCGTTTGGGGATGAGATTCACTCCATCCCCGGTCATTCGACCTCGAACGAGGCGACTCTTTCCGGTGCGGGGGCTCTGCGGGGGATTGCCGCGCCGCCTGACGGCGGCTCGCAATGAAATGTCCTTTTTTAAATTCACTCTGAACTTGTTTGAGAAGGCCGGCTCAAACCAGCCCTAGTAAATCACGCAATACAGGCGACGGGCAATCACCTTGCCGCTGTCCGCTTCGATCAGAAGGTCGGCCCGGTAGAGAAACGGCTCGGGGATACGTGGTGGAGCGGTGGGGGAGATCGTTTCAGCATCCACCGGCTCAGGTGTGGCAGGGACTGGCTGAAACTGAACGTACCAGTATGTACCTTGTGCGGCAATTTCTCGATTGGCGGGCAAGGCTGGCCCGGGCACGCAACCACCGGCAGCAGGCTCGGCGTTGAAATTTTCGGCAATCTCAGCACCACTCACCTGTTCGATCAGGCTGATTTGCCAGGCGGCACGGTCACCGGAAGAGGTGTTCGGTCGCAAAGCCTGCCAGGCCAGGTCGCCGGCTTGATTTTCGTCCAATTCCAGGGGTTTGGGGGCACATGCGCCGAGCAGAGCCAGGATCAGCATCCAGAAAAAGCCATTCACCCGCAAGCGGGCGCATTTATTTAGAGAGGTCGTCTTGTCCATTTACCAGAATTATAATACCGGATTTGTCGGATGGGGGAAAGCGGTGGTTGGATGCGTGAAACAGCCGGAACCGTAAGGGCGGTTGGTGCAATCATGTACAAGGGATTGTATTTCGGATAATAAAGAGTATAATAGTGATAGTTATCACTTTCACAAATCAACGGACTCAAGAAAGGAGTTCCCGATGAAAACCTTTCCATCTTCCTTTCCCCATGTGGTCGTGGTCGGGGCCGGCTTCGGCGGGTTGCGCGCCGCCCGGCGCCTGGCTGGTCTGCCGGTTCGAGTCACCGTGATTGACCGCAACAACTACCACCTTTTTCAGCCCCTGCTCTATCAGGTGGCCTCGGCCGGACTCTCGGCGGGCGATATTGCCTTCCCGGTGCGTTCGGCTCTCCGCCGCCAGAGGAACGCTGGCTTTCTGCTGGCCGAGGTTCAGCAGGTTGATCTGACCAACCGCCGCCTGTTGACCAGCGCAGGTGAGGTTGAGTACGATTTTCTCATCCTTGCAGTGGGCGGGCAGACCCATTTCTTCGGTCAGGAAAGCCTGGCCCGCCATGCTTTTGGGCTGAAAACCCTGGCGGATGCCGACGGCATCCGCAATCATGTGCTGAGCCTGTTTGAACGCGCCAGTCATGAAAGCGATCCTCAGCGCCGCGCGGCGATGCTCACCTTTGTGGTTGCGGGCGGCGGACCAAGCGGCGTGGAAACCGCCGGAGCCCTTGCCGAATTGATCCGCCTGGGGCTGAGCCGTGACTTTCCCAATCTGGATGTGTCCGGGTCGCGGGTTGTGCTGCTGGAAGCCGCCGATCACCTGCTGCCGGCCATGCCGCCCGATTTACAGGCTGCCGCAGAAAAGGTTTTGCGTGCCAAGGGCGTGGAGGTTCGGCTGGGCGCGCGGGTGGATGCCTACGACGGCCAGGTGATTGAGCTGGCAAACGGTGAAAAACTGCCCGCCCGTACGCTGATCTGGGCTGCCGGCATCCGCGCGGTTGAGCTGGTGCAAAACCTGCCGGTCGAACATGGAACGGGCGGGCGGGTGCGGGTGCTGCCTACCCTGCAATTACCCGGTTTCCCGGAGGTGTTTGTGATCGGTGATGCGGCTCTTCTGGAAGACGAACAGGGCAAACCGCTGCCGATGGTTGCGCCGGTAGCCATGCAGCAGGCCGATACCGCCGTGGAAAATTTGGGACGTCTGTTACGCGGTCAGCCTCTCCAGCCGTTCCATTATCGCGATCCGGGCATGCTGGCGACGATTGGGCGCAATCAGGCCGTGGCGCAAATTGGACGACTGCACCTGCGCGGTTTCATCGCCTGGCTGATGTGGGTGGTAGTGCATGTCTTTCAACTGATTGGCATCCGCAACCGGCTGGTGGTGATGATTAACTGGGTGTGGGACTACTTCCTCTATGAACGCGCCTTGCGCCTGATTCAATCTTCGCCATCCACCAGCCGGGTCAGCGGGCAGGAAGCCCCTCAGGCGCGCTGATTTTTTGTCGAGCCACAGGTTCAGCTGCCCGGCCTGAGTAAGTTTTCCCGCAGGCGGACAAGCAGGCTGCGGAGCAAATTCACTTCATCCGTGCTCAAACACTGCCATGGCGCGTAGAAATACTGATCGGTTCGTTCTTCAGCCGCCTGACGGATTTGCCCGCCGAGAGGTGTGAGGAGGTAGCGCTCGTTTTCGGCTTGCAGCCACCCCCGCCGAATCAGATCATCAAGGGCCTGGCGGTACTCCTCGCGGCTGAAACCACGCCGTTCCAGTTTGACGCACAATTCTTCCAGCGTGGCGGCTTGCGCGCGCCACACCAGGGTGAAAGCTTCCCAGGCCTGTCCGCTACATTCGAGGGGCCGCCAGGCCGCCAGATGGGCATCGTCGCGGTATGCCGCCAGGTCGCTGAGGTACTGGTCAATGCGGATGACCGGGTGGGCATCTTCGCCACCATCCAGCCGCCGCGAGAGCTGAATGCACCACTTCTCCGGGGGTGGCGGCGCTTTTAAGCAGGCATCCACCAGCCGGTGTAACAAAGCGGCCAGCTGCTCCATTTCGGAGCGGGGCAGCGGCTGTAATTCTCTCATGCATTCATAGGCGGCCTGGATGATTTTTGCGGCTGCCTCACGGCCGGAGGGGGTCAAGCGGTATGCCCCTTCCGCGTTTTCTACCTCCTCCATCAGCCCAAGACCGGATGCTTCGCGCAAACGCTGCGAAAATAAGGAAACGGCGGTGTAAGCCCCTCTAATGTGAATCTTTTCGGCCGTCACCGCTTCGGGATCGAACGAGAACGCCGGGAACAAAACGGCGGTGCAGCCCGCCGGCAAATTGAGTTCTGACATGATCTGCCCCATTGCCGGATTGTAATGACCAGCGAGGGCTTGCAGGGCTCCCACCACAACCGGCCACATTTCGGTTTGGTTCATTTTTCCCCTCCCACTATTGTGCTTTCTTCCACCATTTGTAGTATAGAGAAGTTTGGAGCAGTCTGTCAATTCACCACCTTCTTCTCCGTTCAAAGTACAGCGGGCTTTTCTCACTCTGTTAAAAGCAGATGGATAGGGGGTTGCGCGGGGCGGATTTCCTCCTTGACCTCCCCGATTAAAGGTAGTATTTTATGAAGTATGAGAAAAATCATCCAATTTGTCATCGGCTTGCTGGCGCTCGTGTCGTTTTCCGCCGGCGTGGTTGCACCGGCGCTCGCCGAGGGCGGTGGGACGACGCTCTACCTGCCGCTCATCTCCAAGGGACCGCCGCTGCCGCCGGCGGATGAAGCCGCCGCCCGCATTCAAGTCCCGCCGGGTTTTCACATCCGCATCTACGCCGAGAACCTCGCCGGCCGGCCGCGCTTTATGGCCATTGGCCCGGATGGCCACCTCTACCTGAGCCTGATGAACGGTGGGCAGGTGGTGCGCCTGCCCGACCGCAACCGCGACGGCCTTTCGGATGGGGTGGAAGTGATTGCCAGCGGGCTGAACCTGCCGCACGGATTGGCGTTCTACAACGGTTATTTGTACGTTGCCGAAGGCGATAAAGTTGAACGGCTGGCCGGCCCCCACCCGGACGGCTCGTTCGGCGCGCCTGAGCTGGTCACCGACAACATCCCCGGCCCGAGCGGCCACAGTAGCCGCACGGTCATTTTCGGCAGCGACGGCAAGATGTACATCAGCGCCGGTTCATCCTGCAACGTGTGTGAAGAAAGCGACCCGCGCCGCGCGGCAGTCCTGCGTTTCAACCCGGATGGCAGCATCCCGGCCGATAACCCGTTCGCCAATCACGCCGACACCCGCAGACGTCCGCTGTGGGCGTGGGGACTGCGCAACAGCGTTGGGCTGGTGGTTGCGCCGAACGGCGGGCTGTGGGCCAATCACAACGGCAGCGACGGCTTGGGCGATGACCTGCCGCCGGAAGAAATCGTCATCGAGGTGCAGGGCGGAAAGCACTACGGCTGGCCGTACTGCTACACGCCCGGTGTGGGCGTGATTCCGCCCGGCACGCAGGAAGTGCGCGATACGCGAATTGACCTGCCCCCCGGTTTTAGCTGCGCGCAGGCTGTGCCGGCTCTTTTCACCGCCCCGGCACACTCCGCCCCGTTGGGGATGACGCTGGGCAAAACCGGCAACTTTCCGCCGGATTACACGGATGACCTGTTCGTTGCCTACCACGGTTCGTGGAACACCACCGCAGCCAACATCCGCGATTGCAAGGTGGAGCGCGTGCTGCTGGAGAACGGCAAGCCGGTCGGCAGCCAGACTTTTGCCACCGGCTGGCGCGCGCCGGGCAAACCCTGCGGGGATGCTGCCACGTGGGGCCGCCCGGCGGATGTGGTCTTCAATGCCTACGGCGAGATGTTCATCTCGGATGATAAGGGCGGCCGGGTCTATCGGGTAATTTACGCCCCGTAGCCAGCCGGTTTTCAGCGTTCTTCGGCAAAGCGCACGTCCACGGTCATGCCCCAGCGCAGGCGCGGGTCGCTTTCCAGCAGGCGCAGGCGGACGCGGTAGACCACATCCCCGCCGCGGGTTTGCGGGTAATCGGCGATGCGCTCGATTTTGGCGCGCAGGTGCACCTCCGGCAGGGCATCCGGCGTGATTTCGGCTTCTTCATCGCTGCGGATGCGCACCACGTCCTTCTCGCTCAGGTCGGTGGTTTCGGCGTACCACTCCGAAAGATCAGCCAGCACCAGCACGGTTTGAGCAGGCGCAACGCTCTCGCCGGGCGAGTAACGCACCTCCACCACCGTCCCATCGAAGGGGGCGCGCAGTTCCAGCCGGCTGAGGGCTTCCTCGGCGGCGGCGACGGCCGCCTGAGCCGCCTCTACCCTTGCTTGCGCCAGGGCCAGTTCATCCGGGTCGGGTTTCAACTCTTGACGGGCTTCGTAGGTTCGGCGGGCGTCCTCCAATCGCTGGTTGGCCAGATCCCAGCGGGCGCGCGCCAGTTCGACCTCATTGGTTAACTGGTTCAATTCACGGCTGGCGTCGTTGTAGCGCAGACGGGCCTGCTCCACATCGTCCTCGGCGCGCTTGCGGGTGGGGTTATCGGCGGCCAGGTTGCTGTAACGGCCGAGGGTTTCCTCGCGGTCTTGTAATTCTTGCTGAAGGTCGGCGGCTCGTTCGCGCAGGTCGTCAATCCGGTCGCGGGTGGCGCGGGTATCCAGCCGGTCAAAAGCCTGCCAGGCCTGCACGGCTTCGCGTTCGGCTTCGAGCATGGCCACCCGCGCCTGTTCGGCGGTCAGGGCAGCTTTTTTGTTGAGGGTATCCAGCGCCTGCTGGGCGGCCAGCAGTTCGGCTTTAGCCTGAGCCAGGGTTGCCTGTGCCTGGGCGCTTTCCGAAAGGCGCGCCAGCACCTGCCCGGCCTGCACCTGCTCACCTTCGCTGACCAGTACCTCCGCCAGCGTTCCGCCAGTGTTGAAGAACAGCATCGCATCATCCCGCGGCACAATCCGCGCCTCGGCGATGATGCCGGGCCGGCTTTCTACCGACGGGGGCGGGGCGGGGGTTGGGGTGGGCGAAAGCACCGATTGAACGGCGCTACAGCCGCCGGTCAGCACCAGCAGCACAATCATTCCAAAAATCAGGCCTGTTTTGGATTTCATGGTCATCCTCCCAGCAAGGTTATTCATAAGCCAGTACCTCTCGAATGGTCAGGCGGGCGGCGGTTCGGGCCGGCAGCACACTTGCCAGGGTCGAAAGCACCAGCACAATTCCCAACCAGACCAGCAAGCTCCACGGCGCAAAGGTGAGCGGGGCTTGCGCGCCGAACAGAGCGTAGTTAATCGTGTTCGCCAGCAGGCGGCTGATCGGCAGGGCGGCCAGCGCACTCAGCACCCACGAAATCAACCCGATCAGCATGCCTTCCACCAGCACAATGTTCATGATCTGCCGGTCACCTGCGCCGATGGCGCGCATGACGCCGATTTCGCGGGTGCGTTCCAGCACATTCATGCTCATGGTGCCCATCAGGCCAATTGCCCCAACCGCTGCAATCAATCCGGAGAGCAACAGCAGCACGGTGGTTAACAGATCCAGGCCGTTGGCGGAGATTTCCTTCAGGCGCAGGCCGGCGGTAATTTCTTCGACCCGGTATCCCCGCCGTTCCAGTTCCTGCTCCACCAGCCTGCCAAATGCCTTTTGTTCTTCCAGGGTGAGGTTGTCCCGCTCGGCCAGCACGCGGAAGTTGGTGGTGCGGCTGCTTTGCCCCAGTTCGGCCTGAATCACCTCGCCGTTGGCGTAAGCCAGCAAACCGGCGCTGCGTCCCACCAGTTGAAAGATGCCGGTCACCACCCAGTCCCGCTCGCGCCCGTTAAGGCGCAGGCGAATGGTATCGCCCGGTTTCAAACCGGGGTACACATCCAGAAAACGCTCACTGACGGCAAGGGCATAGTGATCGCCCGGTTCAATCCAGCGTCCGCTGATCAAAATCGGTTCAACCATCCGGCTACCGGCCGGCGGGGCGATGATCGAGAAGCTTTCGCCGCTGCCATCCGCCAGCACCAGCTCTCCGCGGGCTCCGCTCCAGCCCTCCACCAGTCGAACACCCGGCAGGCGCAGCAAGTCGGCTTGCACCTGACTGAGACGGTAAGGCTGCTGAAAGGTAATACTGATGTCGGCCAGAAAATAATAACGCAGGCGGTCAATGTAGGATTGCAGGGAAATGCGCGTATTGAGCGTGCCGATGAAAATTGCCCCGCCAAGCGTCAGCGTGATCAGCGTCAAAATCAGCCGGCTGCGACGGCGGAAGGTGTTGCGCAGCGATATGAGCAGCGGGCGGGAGAGGCCGCGCACCCGCCGCAGCGCGCGCAGAAGGCGTCCCTCGCGCAGGGCGGCTTGCAGCGGCGAGATGCCGCTGAGCGCCTGCTGCACGGGGATGCGTACCGCCCGTTGAATGGGCAGCCAGCCCGCCCCGGCCGGCACAACCAGCGCCAGCGCCGCCATCAGCGCCACCGTTTCGGGCAGCAGGTGGGGTTGACTGGCGGGGATGTTGATGCCGGTCTGCATCATCCCCAGCAGGACGCCGGTCATCCAGCGCACCGGATAAAGCGAAACAAGCAGCGCAATCAGGCCGTACAGTTCGATCAGCACCAGATACAGTCGGGCAATCTGCCCGCCGGTTGCCCCCACCGACTTCATCACCCCAATCTGCTGCACCTGTTGGGCCAGCAGGGCTTGCAGGGTGTTGGTGATGAGAAAACCGCTCAGAAAAACCACCAGCAGTCCCAGCAGGACGAGGATGCTCGCCAGCGCATCCGTGTAGGTGCTGTTGGGGTGATCGTGCCGGCCGTTGACGGCGTAGCTGTACACGATGTGGCCGTTCTTTTCGAGTTTATCGGCGGCAGCCCGCCCCAGGGCGCGCAGGTGATCGTAGTCATCGGCATTCTGACTGGCGGTCAGATACACCAGATTGATGGATTGAGGCTGTTCCAGCCATTCCAGCGAATCCCAGGTGGTGAACGCCTGGGCGGGGGCGAGGAAGAAACCGCCGTCGGCCCGCGATGCGCCGATGGTCTGATCCTGCACCACGGCGCGCACCGGCACACGCTCCACCCGCCCGGAGGGCAGCTGCACTTCGAGGGTATGATCCGGGTAGAGGGTCAGTTCGGGCAGTTTGAACTGATCCACCGCAAAGGTGCGCTCGGCAGGTGGAAAATCACCCGCCAGCACCAACACTTGATTGATCCGTTTTTCGGCGTAGTCCGGCGGGGCAATCACGTTCAGGCGCACCCAATCACCCTCGTTGTTGCGCACCCGCAGGTTGAAGGTGCGCACACCCTCGGCTTCAGCGACGCCTTCCATGTGGCGCAATGGGAAGAGATCCTCTTCCGTCAGCGGCGAAGTGATCAGCATCACATTGGCGGGGTTGACCGAGGCATAAGCCTCGCGCATCAGATAGGCCGATTGCAGGCGGGTATTGGTGATGCTGCCCACTGCCAGCAGCCCGACCGCAATCGAAAGGATGACCAGCAGCGAGCGGGTGGGGTTGCCGAGAAAATCAGCGAGGATTTTTCTCCAACGGGGCGGCATCATCGTTTGAATCCTCCACCTGGGTGGTGCTTTAGGAAGACCTGCTTCAGCCCGCTGGATTGCAGCCAGTCCCGCCAGCCGGCCGGTTCGATCACCAGCGCTTCGCCGCCTTCGATGGCGCGCAGGCTGGCAGCCGGGGAGATTTCAGCCAGCGTTTCGGCGCTCCAAAACATACCGGGGTGGTATTCGGCGGCCGGCTTTTCGGCTTCCGCTTCGGTTGGAAAGAGACCCACCCGTCCGCTGACCAGCACCCACAGACCGACGGCTTCGCCCGGGCGGGCAAGGATTTGGCCGGCTTCAAATCGGCGCGGGCTGGCCAGGTGAGTCAGTTGCAGCAATTGGGGGTGGGTCAGCCAGTTCAGCGCGGCTGCCAGATGCGGATGGATGATTTCCCCATCCGAGAGCAGAATCGTGCGGTGGGTGCGCGCCATCAGGGCTGGGTCGTGGGTGACGATGATGACGGTCTTGCCCTGCGCCACCAGGCCGTCGAACAGGTTGAGTACATCTGCAGCGGTACGTTCGTCCAGATTGCCGGTCGGCTCATCGGCAACGATGAGCGGCGGATCGTTGGCAAGGGCGCGGGCAATGGCGGCGGCCTGCTGCTGCCCGCCCGAAACCGCCCCGGGCAATTTGTCCATCACATCCGCCAGCCCGACCTGTTCCAGCAGGCTGCGGGCGCGCACCTCGCGTTCGGCGGGGGTGTAGCAGTTGCACAAATCCATCGGTAAAAGGGTGTTTTCCAGCAGCGAGAGCATCGGCAGCAGCTGGAAGAACTGAAAGACAATCCCAATCGTCACCCCGCGCCAGGCAGCCAGTTGATTTTCGGTGAGGGTGTGGGGCTGAACACCGGCGACTTCTACCAGCCCGCGGGTGGGGTGGTCAATCCCGGTGATCATGTTCAGCAGGGTGGATTTGCCGCTGCCGGACTTTCCGACAATGCTGACATATTCCCCCTGCTGAATGGAAAGGGAAATGCCCTTCAACACCTCAACCTGACCGCCGGGCGCAGGAAAGGCCTTGACCACGTCCTGAAGGCGCAGGTAGCCATTTGTCCGGCTCATGCTGTAACCTCCGCCGGTAATTGGGCCTGACACTCGTGCAGGCGGCCATCCTCCAACCGCAGGCAGCGGGTTGCCCGCTCCATCAGGCTGGTATCGTGGGTGACCATCAGAACGGCTTTTCCCTCTTCGGCAAGGCGGATGAAAATCTGGATGATTGTTTCGGCGGTGACCGAATCCAGCCGGCCGGTTGGTTCGTCGGCCACAATCAGGGGCGGGTCGTTAGCCAGGGCGCGGGCAATTGCCACGCGCTGCTGCTGCCCGCCGGAGATGGCTGCCGGGCGTTTGTAAGCGTGATCCTTCAGCTCAACCGAGTCGAGCAATTGCAGGGCGCGCTGCGGACTGCGCAACGGATGAAACCGCCTGCAAAAGTCCATCGGCAGCATGACATTGTCCAGCAGACTCAGGTTGGGCAACAGGTAAAACGACTGGTAGATGATGCCAATCTTTTGACCGCGAAAGCGCGCCCGCCGGCTTTCGTTCAAGCGGTGCAGGCTGATGCCATCGCACAGCACCTCCCCGCCGCTCAGGGTGTCTATGCCGGCGATCATGTTGACCAGGGTGGTCTTGCCCGCCCCGGATTTGCCGTAAATCAGCACGAACTCGCCGGGGAAGACCTGCAGGTTGATCCCTTTCAACACCGCCTGCCCGCCGCTTGGGGAGGGGTAGGTTTTCTGCACATCCACCAGTTTCAAAATGGGGCTGGCGCTCATTCCAAACAACCTGTATAATAATAGACAGACTGTTTATGATTATAAATCAGCAAGGACGGCTGTCAAGAAGCAATTCTCGGAGGCTGTTCAGAATTGAACAGCAATTCAGGTTAGGATAACATGAGCACACCTGCCCAACGACCTGACCGGCGGGTCAGCCGGACGCGGCGGCTGCTGCGCGAAGCGCTGACCAGCCTGATTCTCGAAAAAGGCTACGATGCGGTGACGATAGAGGACATCACCCGCCGTGCCGATCTCGGCCGAACCACCTTTTACCTGCACTACCGCGACAAGGAACACCTCTTTCTGGAAAGCATCGAACAGAGCGCCGATGAACTGGCCCGTCAGATTGTGCAGATACCGGCGGAAACGTTGTTCAACGAAAACGGCGAAGGCGCCGGTCTGCCGATTGCGCTGGTCTTTGAACACGCTGCCCAAAATGCGGATCTGTACCGTGCCATGCTGCGCAGCGAGGGTTCGATTAAAGCCACCAGCCGCCTGCGGGAATTAACCGCCCAGTACGCGCTGGAGTTCACCCGCCGCTGGTGGGAGCGGCGCGGGTTGACCAGCGAGCCGCACATACCGCTGGAAGTGATTGCCCAGTTTTTCGCCGCCAGCCTGCTGGGTACGCTGGTGTGGTGGTTGGAAGCGGGCATGCCCTACCCGCCCCGCCAGATGGCGGCCTTCTTCCGCCGGCTGGTGCTGGATGGACTGCGTCATTTACCGGGCGAAGCAAAATAGACCCATTTCCTAATAATTGTTTCGTTCTATCTTCATAATTTCTTCACAAGTATTTATTAAGATAAAAACAACCTGATTGAGATTTAATTCACAAGGTTGGAAAGTGGAGATAGAACGATGAACATCAAGAAAGTATCTAACCAAACCCGCAACAACTGGCTGTTGGACATGAGCCTGTTGATCAGCGGTGTTCTGGCCGCTTTGAGCGGCGTGTATTTCCTGATACTGCCATCCGGCGGCTTTCAGGGAGGACGCAACCCTTATTACCAGGTCCAAATCCTTTTTGCGCGCCACACGTGGGAAGACCTGCATGTTTGGGGCGGAATTGCCATGATCATTGTGGCGCTGGTGCATGTTGTTTTGCACTGGAAGTGGATCAGTGGCATGGTGAGGCGAACATGGAATGAATTGACCGGCAAATGCGCCTGCCTTAACCCACGCGGCCGGTGGAACTTGACTCTGAACCTTGTGGTGGGAACCAGTTTCATTCTCACAGCAATCAGCGGGGTTTATTTACTGTTTGTACCGGGCGGCCGCAATGCCATTGATCCCGCCCTCCTATTCACCCGCACGACCTGGGATTTGATTCATACCTGGGCGGGTGTGGTGTTCATTGATGCGGCGGTCATTCACTTCGTCATTCACTGGCGCTGGGTGACCAACGTTGCCAGAAAGATTTTTTCTGGAGGGGTTTCAATTAAACCCCGCTCACCTTCTGCAGTGACAGAAAATCTCTAAACAATCCTGAATTTACAAAAACAGGCTAAATTTCAAAGACAAAAGGAGTCTCTAAAATGATCAAGAAAATTCTTACCATCGCAACCATTACTGTAATAACCGGCGGATTGATTTGGGGAGCGATCAATCGCACCCAGGCCAAAAGCGAAACCGGTGAGGCGGGCGGTGGACGCCACGGGCAAACCTCCGCAGCCGCAGAAGAAGCAGCAGCCTATCGTACCACCGGTGGCGGGGGCAACGGCTACGGCGCTCAAAACAACGGCGGCGGACAGGGCCGACTGGAAGGCGGATACAGCGACCAGCCAGGCTTTGGCTATCCTACGGGCAACTACACTCTGACCAATGCGGAAAAGGACGCCCTGCTTTACATGGTGGAGGAGGAGAAACTGGCCGGTGATATCTATCTACGGATGTACGAGACATGGGGCTTGCCCGTCTTCCAGAACATTCAGCAGAGCGAGCAGCAGCATCAGCAGGCAGTTGCAAACCTGCTGCAAACCTACGATATTGCCAATCCTGCTTCGGGACAGGCCGGTGTCTTTGTCAACGCTGATTTACAGGCTCTGTATGATCAACTTGTCGTGCGGGGCAGTCAATCACTGGCGGAGGCTTTACAGGTGGGAGCACTGATTGAGGAAATGGACATTGTTGACCTGCAGCAGCGGCTGACTCAAACGACGAACCCCGAGGTTGAGCAGGTATTCAACAATCTCATGACGGGGTCAATCCATCATCTGAGCAGTTTCACTGCGCAGTACGAGCGCCAAACCGGCACTGCCTACCAGCCTCAATACCTGAGCACCGATCAACTGGCTCAATTTCTAGGCGCGGAGTCAAGCGAGTGGCCCGGAAATGCCAACGGCAACAGCCGCGGCTACCGCGGCGGTCGCAACTAAATCGCACTCCACTGCTGCAAGAACAACTGTCCTGCAAAAAACGGGACAGTTGTCTTAATTTTTGGCTTATCAATTGTCGTTTTATGGAGAATCTTCTACAATAGAAACGGTTCTTTCTTCTCCTCATTTCCCAAAATCTTCCAAAGGAGGTCTATATGCCAAAAACCGTTGTGCTGGTTGGGGCGCTGGATACGAAAGGCAAGGAATTTGCCTTCGTGCGCGATTTAATTGCCGCGCAGGGACTGCAAACGCTGGTGGTGGATTTTGGCGTGATCGGCGAACCGGCCTTTGCGCCGGATATTCCGCGCAGTGAAGTGGCGGCAGCCGGGGGCGGCGATCTGGCGGTGCTGGCGGACGGCAAGCACAAAGACGAGGCCATGCGCGTCATGGCAGCCGGGCTGGCGAAGGTGGTGCGCAAACTCTACGACGAAGGCAAACTGGACGGCATTCTCGGCATGGGCGGTTCGGGCGGCACTTCGATTGCCACGGCAGCGATGCGCACGCTGCCGGTGGGTGTGCCAAAGGTGATGGTTTCAACCGTCGCCGGCGGGGATGTTTCGGCGTATGCCGGCACGAAGGATATCACCTTCATGCCCTCGATTGTGGATGTGGCAGGGATCAACAGCATCAGCCGGGTGATTTACACCAACGCCGCCGGGGCAATCAGCGGCATGGTCAAGATGGAAGCCCCCGCCGCCAAAGCCGACAAACCCCTGATTGTGGCTTCCATGTTCGGCAATACCACCCAGGCGGTAGATCATGCCCGTTCGATACTGGAAAATGCCGGTTATGAGGTGCTGGTCTTTCACGCCACCGGCACCGGCGGACGGACGATGGAAAGCCTGATCAGCGATGGTTATATCACCGCGTGCCTCGACATCACCACCACCGAGCTGGCCGATGAGGTGTGCGGCGGGGTGCTGAGCGCAGGCCCGGAACGCTGCCTGGCGGCAGCCCGCAAGGGCATTCCTACCGTGCTGGTGCCGGGGTGCGTGGACATGGCCAACTTCTGGGGCATCGAAACCGTGCCGGAAAAGTACAAAGGCCGCAAATTGTACCAGTGGAACCCGAATGTGACTCTGCTGCGCACCAATGTGGAAGAAAACATCAAAATTGGCGAGATGCTGGCGCGGGCAGCCAACGAATCCACCGGGCCAGTGGCAGTTCTCATTCCCCTCAAGGGCGTTTCAATGCTCGACAGTCCCGGCGGGGATTTTTGGGACGAAGAAGCCGACCGGGCTTGCTTTGAAACCATTCGCAAAAATCTCAAACCGGGTATCCCGTATATTGAGATAGACGCCAATATCAACGATCCGGAATTTTCCGGCAGGGTTGCCGAAACCCTGTTGGAGATGTTGAAAAAATCTTAAGTCAAGGAGGGAAGCATGGCATTCACCCGTCAGGAAATTTTAAACCGTTTGCAGGCGCAGGTTGCCGCCGGGCGCGCCATTGTCGGCGCGGGAGCCGGCACCGGGATTTCAGCCAAATTTGCCGAAGCCGGTGGGGCCGACATCATCATCATTTACAATTCGGGACGCTACCGCATGGCCGGGCGTGGCTCGCTGGCTGGCCTGCTGCCCTACGGCGACGCCAACCAGATTGTGGTGGAGATGGCCAGCGAAGTGCTGCCGGTGGTCAAGAATACACCGGTGCTGGCCGGGGTGTGCGGCACCGACCCGTTCCGGCTGATGCCGGTCTTTCTCAAGCAGCTGCGCGAAATTGGCTTTTCGGGCGTGCAGAACTTTCCGACCGTCGGGTTGATTGACGGCAACTTCCGCGCTAACCTGGAAGCCACCGGCATGGGCTATGACAAAGAAGTCGAGATGATTCGGCTGGCGCACGAGATGGATTTGTTCACCTCGCCCTACGTGTTCGATGCCGATCAAGCGCGCGAGATGGCACGGGTCGGCGCGGATGTGCTGGTAGCGCATGTCGGGCTGACGACTTCCGGCAGTATTGGCGCCGGGGTGGCGATGACGCTTGACGAAGCGATAGACAAGGTGCTGGAGATTGCCGAAGCCGGCAAGCAGGTGCGCAAGGACATTCTGGTCATCTGCCACGGCGGACCGTTCGACGAACCCGATCAGGTCGGCAAGGCACTGGCGCGCATGCCGGGCATTGTCGGCTTCTTTGGGGCGTCCAGCATCGAGCGTCTGCCCACCGAACGCGCCATTCGAGCGCAGGTGGAGGCGTTCAAGAATATCCGGCTGGCGTAGACCTCTATCCCGAAGATTAGACTGGCGGGTATTGAGCCCGCCAGTTTTGTTTTTTGATTCCTTATCACTGCCCATTTGCTCGCTGCCTTTTACGAGGCTTTTTCGCCCCAGCCAGCCCGATACCTCACCAGGAAATTGGAGTTTCACTATACGCCTGAACACAACTGAAGTCGAAATCTCTGTTCTGACTGAACAATGCTTGGATCGCAGGTTGGGGAGCCAAGCAATGGTAGCAAGCCAAATCGGCGCTTGGGAAGCTGAACGGAACGCCGCCCGGCAACCAATGATTGACGTTTCACCATCCCGAATGCCAGGGATAAACTCAAAAAATTGTACCCGGTGAAAGAAGAACAATGATTGACCCGGCTCCGCGACGTTTGACTCACCTGCGCCGCGAAGCACAGCGAGGCGGTGTCAGGGGAAGCGCATGTTGGGCGGCATTCTTTCAGGAATTAATCATCTTCAAAGAAAAAGAGCCCGTTTCCATCCATATCAAGCGCGACAAACTCTTTCCTGCCCCAAGACTTTTCTTCTAAAGCCCCGTTTGGATGGATAACCCCTGCTTGCTGGTACTCCTTATACAACACTTCAATATTGTCTACTGCTATCCTGCAAGCAGTGTTTTCGGCGATATTCTTATCCTGACATTCCCATAAATGAATTTCCACCGAGTCACGCTTCACGGCAGCATAATCACCATAGTTGAAAAGCTCCACAAAGCCCAATTTGCTCTTATAAAATTCGACCGAAGCCTTTACATTAGCAGCAGGGAATTTAGGGACAACATATTTAAACATAGTCTGCTCCTATCTATGAACGCCTACAAAATCGGAACACAAAAGTCCATAGTATGCTCGTAGTAGACCTCATAACTGGGACGTTGCGGGTCTACAATCAGTTGATGTTGTGGCACATACTCCGCAAAGAAACGCCCGATAGTCTCTCCTATCGTATTTGAGTCTTTCTCAAGTGATAGGATTGCATAACGCCCCCCTGGTAGTTCTTTTGTTTGGATACCTTCGATGTCTTGGGAAATGGATTCAGGAAGTTCTAGTGCGCACTCATAACCAACTAATTGAGCCCCGTTGGTGCGTGGGATGCCAATTACCTTTAGGGTTGAAGGGTCGAAGCCGCACCGTTGAGCCCAGTCTTTTATATGTTGAAAACCATCCCGAATTTGTTCGTTATAACTACCCGTCGCTTGTTGTAGTTGGCAAGACACATAGACGATAAAGGCAGGTGTCAAATCTTGTATAGTAACGTGTAATGGTTGTTCAGTAAAAGTGTTCATAAAAAGTCTCCCATGCTGAAATTGTGAACGACAAAGCGTGTTGGTGTGGTGGAACGGATTAAGCCGCCCAACGAGCGGCGCATCACCTGTGGCGAGCCGCGCAGCGGAGCGTCCGCTGCAAACGGTTGTTAGGCCGCCCTCACCGACGCACATAGCGCAAGTGTGTGGCGGCTGGACTATCAAGAACCCTGTCAATGCGAAACTGCGGCAACGGCTCGCGCAGGTTTTCGAAGAGACGCCGCCCGCCACCGAACAACACGGGGGCCAGGGCGATTTCCAGCTCGTCAACGACACCCAGGTTCAGGTACTGCTGGATCACATCCGCTCCACCCGCGATACGAATATCACGACTGCCTGCGGATTCCCGAGCCAACTCTAGGGCACGCTCTGGCCCGTCATTGATGAAATAAAAGGTCGTTCCACCAGGGCGTACCCAGGGATTCCGATTCTCGTGAGTAAGAACGTATACCGGCGTGTGAAACGGAGCCTCCTCTGGCCAACCACGCTCGCCACCGTCGAACATTCGCTTGCCCATGATGTTGGCTCCGATACGCTCCGTGGTGGTGCGAAGCAATTCATTGACTGGGCCGGTCTCTCCACCTGGTCCAAGCTTGAGATTCTCGCGGAAGTACTGTTGATTAAATATCCAGCCCATCAGCGCACCCCACTTGGCGCCCCAGTCCTTGTAGTCTGGGTTGTCCCAGTTCTCCATGGTCATTCCTTCCGGTGCGATGTAGCCATCGAGACTAAGGCTAATGTTGACGAATACTTTGCTCATGATTCTCCCTTCGCGTGTTCGGATGTCAGTCTAACGGTTTGCGCATCACCTGCGGCGAGCCGAGCGCAGCGAGGCGAAGCCGTCAGGTAGATGCGCGTGTTATCCAGCCCGTTGTTCTTTGAAATAAGCCTTTCAAACAATTCTTTCCATTTCCATCTGACCTTGACGATCAGGACGAATCCAGAATAAAGCAATGTTGGCTTCTCTACATAATTCAGCCAATATATCTCGTCGAATTCTACCATTCCACTTGCCACTCAGATAGCCACTGCTTTGTGACGTAAATACGAAATCAGCAATAACTTCGGCTCGCCCGTCCTGCAAAATGCCTGAAATTTGTTTCAATGATTCTATGTCTTCCGACAAAACGCTTTTAAAGCGACGCCTATGTTGTTGAGGTGAGTGCCCCCAGCGCTGGAAGGCTTTTATCTGAACAACAAGTACAGGCTGGACACACCCCGGGGTGGTATTGGCTTGGCCTATGACAAGATCAAACTTGCGCTCTCCCCGAGAAACTCCGCAGAGACGGGTTTCGCTGTAAATTTCTGAAAGCGGACATCCATTTTCGAGAAGCCGATAGTAAAGATAAGCCGCTACGTCTGCTTCCAGCAAAGGAAAGAACTTCTTCTGATTGAAAGCATCGCACAAGTCTTGTAAAGACCTTTGGAGTAAATCAAAAGCACTCTTAGTATCCAACTCTAATGCTCTCCATTGTTCATGAAAGGGCTGGCTAACGGCCTGCGCTTCACCTGCGCCGCGAAGCGCAGCGGAGCGGCGTCAGGTGGAAGCGCGTGTTGGGCGGCGCTGTTCATCGAATGGTGACCTCGGGTTGCGCCATGCCGATGTCCCGGATGCAACCATCAACAACCTACCCCTTGACGTAGGAGAACTTCTCGGCCACCTTCCCATCGCGCACGCGGAAAACATCCACTCCCCGGACGTGTCCGCGCTTCCCATCCTGCTCAACCCAGCGATAGAGCCAGCGAACCACGCAGCGATCCCCACATCCAAAGATTTCCTCGGTTTCGAAAGTGGCGTGGGGCGAAGAGGTGAAGAAGCGCTCCCAGAAGGCGCGGACAGCCGCTTGTCCTTCATAGCGCTCGCCATCCGGCGGCGGGTAGGTGTTTTCAAATATACAGTCCTCGGTCATGGCTGCCATCATGGCGTCCACATCATGCCGGTTGGAGGCATCGTTGAAGCGTTGAACCGCTTCAAGCGTGGATTTCGTCAGCATTTCTTCGGGCACGTTGGTGGACATGGCGATTTATCTCCTCTATGCCTTTTCTCGTTTGACGACGTCCGCCAGTTCGATCAGCACGTTGGGTTCGTCGCCGACGACCCACGCGTCGTGTCCGGGTTGCATGATCGCCACGTCTCCCGGAACAAATTCCATCTCGGTGCCGTCATCCATGCGGATTCGTTGACGTCCCGCGAGAAATATCTTCACGTGGAACCGCTGACAACTTTCTCCGCCCACAACAGGCTTGACGTGCTTCGACCATTGCCAGCCCGGCTCAAGGGTTTCGCGGTAGAATGTCAGCCCCCCAATAGTGATCACATCAATCTTGCCTTTCTCGAAGGGCCGCCGCGTTTCGTCGGGTGCATCGAAGTTCTTGCCTGTGATACTCTTAATTTGGCTGGTCATAATTTTGCTCCTTTCTTGAGACTGGTTCAGATTGGTTCAATGGCTATGTTCAGGCTAATGGGGCGCGCGTCACACCGCTACGCGCCGCCCAACTAATGCTTAACACGCCATCTTGCGGTATATTTAATTTAGATATATATAGTCCTAATCCCCATTATATAAGATAATGATGGATTTGTTAATCGGGAGGTGATCCATGCTTCCACCGAAAAAAAGGCTCCTTGACCAGGTCCGCGATCGGCTGCGATTGAAGAATTACGCCTACCGGACTGAGCAATCGTATCTCTATTGGATCAAACAATACATCCTATTCCACAAAGCGAAACAAGGTTTTGCCCGCCACCCGAACGAAATGGGAGGCTCAGAGGTCGAACAATTTCTCACCCATTTGGCTACCACCAAAAAAGTTTCTGCCTCTACTCAAAACCAGGCCTTGAGCGCACTTTTCTTTCTCTACCGTGATGTGCTTGACTTACCCCTCAATTTGACATTTCAGTCAGTTCAGGCGAGGAGGCCAAAACATCTGCCGACGCTACTTTCGAAGACTGAGGTCGAGCGAGTGCTGCGCCAGATGAGCGGAGAAACCCTGCTGATGACCCAGCTTATGGCAGCGGTTGACGTTTGCGGGTGAAAGATGTGGACTTTGAACAACACCGGATTATGGTGCGTGACCCAAAAGGAAGGCATGATCGCACAATTAGGCTGCCAGTAACCCTTGAGCTGTCCTTGCAAGCTTAACTCCAGGCGGTGAAACACCTTCATGAGCGCGACCTTGCTTCCGGGCACGGAGAAGTGCCCCTTCCCTCGGTTCTGGGCAGGTGTTCGTACTGTTCAGGAGCTATTAGGGCATAAGGATGTAAAGACGACCAGGATATATACCCAGGCGCTTAATCGCGGAGCCAATGCTGTGCGCAGCCCGCTGGATGAGTGAGGCTGCTTGTTCAAGCTTGTCCCTGCTCTTGTCTGGAGTTTTAATCCTTGCATGGACTTTGTCGAGCTGTGCCAGATCTTGCTTAAATCGTGCTGCCTAACAAAACTTTTTTGATGAAGTACTAGGCATTCAGGTAAGGCAAGTCCAGCATCAGGACATCCAGCAGCAGGCGGGTGTTGAGGTTGGCGTCCAGTCCGGCCTGGGCCTGCTCAACGGCGTTCAGGCAGGCGTAGGCACGCCGCAGGTCAAGGCGGGCGGCAATGCTTTCGAGCCGCTCGCGCCATAACACGCCACTTTTTTGGCGTACAGCTTGTCTTCATCTACAACCACGCTGCAATTGGGCGGCAGATTGACGTATTGGGAGGTTCCTTGAGGCAGGATGACCGTTGCTCCGCCCAGTTGGGTGACCGGGTTGAGGCAATACGAATTCACCTGCAAGGTTTTGGGAAAAATGACCGTGCAAGTGTGTAAGTTGTAGGTCTTCATGTCTTTGGGCGGCTTGGCGGGCGTTGGAACGGCGCACATCGCTGGCAGCGCCGCGGGTTTTAGAATTACCGATTGGTCCGAAGTCGGTTCTGGATCAAAGCCGCTGCCCCCTCCGCGAGGGGAAACTTGACGCCCCTGAAAAACCACCAGCAGCGCAAATGTCGCCAGCAACGCGCCGGGTATGTCTATCACAATCAAGGTGCCCCGTCTTGCATCATTCCGCCGCTGTACAGCAGGCAGGAAGCCGAGTATGCCTATCACAACAATCAAGGCGCCTGCGGCGGCAAACAACAAGCTACTTGTATTGATTCGTGATGTTCCTTTCTCATCCGCCAGACATCCTCTCGAAAATCCGCTGCGCCATGTCAATGATGCCCGATTCATTCGCCATGTAAATCACATCCTGCGGCACGTAACGCATGATGAGGGTCTTGTCCCCTATGCGGGCATAGACCACATACAACCCCGTGGTTTTGGACGACCAGACATAACTTTCATCTGCCAGGCCGTCAATGCTGTTGACCACGATATCGGACGGTTCATTCGAGAGTTCGGATTGGCGCGTCGACTCCCAAAGCGACACGGCGTTCGGGCTGAAGTCCACCTGGAGGAAGAAGGTGCTCGACTGCCCCGCTGCATTGACGTACGACCAGATGCAGGAGGTCCCGCCCGGGTAGGAATTCTCTGTCAGGGTGGGCGTTAGATTGATGAGCAGGTTCTTGAGTTCATCGGGTGGGAGGATCTGCGAACAGGAGACCACCGCATTGGGGTCTGTCCCGCTCGCTGAGGAAGAATTGGCAGGCGGTTCGGTGGCTTGGACCGATTGAGCGGGTTCCTCCTGCGCAGGCTGGGGCGAGGAGGAGGTCCCGCAGGCGAGCGCGCTCAAGGTCAGGGCAAGAAGCGCAAGAAGTATCGGGACACGAGATCTTTCAAACATGACTTACCTCATTTCTTAATCGGGAATGTCATACATCATCAATTCAAGGACCGGCGCGCCGTCCATCGCGGCTTTGACCGGACCGACGCCCTCGGCATACCAGTTGAAGCCGTGCATTGCCACCTTCTGCCCAAAGACTGTCACATACCCATCCTGTTCGATTTTCAGTGCGTAGAACTCTCCTGCCGGCACGGTGACATTTTCGAAACCAACCGCCGTGTAATTGGTTTCAATTTCAGATTTGCCCAATTCCGTAGTGACCGTGATGGTCTGCGTCCACTGCTGACCTTGAGCAATTTCATTGGGCAAGGACACGCCGCTGACGCTGAACGTGGTAACGGCTGAACTGCCGTATTCGCCCGAATAGGTGGTCTGTGCGCCTGGGACGTTCATGATGGTGACCCCCTCACTGTCGCACTGACCGTCAATGGTAAACGTGCTGTCTGCGCCTTTCACCGTGATGGTGAATTTGCCAAAGTCATCCGCAGACATGGTATAGATGGCGTTCTCGCCTGTGGAAATGCTGAAAAACCAGGTGGCTTCGTCCGCGACGGGGTAGAAGGGATTGTCGCATTCGTTGCTGTCCCCTTCGGGGGTGGGGTTGGCAATCGGCGTCTGTGTGGATTCGAACTCATTGATCACTCCGCTGAACGGCTCAGTGGGCGTGGGTTTGATTGGAGCCGAGTCGGGCGTTGAATTTGCAGGCGCCCCACAGGCGCTAAGCGCCACTACAAGGATCATCCATACAAAAATCTTCTTCATCGGTTTTCCTCTATTTGCCAATCTCTTCCATCACCTTCTGCGAAAAGACAAAGGAGCCTTTTCATACCTTCACATCCACATTGTGATAGGCAACCACCCGCCAGCCAGCCTCCGTGCGCATCAGCACCTCCAGCAGGCAGGTGCGCAAGAGACCGTCCGGACGGGGTGGTACGCCTGGCGGCAGGGCGGCGTAGTCGCGCAGCGTGCAGACAATATCCACCAGCGCAACGTTCGGCGCGGGGAACTGAATGCGCCGAACGTCCATCTCCAATCGGCTGCCCTTGAAAATGTGAGAGAAAATAAACGCATGTTTGGCTTCAAATGCCTGCCGCCCGAAAGCCATTTCGCCGACGATGTTGGTGAACGACAGGTTCTCATCGCAGTCCTGCGAATAACCTGCCGCGTCGCCGCGATTCCAGGCGTCCTGCTGGCGGTGGATAATCTGCTCGATTTGCTGTTCGGCGGTACTCATGGTTCCTGTCCTTTTCACAGTTCGTTTTATAACTGTAGTTTCGCCAATCTTGTTTAAGCACCATATTTGGTGGTTTTTAGAAAATCAAAACACCATATATGGCGGTCGTTTTCTCAAAAATTTCGCATAAACCATAAAAAGGCGAAACTACAGAACAAAACTGACTCACCTACCCAACTATTACTTATACAGACTTCTGATACACTGCATTTTTGCCGTATATCTAGACCAATGAAGTGGGTTATACCGCGATTATGCCTGGTTATCTAAGACCCTCCGATTAGAATTATTACTAAATAGATTATATTAAACTAGGGAAAAATTTCAACTGTTTTTATGCCTGATCCATCCTCTCCAAGACCCAAAAAACTTCTCGATCTGCTTCGAGATGCCATCCGGCTGAAATGGGTATCGCTGAGATCGAAGCCTTCCTCACCCATCTGGCGAAAGACGAGCATGTTTCTGCCTCTACTCAAAACCAGGCCTTGAGCGCACTTATCTTTCTCTACCGTGATGTGCTTGACTTACCCCTCAATTTGACATTTCAGTCAGTTCAGGCGAGGAGGCCAAAACATCTGCCGACGCTAGTTTCGAAGACTGAGGTCGAGCGAGTGCTGAACCAGATGAGCGGAGAAACCCTGCTGATGACCCAGCTACTGTATGGCAGCGGCTGACGTTTGCGGGTGAAAGATGTGGACTTTGAACAACACCGGATTATGGTGCGTGACCCAAAAGGAAGGCATGATCGCACAACCAGGCTGCCAGTAACCCTTGAGCTGTCCTTGCAAGCTTAACTCCAGGCGGTGAAACACCTTCATGAGCGCGACCTTGCTTCCGGGCACGGAGAAGTGCCCCTTCCCTCGGTTCTGGGCAGGTGTTCGTACTGTTCAGGAGCTATTAGGGCATAAGGATGTAAAGACGACCAGGATATATACCCAGGCGCTTAATCGCGGAGCCAATGCTGTGCGCAGCCCGCTGGATGAGTGAGGCTGCTTGTTCAAGCTTGTCCCTGCTCTTGTCTGGAGTTTTAATCCTTGCATGGACTTTGTCGAGCTGTGCCAGATCTTGCTTAAATCGTGCTGCCTAACAAAACTTTTTTGATGAAGTACTAGGCATTCAGGTAAGGCAAGTCCAGCATCAGGACATCCAGCAGCAGGCGGGTGTTGAGGTTGGCGTCCAGTCCGGCCTGGGCCTGCTCAACGGCGTTCAGGCAGGCGTAGGCACGCCGCAGGTCAAGGCGGGCGGCAATGCTTTCGAGCCGCTCGCGCTGGTCAAGGTTGGTGAGCGCCCCGGCAGATGCGCCGCAAATCAACAGCACATCCCGCCACAGGCTGCTCCAGGTTTGCAGCACGGCGCGGATTTTCTCGCGGTCGTTGCCTTCAGCCAGCCCCTCGCTGATTTGAAAGCGGGTCAAGCGGTCGCCGCTCAGAGCGGTGAAGAACAGATCAATTCGGCGCTGGCGTTCGGTGAGCGCCTGCTCATCGTGAAGAAGGCGCAAGGCCATCCCCGGACGTCCCCCGCTCAAATGAGCGAAAAGGCGCGCCTGCTCTATTGGGACGCCCGCGCTGCGCTGCAACTGGTCGGCCAGTGCATCCAGCGCCATCGGGCGCAGGCGCAGCACCTCGCAGCGCGAGAGGATGGTGGGCAGTACGTCTTCGGGGGTGGGGGCAGTCAGCAATAAAATGACTTTGGGCGGGGCTTCTTCCAGCGTTTTGAGCAGGGCGTTCTGCGCACTGGGGGTGGCCTGTTCAAAATTAAGCAGCAGGGCAAGCCGGTAGGGGGCTTCATAGGGGGAAAGGGAGAGGCTGCGCTGCAATTCGCGCACCTGTTCCACTTTGAGACTGCTGGCACCTTCGGCTGGCTGAATCACGCTCAGGTCGGCGTGTTCCATGCGGGCAATCTGGCGGCAGGTGCGGCATTCGTCGCATGGTTCGCCGGGCTGAACCGGCTGGGGGCAATTCAAGGCGCGCGCGAAGGCCAGCGCCAGCGTGCGCCTTCCCACGCCGGGCGGACCGCTGAACAGGTAAGCATGGCGCACTTCCCCATTGCGGATGTGCTGCTGCAACAGGCGCACCGCCCAATCATGACCCCAGATTTCCCATGGCATGGGTTGATTTTAACCGAATTCAAGCCATTTCGGGTTGGATCAGGAACACCCCCGCGCAAAACGAAACCGGCTCGAACGCGGCTTGAAAGCCGGCGGCGCGCAGGGCCGGCAGGTCGTCCTCAACCAGCCAGTAGGGTTCTTCGTCCCATGCATCGGCGGCGGCTTGCTTTGCCTGTTGGCGTGCATCCGCATTGGGGAAGGCAATATCACCGATCACGATCCAGCCGCCGGATTCAAGGTGATTGCGCAGGTGTGTGAGCAGGGCAATTTTGCCAGCCTGATCGAAGTGATGAAAAACATAAGCAGAGACCATCCGCGCGTAACGCTGCGGCACATCGGCGGGCAGCGGATTGCCCAACTGGTGTTGAAAGAAGCTGGCCACCGGTACTTTGCGGCGGGCAATTTTCAGCATTTCGGCGGAAAAGTCGCTGCCCCACACGCGGCAGCCGGCCTGCACAAAGCGGGCGGTCAGGTTGCCGGTGCCACAGCCGAGATCCAGCACACTCAAACCGGGCCGAACCCCGGCGCGTTGAAAGACCCGCTCCAGCACCCCGGCGTAGCCCTCAAAGGGGAAGCCCTGACCGCGCTCGACTTCCGAGTCGTAGTTCTCTGCCCACCGGTCAAATTCCCCCGGCGTGAACAGGCCGTTTACTTCCACTCGAACACCAGCGCCGGGAAGTCCGGCAGGTTGATGGTCATTTTGGACGGTTCGGGACTGCCGCACGTTCCCCCAATGCAGTTGCATTTTTCATCCATCAGGTTGCTGGTGCAGGAGATGGCGGTGTACTCCACCACCCAGTCCCCTCGTACCGTGGGCGGCATGAAGGCGTAAAAGACTCCTTCCGGGTCGGTCATCGCATCGGTGCGCTGCTGATTGGGTGCTTCGCCCTGGGTGATCATGAATTGAATGCCGCTGATCGGTTTACCGGTGCGGTCGGCCACCCGCCCCATGACGGTCACCACGTTCTCCGGCTGAATGACCGGCACAGCCTGTAAATCCACCGGCGATTCAAGCAGTTGGGCAAAAATCCAACCGCTGATGCCCTTATCGTTCTCCACCCGAATCCACTCGCCGCCGGGGGATTTGCCGAGCACGGTAAAAACCGTCCCTTTGCGCACACTGGCCTGAACGGCAAACAGATAGCCGGGGTTTGCGCGTACGTTGACCCAATCCACGGCGGTTTTCACCTCAAAGGGGGCAAACGGTGTGGCCGTCGGCGTGGGGGTGGCGGTGGGCAGGGGGGTGGGTGATGGGGTGAGGGTGGCGGTCGGCGGTGGTGGGCTGGGGGTGAGCGTGTTGGTCGGCGTGGGGGTGGGTTGCGCCAGCGCGTTGCAGCCGGTCAGCATCAAAATTATGATGAGAATACCAATCCCGAAAAGAGCGCGCATGATCTGGTCCCTCCTCTTCTCTAAACCGATCTCTCCTGCGCATGGGGGCTGGTTGTGTTCCTCCATATCTGAATTATACAACTTTCGCTGACCAGACAATCGTTCCGAGAGCCGGCAATTGTAAAAGAAAACACCCTGCCGGGGGGTGTCCTTTGGGCAGGGCGTTGGAACGTCTTTTGATCAACTCAGGCCGGCTGAATGAAGGTGCCGGCGCGCAGTTCCGCCAGCGTCTGCTGGATTTCTTCCATGGTATTCATCACAAATGGCCCATAGGGGTAAATCGGTTCACCGAAGGGGGCGCCGGCCATCAGCATGAAACGCGCCGGTGCGCTGACCCCGCCGGGCTGAGCCAGACCGGTCTCGACCACCAGCCGTTCACCGGGGCGGAAAGTGATCATGCGCACAGCCGAAACAACCTGCTGTTCACCAAACATTGCCGATCCCTCGAACAGATACACCAGCAAGGTATGTTCGTGGGGCAGGTCGAGTTCAAAGCGGCTGCCGGGCAGTAACTGGACTTCCATGTAAATCGGTTGGGCGGCAATTTCGGTGACCGGTCCTCGAATGCCGGCGTACTCACCGGCTACCACGCGCACCGAAACACCGTCTTTTTCGTGCAGCGGAATGTGGGCGGATTGGATTTCCTGATAACGCGGCTGACTCATCTTGAGGGCTGCCGGCAGGTTGACCCACAGTTGAAAGCCATCTACCCGCCCGGCCTGACTGGGGCGCGGCATTTCTTCGTGCAAGATACCCCGTCCACTGGTCATCCACTGCACATCCCCGGCGGCGATCACCCCCATGTTGCCGAGGCTGTCGCGGTGGCGCACACTGCCTTCCAGCATGTAGGTGACCGTTTCGATGCCGCGATGCGGATGGGTGGGGAAGCCCACCAGCGGCGTTTCGCGCGGGTCGTTGAAGGCAAAATGGTCAAACAGCAAAAACGGGTCGAATCGGTTTTCGCGGCTGGGCGCAAACGAGCGCAGCAGGCGCACGCCGGCGCCTTCGATGACCATTTTCGGCTCGATGATCTGGTGAATTGTACGAAGGGATGCGCTCATCTCATTTCCTTTATTGCGACAATAATTATCCGAATTGTATTTCATTATAACCCAAATGGAGGGGTTGCGGCGGTTTCCTGTAACGGCTTTGGGGGAGACCGCCGCGCCGCCTGACGGCGGCTCAAACAGGGTTTGAATTGACTGTTCCGGTCCGGGGTTAGAGCAGAAACAGCAGCCAGCCGGAAATGGCGCGGTAGAGGGCAGGTGCAGCCACATGACGCACCTTCATCATCGTCCAGCCGGCCAGGAGGCTGTGCAAAATGGTAACCCCCCAGCCCGTCCACTGACTTTCAGCCGGCAGCAAGAAAATCCGGGGCGACTGATACAGCACAAACAAGCCGGCGCTCAGCAGCCAGCCGGGCAGGCTGCCGAGCCAGGCGGAAAACCGCGGCTGCAAGTAGCCGCGAAACAGGGTTTCTTCCCCCACCGCAATGGCCAGTAAAAGCAGCAGGGCTTGAGCCTGCTCCGGGCTGACCCCGCCCAGCAGGCGGGTGAGCATACCGCGCAGGAAGATGCTCAACAAGCCCACCGCAATGCCGATTTGAAGCGCCGGCCCGAATAAAGCCCGTCCCCAGCCGGCGCTGCGCAGCGGCTGACGGCGGTAAATCAGGGCTGCTCCGCTCAGCACTCCGGCCAGTACTGCCAGGCTGAGCGCCGGATAGAGGGAGGCAATTCCGCCGCGTTGGATTTCCCGGGCAGTTGCCGGTTGAGCGGCCATCAGGAAAGCCAGCAGCACCATGCCCCCGCCCAGCGCCAGTGCAACCAACCCCTCGCGGCGCGGATATTGAAATTGCAGCGGAGGCACCCGACGCAGCCGCGGGCTGATGCCCAGCAGCATGATGACCGCGATCACCCCCAGCGCTTCACTGACCAACCCCACCCATTGAGCCGTGGTCAATACCGGCATGGGTTATTCCTGATCGCTCTGGGCTGGTGTGGAAAAATCCTCTTCACTTTGCGGCATTTCTACCACAATTTCCACCTGCTCTTCCATGCGTACCTGACCGCGCAGGAAAGCGCCTTCTTCGGTGGAGAACGAAACGACGGTCACATCGCCCCATACCCGACCGGTGGAGCGGATTTCCAGTTTTTCGGCAAGGATGTTGCCGCGCAATGCTCCGGCGACCACAACGGTGTTGGCACGCAACTCCGGGCAGGTGACCCGCCCGGTCTCGCCGATCACCACCAAACCGCGCACGGCAATATCGCCTTCAAAAGTGCCTTCGATACGCACGCCGCCGCTGCCGTGCAGGCTGCCTTTCCAGTTGATGCCCGGCCCCAGCACCGATGTAACCCGCTCGGTGGGCGGTGGTGGCGGCGATCCTGCTGGTGGATTTTTGCGAAACATAGGCTACCTCCTCAGTCTGGGTTCATCGCGGCGGATAAACGCTGCCTGCATAGACTACCGTGCCGGGCGGTACATCCGCCTTGACGGTGGCGCCGTTGCCAACCCGCGCCCCGCGTCCAATTGTCAAATTGAGATTGATGGTGGCGCCCATGCCAATCTGGGCGAAATCTTCCACCCGTACACCGCCGGCCAGCAGCGCACCCGGCGAGAGGTTGACACATTTGCCGATCACGCAATCGTGAGAGACGACCACCCCGGCGTTCAGCACACTGCCGTAGCCGATGACCGCGCAGGCCGAGACGTAACTTTGTGCCAGAACCTGCACGCCGCCTTCCAGCCGCGCCGAAGAATCCACCCACGCGGTTGGATGCACCAGCGCCGGGCAGTTGAAGCCGGCTGCCGCCAGCGTTTCAAATACTTTCAGGCGCACTTCGGGGTGATTGATGCCGCCCACCCCGTTCACTGCCAGCCGAACACCGCGGGCGTACAACTCCGGCAGGGCCGCCGCGCCACCCACCACCGGCACACCCAGCACCTCGCTGCCCGGCGGTAGGCCGTCATCCACCACCGCCACCCAGTGATAAGTCCCGGCGGCGCGCACCAGTTCAATCAGGGTTTTGCCGTGACCGCCGCCGCCAAAGAGGATCAAGGCGGTGGGGTCATAATCCGGCGTTGGCATGTGAGCGTTTGGGTCGAGCATGTCTTTTTTATATCACAAATCACAGGTGCAGGCAGGCCTGCACCGCCAGCCAGAAGATGCGTTCGCGGTCATCGGCGCGTTTGTGCCAGGCGCGGCTGTCCCAGCCCTCCGGCACGACCAGGTCGCCGCCATAGACCAGCTCCCCAAAGGTGACGCCGCGAAATTGAGCCACTGCGAAGAAAGCCGCCGCTTCCATCTCCACCACCTGACAGCCTTCGGCCAACCGTGTGGCGCGGCGGTTTACGGTTTCGCGGTAGATGCCGTCGGTTGTCCATGCTTTGGCGAGGGTGTAGGGCATGCCCGCCGATTCGAGAGCGGCTTGCAGGGCGGCCACGGCTGCCGGGCTGGCACTGACTTCCCGGCCGGGGGGCAGATAATGATATGAAACGCCCTCGTCCCGCACCGCCCCTGTCAAAATTAGCGGGTGACCGGCGTTGATCGAGTGGTCAATTACCCCGCATCCGCCAGCCGCAATAAAACGGTTGACGCCAAGGGCGATGATCTCTTCCAGAAAACCGGCTGAAAGCGGGGCGCCCACCCCCGGATGAGCCACCAGCAAATTCTGGCCATTCTCTTCCAGGATGTACAACGGGTTCGGGCCGATTTCCGACTTCAACCGCCCGATGACCTTCAGCCGGCCTTTACGGCGCAGACGGTTGATCACATCCTGAAAAAAGCACAGCACGGCACGGGGCGGAGCGGGTTGAGTCAACTTGACCGGCCGGGGTTCCAGAATGGCGCGTTCAGCCGGGTCAAATTCCAGCAGCGGAACAGTTTGATTGGGGTTCATGGGTTCTCCGTGGGGGATAAATCACAATTGATCCATTCGATTTCTTCGACACCCGCAAAACGCTGCTGCATGATGGCAATTGCCTGCGGGTTGTTATCTATTAAGATGAACCGCCGCCCCAGTTCCAGAGCCGCCGCCCCGGTCGTGCCGCTGCCGGCAAAAAAATCCAGCACCAGCCCGCCGGGTGTGGAAGAAGCCTGCAAAATACGCCGCAGGATGCCGAGCGGTTTTTGGGTGGGGTAGCCGGTTTTTTCTTTGCTGTTGGTGGGGACGATGGTGTGCCACCACGTATCGGTGGGCAGTTTGCCGCGGGCGGCTTTTTCAGCGCCCACCAGTCCCGGCGCCATGTAGGGGATGCGTTCGATTAGATCGGTGTTGAAAATGTAGTTGTGCGGGTCGCGCGCGTACCAGAGGATGTTATCGTGCTTTGGCGGCCATTTGCGGCGGGTGCGTCCGCCGTAATCGTAAGCCCAGATGATTTCATTGAGAAAGCATTCCCGTCCGAAAATCTGATCGAGCAGTACTTTGCAGTAATGCACCTCGCGGTAGTCAATGTGAAAGTACAAACTGCCGTTGGGCTGCAACAGGCGGTGAGCTTCGCGCAGGCGGGGTTCCAGAAAGGCCATGTAATCATCGAAAATATCGGCGTAGGAATGCGAGCCAAGCCGCACGGTGCGGTAGCGCCGGCCGCCAAACCCGACCCGGTCACCGCCGCCGTCGCTGTGCGTGCGCAGGCGGACGCGCTGCTGCACCCGTCCGGTATTGAAGGGCGGATCAATGTAAATCAATTCCACACTGCCCGAGGGCAGGGATTGCAATATCGGCAGGTTGTCTCCAAAGTAGATGCGATGGGTGGACATAGCCTAATTTTACCCTCAGTTGGGGGTAGCATGGCCGGACTGGCCGTTCAGACAGGCGGGTTTTATTCGCCAGAGGGATGCGGAAAATCTCTCCGCGGTTTATGCTGGAGTGGAAACACTCGAATCAGCGAAAGGAATTGCCCGATGCCCTCCTCCCTGCCCGAAGACTTCCCCCCAACTCGACAAACCTCTTCCCCGCCGTCTTCTGTTCGTTCGGCAGCCTGGCGGGGCGCTGCAAGCGCCGTATTGGCAGCATTCTTGCTGATTGTTGCACTGACGGGCTACTTCTTATCCCGCCACGGCGGAACGAGTATCTGGCTGGCGGTTGCAGCAAGTGTGATGGGGTTGGTTACGGCCGCGGCGGGCCTGGTGTTTGGCGTCGGCATTTTGTTGGGAAAACTGCCGCGGCTGTTTCGGTTTGCTTTGCTGGTGTTCCTGTTGTGCGCTGCCGTCCTTGTTTCGTTGAGCTTAGCGTTGCTACCGGGAGCGGCGGCTGTACTGGCTGTGATTTTGGCGGGTGCCGGGCTGGTCGGCGGTGGGGTGGGAGGGCTGTTGTACCGTCATCCACAGGCAACCAGCCGTAAGCCACGACTTGTGGGGGTGGTGCAGACCTGCGGCGGAATTTTGATTCTGGCTTTGGTTGGCGCCTTTCTTGCCTGGCCGGGCAGCCCCGCCGAACCACCCATCAATGCGGCTGCCCAAAACCTTGCTCAAATTCCTGTTTTGGCGTTGCCCAATCCCGCCGAGAGCGGGCCATATCCGGTGGCTTTGCTGACCTACGGCAGCGGCGAGGACAGGCTTCGCCCCGAATACGGCGCACAGGCGGCGGTGTTGACGCCGCGGGTGGACGGCTCGCTGCTTTTGGAGGGTTGGTCTGATTTACGGACGGCTTATTGGGGGTTTTCGCCCGCCGAATTACCGCTCAACGGGCGGGTGTGGTATCCACAGGCTGAGGGGCGCTTTCCGCTGGTGATTGCCGTGCATGGCAATCACCCGATGGAAGAATACTCGGAAAGCGGTTACTACTACCTGGGGCAATTGCTGGCTTCGCGCGGTTTTATTTTTGTGGCGCTGGATGAGAATTTTCTCAACATTTCGGCGTGGGGCGATGCGCTCTTTTTCAGTCCTTTGAAAGAAGAATCGGATGCGCGTGGCTGGCTGGTGCTGGAACATCTGCGCCAGTGGCGCGCATGGAACGAACAGGCCGGCAGCCCCTTCTACCGGCGGGTTGACCTGAATCGGATTGCGTTGATGGGACATTCGCGCGGTGGTGAGGCGATTGTGGTGGCCGCGGCTTTCAATCGCCTGGCGTACTACCCGGATAATGCCGCTCTGGCATTCGACTATGGTTTCAACATCCGCTCTTTAATCGCCCTGGCGCCGGCGGATGGACAGTATCAACCCTGCGGCTTGCGCACACCGCTGCAAGATGTCAACTATCTGGTACTGCATGGCACCCACGACATGGATGTGCTGACCATGATGGGCGCTGCCCCATTTGAACGGTTGGAGTTCAGCGGACAAGGTGATTTTTATAAAGCCTCGGTTTACATCTACGGCGCAAATCATGGGCAGTTCAACAGCGTGTGGGGACAAAAAGACATGGCCGAGCCGATCCCGCGTTTATACAACCTGCGCCAGTTGCTCCCCCAAAGCGATCAGCAGCACATTGCCCGGGTGCTGGTCAGCGCCTTCCTGGCGGATACTTTGCAGGGAGAGAATGCCTACCGGCGCCTGTTTCAGGATTTGCGCGGTGGACGGAACTGGCTGCCGGATACGATTTACCTCAATCAATATCAGGACAGTCAAACGCGGACACTGGCGGATTTCAGTGAAGACATTGACCTGACTACTACCACGCTGCGCGGCGGCCGATTCGCAGGGCTTAACCTGACTCGCTGGAATGAACAGATGGTCAGGGGAAAATGGGGTGAGTTTGGTTTCAAGGCGGTTTACCTGGGCTGGCATGGCAGCTCATCTTCTCCCGCCAGTTTTACCCTTTACCTGCCGGAGGAGGGGCTTGCAGCGGGGGATGGGCGGGTTTTATCCTTCTCGCTGGCGGATGCCGCTGAATCTCCGCATCAGGATGAAAAAAGCAGCGAGCGTCCTTTGCCTGCTGCCGCGCCGTTGGAATTGACGATTGAGGTTTTTGACGACCGTGGCAATGCTGCCCGCCTTCCGCTCAGCCGATATGCCTTGCTACAACCGCAGATTCAAGGGGTGTTTGCCAAGGCCGCTTTCATGCACGCCACCCCGCTCTCCGAGCCGATTTTCCAAACTTTTGATTTTCCGCTGGAATGGTTTGGGGAAGTTAACCCTGCGTTGGACCTGAACTCACTGGCCGGGATACGTCTGATCTTCGACCAAACGGCGGATGGGGTCATTGCGCTGAATCGGATTTCTGTACGCTGATGCCCACCGGAACAGAATGGAAGAGCGCATTACTCAGGTTTTTCGGATGCCATTCTTTCCTCCAACCGGCGCACGCGTTCGCTGAGCCGGACCTGAGCGGCGTTCATCCGTCCGGCGATGAAAAGCACGGCAGCAATGGCCGTCATCAGCACGGCTGCCAGGATGCCGGCGTTGATCAAAGCCGACTGCAAGGGTCGGATGATCAGGTTGGCCAGTTCACCCAGGCCGAACATCTGGAAGAAGATTTGATTGGCGGGTAAGGCGTTGGCAGCTCCGATCATCGCAATCAAGAGGATGATTGCCAGCGCCAGCATCACGCCGGCAAACAGGTAGAGGATCACGCTGATCCAGTTGGTTCGGTTACGCTCAGCGCTCATCGTTGACCTCGGTAAAAATGGGATAAGGGACTGTTCCCCTCTGCGAGTGTACCACACAAAGCACCGTCTTTCGCCGATTAAACCGGTGGTGAAATTGGATTGACATTCAGCGTTGAAAACAATATACTCTATTTAGAGTTATTTTAGATGGTAAATAACATCTAAATGGAGTATAAAATGGAATCTCCCTTTCCTTTTTTCCCAATCCGCTTGATGGTCAGGCAAATCCGGCGGGTTTACCGGCCTTTTTTGATTCGCCCGGCTCATGCCTACTTTTTTCCGACTTATCTGCGCACGCTTCCCCGCCGGCTGCGCATGGCCTGCCTGTCGCATGAAGCCGGAAGCCCGTTTTCCGCGCCGGTCGCCGATTCAACCTGGCAAGACCGCTTCCCTATTTTATAAACTTCCATGCCTGAACCCGAAAAAGTCACCATCAATCTGAGCGTGGTGGACTTAGGTCAGATTGATGTGCTGGTTGAAGAAGGTTATTATTCCAGCCGCACCGATTTTCTGCGGACGGCTGCCCGCGCTCAATTGGAAAAGCACAACGAAGCCCTGAGTCAAATCATCCGCCGGCGCGGGTTGACCATTGGGGTTGTTCACCTGAGCCGCGCGCAGCTGGAAGAACTTGCTCACAAGGGGGAAAGTCTTGACCTGCGGGTGGCAGGGATGCTGTCCATGGATGACGATGTGCCGCCGCAGTTGGCTGCGGCGGTGATTCGAAATCTGCAAGTGTTTGGCGTAGTGCGCGCCAGCCGGGCTGTGCGGGCAGCGTTGGGGATCAAAGAGCGGCGCACCCCGGCGGAGTGAACTTGTTGGTTAGATGGCCTGTTTGTGTCTGACGATGCGTTCGAGGGCGTCGCCCAGCATCTTTAACTCGCGCTCGGTGTTGTAGTGAACTGCCCCGACCCGTACCATGCCGCCCTTGTCCTCGACACCTAACCGTTCGGTGACCGCCAGCGCGTAGTAATTACCGTCCCAGACATAGATATCCTCTCGTCCCAGCGCGGCAGCCACTTCGCGCGGATGCTGACCGTTCAAACGAAAGGCAAACGTCGGCACACGGTCTTTGATGCGGCGTGGATCGCTCAATCCGTAAAGCGTCAGGCCGGAAATGCTTTTGAGGACATCCAGCAGGGCGCGGCTCAGTCGGTATTCATAAGCGCGAATGGCAGACATGGCCTGTTTCAGGCGTAAGCGCCGCCCTTTGTAATGCGGGCTTAATTCCCGGCTGTATTCCCCGCCAAAAGTTTCCCCCAGCCATTCCAGATACTCGATGGTTCCGAGTACACCGGCAATGCCTTCGTGGTTTTGGGTGCCGGTTTCAAATTTGCCGGGAGGCGTGTTGGGCGCCGGGCGTACCTTGTAGGCAAACAGGTTGTCGAGCAAGTCGTAACGCCCGTAGAGGATGCCGGCGTGCGGGCCGAAAAACTTGTACGAAGAGGCGACCAGAAAATCACAACCGAGCGCCTGTACATCAATCGGCCCGTGGGCGGCGTACTGGACGGCGTCCACGTAAACCAGCGCGCCGGCTGCATGGGCCAGCGGGATAATTTCTTCGAGCGGGTTGATCGTTCCCAGCGCGTTCGAAGCGTACCCGACGGCCAGCAGGCGCGGTTTTTCTTCCAGCGCAGCACGCAAATCATCCACATCCAGTGTGCCGTCTTCAGGGTGAAAATCCACCCAGCGCACCTTAACCCCGCGGTCCTGAGCGGCCAGCACCCACGGCGTGATGTTGGCGTCATGATCCAGTCGGGTGACCACGATGGTATCGCCTTCCTTCCAGGTCCGCGCCAGCGAGCGGCTGATGTGCAGCGTCAGGGTGGTCATGTTGTTGCCAAAGACGATTTCTTCTGGGCGGGCAGCGTTATAGAAATCTGCCATGGCTGCGTGGGCATTATCCAGAATGACATCCGATTCCTGGCTGGTGTGAAAAGCGCCGCCATGATTGGCGTTGGAGGTAGTCAGGTACTGCTGGATTCGCTCCAATGCCGAGAGGGTAATTTGTGTTCCACCGGGATTATCCAGAAAGATAGCGCCGCTTTGCAAGGCAGGGAAACGGTTGCGGATGATCGAACTTTCCAGAGTCATGGGCTGCTGCTCCTTTGGCGGGTATTTTCAAACATTATACGTCACTTTTGCGGAGAGGGAGATTTTCTTGATCGACGATGATGGGGTAGAGTATAATTCAATTAAACGATCGGTAAGTAACTATCCTGACAGGAGGAATTTTCATGTCCACCCTCAATTTGATCCTGCAGAGCCTGCATAACCTCACCCGCTGGGCGCTGGTGATTCTGGCAATCATTGTGATTGTGCGTGGGTTTACCGGCTGGCAGCGCGGGCGGCGTTTCAATCAAGATGACAACCGCTTTGGGATGCTTTACACTTCCTTTTTCGATGTGCAGTTGTTGTTAGGGCTGATTTTGTACTTTTCCAAGGGCTGGTTTGGGGTGCTGACGGCCGATTTTGCGGCTGCCATGCGCGCTTCCGGCACGCGCTTCTTCGCCATTGAACATTTTTTGCTGATGTTCGTGGCGCTGGTGGTGGCGCATGTGGTGCGCAGCCGTACACGCAAAGCCGCCAGTGATGTCCTCAAACACCGCTGGGCGGCTTTCGGCTATCTGGCATCCTTTGTCTTGATGCTGGCGGCAATTCCCTGGCCGTTCCTCGATTATGGGAGGCCGTGGCTGCGCCTGTTTGGGTTGCAGTTTTAACCGCCGGGCTTAATCCAGTTCCAGCTCTGCCACCGAACCAACCACCCGTTGAGGCTGGAAGGGGTAGGCGGAAATCATATCGCGGCTGGTGACGCCGCTCAGCACCAGAATGGTGCCTAAGCCACTTTGAATGCCGGCGACAATGTCGGTGTCCATGCGGTCGCCGATCATGATGGTATTTTCGCTGTGGACGCCAAGGTAATTCAGCGCCGCGCGCATCATGAAGGGGTTGGGCTTGCCGACAAAGAAGGGGGCTTTACCGGTGGCTTTTTCAATTAAAGCCGCCATTGCGCCGCAGGCCGGCACAATCCCTTCGTCCGTTGGCCCGGTTGCATCGGGGTTGGTGGCCACAAACCGTGCTCCGGCGTTGATCAAGCGCACCGCTTTGGTCACCTGCGCAAAACTGTAATTGAAGGTTTCGCCTAAAACGACATAATCCGGGTCGAACTCGGTCTGGATGTAGCCCACCTCGTGCAGGGCGACCTGCAAGCCGCTTTCGCCAATCACAAAGGCTTTGCCGTTCGGTTTTTGAGCATCCAGAAAGCGAGCGGTGGCCATGGCGCAGGTGAAGATCGAATCTTTGTCAATGTCCAGCCCCATATTTTGCAGACGGTGCGAAAGGTCGAGCGGCGTCCAGATGGGGTTGTTGGTCAGCACCAGGAACTTGATCTTTTTTGCCTTCAGGCGGGCGATGAACGCATCCGCTCCGGGAATGATCTTTTGTCCGCTGATCAAAACGCCATCCATATCAATCAAATAGTTGACTTTTGGCATGGCTGCTCCTTCTTGGAGGAAATGGTCTTGCCGTGTTAAGAATTATAGCCTGTACTCACCGTTAATGTGGCTTCTTAACCGATTAATCACCGGATCATAACAAACCGACCCGTCCCGGTTTAGATGTTAAAGCGGATGTTCAAGATATCGCCGTCTTTGACGATGTACTCTTTCCCCTCCAAGCGCAACTTGCCTTTGGCGCGTGCTTCGCTCATGCCGCCCAGCGCAATCAGATCATCATAACTGATCACCTCGGCGCGGATGAACCCCTTTTGCAAGTCGGTGTGAATTTCGCCGGCGGCTTCGGGGGCGGTTGCGCCGCGCCGCACCCTCCAGGCGCGGACTTCGTCCGGCCCGACGGTGAAAAAGGACTGCAGTCCCAACAGATCATACGAAAGGCGAATCATGCGGTTGAGGCTGGGTTCGCTGATGCCGTATTCCGCCATGAACAGGGCTGCATCTTCGGGCGGTAATTGGGCGATCTCCATTTCCAGTTTGGCCTGCAATGCCACCACCTGACTGTGGCGGTGAGCATATTCCAGGGCCGGGGCGGCCTGTCCCTCGGAGAGGTTTAACACCACCAGCACCGGCTTGCGGCTGAGGAAGCCAAAGCCGGAAAGCAGTTTTTCTTCCTCCGGTTCAATATCTATATCACGCAGGGGAATTTCCTGGCTGAGGGCCTGCTGCAATCGCTCGAACAGGGCAATTTCACGCTCAATCGCCGAGCGATCCCGCCCGCCGCCCTTTTTGCGCTCTTCTGCCAGCCGTTCCAGTTTACGTTCGATGGCGATCAGGTCGTTCAGCACAAATTCGGCGTCCATGGCTTCGAGGTCACGCTGCGGGTCAACGCTGCCTTGCGGATGCGGCACATTTTCATCCTCAAAAACCCGCACCACGTGAAGAAAACCGTCCATCTGGGTTAACTGATTGAGCAGCGTGCCGGAGATGCCGCTCTTCCCCGCCGAGCCATCCAGCCCGGCAATATCGGCGTAGGTGACTTTGGCGTAAATGGTCTTTTTGGGATTGAACATTTTCGAAAGCACGTCCACCCGCGGGTCGGGTACATCCACCACGGCGGTGTGAATTTCGATTTTTCCGGTGGCCACACCGGTGGGTTGATTGCCGCGGGTAAGGGCGTTAAACAAAGTGGTCTTTCCCGATTGTGGTAATCCGATGATTCCCAAACGCATGATCGTTTGAAACCTTGACCCTTCTGAAGAATTTTGATATATTTCAGGTTAGATCACGCCGAAGTGGCGGAACTGGCAGACGCGCACGACTCAAAATCGTGTACCCTCCGGGTATGTGGGTTCGATTCCCACCTTCGGCACTGCTGATTATATCACGCTGTGCGCCGCAATTTTCTGCGGCGCTGGTTTGTTAAGATCAGTCTGACATGCCGTTTTGGAGTATCCCATGCAACCCGAATTACATGACCTGATGATATGGGCACGCGAAGCCGGCGGATTGCTGCGCGAACGATTCGGCGGCGATCACACCATCCGCTTCAAGGGCAGTACCGACATTGTCACCGAAGCCGATCATCAATCCGAAGCATTGTTGATGGAGCGCATTCTCAGCCGTTTTCCTAATCACACCATCATCACCGAAGAGAGCGGCCAGCGCAACGGCAGCGATGATCGCTGCTGGTACCTCGATCCGATTGACGGGACGATCAACTTTGCCCACGGGTTTGCCTTCTTTTGTGTCTCGATTGCCTATGCCGAGGCGGGCGACCTGCGGCTGGGGGTGGTGTACGACCCGATCCATGAAGAAATGTTTGCCGCTGAATGGGGCAAAGGCGCAAGCCTGAACGGCCGCCCGATCCGCCCGGGGAATGCGACCGAACTGCACGAGTGCCTGCTGGTATCCGGCCTGCCGCACCATGACCATTCTCCCTACACCGATGCGGCGTTTGCCTGCTTTCGCGACCTGACGCTGCGTTCGCAGGGGGTGCGCCGGCTGGGTTCGGCGGCACTCGATTTGTGTTATACCGCTTGCGGGCGGCTGGATGGTTACTGGGAACTTGCCGTTCAGCATTATGATATTGCCGCCAGCGCGTTGATCGCCCGCGAGGCCGGCTGCATTGTTACCAAAGCAGATGGCGATGAGGACATTCTGAAACCGCCGGTGAGTATTCTGGCGGGCAACTCGCAGGTTTACGCGCTGCTGCGGGAGGCCCTGCGCCGGCATGGTTTATAAAAAAACCTGCCCGGGGTTATCCACCGGGCAGGTCGGCTTTTTTTATTTGACTCCGCTCCTCAAAAAGTTGTATGATCAAGTTGTGGGTTGTTTTGTGGAGAGAGGAGGGGATGATGAAATGGCGGGTGCGGATTTTTGCATGGGCGCTGGCGGCCGGTTTGTTGATTTTTGCAGGTGCTTGTAAACCGTCACAGCCGGCGGAGGATGACGTTACATTTTCGGACGAAGGTGAGGGGATAACCGAATCATCTCCCGTTCCAGAGACGGCCGTTCCAACCAGCCGGCCTGAAGCGGTTCCGGAGGGGATGAATCTGGCCGAATGCCCCGGCCGGTTTGGTTTGCTTTCGCTCAAGTTTTCGGCGGATATTGACTTTAACGCTGCCGGGGCTTCTCTTCATCATACCCTGGGCGACGGTGTATTGCTGCTGGAAGTGAGCGAGGATAAGCCACAGGTGATAATTCAATCACAAAATCCCGTCACCCTGCCGGTAACCATCAACGGCACGGTAGGGGATTGTAGACTGTCCGGCGAAAGCAGCATGATCGCCAGCGCCAGCGGGTATTGTGAGAACGGCATTGTTCACCTGATCATCGAGGAAAACTGGCAGTCGGGCAGCGGTGTGTTGACCTGCCCGGATCGAAATCCGGCCAATTTTCCTCTGGTTGGGGCGGGCAGCATGACTCATCGCGGTGCGGACGGTCGCGGCGAGGTTTTCTACCTCGATTGGGGCTTCTCGGATCAAAACATCGGCTACATGCTGGAAAAACCTTTCCTTGGGCAGGGCGGTTCCGGTACTCACACCTGGACGCTAATGATGGAGCCTTTCCAGCCGATAATGCCGGTTTCTACTCCCTGAGGTTAACCGAAAGCGCATGGTTCCCGGAGGAACCATGCGCTTTGATTGCATGCCATCCCGGCCGGGATGGCTCACAAGTTGCGTTTTTCGCGGTCGTAGTTCTGACCGAGGAAGGCCGGTACGCGTGCCTTGCGGAAGGTCAGGATCATGATCAGGATGGTGGCGAGGTACGGCACCATCAACAGATACTGATAGGGCAGAGCCAGCCCGATGACCTGAGCGCGGAAGGCGAGTACCTCAACCCCGGCAAAGAACAGCGAGCCGGTCAGAATGGTCAGCGGACTCCAGCCGCCGAAGAAGGTCAGCGCAATCGCCAGCCAGCCGCGTCCGCGCGTCATCGCCTCGGTAAAGGTGCCGGTGTACACCATCGGCAGATAAGCCCCGGCCAGCCCGATCAACGCCCCGCCGAGGATGGCAGTCCAGTAACGCGCCCGCACGACATTGATGCCCAGACTATCGGCGGTCATGGGATTTTCGCCGACGGCGCGCAATTCCAGCCCGCGCTGGGTGCGATAAAGGAAGTACCACAGCAACAGGGAAAGCACGATCGAAAAGTACACCAGTCCGTTCTGCTTGAAGAGAATCGGCCCCAGCAGCGGAATCTGGCTCAGCAGGGGAATGGACACTTCCGGCAGGGTGGGGATGAGCGGGGGTGAAAGGGTGATGCCGATGATCAGTTTGGGCAGCAGGGTGGACAGACCAACCCCGATGAAGAACAGCGAAAGTCCGATGACGAACTGATTCATCTTCAACGTGGTGGTGAAGTAAGCCAGCAGCAGTCCAAACACAGCGCCGGCTGCCATGGCTGCCAGCATGCCCACAAAATTGTTACCGACCTGATAACTGACCAGAAATCCCAACGATGCGCCCAGCAGCATGATGCCTTCCTGAGCCACGTTGAAAATGCCGGTGCGTCCGCCCAGCATGGTGCCCTGGCTGGCCAGGACAAACGGCACCATCGAAAGCAGCACCAATCGCAAGAAGGTGATCAGAGTTTCCATGTTGTTTTACCTCCTGCGTACCACATCGGAAAGTAGGACGAAGAGCAGTACCAGCGCTTCGACGATGAAGACCATCTCGACCGGGATCATCAGGGTGCGCTGCATGGCGCTGGCGCCGACTTCCAGCACGGCGATGAAGAAGGCCACAAACGGTACGGCCAGATTGTTGCCGCGGGCGATTAACCCGATGATCAGTCCTAGCACCAGAAAGTTCGACTGCATCCCTTCAATCAGACGGCGATGAACCCCGGCGACTTCAATGGAACCGGCCAGCCCGGCCAGCCCACCTGCCAGCACCAGCGAAAACACAAACATGCGTCCGACATTGATGCCGAACACCTCGGCGGCGCGCGGATTTGCACCGGTGGCGACCAGCTCGTAACCGCCGGTGGTGCGGCTGGTGTAGATGTAGATGCCGGATGCCACCAGTACCGCCAGGATGATGCCGGAGTGTAGTGGCGGGTTGTTGATCAGCATGGGCAGCCAGCCGCCTTGCCCGATGGGGATGGTAGTGGGGTGCCCGGCCGTGGTATCGCGCCACGGGCCGGTAGCCACCAGGTCAATCACCGCAAACGATACAAAGTTGAGCAGCACGGTGGTCAGGATCTCGTTCAGCCCGAAGCGGTAGAGCAGCCAGGCCGGGATCAGCCCCCAGAACGCCCCAGCCAGCACCCCTGCCAGAATGACCATCGGCAGAAGCAGCACCGGCGGCAGGTCGGAGAAGGTAATCCCCACCGCGGCAGCAGCGATCCCGCCAACAATCATCTGACCTTCGCCGCCGATGTTGAATTTACCGGCGGTCAGCGGGACGGTAAAAGCCAGCGCTTGCAGGGTCAACGGGATGAATTTGAGCAGGGTCTGGATGAAGCCGTTGGGGGTGCGGAAGGAGGTCAGCAGGATGGTCTGGTAGGCGCGCCCCACGTCAAAACCCATCGCCGCAATGAAGATACCTACTGCGGCAAATGCCACAGCAATGGCGATTAGATAAGGGAGGATGGTTCGTCCAAGAGCCTTCATTGTTACCTCACTCATGGGGTTGCCGGTTCAGTCGAGCGGATACCGCTCATCAGTCGGCCAATGGCGTATTTATCGAACGCTTCGCGCGGCAGGATGCCCAGAATTTCGCCGCGGTAGATCACGGCAATGCGGTCGCTGAGCAGCATTAATTCGTCCAGGTCTTCCGAGATCAGCAGGGTGGCTTGTTTTTGGGCTTTGCGCTGCAGAATTTTCTGGTAGACAAAGTCCATCGAGGGAATATCCAGCCCGCGGGTGGGGTTGTGAGCGACCAGCAAATCGGCGTTCATCGAAAAGGCGCGCGCAATCATCACCCGCTGAATGTTGCCGCCGGAGAGATTGCCGCCGGGTTCTTCCGGTCCGCCGGTTTTGATGTTGTACTCGCTAATCTGCTCGCGGGTTTTCTGGTAGACCGTTTTCCAGTTGATGAAGCGGCCGTCGCTGTAGGGCGGCTGGCGGTGTACCCCCAGAATGAGGTTTTGGGCAACGCTGGCTTTGGGCAAAAAGCCGTCGTGCAGGCGGTCTTCGGGGATGTAGGAAAGGCCGCGGCGCAGCCGTTCAGCGACCGGCAAACCGGTGACGTCTTTGCCGTTTTGTTCGATCTTGCCACTGGTGGGCGGCACAATCCCGGCAGCCACCTCGGCCAGTTCGCGCTGACCATTACCCGCCACGCCGGCGATGCCAAAAATTTCCCCCGGAAAGATATCAAAGGAAACATCTTTGAGGCGCGGCACACCCTCTTTGCTGAGCAGGTTGACCTGATTGAGACGCAGGATGGGTACTGCGGTGGTATCCACCTCGCCAAAAGTTTTGGTGTCGCGCGCAAAGTAAACGCTCTTTTCAATGTTCATCTGCTCGCCGACCATGGCGCGCACGAAGACGTCTTCCGAAGCGTCTTTGCGGTCAAGGGTGGTGATGTTGCGCCCTTCGCGCAGCACGGTGATGCGGTCGCACACACTCAGTACCTCACGCAGTTTGTGGGTGATGAAGACGATGCTCAGTCCGTCGTTGACCATCACCCGCAGTGACTCGAACAGGGCATCCACTTCCTGCGGCGTCAGGTTGGTGGTCGGTTCGTCGAGGATCAAAATCTTCACGCCGCGATACAGGGCTTTGAGGATTTCCACCTTTTGGCGGGTGCCAATCGGCAGTGTGGAGATGACGGCATCTAAATCCACCGGTAGGCCAAAGCGTTGACACAGTTCTTCCACTTTTCTGGCTTCCGGTTCCAGTTTCATTGTGTAACGATGGGTGATACCGCTACCCAGCACAATGTTTTCCAGCACGGTGTAGTTGGAAATTTGTAAAAAGTGCTGGTGTACCATGCCAATGCCACGGTTGAGGGCATCCCGCGGGCCGTGAATTTCGATCTTCTCGCCGTTCAGGTAAATCTCTCCCTGATCTTTGCGGTAAAGACCGTAGAGGATGTTCATCAGGGTGGTTTTTCCGGCGCCGTTGCCGCCCAGCAGGCCGTGAATCTCGCCGGGCAACAGTGAAAAGGATACATCATCCAGCGCCACCAGTTTATCGAAAGTTTTACGAATATTCTTTAATTCCAGAATCGGTTGTTTTTCCATGTTCTCCTTCCCTCAGGCCTGCGGGGGCTGTTTACTGGACAGGGCGGATGGCTTGGTTGCGTCGGCTCGCGGTGAGGTAAACTGCTCAATGTCATCCCGACCAAAGGGACACTTGCCAGTGCGGGCGGGGGTTCTCCCCCAACCGCCGCAACGGCTTTGCGGGAGACCGCCACGCTCGCTGCACTCGCTTGCGGTGACGTAAACCGTTTACACGACACCGCAGGGTTATTACGTTGCCCTTTGCCGTGAATGAAGAATTCAGCTGCTGCCAAACCATCTATTCTTAACGTGCCAATGGAAGTCCGCTCAGCCTGCCGAGGTCTTCCGCAGGGGAGTGTGAGCAGGGGTTCCCGCCGCTAGAATAGGCGCTGGAACCCCTGCCCGTATGGATTTTTATAGACGATGAAAGCCGTAACGGCAAAGCACTTTACTTGATCTCACTGGTATCTTTGACCACTTCGATCTTGCCGGCGCGCAGGTCGGCCAGCAGGGCGTCCATTTCCGCCTGAACTTCGGGGGAAACGTTCTTCAGCGGGGTTTGCAGGGCAACGCCGGTGGCAAAGCCCAGCGGGTAGTAGCCGCCAGTTTCGCCAGCCTGGATTTTGGCGTAAATATCCTTGAGCGGGCCGGCAAAGTCATACAGCAGCGAGGTCATGTAATTGTCGGGGGCGTAGGTGGACTTGTCGGTGTACTTGGCGGTGACCAGTACCTTGGTGGGTGAGGCTTTGACCGCCTCGAACAGACCGAACATGCCCAGATTGAGCGAGCCCATGATCACATCGCAGCCCTCGGCGATCAGCGCATCGGCAACCTGACGGGCTTTGGTCGGGTCGTTGAAATCGCCCGCCCACACGGCCTTGACTTCCACATCCAGCCCAAGGTCTTTAACGGCTTGCTGAACCGCGTGCACCTCGGCATAGGAGAAGGGCAGCGCCAACCCGCCCAGATAACCGATTTTACCGGTCTGGGTGGCTTTGGCAGCCAGCGCGCCGATGCCGTAGAAGCCGACATGGAAGTTGCGGTCAATGAACCACAAATTGGCGGGAGCATCGGCCACCGGAGCATCACCTTCACCGATAAAAATGACATCCGGGAACTGCTTGGCCAGATCAACCGTCTGGGTCAGGAATTGACCGCCATGCGTCCAGATGATGTTGTAACCGGCATCAATGTACTCGCGCATGACGCGGTCAACATCCGGTACGGCCACACTTTCGGAATAGGCAGTCTCAATGCCGGTGGCTTTCTGGAGCTCCGAAATGCCCACATAGGCCAGTGTGTTGTAGTCGGCATCGGTAATAACGCCGGGGAAGATGGCGGCCAGTTTGTAGGTCTTGCCGGTTGGTTGGGCGGTGGGGGTTGCCGCCGGGGCGCATTGGGCCGCCAGCAGTGCCACCAACACCAACACAAACACCAGAACGAAACGATTCTTGCGCATTTCTTTCCTCCTTAAGTTAGTTAAATGGGATGGGAAAAAACAGGGTGAAGGTGATTCTTATTGTACTCTTTTGAGGTTGTCTGTCAATTACGAATTAAATAAAAAATTGGGGACGTTCTTCCTGAATCAGGTCTGTTTGGGGCAGGGCGGGAGATTCCCCTGCAGTGGCGAGTTTCGCTCACGCTCGGGGTGACGTGAATAAGGACATGTCATTGTGAGCCGCCCTCAGGCGGTGTGGTAATTTCCCGCAGAGCCGTCGGGGAGGCAGGGGCACAACAGGGGCAGTTCACCGTCGGGAGAGTGCCGGTTTGATGGTAAAATCCACCCATCCCCGTGTTTATCAAGGAAGGAGAGGGAAGGATGACCGCTTCTTTTATCACACCCGAGTGGGTTCAAGACGCTGTCTTTTACCAGATTTTTCCAGACCGGTTTGCTGCCAGCCCCATTTTGGAAAAGCCGAACAACCTCGAAGCGTGGGACGCTCCGCCGACCCCTCACGGCTTCAAAGGCGGTGACCTGCTGGGTGTGGCGGAGAAACTGGATTATTTGCAGGATTTGGGCGTGAACGCCATTTACTTTACGCCGGTATTCCAATCGGCTTCCAATCATCGCTACCACACCCACGATTATTTTCGGGTTGACCCGTTGTTAGGTGGAGATGCTGCCCTGCGGCGCTTATTAAAGGAAGCCCACCGCCGAGGCATCAAAATTGTGCTGGATGGCGTCTTCAATCACGCCAGCCGTGGGTTCTTCCAGTTCAATCACATTCTGGAATGCGGGGCACAGTCACCCTATCTGGATTGGTTCCGCGTAAAGGGTTTTCCCCTGAACGCTTATCAGGGCAAACCCAACTACGACTGCTGGTGGGGGCTGGCGGCTCTGCCGGAGTTCAACCATCAAAATCCGCAGGTCAGGCGTTTCATCTTCGATGTGGCGCGCTACTGGCTGGAACAGGGCATTGACGGCTGGCGGCTGGATGTGCCCTTCTGCGTGGATGATGACCGTTTCTGGCAGGAATTTCGGCAGGTGGTCAAGCAGACCAATCCCGATGCCTACATCACCGGTGAAATCCCGTGGGATGCCGAGCGCTGGCTGCAGGGCGATCAGTTCGATGGGGTGATGAATTACCTGCTCACCTACGCTTGCTGGGGATTCTTCGGCGGCGAGAAGATGGATAAGGAACTGGTCGGCCACTGGTACGAACACGGCCCGCAGTACTTTACGCCGCAGGCGGATCAGTTTGCCGAAAACGTCAGGGCGTTGTTGAAGAAGTATCCCCGCCCGGCCGTGCAGTCCCAGTTGAATCTGCTGGATAGCCACGATACCGCCCGGTTTCTTTCCATCGCCGGGGGAGATAAGCGGCTGCAACGGCTGGCGGTGCTGTTCTTATTCACTTATCCGGGCGCACCCTGTATTTATTACGGCGATGAAATCGGGCTGGAAGGCGGCAAAGACCCCGACTGCCGGCGCGCTTTCCCGTGGGATGAAAACCGCTGGGACAACGACCTGCGCGATTTTTACAGGACGCTGGCCGGCCTGCGCCATCAACATGCCGTACTGCGTCACGGCTCATTTGAGGTGCTGTATGCGGCCGGACAGGTGTTGGTTTACCTGCGGCAGCAGGAAGGGGAGGCAGCGGTCATCGTCATCAACCGCTCGGCGGCTGCTTCGTTTGAATTGGATTTACCGGTAACGGATGTTCTGCCGGAGGGGATGGCTTTTCGGAATGCAATCGGGCAGGGAGGCGCTGCGGTTGGAGAGGGGCGCTTGCGCGGGTTGACTCTGCCGCCGCTTTCGGCGGCTTTATTGCTGCCGGGCAATGGATAACCGGTGAGCGGACGGGTTTGAAGCCGCGATTTCAGCCCAGAGAATAACTTGAGGTTGGGATAAGTTTGCTCGTGTTAAGCCGAATGCAGCGGTGCTAGCGCCGCCCTATACCACTTAATATCACCCCAAGAGCAGCGACACTTGCCAGCGCTGGCGGGGGTCCCCCCCAGCCCTGCGGGAGACCGCCACGCTCGCTGCGCTCGCTCGCGGTGACGTAAACCGTTATGGAACGGCTCTGCGGGAGACCGCCACGCTCGCTACGCTCGCTCGCGGTGACGTAAACCGTTATGGAACGGCTCTGCGGGAGACCGCCACGCTCGCTGCGCTCGCTCGCGGTGACGTAAACCGTTATGGAACGGCTCTGCGGGAGACCGCCACGCTCGCTGCGCTCGCTCGCGGTGACGTAAACCGTTATGGAACGGCTCTGCGGGAGACCGCCACACTCGCTGCGCTCGCTCGCGGTGACGTAAACCGTTATGGAACGGCTCTGCGGGAGACCGCCACACTCGCTGCGCTCGCGGTGACGTAAACCGTTATGGAACGGCTCTGCGGGAGACCGCCACACTCGCTGCGCTCGCGGTGACGTAAACCGTTATGGAACGGCCCTGCGGGAGACCGCCACACTCGCTGCGCTCGCGGTGACGTAAACCGTTATGGAACGGCTCTGCGGGAGACCGCCACGCTCGCTGCGCTCGCTCGCGGTGACATTAATCCAATGAACGCCGCGCCGCCTGACGGCGACATCTCCCTCGAATTGTTTGCGCAGCGGGCGGGGTAAAAACCCTTCCAAAACAACCAATCATCTGATTAATCAATTCATTTGACGTTCAAAAACAACCCGTTTTTCTTGACTCTGTCATCAGATTATGCTATATTGCTTGCACTTTCCATCCGATTTATTTACAATTAGGATAGTTGTAAACTCACAGATGCGCAGCGGATTCCGTCCAAATCCGGCAGCCCTGTGAGCCGTCAAAATCGGAGGAAAGCCTCTGATCAATCATCCTAAATCCCATATAGAAGGAGGAGAAACATGAAGCGTTATACACTTCTGGTCGTTGGACTGTTGGTCATTGCCAGCATGGTCCTTTCGGCCTGCCAGCAGGGCACTCAGGTGGTGACCCAGGTGGTGACGGAAGAAGTCGAAGTGGTCAAGACGGTTGAGGTCGAAAAGACCGTTGAAGTCGTCGTGACCCCCGAACCCACCCGCGTTGACCGCAACGGTGCCTGGGTGGACACCATCGTCGTCGTTGAGGAGCCGAGTGCGGATGCGGCGGTAACCCGCTTACAGAACAAGGACATTGATCTGTATGCCTTCACCGTCAGCAATGCGGAAGTGGCCGCCAAGGTTGCTGCCAGCCCCGAGCTTCGATCGGAACGCTCGTTCGGTTCCTATAACGAACTGACCTTCAATCCGGCTGGCCCAATCTTCGAAGCCACCGGCAAACTCAACCCCTTTGCTGTACCGGCCGTTCGCGAGGCGATGAACTGGCTGGTTGACCGCGACTACATCGTCCAGGAGATCATGAAGGGTCTGGGTGTTCCGCGCTACACACCGTTCAACGTGGCCTCTTCGGACTACGCCCGCCTGGCGGAAGTCGTGCGCAAAGTTGAGTTGAAGTACGCCTACGACAAAGAAAAAGCCCAGCAAGTCATTTCTGCGGAAATGGAAAAATTGGGCGCGACACTTGTGGACGGCAAGTGGCAGTACAACGGCGAACCGGTTGAAATCATCGTCCTGATCCGTGTTGAAGACGAACGCCGCCAGGTTGGTGATTACGTGGCCAATCAGCTGGAAGATATTGGCTTCACCGTGACCCGCGATTACAAGACCTCGGCCGAAGCCTCGCCGATCTGGATCCGCGGCAACCCCAATGACGGCAAATGGCACGTCTACACCGGCGGCTGGATCACCACCGCTGTGCCGCGCGACCTGGGCGACAACTTCTCGTTCTTCTACACCAATCGTGGTTTGCCGCAGCCGTTGTGGCAGGCTTACACCCCCAGCGAGGAATTTGACAAAGTCGCTCTCGATCTGGAAAACCGCGCTTACAAGACCATTGAAGAGCGCACCCAATTGATGGGCAAAGCGCTCGAACTGGCGCTGCAAGATTCGGTGCGCGTCTGGCTGGTGGACCGCGCCAGCATCACCCCCATGCGGGCTGAATTGCAGGTGGCTTCCGACCTCTACGGCGCCGTCTACGGCTCGCAGTTGTGGCCGTACACCATCCGCCGCGAAGGTGAAGTGGGCGGCTCCGTGACCGTCGCCATGCCCAGCATCCTCGTCGAGCCGTGGAACGCGCTCAGCGGTACCAACTGGATCTACGACCAGATGCTGATCCGCGGTACCGGCGAGTACGGTCTGGTGTACGATCCGTTCACCGGTCTGCAGTACCCGAACCGCATCGAAAAAGCCGAGGTCGTTGTTGAGGAAGGCTTGCCGGTTGGCAAGACCCTGGACTGGCTGACGCTTGAATTTGCTCCGTCCATTGAAGTACCGGGCGATGCCTGGGCCGACTGGGATGCCGAGCAGCAGCGCTTCATCACCGTGGCTGAGAAGTTCCCCGAAGGCGCTACCGCTCTGCGCAAGAGCACGGTCTACTACCCGGCTGACCTGTACGAAAAGGTCAAATGGCATGATGGCAGCCCCTTCTCCGTCGGTGATGTGGTGATGGGCATGATTCTCACCTTTGATCTTGGTAAGGAAGCCAGCCCCTACTACGACGCTTCTCAGGTGCCGACCCTGGAGTCCTTCCTGTCATCCTTCAAGGGCGTCAAGATCGTCTCCACCGATCCGCTGGTCATCGAGACCTACTCCGACCTGTGGAATCTGGATGCGGAACTCAATGTGGATAGCTGGTGGCCGTTCTACGCTCAGGGTCAGGCAGCCTGGCACGCCCTGGCCATCGGCCTGAAAGCCGACGGCGCCGGTGAAGCCGCCTTCTCGGCTGCGAAAGCTGATGAACTGCAGGTCGAATGGCTGTCCTACATCTCCGGCCCGACCATTGACATCCTCAAAGCCAAACTGGATGAGGCAAGCAGTGAAGGGTTCATCCCCTACGCTCCGACCCTCGGTGAGTATGTCAGCGCCGACGAAGCAGCTGCCCGCTACGCCAATCTGGCCGAGTGGTTCCGCCAGCGCGGTCACTTCTGGATCGGCACGAATGTGTTCTATCTGGAACGCGCCTTCCCGGTGGAAGGTACGGTTGTGCTGCGCCGCTACAACGGTTACTCTGAACCGGCCGACAAATGGCTGCGCTTCTCCGCTCCGCCAATCGCCGAGGTGGAAGTGGATGGTGACGACCGCGTGACCGCCGGTAGCGAAGCCTCGTTCGATGTCTTCGTGGACTTCGAGGGGCAGCCCTACCCGCTGGCCGATATTGACAATGTCAAATATCTGGTCTTCGATGCCAACGGTGAACTGGTACTGGTTGGTCAGGCGGAAGCCGTGGAAGACGGCCTGTTCCAGGTCAAGCTGAGCGGTGAAGACACCGGCAAACTGGCGGAAGGCACCACCCGCCTTGAGGTGGTGGTGGTTTCCAAACGGGTTGCTGTGCCGTCCTTCGCCTCCTTCCAGTTTGTGACCGCCCCGTAAGGGCTTATCCGAAAAGTCAAATGGAGGGGCGAGGGAAAAACCTCGCCCCTCTCCTACCTCAAAAAGGATGATGAATTCGTATGACGGAAGCGACTCAGTCCCCTGTGACGGCCTCCCCATCCTCCCTTGAAAAGAAAGCCACAGCCAGCACCTTATCCAGATTAGCCAAGTACACGCTCGTTAAAATCCTTACCCTGGGTGTGACCATCGTTATCGGTGTTTATCTGACCATAATCATTGCCAATATGGGGGGAGAAGTAGACAACATTCGCCGCGGCGAAATCCGTGAACGGGTTGCGCTGATGGTCAGCATGAATCAGGATTTACGCCGCCTGCCAGCCGAAGAGCGCGCAAAATACATCAACGACATGGTGAAAATTGAAGAAGACCGGCTGGGGTTGGATCGTCCTTTCATTCTGCGCAGTTTTACGTATTTGACCGATGCCATGTCCCTCAATTTGGGGCGTGCGCAGTTCCTGACCAGCGACAGCGGCTCAAAGCAGGTGCGCCTGATCATTCTGGAACGCCTGCCACCCACGCTGGTGCTGTTTGGGACGGCGAACATCTTGCTGTTCTTCTTTGCCCTGTTCATTGCCTTGGGGCTTTCCCGCCATTACGGCAGTTTTCTTGACCGGTTGGTGATTGCCCTGGCGCCGACTTCGGCCGCACCGGGCTGGTTCTACGGCATCTTTCTGATCTTGATTTTTGCAGCAGTATTGAATGTGCTGCCGTACGGCGGCATGGTGGATGCTCCCGTGCCGGACACGACCATCGGTTATGCGCTCAGCTTGCTCAAGCACATGATTTTGCCCACGCTGGCAATCTTCTTGAGCTCGATTTTCATCACCATCTACAGCTGGCGCACCTTTTTCTTGATTTTTTCCAGTGAAGATTACGTGGAGATGGCCAAGGCCAAAGGCCTGTCATCCCAGATGATTGAACGTCGGTACATTCTGCGGCCGACCATGCCGAACATCATTACCAACTTTGCCCTGCTGATTATCGGTTTGTGGTTCGGGGCAATTATTCTGGAAACGGTGTTCAACTGGCCCGGTTTGGGACGCCTGTTCTACCGGGCAATTGGCCTGTTTGATACGCCGGTGATCGTCGGTGAAACGGTGATTTACGCCTACCTGCTGGCGATTACGGTGTTTTTACTGGATTTCATCTACGCGCTGGTTGATCCGCGTGTCAAAGTCGGAGGCGAGGGTCCGAAAGCATGAACGCGCTGAAAAATACTTTCCGTGATATTAGCCAATACCCCTCGGCAGTGCTCGGTCTGGTGATTATTGTGCTGCTGGTCATCTTTGCCGTGTATGCCGTGGTAACCATTCCTTACAACGAAGCCATTCGGATGTGGCGCGGTGGGGAGGAAATCTGGGGCGACTACCCGCGCAACGCCGCCCCGGCGTGGACGAACTGGTTTTCGGCCAAGAAACTGCCCGAAACCATCATCTTGACCACCGATGATGAGCGGGTTAAAAAAGAAATTCAGACCGTTGGCAGCAATCAGGAAGTCATCATGCACTATGTTTTTGACTATCCGTATGACGACTTCCCGCAGGAAATGATCATCTTCTTCACTTCCAAGTACGATGTCAAGCAGCCCCACATTACCATGAAGTGGGTCACGCCGGACGGCCGTGAATTGCGCATGAGCCAGATGTCGGTACGCCGTTCGGATCAGTACCGCTTTGAACTGGATGAACGGTTGAAGCGGCGCATCAAGGACATGACCGTCATACAAGGTCTGTTTGCTACACCGGACGTGATGCCGCCCACCATTCAAAAGGGACAGTATGAGCTGCAAATTTCAGCCCTGCTGTTTGAACCCAATGCCGAAGTGGATGCCAAGCTGGTGATTTACGGCAAGGTGCATGGGCTGGCCGGTACCGATCACCTGCGCCGTGATTTGATGGTGGCGATGCTGTGGGGCGCTCCAATTGCGCTGTCATTCGGCATTCTGGCCGCCCTCGGCACCAGCGTGTTGAGCATGATCATTGCGGCGGTGGGTTCGTGGTTCGGCGGTGCGGTGGATGAGGTCATCCAGCGCATCACCGAGGTTAATCTGGTGCTGCCGGTGCTGCCGATTCTGATTATGATCGGTACGCTGTATTCGCGTTCGATCTGGGTCATCCTTGGGGCGGTAGTTGCCTTGAGTATTTTCTCTTCTTCGATTAAGACCTTCCGGGCGATCTTCCTGCAAATCAAAGAAGCGCCCTATATCGAAGCAGCCCGTTCCTACGGCGCCGGAAATCTACGCATCATTTTCAGTTATCTGATTCCACGTCTGATTCCGGTGCTCATTCCGGGCTTTGTCATCGGCATCCCCAGTTATGTGTTTTTGGAGGCCTCGCTGGCGGTTCTGGGTCTGGGCGACCCGGTGCTGCCGACCTGGGGTAAAGTGATCAACGATGCTCAAGCGCAGGGGGCATTGTTCAACGGGCATTATTACTGGGTGTTGCAGCCGGCGGTTTTGCTGATGATCACCGGTCTGGCGTTCTCGATGCTCGGTTTTGCACTCGATCGGATCTTCAATCCCAGACTGCGGGGGGTTTAGCACAATCATGCCAGAAAAAACATTACTGCGTGTCGAAGATTTGAAACTCTACTTTCGGGCCACCCGCGGTGTGGTGCAGGCGGTGGATGGGGTTTATTTCACCCTCAACCCCAACGAAGCGATGGTCATCATCGGCGAATCGGGCTGCGGTAAAAGCTCCATGGCCAAGGCACTGCTGCGTTTGTTACCCCGCAATGTGCATACCTACTCCGGCAAGGTCTTTCTCAACGGCACGGAATTAATATCCATGTCCGACGAGGAATACCGCCAGCAGATCCGCTGGCTGAAGATCTCGATGGTACCCCAGGCTGCCATGAATGCCCTCAACCCGGTGTTGCGGGTGGGCGATCAGGTAGCCGAGCCGATGATGGTGCATCATGGCGTCCGCAAGGAAGAAGCGCTGGTACAGGCTGCCAACATGTTCCAGCGGGTGGGTGTGCCGGTGGACTTTCTGACCCGTTATCCGTTTGAATTGAGCGGCGGAATGCGCCAGCGGGCGGCCATCGCCATGGCGCTGGTCACAGCGCCGGATCTGGTCATTCTGGACGAACCGACCTCCGCCCTGGATGTGCTGACCCAGGCAAACATCATGAACCTGCTCAAGCGCATCAAGAAGGAAATTGCTACCAGTTTCATCCTGATCACCCACGATATTGCCACTTCCAGCGAACTGGCCGACCGGGTGGGGGTGATGTACGCCGGGCAGATGGTGGAATTGAGCGATGCTCACCGCTTCTTCACCGCCCCGCTGCATCCCTATTCGCAAAAGTTGATGGCCTCGGTGCCCAAACTGCGTAGCACGGTTGAACCGGAATTCATCACCGGTCAGCCGCCCAGCCTGATCAACCCGCCGACCGGCTGCCGCTTTGCAGCCCGCTGCCCGCTACGTTTTGAAAAATGCGATCAAGACCCGCCCATGTTCCAGCACCCGGATGGCCGGCAGGTCAAATGCTGGTTGTACGAAAAAGAGGCAAGGAGTTAAGCATGACCGTTCAAGATGCCGTTGTTCAACAGGAAACCTTGTCCGGCGCCGATGCGCTGAGCAATGCTCCGCTGCTGTCCATTCAAAATTTGCGGGTGTGGTTCGAGCTGCGCCGCTTTGGTTTTGGCCATGCCGGTTATGTCAAAGCGGTGGATGGTGTCAGCTTTGATCTGCAGCAGGGCGAGGCGGTGGCTGTGGTGGGTGAGTCGGGCTGCGGTAAATCCAGCCTGATGAAGACAATTTTGGGCCTCAACCGTCCCACTGAGGGCGATGTGGTCTTTCAGGGCAAGTACCGCATCAGTCAAATGGATGCCAAGACCCTGCGCTGGTACCGCCGGCAGGTCGGCTATGTCCAGCAAGACCCCTACGGCGCACTGCCGCCGTTTATGAACGTCCAGCGCATTCTGGAAGAGCCGATGATCGTTGCCGGTATCAGCGACAAGAAGGAGCGGCTGGAACGCATTCATAAAGTGCTGACCGAAGTCAAAATGACGCCGGTGGAAGAATTCCTGCCCAAATTCCCGCACATGATCAGCGGTGGGCAGCAGCAGCGGGTGGTCATCGCCCGGGCAATGATCCTCGAACCCAAACTGCTGGTGGCCGATGAGCCGGTTTCGATGCTGGATGCCTCGGTGCGGGTGGAAATTCTCAAACTGCTGCGCGGTTTGCAGGAATCGCACAATCTGGGTGTGATTTACATTACTCACGACCTTTCGACGGTGCGCTACTTCTCCGAGCGTATTTTTGTGATGTACGCCGGGCAGATTGTGGAGAAGTCGCCGGTGGATAACCTGTTGCAGGACGCCAAACACCCCTACACCCACGCTCTGCTGGCGGCAACTTCGGACCCGGATGCACGCAATGCAGAAACCTTCAAAGAAGTTCCGCCGGGTGAGCCGCCCAGTCTGGTTAAACCGCCGACCGGTTGCCGCTTCCATCCGCGCTGTCCGCACATCATCCGCGGGGAGTGCGATGTGAACGTGCCGCCCGAATTTGAAGTCGGCCCCGATCACACGGCGGCGTGCTGGCTGTATAAGTAATCAACAACGATGATGCTCCGCTTGGGTCCAAAGGGAATGATGGCAATCGGCGCCGGGTTGTTGTTCTTCGGCGCCGCTGCTCCATTCCTGATGATTTTACGCATCTGGGAAACCTCCTTCTGGCTGAGTTTCCTTTCGTATGCGGCTTCGATCAGCGGGCTGGTAATCGGCTTTTTGGGAATTTTCCTCTACATCCGCATTCACCGGCGGGATTGAGGGATGTAAACGGGTTGCGTTCAACCCATTCAGCCCGCCTTACCCCACAGGCGGGCTGAATTTTTTTCATCGGACGAACAGAGGGCAAAGTGATTCGACGATGGCGGAAAGCAGCCGGTTGCAGCAGCCTTCCGGCTTTGGTTGCGGTGAAAAATCCCGCAATTCACAACCGGAAAACGCGCCTTTTGGCTATAATGGAGGCGGCTGCCAGCCGCCTAGGGTTTGCTCCAGCAGGTGCGCCACTGCCAGCGCCACATCCTCACGCCACGGGCGGGCGACTACCTGCACGCCAATCGGCATTCCCTCCGGCGAGGTTGCGCAGCGGACAACCACTGCCGGGTAACCGGTCAGGCTATAGGGCAGGGTGTAGGGGATGCGCCCTTCCGGTTGGCCGTGCGGTTGGGCGGGTAATTCGGCTGCCGGAGTCAGAATCACGTCCTGCCGTGCCATGAATCCGATCATCGCACGGCGGAAGCGATCCCAAATGAACAAATGGCGGGCGACTTCATCGCCATCCAGTTGCGAACGGCTGCTGCTGACCCATTCCTCATCGTCCTCGGATTCGACTCGCGCCCAATACTGACGGGTGATCTCGTAGGCTTCTTCAATGCGCGGCGGCAGGTTTTCTTCGACCTGTGCCCCGTGTTCAGCCAGCAGCCGGGCGGCACGCCGACAGGCGGCTGCTGTTTCGGGCGTGGGTTCGGCTTCGGCGTGATGAGTGTAGAAAGCAACCCGCAGACCGTCAATTTTTACCTGCCGCCAGTCCGCCAGCGGCATGGGAATGACGCTGGCATCCTGCCAGTCCACCCCGCTGAGAACCGGCAGCACCAGCGCCAGATCCTCCACAAAGCGCGCCATCGGGCCGATGGTGGTGCGCGGATCGTTCATGGCGCTGATGAACGGAAAATGACCGGTCAACGGCAGCCGGCCGGTGGTGGGTTTCAAGCCGGTTATGCCGCAGGCATGAGCCGGTTGCCGGATGCTCCCGCCCGAATCGGAGCCCAGCCCCAGCGGGCTGCCGCAGGCGGCGATGATGGCGGCTTCGCCGCTGCTGCTGCCGCACGGGCTGTAAGCGGGGTTATAGGGGTTGTGGGTGCGGCCATACACCTCGTTCTCGACCATTACATTGGTCTTTCCCAGCAAAATGGCGCCGGCTTGCCGCATCCGGCTTACCACGCTGGCATCTCTGACCGGGATGCGGTTTTTGTACCGGGCTTCTCCGCCGGTACAGGGCAGGCCGGCGGCATCAATCCAGTCCTTGACGGTGAAGGGAACGCCGTGCAAGGGGCCAACGGCTTCGCCGCGTGCCAGGGTTGCATCCGCCTTTACTGCCTGCGCCAGGGCTTCCTCAGCCGACAGAGCAACCACCGCATTTAAGCCGGGATTGACCTGCTCAATGCGCAGAAGGTGGGCTTCAATCACTTCCCGCGCGGAAATTTGCTTCCGGCGGATGCGCCGGCCCAGTTCCGATGCCGATAGACGGACGATTTCTTCGTTCAAATTTTCTCTCCGGAACGTAAAATTGCTTGCTTTGGGATTAGCGTACCCGGAATTGAACCGGCTCGGATACGGTCTGGTTGCCGGCCAGATCCACGGCGATGACTTCGAGGCGGTGCTCGCCGCGGCGGGCGTCCCACACCAGCGCAAAGGGCGGTTGGCTGGTCTCGCCGATGATGCGACCGTCCAGCCGCCATTCCACCCGTGCCAGCCCAACCGTATCGCTGACTTCGGCTTGCAGGGTAATGGTGGACTGTCCGGTGAATACCTGACCCTCCACCGGGTAGGGAATGCGTACCTGCGGCGGCGTGTTATCCACGGTGACTTGCAAGAGACTGGTCTCGACGCGCTGATCGCGGCGCACCACCAGCAGGCGGATCACGTACAGACCTTCCAGATTGCGCGTATCCCAGACGGCCAGCCGGCCGTTTTCCACCGGTTGAGTGGTGCTTTCTTGAATGCTGATCCACGCGGTGGGGTTAATCCCCTGCCCGACCTGAAGGCTGTACGATGCAAATGCCTCTCCGGCGGCTCTGCCGGTGATTTCTACCTGACCGCCCACCACGCTGAAGGGGCGCGGCTGGCTGATTTGAGCATTGGGGTTGGGAGAGGGCTGCTGAACCAGATCGTATTCGCTGGGCGGCAGGGGTAAACCGGCCGTCCGCGCCCACGCCTGAGCCTGCGGCGGCACCACCAGAAAAACGCGTTCTTCCACTAGTTCAGGTGGGGTGAAGACGGTTGCCAGCCGACCGGTTTCGCGGTTGATTTGGAAACGGCGGTAGAGCGAATCGATTCCGCCGGGCTGATTGCTTTCCAGAAAGACCTCGTTTACCCGGCTGGGGCAGGCATCTCCCGGCAGTAAACCGGAGGGATCGCAGACTTCCACCCGCACGACACCCGGCGGCATTGGCCACGATTGCACCGGCTGATTGCGGTGCAGGTATTGCATCAAGGCGTGCCAGATGCCGGCCGCCGGGAAAGCCCCCGGCGTCGGGGCATCCGCAACCTCGCTGCCCAGCCAGACGACTGCCACTGCTTGCGGGGTGTAGCCGGCTGCCCAGCTCGAACGTCCGCCGGCGGCCTGTCCGCTTTTTGCCGCCGCCGGGCGGCCAATTTCCAGCGGGTTGGGGTAGCCCAGGGTACGCCAGCGGGCGGCTTCGTCGCTGAATACGTGGTGGACAAGGTAGGCCAGTTGAGCGCTGACCACCGTGCGGCTGGCGGTCTGTTCCGGCATGGAAAGGGGATTGCCGCTGTAATCTTCCACCCGCAGCACCCAGCGCGGCTGCGGCAGGCCGGTTTCATCGCTGACCACGCCGTTGAGCGTGCCTGAGGCGGCAAATACGCTGTACGCATGGGCCAGTTCCAGCAGGGGCAGCGGCTCACCCTCGCTGAGCAGGGTGTCTTCTTCAACCGGCAGGCGGTACTGTTCGATGCCCAGGTTGTGAGTGGTGGCGGTCAGCGCGGCAGCCCCAATTTGAGCATAGACGGTTCGCAAAGCGGCCCAATCATCGTTGACCAGCGCGCTGCGCAGGCGCAGCGGCCCATCGTACTCCTCCGGCGGCTCATCAGCGGTCTCTCCCTCGCCGGTCAGCGGAATGTCCCACACCAGCGTAGCCGGGGAGAGGCCGCGCGCAAAACCGGCCAGCGCCAGAAACGGATTTTGCAGGCTGCCGGGCGGGTGCGGGCTTTGCTGAGAACTTTCCCCCGCTGGCGAGGTATCCCCGCTGAAAGCCAGCACTTCCCCGTTGAGCGGGTCGAGGATCACGGCACTGGCCTGCCACACACCGGCGGAGCGGGGGGTGCGCAGGGGCAGGGCCGGCAACAGGCGAGCGGCTTCACACTCGCCGGAAAGAGCAGCTGGCGGATCGCTCAGGCGTGCCAGTTGGGATTGCATGGTACACACGACCTGGCTTTGCAGGTCGGCGTCCAAACTGGTGATGATGCGCAGTCCGCCGCGCTCCAATCGGCTGCGACCGAGCCATTCGGCAATGCGGTTGATCACCTGAGCGGTGAAGGCCGGCGCCCGGCTTTCGACCGGCAGCGGTGCGCGCAATTCCAGCCATGCCTGCCGGGCCTGCTGGTAGGTTGGTTGATCGAGCAGTCCCAGCCCCAGCATGCGCAGCAGGATGGTTTGCTGATTTTCCAGCGCGGCGGCAGGTGCATCCAGCGGATTGAGAGCGGGTGATTCGAGGGCTGCCAGCAGCAGGGCGACTTCGGCGGGGTTGAGCGCGCTGGCGGGTTTCCCCAAAAAAGCCTGGGCAGCCGAGTCGGCCCCGTAGGTCAGGTGACCGAAGGGAGCGCTGTTCAGGTACCATTCCAGCACCTGCTCTTTTCCGTATGCGTTGACGATTTGATCGCCCAGCAGGCGCAGGCGCAGGGTGCGCTGCCAGCCGGGTGGCTCATCCGGCGGCATCAGCCAGTCCTCTGCCAGCCGCTCGGCCAGCGTGACAGGACGGGGGTCGTCCAGGTGGTCCCAACGCACGCCGCTGCGCTGCCAGAAAAGCGGGTCGAACAGGGCAACAACTCCTTCCACCAGCAGCGGGCTGAAAGCCTCACCGTGGGCCGGGTTAAGGTACAGGTAACGGCGCGTAATTCCCGGATTTTCCAGCGTGAGCAGCACCACCTGCCCGGTACGGTCGTACAGGCGGGTTGGGCGGGTGAGTGCGCCGTCGTTCGGGTCGAGCAGGCTTTCCAGCGCGTACACCGAGGGCAGGCTGGCGCTCAATTGGGCGTAGAAGAAGGACAACCCCAGCACCGCCATACCCAACAGGCTCAAGCCGGCTGCCAGCAGCCCCCACAGACTGCGGCGCGCTCCGTTCAGCAGCCGGGTACGCCGGGCTGTCCGCCGCAGTTGGCGATTTTTGACCAGCAGGATGGTTTCGAGACGGCGCACAGGTCAGGGGGTGGAAAGAGGAGGTGAGGTTGGAGAAGCCGGCTGGGGTGTAAACGTGCGGGTGGCAGGCGGCGTTCGGGTGGGGGTTGGTGTGCGGGTGGGCTGGCGGGTTGGGGTGGGTGTAAGGGTGCGGGTGGGCGGAGGGGTATCGGTGGGGGTGACCAGCACACTTAACTGGCGGCGGGCCTGCTCCAGCCATTCGGCCGGCACAACCTCTTCGCCCAGTTCCAGCAGGCGCTGCCAGTCGTTGATGGCAGCCCGCACATTGAGCGGTTCGAGGGAAATTGCCCGCCAGTAGTACAGCTGGGCTTTGCGTTCGTTACTGACCGCATCGCCTTCGATTTTGTTGAGCTGGATGTAGGCATCTCCGTAGGCTTCCAGCGCCAGCAATGCCCGGCTGCGCCACAGGGCGGCTTCGAAGGAGCGCGGGCGGATGGTCAGGGCGCGGTTGAAGTCGCTGAGGGCAGCCTGAGCATCTCCGCGATTCAAGTAGAGTTTGCCGCGTTCCATGACCACCTCAAAATTGAGCCGGTCAAGGCGCAGGGCTTCGTCAAAGACTCGCAGGGCTTTTTCTTCCTCGCCGCTTTCCAGGTAGGCTTTTCCGAGCAGGGCATACACGCGCGGTTCGGGCGGCTGGGCAAAGCGTTCGTAAATCTCCAGCGGCTCAATGGACTGGCGGTACAGCCCGTTAGCCTGTTGGGCTTCACCCAGTGTCAGGTAAGTCGGCAGGAGCGTTAAATCGAGCTGATTGGCGCGTTGGGCATCGGCCAGGGCGGCTTCGGCGTTCCCCTGTGCCAGTAGAACGCGGGCGCGGTATTCGTACACCAGCGGGGAGTCGGGCAGCAGTTCGGCGGCGCGGTCGAGGTTTTGGAGGGCGGCTTCGTAGCGTTCTTCGTTCAGGTCGAGTTGTGCCAGTTCCAGATAGGCCTCGGCCAGATTGGGGTCTAGGCTGAGGGCGGTTTGCAGGTCTTTGCGGATGTCCTCGATTTTGGGATTGCTGCCCGCCAGCCCGGCGCGCGCCCGCCCTAAAAAGGCCGGGGCAAAGTTTGGGCTGGCGCGGATGGCTTGATTGTAGGCGTTGAGCGCGGCGCCGATTTGTCCGCTGCGGCGCTCGGCTTCTCCCAGCCAGTAGTACAGGTCGGGGGCGGTGGAGTCGGCTTCGATTGCCTGCTGGAAGTATTGGGCGGCGCGCGCCCACTCGCCGCGCTCAAAAGCGCGCAGACCGATGGCGTAAGCCTCAATGACGGCGTGGGGAGTGCGCACGTAGGCGGCGGTGGGGGTGTAGGTGGCCTGTAAACCTTCCCACGGCGGAGTGGGTAACCGCAGGGTTGGGGTGAGGGTTGGCAGACCGGCCGTCGGCTGACTGGTTTCGGCGATGACCGGCCGGAAGGAGATGGTTGGACGCTGGCTGATTTCGCGCGGACGGAGCAGCTGCGGGGCGAACAAGACCAGCAGGAAGATGGCAATGACCGCCGCGGCTGCCAGCCCGTAAAGCGCGAGGCGCTTGTAGGAAATTGGCGGGCGCTGGACGGCCGGTTTTTCGATCTTGACCTGCCACTGACGCCGTTGCAGGCGTGGCGGGACGATGAGGGCCGGGTCGGGCGGCAGCACGCCCAGCAGGGTCAGCCCGCGCCGGGCAGCCTGATTGTTGGGATCACGTTTGAGCGCTTCTTTGAGGCAGTAAATTCGTTCTTTGCGGGTTTCCACCACTGCGCTCATCCACAGCCAGTACTGCGGGTTGGACTGGTCGCGGCGCAGCAGGCGAGTGAGCAGGTCGCGCGCCCGCTGGCGGTCGCCTTCTTCCAGCGCGCGAAAGACTTCCTCGAAAGCCGAGTCGGAAGTGGACATGTTATCAGTTTAGCACAGGCTCAAAGAGCGGGCAAGCCACTGCGGGCTGCGGACGGGTTTACGAAATTGTCAGGGCGGCGGTGTTGCCGGGGAAAACGCCGGTCTCCCGCAAGGTTGTTGCGGGGGCAAGGGGGGAGATGTCCACCTGCACTGCACCGTACGCAGTGCGGTGCAAGTGTCGCTGAGGCTCGACATGACATTGCGAGCGAGCGGAGCGCGGCGGTCTCCGCAAAGCCGTTGCGGAGGTTGGAGGGCGGGAGACCCTTCGCTTCGCTCAGGGTGACATTAACGTCACCACGAGCGAGCGCAGCGAGCGTGGCAATCTCCCCCAAAGCCGCTGCGGAGGTTCGAGGGCGGGAGACCCTTCGCTTCGCTCAGGGTGACATTAACGTCACCACGAGCGAGCGCAGCGAGCGTGGCAATCTCCCCCAAAGCCGCTGCGGAGGCAGGGTGGGAGACCCTTCGCTTCGCTCAGGGTGACATTAACGTCACCGCGGGCGAGCGGAGCGAGCGTGGCAATCTCTGCAAAGCCGTTGCGGAGGTTGGGGGGCGGGAGACCCTTTGCTTTGCTCAGGGTGACATTAACGTCACCGCAAGCCGCCGTCAGGCAGCGCGGCAATTTCCCCTGCCCAGCCAGCCGGAGGCTTTTAGCCCACGCCTTCCGAAGAAAATCCTTCTCAAAGGTTGGTTTCTTCCCTTGCGTCACTTTGCGGTAAAATCATTGGCATGAGCCCCTATCCACCTCCGATTGTCCCCATGTCCTCCCCGGATTTGACCGATGCCGAGCGGCAGGCGGTATTGAATGTGCTGAACACCCCCCACCTGAGCATGGGCGGGCAAATTGAAGCCTTTGAGCAAACCTTCTGCAACTTTACCGGCTGGCGTCACGCCATCGGGGTAAATTCCGGCACGGCCGGCCTGCACCTTTGCGTGCGGGCAGCCGGTATTCAAGCCGGTGATTGGGTAATCACCACCCCGTTTTCGTTCGTCGCCTCGGCGAATGCCCTGTTGTTTGAAAATGCCGTGCCGGTTTTTGTGGATGTTGAGGAACGCAGCGGTAATATCAACCCGGCCCTGGTTGCCGAAGCAGCCCGTGATTTGATGCAGGGCGGTAAAGCCGCTCAGCGCTGGCTGCCGCGCCGCGGTCTCCACACTCATCCCAATGGACGATTGAAAGCCATTTTAGCCGTGGATGTATTCGGTCAGCCGGCCGATTACGACCCGTTGCGGGTCATCGCCGATCAATACGGCCTGCGTCTGATCGAGGATTCGTGCGAGGCGCTGGGCGCCGAGTACAAAGGCCGCAAAGCCGGCACGCTGGGTGATTACGGCGTGTTTGCTTTCTACCCCAACAAACAAATTACCACCGGCGAGGGCGGAATGATTGTAACCGATGATGACTCTGCCGGACAGTTGATGCGCGCGTTACGCAATCAGGGGCGCGCCCCGGGGGATACCTGGTTGCAGCACACCTATCTTGGTTACAACTACCGCCTGGATGAGATGAGTGCGGCGCTGGGCATCGCGCAAATGAACCGGCTGGAAGAATTGCTCGGCAAACGCCAACGGGTGGCCGATTGGTACCATCAGCGGCTGGTGCAGATTGCAGGGGTTGAACCGCCCGCTTTGGAGGAAACCACCACCCGCCCATCGTGGTTCGTCTATGTCATCCGGCTGGCGCGCGGGATTGACCGCGCCGCTGTGGCTCAGCGGCTGGCTGAACGGGGTATTCCGGTGCGCCCGTATTTCCTGCCCATTCACCTGCAGCCCTACATGGTGGAACGGTTTGGATATCAGCCGGGGGATTATCCGGTCACGGAGGATTTGGGAGAGCGCGGGCTGGCGCTGCCTTTCTCCGGGGTGATGGATGAGGCCCAGGTAGAACGGGTGTGTGATACGCTTCGCCAGGTTTTATGAGCATGAGCAAGGATGATGAAAGTCAGGTTTTCTTTCCTCCCCGCCGGCGCGGGCTGATCTTTCATCTGTTGCTGGGGTTCGTTCTGCTGGCAGGCAGTGTCGGCTGCCTGATTCTGGCGTTCAATCAACCTCAGGAGGGGCGCTTTGTGCTGTTGCTGCTGGGCAGCGTGGGGTTGTTCGCCCCTTTGCCGTGGGTGTTTTACCGCGGCTACGCCCTGATGAACGCTTTTTACCGGCTGGAACGGGATGGCCTGCGTTTGCGCTGGGGCTTGCGTGCCGAGGATATTCCCCTGCCGGAAATTGAGTGGGTGCGCCCCGCCAATGAACTGGGTTTTAACCTGCCCCTGCCGCCTTTGATTGCTCCCGGCGCCGTTTTGGGCAGCCGGCAGGTTGCCGAACTGGGTACGGTGGAATTTATGGCTTCGGAAACCGGCGGGTTGTTGCTGGTGGCAGCGCGTCAGAGGGTGTATGCCATCTCCCCGCAGGATGGACGGGCTTTCAACCGCGCCTTCCAGCGCATGATCGAGCTGGGCAGTCTGACTCCGCTGCCGCCTTATTCGGCTCAGCCGGCTGCCTTTGCCCGGCGGGTGTGGGATAACCGTCCGGCACGCTGGTTCTTAATTGCCGGGCTGATTTTGACCGTGTTGCTGTTGATCGTTGTGGCGCTGGCGATTCCGTCCCATCCTTCGGTTTCGCTGGGCTTCGATGCTCAGGGGCAGCCGCTCCCGCCCGTCCCCGGTGAGCAGTTACTGCTCCTGCCGGTGCTGGGCATGCTGATCTATCTGGTCAATCTGCTGGGCGGCATTTATTTCTACCGGCGCGAATCCGACCGCCCGGTGGCTTTCCTGTTGTGGATTGCCTCTGCGTTTACCCCCCTGCTCCTGCTGATTGCCGCGGGGGTTATTTTACTCGGTTGAGGAAGATGCAGTGAGCCTCTCCATTTCCATGATTCAGATTGGGATCGGTTTTGGGCTGGCGCTGGTCATATCGCTGGCAGCTTACGCGGTACATTCGCTCAGCCGCAGCGGAGCGCTGGCCGCCACCCTGTTGGGGACGGCCGTCTTCGGACTGGGCGGGCTGCCCTGGGCGGTGTTGCTGCTGGGCTTCTTTATTTCATCCAGCCTGCTTTCGCGGCTGTTCCGTCGCCGCAAGCAAAGCGTGGAGGAAAAGTTTTCCAAAGGCAGCCGGCGGGATGCTGCTCAGGTGGCTGCCAACGGCGGAATTGCCGGGCTGCTGGCGCTGGTCCAGGCTGTTTTTCCCGTTTCGCCCCTGCCGTGGCTGGCTGCGGCTGCCGCGCTGGCAGCCGCCAACGCCGATACCTGGGCAACCGAATTGGGCGTTCTCAGTCCGACTCTGCCGCGCCTGATTACCACCGGCAAGGCGGTGGAAAGGGGGACTTCCGGCGGGCTGACGCCGCTGGGTACGTTAGCCGCCCTGGGCGGCGCGGCTTTGATCGGCTTGCTGGCGGTGCTGTTCCCGCCGGCGGAGGTGATGCTCCCGGCGATGGCTGTTTTTGGTCTGGTCACGCTGGCCGGCCTGCTGGGCAGTCTGGTCGATTCGCTGCTGGGGGCAACCGTACAGGCCATTTACACCTGTCCGCAGTGTGCCAGGGAGACCGAACGCCATCCGCTGCATTCCTGCGGCACACCCACCCGGCGGGTGCGCGGCTGGCGCTGGCTGAATAACGACGGCGTCAACGCCGCCTGCACGCTCAGCGCGGCAGGAGCGGCGGCGTTGTGCGCCGCTTTGCTTTTACCGGGGAGGATTTCACCGGTTCATTCGCTTCTCGAAGGAGGTAGTTCGATGAAAATCAGCAGTCCTGCGTTCAGCGATGCAGCCAACATCCCGGCCCGGTTCACCTGTGAGGGGGAGAATCTTTCCCCGCAACTGGATTGGAGCGGTGTCCCGGCTGGCGCGCGCAGTCTGGCGCTGGTGGTCAGCGATCCGGATGCGCCCGGCGGTACCTTCATCCATTGGGTGCTGTACAACCTGCCACCCCAGACGACCGGTTTACCGGAAGGCCTGCCGACCAGCGAACGGTTGAGCAGCGGCGCGTCCCAGGGGCGCAACGACTTTGGGCAAATCGGCTACGGCGGGCCGTGCCCCCCGCCCGGCAAGCCGCACCGCTACATTTTCACCCTGTATGCGCTGGATTTAGCCCCCGACCTGCCGGCTGGTTTGAATGCCGCCCGGCTCAACAACCTGATGCGCGGTCACATCCTCGAACAGGCCTCTCTGACGGGCCTCTATCAGCGCTGAGTTCCTTCGCTGCCTTCCAAATGTTCAAAATTGGCCAGGGGAGGGCCATCATCAGTCCTTATAACCATCCTTGTCGCCTCCCCCTTTACCGGAATTATCGTCATCTCCGCCCTTGCCCGAGTCGTCATCGGTTGCCTTGCCCGAGTCATCGGATTGGGTGGCGGTGAGGATGGGGCGTGGGGTTGGCGAAGACTGCGGCGTCAGCGTGGCGGTTGAAACGGTGGTTTCGGTCAGGGTGGGGGTGATAAGGTTGGGGGTAAAGGTCGGCGTTTGGGGCGGGTTCAGGCGGCCGGCGCGCGCGCTGAGCGCCAGAAAGTCATTTTCACCCACCCGGATGGCCGTGACCGAAATCGGCTTTCCCACCTCCGGTGTGCCTTCCAGCTCCGCCAGACTGGGCAGGCGCACCCGCACGCCTTCGATGATCCACTCCTGCTCGGTTTGGGATTGGAGTATGCCGCCGATTGGATAAAGGCGCAGACGCATGTCGGTGACTTCCAAACCCTGCTGGCCGCGCACAAAACCGCGAATATCCACATACCCGCCTGCCATCGAACCGGCAGCGGCTTGCAGCGAACCACTGAGGCTGAAATCAATCCCGCCAGCCGACCATTGATCGTAGCCGTCTTGAATACGGCGGGTGAGAAATCCGCTGAACTCGACCGGCTGCTCTTTACCGGCAAGGATCAACCGGCGCACTTCTTCCGCCCGGCGCTGATCGAAGGTATCTTCCAGGGCAATGCGGCCCAGGGCATCCCCGCTCAGCGCCAGCTGGGCCTGTTCCACCGAACGTTTCATCCCATACAAGGGCTGACCGGGCAGGGAGCGGCCGGAAGCCAGCGCCAGCCCAAAGACCGCTACCAGCACCAGCATCACAGCCGAAAGCAGCAACGGGGCAAACCGCGGCAGGGCAAAGGCACGTTTCGGCTGCCGACGAGCCTGCCGGGCGGCTTCTTCCAGAAACTGCGCCCGGCTGCGCTGATTCCCGCTGACGGGCGGCAGGTAGAGCGCATTGGCTTGAGCCATGCGGGCGCTTTCCAAAAGCGGGCGCAGTTCTTCCGCCCGTTCGGGATAATCCGCCAGAATCCTTTCCAGCGGTTCCCCGATTTGCATTCTCTGCAAACATTCTTCCAGTAATTGAGCGGTCTCGCCGGACTTCATGGCTTAAGCGCCCCTTTCTAACTGACGGCGCAAGGCCGCCAGGGCTCGATACTGTAAAACTTTCACCGCCTCGACCGATTTTTGCATCACCCGGGCGGTTTCATGCACCGATAATTCCTGAGAAAAGCGCAATGCCAGCACATGCTGCTGCTCGTCGGTCAACTGCCGAAGAGCGCCGCGGATCTGATGACGGGTGGCATTTTTTTCGGCTTCCTCCGCCGGGTTGTGACCGTTTGGCAGGTGCTCGTGGTGTTCAATTGGTGTGGTGGGGTGACGGTAGGACTTGCGGTAAAAATCCTGCACCAGATGATGAGCCGTTCCCAGCAGCCAGGCCCGCAGGTTGTCAATGGTCAGATCCTCTTTTTGGAGGGCTTTCAACAAACGCAGGAAAACTTCGGCGGTGATATCCTCGCAGGTGCGCGGATCATCCACGCGGTAAGATACATACCGAAACACCTGCGGATAAAGCGCATCGTGAATGGCTGTCAGCGCCTGTGGCTCAAATTGCTTAGCCCGCCGGAGCAGTTCGGCGGCTTCTTGTGCCTGACGGTTTTGAACGGTTGGCGGAGTTCCGGTCATCAAGGAGTTCTCTGTACTGGGGATATTATACTTCCAGCCGCTGTGAAAAGGGCGCTGCCGGGTGTTGGGAAAAGTCCACCCGGCAATCCGCACCATCTCACCCGTCCACAGGCAGAAATTACTCACTTGCCCTTTCCTTTACCGTAATCATCATCGCCTTTGCCATAATCATCATCGCCGCCCTTGCCGGAATTGTCGTCTCCACTCTTGCCGGAATTGTCATCATCGCCGCTTTTACCGGAATTGTCGTCTCCACTCTTGCCGGAGTTGTCATCATCGTCGCTTTTACCGGAATTGTCGTCTCCACTCTTGCCGGAATTGTCATCTCCCTGGGAAAGCTCGATCTCGCGCGCCAGATAACTGCCGTCGGCCTGCAAGGTGGCATGGACTTTGACCATCGCCCCGAGCGCCAGCGCGCCTTTGATTTCGGTATTGGCCTGGGTGCGTACTGTGCGCCCGCCGATTACATACACGCCGTTTTGGATGGACTCGATCTTGCCGTAGAATTCCACCTCGCCGTTGACCGGCGCGCCGGGGGTGCTGGTTTTGCCAGCATCATCTCCCTGGGAAAGCTCGATCTCGCGCGCCAGATAACTGCCGTCGGCCTGCAAGGTGGCATGGACTTTGACCATCGCTCCGAGCGCCAGCGCGCCTTTGATTTCGGTATTGGTCTGGGTGCGTACCGTGCGCCCGCCGATTACATACACGCCGTTTTGGATGGACTCGATCTTGCCGTAGAATTCCACCTCGCCGCTGACCGGCGCGCCGGGGGTAACGGTTGAACTGCTTTTGGACGAGTCTTCCGTGGCAATTTTATCCGCCAGCAATTGACCGTTCAGAATGCGTCCTTCCACCTCGACAAAACTTCCCGGGCCGATGCCCCCGGCAATCGCCGTTGTGGAGGTAACCTGAACCGTAACCGCAGAAATCCGCCAGGCGTCGTTCCCCATCTCTTCCACAAAACCGTAGAATTTGAAACTGCTTGGGGAGGAAGCCGATAAATCCAGTTTGAGCGATTGAGCATACAGAGAATTATCGGGCAGCAAAACCGCTTTGACCTGAACCCGGTCACCGGGTTTGAGCGCGGAAACCACCACCGACTGCTCATCCAGCCGGAAGGTCTGGCCATCCACAACGGCGGATTGGGGATTGATTTGTTCCAGTGTGCCGTTCAGTTCGATGCGTGCCAGGCGCGTTTCAAATGAAGCCGATTCGGCATTAAGCGGTGCGGCTGCCAGAGGGGTGTTGGCAGCATCCACCGTTGCCGGTGCGCAAGCCGACAACCCCAGCAGAATGAAGACTGCCAGGACGGCCAGCGTTCCCATCCGAAAATTCGATTGAATGTTCATGGTGATTATTCTCCTCAATAAAATTTGTGTTTATCTATCCGGTTAGTCGTATTTTTCCGCGAAAAGTTACGGGCAAGCGAGGGAATGGAACAGGAACATCAACCGGTTTTCTGAGGTACAATTCAGCCGATGAACAACCAGACCAATCATCGCCAGAAGCGGTTGTACCTTTCCCTGCTGGCGCTGGCGGTGCTGATTTTGACCCCCTTTGGGTTGTATTTTGCCCTGCAGAGCGGCGCCGACCGACTGGCAGCCGTTTTGTTTGCCGTGTTGAGCGGCGGCATTCTGCTGGTGATGTGGAGCGGTTAAACCGGGCGGGGTGGGGTTCGCACGGCTTCGACCTGCTGAATGCGCTCGACGACTGCGCTCAGTTCCGGTAGGTGAACCTCTTCGGCGCGGCCGCTGTCGCAGCGTTCGCACCATTGTGGGTCAATCGGCAGGCGTGCCAGCAGTGGCGCGCCGGCCGCCTCGCAAATTTCCGGCGCATGACTGGCCCCAAACACGGCGTATTCGCCGCCATCCGCCGGACAGCGAAAATAACTGTAATTTTCCACTACCCCCAAAATGGGGATGTGAAGGGTTTGCAGCATGTGAACGGCTTTGCGCACTACCAGCGCCGAAAGTCCCTGCGGGGCGGTGACCAGCACCACCCCGTTGACCGGCAGGGTGCGCAGTACGGTGAGAGCCGCGTCAGAAGTGCCGGGTGGCAAGTCCACCAACAGGACATCCAGTTTGCCCCACAGCACCTGAGTCCAGAACTGCTGAATGGTGGCGGAAATCAATGCACCGCGCCAGATCACCGGCTGATCGGCTTCCGGCAGCAACAGGTTGGTGGAAACCACCCGAATGCCCTGGCGGGTAGTCGCCGGTAAAATGCCCTGCTCGCTGCCGCGCAGTCCGCCCGCCGGCAGCCCGAAGAAATGCGGAATGCTCGGGCCGGTAAGATCGGCATCGAGGATGCCGGTTTTCCGGCCGCGCCGGGTTAATTCCACCGCCAGCAGGGCGGTCAGCGAGGATTTGCCCACCCCGCCTTTGCCGCTCATCACCGCAATGACCCGTTGAACCTGATTGAAAGCGTTGAGTTTGGGTAATTGCGGGGTGGCGCTGGCGATCACGGCGCGGCGTTCTTCATCGGTCATTGTCCCAAAGGTGATCTCCACCTGTTCAAAACCGAGTGGGCGCAGCACCTGTCTGGCGTTGAAAGCCATCTGATCCTTCATCGGGCAGGTTGGCACGGTCAGCGCCAGGGTGAAGGACAGTCGTCCATCCCCATGCAGGGTCAGATCGCGTACCATGCCCATCTCGACGATGTTGCGCCCGATTTCGGGGTCAATCACCTTGCGCAGGGCGTTGAGAATGGCGTCCGTTTCCATCACGCGGCAGGCGGTTGAAGGTGCACGCGCATCACGCAGCGCTGACGCGCCCCAAAGCGGTATTTATAATCCTCGCCGCCGCGCATGAAATCAAATTCGCGGTAGCGGTTTTCAATCGCCCAGCGGATGAAATAAGAAAGCAGCACCCAGCCGGGTGAATAATCGTTGAAACGCCGGTCAAAACCGGAATTGTACAGCCAGACCTGCTGCAAATAATCGAACGCCAGATAGGCGGCGGCTTTTTCCCCGCCAACTTCCAGAAAGACCAGCCGCAGGCAGCCCAGATCAAACGAGCATCGAATCATCTCGCGCATGGTCTCGCGCATCAATGGAGTCAGGAAGACACGTTTTTCGTCATCCTGCTCCATCAGGGCAAACAGGGCTTCGATTTCGGCATCCAGCGCGGCGCGTTCGCTGACCATGTACCAGCGCGCCGGCGGGTTGAGGGTTTCGGCACGGCGCAGTTTACGGCGGATTTCGTGGCGCTGCTTTTTATCCAGGCTGGCCAGGTAGGTTTCCCAATCATCCGGCAGAGGAATGGTGGGACACGGCTGGCAGAATTCTTTGAGAAATGACCAGCCGTGCCGGGCAGCCGCGGCTTCCAGCGCATCAAAGGTCGGCGATTCCTCCGGCAGGTTGTATAAATCCAGTGCGCTAAACGGTTGTTCGCTGCGCAGTTCGTGCAGGGCGGGCAGCAGAGCATCCAAAAAGGCGGGCAGGTCTTCGGGTCGGGCGATAAAATCGAGATAGTCGGAGATTTCGATGCTGCCCAAAAACAGCAGCGCCGGCTCGCCAAGATGATCGGGCGTCCAGAACAGCGGGGCAATACCCAGCAGACGGTCATCCCGCCGGGCGGTAATCAGCGCCAGTTGCGATTCGGGCGGCCATTCACCGCCGCCGCGCCGCCGCCACCAGATATCGAGATACTCAAAGCGCAAAAAAGGACAGTGCGATGGACTTTCGGCCAGCAGGGCGTTCCAGTCCTCTTGCAGGGCCGGCGACCATTCGCGATGGAGTTGCAATTCAAGGGTTTTCATGGTGGGAATTATACCGCAGCAGTAATTCAGGTGAGGCGGTTTGTAACGGGAAAGAACCGCTTTACCGGCAATTTAACGAGCAAGGCCGGGTAAGCCATTGCTCAACCCGACCCGCTCCGGTGGATGGAAAGGTTATTTTGTACAGGGGAAAATTCAGATTACCCGCTTAAGGCTCTCCAACTTTTCGTCCACTTGCTTGGCAACCTGTTTGATTTCTTTGAGCATTTGGGCGCCATGATGACCGTTTTTCTGATTTGCGGCAAATTCACGCAGTAAATCATGGAATCGGATGTGGTCGGCCTCCACCGCTTTGAATTCAGAATGAGCGCCAAATTCACGTTTGCCCAGCCCGTAATACCACTTTCCCAGCGCACAGTCGGTGTGAGCAGGCACGTCGCTCACACGCAGGGTCTCGGCGCCGCTGGCGGCTTTTTCCACCCGTTCCACCCATCTCAGATGGGCTTTTTGGAAGGTTTCAATCTCATCCAGCAAGTCGCTGCGGCTGGTTTGCTGCAACTTGAATTGCCGGACAATTTCTTTGAGGTTTTGAGCCATCTCTTCCAGAGAACGGGCCGAGGCGGCCACTTCCTCAACCTGCGCGCTCATTTCCTCCGCCGAAGCCGAAACTTCCTCCACCGCGGCGCTGTTCTCCTCGCTGACCGAGGCAATGTTCTCGATGGCGCCGGTCACCTCGGTGGCGCCGGCAGCCATCTGTTCGGTGGCGGCGGTGTTTTCCTCGACGACCGCCATCACGGCATCTACTGCTGCTACCAGCTCGGCAGCCGATGCGCTCGCCATGACAGACCATGGGTGGAGCCCCCGCCTCCGCGATGGCTTTGGGGGAGAACGCCCAAAATCTGTAAACGAATTGAAAAGAAACTTTCACAAAAAATTTATGAAATACCTCTTATAAAGCCTTATAATGAGACTGGTTTATCTTGTCTGATCAGGGCAAGTATTATCGGAGCGGTGACTGGGAAGAACGAAATGCAGGGGAACATTTTTCTCACCTTAATTCAAAACATTGCCTTGCTGCTGGCAACCCTGCTGATATTCGATGTCCTCATCCGCCGGGAAGAGATTGGCAACCAGCGGCTGCGGCAGATACTGGCTGGCCTTTTCCTCGGCGGGGTCGGCCTCTTGCTGATGTCCACGCCGTGGACTTTTGCATCGGGGATCATCTTCGACACCCGGTCGGTGTTGCTCAGCACCGCCGGGCTGTTTTTTGGGTTCATCCCCACACTCATTGCCATGCTCATCACCGCGGTTTACCGCTGGTGGATTGGCGGCGCTGCTGCGCTGACCGGCATCCTGGTGATTTTTGCGACCGGCGGGCTGGGACTGCTCTGGCGTTACCGGCTCGACCGGCGGCTGGAAAACATCCCGCTCCGGCAGTTATATGCCTTTGGGGTGATCGTCCATCTGGTCATGCTCGGGTTGATGTTCACCCTGCCGTTGCAACGCGCATTGGAAGTGGTACGAATCATCAGCCTGCCGGTGCTTTTGATTTACCCGTTGGGCAATCTGGCGCTGGGGCTGCTGCTCCAAAACCGCCTGCGGCGCGAGCGGCTCTGGTATGAGAACCAGCGTCAGATGACCTATCTCGAACAGAGCCGGCTGTTCTTCCAGCAGGATCACGCCGGCCTGAAACCGTTTTTGCAGGCTGCCCTCGAAAAGGCGCTGGAATGGAGCGGCAGTCAATCGGGCTTCCTGTTCCTTTACGATGAAGACAGGCAAACGGTTGGGTTAAGTGTGCTCGCTCCGACCTCAGCGGCATTGTGCCAGAGTAAAAAACCCGAAGACTGTTTTTCCCTTCTCTCCGGGGGACGCTGGCGGGAAGTCATTTTCAACCGAAAGCCGGTCTGGTTCAACCAGCCGGCAGCTGCCGGACAATCGCCGGCCCGCTTTCTAGCCGTGCCAGCTTTCGAGGCGGGTGCGATTCACGCGGTGCTGGGGGTTGGCGATGCCAGCAAGGATTATGGCGAGGAGGACGCCCTGCGGCTTGCCCTCTTTATGGACGGCGTCTGGAAAGCCGTCAAGCGCTTTCAAATGCAGCAGCAGATGCGCCTGCAATCCGCTGCACTGGAAGCAGCCGCCAGCGTGGTGGTGATCACCGACCGGGATGGGCGGATTGAATGGGTCAACCCGGCCTTTACTGGGGTGACCGGTTACACGCTGGAGGAGGTGCGCGGTCAAAACCCGCGCATCCTCAAATCCGGCAAGCAGGATCAAGCTTTTTACGAAAATTTATGGAACACCATCCTGTGCGGGCAGGTCTGGCGGGGTGAGATGATCAACCGGCGCAAGGACGGCAGCCTGTACATCGAACAGGCGGTGATTTCGCCGGTGTGCAATTCGGAAGGCGAAATTGAACATTTTATCGCCATCAAGGAGGACATCACCGACCGGCGCAAAGCCGAAGAAGCCGCCCGCGAAAGCGAGCAGCGCTTTGCGCTGATGGCCGAAGCCGCCCCGGTGATGATCTGGATGACCAACGCCGACGGCCTGGACGGCTACGTCAACCGCGCCTGGCGCGAATTCATGGGCTGCCGCGAGGATGACGACCTGAACCGCGTTTGGGAGGAACGCATCCACCCCAATGAACGGGAAGCGCTCGTGCTGGCTTACAGGCAATCCATGCAGCTGCGCCTGCCGTTCATTGCCGAGTACCGCCTGCGCCGTGCCGACGGCGAGTACCGCTGGGTCAGCGATCACGGCGAGCCGCGTTTTTCGGCTTCGGGTGAATTTTTGGGGATGATCGGGGTGTTTTACGACATCACCGAGCAACGCCAGCAAAGCGCGCTGCTGGCAGCAATCAGCGCGGTAAACCGGGCGTTGACTCGCGCCATCCACCCGCAGGACATGTTCAACCGCATCGTCGGCGAAATCAACCGCCTGATGGAGGTGGAGGCGGCTATGCTGGAGCTGATTGACCCGCAAACCAATCGGATCGAAATCGTGGCTGCCAGCGGTGTGTGGCAGCCGCTGCAGGGACAAACTCAATCGCCGCTGGAGCACATCCGCCAGCAGGTACTGGCCGGCGGAAAGCCCTATCTGGAAAACCACCTGGGCAATCAACCTCAAGGGGGTATTCCCGCGCCGGCCTGCGGCTGTCAGGCGATTGCCAGCATACCCCTGGAGGTGGATTATCAGAGCCTCGGCATCCTGACGATTGGCAGTTATCAGGCTATCTCACCGGAAAAGGTGAACATGCTGCAGGGGATTGGCGAAGTGGTTGCCAGCGTCATCTACCGTGATGAACTGTACCGGCGCATTGAGCAAAATGCTGCCCGGCTGGGGGCGCTGCGCATCATTGACGGTTCAATCATCGAAGGGCAGGATCTGAAGACCGTATTGCGGATTGTGCTGGAGCAGACCACGCATCAGTTACAAATGGATGCCGCTTCGATTTTCCTGTTCAACCCGCAAAATTCGACCCTCGAACACGCCGCCGATTACGGGTTCAAAACCCGTGGCATTGAAAAGCCGCTCAAACTGGGGCAAAGTCACGCCGGCGTTGCTGCCCTGCACCGGACGATTCTCACCTACCCTGATCTTCCAGCAACCCGCGATGAAATTGCGGCTTACCTGCTGGATGAGGAAGAGTTCCGCTTTCAAGCCGTTGCCCCACTGGTTTCCAAAGGCGCCCTGATCGGCGTGCTGGAGCTGTTTGCGCGGCGTGATTTTCTGGCGGACGATGACTGGGTGAGAGATTTACAAACCTTTGCTAATCAGGCGGCCATCGCCATCAACAACATTCAAAACTTTGTCGCCCTGCAGAACTCCAACCGCGAGCTGCAAACCGCCTACGAAGCCACCATCGAGGGCTGGTCACGCGCCATGGACCTGCGCGACCATGAAACCGAAAATCACACCTTGCGGGTGACGGATTTGACCCTGCGGCTGGCGCGCGAGATGGGCGTCCGCGAAGAGGAGTTGATCCACTACCGGCGCGGCGCGCTGCTGCACGATATCGGCAAACTGGGCGTGCCGGATGCCATCCTGCAAAAAACCGGCGCGCTGGACGATGAGGAATGGATGCTGATGCGTCAGCACCCGATTCATGCCTACCAGATGCTCTATCCGATTGAATACCTGCGGCCGGCGATCGAGATTCCCTACTGCCATCACGAAAAATGGGACGGAACGGGTTACCCGCGCGGCTTGAAAGGCGAGGAGATCCCGCTGGCGGCGCGGATATTTGCGGTGGTGGATGTGTTCGATGCGCTGACCTCCGACCGGCCCTACCGCCGGGCATGGAGTATTCGCGAGGCGCTGGACTACATCAAGGAGCAGTCCGGTCAGCATTTCGACCCGCAGGTGGTGGAAGCGTTTTTGCGGCTGTACGGCACCGGCTCGTTGAAGATTTAACAAAACTATAAACAAATTCCAAAAAAAGCCTCTTGACTCGAACCCCCCAATTAAGATAGACTATTGCATAATCTCGCACAAATTCTGATTCCTATGCAATTTTTCCCCTGGTTTTACGCCTATTATTTTTACGGCAACGCTGCAGCGGCTTGCCGGGCGTGACGCTTAAGGGGAACAGGACTCATCCACACCTGAGGCGGCGCAACCGGCGCCGCCTTTTGATTTTCCTCAACGGAGGTTGAACCATGGTTGTGCGCGGAATCCGCGGAGCCGTAACGGTCGAAAACGATCAACCCGAAGCAGTGCTGGCAGCCACCCGCCGCCTGCTGCAAGCCATTCAGCAGGCTAACCCCGGCTTTGAGCCGGCTGAAGCCGCCAGCATGGTCTTTACCGTTACGCCGGATTTGACCTCGGCCTTTCCGGCTGAGGCTGCCCGTCAACTGGGCTGGATAGAAGTGCCGATGATGTGCGCTCAGGAAATTCCCGTGCCGGATGCCCTGCCGCGCTGTATTCGGGTGCTGATTCACTGGAATTGTGATTTGCCCCAATCCGCCGTTCGTCATGTTTATCTGGGAGAGGCAGCCCGCCTGCGCCCGGATTTAGCCGTATCTTAAGCCAAAGGAGGTTTTCATGTTAATCGTCATGCAAAAGGATGCCACACCGCAACAAGTCGAAAATGTCGTTGCCCGCGTGCGCAGTCAGGGGTTGAGCGTTCACCTCTCGCAAGGCGCCGAACGGGTGGTGATCGGCGCCATCGGTGATGACCGCTCCGTCTCCAAGGATCAATTCATGCTGTTAGAGGGGGTGGATCGCGTCCTGCCGATTTTACGGCCCTACAAACTGGCCTCGCGGGAATTCAGCGATACCGATACGCAGGTCAAAATTGGCGAGCGGGAGGTGGGCGGCAATGCTGTGGTATTGATTGCCGGCCCGTGTTCGGTAGAGAGCCGCAGTCAAATTTTGGAAATTGCCCACGCCGTGCGCGAAGCCGGCGCTCACGCCCTGCGCGGCGGGGCTTACAAGCCGCGCACTTCGCCGTATTCCTTTCAGGGGCTGGGCGCCGAGGGGCTGGAACTGCTCGCCGAAGCGCGGGCAGCCACCGGCCTGCCGATTGTGACCGAAGTACTGGCCACCGAACAGGTGCAGCAGGTCAGTCAGGCTGCCGATGTGCTGCAAATTGGAGCGCGCAACATGCAGAACTTTGCCCTGCTGCACGCCATCGGCGAAACCCGCAAACCGGCGCTGCTCAAACGCGGTATGAGTGCCACGGTGGAGGAATTGCTGATGGCCGCCGAGTACATCCTCTCGCACGGCAACCGTCAGGTGATTTTGTGCGAGCGCGGCATCCGCACCTTTGAAACCGCCACCCGCAACACCACCGACATCAACGCCGTGCCGGTGCTGAAATCGCTCACCCACCTGCCGGTCCTGCTCGACCCCAGCCACAGCACCGGCTTGTGGCAGTTCGTCACGCCGGTAGCCCGTGCCGGCATCGCTGCCGGAGCCGATGGCCTGATCATCGAAGTCCACCCCCACCCCGAAGAGGCCCTTTCTGACGGCAGCCAGTCGCTTAAACCGGAACGGTTTGCCGAGCTGGTACGGCAGGTGCGCGCAGTCGCCGAGGCGGTCGGGCGCACGGTTGCCCCGCCGTTGGGCCAGCCCCTTCCCCAAGAGCGTGACAATGGCCGAAGACCCGCATTTTGAACGTTCGCTGGCACACCAGACGGTAGCCATTGTGGGGCTGGGGTTGATGGGCGGCTCACTGGCGCTGGCGCTGCGCGGCCGCTGCGCCGGCTTGCTGGGCGTGGATCACAACCCGGCGGTGGTCGAACAAGCCGCCGGCATGGGACTGGCCGACCGGGTTGGCACTTCGTTGGCCGACATCCTGCCGCAGGCCGGCCTGATCATCCTGGCAACCCCGCTTTCGGCGATTTTACGCCTGCTGGAAGATCTGCCCGGTCTGCATCCCGGCCCGGCGGTGGTGCTGGATTTGGGCTCAACCAAAAGCGCCGTGGTGGAAAAAATGGCCGGCCTGCCGCCGCGCTTTGACCCGCTGGGCGGGCATCCGATGTGTGGCAAGGAACGCTCCTCGTTGGATGAAGCCGAGGCCGGCCTGTACCACGGCGCGCCCTTCGCCCTCACCCCGCTGGGACGCACCAGCCCGGCAGCCTGCCGGCTGGCCGAAGAACTGGTGGATGCCGTGGGAGCGCGTCCGGTGTGGCTGGAGGCGGAGGAACATGATGCCGTGGTGGCGGCCACCAGCCACCTGCCTTACCTGACGGCGGCTGCCCTGGCCGGCATTACGCCGCTGCAGGCCGGGTTGCTGGTGGGACCGGGATTCCGTTCCACCACCCGCTTGGCGGAAACCCCCCTTTCGATCATGCTGGATATTTTGCGGTACAACCGCCCCAATCTGTTGAGTGGCTTGCAGCGTTTGCAGCGTCAGATGGCCTACCTGAGCCGGCTGCTGGAAGCAGAAGATTACCCCGCCCTGGCCGCCGAGCTGGAGCAGGCCGCCCGTCGGCGGGTGGAACTGACCCGTGCGTTAGCGGAGGATGAACGATGAGCCGTCTGACCGTCTTCCCCGGTCATCCCCTGTGCGGTGAGGTCAGCCTGCCGGGGGACAAGTCCATCTCGCACCGCGCGGCTTTGCTGGCCGCCATGGCCGAAGGCCAAAGCCGGGTGACCCATTTTCTGGATTCGGGTGTTACACGCGCCCTGCTCAACGCTCTGCGGCAGCTCGGCGTGGACTGGCAGCTGGACGGCGAAACCCTGACGGTCCGGGGACAGGCCTGGCGCAGCCCCCAACAGGCTTTGAACTGCGGCAATTCGGCGACCACACTGCGCCTGCTGGCCGGCGCCCTGGCGGCGCGCAACACCGCCGCCGTGCTGGATGGCTCGGAGGGTCTGCGCCGCCGCCCGATGGGGCGCATTCTCCAACCACTGCGTGCCATGGGGGTGGCGATTGAATCGCCCGACGGCGAACACGCCCCGCTGACCATTTCTCAGCGGCCGGCCGGGCAGCGACTGCGCGCCTTCACCCACTCTCTGACCCTTGCCAGCGCTCAGGTCAAATCCTGCCTGCTGCTGGCCGGGTTGGCAGCCGAAGGCCCCGTCACGGTCATCGAACCGCACCGCTCGCGCGATCACAGCGAACGCTTGTTGAGCGCGCTGGGGGTGAAGATTGAAAGCCGCCCGGTCGCGGACGGCTGGGCGGTCACCATTCATCCACACCCGACCGACCTGCCGGCCTTTGATCTGACCATCCCCGGTGATACGTCTGCGGCGGCTTTCTGGGTGGTGGCTGCCAGCATCACTCCCGGTTCGCGCATCACCCTGACGGGAGTGGGGCTGAATCCCGGACGAACCGGCCTGCTGACATCCCTGCAAGAGATGGGCGGACGGGTTGAAATCATGCCGCGCGGCGCACAGGGCGGCGAGCCGGTGGGGGATGTGATCGTATCTTCCGCTGATTTGCGGGGTATCGAGATTCACGGCGAGCGGGTGACCGCCATGATTGATGAATTCCCCGTCTTTGGGGTGGCGGCGGCTTTCGCCACCGGTGTGACCCACGTTCGCGAGGCGGGGGAACTGCGCCACAAAGAATCCGACCGCATCCGCGCCTTGTGCCGCCTGTTGAATGCACTGGGCACAAAAGTCGAGGAACACCCCGACGGTTTCACGATTGACGGGCAGGCAGGGCTGCGGGGCGGGGCAGTCGTCTCGGCGGAAGGCGATCACCGGATTGCCATGGCGGCTGCGATTGCCGGTCTGGCTGCTGATCAGCCGGTAACCGTGCAGGGAGCTGAAATGATGGCAGAATCCTACCCAAACTTTGCCGAAACGCTGCTCCGGCTGGGAGGTAGAATTCGGATGGAGGAAGAAAACAGCGGATGAGCGTGGTGAAAGGCATCTCTTACTGGCGGCTGGGTCTGATCGGCGGGCAGCTGGGTCACAGCCTGTCGCCCCGTCTGCAGCGGGCGGCCCTGCAAAGCGCCGGTCTGCGGGGCGAATACCGCCTGTATGCTGTTCCACCGCTGCCGGAGGGCGAGGCGCAGCTGCGCGCCCTGGTTGAGGGCCTGCGTGCCCCACCGACGCTGCGCCTGCACGGTTTGAATGTGACCATCCCGCATAAACAGAATGTGCTGCCCTATCTGGACGAATTGACCCCCACCGCCCGCGCTGTGGGGGCGGTTAATACCCTCTACGCCGACGGCAGCCGTCTGATCGGTGAAAACACCGATGCGCAGGGCTTCTGGACGGATTTTGAACGGCTCTGGCAGGCGGGGGGCGGCGGCAATCAGCCGGGGACAGCGCTGGTACTGGGCGGCGGCGGGGCGGCTCGCGCAGTTGCTTACAGCCTGATCAGTCACGGCTGGCGGGTGGTTCTGGCAACCCGCCGGATTGAGCAGGGCGAACGGGTCGTCCGCGATTTGAAAGCCCTGCGCCTGCCGGGTAGCCTTGCGGTCATCCCCCTGGAAGCAGCCCGTCTGGCGCGCTGGCGGGCGGCGCGGGCGGTGATCAACGCTACGCCGGTTGGGATGTCGCCTCAGACTGATGAATGTCCCTACCCGCCCGAACTCGACCTGCCGCCCCAGGCGGTGGTCTATGATCTGGTGTACAACCCGGCAGAAACCGTCCTGTTGCGCCGCGCCCGTCAGCAGGGGCTGCCGGCTGCCAATGGACTGGGAATGCTGGTGGAGCAGGCGCGTTTGGCCTTTGCCTGCTGGACGGGAATCACCCCGCCGGCGGAAGCCCTGTACGCCGCCCTACCCCAGCCGCAAACCATACCTTCAAGCCAACCCAATGGAGAGCAGGAATGAGATTACAATTACTGACCGCCGGTGAATCGCACGGACCGGGGTTGACGATGATTCTGGAAGGCATGCCGGCCGGTTTACCGCTGGATGAAGACACCATCAACCGCGATCTGGCGCGCCGTCAGCACGGTTACGGAGCCGGCCCGCGCATGAAGATCGAGCAGGACCGCGCCCGCCTGCTGGGCGGGGTGATGGACGGTAAGACCACCGGCGCGCCGCTGTCTGTATTCATTGAAAACCGCGACCATTCGCGCTGGAAGGACAAACTCATCCGGCGCTTCACCGTACCCCGCCCTGGCCATGCCGATTTAAGTGGGGTGTTGAAGTACGGTTACGACGACCTGCGCCCGGCGCTGGAGCGCGCCTCCGCCCGCGAAACGGCTGCCCGGGTCGCCGGCGGGGCAATCTGCCGGCATTTTCTGGCTCAATTTGGAATTCGCATCGGCGGCTATGTGATTTCGATCGGTGAAATCCGCGCCGACCTGCAAGCCCTGCCGCTGGAGGAGCGCATTCAGCGCGCCCTGACCAGCGAGGTGGCCTGCCCGGACGAAGCCGCCGGGCAGGCAATGCAGGCACGCATCCGCGAGATCATGCAAGCCAGAGACACGCTTGGCGGGGTGATCGAGGCGGTTGCCCTCGGCGTGCCGCCTGGCCTGGGTTCCTACGTCCACTGGGAACGTCGGCTGGACGCCCGGATTGCCGCAGCGGTGATAAGTATACCGGCGATCAAGGGCGTGGAAATCGGGCCGGCCTTCGAGAACACCACCAGGCCCGGCACGCAGGTGCACGACCCGATATTGCTGGACGACGCCGATCTCTATCGGCCGGGAGTGAACAGCGGTGGACTGGAAGGCGGCATCACCACCGGTCAGCCGATTGTGGTGCGGGCAGCCATGAAGCCGATTGCCACCACGCTCAACCCGCAGCGCTCGGTGGATCTGGCCGAAGGCCGGGAGGTCGAAACCCGTTATGAGCGCTCCGATTTTTGTCCCGTACCGCGCGCTGTGGTGATTGTGGAAGCCATGCTGGCGTTTGTACTGGCGGATGCGCTGCTGGAAAAACTGGGCGGCGATTCGCTGGCGGAGATGCTGCCGCGCTTTGCCGCGCTGCCGCGCGGGCGGTTGAGCGATGTTCACCTGCGCGAGGACGACCCGGTCTTCTGGCGCAGTGAGGGTCAGGCATGAACAACCACCGCTGGCTTTTTCTTTACGGGCCGCCCGGTTCGGGCAAGTCTACGCTTGCCCGCTGGCTGGCCGAGCGGCTGGAATGGCCGTGTTATGATCTGGATCAACGCATTGAGCAGGCCAGCGGACGCAGCATCCCGGCAATTTTCGAGGAAGAGGGCGAGAGCGGCTTTCGCCAGCGTGAGAAAAACGCCCTGCGAGATTTGCTGGGGCAACCGGCGGGTGTGGCGGCGCTCGGCGGGGGTGCGCTGCTGGATGCGGACAACCGTCGGCTGGCAGAGCGCCATGGGACGATCCTCTGCCTGACGTCCGGCCAGGAGACTCTCTTCAAGCGTCTGGGCGGCGCCAATCATACCCGACCGCTGCTGAAAGGTGCGGAAGGCTGGCAGGCGCGTCTGACGGCTTTGCTGGAAGCCCGACGGGAGCATTATGACTCCTTCGAAAACCGCCTGTCCACCGATGGGCGCACTGCGGAGGAAAGCGGCTGGGAAGCGCTGTGCGCCATCGGCATTTTCCCGATCCGCGGGATGGGCAAGCCCTACCGGATGATCGTCCAAACCGGCATTCTCGAATCGGCGGCGGATTATTTGAGTGAGCTTGGGCGCAACCGCACTACCGGATTGGTCTGCGATGATCACACCGCGGCTCTGTACGCGGATGGACTGACAAAACGACTGACCGCCGCCGGTTGGCAGGTGCGGCGCTGCGTCATCCCGGCCGGAGAAGCCCACAAAACCCTGCAAACCACTGCCGATTTATGGGCGCAGTTTGTTGAAGGGGGTTTGGACCGATCCAGTCTGGTCGCTGCCTTGGGCGGCGGCGTGGTGGGCGATGTGAGCGGCTTTGCTGCCGCCGCTTTTTTGCGCGGGATTGACTGGGTCAACCTGCCCACCACACTGTTGGCGATGGTGGATGCTTCCATCGGCGGAAAGACCGGCGTGGACCTGCCCCAGGGAAAAAATCTGGTGGGAGCATTTCACCCGCCGAGGATGGTGCTGGCTGACCCGGCTGCCCTATCCACCCTGCCCATCGGCGAGCTGCGCAGCGGTCTGGCGGAAGTGGTCAAGCATGGGGTGATCGGCGACCCGGCTCTGCTGGAAGCCTGTGCCGAGGGTCTGGATGGGCTGGCCGGGCGCTGGGAATGGCTGGTGCGCCGCGCCGCGGCCGTCAAAGTGCGGGTGATCGAGGCGGATCCGTTTGAACAGGGCCTGCGCGAGGTACTCAACTTCGGACACACCATCGGCCACGCCCTGGAAAAAGCCAGCCGCTATCAAATACGCCACGGAGAGGCGGTGGCCATCGGTATGGTGGTGGAAACCCGCCTTGCCGAAAAACTGGGAATTGCCCGGCAAGGTCTGAGCGGGCAAATCAAAGCAATTCTCACCCGCCTGGGGCTGCCGGTTGAGGTGCCGCTTGGCTTGGACACTGAGGAAATCCGTGCCGGGCTGGCGGTGGACAAGAAACGGCGGGCGGGTCAACTGCGTTTCAGCCTGCCGTCCGGTACCGGTCGGTCGGGCGACTTGCAGTCCGTTCAGGCCGGGGTGGTCATCCCGATTGAAGAGGTGCTGCAGGAGGTGTGTGGATGAAAAAAGTGCTGGTGCTGCACGGGCCGAATCTCAACCTGCTGGGGGAGCGAGAACCGCAGGTGTACGGCAGCCTGACGCTGGAGGCGATCAACCAGCGGTTGATTGAGGCCGGGCGGGAGTGGAATCTGGAGGTAGGCTGTTTTCAGTCCAATCACGAAGGTGAATTGATCGAGGCGCTGCACACCGCCCGCAAGACGGTAGAGGGAGTGGTTTTCAATCCGGCGGGCTACACCCACACCTCGGTTGCCCTGCGCGATGCGGTTGCGGCAATTTCGATACCGGTCATCGAGGTGCATCTTTCCAACCCGGCTGCCCGCGAGGATTTTCGGCAGGTTTCGCTGCTGGCGCCGGTCTGTCGTGGCAGCATTGCCGGTTTTGGGTGGCGTTCCTACTGGTTGGGGCTGCTGGCGTTGGCCAGTATGCTGGCCGAATGAGCCGGGTCAACCGGAGCGGAGCAGCCCACCGGGTTGGGGCTTTCTCAAAGCCCCAAAACTCCCGCCTGCATGAAAAAGCGGGGTGGCGTTAACTGGTTTACCTCATTGCGAGCCGCCGAGCGAGAGGTTTGATTCAGCGCAGCAGAAGCCGGAACTGCTCGCTCAGGCGAAACGGCTGGTGGCCGGCGAACCAGCGCCGCAGGGCGCGCACCGCACCCAAAGCGCGCCGGCGGTCTTCCTCGCCGAGCGACAGGGCGGCGAACTCGTCCTCGTCCAGCAGCAGGCTGCTGCCATCGGGGTAGACCAGCAGATCCAGCGCCAGGTCGACGTACTCCACCCGCCCGTCCAGCAGGCGCGCCGGGCGGGTGATGTTGCAGTACCAGCCTTTCAGGGCATCCCCCTGGCGGTGGTGAATTTCAAAGATGTTGTACCAGCGATGGGTGAAGTAGGCTTCGATAAACCGGTCGCCCTTGCACAACCAGACGCCGTGGAAGAGCCGGTCATCGCGGTCAAAGTAGGCTTGCAGCAGCACACCACGCCCCGAACGCCGCAACACTTCACCTTCGTACTGCCAGACTTCCCTGCCGCTGGTATCCTGCTTGACCACCATCACCGTTTCAGTCATCGCCATTGTGCTCTCCCTGGCGTAAACACCACAACGCCTCCGGCTGAACGGCCAGCCGTCCCTGCCAGCCGGCAGGCAAGGCTTGCGGGACATGGAAGGACAGGTTATGCCCCCCGCTGGCGAGGGTCAGGCGGTAGCCCTCGCCGCGAAAGATGACATCCCGCACCTCGCCGGTGAAGTTGTTGAATTGCTCGTCCGCGGATGCGCCTGCCAGCCCGCCGGGGCGGATCAGCAAGGTAACCGCTTCATTCAGCGCGGGTGGCTCGGCACAATCCACGGGGCAAAACACACCGATTTCGGTTTGCACAGTGAGCGGCTGGCGGTTAACGACCCGGCCGGGCAGCAGATTGGTCAGCCCCAAAAAACGCGCCACCCACACGCTGGCCGGCTGCTGAACCACCCGGCTGGGGCTGCCGTCTTGAGCCACCCGCCCCTCGTGCAGTAAAATCAGCCGGTCGGCAATCATAAAGGCTTCTTCCTGATCGTGGGTCACATAAATGGCCGGCACGCCGCTTTCGTGCAACACCTCGCGCAAAAACTGGCCAAGTTCCTCGCGCAAAGCGCGGTCGAGCGCGCCGAGTGGTTCATCCAGCATCAGCAGGCGGGGACGAGGGGCCAGGGCGCGTGCCAGGGCAACCCGCTGCTGCTCGCCGCCGGAGAGGTCGGTTACCCGTCGGTCGGCAAATTGATTGAGGTTGACGCGCCGCAGCACTTCCTGCACACGCTGTTCGATCTGGGCGGGTGGCAGGTTTTGCATGCGCAGCCCAAAAGCCACATTCTGGGCAACGCTGCGGTGAGGAAAGAGGGCGTAATCCTGGAACATCAGTCCAAAGCGGCGCTCATGCACCGGCACGCCGCGCAAGTCATGGCCTTCCCACAGCACCCGTCCGCTTTCGGCCTCTTCCAGCCCGGCGATGATGCGCAGCAGCGTGCTCTTGCCGCTGCCGGAAGCCCCCAGCAGGCAAACCGTTTCCCCCGCGCCGACTTCAAACGAAACCCCGCGCAGCAGCGGCTTGCCTTCGTAATGTTTGTGGATGTTTTCGACGGTGAGCATGGTGTTTTGTTTATACCATGATTGTTTTCTCAGAGGGAGCGTTCCTCCGGCAGGCGTACACGCTCCAACAAGGCAATGCCCAGCCCGCAAACCAGCAGCAAGAGAGTGGACATGGCCAGGGCCTGTCCGTAATTCAAGCCGCCGGGCTGGCTAATGAAGCGGAAAATCGCCACCGGCAGGGTTGGGTATTCGGGGCGCGCCAGAAAACTGGTAGCGCCGAACTCCCCCAGAGAGATGGTAAAAGAAAAGATGGCCGCCACCAGCGCTGCCCGCGCCAGGATGGGCAAATCCACCTCCAGCCAGACGCGTAAAGGTGAAGCGCCCAGCACGGCGGCTGCCTGACGCAGGTTGAGCGGGATTGAATTCAACACCGGCGTGAGGGTGCGCACGACGAACGGAAACGCTACCAGACTGTGGGCAATCGGTATCAAGAGGGGAAAGGAGCGCGCTTCCAGCGGCGGGCGGTTGAAGGTGAGGATGAAACCCAGGCCCAAGGTAACCGCCGAAGCCCCCAGCGGCAGCATCAGCAGCGGGTCGAGCAGACGGTTGAGCGGCGAGCGGCGGCTGAGCGCAGCCGCGGCCGGCAAACCCAGAGCGAGCGAAATGCCCACCGTCAGGCCGGCGTAAAGCAGCGAATTGCGGGCGGCCTCAATCGGCGGCACATAGAACAGCGAACCGCGGCGGTTGACGAACAGCTCACGGTAGTAATCAAGGGTCAAGCCGCTTTCAAACCCGCCGCGCTGACCGCGTGCCGGTTCGAGGCGCGCCACCGAACGAGCGGCCAGCGCCGTCAGCGGCAGCACCAGCAGGGTAAATAACACCAGCACCACCCCTCCGACCAGCAATTTTTGACGCAGGGAGACCGGCGCAGCCGCACCCTCGCCGTGCAGGCGCGGGGTGAGCGGAATGTTCAGGCGCGAGGCAACCCGCGTATAGACCACCGTCAACAGCAGGGTGCAGAGCAGCTGCACCAGCGAAAGCAGCCCGGCCAGCGGCAGGTTGAGCAGATGCAGTGCCTGAATGTAAATTTCGACCTCCAGCGTGGCGTAGCGCGCCCCGCCCAGCAGCAAAATCACCCCAAAACTGGTAAAGTCGAACAGAAAGACCAGCAAGGCGGCTGCCAGCAGCGAAGGCCTGAGCAGCGGTAGCGTGACTTCGCGGAAAGCGCGCCAGGGTGAGGCGCCCAGCACCCGCGCCGCCGCTTCCAGGCGCGGGTCGAGTTGTTCCCAGGCGCTGCCCACCACCCGCAGGATGATGGTGGTGTTGTAAAACACGTGCGCCAGCAAAATTGCCGCCAGCGAGTTGAGCAGGTTGAACGGCGGGGCGGGCAGGTTGAGCCACTCCATGGCCAGCAGGTTGAACCAGCCGCGCGGGCCGATCAGCGCGTTGAACGCCGCCGCAACCACCACGGTCGGCAGAATGAACGGCAGGGTGGAAAGCAGGCGCAACAGCCGTTTAGCGGGGAAATCAAAGCGGGCAAACACATAAGCTCCCGGCAGGCCGACCAGCACGGTCAGCAGCGTGGAAAGAGCCGCCTGATAAAAGGTAAAACCCAGGGCGCGCCAGAGCCGCTCGACGGCGGCCGGGCTCAGCCCATCGGTGATCAATCCCCGTGCCGAGACCGACAGGATGCTGCCCAGGGGTACAAAGAAGAAAATGATCAGAAAGGCCAGGGGTGCCAGCCACAAAGCCAGCGCCTGCCAGATGGCAGACGCTGGCGGCTGCCCCTCAGGGGATCGGCGGGCGGCAGGGGCAGTTGAGAAGAAATTCACCGCAGGACAACCTGTGTCCAGGCTTCGATCCAGGCTTCACGCTTTTCGGCAATCAGCGCCGGGTCCAGCGTGGCGGGTTTGGCGGGGATTTGGGCATAACGCACAAATTCTTCCGGCAGTTGGGCGTTACGGTTGACGGGAAAGACGAACATCTGCAGGGGCAGGTCTTCCTGAAAACGCACATCCAGCATGAAGTCCACGAACTTCTCGGCCAGCGCCCGTTGTTGAGTGCCTTTGAGGATGCCGACAAACTCGATCTGCCGGAAGCACATATTCTCACCCACCAGAGAGGCGGTTGGGGCTTCTTCCAGCGGTTGTTCGGCAAAGATGACTTCGGCCGGTGGGCTGGAGCCGTAAGAGACGACCATTGGCTGCGGGCCGCGCCCGGAGGAAGCCGAGAAGTTGGTGTAGTAAGCCGTCTCCCAGTCGTTGACCACCACCACGCCGTTCGCTTTCAACTGCCGCCAGAAGTCAAGGTAGCCGTCCTCGCCAAAGGCGGCAATCGTCGCCATCAAAAATGCCAGTCCAGGGGATGAGGTAGCCGGGTTTTCAACCACCAGCAGCCCTTTGTACTCCGGTTTGGTCAAATCGGCCAGGGATTGGGGAAGAGGGAGATTTTTTTCGGCAAAGTAGGCTTTGTCGTAGTTGATGCAAACATCCCCATAGTCCACCGGCAGGGCGCGGTTTTGGGGGTCGAGTTTGAAGGCATCCTCAATCTGGGCCAGCAGGGGTGAGTTGTACGGCTCGAAAATTTCCTCTTTCAAAGCGCGGGAGAGAAAGGTGTTGTCCACGCCGTAGAACACATCCGCCAGGGGAGCGTTTTTGGTCAAAATCGCCTGATTGAGCGCCGAGCCGGTATCACCGGAGGGCAAAAAGGTCAACTTGACGTTGTTTTCCTGCTCAAAGGCGCGAATCACCTCCTCGCTGGCGGCAAACGAGTCGTGGGTCAGTACCCGTAATTCGATCGGGGCGGCCGGGGTTTGCGGCGTACAGGCCACCAGTACCAGCGCCACCATAATGACCAGCAGCACTAAACGGCCAGTTGCTTTCATCGGTACACCTCCAAAAAAAGAATTGATCCAAAAGCCCGGGTGATCTTTTTTTCCGGCAGAGGGGAGGCCGAGAGAAATGCGGCGTTTTTTAACCGGCGCTCGACGACCGGCGGGTGTGCATGCACAACAGACGGCCGGTCAGCAGGCGGATCTCAGCGCGCTCGTCGGTCATCTCGTTGCTGATGCCGCGCGTCCGGTTGGGACACAGCGTTTCGTGGTTGAGGGCGTACTTCAAGCCGCTGGTCACGATGCCCTTGGTGCATTCGTTCATCGCCAGCAGCGATACGGTATCGCCGGGCCGACCTTCCACCACCGCCTGATCGCGAATGATCAGGATTTCTTCCCGTCCGTCATCCAGCCGGATATCCACCCCTTCCAGGCCGGGCATTTCCAGCAGCGCCAGGTTGGCAAGCGTTTGGTCGAGCCGCCCACCGAGGGCTGCCACCACCCGCATTTGCTTGAAGCCCTGCCCCAGCGCGTACTGGATGGCCAGTTCCAGGTCGGTTTCGTTTTTTTCGGCAGGGTGGCGTTCGATTTGGACGCCGGTCTGTTGCAGGGCAGCCGTTTCTTCCGGCGTCAGCGAATCGAGATCGCCGATCAGCAGATGCGGACGCAGCCCCAGAGTTTGCAGGTGACGCAGCCCGCCGTCGGCAGCGATCAGGTAGTCATCGGGGCGCAGCCAGCCGCGGACGGCTTCGCCATCCGCCAGTTCGCCGTTGGCAAAAATCACCGCGCGTGTGTATTCCATAACAAAAAACCTCCTCGCCGGTGAGGAGGGGAGCAGCCGCAAGCCGTGTGATTTCTCCCTCCGCCGGCATTACCCGGATCAGGTTCAGCGGGTCGAGGGCAGCCTCAGCCCTCCTCTCAGCCCGGTGCCCCGGGCTCCCCGTGTTGAAGCATCTATAGTATAGCCTTGCGGCAAGGGGTTGTCAAGAAAAAGTCCAATTTTGCACATCAGGTTCGTTATAATTTGGAGTAAATTTGGTTGTATTGGAGGTTGCCGTGTCTCACTCGCTGCGCGCTTTGGGAATTGATCTGCTTTCTCCGCAATTCGTCGCGGATCCCTACCCCTTCTACGACCGGCTGCGCGCCGCCCGGCCGATCCTGTTCGACCCGGAGTGGAACCTGTGGTTTTTCAGCGCTTATGAGGACATTGTCAGCCTGCTGCGCGACCGCCGGCTTGGACGGGATCTGGACGAGGCTCCCAAACCCGATCCGCAAACCCCCTTCGGCTGGCTGCACGCTAACTCCTTGATGGAAAAAGAGCCTCCCGACCATACCCGTCTGCGCGGGCTGGTCAACAAAGCCTTCACCCCGGCACGGGTCGAGGCGCTACGCCCGCTGATCGAACAGGCCGCCCATCGCTTATTGGATGAGGTTGTGGAACGCGGTGAGATGGACCTGCTGGCCGATTTTGCCGAGCCGCTGCCGGTTTTGGTGATTGCCGATTTGCTGGGTGTGCCGCAGGAAGCCCGTTCCCGCCTACGCCCGTGGTCGAATCGGATTGTGGCGATGTATGAACTCTCCCCCAGCGCCGAGGATGCCCGCCACGCCAACCGCGCCGTGAGTGAGTTTGCCGCTTTCCTGCGCGGTCTGGCGGCAGAGCGTAAATTGCGGCCGCAGGATGACCTGATCAGCGCGCTGGTGGCGGCTGAGGAGCAGGGCAGCCGATTGAGTGAGGACGAGCTGATTGCCACCTGCATCCTGCTGCTCAACGCCGGCCATGAGGCGACCGTCAATGCCATTACCAACGGGATGCTGGCGCTTTTCCAACACCCCGATTCCTACGCACAACTGCGCCGCTCGCCGGAATGGATCAAAACTGCGGTGGAGGAGATGCTGCGCTACGATACCCCCTTGCAGCTGTTTCGCCGCTGGGTGCGTGAAGATGTGGAGTACAAGGGCTTTTTCTTGAAACGCGGCACACAGGTCGCTTTGCTCTACGGGGCCGGCAACCGTGATGGGGCACGCTTCCCCGATCCGCATGGTTTTGACATCACCCGCAGCGACAACCCTCACCTGACCTTTGGGCTGGGCATTCACTACTGCGTTGGCGCACCGTTGGCGCGGTTGGAGATGCAGGTGGCGGTTCAGGCCCTGCTGGAACGCCTGCCCCGCCTGCGGCTGGCAGATGATGCGCTGCTGGTGTACCGCCCCACCTACGTAATTCGCGGTTTGAAGGCTTTACCGGTGCGCTTTTAAGGGCAACCGCTGGTCAATGCTTCCCTGCTGCTTCTGCAACGGCGTTGCGGGAGACCGCCACGCTTCTGTTAAGCCTGATGATTGCGCTCACTCGTAGCGCAGGGCTTCGACCGGCTCCAAATTGGCCGCCCGGTTGGCGGGATACAGCCCAAAGAATAAGCCGACTGCGGTCGAGAAGATGGTCGCCAGTAAAATGGCGTTGATGCCGACCACCGGTGTGAAGGGTGTCCCGGAACGCGCCGCTACCTGTCCAACCACAAAGGCAATCAGCCAGCCGAATCCAATCCCAATCAGTCCGCCAAACAGGGAAAGCAGCGAAGATTCGGTCAGGAACTGAATCAGAATGTCCCGTTTGCGCGCGCCGATGGCCTTTCGCAAGCCGATTTCACGCGTGCGTTCGGTGACCGAGACCAGCATGATGTTCATGATGCCGATGCCGCCCACCAGCAGAGAAATGGCGGCAATCCCGCCCAGAAAGACGGTCAACACGCCGGTGATGGTTTGAGCGGTGGCCACAAAATCTTGTTGGGAGAAGATGGTGAAGTCATCTGCGCCCAGTTCGGTGCGGTGGCGGGTGCGCAAAATCTGGGCGATTTCTTCGGTGGCCTGCGGCACCGCCTCGGCGCTGACTGCCTGCACCAGAATCAAATCCACCCGGTCACGAGTTCGACGGATGAGCCGACTTTGAGCCGTGGTAAACGGCACCAGAATCAGGTCATCCTGGCTGCCGAAGGAACTGCCGCCTTTGGGCTCCAGTACGCCCAGCACGCGGAAGGGCTGCCCCTCAATGCGGATGGTCTCGCCGACAATCCCCTCGCGCCGACCAAAGAGACGGTCGGCGACATCCGGCCCCAGCAGCGCCACCGACGCGCGCCCCAGCAGGTGTTCGTTGTTGATAAATTCACCTTCCAGCAGGCGGTAATTGCGCACCGTCTCGTATTCGGGTGTGATGCCGGTAATTTGCGTGCGGGTCTGCTCCCCACCAAAAGTGACCGTGGCGTTACTCTGAATGGCGGGAGCAACCGCTGCCACCGAGGGAGCCTGAAAGACATCCCCAATCGCTTCGGCATCGCCCAACGTGAGCGGCTGGGGATTGCGGACATCTTCGTTGAAGTTGCCGGAAAACACGAACAGCAGATTACTGCCCAGCCCGCTGATTGAACCGGTAATGGTATCCTGCGCGCCGGTGCCGACTGCCAGCATGGCAATGACCGCCGCCACGCCGATGACAATCCCCAAAATGGTCAGGCCAGAACGCAATTTGTTGGCTGCCAGACTTTCCAGCGCTTCGAGAATTGCCTGTCCCAGGTTCATAGCCCATCCTCCACTACCAGCCCGTCATACAGGCGAATAATTCGCCCGGTTTGTTCGGCCACTTTGGGGTCGTGCGTCACGATAATCACGGTGGTGCCGCGCTCGCTGTTCAGCCGCAGCAACAGTTCCATGATTTCCTTGCCGGATTTCGAATCGAGGTTGCCGGTTGGCTCATCGGCCATGATGATGGCCGGGTCGTTGATCAGCGCGCGGGCAATGGCTACCCGTTGCTGCTGCCCGCCGGAAAGTTCGGTGGGGCGGTGATGCAGGCGGTCGCCCAGTCCCACCGCTTCCAGCGCCTGTTTGGCGCGTTCGGCGCGCCCGCGGGTGACCCCCGCGTAGCGCAGGGGCAGTTCAACATTCGAGAGCGCCGAGGCGCGCGGCAGCAAGTTGAAGGACTGAAACACAAACCCCACCTTGCGGTTGCGGATGACCGCCAGTTGATCATCGTTGAGGTGTGAAACATCCTCGCCATCCAGAACGTATTGCCCGCCGCTGGGATGGTCGAGACAGCCGAGGATGTTCATCAGGGTGGATTTACCCGAACCGGAAGGCCCCATGATCGAAACGATCTCGCCGCGGCGGATTTTGACGTTTGCGCCGCGCAGCGCATGGACTTCCACCTCGCCCATTTTATAGACTTTGCGAAGATCGGTAGCCTGAATGACCCAGTCTTCCATGATCGGATTACCTCCGGACGAAGGGCGGCGGACCATTGGCTTCAATCTGGGCTGGCGGGTTGAGGATGACTGCGTCACCTTCCTTAATTTCGCCTTCCAGCACCTCACTGTAAGCATCCGAAATAGCGCCAATGGTGATCGCCACGGGGGTAGCAGCCCCGTCTTTGAGCAGGTAAACGACCCGCTTGCCATCCCGTAAGCGGACGGCGCGGTTGGGAACGATCAGGGCGTTTTCGATCTGATCCACGACGATGTTGACCGCGGCGGTCATACCCGGCCGGACGGCCTGATCGGCGTCTGCCAGTTCAATGGTCACGGTAAAGTTGACCACACCGGCTACCGCCGTGCCAACCCGGCCGACCTGCACCACCCTGCCGCTATATTCTTTGCCAAGAATCGCATCGAAAGTGAGCCGGGCCGGCTGCCCGACCTGAATGCGGTTGATGTCAATTTCCGGCACCTGCACGTCCACCAGCAGGCGGGAAAGATCGTCAATCCGAAAAGCCAGCGTGCCGGGGTTGACCTGATCGCCGGGTTTGATGTTGACCTCGGTAATTGTGCCGGCGAACGGCGCCCGCAGCCGAACCTGATCCAGGGTAGCCTCGATGGCGGCAATGCGCGCTTCGGCGGCTTTGATGTCATCCGGGTCGGGACCGTCTTTCAGACGTTCCCATTCCCGTTCGGCTTCTTTGAGGTTGGCTTCTGCCACTGCCAGATTGGCATCGGCTTTTTCCACTTCCAGCGGATCCGGCAGGCTTTCCAGATAATTCAAATTCGCCTGAGCGCGCTGCAAATTGCGCTGGGCGGCCAGATAGCGCGAATAGGCGTTCATACGCTGCGGGTTGTCCACTTCTAAGTGGTCGAACATGTCGTAAACCCGCTCGGCCTCTTTTGCCTCGATCTTGGCCAGTTCCAGGTTGGTACGGGCTTCGTCCAGCGTCAGGGGGCTGGCGCGTTGATAATCTTTACTGGCGCGTTGATCTTTGGCTTTCTTGTAGGCTTCCTGCGCCTGCGCCAGATTCAACTGGGCCTGAGCGCGGGCAACATCCGATTCCAGCAGGTTTTCCAGCGCCTTCCTGGCGTTGACCAGATCGGCTTCTGCCAGAATCAACGATTGGGGCAGGGAGCTTTTCTTCAACTCGGCCAGCACCTCATCCTGAGCGACCTGCTGGCCGACTTCCACCAGCACTTGCCCCACCTGACCGCTGGTTTGCCAGACCAGCACGGCCGTCTGATTGGCGCGGACGGTGCCGGTGGCACCCACCAGTGCGGTCAATTCACCCCGCCGCACCAGTTCGGTCTGAAAAGCAGAATTCTGGGCAGCCTGAGCCTGCTGATAGGACTGGTAGACAAAGTAGGCAGCAATGGCTGCAACCACACCGATAATGATCCAGATGACCGTTTTCCTCTTCATAGCAATACTACCTTTCTACAATCTTTATACGAGTCTATCACGTTCGGGTTTTGTTTTCAGGGGCGTGCATAACCATCGGGTATAATTCCGCGCAATGATCCCGAATCGTCTGCGATTGATCCTGCGTAACCTGTTGATCCTGGTGGTGTTTGCCCTTGTTCAGGTTCGCAGCGAGTACAACACCGCCGATCCGGTCGAGCGCGTGCGCCGCTTTACCCGCTGGATGGAATTTGATTATGTTTCCTGGACGCTGGACGCCTTGCGTCTGAAACAGCAGCAGGCTGCCCTCAACCTGCCACGCTTTTTGAGCATCGAACAGCAGCGTCAGGTTGTGCTGCGCTATCTGGAAAGGGTTGAACGGCTCAATCAGGTGCGCAGCGAAATCAACGCCCTTTACGCTGATCCCAACATTCTCAACCCCGAACAGGCTGCGGCCGGCTTGCTGGCCGAGCAAGAATCCCTGACTATAGAAATCAACCAACGCCTTGCGCCGCTGGCGGAGTCGGTGATGCAGTACCAGCTGAGTCTGGTAGTTGCCGATTTGGGGCTGGGGCTGGGCGGTCAACCCATCCCGCCGCCGCTCTATCATGTCACCAGTTTGCCGTATGCGTTGATCGTTTCGCCGCGTGAGGTGATTCGGCAGGATGCCGACATCTCGCTGGTTGCCGATCTCTCGCTGGATCAAATTGTACAACTGGAACGACAAGTCGAACAGGGGTTGAATGTTTCGGCGCTGGTGGTGCCGGTGGGCGGGGTGGGCACCTACCCGACCATGGTGATGAGTACCACCGATTTGAACTGGCTGTCCGAGGTGATTGCCCACGAGTGGATTCACAACACGCTCACCCTGCGCCCGCTGGGGGCTTTGTACTACGCCTCGCCGGAGATGCGCACCATCAACGAAACAACCGCCTCGATTGCCGGGAAAGAGATTGGGGCGGTGCTGATCGAACGCTTCTATCCAGAGAAGGTTCCCCCGCCGGCGCCGCCATCTCCTCCGCTCCGGCCGTCGCAGCCGCAAGAACCGCCTGCTTTCGACTTTCGGGCCGAGATGCGCGAAACGCGCGTGACGGTAGATGCTCTGCTGGCAGAAGGGAAGATCGAGGAGGCAGAAAACTACATGGAACAGCGCCGGCGTGTCTTTTGGGAGAACGGCTACCGCATCCGGCGGCTGAATCAGGCTTACTTTGCCTTTTACGGCGCCTACGCCGATCAGCCCGGCGGAGCGGCCGGAGAAGACCCCGTCCCTGCGGCGGTGCGCGCTTTGCGCGCCCAAAGCCCCTCGCTGGCCGTGTTTATCAACCGGATTGCGTGGGTCACTTCTTACGAAGCGCTGACCGCCATGCTCGAACCGTGAAGTCACCCCATCAGTCCAAATCGCTCATTCCGCCAAAGTCGCCGCCCTCGTCGCTGCCCAGTTCGGGCAGGTCGCGCTCAATATCCTCCGGCGATTGACCCTTTTCGAGCCGGTCGACCACCTCATCGAACACATCCCCCATGTCCTCGCCCAGTTCGCTCTTCATCTGACGCATCATGCGCCCCAGCGTGCGGGGGTCGTCTTCCAAACCGGCCAGATTATCCGGGTCTGCCAGACTTTCCAGGCGGCTCTCGTCCGAGCGGGCAACCCGAATCCGGCCGATGCGCCGCTGAACACGGGCGCTTCCGCAATGGGTACAGGTTACCGCACGCGTGCCATATTCGGAATAGGACATGAAGACTTCAAAGCGTTTACGGCAGTCCAGACAGCGATACTCGTAGGCAGGCATTCTCACACTCCACTCATCAAAGAGTTCAATTTCTCTATTATAATCAACCCAATGTAAGAAAACCGTAAGAGCCTCTACCCACAGGAGAAATTAAACCCCCATGGCGCATTCGCCCGTCTCGCTGCTGCCCGGTCAAAGTCCGCTGCTGGTGGTCATCTCCGGCCCTTCGGGGGTCGGCAAAGATACCGTGATTCAGGAACTCAAACGACGCAACCTGCCCCTGCATGTGGTGGTGACTGCTACCGACCGTCTACCGCGCGCTGGAGAGGTGGACGGTGTGGACTACCACTTTGTCAGCACGCAGCGTTTCGAGGAGATGATTCGCAATCAGGAATTGATTGAGTACGCGCGGGTGTACGATGATTACAAGGGCATTCCCCGGCGCGAAGTCACCGATGCGATGCAGAGCGGCAAGGATGTCATCTTCCGGGTGGATGTGCAGGGGGCTGCCCGGCTGCGTCAGTTGTTCCCCGAAGCGGTGATGATTTTTCTGCTGCCCGCCAGCATGGAGGAACTGGAAGCGCGTCTGGCTGCCCGCCATACCGAAACCCCGGAAACCCTGAAAAAGCGCATCGAAACTGCCCGGGAAGAAATGAAGCGGTTGAACGAGTTTGAATACGCGGTGGTCAACGCGGATGGTCAACTGGAAAAGACCATCGAACAAATCCTGGCGATCCTCACCGCCGAACATCTCAAAGTAAAACCCCGAACCTATTCGTTATGAATAACACACCTTACACTCCGTACGACAATGACGAATATCCGCCACCCCCGCCCAGCGGGCCGGTACGCATCTTCCGGCGGCCGACTTCGGAACCGCCTTACGTGACTTATTTTATGATTGCCACCTGTGTGCTGGCCTTTTTGGGGCAGTTGTTGACCCAGACCACCTTCGGCACGGATTTGCTGGCGGCCTATGGCGCCAAAGTCAACCCGTTGATTACCGCCGGGCAGTACTGGCGGCTGATTACGCCGATGTGGCTGCACGGCTCGATCCTGCACATTGCCTTCAACATGTATGCCTTGTTCATTTTTGGCAGCAATCTGGAACGCTACTACGGTCACATCCGCTTCCTGCTGCTTTACCTGATCTCCGGTTACGCTGGAAATGTCATTTCTTTTATGATGACACCCCGTCCCTCGTTGGGTTCTTCCACGGCCATCTTCGGTCTGCTGGCTGCCCAGGCGGTGTTTCTTTACCAGAACCGCCAGCTGATTCGCAATGCGCGCAGCCTGCTGACCTCAACCCTGATGATTGCGGCGATTAACCTGTTGCTGGGTACTTCGCCGGGCATTGATAACTGGGGACACCTGGGCGGGCTGATCGGCGGGCTGGCCTTTGCCTGGTCGGCCGGGCCAATTTGGACGGTGCAGGCCGATTTCAACGGCGTCAGTCTGGTGAATCAGCGCAGCCGCCGGCGGGTGGCGCTGGTAGCGGTGGGCGTGACCCTGGTGTTCACTGCTCTGGCGGTTTTGCGCATCTGGATGGGGTAAAAAGTCCTTTTTAAGTTCGTCGGGGGATATTTTTCTATGCAGGTGTGGGTATCATCCCCCGACGGCCTTGCGGGGGGTTGCCACACTCGCTTGCGCTCGATCGCAGCGACATAAAACCCCTTAAAAATCCCTTCCCCCAATTTCGGACCGCGAAATTGGGGGAAGGGTACAAAAGCGGTTCAGGCGCGGATTTCCTGCCGCTGGAAGAGGATGTAAGCCAGTGCAAACAGGACGATGGTCGCGGCAATCAGACCGGTCAGCTGCGGCCAGATCAGCGCCACCGATTGGGAAAGCGGCAGAGGCGAACCCAAAATAGCCCCTTCCATCTGAGTCGGCAGTAAAATGCCCAGCGAACGAGTCTCCGGGTTGAGCAGGGCAATCATTGTCTCGGCGTACAGGGTATTGGGGGAAAAGCGCGCCAGTGCCAGTTGCAGGTTGGCCTGTGCCAGCAGTTCGCCCAGCGTTCCAAAGCGAATTGGGCTGAGCGATTGCGCCAGCAGACCGGCGATGATGTTCCAGAACACGGTGAAGAACAACCACACCGCGGTTGAGGTCAGCGCAGCCGTTGCCGGTTGACGAAAGATCACCGAAAAGACCATCGCCAGCGCCAGCCAGATTCCGCCGTAGAAGATGGTGGCCACCAGGAACCACAGGGCGCGTCCCACCTCTTCACCGCCGGGGGCAACCCCCAGGCGTAAAATGCCCAAGCCGAAGATCAGCAGCCAGAGGGCCGTGCATACCAGCGCCAGGGTGAAGAGCCCCGCCAGAAACTTTCCCATCAGCAGGGCATCGCGGTAGATTGGCTGAGCCAGCACCCGTGAGAGGGTGCGCCGGCTAAATTCACTGTTGACCGAGTCGAACGCCAGGGCAATGGCCACCAGCGGGATGAAGAAGGCCAGCAGCGCCGCAAAAGCCGGCAGCGGATCTTGAGCCGTGGTGAACAGGCGCAGGTAGAGGAAGCGGTCCTGACTGACATTCTGGCTGATGTTTTGGGTGGCTACGTAAATCGAGCCAATCGCCGCCAGGACGACCAGAATTTCCAGTACCACCATGCGCGCGCTGGAAAGGTGGTCGGCCATCTCTTTGCCAACCACCGCCCACATGCCCTTCCATGGCGATCCTTCGCGAACGGGGCGGCTGGCGCTTTGCGGTTTAGCGGACACGGCTGGATTGGACTGTGCCATGTTCCACCTCCTTGAAGTAGGCGCTGTAAATCTCTTCCAGACTTTGGGTCTGCACATCCAGTTTGTACAAACGCCCGCCGGCCTGGACAACCGCCTGAGCGGCTTCCGGGCGCAGGTCGCGGGCGGCTTCCATCGTGTACAGGTTCTCACCCGTCTGACGGATGTTGCGGAAGCCGTCCACCCGTTGTAAAGCACTCTGAATGGCCTGCGGGTCGCCTTCGGCTTGCAACTGAATGCGGTAGGCTCCGCCCAGCACCCGCTCGGCCAGTTCGTTGACCGTGCCTTGCAGTACCATGCGGCCCTTGTGGAACAGGCCGACCCGGTCGCAGACCGCCTGCACCTGATAGAGCAGGTGGGAGGAAAGCAGGATGGTGATGCCTTCCCGTTTGAGGGCGCGGATCATTTCCAGAAATTCCAGCGAAGCCTCGGGGTCCAGACCGGAAGTGGGCTCGTCCATGATGATCAGGCGCGGATTTTTGATCAGCACATCCGCCACGCCCAGCCGCTGGCGCATACCGCGCGAGAAGGTGCCCACCCGTTTATCCGCCACCTCGCGCAGGCCGACCCGTTGGAGGGCCTCATCCACGCGCGCCGGCAGCTGCGGAGTGGGAATGGCGTTCAGACGGGCAATGTAGGTCAGGTTTTCGCGGGCGGTCAATTCGTCGTAAAAACCGACCTGATCGGGCAGGTAGCCAACCCGCGATTTGACGCTGAGCGGCTGGCGGGTGGGGTCGAGTCCCAGCACCCGCACCGAGCCGGAGGTCGGCTCGGTCAGGCCCAGCAGCATGAGGATGGTGGTGGTCTTCCCCGCACCGTTGGGACCGAGCAGACCGAACACCTCGCCAGCCTGAACCTGCAGGTTGAGATGATCAACCGCCACGAAGGAGTTGTATTTTTTGGTCAGGTCGCGGGTTTCAAGGACGGTCTCGCTCATACTCACCTCCACAGAGAAAGAAATCGGGAAGCGAGGATCAGCGCCGCCCAAAGCGGGAAACCGCCATGCCCACCGCCGCTACCGCCACCGCAATCAGGGCAATGCCAGCCACACCCCACAGGGTCGAGGTCACCACGGTGATGCGGAACTCGGCGGATTGCTGCTTGCTGTCCACCGGGCGGGCGTTGATGGTCAGCAGGTAGTCACCGGCAACCGCTTTTTCGGCGGGTTTGATGGTGGCGGTGACTTCCACCTGCTGGCCAGCGGGGATTTCGACGATTTCCTTGGGCTCAAAGGTAACCGACCAGCCGCTGGGTTCGATGGAACTGAGTTGAATGCCGCGCAGCGCAGCCGTACCGGTGTTCTTGAGGATGATCTTGAGTGGATTGTCCTGTCCGGCAGTCGCCTGACCGGAAAGCCGCCCATCGGGGGTGGTGATGGAGAGACGCCCTTCACCGACCACATCGGCAGCCAGATCCATGCTGGCTTCCACATCACCGGCGCGGGCGTAGATTTTGAAGGGGTAACGCCCGGCTTCGAGGGTGATGAGCGGTTCGGCGACGACCGTCAGGTTCTTGCTTTCGTTGGCCGCCAGTTGAATTTCGGTGACGGTCTGGCCAGCCGATTCAAAGCGTACCTGCATGTTGGTCGGTTGATCGGCCGACAGGGCAACGGTCAGGTCTTCACCACCTTCATTCTTGAGGGTCACGGTGTAGCGGAAGGTGGTGCTGGGTGTGCCGCGCTGAATCGGCAGTCCGTCCATGTCCAGCGAAAGGCGCGGGGGCAGTTTTTCCTTGACCGTCAGGATGATGGGTATTTCGGCGGTTTGGGTCTTGCCCTTTGCCACCACCTTCATGGTGTATTTACCGGCTTCGGGGTTGGCGGGCGGTTCGATGCGCACATCCACGTTGACGGTGGTTTCGCCATCCAGGTAGACCGCATCCACAATCCGGTTGCCGCCGCGGAAACTGGCTTCCCAGCCTTCCGGCAGCCCCGCCATTTCCAGATTGACCATTTGCGGGCTGTCTGCACGCAGCTTAAGGGTGAGGGTGACCACTTCGCCAAAGCCGATGATCTGGCTTGGGTAGGTGGTAGAGATGGTCAGCCCGGCAGCAGGGGTTTCATCCTGAGCCTGCACCGGAAGCGGTAGCACGAACAAAGCAATCAGCAGCAAAACCAGTGAAATCGGCAGCAGACGCTTCATACTTCTTCACTCCTTTTGTGCAAAGATGTAAAGAATGTGGGGTTTTTGACGGATGCTATCCTACTACAACAAGATAAGAAAATGATTAGAGAATTGTTAAGGTTCGTCCTTAACGGCATGCCGGGGCAGGTGTCCGTTCTGCCCCGGTAGCGTAAGAAAATTGAAGGAGGATTAATCCGTTGCGATAGACGGCTCGGCAGCTGCCACGATGATCTTCCCGCCGGGCTGCTGATCATCCAGCGTGTTGATCATCCGGACGGTTAAGCCGATGAAACCCATCAGCAGGCACATCCCACCGCCGAACAGATACCACGCCCGCAGCCCGAGCAACTCCGCCACCGGCGCGCCGATCATCATTCCCAACGGCATCATCGCCTGTGCCAGACTGTTGACCAGAGTAAAAACCCGTCCCTGCATGTGCGGCTCAATTTTGGATTGGAGCAGGGCGAACAACGGGCCGTTGGTGAGCGGGTTCATGATGCCGGAAATCAACATGCCACTCCACGCAATCCAGTAGCCCCAGGCCGGGGCTGCCCCGGTGATCAACACGCCGACGCCGATTCCCATCAGGGAGAGCATGGAAGTGATGATCTTGCGCCGAAAACCGCCCCAGGCGCTCAGCAGCAGGCCGCCCGCCACTGCCCCCACCCCCCAGGCCGATTGCATCCACGCCAGCTGTAAAGCGCCGCCGTTGAAGTGGCGGGTCACCAGCAGCGGCATGAAAGCCGAGCCGGGGCTGAGCAAGAAGTTGACCATGGCCGCCATGAGCAGAAGGGTGAAAATTCCCGGCCACGAAACCACATAGCGGAAACCGCCGCGCACATCTGCCCATACCGTTTTCGGCGTGACCGCAAGGTGGGCATCTTGACGGACGGGCTGGGGGATGGCGATGAATAAAAGCGGCAGAATTGCCAGCCCGGCGGTCACAATATCAATGGCCAGCACCTGAAAGATGGGCAAGGTGGCGATCAACAACGCGCCCAGCGGCGGCGCGCCGATGTTGATCAGACCGTTCAACGCCTGATTGGCCCCCGCAATGCGCGCAAGGTGCTGCTGGGGCACCATCAGCGAGGTGGAAGCCTGCATGGCCGGCCAGTGGAATGCGCCGCCGAGTGAGCGGATGAACAGAGCCACATAGACATGCCACAATTGCACCTGTCCGCTGGCAAATAAAACAACCAGTCCAACGGTTGCCAGGGCAACCAAACCATCGGCGGCGACCATCACCCAGCGACGGTTCCAGCGGTCCACCAGCGCGCCGGCAAACGGAGAAAGGAAGACCTGCGGCAGCAATCCGACCAGCGAGGCGCTCGCCAGCACGGCAGCCGAGCCGGTTTTCTCGGTCATCCACCAGACCAGCGCAAAATGAACCAGTCCGCTGCCCAGCAGGGAAAAGACCTGCCCAACCCAAATGGGGATGAAAATCCGCAGCCAGTGAGAGGGAGTTTTCTGTTCCAAAATTTGCATGAAAAAGAACCTTTATATCCCAGCCATGCCTGCTTTGAACGGCGTCGCCTACCGGCTTTGTCCGGTGCTTGGGGACACCGCCGCAAAACAAGCGGCATTATTCGATGTACACCTCGACGTGTTCGCCGTCTTCGTCATCGTAGACATCTACCAGATGTCCGCTCTCGCCGGATTGGATGAAAGCCATCAATTCGTTGACATCCAGTCCTTCAATTTCGGGGGCAAAGCGCATTCCCATGCGGATGCCGGAAGCGACCAGATTGAGCGGCAGGCGCACGTTGACGCGCGTCTTGCCGGTGTCGGTATCGGTCACGCGCACCCGCAGCCAGCGTCCGGCGCTTCCCGGCGGGGTGGGCGGAACGGGTGGGCGCGGAGCGCCTTTTACCTGAGCCGAACCGGTCTCCAGCGCTTCGAGCAGACGGGCAGCCTGATCGGCGGTGATTTTTCCTTCCTGCAATAATTGGAGAATTTTCAAGCGTTCTTCGGCGTTTGCCATGCTACACCTTTTCCTTTCCGGCCTTTCAAGCCGTTTCCTCACGTTTACCCAGCAGCCGCTGGTGAGCCTCTTCCGGCGTGATCAACCCCTGCGCCAGCTCGTCCAGAATGCGCAGGCGATCCTCAGCGGTCAGGCGCACGGGGGTTTCTTCACGTCCCGGTTCAAACCCCAGCGTCCGCAGAACTTCGTTGAAGCGGTTGCGCAGGGTGGGATAGGAGAGCCCCAATTCTTCCTCCATGCGGTTGAACCGGCCCTCGCAGCGAATGAAGGTCAGCAAAAATTGCAACTGCTCGCTGTTCAACGGAGCAAAGGGGTTGGCCGACGGGTGAAAATGTCCTTCAATGGTGGTGTCACATTGGGCGCAATACAACCGGGTGACGAGTAATTGCGATGAGCACACCGGACAGCGGTTGAGAATGGGATTCATGCTTCCTCCTGTTGGATCGTTCGGTCAAACTGTTCTGGCTTGAATTTTGCTATGTTTATCTGCAATTATTTTAATTGATAATTTAATTTTGTCAATAGTAAATTGAATTATTTTTATATTTTTTCAAGATTATTTAGTTATCTTGTGGGTCTTTTCCCGGAAGCGAAATGTCCATCCACTAAATTTTTTTTAACAATTGACCAAACCTTCAATCTCTTGCCCCGCTGTGTTATACTAATTTTTATCAACACGAACCCACATACACGCCGGTTGAATCAACCTGTGGGAGGAATTATGAAGAATCTGCTCCTCATGCGGCATGCCAAGTCCAGTTTCAAAGAAGGAGAAATGCCCGACTTTGAACGTCCGTTGAGCAAACGTGGCGAAAAAGACGCCCCCCGAATGGGAAAACTGCTCAAGGACAAAAACCTTGTTCCCGATTTGATCCTCTCTTCGACCGCCGTCCGCGCCAGCCGCACCGCCGAATTGGTTGCCGAAAAGTGCGGGTACAAGGGTGAAATTGTGTACATCCAAAGCCTGTATCTTGGGGAACCGGAAGCCTATCTGGAAGCCCTGCGTGACCTGAAAGATGAGGATGATCGCCTGCAGACCGTGCTGGTGATCGGACACAACCCCGGTCTGGAAAGCCTGCTGCAGTTGCTGACCGACCACCTCGACTGCTTGCCCACCAGTGCGATTGCTTACCTGAAAGTGCCGGTGCGTTCGTGGAGCGCGCTGACGCCTCAGATCATTGCCGGGTTGGAAAATCTCTGGCGGCCGCGCGATTTGAAGTGACCCCGGCTCACCTCCACAATGGCTTTACGGGAGATCGCCACGCCGCCTGACGGCGGCTCGCAATAACCTCCCCTTATTTAACGTTACTCCGAGCAAAGTGACACTTGCACCGCCCTGCGTTTGGTGCAGTGCAGATGGGGGCCTTGCCGGAGGCTGGCGTCCCCGCCGACGCTGAGGAACTTCCGTAAAAAACCCCCCGCAGATGCGGGGGGAGGGTTTGTGTCTTTACAGGCTCAGGCTTTCTCCCGGTTTGAGGATGTGAACCCGGCTGCCGGTCTCCTGTTCGACCTGCTGCGCCCAGCGCTGGACGTCCTGGGAAATCAACGGGAAGGTGTCGTAATGAATCGGGACGACATGCCGGGGGGAGATCAGTTTGACCGCTCGCAGGGCATCCGCCGGCCCCATGGTGTAGTTATCCCCAATCGGCAGTACCGCCAGATCAATGCCCTCTTCGCCGATCAGGCGCATGTCGCCGAATAAACCGGTGTCCCCGGCCAGGTAGATTTTCTGGCCTTCGTTGGTCGTCAGCAGAAAGCCGGCCGGGTTGCCGCCGTAACTGCCATCCGGCAAAGCCGAGCCGTGCAGCGCCAATGTCAATTTGAGGTAGCCAAACGGGTGATGAAAACCGCCGCCCAGGTGCTGGGCATGGGTCTTGACCCCTTGTTTGGCGATCCAGTTGCAGATTTCAAAATTGCTGATGACCAGCGCGTTGCTGCGTTTGGCGATCTCCACCGCATCGCCGACGTGGTCGCCGTGACCGTGGGTGATCAGCACAAAGTCGGCGGTCACACTTTCCGGCGAGGCGCTGGCAGCCGGGTTGCCGCTCAGGAACGGATCCACCAGCAAACGATAGCCGCCCGTTTCCAGACCGAGGGCAGCATGTCCAAACCAGGTCAGTTTGACGCCCATTTGAAAAATCCTCCTTTGGTCAATATTGATAGATTTATATTAACCCAAGTTTGCGATAAAGAAAATAGTCCGATGACCTAATGAAAATAGACCATGGGCGCGGCAATCTCCCGCAAGGCTGGTGCGGGGGCTGGGGCGGAGACTCCCCTGCACTGTAAAGTTTCACTGCGTTCGGAGTGACGTTAAAAAGGGCATGTCATTGCGCGCCGCCGTCAGGCGGAGCGGATCATGATCAGCAGCATTTTAGCCGGTTGGTTGGCTTTGAGGGCGTGCGGCTGACCGGCCGGCATGAGCAGCATCTGCCCGCTGTTCAGGCGGTAGGGCTGCCCGGCGATGTGGATGTCCATTTCGCCTTCCAGCAGCTGCACCAGAGCATCATACGGGGCGGTATGCTCGCTCAGCCCCTGCCCGGCATCAAAGGCAAACAGGGTGACTGTGCCGCTTTTCTGGTTGACCAGTGTGCGGCTGACCACCGCCTGCGGCTGTACCGCAATCAAATCGGCAACGTTCCAGACTTCGGTTGGGGTTTTCTGCATGGCGTTGATTCCTCCATCTGTGAAGCATACCGCAAAATTCCCCCACCGGCTTTGATGCAGCGCAAATTCACGCCGTTGAAATGAAGCGCTTGTCTCCGGCGGAGGAGGAAAACAATCTCCCCCGTCAGCCGGGGCTGGAGGGGGAGGGGTACGGCGCAAATTGGGCGGTTTTATTTGCGCACCAGCGGCAGGTAGATGTAAGCCGGCCCGGAGGTGACCCGCACGGTGCGTTCGTCTTTCTTGGATGGATCGCCCTGTGAGGTGAATATCACGCGGATGTCGTGGTCAGCGTGATTCGGCTGCGTGGCGCGCACCCACACCCGCACATCCGCCGATTCGCCGGGTGGCAGGCTGGTGATTTTAGAGGCATCGGCCGGGTCGAGCCACAGGCTGAATTCGTTGTTCGCAAAGGAGACGGTGAAGGTGTCGCCGATATTGCCGTCGTTGCGCACGGTGAAGGTGAAGGCATCCGCGGCAGACCAGTTCAGATTGAGTACCGTGTTTTGCGGGTTTGGGATGACCTCTGTGATGGTGGGTTGGTAAAAGTTGGAGGAAGTTTCGATTATCCGGCTGAAGGATTTTGTTGGATCACCACGCGAGGTAGCCACCAGCCGGATTTTGTTAGCATTTTCATCCTGACAAGCGGATTGAGAGGCGGTGACCTGCACGGTTACCGTGCCAAACTGCCCGGCTTCGATATTATTCAACACGGCCGGCTCAAAGGTAAAGGCGAACGGGCAGCCACTCCATTGCGTTACAGCGATGTCGAACGAATCGATGTAATTCCCGGCGTTGTAGACTTTCAATACTTCCGTGCGGGTAGCGCCGTAGGGCAGGGTGATGGCTTCCGGGTCGTCCGGGATTTCCACCTCGTACACCGGCGTTGCCCCGACCAGCCCGATTTCGACGTAACGTTGTTTGTTTTCACCGCTGAAGGGATCCAGACCTTCCACCGTGTATTTGGCCTTGCCGCGCACTTCGCGCGTGGAATAAGCCGGGGCTGTGAATTTAATGGTGAAGGTGCAGTCATCATCGGCATAATAGTACTGATTCGACACGCAATTCGTCGCTTCGATAGAGAAGTATTCGCTCCCTTCACTGATCTCCAGGCCGATGAATTTCAATTCCGCCAGATAGTTCACCCGGAACTCTTTAGTGGCAGTCTGGCCGAACGGCAGCACGCCAAAATTAAAAAAGGTGGGCTGAATGTTGGGGTTGCCGGGCGGGTTGCCCTGATCGCGCAGATAGACCTGCTGGTAAGGGACGCCCTCGCCCTGGCTGAGCATATCTGCGCCGGAGGAAAAAGCCACGTAGCGCCCGCTCAGGCTCAGCGAGCTGAAGTTGGAGTTCCACTGGGCCTGTTCGCCGACCGTGGTCAGCGAAACGCGCCAGGTTTGGTTCACCCCCCAGCGGCGGGCAAAGATGTCCGGGCAGTTGCTGCTCACCCAGCCTTCGATGCCGCTGCCGCTCAACCGGCAGGAGGTGTTATCGTCACCCACCACCAGATTGGTGGCGTAGGAGGTAAAGGTAATCAGCCGGCCGTCACCGGCGATGGCCGGGCTGTACGACGGCGCGTTGGCCTGTTCGCCATAATCGTTGCTTTCACCGGTGGCGCGGGAGATGGGGCGAATGGCGCCGCTGGTGGGGTTGCTGAGGTCAGCCTCGTAGAGGAAGATATCGGTGTAGCCGTTGGTATCACCCGCCACCAGGTTAGAAGCGCTGGACTGGAAGGCGATGTACAGTTTGAGATCGGTAGTGTTGGGGTCTTTATAGCCGGTCACCGCCGGGTATTCGGAGGCGCCGTTGGCGGGTTTGCCGTCCAGCCCCTTGCTCAGCAGGGTGATGTTGTACTCATTCAGAGCCGGGCCGCGGTCGAGCAGGAAGATGTTGGCGCGCCGCTGGTGGAGGGGGGCGTTGGGGTTGTCGGTCGGGTAATTTTCCTCGGGAACGCTGCAATCCAGATTGGTGGCGCGTGAAACGAAGACTATGTATCTCCCGCTGGGCTCCATCCATTCTTCAGGATCAAATACACCGTTACCATTGAGATCTTTATGCGTATCGGGCACGAAGACGGGGTGGTAGGAATCGCCGTTGGCCGGTTCCGTGTGGTTGCCGGTATTGTAATCACAGCCGCGGCTGAGCAGGGTGTGTACCTCTCCTTGAGTAAGATTTTCTTCACTATCCGTCACCAGCCGGATGAAGATGTCCTTGACGTAGCCGTTGCTGTTTTCACCCAGATCCGCCATGGACTCGAACACCACATAGACGCCTTCGCCGGAGATGAACGTCGCATCGGCAACCGGATGGGGGTGGGCAAAATTGGGTTTGGCAGTGCCGCTGGTGGGATGAGTGCGGCAGGCGGGGGGACTGGTGTGATTGACTCCGTAGATGACCGGGTCGCAATCCACGTTGCCGGAATGAAACCCCGCATCGGCGCCGGGGAAGGGTTGGCCACCGGTGGTCTGCCCGGCCGAAACGCGGAAAAGCGGCGGTGTATTCACGGGGTCGTGATCGCTCGGTAAAATTGCCAGAAAGATGTCCGTTTCGAGTTGAGCGGCATCGTCATAATCGGTGTATTCCGCGCCGGATTGAAAGACGAGGTATTTGCCGTCGCGCGAGAGGGTCGGAAACAGCGCATCGCCCTCGACATCGGTGGTAAAACCGGTCACGAAAACGGGATTGGCAATCGTCTCAAGTATGAGATTGCGGGGGTTCTGAAGAAAGACGTCGTAGCAGCCGCGGTTTGCACTGCTGACCTCACTCTGGCAAACATTATCTGTGTCCAGAATCACATTGCCCAGCGAGTCCTTCATCAGGTTATCGGCTGCCGAAGCAAAAGCCAGTTTGGGGTAGTTGATGACGCTTTCAAACCACGAGAGGCTGGTGTACACCGAATTGCCCTGACTGCCCAATCCGTATTCTTTGCCTTCATCGTTTGGGTAGCCGCGCGAGGCCAGTTCGGTCTTTCCCAGTTGAATGGCACCGCTATCCGCGCTAACCACCAGCGTTGGCAGCAGCAATAAGACGATCAGCGCCTGCAGCAGGTGGCGCAGTCCCGCTTTGCGTGCGTTTCTCCCGATCATGATCAACCTCCGCAGCCCGCCGTTGCATCGCCGGCGGGTTTTTTACCGAAAACAATTTACCTGCAAACTTCATTCTAACAAATTCGCGGTTTGTTTGGGTTTTCAGTTTTGTTATGTCACTTCAACCCTGCCGATGATTTTGGATGGCGGTGTGGCAATCTCCCGCACGTCCTCCACCTGCGTCTCCCCCAAAATCGTTTGCGATTTTGGGGGAGACGGGAGGGTGAAATTTCTCACCCGCGCTGTGCCAAAGTCAGGGCGGGGGTGGCTTCCTTATGACCGGGGCAGGGGGAAGGCTGGCTGCTCGGCGACAGCGCTCACCCGCAGGCCGGCCTGCGGCGTCCACACCACGCGGCGCAGCAGCAGCGGGCGCGCCGCACCACCGCTCGAAAGTCGTGCCCATTCGCCGGTCAGCTGCTCACCCAGGCGGGCCGGCCGTCCGCTGAGAGAAGTCAGCCGTCCATCCATCCCCAGCAGCCAGGCGGGATTGTCTTCGGGCGGCAGCGGCTCGATGATCAGGTCGCGTTCGGCGTTGACCAGCGCCCGCAACCGCCGACCGTGGGCATCCCCGCGGCTGAGCAGGTCGAGCAAAACCGCGCCGCACGGACGCAGTCCCTCGTCCGCAAAGGGAATCACACCGTCCAGCTCGGCGCGCAGGTGAAGGCTGCGGATGAACTGTCCGCCGGCAGGAGCAGCGCACAGCTCAAGCACGCGCGCCCGGCGGCTTTGCCCGGCAGTGATGTAAAAATTGAGGTCGGTCAGTCCGCCGGAGGAGTCCACCCAGGCTGAGCCGTTCCACTGGAGCATCTTGCCGCGCGGGTAGGGATCGCCGCTTTCGCGATAGAGGATGTAGTAATGGCTGGTGTTGAGCGCGCCGCTGCGCCCGATGCGCAGCCAGTAAGGCGTGTTGGCCTGTAAGAGGGGCGGCTGCTCGAAACGGAAGCGCGCCCACATCCGTCCGCTGCTGATCAGAGCGGCCGCTAAACCGACAGAAGCCAGCCCGGCGCCGGGCACGCCGTTCTGATCGGCGCACACCGTCAGGGTGATCTCGTCGCCCGGTGTGCCGCTGCGCCTCAGATTCAGCCCGGCTTCCAGCAGATAAAACGGCCCGTCGGCGGCTTGAAAACTTTGCGCCACCAGCGCATCGCTGCTAGCCGAGCGCCCCAGCGTTTGCGTGGTTTGGGCGGCTTCCACAAAGCCCTCCACCCCGCCATCTACCCGCAGACAGGCCCAGTCAAGAGTGCTGAACCAGCCGCGCCCGATCAGGCGTAGGGCGGGGGGCGAGGGGCGCGCTGGCAGGAATGCCTGCCCCTGCGGCAGGGCGTTGCGCTGCAAGACAGCCCGGCAGGCAGCCAGGAGGCTTTCCGGTTGTTCATCGTTCAGGTGCAGCAGGCGTTCCTTGCGTCCAAAACGGCTCTGGCTGAGAGGCTCCTCCACCCAGTCGCTGCGGATGCGCCGGGCGGTGAAGGGCGGCTCATTGACCAGCGGGGTATAGACCGCTGCCACGCGGTTGGCGAGATGGGCAAGGTCGAATGCCAGCCCGGCCGCGCCGTTGAGGATTTCCACCCGTCCGATAAAGCCGTTCCAGCAGGCTTCCCCGGCAGGCGAGTAGAGGATCAGCGGGCGGCGCAGCGCATCGGCGGCCCATTCAGCCGCATCCAGGAGCGAGCAAACGCTACAATCGGCGCGCAGCACGGCAACGGCGGCGCCGCCCGGTTCTTCCCACACCAGCTGCTCGACCCGTACGGGGAAAGGCGGCGGCAGGCTGGGGGTGTCATCCCGCAAAAACCACCGAATGGTGAGCGGTTCGTTCATGGCAGTTTCACCCGTGGGGCGTAGAAGGCCTGCACCTCACAGCGGCTGGTGAGTGGTGCGCCGCTTTCGGTTTCCCACAGCAGGTACAGGCGGTAATCGCTGCCGGGTAGCAAATGGGGCGGGCTGCCGGTAAGGGCGTGGGTGAAGGCGGTTTCGCCGGTGGAAGAACGACTGTACGCTATCTGTCTTTCGCCGTCCACCCAGACCTCGCTTGCCGAGGCGCCGTTGAGGGCGTGCAATTGCAGCCAGCCCTCGGCCGGCAGCAGGTGAACGAAATCCACCTCCAGCGTTTTCAAACTGGCATCGCGGCTTTCGGCGCGCAGTTCCAGGGTGAGCGCGGCCGGAGTGATCTGCGGCAGCCAGCCCGGCGGCAGGTGAAGGCCGCCGGTCACTTGCAGGGAGCGCTGGGGTTGGGTTGCAACATCCGGGCTTTCTTCCAGCGGATTGGCATTCCCGTCCAGCAGCCGCCAGCGCAGGTAGACCCCCTCCGGCGGCGGCCTGACCAGCCGCAGCACCGGGCGGAACAGCCGCCCGGCACAAAACCCCAGCCGCTCAGCCGAAAGTGTCCAGCGCAGCAGGCTGGCCGAATCGGAGCGCGTCCATTGCACCCGGCGGTAAGCCCCGCTGCTGGCAGCCCCGCTGTTCAGCACATTGCTGGCGGTACAGTCGGGCCCGGCTGTGGCGCTCTCCCCCTCCAGCGAGTGGAGAAAAGCCTCGCCGCCCCAGGTCAGGCGGCTGCCGGTGGCCAGGATGACCTGCTGAAGGGTCTCCCCCGCCGGTTCGAGCAACCGCAGGCGCAGGCTGAGGGGGGCGGGCCGGCCGCCGCTCAGGTCGGCAGCGCGGATATCGGCAAAGTTCTGGTGAGCGGCGTCGCCATCGTGGTGGTTGTACACCGCAAGCCCGGTTTCCTGTTGAACGCCGTTGGCATTGGTGAGCGGCAGGGCGGCGGCCGGTTTACGCCAGTCGGCGGCCCGGCGCAGGTACAGGCGCAGGCTGTAACCGCCGCGCGCCGGTCTCTGGTTAAGCGGGTCGCTTTCCAGCCAGCCTTCGTATAAACTGGCGTAAAGCGGCTCATCTGCCGGCTCAATCCGCCGTTCCAGCACGGCAAAGGGAGTCCGGCTCACCGCCGCCAGGACTGCTTGCAAGCCTTCCAGCCACTCGCGGATGCCCGCCCCATGCAGTCCCAGCACGGCGCACTCGATCACTTCCCCGCCGTCCTGGGATGGGCGCTGTTCCAGCCAGCGCAGGCCCTCCAACGGCGGCTGGGGGACACTCGACTGCAACACCCAGGCGGGTGAATCGGGCAGGATGATGCTGAGGGAAAACATGGCGGTTACTCCATCGGCCAGCCGGGCTGTAGCGGGTCATCGGCGGGCGGGTAGGGCGGGTTTTCGGCTGATTGCAGGCGGCGCAGGCGGTAGCGGTTCAGGCCGGCCAGCCCTTTTTGAAAGTGATCCAGCAGGATGCGGGCGGTGGTCAGTGCGGCGGCCTGCTGCCCGGCGTGAAAATCGAAGGCGTCCAGCCGTTCGGCTGCCCGCCCCAGCAGGGCGTAGCCGAGCGCGCCGCGCAGCAGCAGGCTGGCGAGAATCGGCGGCAGGGTGGTCGGGTTGGTCTCGCCGTCCAGTCCGTTGATCAGCCAGTCTTCACCGCTGGCGGCCAGCAGGTCGTGGTAGGCCTGGCGCAGGGCGTGGGTCAGTTCGGCCTCGCTCCAGATGACCGCCGGCAGGTCGCGCAGAATCAGACGCAGTTCGGTAATCAGGCTGCTGGTGGTGTTCATGGGCGGGTCTCCGCATTCCAGTAGAATTTGCGCCCGTCGGCGGCGATGATCGTCCACCCGCCGCTGCCGTCCGAACGGTAAGCGAGGGGCGGCAGTTCCAATCCGAGGGCGCGGCAGGCCAGCTGGATGGACGGCGGGAGTTCTGCCGCGGCCGGCGACCGATCAGGCCGGGAGGGCTGCCTGGGGCGCTGATTCATCGGCGCGGCTCCGGGCTGCGGCCGGCATCTTCGATGGCGACGCCGGTGGAGTAGACCGCCAGGGCGGCGATGACGCCCTGAACGGCCTGCCAGCCGTTCAATTCGCCGCTGCTCCAACCGGCGGCGATGGTCACCAGGGCGGCAATCAGCGCCCAGAATTTGCGGGAACGCAGCAGGCGTTCCAGTTGAGAAAGAATGGGCTGCATGTTGATTTTTCCTCCTTATATTGAAAAGAAAGGTGGTTGAAGAAAGGGATGGGTCTGGCGGGAGATTGCTGCGCTTCCTGACGGCGGCCCGCAATGAAGGAAACCGGTTGATGTCACCCCGAGCGTCAACTTAACCTTGTCTGCTTTTTTCAGGGTGCAAATCGGGGTGGGCCGCCCACAAACGGCGCACCATCTCTTCCAGTGAAGGCTGGGGCGGCGGGTTGGCAGGCGCTGCCAGACCACACCAGGCTCGCAGGTCGTTCGGGCTGCCGTTGAACCAGTTCAGGTCGAGCGGCTGCCCGCCACCCCCCGGCAGGACAAAACGATCACCACTGAACTGCCACACGCGCCAGTCGGCAGCGCCGGCCGGTAAAGTCGGGGCAAACATCTGCGGCAGGTGCTGGCGGCGCAGGGTTTGCCAGTCCAGGCTCAGTTTGCCGCGCGGGTAGGGGTATTGTGCCAGCCACAGGTCCCAGCCGGAAAGCCAGTCGAGCATCGGGGCTGCGTAGGCCTGCACAAAGGTCGTGCGGGTGTAGATCAGGGTCGGTTTGGCCGTGCGACGGGCGATGCCCTCGCTCACCAGCCGGGCACAGCGGCTGATCTGCGCCGGAGGCAGGATGCGGGTGATGTTGTGATTGGCCCACTCCTCCCAATCGAGCCAGTACTGCTCCACATCCACTGCGCAGAAGTCCAGTTGCACATCTTCGCTGGCGCGCAGGAAGTTTTCCACCTGACGGTCGGGGTCGTGAGTTGGGTCGCACCAGTGATAACCCCCGGTCAGCAGGCCGGCGCGGCGGGCGGCGTTGGCGTGCTGAATGCGCCGCCCGTCCCGCAACTGGCTGCCCTGACTGATCTTGACCACCGCAAAAGTCACTCCTGCGCCGCTCAGCGCCCGAAAATCCACAAAGTCGTTCCAGTGGGAGACATCCACGCCGAGGGCGCGCTCGGCTGGCGGCGTAACGGGTCGGGGTACAGCCATCGGCTCGTTCATGTTCAGGCGACGTTGGCTTTGTAAAGCGGGCGGTAATCGGCGACAAACACGCTCACCCAGTGGCGCACCTTCATGCGGATTTCATCGTGGGTGAACAAGGCCCCGCTGGTCTCGCGGTCGGCAACGAAAATCTCCGGCAGCAAGCCGAACCGTTCGCCGAGGATGATGCCCGGGGCCAGTTTCGGGTCGGCAACGGCTGCCCAGTCGTTGGGATCACCGAATTCCGGGCAGGTGATCACATCGCCCATCTCGCCGCGCTGCAGATTTTCGGAGAAGATGCCGGTTTCCCGCTCGAAAGCCGGGTAGAGAATGCGCATGGCGGTCAGGCGCAGACTGCGCGGCACAATCAGGTAGCGGGCATCCAGCGCCAGTTTGGGGGCACTGCCGCCCTCGGCTACCAGCATCGGCTGCTCGTAGATGGCTTTGCTGGCGGCTTCCCAGGCCTCGCCGGAAAGGGCCGCCGTGCCCACGTTGTGGTGATTGGCGGCATGAAACACGGCGTTGCCATCCGCCATTTGCGGCCCAACCCCGTTGTTGGCGGTGAAGATGCTGCCGACCAGCGCCGAAATGCGCCGCAGGGCAGCCGAAGCCAGTTTGCGCGGGTACTGGCGCAGTTTGTGGGTTTCGTCGCGCTCGAACATCTCCAGCGTCAGCGCCACAAACCCGCCGTACTTGCCCCATTCGCCCACCTCTGCCGAATCGCGGATTGCCAGCTCGGTGTAGGCAGACCCCTCGGCAACACCCGGCAGGACGCTCACCTCCCCCACCAGCACGCCGGTGATGGGGTGCAGGTTGCTGAAATGCTCCACGCTGACAATGGGTTCCCACCAGCGGTAACCGCTGCGCCCCAGTTCCTCCCAGCCCATCACTACCATTTTGTTAAGGGCGTCTTTGAGCAGGCCGGGCAGGGTGGCGGTGGTGGAGAGGGTGACTCGTTCGGGGTAGTAGCCGCCGTAGAAGTCGTAGTCCCCGGTCAGCAGGGTGTAAAGCTCGCGGATGCCGCTCAGACGGGCGGTTTTCAGACCGTTCAGAGCGGTCGGCTTGGGGATGCCCAGCAGATCATGGACGGCCGCCTTTAATTGATCCTCCGGCGAGTAGATCGCTTCGATGCGCGCCGGGCCGTTCACCCACTGGCCGGCGGTCAATTCGCTGACCATCTGGCGGGTATCCTCGATGGTGCGCTGTAATTCGGCCGGGTCGAACGTCCGCCCGCTGAACTGGCGGCGGATGCGCTCGGCTGCGGCGGTCGGCAGGTGGGCGGCCGCCAGCGATTGGTCGAGCAGCAGGCGGCACAATTCCCCTTCCAGCACGTTAGCCGATGGCTGAGGCGGGGCGGCTGGCGTCCCTTCTGCATCGGCGGGGATTGGGGTTGGTTTGGGTTCGTTCATCAGGTATCCTCCATCGGTTGAAAAATGAGTGAAATAGGTTTGCGGGGATTGCTGGTTGAGGGCGCGCAGGAAAGCGCCGCCGCGCGCCGGTTGAATCACACAATCCACCGAAAGGACGCGCACAATTTTTTCGACCTGCCGCCCGCGCGCGGTGAACAGCAAATCCGCCGAAAAGCCAACCTGCGGGCGGACGGCTTCGTCCAGCATGAGGCTGGCGAGGGAGCGCAGCAGCGCAGCGGCCGGTCCCAGTGGCTTAAGGCGCAGGCGAATGCCCTGACGCGCCTCATCCCACTGCGGGTCATATACCACCCCGCCCAGATCCCGCAGGCTGCGCTCGCCGACATGATGGTCGAGGTAGCACTCGCGCCCGTCCCACAACGGCAGGGACTGGCGCAGCACCTCGGCGGTGAAGTGCCAGCCGTTGCCCTCCCCGGCGGTGATGGCGAGGATTTCAAATTCGCCTAACGCTTCGGCGTTCAATTGCAGACGGGCGGCGCAATCCATCACGGTGGATGCGGGTGAAATCTGAACCGGCGGGTTCATTCCAGACCTCCGTTTTTGGGTTCGCCGCTGGTTAAATCCACCTTGCCTTCGGGAAAACCGCCCCTCTGTCGTCCGGCCGGCCTGGCGGGTGGAGCGGCTTTACCGCCTTCCAGCAGTTCCTCCACCTCGGCCGTCTCGCCGATGAAGCGGTAAACCACCCGCAGCAGTTCGCGGTCGTCAATCAAGCCGCGGTCGCGCAGCTGCCCCACCACTGCCACAATGTGGTTGCCGGCCAGTCCGAGGGCGACATTATCACGCGCCGAAAGGTCACCCCCGTGCACGCGGATGACGGCCTGCCCGTCCACCCGTCCGCCGCCGGGACGGCGGCCCTGCGCCAGCGCACGGCGGCGGACGGCAATCCGCAGTAAATCGGCAATCACCTGCAGAAAGAAGGCCTGGCGCTGCTCAAAGCGGCGGTAGGTCGGGCCGCCGGCGGCTTCGGCGGTGGTGCGCGTGCTGGATTCCGGTTCGGCGAGGAAGTGCAACGGAAGACCGGCCCCGGCAGCAATCATCTTCTTGATCGCCAGTCCGTCGGTGTTGGCGTCATCGGCTTCGAGGCGCGGCTGAATCACCTCCCAGGTCTCATTTTCATCGGTCACCAGAATCGAACCGGGGGCCGGCGGCTGGGCATTCAGGCGCTGCTGGCGTGCCAGCCGTTCACCCTCGCCGGTGAAGCGCGAGCGCACCACGTATAAAAACGCCGTGCGGTAGCGGTTCAGGCGGGCGCGGTCTTCCAGCCAGTTGGCGTAACGGCTCAGCCAGCGCAGCAGGGGCAGCAGGTCCGATTCGCCCCACACGCAGCCCACCGGCCGGTTGATGGCGTAGTGGCGCATCACCGGCGGAAAGCGGCCGCCGGCGTCCGGGCCATCCTCCAACGGCTGATAGGCCGGCCAGGCCTGTACCTCACGGCCATCCAGTCCGGGGAGCGGCTGGTATTCCAGCGGCTGATCAACATCGTTTGGGCGGGTGCGGATCTCGTCAATCTGGGCGGCCGGCACAACCCGGAAGTAACTCATCCCGGCGGGGTCGGTGGAAATCAGGATGAACAGGTTGCCACTGCGGGTCAGTTCATCGCACCATTCGGGCAGGCGCAGGCTCAACTGGTTAAGCGGGTGCTGCCACAACTGGTGCAAAAAGCGGCTGGTAGCCGGGTGCTCGCAGGCAAAGGTGATTCCGCCGCCGACCACATACTGGGTGGTCAGTTCGACGATCCGCCGTGCCAGCGGATTGACCCGCCAGGCTTCCAACGCCTGCTGGAGCGCCTCGCGCCGTTCGGCAAACGGGCGCTCATGAGGCGGGGCGGAAGCGGATCGAACGCCCAGGGTAAAGGTATTGTCGGTTTCGGTTTGCAGGGCAGCCCGCACCTGAAGGCGCACCTCATCCGCCAGCAGACGGCGGCGCAGCCCTTGCCAGAAAGTTTCTTTCATCTTCACCTCGTTTCAGAAGACAGGGGTTCAAAAACCGCGGTCAAGGTCGCGCAACGGGTCGCGGCCCGGCACAATCAGCGTCTCCCCGCCGGATGGCAGGGGTTGATCATCCAGCACGGTGGCAAGGGCGGCTGAAATGAGCAGATCATCGTGGGCCGGCTGACCGCTGAGCGGATCGCGGCTGCCATCCGGTACGCCCCAGCGCATTCGTTTTTCGGGGCCGGGCAGAATCTCGTACTGGCACAAGTCCAGTTGACGGGAGAACAACCGGCCGGCTTCGTCCTGTTCGGCATCGGCGGCTTCTTTCCAGCGCCCGCTTTCCACCAGCGAGAGGAAATCCCAGCCCAGTTTGCTCTTGCTGGCGGTCGAGAAGTTAAAAGGAATCACCTTGCCCGGCAAAGCTCGGCTGAGGAAGTCCGCCAGCCCGGCCCCGATGCCGGTGGCATCCACCACCACCCGCCATGGCCGCCAGACTTCCGCCAGTGCGCGTAGTTCTGTGTACAGGTCGCTGTGGCGGGTGCCCACCCACAGGCGGCGTCGAACGCAGCGGTAGGTGGGGGCGCGCAGCAGCGGGTCGGCGCAGGTGCTGCGGTCAACCGCTACAATCGTCAGGGCGGTGGCATCCCGGGCTGCATTGAGGGGGTTTTCGCCCGTAGCGGGTGTACCGGTGGTTTCGTCCGCCCCGGCCACATCCAGCAAAAAGGCGTAGATTTCCCCCGGCTGCGGCTGGTCGAGCAGGCGGTGACTGCCGGCCAGGCGCGCCCGCCGTTCCGGCGGGAACAATCCGCCCTGCCCGTCAATTTCCTCGCTGTAGTACTGGCTGCGGATGAATGGGTGCTGGCGGCCGAGGCGCGCCACCTGTTCGGCGACAAACCGGGCGTAGGCGGGTACCTCGGCGGCAACCTGATCGGCGCTGGCGATGAAGACCCGCTGTACGCCGTCCTGCTGCTGGGCATGGCGCGCCAAACGCAGTTCGCGTGCCAGCAGAGTCTGGCTGGTCCAGGCGGTGCCCCACAGGACGCGGGTGGCGTTGGTGGAGGCTGCCATCGGGGCAATTTCTTTGTCGAATTTTTCGATTTCCACGTCCTGGGCTTCGTCCACTTCCAGCAGGGCGCTGGCGGTTGCCCCGACGATGTTGCTGTGGGGTTCGCCGCTCAAAAAGAAAATCCGCGCCAGTCCGACGCGGTAGATGTAGCCGCTTTCGCGCATCCAGTTCCCGTTGAGCAGGCTGTTGCGTTCCAGCACGCGCTGCAAGCGGCGCATGGCGTTCAGCGATTGCGGTTTCCAGGTCGGCGAAATTTTGACAATTTCGGCCTCGCAGTCCTGCAAACAGGTCAGCAGGTAGGCCTCCAGTTGCGCCTGCACCTCGTTTTTACCCGACTGGCGCGGGAACAGCACCACGAAAGTCAACCCCTGGCGGTACAGCACCGAGCGGGCAACTGCCCGAATGACTTCCGCCTGATAGGAACGCAGGCGGATTTTGCCGAATGCCCGCGCAAACAAGCACGGGTCTTGCAGGGCTTCGCGCAGGGTGATCAGGGAAGGGTCTTTTTTCTCCGATTGCATAAACCTCCTTGTGAAAAGAAAGTGGGGGCGGGCTGAGAGGGGGGCCGGCGGCAGGTTCCGCTCCGCGAGGGGATGCCGTCCGGGGTTGAAGGTCGTCCACAACCCAGCCCGCCCGGCTGGGAGGGCATCAGTCCTGGCTTTCGCTGAGCAGGGAGTGGATGCCATTGGCTTCCATTTCGGTGCGAATCTCCTCCAGCGCTGCCCGAACCAGATCGCCGCTGGTTTCCTGCTCGGCAAGCGACTGCTCGGTTTTCAGCAGGGTTGCCAGGCTGGCGCAGGCGCGCGAAACGGTCTGCAACACCGAGAGCAACTCGCCCAGCGAGATGCCGTCGTCCGCCAGCGACTGGGCGCGCCGAATCAGCAGGCGCATCATGCGAATTTCCTCGCTCAGTTTGCCGCCGTTGCGGGGGCGTTTGGATGGGCTGACGGTTCGGCTCATTTTCCCTCCCGAAATAGAATTTATGTTCTATCACAAAGTGAGTGTAGAACATACAAAGCCGCCCGTCAATCTGTCAAAAGGTGCAATTTCTGGCATCGAATCTGCACCCTGGTGCAGTGTCCTATGTCCGATTTCGATGATGATTACTTTACAAATGGGTTACAACCGCTTTACAGTTGCCTTTCAGCGCCAATTTTTTGGCTCAGCCTGCGCTATACTCAAAAAGCGGTCAAAAGTGATGGACAAACCGTGAATTGTCCAAAAACGGTTACAAAAAAGTGTATAGCGGATGACAAAACACCAAAAACTAACCAAAAACTATTGACTTTTATACCGCACTGCCTTAATGTAAAAGCAGCAGGAAAAGACCTTTTCTGCCGCGGAAGATAGGAGCCGTATGTTCCAATTCCTTCAAATCCTCCCAAAGCCGATCCGCCGCATCCGCCGCAGTCCGCTGTGGCGGGATGGACGTGCCCAGTCGTTCATCGAACTGGCGCTGGTTCTGCCCGTTTTGCTGATCATGCTGCTGGGTCTGGTGGAAGTGGTAATTTTCATTGGCCGCTATCTGGATGTGCTGGACCTGACCCGCGAGGCGGCCCGCTTTGCTTCGGTGCGCGATCCGTTTCAGTATTCCCCGCCTTCGGTCTGGCCGTCCGGGCAAAACTGCAATGCCCCCCAAAATTCGGCCCGGCCGGTGGGGGCGGATTTTTACAACATCAACGAACGCTGCATGACCTGCAGCGATCCCAATTACTTCCACTTCTACTACACCACTGCCTGCATCTTCTCGCCGCCGGCCGGGAGTGACTCTTGCCGAACGAACGATCCCTTCTGCAACGGTCTGAATCCCTATGTTACCTTCAACCCGGCCACCGATGATGTGGTCATCTCGGTGTATACCGTGTCCAACCGCACGGTCACGCATGTCTGGCCGCGCGATGATGTCTGGCCGAACACCGGCTATTGGGCGCTTTCCGACCACGATGAGGATACCAACCACAACGGCAACTGGCGCACCGATTGCCGCGGCAACATCGTCCGCACCGAGCCCTATTACACCCGTGACCGGGTGATCAGCGGTCTCAACGATAGTGTTGGGCCGGCCAGCAAAGGTTTTGTAGCCGTCGAGTTCTACTACTGCTATGAACAGGTACTCAATCTCCCACTTTTCACTCAAATTGTCCCAAATCCGCTCCGAATCCATGCCTACACCCTCATGTCCCTCCCCGCGGCGCAGCCGACGCCAACCCCCAGACCGTGAGCCTGCCCGCCCGGCGCGCTCCGAAGGCCAGATTCTGGTCATCTTTGCGGTGGCGTTTCTGGTGCTGCTCTTTTTCATTGGCCTGGCGATTGACGCCGGTTCGCTGTATGTGACCTACGGCCATCTCAAACGTGCCGTAGATGCCGGGGCGGTGGCGGCCGCCAACACCTTCAAACGCGGTGAAAATCTGGCCAGCATGACCGCCGCCACCGAAGAGGTGATGGTTCTGCACAACGTGGACACCGCCACGCTCGACCTGCAGGTGTTCATCTGCGATGCGGATGGCGATTCCAACCGGGACAGCAACCTGCCGGCCGAATTTTACGCCCGCTGCCCGGATACCAGCGCCGGACAATCGCCGCGTAAACTGGTCTGGGTAGAAGCCACCCAGCGCGCCCCGCTTTACTTCCTGGGTTTACTGGGTTTCGGGCCGGTCAACCTGACCACCAATGCCATTGCCGAAGCTGCGGCCGTGGATCTGGTAATCGTGCTGGATATTTCCGAATCGATGGCCAGCGATACCCCCGGTTTTGTGCCGGATGATTACGACCCGGATGCGACTTGCAACCCGCTCACCCGCACCCGTCCGGTCAACCGCTCCGACCCGCCGCCGGCCGGCGCCTGCTTGCCGATGTGGCACGCCAAAAATGCCGCCGATGCGCTTATTTCACGCATGTACCAGGGCTTCGATCAGGTGGCCATCATCACCTACGACTCGCGTGCCGAATTGCATCCCATCCCCAACCTGCATGGGGTGACGGTGGCGTTGACCGACGACCTCGAAGCGGCCCGCAATTACCTGTGGAACAGCATCAAAGTGCATGATGACCCGCCCGTCCGCCGCATCTGGAAGCAGTGGGTGGATTACCGCGCCGTCAACCCGGTCAATCCCGAAGACCGCGACGGTGACGGCTCCGATGCCGATAATCCGACCGTCGTTGGCTATACCTGCCCCAACATGAACGACCCGCGCATGGCCGATCGCTGGTGGGCTGTTTCCGAAGGCGGTCCCGACCCCTACGGCTGGGGCGGGGTGCCCTGCGATGATGACGGCCTGCTGGATGCCTACGATTGGGACGGCGACGGTGTGTTCACCATGGCCGATCATAACGCGGCGCTGGCTTACCTTGCCAAATACCCGGTGCAGTACAGTCAGGGACGCCCGATCCGCCCATCGCTCTCGCCGCTTTCCACCTGCATCGGCTGCGGCTTGCGGGCTGCCAATCTGGTGCTGAACGATGCCCGTCCGGGGGCTGTGTGGGTGGTAGTCCTGTTCACCGATGGAGTGGTCAACCTGAGCGATACCGCCGGCAGCGGCGGCAGTGGCCCGGGCGATACGCCGTGGACGGGCGGTCTCGTGCCGCTCGCCTACCCCGACGGCTTTTGTGATGGACGGCTGAATCAGGGCTGGTGGCCGAGCCTGTGCATTGACACCACTTTTACCCCGCGTTATTGCATTGACGATCAGGAACAAACCTGCCCGCCGGGTTCAACCTGGATTCGCAATAACAACCAACCTTCCTTCAACCGCAACAACAAGTACTCGGTCAGCGATTATGCCCGCGACATGGCCGATGCCCTGGCGCTGACCCGCTCGACCAATCAGAACGAGCCACGCGGCAATGATGTGGCGGTGTACACCATCGGTCTCGGTGCAGTCAGTTTGGGTGAACCGCTCCTGCGCTACATTGCCGCTGTCGGTGATGACGGCGACCGCACCACCAATCCGTGTGCTACGGCGCCAGCCTTCCGTTCCTGCGGTCAGTATTATTACACCAACAACCCCGAAGATCTGGTTCCGATCTTCGAGGATATTGCCACCCGTATCTACACGCGAATTACGCAGTGATGCGCTTCGCGGAAAGCGAGGGATGCCGATGAAAATGCCCCAATTCTCACTCAAAATCTACTTTTTCCAGCGGCGCAGCCAGCGAGCGCAGGGTTTGGTTGAATTTGCGCTGGCTTTACCCATCCTGCTGATGCTGGTGTTCGGCATCATTGAATTTGGGCGTTTTCTGCAGGCCTGGCTGGCGCTCGAAAACGGCGCCCGCTTTGGAGTGCGTTATGCCATTACCGGTAATTTCAACCCGGCTTACTGTCAGGCGGCTGCCCAGGCGCTGGCGCTGGAAGATGCCGATATTGCCGACGGCCACTACGACTGCCGAGTCCCCGAATCTTTCTCGCCGGACTGGGAACAGATGCAAAACGCCCTTCAGGACTGGGCGCGCCTGCCTTCCATTCGGGATGCGGCGCTGGCCGGGGCAACTGGCATCGCCTGGGATTCGGCGCCAGCCGTTTCGGGCGATTATCTGGCTTACCTCGACTACGGCTGGAATCATGCCGATTTCGACATGGTCAACCGCGGTAATCCGTCTTTGAAGGGGTATTTCAATGTGACCACCTGCTCCAACCGGATCGAACCGGTTGGCAGCAATCAGGCAGCCCGCTTCCAGTTCAACCCGAACGCCCGTTATTTTGTCCCCAACGACCCCAACAGTCTGGATGATTACCGCTTTCCGGATTACTGCGAGCGGGTGCGGGGTAACATTGACGCGGCCGGCAACTTTACCAACCCGATCACCGAGCGCTATGTGGATGATGCCGGCGGTCCGGGTGACCGCGTGCGGGTGGTGCTGACCTACCGCCACGAATTGATCACCCCCTTCCTTAACTCGTGGTGGCCGACCGTGCGCATTCAGGCGATGCGCGAAGGGATTGTGGAAAAGTTCCGCACCTCACGGGTGACCGGTCTGGTGGGCAGCATCGGCATGGCGGCCACCTTTACCCCCACTCCTCCGCCGACTGCCACCGAAACGCCGACCACCACACCGACCAACACACCCACGCCGGTTTTCTGCCAGTACAACGGCTCGGTGCTACGCCAGTGGTGGACCGGTATCAGCGGCAGCAGCCTGAGCGATCTGACGAATAACCCGCGCTACCCCGGCAACGCCACCGCCTTCGATTATCGCACTTCTTTCGAGGCACCGACGGACTGGGGCGATAATTACGGTCAGCGCATGCGCGCCTACCTGTGCGCCCCGTGGACGGGGGAGTACACCTTCTATATCGCCAGCGACGATTCCAGCAAGCTGTACCTCAGTTCCAGCGATAACCCAAACGGTGCAACTGAAATTGCATCTGTGAACGGGTGGACCTCTCCCCAACAGTGGGATAAGTACACTTCGCAAAGGTCTCAGCCCATCACCTTGCAGGCCGGGCAGTTGTATTACATCGAAGCGATCCAGAAAGAAGGCACAGGCGGGGACAATCTGGCGGTTGGCTGGACCGGTCCCGGCATCACCGAGCCGGGTGACCCTCCGGTGGTCATTCAGGGGCAGTATCTGGTGCCGGTGACCCCCGAGGCGACCTACACCCCGACCCCCACCAGCCTGCCGCGCTGCGAGGACCTGGTGGTGTTGGGTGAACCGCTTACCTTCCAATCCTTTGTCGCCGGCAGCCCCGGCAACGGTTATATCATTCAATCGCAGTTGCAAAACACGGGTCCTTACAACATCTACATGAGCGGGGCGTTAATGGACTGGACCGGCGAGTGGCACAACCCGGTTCACAGCCAGCCCAGCGGACACATCTTCAATTATTACTCCGGCAACACCGCCAATCAGCCGATTTATGACCCGCCCAACGTGGCATCCTACCCCTATGGTCATGTATTCACCCCCACCCCCAACCGCAACCTGATTTCGCCGTATGGTAGCAATTACCTGCGCTGGGTCTATGGACAGCCAAATCCGGCCGTCAACAACTTTACCTTCTGGATCCTGCCCAATTTCAACCACTATCCGCCGGTGGGGGCCGGCACACCCACCCCGCGCATGACGGTGACGCCGGTCTCCTGGGGAAACACCACCGGTAACGCCCAGTATCATAACTTCTACTGGGCCAGCGACTTTACCGGCAGCATTTATTACAATGTGGTTCCCACCGTCGGTCCGACTCTCTCCTGCGTCCAGCAGGTGACCGGTTACCCCGGGCCGAGCATTCAGGTCATCATCAACCCGGGCGGCACGCCCTTCTCGGCACGCGCCATCATCAACGGCAATGACAGTAATGTGGATACTTCACTGGGCGTTTACTTCTTCGTGTATGACAACGCTGGCAATCTGGTACACTGGTCGCGGGATGCCAATTCGTGGTTCTGCATCTTCGGGCATACCGGCAGCGGCAGCAGCCGGCGCTGCATCACCCGTACCCCGCTGGTGGATTCGTGGGACCAGGGCGGTGGGCTGATCCGCAACGGCAATTACACCCTGGTGGTTCTGGCGCGCAACATTGACACCAGCAAAAAGTCCAATGTGGTGGTGGTGCCCTTCGTCATTTCGGCAAATACCCCCACCCCGACCCCCCTGCCGACCAATACCCATACCGCCACCATCACCCGCACCATCACGCGCACCTTTACCGCAGGTCCAACCCGAACCAATACGCCCATACCTTCGATTACACCCACATCAACGGTGACGCTGACGCGCACGGTGACGCGCACGCCGACCATTACCCGCACGCCGACCATTACCTCCACACCCACCCTGTGTCTGACGCCGTGGGAGTTGGGCGGCTGCAACTGAGCCCTTTGGGAGGACATTAACCGGTTTACGTCATTGCGAACCGCCACAGGCGGCGTGGCAATCTCCCGCAAAGGTGGGTGGGAGATTGCCACCTGCCCTTTACCGAACGCAGTGCGGTGCAAGTGTTGTTGACGCTCGACATGACATTAACCGCGTTTTCGTCACCGCGAGCCGCCGCAGGCAGCGCGGCAATCTCCCGCAAAACCGTTGAGGAGGTTCTGGCTTAACTTGCGCTCTCGCCGGGCGGGTTTTCAACCTCGGCGGCGGGGTTGTGCCGGCGGGCGCGCACGCGCCGAATCCGCCGCCCGCTGACCTGCTCGACGGTCAACAGCCAGTCTTCCACCTGCACCTGCTCACCGCCAATCGGCACGCGTCCGATCACGCCGTATATGTAACCCCCCAGCGTATCGGCTAAATCGGTCACCAGATGAGTGCCCAGCACCTCGTTGAAGTCATCCAGATCAATCCGCCCGTGAAAGAGCACCTCATCCTTGCCGATGCGCTGGTAAAGCAGTTCCTCGGCCTGATCGTACTCATCGCGGATTTCACCGACAATTTCTTCCACAATGTCTTCCAGGGTCACCAGCCCGGCCATGCCGCCGTATTCATCCACCACAATCGCCATGTGAATGCTGTTCATCTGCATCTCGCGCAGCAGGTCATCCACCTTTTTGGACTCCGGCACAAAGTAAGCCGGGCGTAAAAACGGGCGAATGTTCTCCGGTTCGTCCTCTTCCAGCGAGGCGCGCAGCAGGTCTTTGGCGTAGAGCAGCCCGATCACGTTATCAATGGTCTCCTCGTAAACCGGCACGCGCGAATGTCCGGAAGTCACCAGCGCCTGTACCGCCTCCGAGACGCGGGTGTTGACCTCCAGCGCCAGAATGTCAATGCGCGGCACCATGATCTCGCGGCACAGGGTATCCCCAAAGTGAAAGATGGAGTAAATCATCTGGCGCTCGCCTTTTTCCAGCCCACCGCTCGGCTGACCGACCTCCACCCATGTTTTAAGCTCGTCCTCGGTCATGCCGCCGTGAGCGGCATCCAGCGCCAGCGGCTGACCCATCAGCCCGCCCAGCAGGGATGAAAATGGGCGCAGCAGCACCTCCAGCCCGCGTGCCAGCGGGTAAAGGCGCAGCAGCCATCGTTCGGCATCCCGCCGTACCCATCCCTCCACGCTGATTTCCAGCATGACCAGCAGCAGTCCGCCGCCAAAAAAGACGCCCAACCAGATCAGCGGGGAGTTCAGGTTGGGGTAGAGAGTCTGTCCGATCAGGACGCCGCACACTGCCAGCAGGACGTGCGCCAGCGAAATGACCAGCCGCAGTCCCAGCCGGTAGGCAACTTTTTCGATCAGGGCGATTTCGCGCTCGACGCTGACCTGTGGGCGCTGACCGGAAACCTGCATCAGCAGCGGCAGGCGAGTGTTCACCAGCGCTGCCCGAACCCACACAGCGATGAAATCCAGCGCCAGTAAGACCACAACCAGCCCGACCAGACCGTTCAGGCTCATCTCAGGCCTCGCTTTCGGCGTTGGAGATGAACCCGCCGCGCTGCACCGTGTAGGGAGGCAGTCGCACACCATCCGCCAGCGTGCAATTTTCCAGCCAGGCGGCAGCGATGCGGCAGTCATTCCCAACCTGTGTATTCCACAAAACGGCCCCCGGACCCATCTGGCAATTGGCGCCGATGTGGGTTTGCCCGCCCAGATAACACTGCGGGTAGAGGATGGTATCCGCGCCAATGGTCACGTCTATTTCGATGGTGATTGAGGAAGGATCTACGAGGGTAACACCAGCCTCCATCCAGCGCGCCGCAATGCGCCGCTGAAGGACAGCCTGCGCCTCCGCCAGATGGGCGCGAGTGTTGATTCCCAGCGCTTCGTGGGGGTCATGGGCGGTGATGGCCTGCACGCGCCGTCCTTGCTTTCGGGCAATCTCCACCAGATCAGTGAGGAAGTACTCCCCCTTGGGGGAAAGGCGCACTTCTTCGAGGGCATCCCACAGCCACTGGCCGTCAAAACAATACACCCCGGCGTTCAGTTCGCGCAGAGCCAGAACTTCGGGCGGGGCAACGGCTTCCTCGACGATTGCCTGCACATCGCCATCCGGGCTGCGCACCACCCGCCCAAAGCCGTGCGGGTCGTCCAGGATGACGCTCAGCATGGTCAGGGCGGCATCGGCGCTGCGCTGCAAGTCCACCAGCTGCTGCAAAGTTTGGGCGGTGATCAGCGGCATGTCGCCAGCGGTCACCACCACCCAATCGGCCTTTCCTTTGAGTAGCGACTGCGCCATGCGGACGGCATGGGCGGTGCCGAGTTGCTGATCTTGCAGGGCGTAGCGCGCCCGCGCGCCAACCGCAGCGCGCACCTGTTCGGCGCCGTGGCCGACCACCAGCACGGGCAGTTGTCCGCTGACCTGAGCGGCTGAGCGCAAGCTGTGTTCGATCAGCGGCACGCCTCCCAGCGGGTGCAGTACTTTGGGCAGGCTGGATTTCATGCGTTTGCCGTAACCGGCAGCCAGAATGACCACAGACACCGCAGGATCAGGCTGCATCACACCCCCATTGCTGAAGAGAAGGAAAAAGACCGCCCCGAGGGCAGGGTAAAATCCACCGCCGCGGGGCTTTGCCGTTGGTGCGTATCGCTTTCAGGGTCAGGAGAGTCGCTGTCCACAGTCATGAGGTTGAAATTTACAGGCTGGGGCGCCCGGATTCGAACCAGGATCCACAGATCCAAAGTCTGGTGTGCTGCCGTTGCACCACGCCCCAATGAGGCTGGGTTGAACCCCTGTGCGAGGCTTATTCTATCACAAAACCGTCTTTTTGGGGCATAAAAATACCTTGACAAAAACTTAAAAGTATATAAAATCGTTTTGATAATTATAAAAATGTTTTGATTAAACCGAAAGGATTTTTTGCCGTGGATCACGCAACGCTCACCGAAGAACTGTTGACCTTCTTCAAGGCACTGGCGGATGCTCAGCGCTTGAAGATTGTCGGTCTGCTGGCGCAGGAAGCTCACACCGTTGAGCAACTGGCTGCCCTGTTGAACATCAGCCCCTCCACCACCTCGCATCATCTTGCCAAACTGGCCAAAGCCGGGCTGGTGGAAGCGCGCACCGATGGTCATTATTACTTTTACTCCCTCAAAACCGATACGCTGGAGGCGATGGCGCAACGACTGTTGAAGAGTGAAAACCTGCCGCATCTCTCGGCGGATGTCGAGAGCGAGGCGTACGAACGCAAGATCATCCAGAATTTTACCGATGCCAGCGGGCGGATTAAATCCCTGCCGGCGCAGGAGAAAAAGTTTCAGGTGTTGCTGCGCTATGTAGCCAAAGCCTTTCAGCCCGGCCGGCGGTACACCGAAAAGGAAGTCAACGAAATTCTGGCTCGTTACCATGAGGATACTGCCTCGCTGCGGCGCGGTTTGATCGAATCCCGCTTGATGGCGCGTGAAAGCAGTGGAAAGGAATACTGGCTGGTGGAAGAGGCCGCCGGATGACCGTTGCATCTCCACCAGCCCGACGCTGGGTTGTCATCCTCAAAGTATTGTTTGCGGTGAGCGTTTGGGGCGGATCGTTCATCGCTACCAAAATTGCCCTGCGCGATGCTGCCCCGGTCACGATTGTGTGGACGCGCTTTGGCATTGGGGTCTTGATCCTCGGCTTAACCGTGAGGTTGAGGGGAGCGTATCGGCGGCCGGGCCTGCGCGATCTGGCTTACTTCGCCCTACTGGGTGGACTGGGAATCACCTTTCACCAGTGGCTGCAATCCACCGGTTTAATCACCGCTCAGGCCACCACCACAGCCTGGATTGTGGCGAGCACCCCCGTGTTCATGGCGCTGCTGGGCTGGTTGTTTTTGCGTGAATCGCTCGGCCCGGTGCGGCTGGGCGGGATCCTGCTGGCGGCGGCGGGGGTGCTGCTGGTGGTTTCGCGCGGGGACTGGCGTGCCCTTTCACTCGGCCGGTTTGGAACGCCCGGCGATTTGCTGATTTTGATCAGCGCGCCAAACTGGGCGATCTTTTCGACCCTCTCGCGGGATGGATTGCGCCGTTACCCGGCGGCGCTGATGATGTTCTTTGTCATGGGGTTCGGTTGGTTGTTTTCTTCCGCTTTCTTCCTCAGCGGCCCCGGCTTTGCCGACCTGAGCCACTTGACCGTGGATGGCTGGGCAGCCGTGTTGTTTTTGGGGATTGCCTGTTCGGGGCTGGCGTATATCTTCTGGTACGATGCCCTGCAAGCCATGCCCTCGGCGCAGGTGGGGGTGTTCCTTTACCTTGAACCGCTGGTGACGGTTGCGGTAGCCGGTTTGATGCTGGGTGAAGTGCTTACCCCGGCCACGCTCATCGGTGGGATGATCATTCTGCTGGGGGTCTGGCTGGTCAATCGGCAGATGAACGTGATGGGGCGAAAAGGGTAATGTCATCGCCCTGATCGAGTGCCAGTGAACCGCGCGGGGCGCGCAGCAACTGGATGGCTACCCATATATCCCCCACCGCGCCGGAAAAATTCATCACGGCCGCCAGAATCACATAGGTCAGGGCCGAAAGCGGCACAAGGGCAATCAAAGCAATCGCCAACAGACTGAGGACGACCAGCGGGGCAATGCCGATCCAGAAGTAAATATTGGCGGGAATGTACCAGCCCGGCGCGGCGGCATAGGCATACGTGCCGCGAAAGGCAAATTTGGGTTTTACCCCCGCCAGCAGCCAGAAACCCAGCCCGTGGACTGCCTCGTGCAGGATCAGCGTCAGGACGATTGTCACGATCAGCAGCAGTAAGAACAGCAGACTTTGCAGCCCCTCTAAACGGAAAACAAACACCAATCCTTCGGCCTCCGGACGGAGAAAGGAGGCAATGGTAATAAAGAACCACGCCGAAGCCAGCACCAGACCCAGCCCAAACAGGTTGAGCATCAAAAGGGTGCTGCGGGATTTCAGCGTAAAACGACCGCGTTCTTCATAACCGGATGGTAAAGTCCGAACAGCCTGGCGCATGGTTAATTTCCTTTCTTACGATGAGGAGGGGGTGTAAGTAGGCCATGGGGTGGGGGTTGCCCCCTGGTTGAGCGCGGGAGGAACCACGGGTGTACCGGTCTCGCCCGGAATCAACACGGCTGGAAGGGTGGGGGAAGGCATCTGGCCAGCAGTGGGAAGCAGAACGGGCGGGGAGGGAAGCGGAGGCTGGGTGAGGGACGGTGTAACGGTGGGCGAAGGTTCGAGCCGGTTGAGCAGCCACAGCGCCCCGCCGCCCAACAATCCTCCCAGCAAGGCGACGATCAACAGGCCAATGCACCCCCACAACCACCAGCGCCTTCGGGCTGCCGGTTTGGGCTGTGCCAGGCTGCCCGGCGGAACTTCCATCAGGATCATGGTGATGTTATCGTGTCCACCGCGTTGGTTTGCCAGGTCAATCAGGCTTTCGGCAGCCTGACGGGCCGGCTGGCTTTCCACCGCTGCCAGAATTTCTTCGTCGCCCACCAGGTCGGTCAAGCCGTCGGAACATAACAGCAAACGGTCGCCTTCCCGCAGGCGCAGCCCCTGATTGTCCCGCGCCTGATCATCGCTCTCGCCGCCGTTCAGCCGCAGACGGAAGTCCACCTGCGGCGGGGTTGGCGAGCCGAGAAAGCGGCGGATGACATGGCTGTTGGGATGATGAAGCGCCTGTTCGGGGGAAATTAAGCCGCGCTCCAACGCCTCCTGAATCCAGGTGTGGTCGGTGGTCAGCTGGTGAATACTGCCGCGGCGCAGCAGGTAAATGCGCGAATCCCCCACGCTGGCGGTATACAAACGATCTCCCACGATGTAGACACACGCACAGGTTGCACCCATGCCGTTTTTTTCGTGATTGGACCGGGATTGTTCATAGATTGTGGCGCTGGCGGTTGTGATGGCTTGTTCCAGCAGGGTGGTGGGGGGGAGTTTGTCACCATTTTCCAGCACATAGCCGGCGATCAGGTTAACGGTCATTTCGGCGGCGACTTCACCGGCGCGGTGTCCGCCAATCCCATCTGCCAGTACGGCCAGCAGTGCCGGCGCCGACTCGGGTTCGGTCGGTTGTAGCGCCACGATCCCAAAGCGGTCTTCATTGTTCTTCCCGCGCATACCGGGGTCGGTCAGGGCGATAACCGGCAAATGGGCTTGCTGGCTGCGAATCATTCCTGTTCCTGATACGGGCGGGCTATGGGTGCGGGCTGAGGGCTGGGTTTGGCGGTTTCAAAGCGCAGGGTGACAAATCCCAGGTGAATCAAATCGCCGTGTTGCAGCCGGCAGCCACCTGCCGTCACCGGCACATAGTTGACCCATGTGCCTGCCAGCGAACCCTGATCGTAAACCCAGTATTCACCCTTTTCATTGACCACGATGCGGGCATGCACCGGCGAAACGCTGGCAGAGGCAATACAAATTTGCGAACGGAGCGGGTCGCTCCCCATCAGGTTGTCTCTTCGCTTCAGGGGGAGGAGATTCAGCGCCGCTGGGTTTGCCCGGCTTTCCACCACCCCCATACCATCCTCACTGACCTGCAGCAGCCAGGCCGGCGCTGATGATACCGGTACAGTCGCCGGGCGGGCGGAACTCAGCCGGCGTGCCATGGAAGCCGGATTGATTGTGCCGCGTTTCTTTTGGAGTGGTGGCGGCAGTGGCTGAGTCAATGGGTCGCGGTTGTTTCGCCTTTGAGCAGCGGCCTGCTGACGGTTTTGTTGTCCGGCAAAGATCAGGATAGTACCCAGTAGCAGCCCGCTCAGCAGAATGGCGCCCAGCACCAGCGGGCGGTTGCCGCTCAGGGCCGCCTGCCAGGGACTGGGCGGGCGGCTTTCTACACTCACCCGCACCGGCATGCGGATGCTGCGCCCGGTCAACCCAAGCGAGTCTTGTACCTCAACCTGCATTTCGACCTGCTGCTCGGTTTCAATCTCGCTCACCGACCAGGTGAAACGATCGAACGGCGGGCGGGTATTTTCCTGCACCAGTTCACCGTTGACCAACAAACGGCTGGCGCGGATGGCGCGCGGATAACCATCCGGAAACTCAATAATCACCCGGTAAGTGAGTGCATCGGGTTCAAGGTCGCCGTTGCGGCTGTTGGGCGGGAAAAAGCGGCGTTCAACCTGTGTTTGCGGTGAAAGGAAGATCGGATTGGGCGGTTGAATGTTGAGAAACACCGGCTGACTGGTGGAGCGTAATTCTTCCTCACCCTGTCGAATGCTGAGGGCAATTGGGTGACTGCCACTGCTGTTCAGGCGGGATTCGTATTCCAGCCGGTATTGGTAGCGGTAGGATTTCAGGTAACCTTCCAATTCCGGCAGGCTTTCGCTGCCCGTGAAAATCGAAAGCTCGCCGCCGGTCTGGCCTGCCAGTTGACTGAGCGCATCGAACATTGCCGGATTTGCAGCAATGGATGGAGCGGATGTGGTCAACCAGACGTGAATGGGAACGTTCAGCCGCCCGGCGCGGTCTATCAGGTTTTGAACACCGTCCAGATTGGAGGCGGGCAACAGCGGTGTGACCAGCAGGACCACGCAGCGCGGTTTGGTACCCCCGCTGATGTCGGTGACCAGGTCCATGGCGCGGGTAATCGCGGTAAGACCGGCTTGTTCGTTCAGCAGGTTGACTTGAGCGAGATTTTCCAGGGCGGTTAACCATTCCTGTTGATCTGCTGAGCGGATCAATTGCAATCCGCTGTTGGTGGACAGGCTGAGACGGTCGCTGCCGGTAGTTTCACCGCCCGCCCATTCCTGCAAGCGTTGTAGTACGGCTTCGTACCGGCGCACACCGGCGTAGCGGGTATTCAATTCCGGCCCGAAATTGATCGCCACAATCACATCCAGCCCCGGCTGGAGCAATTCCAACCACTCCACCGGGCGGAAATCTGCCGCGTCATTCTGTTCGTTCCCCTCGATAATCTGAATCTCTTCGGGTTTGAGCTCTCTTAGAAAATTACCCTGGGCATCAAAGGCTTCAAAAGTGATTTGCACCCGTGGAAACAGTTCTGTGCTGATGGCGGTAATTTCCACCCGGCCCTGAGGCAAGGTTTGTGCCCGGGCAGGCAGTATGCCACTCCCTGCCCCAATGAGAAGCCCTATGATGAAGAAAATCAGGCAGCGCTGACGGGAAGTCATGTCGTTCGTAACCCCAATTTTACCCCAAACAGACCGGGCTTTGCTTGACGCTCACCCAACGCCCGGCTGACGCTGTTTTTTGAGGAGGTGGATGGCTTCACTCTTCCGTGTAAATGCGCACCGGCGGCATCTCCCATGTCAGACGGAAGGGTTTGCCCTCCAGCTGCACGGTCTCGCCGCCGGGCAAGGGCTGGGTAGCAAAAATTGCGCAGGGTTCAAAGGGCTGACGCGGTAAGCGGTTGGAGGGGTTGTTGACCAGCACATGCTCGATGCGGAATGGGCCAATCTCCGCCTCACGGTATAACCCCCAAACCGGATATTCCCACTCTTCGTCCGGCAAGTACAAACCGAGTTGAGTGCAGCGGCGCTCCCCGGTCAGATAATTGACGCCCTCGATATACGGGACGACCAGATTCTTGCGGATGATCATCACCTCGCGGCGCGGCAGGTTGAAGATGTTCCAGTCCTGAGCCAGCGGTTTATTCTGATTGAAGTAAAAGATGGGCAGGGTGCTGATGAGCAGCAAGACCCCCAGCCAGCGGCTGAAGCGCATCGGTATCACCTGTGGTAGAAGCCCAATTATCCCACCGGAAAGCACCAGTAAGGGAAGGTGTAAACGGGCGTGCCACAACTGCCAGCGCAAAAAGCCACAAAAAATCAGCAAACCCGCCAGTAAGATGCCCGTATGGATCCAGACCTCCTGGTTTTGCAGCTTTTTACGCCGCAACCCAAGGATGACCAGTGTGGCCATCAAGACCAGCACATGCAGTGGCGCACCGGTAAAATCCTCGTTGACCACAAAGCGCTTCAATGCGAAACGATGATCCTGCCAGGTGGTTTGCGGGTCGTTGACATCCAGTTTTAAGCCGTTGTGCAGGCTGATGACGGCGCCTTCCAGCGCCTCATTGAGGGGCGAGACCGTAACGAAATGCAGCGCCAGATTGCGGGTCAGGTTGGAGAGCAGCACATCCACACCAAAACGCTGATTGCGGTAAAGCCGGGTTTCTTCGGCAGGGCCGAGCGGGCTGCCAAACGCGGTAAAATTGCGGGCATAATGCGGCAGGTTGAGCAGCAGGGCAAGGGCAACCACCACCATCAGCGGACGGACAAACGCCGCCCGGCTCTGCTGCCAGCGGCGAATCACATAGGCAGCCATGATCGGAAAGGCAAACAAATAAGCCGTGGATTTGGTCAGAACCGCCAGCCCCAGACTCAGTCCCAGTGCGGTTTGGGCCGTCCGGTTGGGAGAACGCAGGTCTTCCAACGCAAATATTGCCACACATACCAGCCAGAAGGCTGCGGTCAGGTCATTCTGAGTGCTGGTCATTTGCAGTACGGTCATTGGCAGTGTACCGGCAAACACCGCTGCCAAAATCTGCCCGGTTTTGCCTGCCCCCAACTGTCGGGCAAGCAGCGAAACCCCCAGCATCGCGCCAATCCCGCTGAACCATTGCACGAGGTTAAGAAAGCGGTCCGAATCGCTCAGCGCGTACAGGTGGGCGTGAACATACTCCGTCCACGGGTTGAGGTATAACTGACGCAGAATGTGAGTGGGGTAAAACGCCAGCGATTGATCTTGCAGCCAGTGCATCACCCGACTGAGGTGATAAACCATCGAGTCCCAGTTGTTTGGTGCAGCCACCAGCCCAATGACCAGCGTGAGCAGGGCGACCAGCCCAAGGCCGGCCAGTAATAAAGCGTCCGAGCGCGGAAGCGAGCGCAGCAAGCCGGGCAGACCGGGCGTCTGGTGGGAACGCGGCGAGCGGCGCAGCAGGGCAAGCCCGGTCAGCAGGATGATTCCCCAGCCGGCCGCCAGTGGCAGACGGCTCAGTAAACCGAGCATGCCAGCCAGTTCGGTCAGGGCGGTCAGCCCGGCTGCCCATACGACCCAGCCCAGCAAAAGGTTCAGGCGGAGATCATTTTGAAAAGGGGCGCGCCGCCAGAAAATCAAGCCGATTACCAGCCAACTCAGCGCGGGTAAGATTACCAGCATCGTTCATCTCGCTGAAGAAAATCAGGAACGCTCACGCAAGGGATTATACCCCAGCCCTCACTCGGCAAGACGGTCAGGTCGTGCGCCCTTCCCGCAACTTTAATCGGCGGTGTGCGTATAAAAAGGGAAAGGAGTGCAAATATGTTCAAGTTTCTGTTTGATCTGATCGGCGGGATCATCGGTCTCGTCGTGGGTTTAGTCGGTGGCATCTTCGGTCTGGTGGTTGGCTTACTGGGCACCGTGCTGGGCCTGACCGTCGGGGTGGTGGTGTTGGCGATTGTGCTGGTTTTAGGCTTGCTCGCATTACCCATCCTTTTGTTGATCTGGATTTTCTGACCGGCATGGTATAATTTCATGCATGAGTGAAGAAAATCCTATCTCTCCATCTGAAAATTTGCCAGCGGAAGAGACCGTAAAGCCGGCACGCCCGGGATACTCGCTTCCGCTGGTGGTTGTGATTGCGGTTTTGTTTTTCGGCGTGGGCATCCTGACGGGTTACCTGATCTGGGGTCAATCGCTGGCACAGACCAATCAGGCGCTCAGCGATGCGCTCTCGCGGGCCGAGGCTGCCGAAGCGGTTTTGCAGGAAGTCGGTCTGGATGTACCGGGTCAGCCGCGCCCCACCCGTGATCCCAATCAACCGATCGAGGTAGTGCGTTACCCGGTGACGGAGGATAACAACCCTGCCATCGGCCCGGCGGATGCACCGATTACGATTATTGAATTCAGCGATTTTGAGTGTCCCTTCTGCACCCGCTGGCATGTCGAAGTCTGGCCGCGCCTGCAGGAAACCTACGGCGATAAAATCCGCCTGGTTTACCGCGACTTTCCGCTGTACAGTATTCATCCCAACGCGGGGGCAGCCGCCGAGGCTGCCAATTGCGCCAATGAGCAGGGACGCTTCTGGGAGTACCATGATTTGTTGTTTGCTGCGGAACAGGGGCTGGGCCGGCAGGCTTACGAAGCCTACGCCAGCCAGTTGAGCCTTGATCTGGATCAATTCAAAACCTGCCTCGATGAAAAACGTTACGAAAGCGAAGTAACGGCTGATTTCGAATATGCCCGTCAGCTGGGGATTCAATCCACCCCCACTTTCTTCATCAATGGTGTGGCTTTAATTGGCGCGCAGCCCTTTGAGGTCTTTCAAGAAGTTATCGAACTGGAACTGGCCGGCAAATTGACCAAATAATCCTGAGCAGGCGGAGCGGAGGATGAAAAAATTTATCGCCGTTGCAGGGAATATCGGGGTGGGAAAATCCACGCTGGTTGATCTGCTTTGTCAGCGCCTGGGCTGGCAGCCGTTTTACGAACCGGTCACCCAAAATCCTTATCTTGCAGATTTTTACCGCGACATGCACGCATGGAGTTTTCACTCGCAGGTTTTCTTTCTCACCCATCGGCTGCGCATCCATCAGCAAATTCTGCGCTGTGAAGGCTCGGTGATTCAGGATCGTAGTATTTACGAAGATGCGGATATTTTCGCCCGTAACCTCTACTTACAGGGCTACCTTTCCCAGCGGGATTACGAAACCTACTACGCGTTGTATCAGACGATTGCCGAATTTCTGCCCCCGCCGGATCTGGTAATTTACCTGCGTGCCTCGGTGGAAACCCTGCAAAACCGCATCCGGCAGCGGGCGCGAGATTACGAACGCGGCATCAGCAGTGAATATCTTGCCCGACTGAATCAGTTGTATGAAGAATGGATTGCCGCCTTTACCCTCTGTCCGGTATTGACTGTGCCGGCAGACAATCTCGATTACGTGGCACACCCTCGCCACCTGGATTTGATCCTGAAAAAAGTACAGGACAAATTGACCGGGAAAGAGGAAGTGGTTTTCTCCCCCGAAGAAGTGGCGCTGGCCAGCGATTGAGCGGTTGAGACTTAGCGCGGTTCTACAATCAACTTGATGGCGGTACGCACCTTGCCGTCAATATCCACATCCACGAATTCGGGCACACACACCACCGAAATACCATCCTCCGCCAGATAGCCTTTGGCGAGCACCAGAGCCTTAATCGCTTGATTGACCGCCCCTGCGCCGATGGCCTGCACTTCGGCGCGTTTGTGCTCGCGGATGACACCCGCAATTGCCCCTGCAACGGCGGCTGTACGAGAGTTTGCTTTGACCTTAATGACGTCCATGGGTTGGCTTATTCCTTTCTGTGATCGGGTTCGATGTCAAGCAAACAAAGGTCCGGGGACACGAAAAAAATTGAATAGGTTTCCTGTCAAAATTGTACAGGAAAAGAGGATGAGATTCAAGCGTCACCTCTTCCAAATGGGAGAAATGTGCCCAAAATCCAGCGAATAATGGTCGCTTTTGGGGCTATTTCTTCCGTATCCGCGCCGGGAAAACGCGTTCGGCAAGGTCGTACAAGGTAGGACGCGGCGGCATATCGCGGTAGGGGTAGCGCCGGCCGTCGTTCAACTCGCCGATTTGTACCTCGTCCGGGTCTTTGACCTCGTTCACGTAGGTTTTCTCGTCCACCAGAAGCGATGATTCGGGGATGGCTTTCCAGTAGCGGATGGTACACAGCGGCGTCTGCAGGCGAATCACGTTGACCGGCTGGCCGTCGCCCGTATTTTCGGGAACTTTGCGGCGAATCAGCCACGGGCTGAGCGGTGAAGTGGTGTACTCCACCATCAAATAATCCAGACATTGCAGGTAAAGGCGGTATTCAACGGCTTTATACGCCCGCACAAACACCAGGGTCGTGTCCGGTTCAAATTCCTGAGGGTCTATGACATACTCGCTGGTGATGACCTTCTTTTCCCGATAGGTTTCACTGATGGAAATTTCCAGCCGCTGCTGGATGCTTTTTACCAGCCGATCGCCTGCCTCTGCTTTTGCGAAGGCCGAAAGACCGGCGAGTGATTCGATACCCAGTTTTGCGGTCAGGCTGGCTGCGTATTGACGGATTTCCTGCGACTGGCGTACTGCCTCGCGAATCAGGTCATTCATCCTGACAATGGAAACTTCATATTCGGCGCTGAAGGTTCGTCTTTCGCGCACCCCGCGTAAAGGTTTGGCGGCGGCAATCACTTCCCCTTTCCGCACGGGTTCATCCAGTTGGAATGGGCCGCGCAAAAGATAGTGGAAACGCACCACCGCAAAGCGATTTTTGTTCTGGCGATGAACCTGCCAGCCGCGTTTCTTTTCCAGTTCTGCGGCAGTGGGGATGGAAAAATACTCGTTTGGCATTGGCCTGCTCCCGCTCTAATTTTTTTGGAAAACCCTGTATACAGCATAGCAAAAAATGGCCGGCCTGTAATCTCAAACGGGCTGCCAATCTCCAAACCGGATGAGGAATGGCAGAATGGTCGTTCAGTTTTACAGATATTAATGATAAAATCGCTCAACGAAAAAGTTGACTATGCGGCGATGGATTATTTTATTGCTGATTTTGCTCGGGTTGGGCGGTACGGTTGCTGCCGTGGCTGCCCAGAGCGGTTACACTCCCGTTACCCAGTCGGAGGCGCTTGCCCGGCAGGAAGGTGAAGTGGTCTACCTCACCAACCTGCAGCGGGCGGCGCGCGGCATTCCTCCCCTGCGGTGGAACTGGCAGCTGACTCAATCGGCGCGCTGGTTTGCGGCTGATAAAGCTGCCGCACCCAATTGCGAGGACGCTCACCGCGACACACTGGGCAATTTTCCGAATGTGCGTGCGCAGGCGTTTGGCTACCCCGGCTCGGCGGGCGCCGAAAATGTTTGGTGCGTCTACATCCCGCCGGCACCGGCGGTGGAAGGCTGGCTCAAAAGCGAAACCGGACACGCTGACCAGCTATTGAACCCCGATCACCGCGAGGTTGGCATCGGTTACAGCCAGAACGGCGAAGGCTGGCTGGCGCAGGATTTTGGCAGCGACAACCCGTATGCGCCGCTGGTGATCGGTAATGAAGCGCTCAGCACGGCCAGCCGGCAGGTAGACCTGTACCTGTACGACCGTCCGGGCGGGGATACGTTCACCGCCTTGCAGCCGGCCGTTTCCATGCAGGTTGCCGAGGATGCCTGCTTCAATCAGGCGGCTGTGCAGCCTTACCAGTCGCGCTTTTCCTTCACCCTGTCTGATGGGGAAGGCTGGAAGCGGGTTTATGCCCGCACGCGGGATGCCTACGGGCGCAGCCTGACCGTGGACGACAGCATTTATCTCGGCAGTCTGCCCGCCGGTCAGCCCCTGGGGGAGGAGCATTTTTCCACCACCCGCCCGTCGGTGAAGCTCTATGATCTTGATCCGCAAGGACGCAGCCACATTCAACTCAGCCTCGGCTGGCTGGGAGATGCCTTCAAGACCGGCAAGAACAATCCGCTGCCCCAACTGAGCGACCCGGCCGCGCTGAACGGCAGAGCCGTGCAGCTGCCGCATAACCGGAATGACGGCAGCGACCCCAACATGGCGTGGGTGTGGACGACATCGTTTTTCACCCAACAACCGATGATGGCTTACTTCCGGCTGAAGGTCAATTCCATACCCGATGGGGAGGCAGTCCGCCTGAGTGTGATTGCCGGTACTTACCAGAGCGGGGAGGTCGTTATACGAGGCAGTGATTTCCCCTCCGCCAATGCCTACATGGAAGTGCCGATTCCTTTTACCTTTACGCCCGATTCAAATAATCCCTTTTTGATTTTTAAAATCCGGCGGACGGGCAGCGCTGAGGTGGTGGTAGATACCGTGACCATCTTCACTGCCCCGCAGCGTTTTAACGGGAGCCCGTTTATCTGGCAGGTGCCCGGCGGGGCTTACCGCGGCGAGGGCGTGTGGGTGCGCTTTTCGGCGTTCGACGGCAGTCAGTTTACCCCGCTGCGCGAAGCGGCTGTTTCTCAGTGGGATGGCTGCCTGCTACCCGCTGCCCTGACCGTGCTGGCTGCTCCCTCATCTCCTCCGCCGCTGCTTTCGGCGCTGGTTGTGCCTTCGTACATGGCGGGGGACGGCTGGAGCGTGGAAGAAAACCTGCCGTGGTTGCAAGCCAGCCGTGCCGGCGAGCGGGTGGAAGTGCGTCTGCTGACCGGCGGGCTGGGGACGGGCCAGTACGATGGGGAGATCATCATCCGCCCGACAGAGCGCGCCTATCCCCCACTACGTCTGACGGTGCGACTGATCATGGCAGAACGGCTATTTTCCGCCTACCTGCCGGCCGTTAATCGGTAAATCCCGGCTTTGGCTTAAGACTTTTGCAAATTCTCCCCGTTATACCGAATTTGTGATAAGATGCCGATGTTATGACCGAAGAACGTTACTCCAGCGGGGAAATTTCACCCGGGGTTGAGGCTACGCCCCAAACGGAACAGCCGGTAAACACCCTGCTCGGTTTGATCACCGAGATTTTCAAGACCGTATTATTCGCCGTGCTGCTTTACCTGGCCATCAGTGCGGTGACCGACCGGGTGCGGGTGGAAAATATCTCCATGCAGCCGACTCTCAACGAGGGGGAACTGCTGGTGGTGTATAAACTGGCTTACCGCTTTGGAGAACCCCACCGCGGGGATATCATCGTCTTTCATCACAACCGCCAGCCGCCCGAAGATTACATCAAACGTGTCATTGGTTTGCCGGGTGATCGGGTGCGGGTGGAAGGCGGGCAGGTGTACGTCAACGACATTCCGCTGATTGAGCCTTACCTTGCCGAGCCACCAGCCTACAGCGGGGTGTGGGAGGTGCCGCCTAATTCGTTGTTTGTGCTGGGGGATAACCGCAACCGATCCTCGGATTCGCGAATTTGGGGCTTTGTGCCGATGAGCGATGTGGTCGGCCGGGCGGTGCTGATTTACTGGCCGCCGGGGAAAATCCGCTTGCTCAGTCATACTGACCTGCTGGCGCAGGCTGCTGCCCGCTGAGCGAGGCAACGTGAGTTTGTAAACATCACCCCAAAGCCGTTGCGGGGGTGGGGGAGACTCCCACATGCACTGGTAAGTGTTGCTGCGATCAAAACGGATGATTTCTGATCTTTTTTTCGTTTTTGATTAATGTCAAATTAATCATCCTTAAAATCGGTTAAAATAAGAGTAATTGGTCATATTTGGCTCGGAGAGGAAACATGACAAAACTCCCCCTCATCATTGGTCTGGCGGCTTTACTGGTGGTGGTTGGTGTCGGTTTGTATGCTACTGAATTTACGGTCTATCTCGGCAATGACCCCACTGCCTGCAACAACTGCCATGTCATGGATGCCGCTTACGAAGGCTGGTATCATGCCGGGCATCAGGCCTGGGCAACCTGTAATGACTGTCACACCCCGCACGCCCTCATTCCCAAGTATTTTGTCAAAGCTAAATCCGGCATGAATCATGTTTTCCATTTCACCCTCGGCAACATCCCGGAACCGCTGCGTGCCAAAACCGAATCGAAGGAGATCATCCAGGCCAACTGCATTTACTGTCATCAGGAGACCGTCTCTCAGATTGCGGATGGACAGATGGATTCGGGGCGTTACTGCTTCGAATGTCACCGCAGTGTGGCGCACGGTGAACGCGGTATTTCCATTCTTCCCTACCAGGACAAGGGTATTTACGATCCTCATTCACAATCGCTTCAGGAGAAGTAGAACATGTTCAAAAATCCCAAAACCATTCCGATTGTCTTAAGTGTGATCATTGTTATTCTTGCTGGCACGCTGGTTGCGCTGCTGCTTTTCATGAAAAATCAGCCCTTACAGACCCGCGGGGTACCCAACCTGATCGAAATTGCCGCCATGGAGCCGGACAGCTCGGTGTGGGGAATTAATTTCCCCAATCAGTACACCACCTTCCTCCAGACCGAAACCAACAATGCCCGCACGCCCTACGGCGGGTCCGATCCGGTGCAGAAACTGGATGTGGATCCGCGCTTGCGTACCTTGTTTGCTGGCATGGCTTTCAGCAAAGATTACAAAGAAGACCGGGGTCACCGCTGGTCGTTGACCGATGTGCGCGAAACCGGGCGGGTCAACGAGAAAACCCCGGGCACCTGTTATTCCTGCAAATCGGCCAATACACCCATGTTGTGGGCGGAAATGGGTGCCGCCGAATTTGCCCGTACGCCCTTCTCGGAATTGGGCAAACAAATTGACCAGCCGATCGGTTGTGCCAACTGTCATGAAGCCGGCACTATGCGTCTGATTGTCACCAACCCGGCCCTGGAAGCCGCCCTACAGGCACAGGGCAAGGACTGGCGCACCTTCACCCGCCAGGAAATGCGCACGGTGGTATGCGCCAACTGCCATGTGGAGTACTACTTTGCGGGGGAAGGCAAGCTGCTGGTGTTCCCGTGGGCAAAGGGCACTTCCATCGAAAAGATCGAGGAGTTTTACAACGAAATTGACTTTTCGGACTGGACTCACGCCGAAAGCGGTGCGAAGATGATCAAAATGCAGCACCCCGAATACGAACTGTATTCCGCTGGCAGCACCCATTTCAACGCCGGGGTGGCCTGCGCCGATTGCCACATGCCCTACACTCGTGATGGAGCGGTCAAGTTTTCCAATCACAATGTTCATAGCCCGCTCTTTAACCCGGCTGCTTCGTGCGGCACCTGCCACACGGATGTGGATTATGTTGTGGGGCGGGTGACGGCCATTCAAAATCAGGTATGGGTGACCATGTCGGCAAGCGAGGATGCGCTGGTGGAAGCCATTGCTGCCATCAAAGCCGCCGCCGAAACGCCCGGTGCCGATCCGCAGTTGATTGAAGAAGCCCGTGCCCTGCACCGTTCCGCTCAATTACGCTGGGACTTCATCGCCGCCGAAAACAGTATGGGCTTTCACAACCCCGAAGAGGCCCTGCGCATTCTGGCAGCCGCCACCGATCTGGCTCGGCAGGCGCAGTTGAAGGCGGTGCTGGCGGTCGGCTCAACCCAGAGCGCCAGTCGCTAACTATTTGCCATCATCTCACAAACCGGCCGCCCGTTGGCAGGGGTTTTCTGCTGGCGGGCGGTTTTGTTTGCTTATGGTTACAAAATCGTTTGCTGTTTTACCAAAAAGTGGTTCGATTCCCTTTATCCTGATTGACTTTCTCCGTTGTATTCGTTATGATATGAATACTGATGGAAGGTTTCTTTTAGAATTGGGGGATCAAGCGCATGTCCGGATTGATTAAACAGCCAGCCCCAGCCTCTCCCCACCGGCAACTCCGCGCCGGGCGGGCACAGTCGTTCATCGAACTGGCGCTGGTGCTGCCGGTCTTGTTTATCATCTTGCTGGGAGTTGTAGAAATTGCCATTTTCATCGGCCGCTATCTGGATGCTTTGGAACTGACTCGTGTAGCGGCACGGTTTGCTTCAAAAGAGGAGAAATTTCAAAACAATTATTACGATGAAATTGCCAGGATTTTTGAACCTCCCGAGGTCGGACTGAATGAATACCTGACCCTGAATCCCGCAACCGATGATGTGATTATTTCTTATTTTATGGTTTACAAAGAGGGCAGTCATACGCGTTACTTGATGTATCCGAACAACAGCGGTTGGGCGCTCTCCAACCATGATGCGGATAGCGCTCATAACGATAACTGGAAGCGGAATTGTCAAGGTGATGAAGTTCGCACCGAGCCTTACTTCACTATTGATCGCGTCCGGCAAACGGTTGAAACCGATAGCAGCCAATATAATCGCGGTTTTGTTGCCGTGGAAATATACTATTGTCATCAGCAAGCCTTAGGCATACCGATTATCAGCCAATTTATACCCAATCCGGTTCAAATCCATGCGTATACCATTCTTTCCTTCCCCCCGCTCCAAGAATCCGAATTCCGAACCCCCATCCCGACAGTTGGCCCTTAATTCTTTGAGAAAAGGGCAAATCCTGGTCATATTTGGGGTGGCGTTGTTGGTGCTGCTTGTGTTTGTAGGACTGGCAATTGACGCTGGCTCCTTATATGTCACCTATGGTCAGCTTAAGCGGTCGGTGGACGCGGCGGCCATCGCTGCTGCCAACACCTTTAAACGCGGAGAAGATATTCAAAACATGTCCATCTCGGCTATCGAGATGATTCGCCTTCATAATGTGGATACCTCTCAGGTGGACCTGGTGGTATGTCGTTGTGTCAGCGGGGGGGTGGAATGTCGTCATTCCGCCAGCGGCGAGCCGTTTTCGGTGTATGATGGCAGCGGTGATACCGTTAAGGAAAAATGCGAAAACATTTCTCCATTACCTAAAATGGTCTGGGTACGGGCAACGCAACGCGCTCCCCTCTATTTTCTGGGCTTGTTAGGATTTGATTCCGTCCGCCTGACAACCGATACCTACGCAGAAGCGGCAGCCGTGGATCTGGTGCTTGTGTTGGACGTTTCAGAGTCCATGGCGGTTAACTCCGATGGATACCTTGTCAATGACTATGATCCGACCACCTGCAACCTCTTAACGCAGTCTATTCCACCGCGGGATGCCAATGGACAGCCTATTGCTTCATCTCCGCCGGCTGGCGCCTGTCTTCCGATGTGGTATGCCAAAGTTGCAGCCGATGCGCTGGTCAGCCGGATGTACGAAGGTTATGATCGGATTGCAATTATCACCTATGCAGATCAAGCCCGTTTGGTACAGGGTTTTACATCAGACCTCAATCAAGCAAGACAAGCCATCTGGCAGGGCATTAATGTCCATGATGAAGCGCCTTCAGCCCGTCTCTGGCCGCTCTGGTATAACGGAGGCTTACTCGATCGGGTCAATCCGGTCAATCCCGAAGATCGCGATGGTGATGGCCTGGACGATGATGACGATGAAGCCCTGTACGGAGTGAGCTGCCCGTGGTTGACCAATCCGCTGGTATTGAGTGACCGCTGGTGGGGTGTGGACGAAGGCGCGCCTGACCCGTTCGGCTGGGGTGGGGTGCCCTGCGACGATGATAACCTGCGCGATGCCTATGATTGGGATCAGGATGATGTTTTTACACTGGCGGATCATCAAGCATCCGTCAATTATCTTGCTCAGCCGAACCATAGTTCGCTAACGTTTCTTTCAACCTGCATCGGGTGCGGTTTGCGCGAAGCAAGCCGGGTTTTTCGTGAGAATGGTCGTCCCGGAGCAGTTTGGGTGGCTGTCTTGTTTACGGACGGAATCGTAAATTTGAGCGATGTGCCCGGTTATGCGCTATCAGCCAGTAATCGTTTGGAAGCGCTGGCTGAAGATTACCCAAACGGTTTTTGTGACGGCGTACTGGCAAACCGCGACGATAATAAGGGATGGTGGCAGCGTTTGTGCCTTGACCGTGATGTGACCCCGCGATACTGCATTGACGAGTCTCCCAGTACTTGCCCGCCCGGCTCGCAGTGGATTCGGAACAACAACGCGCCCGACTTAAACCGCAATCAGAAATATTCTGTGCAGGATTATGCCTTTCGGATGGCCGATTTGCTGGCTTATACGGGCGCTTCAGATTTAGAAAGGTGTACAAATGAGGGATATACCCAGTCCCAAATTGAGAGTGGGGCTTGCCCGTATTTTAATCCGGACGAACCAAAGGGTAATTCGGTTGCCGTTTACTCGGTTGGTTTGTTGAACATGCTTCCCGACTCGCTGGTGGATGTGGGTGAATCGTTGTTACGGTATGTGGCTAATCTGGGTGATGACGGCAGCCGCTTTGTGGATAATCCGTGCCAGGGTAAGCCGCGCCGCACAAATTGCGGTAATTATTACTACGCCGGCAGTCCTCAAAACCTGAGAGCCATTTTTGAGGATATTGCCAGCAGAATTTATACACGTCTTAATCAGTAGGAAAGCGGGGATGCGATGAAATCCAAAATGCTCCTCAAAAATGCTCATCAAGCTCACAAAGCGCAAGGTTTTGTTGAGTTTGCCCTGGCGCTGCCTGTTCTGCTCTTACTCATTTTTGGAATTATCGAATTTGGCAGGCTGTTGCAGGCCTGGCTTGCGCTGGAAAATGGGGCGCGTTTTGGGGTTCGCTATGCGATTACGGGTGCATTTAACACAGACTATTGCGATGAGGCTGCGGCAGCCCTGGGTTTGACAGGCGATGATCCAAATCATGATTGTGTAGTAGAGCCACCCGATCCGATGCCTTCTGTCGAGTATGGAGAGGACCCGCCCTGGATCAAAAAAACCAATGCCTTGCAAGACTGGGCGCGGCTGGCATCCATTCGGGATGCGGCGCTGGCTGGGGCAACCGGTATCGCTATGGATGACGCCCCCATTGTTTCAGGAGACTATCTCCTCTATAATCACTTCGGATATCAAAACAGCGACTTCAATGAACAGTATCGTGGTAACCCCTCTTTGCCCGGTTTTTTGAATGTTTCGATCTGTTCCAACCGGCAAGGAAGGATGCTGGTACCCGGTGGTGATGTTGAGGCGCAAATGTCTTTAGACCGCAACCCAAGATACATGGATGGTCACGATAACGAGGATTTGTACCGCTGGCCGGACTTCTGTGTGATGCTGCAGGGTGGTACGCCGATACATTTTGTGGATGATGCCGGCGGTCCCGGTAACCGCGTGCGGGTGACTCTGACCTACCGCCATACCTTGATCACGCCGTTTCTCAATACCTGGTGGCCGACCGTGCGCCTTAGAGCGCACCGCGAAGGCATCGTCGAAGAGTTCCGCCGCTCGCGTCTGGGACTGGGTGTGGCTGCATTTCTTGCCACTCCCACAAATACACCGCTGCCCACCCATACTCCTACCGAAACGCCCACACCAAGCAGTACACCAACCATCACCCTCACGTTTACTCCCACACCCACGGACACCTCGACTCCTACCCCAACCATTACGCCGACCAACTTCCCGTGCGGCGGTACGGGCGTGCTGCGCGAGTGGTGGGGCAGCATCCCCGGCACCTCGGTGAGTGATTTGACCAATAACCCGCGCTACCCCGGCGCGCCGAACAATCATGATACCCTGCCCGAATTTGAGGCTCCCCAGAACTGGGCAAACAACTACGGCCAGCGCCTGCGGGCTGATGTTTGCGCGCCGCAAACCGGTTATTACCGCTTCTACATTGCCAGTGATGATAATAGTGTGCTGTATCTGAATGGTTCGCTAATTGCCTCGGTGCCCGGCTGGACGTATTACCACCAATGGGATTTGTACGGCAGCCAGAGGTCCGGCACGGTCTATCTAACTGCTGGCTCGTGGCTGCCGATTGAGGTCCTCCACAAAGAAGGTACAGGGCTGGATCATGTCTCGGTTGCCTGGGCAGGCCCGGGCATCACCGGCAATGCGGATGATCCGCCGGTGGTGATTGACGGCTATTACCTGCGTCCGGCCTCTCCCATACCGACCTGGACGCCCACCCATACCGGCACACCGACCCGCACGCCGACCATTACAAACACTTTCACCCATACCCCGACGCGCACCATTACGCCAACGCCGACCAATACTTTTACCCCCACCTTGACCTTCACGGTAACCAATACGCGCACGCCTACCAATACCCCAACCATCACACTTACTTTTACCAATACCCCGACTCGTACCAACACACCGACGCGCACCAATACGCCGACGGCAACGTTGACCTTCACACCATCGAACACGCCGACCGTTACCCGCACTTTCACCATTACACCGACCAGAACGATTACGCCAACACCCACAATCACTCGTACCTTTACCCATACGCCCACACCGACAGCAACTGTTTTGACCCCAACACCGACGATAACGCGCACCTTTACATCAACCCCAACCTTCACCTTTACACCAACACGGACGATCACGCCGACCCGTACGATCACCCCCACTCCGACGGAGACGTTGCCGCCTACCCGCACCAGTACACCCACCATCACGAAAACCCCCTGTCCGCCGGCCGATTTGGGTGGTTGTGGATAAACCATCAACCGTCAGAGATTCATTCATGAATCTCTGACGGCTGGTTTTCCCGTTTAGGAATCTCATAGATTTGATGTGACCGAGTAGAATTAAGGGGTGAATAAATCCCCCGCAGATAAATCTTCAAGGCAATCGAAGAACCCCGCCCTCGCCTTTGCCGCCGGCGGCGGCTTGCTGATCCTGCTGACGCTTGGTTTGCTGTGGCTGGTGCAGCGCCAGCCGCAGGCATCCGCCGAGACGGTGGTGGTGCTGATTTCTGTCCTGACTCTGCTGGTGCTGGGGTTTGCGGTGGGGACGCTGGGGTTTATTCTGCGCAGCGTACTGGCGCGGCCCGGTTTGAATCCGATCCTGCTGACGCTGGTTCTGGCTTACGTGTTACCGGCGGCAGTTTATTTTGGGTTGGACCGGCTGCTGGCGCTGCGCTTCAGCGGACTGGAACAATCCCTGCCGGCCATCAGTCTGCGCTCGCCGCTCTTCCCCGGTCAGCCGTGGCTATTCCTCTGGCAGGCCTTGATCCTGGCTTTTCTCGGCATTCCCGCCGGGCAGAATCACCCCCTTCGGGAGAGGACGGATTCGTCGTCCCGGCCTCCCGAATGGCTGAGCGGGTTGCTGGGAGGGGCTGCCATTGCCCTGTTGGGGGCATACCTTTTCAGTATCACACGGGGCTGGTTGGAAACCACGATCACCGTTTCCGAAATGACCCATCCGCTGGAGGTTGCCCCGTTGATTCGCTGGGTGACGCTGCTGATCGGGGTTCTGGTCGCTCCGTGGGCAGAGGAGCGGTTCTTCCGCGGGGAACTGATTCAACGCTGGCAGCCGCGCATGGGAACGTGGGCGGCCGGGCTGGCTTCGGCGGCTTTGTTTGCCACCCTGCAACTGCGCCCACTCCTCTGGCTGCCGGCTTTTCTGGCGGGGATTGGCTTTTTCTGGTTGTATCGGGTTTATGGCGGACTGAAATCGGCCGTCATTGCTCACACGGTTGTCAATGCGCTGTTGTTTGCGCTGGGCTGGCAGTGGATGATTTAACCACCGGTGAAGGAGAGATGCCATGACCGAATTACTTTACGCTACCGACAGTTACCTGAAATCTTTTGAATGCCGCGTGCAAAGCGTGGATGAAACCAGCCGGGCGGTGTTGCTCGACCGTACCGCTTTTTACCCCGGCGGAGGCGGCCAGCCGTGCGACATGGGGCTTTTGAAGGCTGTAAACGGTCAGGTCTGGCCGGTCACCCGTGTGAAAAAAACACCGGATGGCATCTGGCACACGCTGGGCGGGGAAGCCGGCCTGCCGCAGCCCGGCGATGCTCTGCATGGCGAACTGGATTGGGAGCGGCGCTACGCCCTGATGCGTACCCACACCGCGCTGCACATCCTCTGTGGGGTGGTCTTTCGCGATTACGGCGCCCTGGTCACCGGCGGCGAAATGGAGCCGCTCAAAGGGCGGATGGACTTTGAGTTTGAAACCCTGACACACGAGCGGATTGCCGAAATTGAGGAGGCTGTCAACCGCGAGGTGCAGGCTGCCCGGCCGATCCGGGTGCAGATTTTGCCGCGCGAAACGGCTTTTCAGATTCCCGACCTGATCCGCACCAAAATTAACCTGCTGCCGCCGGAGATTCGGGAAATCCGCACGGTGGAAATTGTCGGGCTGGATTTACAGGCCGACGGCGGGACGCATGTTGCCAATACCGCTGAGGTTGGCCGCATCCGTGTGGTGGATTACAAAAGCAAAGGCAAAATCAACAAGCGCATCTATATTGAAATGGGTTAAATTCACTTGACATTAGAACATATATTCTATAAAATAAGATTATGAACCTCTGGAAGCGCCTGTTGAACCTTTTCAGGGAGGAGGCAGAGCAGCAGCGCACCTTCGCTCTGGATGCCCGGCTGGAACAGTCCCTGCGCCAGCTGGCCGATCAGGAAAAACGCCCGCCGGAGGAGATCCTGCAAACGCTGATCGAGGCCGGTTTGCAGTATCGCCGTCAGAGTGAGGAGGCCTGGCAGTGCTGGAAGCTGCTCACCCCGCGCGAGCAGGAAGTTGCCGCGCTGGTGTGCCTGGGCTACACCAACCGTCAGATTGCCGCCCGGCTGGGGGTTACGCCGGATACCGTCAAAACCCACATGCGCAACCTGCTGGTCAAGTTCAACCTGCACCAGCGCCGGGAGCTGCGCGAACGACTGGCCGGTTGGGATTTCAGCGCGTGGGAGCGCTGAGAAGGATGGCTGAATCTCTCTCGGCGTTTTTGATTGCCGTTCCCATCGCCGTGCTGGGCGGGCTGATCGGTCTGGGCGGGGCTGAGTTCCGGCTGCCGGTGCTGGTCGGGTTGCTGCGGCGCAGCGCCCACCAGGCCGTGCCGATCAATCTGGCGGTCAGCCTGGTTACGCTGCTGGTCTCGCTGATGGTGCGCTTGCGTACCCTGCCGGCTCTGCCGCTCGAGTCGCTGGTCTTGATTCTGATTGCGATGATCGGCGGGGCGATGTTGACGGCTTTTCTCGGCGCCGGGTTGACCGCCCGCCTTACGCCCCATGCACTGGAAAGCTGGATGCGTCTGCTGTTGACCGCCATCGGCCTGCTGCTGATTGTGGAGGGTTTCTTTCCCCTTTCCGAAGCCGGGCTGGTGGGTAATGCCGCTTGGGCGCAGGCGTTAACCGGCTTTGCAGCCGGTTGCCTGATCGGCGTGGTCAGCAGTACGCTGGGGGTGGCCGGGGGGGAGCTGATCATCCCTACCCTGATTTTTATTTTCGGCGTGGGTGTCAAAACCGCCGGCAGCGCCAGCCTGATCATCAGCCTGCCCACGGTGATGGTGGGGTTGGCGCGTTACGCCCGCAAGGGCTTGTGGTTCAGCCGCTCGGAAGGGGTAAGCATTGTCCTGCCGATGGGTCTTGGCTCGGTGATCGGTTCCATCCTCGGCGGTGTGCTGGCGGGGGTTGTGCCGGCCAATGCCTTGAAGGTAATTCTGGGGCTGGTGTTGATCGTTTCCGCGTTGCGCATGTTCCATTGGAAGAACTCCGCCCGGGGCGGTTAATGCCGCGCTCCCCGCAGCCAGATGGCGCGCCCATCGCTGATCCACTCCGTGCGCCCGTGGTCGGCGGTTGAAATCATCCCATCCCCTTCCGCCTGTGGGCTTTGCAGGAGAATCACGGCCGGATTGAGCGAGCCCCACTCGTCCAGCGGTGCATCCTTGCCATCCAGGCTGCCCAGCAGCAGGCTGGCACCATTCACCAGCGGGCTGGCCGCGCGCAGCACTGCCGGGCTAAAACCGTTCGGCATCAGCAGACGGGCATCGCGGTACTCAATCAGCAGGGCGGCTCTTTCACCGTCACTTTGCAGCACATACAGAATCAGGTCATGATCGAGTTGCAGGCGGTCTCCGGCTGCAAGCTGTTGTTGAGGGGTGTGCGTCAGGCTGAGGGTTTGATGGAGGCGGCTGGCGGTGCGGCTGGCAGGCGGTTCCACCGCCCAGTACAGGCTGCTGCAAGGCAAGCGTTCGAGAGCGGCCGGCATTCCCTCCAGCAGGCTGGCCTGCCGGAAAGGCAGCACCGCCGCATCCAACCGGCGGGAGAAGGGGCCGGTTTCGCGTCCCAATGCCCCCGCCAGGCTATTGGCCTGAGGGGCGCTGCCCAGTAAAATTTGCCGCCCGGCAGGTGTGCGCAACAGAACCGCCTGTCCGTTGGGTAGATGCGGGAGGATGACATGCAGTTTACCGTCCGGTCGGCGCAGGGCTGCTCCCCAGACCAGCAGGGTCAGTATGCTCAATCCGCCCAGCACCAGCGAGGGTTTGAGTGCGGAACGCAGCCGGTCGAGCCAGCGAATGGGATGGGCCGGGTTGATTTTGATCAAGGCCGTGAAGCCAAACAAAAGGGCGTACAGGCCAACGGCCATCCCCCAGCCGGCCGCACCGAAATCCAGCGTCCCGCCGCGCAGGGCAGCCAGCACCTCGACGATGCGGATGGTCAGTGCTGCGAAGGGGTAAGTCAGCCAGCCGAGCACCTGACCGGCCGGCAGCCAGAGCATACCGGCAATCAGCGCCAGCCCGCTCAACTGCATCACCAGCGGCTGCACCGGCAGGATGAGGGGGTTGGCCAGCAGCGCCGAAAGCGAAATCCGCCCGAACTGTGCCAGCACAACCGGCAGGGTGGTCAGCTGGGCAGCCAGGGTGAAGAGAAAGTACTCGGAAACCGGCGGGGCAATCCGCCGGGCAAGTGAGGGCGAATAACGCCGGGTCAGCCAGCCTTCAAAGGTGTGCTGGAGCGGCTCGGCGTAGAGAATCAGCCCCAGTGTGGCGGCGAAGGAAAGTTGAAAGGAGGCATCCCACGGCAGCCACGGGTTGAAGGCGGTCATCGCTGCTGCGCTGAAGGCCAGCGGGGTCAGCCCGGCTGAGCTGCGCCCAATCAGCCGCCCGAACAGCGCCAGGCTGCTCATCACAGCGGCGCGCACCACTGCCGGGTTAGCCCCCACCAGCAGGGTGTAGAATGTGATTGCCAGGGCCGCGCTGGCAGATGCCCAGCCGCGCGGCAAAAACCGCCCGAACAAGGCCAGAAACAGGCCGCTGAGCACCGTCATGTTAAAGCCGGAGATGGCGATGATGTGGGCGGTGCCGGTATCCTGAAAGGCACGCGTCAGCCCGACCGGCAGGTCGCGTTCCAGACCGAGCAGGATACCGCTCAGCAGGGCGGCTTCCGGCTGGGGAAAGAGCTGGTTGAGAGTCCGGTAAGCAAAGCGGCGCAGGGAGTACACGGCTTGCAGCAGCGGGCTGCCGGCCTGCCCGGTCTGAACTTCGACAAACGGGTAAGTCAGGTAGGTGTAGATGCCTTTGCGCGCCAGATAAGCGCGGTAGGAAAAGGTCTCATCCTCCGGCGGGGTTGCCGGACTGCCCCACACCCGCACACGCTGACCGTAGCGCCAGTCGCCGCCGGGCGACAGACGCAGCACGGCGCGCCCGCTGACTTTTAGTGGCGAGCCGCTGCCTTGCAAGCGAAGCGAACTGACCTGCACGGTCAGCAGCACGGCGTTTTCACGTCGGTCGGGGTCGCTGGCAATCCAGCCGCTCAGTTCGGCTTTCCCAAGGTCGTTGTAGAAAGCCAGATCGGCGGGGCTAAAATGCGGCTGGGCGATCTGCCAGCGCCATGCTCCCAGCAGCAGGGCAGTCAAAATCACCCCGGCCGGCAGGGGTAAAAACCGGCGCAGCCTGGCCCAGCCGGAAAAGCGGCGGATGAGCCGGCCTTCCAGCAAAGCCAACCCCGTGCTGGCGGCAGCGGCGGTCAGCCAGAAGGCGGCCGGCAGGCGCAGGATGGCGCTCAGCCCAATCCCGTTTAGAAAGGCAGCCGAAAGCCACAACAGCGGCGGCACGGCGGCTCACTCCGGCGGCGGGAACAGACGCGGCAGAAAGGCCGGCGTGCGGCGGCGGTATTCGGCGTAGGCATCGCCGAATTCGTCCAGCAGCTTATCCTCTTCAAAGCGTGAACCGATAATAAAGTACAGGGTTACCCCCAGATTCAACGCCAGCAGATTCCAGCTCATCACCGGCATCAGCCACAGAAACAAGAGCGAGCAGGTGTAGAGAGGGTGGCGCACCCAGCGGTACAAACCGTTGGTTACAAAATGCGGCGGGCGCTGCAGGGCGGTTGCATCCAGCGCGGTATCCAGTCCAATGAAACGCATTGCCCCGGTTTGGGAAACGCCGTAAACAAGCCCGATCAAACCGGTCAGTTGTAGCAAACCGGTCAGTATGAACCATGGGAAGGGAATGGTGTAAATCACCCGGTCGGGCAGCAGGGCAGTGAGCACCAGTGGCGGCAACAGAGTAACGCCGCCCAACACGGAGAAAATCAGCCGGTAGTAGCGGCGGGTGCGCTTCCCAAAGCGTGCTTCGGCGTAGCGTTTAACGCGGCGGGAGGCCAGCAGCGAATGGAGCGCCCCGTAGAGCGCCATGGCGAGCAAAATCAACCAAAATCCGGCGGTCATCTTTTCTATTTTATCCCGGAATGTTTTTTAGATGCCTCCAATTTGGGATGAAGAATTCCAGTGATGTGCAGGAGGTTGCCCTTTCAAACGCGGTGATCCTCTGGAAGGTGAAAATGATTTTGTTGCATCTTTGGATGCTTTAAGCAAAGACCAGAGGGGCTTGAATAAGGTTTTTGTTAGTGCCTTTGGGGTGTGCAGGCGGGGTAGGGGATTCCTCGCTTCGCTCGGAATGACATTAACCGGTTTACGTCACCGCGAGCCACCGCAGGCGGCGTGGCGGTCTCCCGATTCCCCCACTGCGCGGGCAAGGTTCGGCGAGTTTCAGGGTGACGGGTTGCGCGTGTTCGCGTTAAAATTAACCTCGATGAAGGACATACCAGCAGGCGGGTATCTTGGGTTGGATGGCTGCCGGGCCGGCTGGGTGGTGGCACAAATCGGCCGACTACCCGGTGAGGTAAGCCTGGAGGTGTTTTCCTCATTTGAGGCAGCCCTGGCTGCTCACCCCGGTTGTCTGGAGAGTTGGGTGGACATCCCCATCGGTTTGAGCGGGGGAGATGTGGTGCGCCAATTGGACACTGCCATGCGGGCGGCGCTGAAAAGCCGCAAGAGCAGCGTATTTCCGGCGCCTTGCCGGGCAGCGCTGACGGCCGAAACCTACCGGCAGGCGTGCCAGATCGAATTAAGCCGCTATTCCCGCTCCCTCTCCGTGCAGGCTTATCATCTGATTCCTAAAATTCGGCAGGTGGATTGGTTCTTACAGGCCCACCCGACGTGGGGCGGGCGGGTGTTTGAGTCTCACCCGGAATTGTGCTTTCAACGACTGAACGGGGATAGACCCTTACGCTACTCCAAAAAGGAAGCCGCTGGATGGGAGGAACGCGCTGCGATACTGGAAGAATGGCTGCCCGATGCGCGCAGGGCGGCGCTGGCTTTTCTTTGCGAAACGCGCCGCGCTCAGGTACAGCCGGATGATGTGCTGGATGCGCTGGTGTTGGGGGTGGCTGCCATGCTCAATCAAGGCCGCCGCGATGCCTTTTTACATCAGCCGGAGGAATATGACTCGGCTGGGGTTGCCTTGCGGATTGCTTGCCCACCGCCGCTTTCCGGCGAGGTGTAACCATGAAAGTGCGCTTTTTCCTGATCATGGGTGTGGCTGGTTGTGGTAAGACGACGGTCGGTAGAGCGCTGGCCGGGCGGCTGGGCTGGGCGTTTTACGATGCGGACGACTTTCACTCCCCGGAGAACGTTGCCAAAATGTCGTCCGGTATCCCGTTGACGGATCAAGACCGTGCCGGCTGGCTGGAGAGGCTGCATCGGTTGATTGTGGATTGTCTGGAAAACCACCGTCCGGCGGTGCTGGCCTGCTCTGCCCTGAAAGAGGCTTATCGTCAGACGTTGTTGAGAGGAACGGAGGGGGTGTGTCTGGTCTATTTACGGGCCGGCTATGATCTGTGCCGTCAGCGGCTGGCGGCGCGCACCGGGCATTACATGCCGGTCAGCCTGCTGGCAAGCCAGTTTGCAACGCTGGAAGAACCATCTGACGCGCTGGTGGTGGATGCCGGGCTGAGCGTGGAGGAGATTGTGGAACAAATTCTCTTCCGTTCAGCCGCGTGAGGCTGCGGCTTCATTCACAGGATCCAGCCAGAAAAGCCCAACCGGCAGAAGGACGGTTAACCTTCCCTACTGCCGGTTGGGGGGTGTTAAGTTCGGCTGGGCTTAACTTTTGATCAACGCAAAGGCAATCGTTGCGTGACGGTCATATTGCGATTGTCGTCCGTAACCATCCGTGGCGGTGGCGTAGGTTGAGAGGTTGACGGCAAAGGCAGCCCCATCGTTACAGGCCGTGCACGAACCGCCCAGATTGCGCAGCAGGTAACTGGCGCTGTTGGCAAAGGCAGCCGGCGGCGGGGGTGTTAAGGCCGGCGAGCTGGTTGAACCGCTGGTGGAAGCCACTCCACCGCAGAGACCGCGCGAAATCCCCAATCCCCACGTCAGAAAATTGTGGGGATGGCGGGCAACATACTCCACCGTCACCGGATCGCTCAGCGTGTTGAAGCGCAAAAAGCCGCACGAATCTGCTGTGCCGAGCGGGGTACGTACATTTTGTAACTGAGCCACCGTGTCGGCGTTGTCCACCCGTACGCGGAAGATCAACTGTCCTTGCGGGGTGATGTTGTTGGAAGTCAGTACGCTGGTGTAGGTGTTGGGGGTGCTCAGGTCCGGTAAGACGAACTTGAAAGGTCCACTGCCGCCGAGGTTGGAACACGCCACCAGATTACCGCTGGCATCGAACATTTCCAGCAAAAGGGTTACCAAACCGGAGCGGCGGGGGAGCACATCGTTGTAAGTAAATGGTGGTAATTTATTGCCGGTGCTGTCGAAGTAGGCAAAGGGGCGGTCGTACGGATCGTTGATGTTGACCCATCCGTCACCGGGAGAAGGGTCGGGGACCTCATACAGATTGGTGACCCCGTTAACCGTCTTGGGCCCCAGAACCACCGGATTCAGATGAATGGTGAGCGGAGAATAGGTGATTGTCATGTAGCGGTGGGTGACGGTGGCATCTATCTGGGTAAAGTCGGCATCGCCTTCGAATTTATACGACCAGCGGTAATACCGTACATTGCTGAGCGTTTTCAGACGCGGATCAAAGTTCATCTGCAAAGCCAATGTACCGCCCCAGGGGTTAGTACCGTTGACCAGACCGGTTGCAGCGCTGCTGACCAGCGGGTTGCTTTCCAGGTCGGTGATGTTGCGCAGGTCGGTATTGCCGATGGCCGTTGGCCAGACGTACAACTCATCGCCGGGGATGGGCCGGTCGGGATCTTCCAGACAGGCAACTGCCTGCGGGTCGGTCACGGTGATCTGGATGGAGGGTGTACCGTTGTAATTCCAGTAGGTGTTGCAGGAGATTGAGGGGCTGTACACCAACCGTTCGCTGCCACCGATGTTCTGAGTGACGCGGAAATACAGGTCGGGTATATCGGATGGGCACCAGAAGCACAATTCTTTATAAAACGAGCCGTCCGATTGGATGGGCACCTCAGCCAGCAGGCGCAGACAATACCAGTGATCCGGCAGGACGAGGCACAGATACGGTGCCAGCGTCACTTTATTTTCGATCAGGTAGCGTTGGAGCGGTTCACCTTTCAGCACCGAAAGGCGGGCGCTCACATCTGAAAGAGCGGTCGGGGAGGGATTGCTGCCTTCCTGTGGGCGAGAAAGAAGCATGGCCTGGCGGAAAGGAGCGGGATCCGGTCCCGGACCGGGCGGGATGGGAGGTATCGGCGGGTTGGGTTCCGGGAAGGGGAAAGGAATCGGATCCGGCACGGGGGGAAAAGGAGGCCGGCGCAGCAGATCCAGCAGGTCATCGCGCAGGCGTTCCAGTTCCGGGAAGGGGATGCGCTGCAGGTAACACATAAAGTCCACTTCGTAGATTTTGACAGTGCCCTGACAAATGGTGGCATAACTGCCCGGTGCAAACTGCTTGCGGACATTGCCGCGGACAACGACGCAGTATCCCCACCAGCACAGGTAAACGCCTCTGGAAATGGCGATTTCTAACAATGAGGGGCGCAACGGGGAGAGGACATCCTGCAATACGGCTTTGGCTTTGATCAGCTGCTGGAGCAGGTCTTTCGGAATAACCTTCTCTTCGCCAAGCAAATCGGGGCCGACATACAGGCGGAAATTTTGATCGGAAGGGAGACGCAGGTTGATGGTTTCTTTGGTGTAAGGCTGTGAATCGATCAGGCTGCCCTGGCGGTCAAACAAATAGACCCGAACAGGTGGTATTTTTTCACCCTCTACACTATCCGGGAAGCGAAGCTGGACGCGCACAGTACGCGCCTTGTTCTTAGCACTTTCTTCGACCATACCGAACCTCCTCAAGAGAAAAAGGTGTTATGTCAAAGCGATGACATAACATTGATAAAATAGACTTACTTTATCATAATAGCACTTAAGCGCTGAGAGGGATACGGTCATTTTTTACAACCGGGGTTCTCTTGGGGAGCGTTCTTCGCTGAGCGTTGACTGACCCGGAATGATTAAAAATTTGATTCAAGGCGCACCGGTGCGTTGAACATTTCCGCGTCCGGTCGCCCACAGAAGACGAGCCTGAGCCGTACCGGGTAAATCATAAACCACCACGCCGGAATAAGCCGTATTGAGGACAACTTCGAGGTCGTTATCGTTATCCACATTGGTCAGTGTCGGTGCCGGCAAAGCACCGTTCCAGTTGCCGTTGCGGCCGGCTGGCAAATCAACGGTAAAAATCGGCATACCAAAGGCGTTCAGAATGTGTAATTTTCCGGTACGGTTGCTTCCTTTTTGAGGCCACGAGGTAAAAATGACCTCGGCTGAACCGTCATCATCGAGATCGGCAACAACCGGTTCTGAGGCAAACTGGTAGAAACCCTCGGCGGGGTTGTAAACCGAATACGGCCAGGCGCCGTGCTCGGTTTTGTCCAGCCAGAAGGCATGCAGACGACCATCGTACGACGCAAACAGAATTTCCTTGAGTCCGTCGCTGTCTAAATCGGCCAGCACCGGGTTGGGGAGTGCCGATTCGATCCGGTTGTAATCTTCGCTCAACGGTGCGCCGGTGTCGACAGGGGTGGTGCGCCAGTCGAAACCACCCCCGTTGAAACGGGTACGGTCGGCGTTAAAGATAAACGGTCCGTAATAGCGGGATTGGTAAGGATCTTTGGAACAGTCATACACATTCCCGACAACCACAATTTCCATCTGCCCGTCGTTGTTCAAGTCGGCAATGGATGCTGGTGAGTTGGCAAAGTTGGGGCGGTAATTTTCGGAGCGCGGGCGACCGTCTTGACAATAGCCCCACGAGCGGGTTTCGACCGTAAGGTCTTCCCAAACGCCAATCCGCCCCCAAACTTTAACGGGATGGTTGGGGTAGGCCGCAGGATCAACCGCCAGTGGGCTGCCGTCGGGCTTCAGCCCCAGAATGTAATGGACATCGGTTGGCACGATGATTTCGAGGTGGTCGTCTCCGCTCAGATTGGCGGCTGAGGGATTGTCGTTGAATACTCCCCAGGCGTAGCCAGAATTTTCGGAGGTGATTTGCGGCCAACCGGGGCGGGTGTTGCCGTTCGCATCCAGCACCCATGTGCTGGTACGGCTGCCGATGGCGGCGGTGACGATCAATTCGAGGCTGGAATGGTCACCGTCCAGATCGGCTGCCAGCAAGCCGCGTAGCTCGGCGGAGGAAGGCTGGTGTTCCCATTTCAAAGTTCCGCTCAGCGTGTAAGCCGTCACCCAGCCTCCGCCCTGGGCAACTACAATCTCAGCGGCGCCATCACGCTCCAGGTCGGCCAGGACGATGCCCGGCCAGGTGCGGCCGCCTTTGGGGTCAACCCGCCACTGTAACTGACCGGTTTCGCCATCCAGCGCCCAGAGGGTGTATGCCGAGGCGATGATCTCGGCTTGCGGGTCACCATCAAGGTTGATGACCGCCGGTGAGGAGTACCAGCCGGTTTCGCACCATGAATTGTAGCAGCCGCCGTAAGCCCATTTTAACTGCGGGGCGCTCAACCCACGTGAAATGAAAGGTAAATACAGCGGGTGATCGCCGCTTTCGGCATGTACCGAAGCTGGAAGAAGCAGCACAAGCGCAATGAGAAGACCTGACCTTAGTTTCATGGTGACCTGCCGGAAGCAATAAAAGGGAGTCCATTCCCCGGCGATGAAGTGGGGAAGTTCAACTCGTTCTTCTGCCCCGGTTTAGCGAGGATTGGAGCGCTTTTAATCCTTCCCAGTCACCGCTGGCGGCCAGAGCGGCTTGTTCGGGCCAGGTTGCCGGGTCGGAAAGACGGTTGCCGGCGGCAATCAACAGTCGTTTCAATTCTGCTGGCGGCAAAGCAGCCAGCTGCTCAAAGCGGGTGATACCTGCGGCGTGTAAAACGGCTGCCACCTTTGGGCCAATTCCCTCAATCAGGGTCAGGTCATCCGCAGCGGAGGGCGTGCGACCGGCGGGGACTTCTTCCAGCAGGATGGGTTGGGAGGGATGGGTGAGGGATTTGCGCCGCCCGCTGAGTAATAATGCCAGTACTCCTGTTAGAAAGAAAACGAGCGGGAATAACCGAAAATATCTTCTGACCCGGAAAGTGTTTTCACGGCCGACTTTGGGAATCATGACAGTTTCCTTTTCTCTTACCTCCTATTTTAGCGTGAATTCGGTTTAAGGGCAAAACTGTTCTGGTAAGCCAAATGCCCCCACCTGCACCTCCCCTAAAAATCGCCGTAGCGACATGGGGAGAGGCAGGTGGGGGACAGGAGTGTTTCGTGTAATCCGTGTTCCGAAACGCACCTTCAGCGGGGATAAGTTTCGGCCAGCACCGTATTGACCATCAGGTCGTGGAACAGGTCGGCTTCCTGCCAGATCATGCCGTGACCGGATTCCTCAAAGTGAAACATCTGTTTGAGGGGGGCTTGAAGCGCTTCGAAGTACTCTTCCGGCAGCGGCGAGGGGTTGTTCATGTCGTGGCGGCCCTGAATCAGGTAAACCGGCACTTTCAAGCTGGCGGCATCCACCCGAAAATCCATTTCCTGCAATTGCGGATATACCCGATTGAAGGTGTTCATCAAGCCCAACAGGTAGTAAACCCGGTCCAGCCAGCCGTATTCGGGCTGTTTGAGCATCAGTAAAATGGCGTCACCATTCTGGCGGTAGTCTTCGCTGCGGATGCGGGGTACCTCAAACCAGGCGTATTCACGACCAAAGAGGGTAGCGTAGGGTTGAATGGGGCTTTTCCCAAAGTATGGCGGGCGTCCCTGTTTTTGCAAGGTGTTCACGAAGGCGCTGTCGCCAATTTTTTGGGCATGGCTGAGGACGATGTCGTAAATCATCTGGTCGGTTTGGCGCAAGTTGACCATTTGGGCGGTGCCGACATAGGCGTGAAATAGATCCGGGCGAGCCTGCACCGCGCGAACACCGATAATCGTGCCCCACGAATGCCCCACCAGATAAATTTTTTCCTCCTCAAAACGCTGACGCAGCCAGTCGGTCAGTTCGATCAGGTCGCTGACGTATTGATCAACGGTGAGGCTGGCAGGCGGGTGGTAAGCCGGGTAGGATTTGCCGCAACCGCGTTGTTCCCAGATGACCACCACAAAGTGTTTTTCCAGTTCACTGTTAAAGCGCAGTACCCGCCCGGCTTCACTGCCGCCCGGCCCGCCGGAAAGAAAGAGTAAGACGGGTTTATGGATGTCATGACCGCGGATGATGACCCATTGGTCGGTTCCGCCCAATTTGACTTTCTCCAACACGGCGATACTCCCGGATAGGGGCTTACCATCCACGCCGATGATGGGTGGGGTATGGGCTGACCATTGCGAACCCAGCAGAAAAGCCGTCAGTATGAACAGAATCAGTACCACAAAGATCATTTGTCCTCCAACTTGCTGGCGATTAAGCCGAAGTGATTTGAAAATTAAGACCCTTATCCCGTTAATCAGGGCAATCAGGCTGGCGAGCAAGGCAATTATCAACAATGTGATCAAAACAATGGCTTCAAGCAGCAAACGGGTTTCGGGGGCTAAGAAGCCGCGCAACACACTAAAAAAGGCGGTTACCAGACAAATGGCAATGAGCCCAATGGTGACCGGTGGAGAAATTCGGATGGGAGATTTCATTATCATTTCCTTTCGGGATTAAGGTCGGATGAAATGGGGGCAGCCTTCACATCGAGCAATTCTATGCCGAGGTCGAAGATGCGATTGAGAACGCCATGTAAGCCGGCTTGATCCAGTACGGCCTGGATGACGGTCACTTCATCATCCGGCTGGCGGCTGATGGTCAAGCCGTCAAACCAGCGCAGCCAGCGTTCGTCTAACTGCCCCCTGACACGGATGGAATATAACTGTGAGCGGGCAGAGGGGGTCATTTCCTGCCTACTCAAAGGAAGCCAGTAAGGCGTTGAGGGTTTCTTCGTTCCAGCGTGAAAGCGGTTCGGAATAAACCAGTAGAGCCGGCCCACCATTCCCCGCAAACTGCACCATTGCCTGACGATAGCGGAGCTGGTCTCCGTTTGTGCCCTCGCTGATGATGAGCGTGCTTTGCGCACCTCGGATGATTAACGGGCGGTTTTCCAGCACGGTGGTGCGTTGTTTGAAGTCGCTTGCACCCGGCAGCAGATCGTTCAGGACGCCGGAGAGTCTTGTTTCGTCCTGCTCGTTTTGCGATTGAATCAGATAGAGGTGGCTTTGTGGGCTGTTCCCGCTGAAGGAAATCAGGGTGTATTCCTTAAACTCAACGGTGACTTCCGGCTCAAAACCGGCGGGCGGCTGAAAGACCGAAATCGTTTCGGCTGCCTGCCAGATTTTCTCGTCCTGCGTATTCAATGAAGCATGACTCCCGCAGGCCGCCAGTAAAAAGGTTAACAGACTGATCGTAAATGTTTTAATTTTCATGGTTACTCCTGGCTGATTGAAAAATCTATTTTGTCACTCGACAGTCTCAGTGTAGCCGAAGGGGGTGGGTTTGTCCCCTATCCGCGGATAGGTTGGGTGGGTAGGTTAAAGTCAAACAAGCCGTGTTTACGGCTTGATGAGCGGATACCGGATTTTTTTACAACCCCAAATCGCGGGCGCGGATGATCGCCTGAGCGCGGTTCGTAACCCCCAATTTTTGTAGAACATTGTGGACATGCCACTTGGCCGTTCCCACGCTGATCACCAATTCCGCGGCAATCTCCCGATTGGACTTTCCGGCGGCGATCAATTTCAGCACACGAATTTCCTGCTCACTGAGCAGATTGAGCAACTCATCTTCCGGGCTGGATTTTGGGGCGAGTGGTTTACCGGTGAGTTCCAGTAGAGAGTCCACAAACCGGGGGGCAGCCGGTCGGGCTTTGGATAATAATTCGCGCAGGGTTTGTCCTTCGCTCACAAACGGGCGGGCATGGTGGTATGGGGCAGCCATTTGCAGCGCTTTTTCCAGCCATTCCAGCGCGGCCGGGGTGCGATGCCGGGCGGCCTCGTTCTTTGCCAGCAGAATCATGGCTTCGATGGCGGACGGCCGGTGTCCTTTCTGGATGGCTTTGTCCAGTATCGAGTGGATCAGGTTCAAGAAGACTTCCTGCCGGTTGGCGGTCAGCAAAATCCGTGCAGCGCACAGCCACTCAAAATCAGTGCTGGTTTGCGGTGGATGAACGAGAAAGTTTTCTGTCCACTGAAGGGCGCCATCCAGTTGACCGGTGAGACCTTGTAAGTAAGCCTGATAGGCCTCCGCCATTTTCATCATCGGATGATGGGGAGAGTTGGAGAGCAAAGCGCGGATTTCTGCCAGTGTGGCGATTGCCGCCTTCGGATTGCCCTTCGTCTCCCACAAGCGGGCCTGAAAGGCGAGACCCGTAGCCAGATCGTCGCGGATGCCCCCTTGTCTGGAAAGAGAAATGCCCTCGTTGAGCAGGGTTTCGGCTTGTTGGAGACGGCAGCGTTCCAGGGCAATGCCGCCCCGCAGCGATAGTGCCCAGCCCAGCGGCGGCAGGCGTTGATTACCGGCGGTTTGAACGGCGTTCTGACACCATTTTTCTGCTTCATCCAGGTTGCCGTTTTGAAAATGAATCTGTGCAGCAGCACACAGCCCGTGAATTGCCAGAAAGAGCACCCCGGCGGCCTGAGCGGACTGACTGGCTTGCAGGTAGCAGGCAATTGCCTGCTGATTTTCTTCCAATGAAGCATAAGCCATGCCCAGCCCGTACAGTGCGCGAGCCTGGAGCAGGTGCTGGTCGGGCGGCAGGGTTTGACGGGCAAAAGTAATCTGTTGAATTGCCTCGACAGGATTATTGCGAGCCGAGGCAATTGATCCACGGTAGAGGGCGAGCATTGCGCGCAGTTGATTTTGACGGTAAGGGTCTGCTTTGGATGGGGTGCTGAGGCTGCTTTCGACTCGGGCGAGGTGTGCTTCAGCCTCTTCGAGCTGGCCTGCCAGATAGTAAACTCGCGAGGCATGCAGGCTCAAATCGGGGTGCTTTGTGAAGATCATCGGCGGCAGCCGCTCCAGCCATCCCAACCACTCGGCTAAATTTCCTCCCGACCAGGTCTCATCTTTACTCAGGGCTTCTTCAATGATTTGGGCAGCAAAGGCCATGTCGCCGCTGGATAAAGCATAGCGGACAGCCAGTTCACTCTGGCTTTGACCGGCATGCCAGCGGGCAGCTTGCCGGCATAAATCTGCCCGATCATCCCGATCCAACAGATTTTGCAGGTATTCGGAAAACAGGTGGTGATAGCGATACCACTCGCGTTGGTCGTCCAGGGGGATGAGAAACAGGTTGGCCTGCTCGATACGCCCAAGGATCAATTCAGCATCCTCACGACCGGTCAAAGCCCGGCAGAGATCAGCATTGAAACGGCTCAGCAGGCTGGTGCGGATGAGAAAGGAGCGCAGGTCATCCGGCTGCTGGTTGAGCACTTCTTCGGCTAAATAATCCAGAATAAAGCGATGGCTGCCGCGGAAACTTTCCAGAAAAGCGGCGGGGTCAGGGTGGTGCTGCATGGCGAGGGCGGCCAGTTGCAGACCGACGGCCCAGCCTTCGGTGCGTTCTTGCAAAGTGAGCAGGCTTTGCGGGGCAAGCGAAATTTGAGCAATTTGCTCGAAAAAAAGACGCACTTCTTCGGGAGTGAAACGCAGATCACCGGCGCGAATCTCGGTCAACTGGCCTCGGGCGCGCAGACGTGCCAGAGGCAGGGCGGGGTCGGCACGACTGAGCATAACCAGATGCAGGTTGGGTGGCTGGTGATCCATCAGGTATTCCAGTATTTCCTGAATTTGGGGGTGGCTGAGCCATTGTACATCATCCAGCACCAGCAGACTGAGATGAGGGAGCGCATTCAGGCGGTTGAGGATTTCATCCAATAGTCCCGGCAGGGGTGGCAGGTTCCCGGATTCGACAAGGGGCAAGAACTGCGTCGGCAGGGACGGATCAAGGGTTTGAAGAGCAGCCAGCCAGTAGCGCAGGAAACGGACGGGTTGGTTGTCATCCTCTTCCAGTGAAAGCCAGCCCAATTTGATTCCACTACGCAGCGAAGCCAGCCACTCGGCAGCCAGGGTGCTCTTGCCGTAGCCGGCCGGGGCGCAAATCAGGGTCAGGCGGCGGCCTTCCTGCAGGGCGCGGTTCAATTTCTCCACCAGCCGCGGGCGACGCACGGCATTCACCCTCAGCGGCGGGGGATGGAGTTTGGTGGCCAACAAAGCGGAGGACATCTTCAACCCAATAGTGAGCCAATTTCCAGCACCGCCTCGCCGTTGAGGCGGCTGTATTTCAGGTCGAGCAGGGCTTCATTGGCATCTTCCAGCGGGTAGGTGACCGTGTCGGGCTGCAGGGGGATTTTGACCGCCAGATCGAGCAGCTCCAGCCCGTCGCGGCGGGTGGCATTCGTCACGCTGGTCAGCACGCGCTCGCCGTAAATCAGGTCGTAGGGTAGTTCGGGGATGGGGCTGGCATGGACGGCATTGATCGCCAGCACGCCGCCGGGGCGCAGGGCGGCCAGCGCCGGCGGGACGATTTCCCCGGCTGGGGCAAAACTGACGGCGCGGTCAAGCGGCTGGGGCGGTGTTTCATCCGGTCGGCCAACCCAGACGGCGCCCAATGCCTCGGCATGCTGCTGGTGGTTGCGCGAGCGGGTGAACACAAACACCTCGCAGCCCCAGAATTGGGCAATTTGAATGGCAAGATGGGCGCTTGCGCCAAAGCCAAACAGCCCCAACCGTTCACCGGGTTGCAGGCCGGCTTTGCGCAGGGCGCGGTAACCGATGATGCCGGCGCACAACAGCGGGGCTGCCTGCCGTTCGGAAAGCCCGGCCGGCAGGGGAAACACAAAGCGGGCATCGGCGATCATCCAGTCGGCATAACCGCCGTGGGTGTGGAAACCCGTAAAACGCGCCTGCGGGCACAGGTTTTCCTCGCCACGCAAACAAAAGGCACATTTGCCGCAGGCCTGACCCAGCCAGGCCACCCCCACCCGCTGGCCGATTTCCAATCCTTCCACCCCTTCGCCCAGCATCTCAACCAACCCGACTACCTGATGGCCGGGAATGATCGGGTAGCGGGGCGGGATCAATTCCCCTTCGCAGATGTGCAGGTCGGTGCGGCAGACCCCGCAGGCCTGTACCCGCACCAGCACTTCTCCGCTGGCGGGCTTGGGGATGGGCAAATCCACTGGCTGCAAGGGTAGTTCTTCCACCGCCGCCGGTTTGAGCAGTTGCATGGCTTGCATGGCTTTTTTACCCTCCATAAAGTCAAGATGGATAATCAGGGCTGTTCATTGAACATCTTATCACGAAATCTCCTTGCCGATTTATCAAAGCAATTTTTTCGGAAAAGGATAAAAGAGACATTATTTTTACGGTGTATATTAAATTGAGGGATTGTCAAATTTTCTCTGTTTGCTAAAATCTTGGTAGGAATTTGTTTCGGGGGCTAGCGTATGAGATTCTTTTTACGTTTCTGGGAGAACCTTAACCAACGCTACAGGTTTGTCTGGGAATGGATCGTCATTATTGGGTGGGCGGTGTGGATCGGAAGGAATTACCTTGATCCAAATCCGCGGGTGTGGCCGTGGGGAGCAGAGTTCCCGATGGTGGTTTTGCCACATTATATCTGGTCTCTACTGACCCGATGCGGAGATTGTATTTTATGGAACGGCTTTATCAACGGCGGCTATCCTGCCTTTGCCGAATTACACGGTGCACCTTTGCATCCCTTCACCATTCTTACAACATTACTTCAAGGGCCGATTAATGGCGTCAAGACCAATTTGATTCTCCACTTGGCGCTGGCCGGTTTTGCGCAATGGTGGCTTGCTCGCAGTCTGAATTTAAGCCTGGTGCCGCGGTTGTGGAGCGCGATGATGGCGGTTGCCGGTGGACATCTGGCGGGACGGATGGAATTGGGGTTGTTCCCGCTGGTTATGTCCACCGCGAGCGCTTCTTTAGTCCTTGCGGCCGGCTTGGATCTGGTATTGAAAAAGACAAATCGGGCCGTGGTTGGGTTTGGGTTGACTTTGACATTTCTTCTCCTTTCCGGGCAAGGCTACTTACAAATTGGCATGCTGGTAACCCTCCTCCCAGCCTTTCTGGTCTTTTTACTGGATGACCGTTTTCGCTTGAATGCGTTAGCGGGGAAGTTTCTGCTGGGCGGTGTTCTGGCAATTTTATTGAGTGCAGTATTTTTGGTGCCTCTCCTGCATTTTCTGCCGAACTTTGCAAAAGATACCGATGCCTATTTCACCACGACGCAACCTCTGGAATACTTGCCTTTGAATCTGGTGGTGCGGGAGGATGCTTTTTACCGATCCAATGTGCTGGGTAAGCAGCCTTATCCCTATTTGTATTCGAATTATATTGGTTGGGTGGCGGTCGGCCTTGCTTTGGGACGGCTGTTCAGACCCCCTTCGGGCGAGAAAAGAAAGTTGTATTTTTTCTTTTTACTTGCGTTGATTCTGGTGTTTCTGGCGGCGAGTGCGATCAGCCTCAAAGTAATATTTTCTCTTGCGCCGGAATTCTTAAGCGGTATTCGCAACCCGCCGTTAATTGCCGGTTTGGCCGTGCCATTGATCCTGGCGCTGGCGGCCTGGGCGTTGAATGACCTCTTATCTCACTCCATGCCAAAGTTAACCCTCTCGTGGTCGCCAGATTTTTCTTTCAACGTTAATCTTTTTTGGGTTGTGATCGCCATTCCTCTGCTTTGGTCACTTAAATCCGCCCACGATTTCAGCCGACTCTGGCTGGTAACCACCCCGGCCGGGAAGGACTTGCCCGAAGTCCTGCAAAGCATGCGAACACCATCTGCTCAATGGATACGAATGCCGCTGGGAGAGCATTTCTGGCAGCCGGATATTGCCGAGTTGGGATTGAAACTCACCGGTTTTGCACGTCCATGGCACTGGAAAAATCGCTGGATGCCGGAGCCTCATCTCGAAGGAGCGCGCTCTGAGGAGGCAGTTAATTTACCAGTATATGTGAGGAGTGTTGAAGGAATTCATATTCTGGCGTTTCCTCAGAACGAATATGCTTTTGTGCAAAGCGGAAATCTCCAGCAGGCATGTCAAGCCAAGGCGCTTGGCGGTCATATTTCGGTAACCTGCCGAAATGATCAGCCGGGCACATTGATGGTGTTGGAGAATTATTTTTCTGGCTGGAGTGCCCAATGTAATGGAGAACGATTAACACTCGATCGGCAATCCCCGTGGTTGAGCATCTGGCTGCCAGCCGGGAATCACGAGTGTCAGTTCAACTACCGCCCGTGGGACGTGTATGTGGGGATGCTGCTGAATCTGGGCGGAATTGGACTGGCGGTTTACCTGTGGCGCAAACCGGAACAACAGGCTGAGAAAGAGCAAGCAAACGCAACTTGATCCGTTAACCAGAATTGCCTTGCTTGCAGAGAAATCTGGTGGGTAGTGTGCCACTTTTCAAAATTGTTTAGTAAAAAAGTACATCTTTATGGCATAATCGAACCAGAAAGATTCTTGGAGAGGGGGCGCCGTGCCGCCCCCTTTTTGAATGGATTGGAACGCTGGTGATGAAAATCAGACTGCTCTCGATTTTGTTGGTGCTTTGTTTCATCGGCGGGCTTTTCTCCCCACGGCCGGTTTACGGTGTTGAGGATGGAGGAGAAACTCTTTACTTGCCGATTGTATTTCGCAACTATGATCCTTATGCTCACTTTCGAACGGTGAATGCGCCCTACACAACCCGCTTTGTGGAAAGCGCCATCCTGTGGTTTGGGCGGGTGGGGCCGGCTGAAAACTACACCGATGTGCGCGTGCGCTACACCGATAGCGAGCTGGTGGTGGACTTCGGCGTGTTCGACCGGCGCATCTGGTATAACAGCAGCCCGTCGAGCGGCGCGCTGGAAGACTGGGACGCCGCCACCCTGCTGCTCAACACGGCAGTCAATGCACCGGAGCGTCCCGGCGGTCAGTCCTACCGTTTTGTGGCCCAGTTTAAGGATCTGGACAATGATGAAACTTTCCCACTGCCCTACAAAGCCGCCTACCGCGGAACCGGCAGCGGCTGGCAGAGCCAGAATATCTCCTTCTCTGTAGAAACCGGCTGGCGGGGGGATGTCCTCAATGACGATGGAGATGACCGTGGCTGGCGGATTACCTTCCGTATCCCTTACGCCAGCCTGGGGCTGAGCCGCCCGGCAGAGGGCAGCCGCTGGCGCATGGCACTCATCTCGCATGACCGTGACAGCCGCGCCGGCCCGCCCGGTACTTCGTTTATCTGGCCGGAAGCAGCCGAACGGGATGAGCCGGCAACCTGGGGGGTGCTGCGGTTCGGCTTACCGTCTTATGCGCCGCCTTCCGTGCGCAACCTGACCAGCCTGTTGATCCGTGAGGGGGAAAATGGCGCGGTGGTGCCGGATGCGGCTGTGGGCGGGACTATTGTGGAGTCAGAAGAAGATAAAAATCTTTGTCGAGGAGACTCTTTTTACATTTGGAATATATGGGGAAATCGTAATCATTCGGATGAAAAGGATGTGGTTATTCAAAATCAGGCGGATATTGCCGACTGGCCGTGTTTTTCCAAATATTACCTGACCTTCCCGCTCGACCGGCTGCCGCCCGGCAAGGTGATTCGCTCAGCGCGGCTGGTACTGCATCACTGGGGCGGTTCGGGGAAAATTTGCAGCGACCCGGATTGTGCGCGCAGTTCCTACATTCAGATTCTTACGGTTGTGAACTCGTGGCAGGAAGACACCATCACATGGAACAACGCCCCGCCGGCTTTTGAAAATGTGGCGATGCTGCAGGTGCCTCCGTACAACATCATCCAACCGGGGCAAAGTTACCCGGGTGCACGCCGCGAATGGGATGTTTCCTACGCGCTCGCCAAAGCCTACGATCAACGGGTGGGCTGGATCAGTTTTGCGGTGTACAGCGCCGACAGCGCCTACCATAGCGGCAAGTATTTCAGCGCATCCGAAACGGGAGATTGGAACAAGATCGGTCGTCCAACGCTGATCATCGAATACGGCGATTGAGCGTAAAATTTCTCTAAAAATTTTGGAAGAGGGGTGTAAACTCGCTATAATAACTTTAACCGCCTTGGACAATCTTCAATTTCCCCCGGCGTTCTTCATACTTCTGACGGCTGGTCTGCTGACGGGCTGGCTGGCCTGGTTTGTTGCCCGCCGCCTTTCGGCAGCCCTGGGGGCGCGTCCGTTGTTCTTTTTGTTGCTGGGCAGTACCTACTGGTCACTGATGTATGCTGCTCAGAATCTGATGACCGCTTCCCCGTGGAAGGAATGGCTGGATATTGCCGTTAACCCCGGCATCATGCTGGTGCCGGCTGCCTGGCTGGTGTTCAGTCTGGAGTACAGCGGGCGAGGACGGCTGATCACCCCGCGGTTGATCGGCTTGCTGGCGATTGAGCCGCTGCTTGCCCATCTGCTCATTTTTACCAATTCGCTTCATCATCTCTATTACGGCTCTCCCGCCCGCCCGTGGGTAGAAGCGGGCGGGTTCCTTTACCTTGGTTTTGACCCGGGACCTTATTTCTGGTTTCATACTCTTTATTCCTACGCGTTGATTGCGGTCGGTTCGGTGTTGTTGTTGCTTTCGGCGTGGTGGATGCGCGGTCTGTACCGCAAACAGGCTTTCATCCTCTTGGGCGCGGTGCTTGTACCGTGGCTTTCCAATATCCTGTTCGTTGTTTCGCCGGCCTTTGAGCTCTCTTTGCATCTCGACCTGACGCCGATTTTCTTCTCGATCAGCGGGGTGCTGCTGGTCATCGGGGTTTTTCGCTTCCGCCTGCTGGATTTAACCCCCCTGGCGCGTGACCTGCTCTTTGAGGTGCTGGAAGATGCGCTGATTGTGGTGGACTCGGAAAACCGGGTGGTGGATTTGAACCCGGCCGCCTGCCGTCTGTTTGGGGTGGAAGCCAGCGGGGTAATCGGTAAACCCGCCCGGCAACTGTTCCAGCCGGTGCTGGCGATTGCCCAGCGCTACGCCAATACCCTGGAAGTTCACGAAGTGGTTCACTTGCCCATTGAAGGCGAAGACCGCTATTTTGATTTGCGCATTTCACCGCTCAAAGCCCAGCGGCGGGGATATGCCGGCCGCATGGTGTTGCTGCGCGATATGACCACCATCTACCGCGCACAGCAGGCTTTGCAAGACAGCGAAGCCCGTTACCGGCAGTTGATCGAATCCTCTCCGGAGGTGATTTTCGTGCTGGACGGGCAGGGCCGGATGTTGCTGGCCAACCCGATTGCGCTGGAAAAGTTCGCCCTGCCGGGCGGGGTGATTGAGGATCGGGTGGGCTTCTGTCACCTGTTTTTAGAAGAAGACCGCGATGCGGTGTTACAGCAACTCCTGCTGGTGCTGGAAACCCGCCAGATTCAAACCCTGCAAGCCACGGCTCTGGCCTGGGACGGCCATCCCTTTGCGGCTGAAATCTACCTCTCCCCGCTGAAATCGGGCGGACAGGCAGCCGAAGAAGTGTTGTGTCTGGTGCGGGATGTTACCGAGCGCAAAAGAGCCGAAGAACGTCTTTTGCAGGCAGCCGAGATCGAGCGGCAAAACCGCGAACTGGCCGAAGCCCTGCGCGAGATTGGACTGGCGCTCAGCGCCAGTCTGGATGTGGATGAAGTGCTGGATAAAATCCTTGAAGGCATTGGGCTGGTGATTCCTTACGATTCGGGCAATATCACATTGCTGGAAGGCAAGCGCGCGGTGATCAGCCGCAGCCGCGGCTATGAACGGTTTGGTGCCCATGTGCTGCAAATGGTGCGGCAATTCGTGTTCGATGTGGATCAGACCGAAAACTTTCGCTGGATGATGGAAAACCGCAAGCCACTGATTATTCAGGACACCCATGCCTACCCCGGCTGGGTGCGGGTGGAAGCGACCGAGTACATCCATTCGTGGGTGGGTGCGCCGATCATCGTCCGGAATGAGGTGCTGGGCTTTCTTTCACTGGATAAATGCGAGGAGAATTTTTACCGGCCGGAACATGCCCGCACCCTGGAATTGTTCGCGGCTCAGGCCGGACAGGCGCTTTACAATGCGCGTCTCTACCGGCAGAGCCGTCAAATGCTGGAACATGAGCAAAAGATCAACCAGATTCTGGAGAGAATTGCATCCTCACTGAATATTGAAACTACCGTTGAGCAAATTAATATTTTTGGCTGTCAATGGCTGGGGGCGGATGCTGGATTAATTGGTTTATACGAGGAAGAAAGAGATCGGCTGGTCACCCTGAGTGTGTATGATCCGAGCAATCGCCTGGTGCGGGTGAGCGAATCGCCGCGTGGCACGGGGATTTCGTGGCAGGCGATTGAAGAACGTAAGCCGATACTGGTAGAGGACTATTCCAAACATCCCTCAGCCCGACCCGAGGTTAAGAATACCGGTGTTTATGGTTTTCTGGCATTTCCCATTTTGACCGAGACGGAAATCCTCGGTGTGCTGAATTACTTCATGCTCTCGCCGGAAAAGAAATTTGAGCCGGCGGTGATCGGGCTGGCCGAAACGCTGGCGCGCTACAGTGCGATTGCCATTCAGAAAGCTCGCCTGCTGGAAGAAGCCACCCGCCGGGCACGGGAAGCCGAAACGCTCCAACAGGCTTCTGCGGCAGTTTCTTCGGCGCTGCGCCTCGATCAGGTGCTCGATCAAGTCCTCGAAAATCTGGAGCGGGTTGTGCCGTATGACTCGTGCGCGCTTTTCCTCAAGGAAGGGAGTACTTTACGGGTGGTTGCGGCGCGCGGCTTCCCCCATAAAGAGAAGGTGATCGGCCAGCGCTTTCCGGCTCAGGATGAGCTGCTGCTGGAAAGCGTCAAGCGAGGCTCGCCGCTGATCCTCGCAGATGCTCAGCGAGATCCCCGCTACAAACACTGGGGAGATTCTGCCCATGTGCGTTCGTGGATGGGCGTTCCGTTGATTAAGCGCAATGATGTGATCGGGTTTTTAACGATTGACCACAGCCAGCCGGGTATTTACACCCCAAACCACGCCAAACTGGCACGGGCGTTTGCCAATCAAGCAGCGGCGGCCATTGACAATGCCCGTCTGTTTGAATCGGTTCAGCGCATGGCGGTCAGCGACCCGTTGACCGGTTTGTACAACCGCCGGCATTTCTTTGAACTGGCTTCCAAGGAGTTTTACCGCGCCCGGCGGTACGGCAAAGACCTTTCGCTGGTGATGATGGACCTGGATGATTTGAAATTGATCAACGATACGTACGGGCATCTGGTGGGCGACCAGTTGATCATGTTCGTTGCTGACCAGTGCCGCAATCAGTTGCGCAAGGCCGATCTGGCGGCTCGGTTTGGCGGAGATGAGTTCATCCTGCTGCTGCCAGAAACCGGGTTGGAGCAGGCCATGCAGGTTGCCTGGCGCTTGCGGGATGCCGTAGCGCGCGGTCTGACCGATGAGAAGGGCGGAATGGTGGTTTCGGGGGTCAGTTTGGGGGTCAGCACGCTGGATCCCAGTTGCAATACGCTTGAATTGATGGTCAACCGCGCCGATCAGGCGCTTTACACGGCCAAAGAAAGCGGTAAGAACCGGGTGTGCGCGTGGATTGACGGGCAGGTGCGCTCTTTTGCCACCAGGCCGCTTGCCCAGCCTAAGGATGATGTGAAGCCGGTTTAAGCGCCCCGCCCTGCCCCCACTATGGTTTTGCGGGAGATTGCCACGCTCGATTGCGCTCGCTGGCCATGACATGCTCTTTTTAATGTCATTCCGAGCGAAGCGACGCTTTACAGTGCCGGGGAGTCTCCCCCTCCCGCCTCCGCAACGGCTTAATAAAAGGCTCAGGGACAGGGGACGGCCTGGGGAGTGAAGGTCGGAATCGGCGGTAAAGTCGGCACGACTTCATCCGGCGCGGTTAACCAACGGCGAGCAGCGACGTCAAAATAAAACACCCTGCCTTGCTCGTCGGCGAGCGTCAGGCGGTAGCTATCGGCCGCCATGATGCGGAGAAGGCTGCTTGGAACGGGGGCCGGTTCTTTCTGAATGGGCGCGTTGACGGTGAACAGCACCAGCATCCCGCCGGCCGGCTCGGAAAAACGCCGCCCGGCCATCACCGTCACAAAATTGCCGTTGACGCTTCCGCTCCAGCCGTTGACTGCCATGAAATCGAGGTCTTCGTAATCGCCCTGGTCTTCCAGCTCAAAAATCCCTTCCGGCTGCTCGACCGTGGCGGGGGTTGACTCCGGCGGAGGACAGACCCCCAACGTGAGGGTCGGTGCAGCCAGCAAACCGGCTGACTGACGGGCTTCCTGAATCTGCTGCAGGCGGTTGAGTTTTTCTTCGAGCAGGGCTTGTTCGGCGGGGTTGACTGCGCTCTGGCTGCGTTCGCTGATCTGCTCCAGCAGGGTGGTGAGCCAGCCGCCGCCGCTATCTCCCTGCTGCGGGTTGAACTGCCCGCGTGCCGAAAGGATGCTGCCGCCCACCAGCAACAGCGCTCCCAGCAGGGCAGCGAGCCAAAGGATGGGTCTTCTCGTGGGTGATCTCATGCCATTCTCCTTCCTGCACCGGTCAGCGGATCTGCCAGCGGATATCGGTCACCCAGCGCAGGACTTGCTGAGCCGTGCGCGGGTCTTGATTCAGCCAGTCGTACAACTGCGACCAGCCCTCATCGGGGGTGTTGTCAAGGGTGGCGCATTCTGCGGATTTCCTCTGCTGACACGACTGGAACTGGGTCATCGCCCCGGCAAAGGTCATCTTGCCGCCTTTGTAAAGCGCGCCGTACAGGCTGACGGCCTGCCACTGGCGGGCGAGATAGCCGTCATTGCGGTAAATTTCCGGCAGCGGCAGGGCCGGCGGGGCGCCCCACGAAACGTAATAGACATCCCCCTGACTCCAATCCATTGCCACATTGTTGGCATCGCGGGTGGTCGAAAACACCCAACTCAGGCTTGGGGTGATCGGGCAGCCGACGCACGCGCCGTAATTGAGGTACATCTCCCGGCCGCGGCTGTTGGCGTTGAAGCCTTCCACCCATCCGCCGGTGACATAGGGGGTGTTCCACCAGTATCTGCCGTCCGCTTCGCGTCCGGCCCACTCGATATCCAGCGCGCCCATCACCCACAGGCGGCTGGCGTAGCCGCTGGCGCGGATCCACTCGTTCAGGTTGTAGGTGGTATCCGCAAAGCGCTGGCCGAAGGCGTAGGCGGTCTGGCGCAGTGCGGCCTGATCGGCTGAGAACTTGTTGATGTCGTTGTCAATGTTCATGTCGTCGTAGTTGTTGCTGCCGATGCCGAGCGCCAGCAGCGAGATGCCGTCGCTGCACCAGCGGTAACCCAGCAGATACTGTTGCGCCAGTTCTTCCACCCGCTTAAAGGTCAGGTTGGTGCGCGTGCCGGTGCTGGGATTGGTGTAGGTGCGCAGGTAATATTCGTTTCCCACCTTCCACATCTTGCCGAAGGCCAAAACCACCAGGTTATCCTGCTGGCCGGGCAGGTTCTGGTCGCGCTGGCCCTGGGCGCAACCCAAATTGAACAGTTCGGGGTCAGTGGGGTTCTGGATATAAATGCTGGTTGCGTAAGGCGGCGCGGGTGGCAGGTCGTAGCGGCTAATTAACGGCAAAAAAAGGAAACTTTGCGGTGAGAACGTTATTTCTGGCGTGTTGGTCGGCGTGCTGAGCGGGGGCAGTAGTGGCTTGGGTGTTGGCGTGGGGGGGGGCGGGTAGTCGCGCAGCACCAGCGGGAGGTAAAGCGGTGGTTGCTCCTGACCAAAGACCAGCGCGGCTGGCATCAGCAGCCCGGCCAGCACGATGAAGAGGATTATCCCCCGAAAAAATGGTTTTCGGAATGGCGAATGGATTTTCATTGACGATAAAGAATTTTTTTACAGGTCAGGAGGGGTAGGACGCGCTGATGGGTGCAAGAAGCATACCATGAGCGGTTGAGACAAGTCAAGCCCTGCCTCCGCAGCGGCTTTGGGGGAGATTGCCGCGCTCGCTTGCGCTCGCTCGCATTAACGTTTACAAAGTTGATCTCTCCCACCCTGCCTCCGCGATGGCTTTGGGGGAGATTGACATGCTCGCTTGCGCTCGCTCGCAATGACGTTTACAAAGTTGATCTCTCCCACCCTGCCTCCGCAGCGGCTTTGGGGGAGATTGCCACGCTCGCTGCGCTCGCTCGCAATGACGTTTACAAAGTTGATCTCTCCCACCCTGCCTCCGCGATGGCTTTGGGGGAGATTGCCACGCTCGCTTGCGCTCGCTCGCATTAACGTTTACAAAGTTGATCTCTCCCACCCTGCCTCCGCAGCACCTTTGCGGGGGATTGACATGCTGCCTGATGGCGGCTTGCGGTGACGTTTTTTTACAAAGAAAATAACTCCTACCCGGCCTGTGTAACGGCTTTGCGCTTGCGGGCCGGCAGATTCGCCCCGCGGATGTCATCCAGTCCTTCGAGGGGATAAAGGTTGTCCTCGTGCGGATCATGATCAGCATACCAGACCTGGGCAAAGAACGGATTGCGGCGCGCCTGCCGGTCGCCGTTCCATTGGCTTACACACACGGGACACCAGTGGCCGGCTTTCAGCACCGTGTAAGGGCTGGCATGGAACGAATGCCCGAAGGCGCAGCGCCATTCGAGCGTTTGGTACCATTCCCCATTCCATTGACCAGAGAGATATTCCCCGCCGCGAAAGGTCGCCGCATCCCGCAATTCGGAGGGGGTTAGGACCGGGCGGCGTTCGTCGTAACCATGCTCCAATCGGCGATACGGATGGACAGGGGGCTGGGCAGGGGCAGCATTCCAATCCGGGATGGCGCGGAAATTTTCCATGGATTTGTAAAAAGCGCGGATGCGCCAGAGATTGCCGCTCTTGACCCAGTAAACCGGGCTGTTGGGGTGGGTTTCCACCAGACGGCGCTGCCAGCGGTACAACATGCCTTCCGCAAGCCGGCGCAGTCCCGGCAAACGCAGCAACAGGGTGCGCGCCAGACGAATCGGCCATGGCATACTTTCCACGATCGCCCGGCAGAAATCTGCCAGTGTGTCGCGCTGATGGTGGAGGTACTTCTCCAGAATGTGGCTGTCCTCGTAAAATTGCAGGTGAAAGTTGCGGGTAGCAAACCAGCGGCGTTCGGTGCAGGCTTCCAGCCGCAGGCCGAACAGGTTGTAGACCATTCGTAAAAAGTCCTGTGCAGTGGTGCGCATTGGCTCACCGCCTGCCATATTATAAACGCGCCGCCAGAAATCAGATTGCAGGGGAATTTCGGCGCAATTGGCCAACCCGTAACCGGCATCCCGATCGGTGATGTTTTCCATAAAGGTATCCAGCGGCATGTGGTAAAGAATCGGGTCAAACAGGCTGAGCAATTCGCTGAAGCGAGTCGGCAGGATGAAACTCATCCGTAAGGAAACCCAGTAACGCAGGCCGGATTCGAGTACCAGCCGCTCTCCTTCGATTTTGGTCAGGGCGTAATAATCAAACACGGCCGGTTTCAATGGATCACCCACCCGTCCGACGTGAATCCCCGGCGGGCGGTTACCGGTTTGAGCCACCGAGCCGGTGTGAATGTAGGCGATTCGCTGGCTGCCGTCCGGCTCGTTGTGAATGGCGCGCAGGATGTGAGCAACAGCCTCAACATTGACGCGGCGAGCCTGTTCGGGGTTGTAGTCAGCCATGGGGGAAATGTAAGCCATGGCATTCAACACCCGATCAGCCCCGCGGATGGTCTCGGCCACATCTTCGTAGCAGGTGGCATCCCCCCAAACGATTTTCAACCCCTCCCCCCGGGCAACGCCCCTGCCGCGCAGGCGGGGTGCACCGGCTTGCCGCAGGTACGGATCAAAAATGCCGCGCCGTTGATCTTCCGGGAGGGCTAAAATGGCAAGGTTGAAGCGCTCACGCTTGCGCCACAGTTCCCGAAAGGCTTGAAAACCCATCGTACCGGAAGCGCCGAACAACGCAATCGTGGGTTTGGTCATGTTTTTCCTTCGAGTTGAAAGATTATTTCACTTTCTTGATACCATTTCAGGGTCGGAAATGGATGTGACAACGGTCACATTTGGGGGCATATTTTGGGAGTGAACGCCGGGGAAAGCCGGTAAAAAGTTTTAGAACTTCCTTATAAATCCCATTGCCAGAGTGAATTGAAAAGAGTCTCTATTGACATCGGTTTTTCAATCGTTATAATCTAGATATAAATAGTCAAAAATTTAATTTAAATGAAAGAATCACAAAGGCTGCGATGATCCAAAAGTTGGTACTGGTCGCTATTCCGTCATTCTTGCGGAACGGCTTTTGGGGAGCAAATAGCGAAACCGGCCCCTTTTGGGGCGTTTTTATTCTGAACGGCGCATGAATGAGTACCCCATTTGGGGCATCACCAAATTTGGTTCGGGAGGGCACACCATGTATCACACGAATGCTCGCAGTTTTAAGCGCATCTGGATGACTTTTTACACGATTGGAGTCATCTTTTTATTGAGCGGGTTGCTGCTAAATCTGATCGTTCTGCCTGTGCAGGCGGAATGGGACGGTAGTGATCTGGTTTTTACCAATGGTTGCAGCGGGAATTGCGATGTAATTCAAGCCACCATTTGCAACAACGGCGCAGCCATGCAGGGCACCACCACCTATCAGGTATTGTGGAAGTCCAGCGGTAGCGCCCGCACGGGCGATGTCATCCACAGCGGAACTGTCCCGATTCTTCCAGCCGGGCAGTGTGCTGTGTTGAGTTTCAATCCGCTTTCGATCAGTAACCCGCCGGTGGGTTATCCGCTGGGTAATTTCATCTTCCGCGCCCAGCAGCGGCCGGATTATGCGGGTGATCAACAGGTCGTGTTTTCATCTCAGTGCCGGCCGTTCAAAGATGCCGATGAATGCCGTCTGCCAACCCCCACCCCGACAGCCGAGGATACCGCGACACCGACTAACACACCCGAAACCCCCACGGCAACTTTCACCTTCACTCCCACTGATACACCGGTGACGCCGACCCCACAGGATACTGAAGAACCCACCCCCACACCGGTGACGCCGACCCCGCAGGATACTGAAGAACCCACCCCCACACCGGTGACGCCGACCCCACAGGATACCGAAG